>QFCK01000002.1_pt1:1507500-1946668 | contig 1946668 bp, 1792 predicted proteins | sample 5346021 | NCBI WGS metagenome assembly QFCK01 (sample SAMN09062258, study PRJNA434731) | Human gut metagenome, whole genome shotgun sequencing project. | isolation source: stool timepoint C chromium assembly | host: Homo sapiens | collected 2016 | reverse complement strand
AATCTCGTAAGGTTTGGCTAGTTGTCGTCACCTTACGACAATAGTCAAATCGCCAAAGGCAAGCAAATGAACGATCCCCTGCGGGCTTCGCATTATAGGTCAATGTGCCAAGAATCGGAGAAGCGATACTTTGATGGCCAAAACGCAACTCATGGCTATCTGCACGATGGTCAAAGTAATAATACCAGCCTTCTTCCGCCGCCAAGCGTTCAATAAAGGCTAAATCTGTTTCGCGATATTGCACACAATATTCGCGTTCCCAATCCGAAGGTAAAGGGTCAAAAGAAACCTTTTCTACGCGATTTTTTTGCAATAAAGTGCGGATGATTTTTTCGCTGTTTTGATGCTGAAAAATACGGCTATCAGATTGAAATGCTGCTCGCGCAAGAGCCGGCTCCACCACCATTTGATAATGCGTGCGAACAAACCCTGTTTTCCCCAAACCGAAACTGGTCACAATTCCATTCAAATAGCGAACCGGTTGTTCACCTTGCCAAAAAGTGAAGGTCACGGATTGATCCATTAATGCTGAAAATGAAATATTCGGATCAAAACTTGATAACATAAGCTCTAACCGAAATGGCTCTGAAAGCCCTTCAGTCAGCTTAAAACTGATCACATCAAAAGTATGTTTTTCACCGGCATCAAGGGTGTAACGGTAGTCGGATTGAACAGCCATGATTATCCTTTATTTAACGCGTAAAATATCGCTTAGTATAATGTAATTTCATCTATTTCTAAATAGTAAAAATAGTTGTAGTAAATTTCTATATAAAAAAATAAAATACCCAAGTTTATTTATCTTTCAAATGCTTTATTAAACATAAGGATCTCAAATAATGATCAAAATTAACTTAGCCGCGACACTAGGTGCATTAAATGATGTTTCTAAATTAATGTTAGAAGAATCTGCCGCTTATGCAATTAGTTGTGGTGAATCGGAAGTGCTTCCAGCTCATTTATTACTTAAGTCATTGGAAAATCCATTCTCAGACGTTCGCTTTATTTTAAATAAACTTAACATTTCTCACGAAGAACTGACCGCACTTTTACTCAGCAAAACGCAAACATCTCACACTAATATTGACTCTGTACCAAGCTTCTCGCCATTATTGATTGAAATGTTGCAAGAAGCATGGTTACTCGGCTCACTTGAATTTGAACAGACACAAATTCGCAGTGCAAGCATTTTCTTAGCATTGGTATTGAATGCCTCTCGCTATTTGCCAACCGCTGTTGCAAGCTATTTAAATCAAATTAACAAAGAAACATTACGTCAATCTTTACTGGTATTTGCTAAAGGCTCAGCAGAATCTCAAACTACACAAGAAAATACCGCAGCACCTTCAGCTGTACATACAGATCAATCTGATTTAGCACGTTTTGCTGAAAATTTAACGGCTAGAGCCTCTGCGGGTAATATTGATCCTGTTCTTGCTCGCGACAAAGAAATTGATCTGATGATCGATATTCTTTCACGCAGAAGAAAAAACAACCCAATTGTCGTTGGTGATGCGGGTGTCGGTAAAAGTGCATTAATTGAAGGATTAGCATTACGTATCGTCAATAAACAAGTTCCGCCACATTTACAAAATGTTGAACTTTGGAGCCTAGATCTTGCTGCTTTACAATCTGGCGCATCAATCAAAGGGGAATTTGAAAAACGTTTAAAATCGGTGATTGATTTTGTAAAAAATAGTACAACACCAATTGTGCTTTTCATTGATGAAGCCCATACCCTTATTGGTGCGGGTGGTAGCGAAGGTGGCAACGATGCAGCCAACCTTTTAAAACCGGCTCTTGCTCGTGGTGAACTTCGCACAATTGCAGCCACGACTTGGTCTGAATATAAAAAATATGTAGAACGCGATCCTGCTTTATCCCGTCGTTTCCAGTTAGTGAAAGTAGATGAACCTTCTATTGAAGAAAGTATTGTCATTCTACGTGGTTTAAAACCACTCTACGAAAAAGCGCATGGCGTTTATATCACGGGTGAAGCACTTGAAACAGTAACAAAATTATCTGCGCGTTATATTGCGGCAAAAAAACTTCCAGATAAAGCCATCGATATTTTAGACACGGCTTGCGCTCGTGTTTCTACGGCAAAGGACACACCACCAAAACGCTTAAGCTACTTAGATAATAAGATCCATGAAATCAATGTTGCCATTGCTGAATTTGAGCGTGATTATCAGCTAGGTGAAACAGTTGATAGTACAGTGAAAACCAAACTAGAAAACCAACTCACTGAATTAGCCGAAGAAAAAAATGTGCTTTCTTCTCGATTTGAATCTCAAAAAGCATTAGTGGAAGAAATTTTATCATTACGGAGCAAGCTCTCTGATTCTGAAACAGAATATACTGAAGAAGAACGTCAAGAATTGATCGCTCAATTACAAGCGAAAAAAGCGGAATATGAAGCAATCAAACCTGAAGAATGCTTAATTCATGCAGAAGTGGGCAGCAAACAAATTACTGCGGTGATTGCTGATTTAACTGGTATTCCGGTGAATAGCATGACAGGTGATGAACTCACTAAACTCACTGAGCTTCCTAATATTCTTAACGATAATATTAAAGGGCAATCTCAAGCCATTGAGCAAATTCACAAAAACTTGCTTACTGCTATGGCGGATTTACGCCGTGCCGGCACACCTTTGGGGGCATTATTGCTGGTTGGACCGAGTGGTGTGGGTAAAACTGAAACCGCAATTCAAATTGCAGAACATATCTTTGGGGGCAAACAATTCCTGACCACGATTAATATGTCTGAATACCAAGAAAAACATACTGTTTCACGTTTAATTGGTTCGCCTCCGGGTTATGTGGGCTATGGTGAAGGTGGCTTACTAACTGAAGCTATTCGCCAAAAACCATACTCTATTGTATTATTAGACGAAGTGGAAAAAGCCCATCCAGATGTGCTTAACTTATTCTATCAAGCCTTTGATAAAGGTGAACTCGCAGATGGTGAAGGTCGTTTAATTGACTGTAAAAATATTCTCTTTATGCTCACCTCAAACTGTGGTTTCGATGCTGCAAATGATCAGTTTGCCGTGAAAAGTGATGAAGAATTACGTCGTTCGCTTCTCACATTCTTCAAACCGGCATTGCTTGCCCGTATGCAAATTGTGCAATATCACTATTTAACGACAGATGTAATGCAACGCATTGTAAAAGCAAAATTAGCGAAATTAGAGAAATTAATCGCTGAGCGTTATAAAGCGACTGTTACTATCGCAGAAAATATTCTTAAACATATTGAGCAACAATGTGAAGCCGATACAAATGGTGCCCGTTTGGTTGATGCAATTCTTGAAGGACAACTTTTACCACCACTTTCCTTGGCATTGCTTCAACGCATCGCGAGTGGTGAGAAAATGTCAAATATCACGATCAATTTTGAGAATGGTGAATACCTCGTTGAGATTGCGTAATTTATGATACAAAACGTCTAAAAATTTGACCTCACTTTGGCTTTCATTCATAAAGTGCGGTCATCTTTTAAGTTATTTTCTTGACGTTTATATTTCAACCTTTAGATTTGAACTGCACAGCAGTTATTGCTATGATTTCAGAAGGCATTTTGCCTATTCAGTCATTTTAAAAGGAACATTATGTCTGTATCCCTTTGGATTTCCACTGCATACTTACAAGAATCTCCAAGTACGGATAAATTTGTCGCATTATTGGCTTTTGCCGATAGCCGAGAAACATTTGAGCAGCTTGTAAAAACCACCTTTAATTCAGAACAAACGCATTATCAATATCAATTAGCCCCTCTGAAAGCAGAAATCTTTTTTCAACGACATGGGCAAATGTGGCTTGCGTATCAAGCTAATGGATTAAAAGAAGGTGAAGTACGGGTAGTAGAATTAGTTGGGGATAAACCAAAAGAAAATTTTGCTAGCGAGACTAATTACTTACTTTGTCATCAAATCAACAATGTGAAATTGCTGGATAGGCAGTTTGGTCGTCACCCGAAAATCTTTGCACCTGATGAGATTTTCAAACTACTCTTCCCTAACACGCCGATTCCACCCGATATAACTCAACCGAGTTGGTCAGAAAATTGGCAGGAACCGACTTTTCTCATGCCGGTTTTAGATGAAAAAACGTTGGAAAAAGACACCGCACTTTTTGGCGAGCCGCTGCCCGAATTAAAATGTTATTTCATTTTAGATGCGAATAAACATAAACTTTTAGAACCAGAAAGCTTTCACTGTAGAATTGAAAACCTATTCCAAGGCGAGTTTGCGGAAATCACCAAAGCAATAGGCCCTTATTTAGTCGAAGTTATCCCTTACCCAGACTATAAAGCTGAGAGCGAATTAATGGGCTTGTTTAGTGATGAAGGGGCAATGACAAGATTCAATTGGCATGAAGAGTTAGGCATTTTTATCCACTCCCGTTATGATTTTGATACCGTATTACACCATCTTCGCCACTTTCCAGTAATGAAAGACGAAAATGGAAAGTGGTTTTTCTTCCGTTTTTATGACCCCAAAGTATTACGTAATTATCTTGATGTTATCGCCACCAGCCCCGAAAAACTTAATAAGTTTTTTGGTTATGAAAAGCGCATTATTCATGCTTTTGGCTCTGGCATTGGAGACAGTTTTTATTATTATCAAATTAAAGCATTACCAGAAGACACTAGAAACATTCCCATTATCCTAACTGATTTTGAAATAAAAGGATTTAAAGATAAAAAGTGGCTGGAAACGAGAGAAAAAATGGTTGGATATATTTTAAAAACTTATCCTCATGTTTATTCCCCTCTGGAGCAAGAACAATTAATTAAACATTTAGATGAAGCTAGAAACAAAAACTATATTTACGAAACAGCAATCGTGCAATATGCTGTTGCCAAACAAAGTGCGGTGAAAAACGGACGAGATTTTGCAGCACTTGAAAAACAATTAGAACAAGAGTTCCCGGCCCCCTTAGCCCGTGCAATACAATTATTTAATCTCTTAAATTTGGAACAAGAAAATGGCAAATAAAGAACAAGATTATAAACCACAAGCAAAACCTGCCGATGAAGCAACCAAACCATGCCAAGAATTTATTCGACTTTATCCCACAAGATTGGCATTAACAGACGGTGCATTTGAAAAAATTAAAAACACCGGCACAATACCTACTCCTCCAAAAGGAATAGCTGAAATGAACAGTGATTATGATCTCCGCCGTTTGCGTGATGGTTATATCTATATTTTGGCGACTAAAGCTGAATGTGAGGAGATGAACATAACGGCTGAAGCCACTAACGGTGAAGCTTGGTATATTTATAAGTCTAGCAGTGATGATGAGGCTCAAGTCTTTGCTAGATGGTCTAAAGATTATTTTAATCAATGGGTTAAAGAACAATCTGAAAAAGGAACACCTCAAAATGATGCATCAAATGAAGTAAAAGAAGATAATTCTCAACAAGTTGAAGAAAATAACAACGAAGGAAACACAAATGAGGAAGACGCAACTAAAGAAAAGCCTATGCAAGCAAAACTGAAAACAGTTCATGCAATAGGTACTAGAGCTAAATCATTTATAGAATTAAATCGGGCAATTGAAACCGCATATATTATGTACTCAGAATTTAAGTTGCCATACGAACTATTGCAGGCAATAGAAAGAGATCCTTTAGTTAAGATGTTCTGGATGAAAAAAATTCCGACTAATGCGCCTTCCAGCCTCACATTAGATATAAAAACGACAGAGAATATAGTTAATGATTTTGCTAGCAAAACAAAGTATGTACGAGACTATACCAGTAACTTATATCGTAATCATCCCATAGGAAAGCTTAGATCCTGGAAAGAACAACTACAGAAAATAACCCATTCAGAAGGGGTTGTTGTTGCATTAGATGATCCTATTGGTATTGCAAGAGACTTAGATTATTACGTTTATTATTTAGATGATAAACGTCAAGAGGTCTTAGCCAAATATGAATATGCATTTATTACTGCACAGATAATTGATGCACATGTCACACAATTACAGAAAGCGGAAAATAGTAAAAGACGTCGTTCTGTCTCTCCATATGTGCCGTATGATGCAAAAATGGACATGACAATAGAGAAAGTATATGCCCAATTAAATATTCAGGACTCTCACCTCAACAATAGTGAAGACTCAATCGTTGAAATACTTAAGAAGGAATTAGGCATAACTCAAACCATTCATGGTGTTAATACGATTAATAAAATTGCAAAAATACCAAACTTATTTAATACACATATAGATAATGTGGTACATAGCATTTGTGATCATATAGCTAAAAACACTCAACAAATAAAAAATTTATTTGAGTTATATGAGAAAAACAAAAGTGAGCCTATGGCTAGTTTATGCTGTCAGTATTTTGAGGGGCTTATTGGGCATTTAAGTTATACATCCCTAGGGCAGCAAGCTTTAATTACTGCATTCAACTTTAATAATGATGTAGTGACAAAAACGCAAAAACAAGTTGTAGCAAAAATAGCAGAATCATTAAAAAATTTATTAGATTCTTTTAAGAATTTTCTAAGCTCTCTTGCCAACATGGGGAATTTTTATCGTTTTAATCTCTATTCCTTTGATCGAATTGTTCAAGTTATCAGTAATGAAGTAGTACTAGCAGGTAGTTATAGAGAAAATGGCAAGCGGTACTATAAACGAACTGAAATCATGCGGAATATGGAAGAAGTTTATCGAAAAACCGGTGTATTTGGGCAAGAGGAATTCTTATCCGAAAAAAAAATTTTTAGTCATTCGAATAAATTAAAAGCATCACGAAAAAAACTCACTACAGAAGAGCTCATTCCTATAAGAACAGAACTTCCTAAAGGCTTAAAAGTAGATGATTTAGACTTTAAACGGGTAACTGAGCTCTCATCCAAACTTGATGGTGCAGCAAAACTGTTTGCTTTTTCAGCTATATTAGGCTTTTTTACTGAAGATTCCAGTTATACCAAAGAAGGGCAATGGGCAAATAATGCCACATTTGCTACTTTATTAGCCTTGACAGAAAAAGTTGCACCAAACAGCAATTTAGGATTTGAGTTTAAGCAGGTTGCTGGTCAACGCATGTCTTTAACAGCAATTAATAATGCAACAGGAGCAACATTCTCAAGCAGCTGGCAAGCTGCAAGGGCGGGGTTGTTTAATTTCGGCACAGCGCTGGCAGGTATTGGCGTATTAGTTGAAGTGGCAAATGCCCATGAAGCTAAATATAAAGGCGATGAAATAGACTATTGGGGGGCGGTATCTAGAGGTACTGGTTCTGCCTTAATAGCATTATCTCCCGCAACGTTAGGCACCGCGTTAACCATGATGGCATCCACATCAGCGAACGTGGCATTTGCCGGTGCTGCATTGCGTATAGCCGCAATGGCATTACCTTATGTGGGCGCAATATTGCTATTAATCGGTGTTGGTTTAGCATTGTTTAAGAAAAGCGACATGGAGCTTTGGATTAAACATAGCTTTTGGGGAGATAGTGATAATTATTGGGGAGAAGCTGTTGGGGCTTATGGTTGGAGTGAACCTAGGGATCAACACTTCAAAGAAAATATTTTTGACCATAGCATTTTTTATAATAAAGAAGCCCCAGAGTTTAATTACTATAAATTAGAAATTCAAAGGCTATTTGCTATAACAGAAAAAATTAAATTTGAAGTAATAGATAAGCATCATATTTTAGTGATGCATCCTAATATAAATACATCAGATACAGCACAAAAACTAAAAATTACTCACAAATCTATTACCATAAGACGTTCACCTTTCTTGGAAGTGTATTCTGAACCTCAAATTATTTTTGATGAAAATAGGTCGGGGCAGGCAATATTATATTTTAAAGATTGGTCTATTAGAGATTCTCTGAGTGGAAATCCTTTATTAGTTAATGCCGATGAAATGGAACGCCTCAAGTTACAAGTTTCCATTCCTCGTTATAATCAAGCGACTGAAGACATAACATCAGATACAACAATATTGGATATAAAAGGTAAGTAATATGCTGTTAAAAAAAATCTACCAAGACCTAGGATTTTCAATACGTAAAGTCAATGAAGATGAAATCGAAATCAAAAACTCAACTTTTGATGGCTATTTACGTGGTTTCTTCAGAACTCTAATTATTGGTATTTTCTCTGTAATTGCATTTTTAGATTATCAACACAAAGAGCCTCCTTTATCTGGAATATATAATTCTGTAAAAGAGGATTTTTACTGGGCAAGATCACCCGATACAATATTAATTCCACTGTACAAATATCGAGTGTTAAGAGAAAATGATCCTAATTATTTTATTAAAAACCCTAGTAAATATCCTCCCATGTCTTATGAGGAATATCGTAAACCATTTTTAGAAAATCATTTTTGGCGCACACACGTTTTTTACTTTGAGCTAATTCCAATCTTTTTGGTATTTGTACTCTTTTTCTATCCCCGCCACCGATCAATTCGACTTAACCGTAAAGAGAGGGTCATTTATATGCAGGCATTTCATAAAATCTTTGTAATGCCGGTACCGGATAAAGACGATCCGTTAATGGGCATGAAATATAACCGCTTTAGCTTTTATATGTTCGGTAGCCGCAAACACTTTTCGTTGTTGATGACGGGGCTTGTAGTGGAAGGGAAATACACCGAGGCTGAACTTTTAGGTTGTTATCCCCTGCCGAATCCTCTGCATAACATGCACCTGATTAAAGCCATGCGAGAGTTTTTTACTCAAGAAAATCCTGAGTTTTTAAAACATATCGGTAGGTTTTATCGCACCCCATGGCTTCGTCCTGCTATTGCTTTTTGTAACAGCTTCAGTTTTATTCGTTTTCCGATTTCCAGCCGGAAGAAAATCGACCGAGCTATTGCAGAACACAAAGCGTTTTGGAATTCTCTTTCTTACAAACAACAAATGCAACGTTATGATAAAGCAGTCAAAGAACAACAAGAACTTAATGAACAACTGGCTTCAGAAGGTTTAATTAACGAAGTTAACAATGACTGGGAGGAAACCGAAAAATCGCCAGCTTTGCAAGATTAATAAACAGGTTGATTGAAAAGTGCGGTAAAAATTTTCAATGTTTTAAAACGCTTAAAAAATCAACTGCACTTTTATTTGAGATTCATGAAGTAAAAAAGAAAAAATGTGTAAACAACTACGTTTTTCAATCCGAAAAATCAATGAAGACGAAATCGAAATCCGCAATTCTTTTTTTGACGGTTATACTCGTGGATTTATTCGGCTCTTATTTATCGGTATTTTTTGCATGAGTTGGTATCAAAATGCCAAATATAAACAACCGCCTTTTTCCTATGAAATTGCTGCAATAAAGGAAGATTTTGATGCAGTTTTTTTTCCTGATAAAGGAATTACTGAATTATATGAGGAACATATAAAAATAAGATCAGATCCTGAATTTATTAGAGACTTTCCAAATGCAAAGATTAAATCATATGAAGAATTTAGAAAACCTTACATAGAGCGGGATAAATGGAACAGAATTCGATTTTTCTTCCACCCAATTTGGATGGCATTCCTGCTATTTTTATTCTGTCTGCCGCGCCCGCGTGGAATCCGAGTAAACCGTAAAAAACGGATTATTTATGCACCAATTTTAAACGGCACCTATCGCGTCGCCTTTGTGCCGAAGGAAGGTGACCCGCTGGGCGGCGTAGTCTATTCCTGTTATGGCCCACACCCTTTCGGCGGGGAAAGTTTATACTCTTTTGTGATGGCCATTCGGGAAGAGAAGAACATGCTTCCCTCTCGTCATTATTTGGGGGTGTATCCGTCGGTGACTTCCAAGCAGAGCATTGATATTTTAAACGCCATTCGCGCTTATCTCACAGAAGATAACCCTGAATTTTTAAAACACATTAAACCCCGTTTTAGTGTGTGGCACTATATTATCACCATCCCATTTTGCAATGCTCTCGCCATTCCCGTACCGTTTAACCGAGGTAAAGCTGATGTGGCTATTGAACAAGCCCTAGCAGAATGGAATAAAAAAACGAATAATCAAAAACAAAAATGGTTTAAATCCATCGCCGAAGAACAAAAGCTAATTAACGAAGAACACTCGGCGGAAGGGTTGGACAATCAGGCAAAATAAGTCGTTAAAGACAAAAGTGCGGTGGAAATTTTAGGTGTTTTAAAAAAAACGCCCCTAAAAATGACCGCACTTTTATTTGAGATGAATAAAGAAAATATGCCAGAGAAACAAAAAGAAAAAGATTTGATTGATAAAATAAGTGAATTTTTTATTAATAAACATAAAGACATTGCCTACTCCATTCGTAAGCGTGGCGAAGATGAAATTGAAATTCGGGATTCCATTTTTGATGGGTATGCTCGTGGGTTTATTCGTTTTGTTTTAGGTGGGATGATGCTTATCAATATATTTAATGGCTTATCCGTTATCCCATTTTATAGTCATTCAGATACAAAAAGAGATTATGAATGGGCTTTCAATCCTGATAAGCCAGCAATGGCACAATATCTGAATTATAAAGAAATGGCAGATCGTCATTATAAAATAGCACAAGAAGAAAATAATCCATTCATAGATCCACCAATGAGCTATGAAGAGTATAAACAAGGTATCCTTTCTAAATCACCGCTAAAAGACTTTATCTTAGACATCATTATGATCCCCTTTTTTGCCTTTGCCTTTTTCCTCCCCCGTCCACGTGGCTTCCGTGTCAACCGCAAAAAACGGGTGATTTATTGGCAAACTATCTTTGGCAGTCATGCCATCGCTTTCGTACCGGAACAAGGCGACCCACTAGGCGGAATCAATTACAGCCGTTTCGGCTTGTATGCATTTGGTAGCCATGAGCGTTTTTCATTGCAACTTTGGATTGACAATTACCTTTCCAAACGCCGTGTTACTGCCCTGTTCGGCGTATATCCAAGTCCAAGCTCGGAACATAATGCGCAAATCCTACGCGCTATTCGTGCCTATCTTACGGAAGATAATCCGGAATTTTTAAAGTATGTAGGCAGAGATTTTAAAAACTTCGGCTTAAAATTTAATATTGCTTTATGTAATGCTTTTGCATTGCGTGTACCATTTAGTCGTAAAAAAGCTGACCGAGCCATTGAACTGGCACTTGCCGAATGGAATAAGAAAACCCCGAACCAAAAACAAGGCTGGTTCAATGAACGCCGAGCAACACAAAAACTCATCAATGAACGCCACTTGCGGGAAGAGTTAGATAACGAAGTAAAATAACCAATTTAAAACAAAGTGCGGTAAAATTTTTCGACGTTTTAAAACGCTTAAAAAATCAACCGCACTTTTATTTGAGATTCATGAAGTAAAAAAGAAAAAATGTGTAAACAACTACGTTTTTCAATCCGAAAAATCAATGAAGACGAAATCGAAATCCGCAATTCTTTTTTTGACGGTTATACTCGTGGATTTATTCGGCTCTTATTTATCGGTATTTTTTGCATGAGTTGGTATCAAAATGCCAAATATAAAGAACCTCCATTTTCCTACGAAATATCCACAATAAAAGAAGATATTATTTGGACTATTTATCCAGAAGAAAAAGTAAAACCGTTATATGAAGATTATTATAAATGGATTACTAAACCAGAAACGAAAAATAATTATCCAAATGAAAAAATAGAAACATATGAAGAATATATGGATTACTACATTGAAAAGCACAAATGGAACAGAATCCGATTTTTCTTTCACCCAATTTGGATGGCATTCTTGCTATTTTTATTCTGTCTGCCACGCCCGCGTGGAATCCGAGTAAACCGTAAAAAACGGATTATTTATGCACCAATTTTAAACGGCACCTATCGCGTCGCCTTTGTGCCGAAGGAAGGTGACCCGCTGGGCGGCGTAGTCTATTCCTGTTATGGCCCACACCCTTTCGGCGGGGAAAGTTTATACTCTTTTGTGATGGCCATTCGGGAAGAGAAGAACATGCTTCCCTCTCGTCATTATTTGGGGGTGTATCCGTCGGTGACTTCCAAGCAAAGCATTGATATTTTAAACGCCATTCGAGCTTATCTCACAGAAGATAACCCTGAATTTTTAAAACACATCAAGCGCCGTTTTAGCGTATGGCATTACATCGCCACCATCCCGTTTTGCAACGCTTTTGCCCTTCCCGTGCCGTTTAACCGAGGTAAAGCTGATGCGGCTATTGAACAAGCCCTCGCAGAATGGAATAAAAAAACGAATAATCAAAAACAAAAATGGTTTAAAGATATAGCTGAAGAACAGAAAATCATTAATGAAGAACTTACCATCAAAGGCTTAGATAATCACACGCTATAAGATAAGTTAGAAAAGTGCGATAAAATTTTTCAACGTTTTAAAACGCTTAGAAAATCAACCGCACTTTTATTTTTTGTGAAAATTAGAATAGAAAGCATCCTGTAAGGTATACTAAATGCCAAAAAATCAGATTCAGAAATAATAAGGAAAATGATGAATCGAAATAAAATTTTCCATGATCTCGGCTTTTCAATACGCAAAGTCAATGAGGACGAAATTGAAATCAAAAACTCAACTTTTGATGGCTATTTACGAGGCTTTTTTAGAGCTCTAATTATTGGTATTTTATTAGTAATTTCATTTTTAGATTATCAAAGTGGGAAATTTCCCTTATCTGGAGTATATAAGGAAATAAAAAATGATTATATTTGGGCTATAAATCCAGATGAAAAGATTTTTACGCTATACAAAATGTATCGATTACATGATGACGATCCAACTTATTTCCAGCGTTATCCTGAAAAATACCCACCTCAACCCTACGAAGAATTTAGAAAACCCTACGTCACAGAAGATTTTTGGAAAAGACATGTGTTTTACTTTGAGCTAATTCCAATCTTTTTAGTATTTGTACTCTTTTTCTATCCTCGCCACCGCTCAATTCGACTTAACCGTAAAGAGCGGGTCATTTATATGCAAGCCTTTCATAAAATTTTTGTCATTCCAGTGCCGGATAAAGGTGACCCATTGATGGGCATGAAATATAACCGTTTTAGCTTTTATATGTTCGGTAGCCGTAAACAGTTTTCGTTGTTGATGACAGGGCTTGTGGTGGAAGGGAAATACACAGAAGCCGAGCTTTTAGGTTGTTATCCCCTTCCAAATCCTCTGCATAACATGCATCTGATTAAAGCCATGCGGGAATTCTTTACTCAAGAAAATCCTGAGTTTTTAAAGCATATCGGTAGATTTTACCGCACGCCATGGCTTCGTCCCGGTATTGCTTTTTGCAACAGCTTCAGTTTTATTCGTTTTCCTGTTTCCAGTCGGAAGAAAATCAATCAAGCCATCGCGGAACAAAAAGCTTTTTGGAATACGCTGTCTTACAAACAGCAAATGCAACGTTATGATAAAGCCGTCAAAGAACAGCAAGAGCTTAATGAACAACTGGCTTCAGAAGGCTTAATTAACGAAGTCAATGATGACTGGGAAGAAACCGAAAAATCACCTGCTTTAAGTGGTTAGCAAGGTTTTAGTTATAATATTAATAAAAGTGCGGTGGAGAATTGAAATGTTTTTAAAACATGTAAACACTTAACCTTACTTTAAAGTAGAGTTTATTTAACCCCTTAAATATCATGGGATTTAAATACTCTAACCATTTAAAAAATTTACTTATTTCATCTAAAATTTAATGTTAAATCGTTTATAATTTGATATAGTTACACTTGTCTGTAAAGACAATAAATATATTCATCTTTAAAGTCATTAGGAGAATTTTATGCCTACACCAGCATTTATTTCCATTGAAGGTAGTAATCAAGGAAAAATTACAGCAGGTGCATTTACCGAAGATTCTGTCGGTAATGTTTATGTTGAAGGTCATGAAGATGAGATCATGGCACAAGCGATTAGCCATATCGTGACTGTTCCAACTGATCCACAATCAGGTCAACCATCCGGTCAACGCGTTCACAAAGCATTCAAATTTACTTGCTCTTTAAACAAAGCAGTACCTTTAATGTATAACGCATTAGCTTCTGGTGAAATGTTACCAAAAGTTCAAGTAACTTGGTTCCGTACCTCTATCGATGGTCGCCAAGAAGAGTTCTTCTCAACAGTATTAGAAGACGCAGTAATTGTTGATATGAACTTAGTGATGCCAAATGCTCAAGATCCAAGCAACGCACCATATACTCAATTATTAGAAGTAAGTATGAGCTACCGTAAAATTAACTGGGATCACACTATTGCTGGCACATCAGGTTCTGATGACTGGCGTAGACCGCAAGTTTAATTTTATCTACTTGATTAAAAAGCTAAATAGAAATCTATTTAGCTTTTTTATTTTCTATAAAAAAGGGAAATATTATATTTCCCTTTTACTTAAATTAATTATTTTCTGGAAACTTCACTTCTTCTTCATAAATTTCCATTGGTTCTAAAGAGGTTTTACCCTCTTTTTCCGTATCAAGTAATTTTGATGGTAATCTAAAGTTGCTTAATACGCCACCAAAGAACGGATTTGTGCCATTTTCTACCGTTAATCTATAATTGATCGCACCGCCATTTAATTTAAATGAGAGATCAACTGATTGTCCATTCGCCTTCTTCGCTGCTTGATCTAGCACTCGGAATAATGACCATTCACCTGTACGACGAAGAGTTGATGTGTCCCCAGTTGATGTAACGAGCGTTAAGCTTGTTTCTACATCTTGTCGTGTCGTATTCGGCCAAATTAAACGACTTGCAGATGGCACCTCATGGCTATACTTCAGCAACTGCCCATCAATATTAAATGTTGATGCCGTAAATTTCCCAGAGAGCCCGAGCGGTTTTAAACTGAAAGAAATATTCACATTACCTGAAGCATCAAAATAATTTCGTTGAATATTTTGTAAATCCTGAAGTGCGGCCAAGAATGATGAGGAAATCACGCTTTCACCATTCACTACAGAAAGTTCCGCATTGTCTTCTAAGAAGAATTTTAAATAATCATTATAAAAACGCTGTACACGTCCGTTTGGTCCAAAGAACTCACGGAAATCATCCAATGAGATATTTTCGCTCGCCTTACGATTTAATGGATAGCGATTTGCAATTCTACTCTTATAGAAACTATATACATTACGATTCCATAATGCATTGATCTCACTTAATGCCGTTTTTAATTCTAGTGTCCAAGCCTCATCCGCAACTTTATTTAATTGAGTTGAAAGAGGCTCTGCCATTTCATTCGCTAAACGTTTTAAATCAACAGTTGGATTTGTTCGTTCTAAATTAAGCTCTGCCATAATGGCTTTCAATGCAGTTTGAGATGGCTCCGGTGATTTCTGAATCGTCTGCATATAGAATTTTAACTCAGACAATTTTTTCATTACCGTATCCATATGCGGCTGTCCAGCATCTGATGCGGCTTTTACCTCATTAACCAAAGGAGCAAAATGTTGTGCAATTTGCAATGATGCCATTTGATTTGCTGTAGCTACATTTGTATTTTCATTACGATTTTCAGCATTAATTCCCGATAGACTTGGATAAATATCACTGTTCTTATCAATTAAATTAATCATTTTTTGTAATGGTTTTTCATTACCAGTTAAAGCATCTAATACATCTACTGCATGACGCAAATCAACAAAATGAATAATCTCTAAATTATTTAGTGCATCTTGCCATGTCTGAATGTAGTCCGCGATGTAACGCTCTCGAATCTCTTCAGATAAATTGGCAAGCTCTTCTTTTGAATAATTCGTCGTTTGCTGTTTACCTAGCACCCAAGCATCTATCGCAGCAAGTTGCAGCAAATCCTGAGCCTTAGGATCATAAAAATCTTTATATGCCCAATCGGTAAATAGTGGACTAATTAATGTGCCATACCAACTAATATTCTTATCTTTAAAGAATGTTTTAGGATCTTCAGTTGTAAAATCGGTTTTAAATATAGTGGTAAAAGTTTGTCCAATTTCAGCTTTCAAATCAGTGGCCGGCTGCAGTTCTGTATTTGCCAAAATTTTAAAGTTTTGGTAAACACGATCCGCCAATGGTAATTTGCTGTATTCCTGTTGTTTATCTGCAATTTTCTTATCAAACATGCTGAGATCTGGATCTACATGTTCCATTGCATAACTAAAATGAGCCATAAGCTGACGCTGAATATCAGGATTCTTAGGATAATTTTTTTGCAGATATTTCGTCATCCACTGCTCTGGAATTTTAACCTTTCTATTTGCCATATCGTCGATCATTCGATAAACACGCAATAGCTCAAGTCCTTCATTGCTATCTTCAGGTAAAGCGTCCATTTGCTCAATCAATCCCATCGCAATTTCAGGTAAAAAACGCTCCCCAAGGAATTTTTTATAGGCTTCACTTACTTTTCCGCCTACTTTTTTACCTTGGTATAACCCAAAATCTTTAATTATAGGTAAGGCCTTTTCATAGTCTCCATAACCATATGTTGCCTGACGTAATATGTTCAATGGTTTTAATAAATTACGTCCTGTTGGATCCATGGATTGGCTAATATTCATCTGACGGAATTCTTCAGTCAATTTTAGAATTTTTACTGACGTTGTTTTATTTTGATAGAAGTAATTTTGCCATGTAGCTAAAACACAAATACCACAAACAGCCACCGCAACAGCACCTAGAATAAACTTACGTTTACTGCGTCGAATTTCTTTTTCGTTATCGCTAACAAGGCCAGCTTCAGGATAAATAATATTTTGAAAGAAATTATACGTAAAATAGGTTCTCTGAGAACGCTCTGGCAAATAGCTTGGCACAACATGAGGTAAATCAAACTGCTTAGAAATAGCTGCTTGATAAAAATCCATCGGAATGCCTTCTTGGAAGATAGAAGAAAAATACACGCCACGAACATAAGGTGTAGTTGTGAAACGATCGCTCTCTAATACATCGCTAATAAATTGAAGCAGAATATTCTGCATACCGCCTAATTGGCGAGCATACATGTAAAGTGACTCTCGTTCTTCTTGTGAAATTGTTCCTGCTAATTTATCAAAAACAATTTCCTCGATCTCTTTAACAAAAGCGCTATAACTATCAGATAACTCTTTTGTCCAATTATCGATTTGTTCATCTGTATTTAATGTGAAAGAAAAACCTAAATTTTTATGACGTTCAGCTTGTTTCAAATCACTATAGAATGTTTCAAAACCCTCAATAAGATCGGCTTTGTTTAAAACAACATAAACGGGTATACGCGCCCCAAACTGTTCAGTTACTTCACGGATTCGGTTGCGTAATATAACAGCTAATGCTTGTCTATCACTGTGATTTGATGCAATTAACTTTGGAAGATCAACAACTAAAATAATGCCATTAATTGGTCTTTGTGGACGAACATCATTAATCCAATCAAGTAAATGTGACCATAATCCTTTTGCAATTTTGCCATCAGGATCTCGTTCCGTACCTAACTGCTGAATCATTCCGCCTTCAGGATCAAGCAAAATCGCATCATCACTCGCCCACCAGTCAATTTGATATAAAGAGTTCTCTCGCATATAACGCTTGGACGTTCTTTCTACTGCGGTAAGAGTAAATTTCTGGTTCGAGCGATTAATAAAGCTTGTTTTGCCAGCTTCATCAGAACCCAAAACCATATACCATGGAAGCTGATAAATGTAATCCTTATTAGATAAATGATTTTTAAGTGCTTCAGACATCAGTTCAAGGCTGTCATCTTGATCCTTGATATAAGGGAGAATAATATCTTTTTCCTCTTGCTCTTTCTCTAAATCATTTTTTTCTTTGTTTAAGCGAGCATTCTTGAGTTGAAGTTTCAAAATAGCAATAATTGCTAAAGTAAGCAAAACAACAACGGTAGCAATAATTCTACTGCCCATTCCAACTTGTTTCGCTAATTCATAATCCCAGCCGTTTTCATTTGAAATACCAGTGAAACTCCAAGATGTACCATAAGTCCAAATTCCGACAAAAATAAGAATTAGACCTAATGTAAGTAATACAGGAAGTGAATTTCTAAGATGTGAAAAAATAGGACGCGTAAACTGGCGAAAAATTCCTAATAATTGGTTCAAATAATTCATTCATTATCCTTTAATAATTTATCTTTTAATTGTTCTATTTGAGTAAAAAAAGTACTATCCCACTCTTCAACTGTGTATTTTTTACAGTGATTAATCAGTTCAGACAGCTCATTAATCGCAATCGATAACATATCCTCTTTTAAGAAAAAACGTATTTTCTCAAATTGTAAATAATGCTTTGTTCTAACATCAATCACTGATTTTAACTGTTCATCAATTTTTTTCAGAACAGACACAAAACCCTCAGTCGAATAAAGTTCATCAAGATCACTCTCTAATGAGTTTTGTACAGAAGCTTGAGTGCTTACATTCACACTATTATTATCGGAAAGCCAATCCGAAACAATATCACTCAAAAAAGGCTCACCATTTTGGAATTTTGCTAAATGAAATGTAGGAAACTTATTAACAAATTGTTCAGTTACACTTCTAATCGTTTCTGCTGCCTCTTTAAATTTTAAAGCTTGGCAACATTTTGCAGACAAGTAGCTACCTTCAATCCAGTATGGGCTTGTTGTTAACGTTTTTTCAATACGATTTAATAACTCCACACTCGGTGATGAAATAACCAGTTCCCGATAATCACTTACTTTATCAAGTGGAACTGATTGCATGGCTGTAATACCTTGGCTATTCATCTCTGGTAATTGGGTAATACTATGCCATAGTCCAAATCGACGGCTTACATAACCCAATATTGATGAAGGCTGTAATTCACAACTGGTATCCGCAACTTGAAAATAAAATTGTTTTAATTGACGGGCATTTGCCAGTTCAAACTTATTTACGTCAGGAATATTTAAAGGAACGTTCTCTGCAGAAACTTGGCTAGCAGTTATTGGTGTGTCTATAGCCGTTTGACCTGGCACTGTTTTACTCTCTTCTTTTGTCTGAGAGTTTACAATAAAATCTGACTGCTCTTTTACGAAACGCCGTAATCGAGATAAAGTAGATTCAACACTAGGAAGTTTTTCACTTAATTGAAGCGAAAGCTCCTCTATAAGTTGCTCTATCTGCTCATATTCTATCGCTGTAAATCTTACATCTGTGTTATTTGATGCAGCATTTTCAAGGCGTTCAAAGATGAGTGTAATGAACTTCCCTTTAAAACGATTTACTGTATTATCAGTTGAAGGCTTAGGGTAAGCATTAAACAGGAATTTCTTATTAAATTCTGAAAACAATGATAGAAAATCAACAAGATTAGACTTAAATCCTTTATAAAGTAAGGCATAACCTAGATATTGTAAAACCTTATAATCTTTACAAGACTCAGATAAATACCGATGAGAATTTGAAATAATCCCTTCCCAATCAATCGTATCATGCTGCAAAGAACCAAACTTCATGACTTGCTCATCAAGCGCAGAAAAAACAATACCCTCTTCATCAGGTGTACCGACGGGAAAATATTCTCCAGCAATATCATCTAAAATGCTCTGATACTTCATTTTACCAACCACATTCTTTTCTTATTGGCGCAACTTGAGATGCAAGTCCGTTATTTTTGAAAATAAACTGACGATCTTCTTGAGGAAGAGAAACTGAAAAAGTATCAATATATAAGATTGATTTTAATTGTTGTATTGCATAAAGTCCTCGTCCAGCATCTAGCAAATAACCTCGTTCGGCACTCTGCCAATCAATTTTAGATGCAGTATGATTTGTATCGTTATTGGCAATATGAACATTCAGTAAATTATGTTTAACGGGTTTATCTAATGCAATTTGGAATCTTGTGATATTGTCTTTGCAAGCAACATATATTGAGGCACTTCCGTCATTACTTAATAAAGCAAGTTCTAAATTATTTTCAGCCCAAGCATCTCTCCCATCAACTTTAGCTAATGTAAAAATATCACCAACTAGTTTAGGAACAAGATTACTGACCACACGATCATCTATCATTTGCTCTCTAACCGGTGTGTTAAATACCTTATCAAAACATGCAAGACGATTAATATTTGATTTAATTGAAACACATTGCTCTGCTTTATCCATTTTTTCTTCAGATAAACTATTTGCAGAATATATTGATAAGAAAAAAGCAAACATCGCTTTACATACAAAAGAAAAACGCGGTGCCATAGCAAAATCCCTCATTACTACATATTATTAATAATGTCATTTACATTATTAATAATCTCAGTTGAATATGAATCCAAGAACATACTATATAAGAAATAAATTAACGCAAAAGCAAATAATGTTCCCCATGCAACACGGTTTAATGACAATGGTTTCTTTACCGTATAATCACTTTTGTAAAGATACATTTGCTGATTTCTCTGATAATCATACCCACGTAATGGTCTCAGTGTTTTTTGTAATTTAATTAAAATATTTTGAATATTTTCTTGACCATGTGGACTAAGGGCATACTGCCCTTTAAATCCAAGAGCTAAACAAATGTACATAAATTCGAGCAATTCATGATATTTTTCAGGTTCAAGCATCGTTCTTGATAAGATCGAGTAAAACTTTTCTCCACCCCATGTTTCATTATGAAAATGAGCAAGTAAAGAACGCTGCCCCCAAACTGAAGAGCTTCCCCAAGGCGTTGCCATCACCATTTCATCAATAAATGTACACACACAATATCGGAATGAAAGCTGGAATGCACTGTCATAGTTTAATTCTTTTACTTTTTCACTCAATGCCATGATTTCATTTTGCATTCTAGTGTATAAACTTCCGATATCCTCTACGGACGATAATTTTCTTAGTCTAAGAGCTGTCGCTAATAGTGGGTTTGCCAATTCAACTAAGGCATTGTAGGAGTGCGTTTGTAATTGAAAGTCATAGTCAATATCAAAATCAACATTTCCAACTTGCTCATAAAGAAGATCAGTTTTTTCATTAATTACTGGCACATTATTTGTAATGAAAACTCGATCTGAAGGCATATCAATTGATGAATTATATGTATTCAACAACTCTCTATTATTCATTATGCTAAATCTCCACGAATAGCCCAAAATTCAATCTCTAATCCTGGATAATTTCCTGTAATATGGAAACCAAATCCAGATGAAGTCAGCAAATTCTCCCAATATGGTGATGTTTTATCTAATTGGAAATACATAAAACCAGAATGGTAAGGTAAATATCGAGGAGCTACAGGTAGAGCACTCACAGGAACACCAGGCAATTGTAAATGAACAAGTTGATTGATTTGCTCGATACTTGATATCTTGGTTTGTTGAATAAACTGATTTTTTAACAATTCTGGTTGTAAATGTGCTTTTACAGCAATGATAAATTCAGCTGTAGAATAAAGTGACGCATCGTTAACCTGAGCTGTATAAATTCCATATTGACGGGCAACTATTGGTAATGGTACGACTTTCGTATTTGTCACTATACTTAAATAGGACTTGATATCATTAAATAATGGTTCTAAAGAAGTCGCTGGATTTTCATGAAGATAATCATAAAAAGTTTCTGAAAATCGTTCTTTTAAAACAAAGGTAGTCAGCTCGCTACGTAGTGAAGCAAGTAATTCATAAACAGATAAAGGATGTACTTTACCTAATTTCACAATGCTTTTTATTAACGGTGAAACTCTATTAAGGCTTAAAAGCATAAGGAAATCATTAACATCAGCTACGCCAGACTGTTCAGGACGACCTATTCTACTAACAATATTTTGTGCTCGTAATGAAACTAAATCAGATAACTCTGCTAATTTTTTCATGAAGGCCGGCATTGCATTAATATGCAATGACATAGGATAAAATGCTTCATCTAATATAACTTGATGATCTAATGTAATATCCTTAATCTTTGCTATAGGTAAAGAAACATAATTACTTAAATCATCTAATGAAGATTTTAGAAAATATTGATTTTTCAACAACTCAAGCTGAGTATAGTTTCCACTTTCACTATGAGAGTCTTTCACTTCAGTAAAAACAATCTCACTTCGGAAGTCCATTGAATCTGAATTACTTGGTGAATATTTAATTTCACCTTCTCCATTTGTAACAATAGGCAAACAAAGATAAATTGTTTCACCGACAAGATTGCTAGTTACACCAATTGGAGAAGGTAAACTATCTGTTAAAGGTAAATCAAAAAGTGTTCCATCAGGCATCACACCTTTGCATTCGGTAATGCCAAACTTTCCAAAAGAAAGCTGCTGTTGATCAAAAGCAATTTTCTCAAAACCTAGATTATAAGCCGAGATATCAATAACTTGCTTCAGTTGTGACGTTAAAAAACGGCTTTCTTGCTGAAAATGTTGAGGCCTAATGAATAGGCCTTCTTTCCACAAAACACGATTTGATAAAGACATGGATTAATTATCCTTAAAAATTTCAACTTTAGAGTCTAACACACGAATTAACAGCGGATAACTTTCCCCACCTTTAGGTTTGACCTGTACAATACCTTTCCATTTGCGGTTTTCATAACCATTAAAAAGAGCTACAACTCCAATATAATGAGTTTTTTCATTCATTTCTTCTGAATCCACAAATCTGAACTGATTCGGTGCAATAATTAAATCAATATTTGAAACATATGTTTTGCCTAATGATTCTGTAAAATCATTACCACGAAAATCATCATATGTACTACTTAAAAATAGAGACTTATCCGTTAATTGGAAAACTTTTAACATTACAGGAGTTGCTCTAGCGTCAGACTTTCCATTTTCCTGCTCAATAATTTGCTTATCGGAATTGGTACTATTGGCTGTCGCATTTTTTTTGTATTCATGAGCTGTCATTGGACGTTTAGCTTGGGGTTTTAAAGCATCTAGCTCTTCGAATTCTGCTGCTGCCTCATCGCTTACTACAGCAATAGCATCATCTTTTGGAGAATATACGTTAATGTTCGCTCGATCCGTTGCGTAAATAGAAAGTGAATAAGTCGATGGCTTTACTAAACGTGGATTAACACTCGGTCCATTATCAGAAGAGCATCCTGCCACAGTTAGTGCAACAGCAGTAAACATAAATAAAGATTTTAATTTCATAAGATTTCCTTAGTTATTTAATAAAAAATAGAGGATCTAAAATAGGCTCCACTTGTTTTGGCTTTGTATCATCTTTATCTTTAAAAGTTGATACAGAATTTTGTACTTCCTCATATTCCACTGTAGATGTAGTTAATACCAACTCATTTGGTGACTCATTAATATCCACTGGAGTGTAATACTCCAAAACACTATGAATATGAGGATTAAAAAATTTATATTCTGCAGGCTCAAATTGATGAGGTATCGCATCAATTAACTCTAAAGAAGAATCATCATCTACCTTTAATGCCAATAACGGATCTAAATTCGCGTCATTTGCTTTTAATTCAAGTAAATCTTGATTAATGCGTTCTCTCTCAAAATCATAATGATATTGCTGAGCATGTCCTAAATTTAAGATTGTATTATCCGTTTGTTTATTCAATAAATAAGATAATTCATCTTGTAAAGTAACCATTTCTGCTTCATTAGTAAAAATCTTAGCTCTAATCTTATAATTACATAGAGAAATGAGATCATTATCATTTAATTTGATAATCCCCCCCATGGGAAGAGCACTCGTTGTTCCATTAATAAAAAGCTTTTTACTATGAGCTATTAAACAGAAATCAGCATTATAATACTTTATTTCAAACTCAATATCAGAAATTTCATTCTTCCAATTATCTATTTTCCAATTTACATTTGATGCAGATCCCACTAAACCACCAGCTAAATCAAAATAGCAATAAGGTAATGTTCCTCTTTCGAGCATAAACGCATCGGTTACCATCAATAAAAGTTTATGCACTTATACCGCTCCTTCAATGATCACCTGGTTTAAAGTATGAGCGCTTGTTGAATCTGCATTAATCAATGTCGTCCATCCTAGCCAACTAGAATTATCCTTTCCTAAAATAAAGGTAGATTGCGTATCCGGATGTAAACCTAATGAAATATCATAAGGCAGTGGATCTTTTAATAGAAAGCGAATCAATTCTTGAAGATGCTTATATTTTTCAGTATTTGGCAAAAATTGGTAAAACTCATTTAATTTCAGATTATCAATATTAACTCTAAACTTATTTGAAAATGATTCAATCTTGTCACCTGAAATAAAATTATTACCTAACATCATATTTTGCATACCAAGTTTATTTTTTTGTTCGCTTTCTATTTCAACAAGTTGTCTTACATGCTCTTCAATCGAAACATCATCCAAATCAAAATAGTACCGAATAATATCAGTTAGTATCTGCGGAGTTCTTATACCCGATTGTATAAGACCAATATAATAAAAAATTTTACTCCAATTTAAATGAGAGAATTCAATAAAGTCCTTAGACAGTCCCAAAATATTTAGAATATCCCGAGAATAGTCATCTGAAAAATCAGATTTAAACCGTATATAATATTTATACTTTCTCCAAATTTGGTGAAATATTGTAAGCAAGTGATGATTAAAGAAATCTAAATATTTTGCTTGAATAGATTCATTCTCATACGATGCCTCTGCAATTTCATCCAAAACACTTCCAGGAAGTGGGCCTGATGCACCTTGTAATCCTAAAAAGTTAACAAAAATTTGGAATATTCTTTTTCCTTCTTCATCTTGAATAACGAGCTGCTCAATATCCCCAACTGGAAAGTTAATTTTAGGATTACTAAAGAAACGGAATATCGATTCTTCAACGAGAGTATTTTCTAATTCATCTAAACTCATTGACGATGCATCAGCAATTGTTTCTACGAGCTGATGAAACCCAAACTGAATTAGATCACTCTTTGAAGAGAGGTTTTCTGTTCCCATTTAAATATCTCGTTATTACTTGTATTGATAATTTCTAAAAGGTGAAATGAATTTATCGTGCCATATAATCTAAAAAACTCAGCAAGAATCGAACCAAATAAAAACAACTCCCCTTCACAGAGGAAATTATTGCTATCTATTCTTAGTACTGATTTTTGACCTCTATATACAATGCCTTTTATGACCTTATCAATTGGACGAGTCGTAATCGACTCCATTCCAGACAAACGTTTTTCTGTTCGTCTCAATGCTTGCACATCATACATTGCAGAAAAATCATAAGTTAGCAAAATTTCCTTTAAAACATCTAGCTTCGTTAAGGATAAATAATTAAGTGAAAGATTAGAAACTAACTTCCAATGAATCGATTCATCTAGAACTGCTCTCACCGTTTTTACTGGCAATGTGATATTTTTAAAATCAATATAAGACGGTGTATTTTGTGATGGCACACAAATATCACCAATCCCTAAAAACTCTGGTAAATTATGATTTGTACAATCTAAATCTATAGATATTGTCTCTCTGGAACTATCTAAAATTTTATTAGAATCAGATACAAAAGAAACAAAATGATCATAACCCGTTTCTTCAATATTATCTTTAATAATTGATTTATAGTATCCACTCTCGCCAGATGAAGAGCTGTGAACAAATGATTCAAATTTTGGATAAGTATAAATCTTATTCCCCGTCTCTTTTAAAAACGTTGAGCCTGAAACTCGCCTAATATCAAAGATCTCGAAATGCTCCCGATTAAAACCTGCCGGAATCACTGGATATAGATCTTTTTTTCCATCAAGATTTAATGGAACAGCATCATGCTCAAATAAATTAATTATTGGAACACAATATAGGGAAAAATCAGCTTGTGTTAATTTTAGATCTTTAGGAAAAGAACGATTAAACTCAAAAAATAACTTAAATTTTTTCTTATCAAATCGACTTAAATACAGATGCAGCTTTCTTAGCTTAAAGAAATAAAATTTTTTAGGGAAAAAGAAAAACTCTTGTAAGAGACGATACCCATCAAATGCATTATCAGGGTAAGGAATCAAGGATTCCTCTTTATCAAAACCAACAGGAGAAATAACATCCAGTGGTAAATTAATTACACCATCTTCCGATTTAATATAAACTTTTGTTAAATAATTAAAAATCCATTGATAACAAGTTAAAGCGCTGTAATCACTCCCAGATAAATAAAATGACAATTCATCGCACTGTATGGAAGAAAAATCACTATCTGTGATATTTTCTAAATCTAATTCAATAATTGTAGACTCGCTGCCTGATGTGCTTTTTACATCATTTAAAACAAGTGGATAAACAGCAACATCCATCGTTGTTTGAAACTGACAAGCCGTACCATCTACCGGTTTAGACGACACAAACGTTCCTTTAGGAACTATATGTTTTGTTGTAATAGCCCTTTCTTTAGGTTGAAAGTTTAAAATTGCACAACTTGGTAAAGGACGCAAATAATTTGGCCAAAGAAGCTGAATCATTGATTGAGTTATTTCTGGTAAATTATCTTGTACTTTTTCTTTCAAACGTGCAGTTAAAAAAGCAAAAGATTCAATAATTCTCTCTGCCTCAGGATCAACTATCTCATCAGATAAAAATCTTGATAAGTGAGGATAAATCTTTGAAAAATGTTGACCATCCCTTTTGAGAAAGTCTAGCTCAGATCTAAAAAACTCTTTCAAAGACATTTACACAACCCTAAACTTCTTATTTGAACTATCCAAGATAATATTTAATTCAGTTAACTCATTTTTTTGTTTTAATAATACAACGCAGGTTATACGGAAATTAAGCTGAAGAACATCATATGCATCATGAATATATTCTATTCTTGTAATACGAACCCTTGGCTCATAGCGCTCTAAGCTGGAACGAATATTTGCAACAATTGTTTGGCTTAAACTTTTTGTGGTTGCAGTTGCATCATTAAAGTCTTTTAAACCAAAATCGGGTGCACATAACGTGCACCCTTCTTTTGAATTAAGTACTAATTCTATGTTTCTTTTTATCGAACGAATTAAATCACTCACAATTTCTGCTTCAGTCTTCTTTTTAATGACATCCGTATTCTGTGGTGCAGTTTTAACCCTGTTCCAAAATCCCATAAAACAGCTACTTATTTATTATTATCAATATCTAATCGACCCACAAGGGAAAGATCGAAACTTGCCCCCATATATTTAAAGTGCGGTCGAACAGATAAAGAAACTTTGTACCAACCTGGTTCTCCTGCAACACTTGATACTTCAACTTTGGCAGAACGTAATGGTCGACGGCTACGAACTTCTGCTGGTGGGTTCTCTTGATCTGAAACATACTGTTTCAACCAAACATTTAACTCTCTCTCAAGATCTTGACGTTCTTTCCACGAGCCGATCTGTTCACGTTGTAATACTTTCAAATAATGCGCTAAACGGTTCACAATGAACATATATGGTAATTGTGTACCTAATTTATAGTTTGTTTCAGCCGCCTTGCCTTCTTCCGTATTTGGGAATTTTTTAGGTTTTTGGACAGAATTAGCTGAGAAGAATGCAGCATTATCGCTTCCTTTACGCATAGTTAAAGGAATAAAACCTTCATCTGCCAATTCAAATTCTTTGCGATCTGTAATTAATACTTCTGTTGGGATCTTCGCTTGTAACTGCCCAAATGATTCAAATAAATGAACTGGTAAATCTTCTACCGTACCACCACTTTGTGGACCAATAATATTTGGACACCAACGATATTTAGCAAAACTATCTGTTACTTTCGATGCCATCAAGAATGCAACATTGCTCCACAAATAGTTATTATGGTTACCATCAATTCCTTCATTGTAATTGAAGGTTTTAACCGGATTTTCAATCGTGTCGTAAGGTAAACGAGACAAGAAACGTGGCATTGTGAGTGCTAAATACTTAGAATCTTCAGATTCTCTTAATGCTCTCCATTTAGCATAACGAGGTCCTTCAAAAATGTCTTTTACTTCTTTAATTTCAGATAAAGATGCGTAGCTATCTAGTCCAAAGAACTCTGGACCTGCGGCTGAAATAAATGGAGCATGAGACATCGCACCAACAGATGAAACATATTGTAATAATTTAATATCTGGCGCAGATGGCGTAAACGTGTAGTTACCAACAATAGCTGCAACTGGCTCACCACCAAATTGGCCATAGTTTGCGGAGTAAACATGTTTGTATAAACCACTTTGAGTAATATCAGTCGCATACTCAAAATCATCAAGCAATTCTTCTTTGCTTACATTTAGTACTTCTATTTTAATGTTTTCGCGGAAATCGGTACGATCTACAAGGAGTTTCAAACCACGCCAAGCTGATTCCATTTCTTGGAATTTATCATTATGTAAAATCTCATCTACTTGATGACTGATTTTCTCATCAAGACGAACAATCATTTCATCGATAAGTGTCTTATTTACAACTGCATCTGCACTATCAGACTTCAACATTTCAGAAATAAATTCTGCAATACCTCTTTGTGCAATACTATAATCTTCATTTTCAGGTTTAAAACGTGTCTGCTCCATCACCTGATCAAGTAAGCTTGTCGTTTGCGAATTCTTTTCAGCTTTTGCCGTTTGATTCTTAGTAACCATATTCTACTACCTTTATTCTTTTTCTAAAATGATAGCCAATTCTTTTTCCAACGCTTCTCTTGCGTTTGGATCCGCAATTAACTCTTGCAATTTATTTCTAAATGCAGGGATGTTCCCCATAGGCCCTTTTAATGCAAGAAGAGCTTCTCGTAACTCTAATAATTTGTTTAATTCTGGTACTTGTTTAGCAATATTATCAGGTGAGAAATCTGCCATGCTTTCAATTTTTAGGCTAATACCAAGATCTTGATTTTCGGCATTTTCTTCTAAGCGGTTTGGTACCGCTACATCAATCGTCAAATTAGATTGTTTCATTACAGCATCAAAATTGTGCTTATCAATAGAAACCGTCTCTCTTTCTTCAAGGCTTAAGTCTTCTGCAGCACCTTTAAAATCACCAGTAACTAAAAGTTTTAACGGTAATTCAACTTCATCAGTTTGACCTTCTGTAGCCGGAGTATATTTAATATTAATTCGCTCTTTTGGTGCGACTGAACCTGTTTTAGACATATAAAATCCTCTTTGAAATTTAAACTGATTTCTATTTTTAGATAACGAACTAAAAAATAACTAGATTATAAAAAATCACGGTTACTAAATCAATGACGAAGTCAGCAGTATAGAATAATTTTTTACAAATGATATTTGTTATGTGGCAAAATTAAACAACACCCATACTATTTTAGAAGATATGTATTTTCTTTTTAAAATAAACACATAAACTATCAATTTTACAAGAAAATCCTATCATTTTAGTTTAGAATGTAAAGGTTAAACATTTCATAGATTAAGGAGAAGTCATGTCTGCTCGTAGCGTAATCGTTATTGGAGATAAAACTACCCATGGAGGTACCGTACTTCAAGGATCACAAACCATGACTGCCGGAGGCAAAAATGTCGCCCGACAAGGTGATTTGGTCTCATGTCCAAAATGCAAAGGTAACTTTCCGATTGTTGAAGGTTCATCTATCATGCAAGCTAATGGGCGAGGCATTGCCCTTGAAGGAATGAAAACTGCCTGTGGCGCTGAATTAATTGCTTCACAATCTATGATGAAAGCTAAAGCATAATTTATTTAGCATTTATATAACGCTATTATTACTGCCAATATTTTTATAGGAATTCCAAATGGCCGTTCAATCCGATTATCGTTACAGTCTTACCGTTAATGGTGCCACTCAATTCGAAGTAGTCCGTTTTGTATTAAAAGAACATTTATCTACACTCTTCCGACTTGAACTCGATCTCGCAAGCTTTGGTTCTGAACCGAATTTTCATTCTCTAATCGACCAACCTGCTACGCTAACCTTTTGGCAAGGAGATGAGGTAATACGTAGTGTCAACGGTATCGTTACGGCCTTAAATCAGAGGGAAACTGGTTTTACTCGAACTCGTTATCACATGGTGATTGAACCATCTTTATGTCGTGCAGGTTTACAAACTGATTTACGAATATTCCAACAACAAGACTCTCAAAAAATTATCGAAACGCTACTGAGTAAAAATCAAGTACCTCAGAGCCAATTCCATTTACAAACGCCATATTGGACACGTGAATACTGCGTGCAATATCGCGAAACTGATTTAAATTTTATTCAACGTTTGGCTGCCGAAGAAGGCTCTTATTATTACTTTGAACATACCAATGATAGCCATATCCTTCATTTCTCCAACTCGACAACACTTTCAGAGAAAAAAGGAAATTTAGTTTATAACGCAATGCCGGCGGGACAACGTCCAGAAGCAGCTGTGTGGCATTGGTCCTACGAAGAAAAACTGGGTACTACTCTTCAAACTTTACGTGATTATACTTTTACAAATCCTCGTTATAATCAAGAACACCAATATTCAGGTCAAGGTAATAACAAAGGCCATGGTAGCATTTATGAGCGGTATGACTATCCAGGCCGTTATAAACGTGATGCTCAAGGTGAGCCTTTTACGCAATATCGTTTGGAATACGAACGTAGAGAAGCGGAATTGGCACTTGCACAAAGTGATGATTTACGTGTACAACCAGGTTATGTATTTGGCTTAGAGGGACATCAACGAGAGGCTTTTAATCGCGATTGGTTAGTAGTCGGAGTTGAACATTATGGTTGGCAACCTGGTGTATTGGAAGAAGAAGCAGGTGAAGAAGGTAACCGCTATGAAAACCGTATTAAACTTATTCCAAATACCACACAATGGCGACCAGAGCCGCAACCAAGACCTGTTGTTGATGGGTCTCAAATGGCCCATGTAGTTGGCCCAGCTGATGAAGAGATTTACTGTGATGAATGGGGACGTGTAAAAGTCCAGTTCCCTTGGGATCGTGAAGGGCAAAATAACGAGCACAGTTCTTGCTGGATTCGAGTCAGCCAAGGTTGGGCGGGAGCGCAATTTGGACATATTGCCATCCCTCGTATTGGCCATGAAGTAATGGTTGATTTCTTAGAGGGCGATCCTGACCAACCAATCATCATGGGACGTACTTATCACAGCACAACGGAACCGCCTTATGCTCTGCCTGAACATAAAACGCGTATGACCATAAAAAGTAAAACCCATAAAGGTAACGGCTTTAATGAATTACGTTTTGAAGACGAAAAAGACCGAGAAGAAATCTTTATTCATGCAGAAAAAGACCAAAATAATGTTGTAAATAATGATGAAACAACACAAATTGGACATGATCGAACCGAACAAGTAGGACATGATGAAACAATTAACATCGGAAACAACCGTACTGAAACGGTTGGGCAAGATGAGTCATTAACGGTAGGTCGCGATCAATCTAATAAGATCAATCGCAATCGCATGACTAAAATTGAAAAGGATGAAGTATTAAACATCGGGAATCATCTATCAATAGATGTGTATGCCAATCAAGAAGTTAAAATTGGCCGAGATTATTCTCATCAAACAAGTCGCAATGCGGTTTTCAAAGCAGGGAAAGAATTAAAACAACATAGTAAAAACATTAAATTAACTGGTACTACACAAGTAAATATTCGTGGAAAAGCAGGTACGATTGTTATTGATGGCTCTGGTATCACGTTAAAAGGTAAAGTGACTGTAAAAGGTAATTTAATACAATCTAGCGGAACACCAGAATCGCCAGCAGTATTGTCTCTTGCCGCAAACGAAGCAAAACCGATTTGCGAAGTTTGTGAAGCCATGAAAAATCAAAAACAGAGTTAAAATCAATCGCACTTTATAACAAAAGGACAGCTAAGCCGTTAAACTTTGCTGTCCTATGTAACCTTTATGATTACACTTTTGTCTAACAATAATGATTCGTTATTTACTTTTATTTTGAATTATCTCGGCAGTGAAAATCCCGATGAATAAATACGGCAAGTTCTTTAAAAAAGAAAAACGTATCACGAGTGACTACTTCAACTGTTTCTATCAATTTAGCCTCTTCCCACAAATCGACTACAACGAAAAGAAAGTTGAAGCAAGAATTCAGGCATGGCTTGAAAAGAATAGTGTGCAATAATATTAACGCACAAAAAACGACCGCACTTGCGGTCGTTTCTATTTATCGCTCAAAGGATTATTTTAATTTTTCACCTTTAAACTCACCTGTCAGACTTTCTAAGAAAGACGTGATATCTTCAACATCTTTTTGAGCTGGCTGTTTCACGTTACTTTGATATTTCAACATTGCACTCACAGCATCTTTTAGCTCTTTTGCTGAGGCATCATGGAAATATGGTGCAGTAAGCGCGACATTGCGCAAGGTTGGCACTTTGAAACGATGCATATCAAACGGATCTTTAGTTTGAGCAAAGCGACCTTCATCCGCATCAGTTAATGGCGTACCACGATCTTTAAAGTAATCGCCATAAAGCCCCATGTATTCATAAGATTGTCCACCCATTGCTACACCTGTATGGCAAGTATCACATTTATGCTGTTTGAATAATTCATAACCGCGAACTTGTTGCTCGGTTAACGCTGTTTTATCCCCTTTCAAATAACGGTCGAAATCACTATTTGGCGTAATTAATGTTTTTTCATATTCACCAATTGCGTGAGTTAAAGTTTCTTTCGTCACTTGTGGATATTCTTTTAAGAATTCTTTTTTAAATTCTTCATCCATTTCAAAACGAGCCACGATGTCATCCCACGAGTGCGAGCCCATTTCTACCGGATTTGTTGGAGGACCTTTTGCCTGATCAGCTAAATCTGCTGCACGACCATCCCAGAATTGCACAAAGTTAAATGCAGCATTGAATACGGTTGGTGCGTTAATTGGACCTTTTTTACCTTCAATCCCTGTTGAAGTTTCAAGTCTATCCACACCACCTTTATCTAATTGGTGACAAGTGTGACATTGAATAGAACCATCGCCTGATAAACGACCATCAAAGAAAAGATCATGACCTAATGCAACTTTTGCTTCATCTGTTGCAATACTGTCTGGAATAGGTTGCACTAAACGATCTGCATCAACATTGGGGGTTTCTTTTGGTAAAGACATTTTACGTGTTTCACGAATCCAGTTAAGCAATGCCACTTTTTCTTGCTCATCTGGTTTACTTCCCCAGTGGAGATGTCTGAATTTAGCAATTGGCATTTCATTATTTTCAAGCACACGCTGTAGTTTTGCTAAATCTGCTTGAGATAATTTGCTCGGATCTTTTAAGCCTTCAAGTAAACGATCTAGGCGGAAAGCACGAAGCCCACTTTGAATATCCGATTGCATTTCATCACCCACAATCGGGAATTTTGAATAAAATGGAAGAGGTGTGTTTGGACTATGGCAATATTGGCAGCTATTATTAAATAAGGCTTTTGCCACTTTTTATTATTCGCCAGCATAGCGATTTTCCATTAAAAGTTGGGTCGCATTCTCTTTATCAAATTGGTGTAGATACCCCACAACGCCCAAATAACCTAAGATAGCAATGGCGGCTCCGCCAATAATCAGTTTTTTCATCTAATAATCCTCCAAACGATCAATAAACATAAAAAGAAAGGTAAAGCTTAAAGTAAGGTGATTATGCCAAAAAATTGGCTTATATTTTGTATGGATTTAATTAACTTTGGCTATGGATTCGATTGATTGCATTAAAGGCCTTTTTATCTTATAAGTGAGAATTCCCCTAAAATTAAGCAATAAAAAAATGCGGTTATTTCTAACCGCACTTCACTTTTCATTATCTCTTGTTTATTTCTTTGGCGCTTGCATAAAGCGGAAGAAATCACTGTCAGGTTTCAAAATCATCATATTATCTGAACCTTCAAAGCTGCTTTCATAGGCTTTTAAGCTACGAATAAAGCTATAAAACTGTGGTTCTTGGGCAAAAGCTTGAGAATATAATTTCGCTGCTGCTGCATCACCATTACCTCGTAATTCTTGTGCCGTTTTATTTGCATTCGCTAAGATCAAGGTGACTTTACGATCCACATCCGCTTGAATGAATGCTGCTTTTTCTTTACCTTGCGAACGATGTTCACGAGCAACCGCATCACGTTCTGCACGCATACGTTGGTAAATCGAAGAAGAGACTTCATCCGGTAAATTGATTTGTTTTACGCGAACATCAACGACTTCAATCCCTAATTCAGAGGTACTATCCTGCCCTGAATTTAGCGCTTTTTTCGCCCCCGCCATTAATTCACCACGCGTACCTGAAACGATATCTTTAATTGTACGAGTACCAATTTCTGAACGCAGACGGTCGTTCACTTTACGGCTTAATAAGCTTGAAGCTTGATTATAATCGCCACCACCCGTTGCAGTATAGAAACGACCGAAATCGCTGATTCTCCATTTCACATAGGAATCAACCAACAAGTCTTTTTTCTCGACTGTCACAAAACGAGTAGCAGATCCATCAAGGGTACGAATACGCGCATCAAGCACTTTAATGCTATCAATTAAAGGTAATTTAAAATGCAAACCTGGTTCATATACAACCACTTTGTTTTCTGCATCGCGTTGTACTTTGTTAAAACGCAACATGATGCCACGAGTGCCCTCAGTTACAACCACTACGCTGGAATACAGCACCGCAGCAATCACCACAATAATCGGAAGTAAGAATTTACGCATTAATTAAATCTCCCTTGGCGAATGCCTTCATTTGATTGAACCGGTTGAACCGTTTGTGTTTCTACACGACGTTCCTGTGTTGAAACTGGCGCAGAACTGACCGCACTTTCTGAAGTAGTGGTCACTGGCTTAGCCGTCTTTTTACTCATTAATTGCTCCAATGGCAATACAGTTAAATTGTTACCATTATTGCTATCTAGCATCACTTTAGGTGTATTTGCCATGACTTTTTCCATGGTTTGAATATAAAGACGCTCTTTTAACAAATCAGGAGCCGCTTTAAATTCAGGTAGCAGACGCTGTAAACGTTCCACTTCCCCTTGCGCATCAAGCACAACACGATCTTTATAAGCGGTTGCTTCTTCTACGATACGTTGTGCATCACCACGAGCGATTGGCTCTTTCTCGCGAGCATAAGCTTCCGCTTCACGAATGTAACGTTGTTCGTCTTCCTGTGCTTTAATCGCATCATCGAAAGCATCTTTCACTTCTTCTGGCGGACGCGCGGATTGGAAGTTCACGTCAATTACTTCAAGTCCCATATCATAAGGTTTGATAATATCGTTCAAGGCTTTCCACGTATCTTCACGTACCACGGCACGCCCTGTTGTCAGCACATCATTCATAGTCATATGACCAATCACATAACGAAGTGCGCTATCCGTCGCTTGCCCAAGGCTATTATCCGCATTGCTCACGCTAAACAAGTATTTTTCAGGATTTTGCACGCGGTATTGCACGGTCATTTCAACTTTAACCATGTTTTCATCTTTGGTTAACATCGCACCTTGTGTTTTAAGCTCACGAACTTGTTCTACATTCACTGGAATCACTTTATCAATAAAGGTTGGCTTCCAGTTTAAACCAGGTTGAACGATAGAATGAAACTCGCCAAAACGTAACGTCACGCCACGTTCTGCTTCTTTAATGGTATAAAAACCGCTTGCGCCCCAAATAATCCCCCCGATTACTGCGGCGATCGGTAAAATCTTACCTAAATTAAATGAAGGTATATTCGGCGAAGTATTATTTGATCCACCTTTTTTATTGCCACCACCTAACTTTTTCAACAGATTATTAAATACTTCTTCAATATCTGGCGGTGATTGTTCCTGATTTTTATTGTCTCGAGCGCCCCAGCCATTTTCATTTTGCTTATCTGATGAATTATCTGACTGTTTTGGACCGCTGCTCTGTCCCGGTTTACCCCAAGGATCTTGATCTGGACCGTTTTGCGACATTACGTTCTCCATTTGTCTAAAATTTTTAATGAGTTTAACGAAATAAATGGGGTTAGTCTATGAAAATACAAGTGGCAATGCAAATTATTATAAAATAAAAAATCCTTGAATATTTTCAAGGGTTTTGTTTTATTCATTCACTTGGTAAATCAAGGATTTTTGTATATTTTTTCCTACTAAATTTTTACCATCCCATTGATAAAATTGTAGTTGAATTTTTGACTGATTAATAAATGCAGCAAAATAAAAAGGTAATTCATCGGTAAAGATCAATTCCCCTTTCGGACAATAATCTGAAAAGATCTGTAACCGCTCTGGTAAATGTACCACACTTGAAAGTTTTACAATCCCAACGCCTTGTGATTTCAATACTGCTTCACGCAAACACCAACAGCGATAAAAAGCCTGCTCCTCATCAAGTTGTTTAGCAAACCATTCTTGTTCTGCTTGTGGCGCGAAATGCGCCATGAGTGCAGAAAAATTCCGTTTTTTCGAAAATTCAATATCAATACCGACCGCACTTTTTTCTGATTCATTAATATGCAGCAATACGGCAACCCAATCGCCTGAGTGGCTTATATTAAAATCGATGTTCTCGACGGGAAATTGTGGTCTGCCACTTTGCGTACGATAAATTTGTCCTAAAAGTGCGGTTGATTTTCCCGATGTTTTTAACAACTGCCAAAGTAAAAAATGCGCCAATCGACGACATTGATGACGTTGCGTTATCCGAGAATTTCCCCGCTGTTCTATACATAAATTTTCAGGGACAAGATCCGTAGGGATTTCATCAAAAGGAAAAGGTTGTTGAATATTGGCGTAGGCAATAAAAGTTGTCATAAAAATAATGAATAAACACGCAAGTTTGATTGCATTATAAAAGGAAATCCGCCACGCACCAACGCCCCCCCAAAAAAAATAAAGGGCGTTTATCCCGCCCTTTTGAGTAATAAAACAAAAGTGCGGTCAAAATCAACCGCACTTTTTTATTATTTCAACAAATATGCACGTAGTTGTGCAAAATCGTTATCCATTTCATCAGAAAGTAATGGCAATTTATTGTGTTTATCCAAGGCTTCTGGCAATGGAAGATCGAGCGAAAGAATACGCTCCACTGACTCTTTAAATTTCGCAGGATGTGCCGTACATAAGAAAATACCGGTTTCATCCGCTTTAAGTTGATCTTTCAATACTTGATAGGCGATTGCACCGTGTGGTTCACATAAATAACCTTTTGCGTACATCGCTTTTAAGGTTTCTTCTGTTTCGCTATCGCTTAACATACCAGAACCTAAATCACTTAAATTCCAGCCATTACGTTTAAATAACTCTTCGACACGTGGCCAGTTGTTAGGACGACTGACATCCATCGCATTAGAAAGCGTGGCTACAGTCGCTTTAGGTGCCCAGTTACCTGATTCTAAATAACGCGGCACAGTATCGTTCGCATTGGTTGATGCAATAAAGCGTTTAATTGGTAAACCCAATGTTTTTGCAATTAAACCTGCGGTTAAGTTACCGAAGTTACCACTTGGTACAGAAACTACTACGTTATCACGTTTTTCTTTTGGTAATTGCGCTACCGCTTCAAAGTAATAACAAACTTGCGCCAATAAACGGCTAATGTTAATGGAATTTGCTGAGTTTAAACCAATCGCTTGACGCAGTTCTGCATCATCAAAGGCTTGTTTAACTAACGCTTGGCACGCATCGAAATCGCCATTAATCGCCACAGTGCGAATATTGCCACCTAAAGTACAGAATAGCTTTTCTTGTAATGGACTGATTTTGCCTTTCGGATATAAAATCACGACATTGATGTTTTCTAACCCATAAAACGCGTGGGCAACTGCCGCACCGGTATCACCAGATGTCGCTGTTAAAATAGTAATTTTTCCATCACCACGCACTGCAGCAAGCGCTTGCGCCATAAAACGACCACCAAAGTCTTTAAATGCTAAAGTTGGTCCATGGAATAATTCAAGTGCATAAATATTATCTTCTACTTTTTCCAACAGTGCAGGAAAAGTAAATGCATTTTTTACCATTGCATCTAATGTTACTTTCGGTAATTCTTCACCGATTAATGCGCTAAGAATTTTTTGACTACGTTCAACCAATGGTAAAGCTAATAATTCGTCAATATTGCTTAACGTTGGAATGGTTTCCGGAAAAAATAAGCCTTGATCCTTACCAAGCCCTTGACGTACTGCCTGAGCAAAATTTACTTGTTCTTCAGGGTGTTTGATGTTGTACAAATTCATTGTATATCCGTTAATTATAGAGTTTTAATAAAATGTTATTCCCCTCTTATAAAAGAGGGAATAAAGCGATTTGTTATTTAACCGAGCTCTCTCACGCCGTCATTATCGACCTTACAAACATGAACAAAGCCTTCGTTGTTTTGTAAATAATGATTTTCTAAATAAGTCGCCAGTTTTGTTGCCGTTTGTAAATCAGGTGCGATGGAGAAAATCGTTGGTCCAGAGCCTGAAATCCCCGTCGCTAACGCGCCTAAATCACGAGTGGCTTGTTTCACTTCCGCGAAGTTTGGTAATAAAGCCTCACGATAAGGTTCTGCTATCACATCTTTCATCATCATCGCTGCAAGGTTTTCTTGATGCGTGTGACATGCGTGCACAAAGCCACCTAAATGACGACCATGAGAAATCACATCTTGACGCGTGTAGCTTTTCGGTAAAATTGCACGCGCTTCAGCAGTTGAAACCTCAATGCCAGGGTAAGCTAAGACCCAATACCAATTATCAAAGAATGGCAGTTTTTGGCAAATGTTACCGAGGGATTGTACCATAAATTGCACACCACCAAGATAGCAAGGCGCAACGTTATCATAATGGATTGAACCTGAAATACGACCTTCCAACTCTCCCATCATTTCTAACAATTCCATTTTTGAAAATGGTTCATCGTGGAATTTATTTAATGCTACTAATGCAGCCACAATAGAACAGGCACTTGAGCCTAATCCTGAACCAATCGGCATATTTTTCTCAAGGGTCAAACGCAATGGTTTGACTCTCACATTGCGTAATTTTAATTGCTCACTAAACAGCACATAAGCCTGATACACAATATTTTTTTGCGGTTCTTTTGGCAATTTACGCACAAAATAGCCCGCACTTTCGAGCTCAAAACCACTTGGAATAGACTCAATCTGTACGACATCACCTAATAATGAACCATCAATCGGTGAAATGGCTGCGCCTAATGTGTCAAACCCTACACTAATATTTGCACTCGATGCCGGAGCATAAATTCTTAACATATTATGTCCTTCTTAGTGGTGTAATGTTCTTAAAATATCAGCAAAGATGCCCGCTGCAGTCACTGCGTTACCCGCTCCATAACCACGCAATAACAACGGAATTGGTTGGTAATAACGGGTATAGAATGCAAGGGCGTTTTCACCGTCTTTCACCTTGTACAATGGATTATTTTGATCCACAGCGATGATTGATACCTTGCAGTGACCATCTTTAATTTGACCTACGTAACGCAATACTTTGCCTTCGGCTTTTGCGGCTTCAACACGCGCTTTAAATTCCGCATCTAATTGTGGCAACATTGCCATAAATTCATCAGCAGATTTACCTTCAGAGAAGCCTTTTGGTAATACACCTTCCACTTCAACATCGGAAAGCTCAAGTTCTAGACCTGCTTCACGCGCTAGAATCAGTAATTTACGTGCCACATCTTGACCCGATAAATCATCACGAGGATCGGGCTCTGTAAAGCCTTTTTCACGAGCAAGTGCGGTCACTTCTGAAAGAGAAAGTCCTTCTTCTAATTTGCCGAAAATGAAAGAAAGTGAGCCTGATAAAATGCCTTCAAAATACTCAAGCTCATCCCCTGCTGCCAATAAATTCTGTAAGTTTTCGATAACCGGTAAGCCAGCGCCTACGTTGGTTTCGTATAGGAATTTATGTTGGCTTGCTTGTGCATTGCGACGTAATTCGTGGTAATAAGCTAATTCACGGGTATTCGCTTTTTTGTTTGGAGTGACCACGTGAAAACCTTCTTTTAACGCACGCGCATAAAGTCCTGCTACCGATTCAGCCGTTGTACAATCTACGAAGACTGGATTCACCACGTGATGCAATTTAATGAAAGATAACAACACATCGAAATCAGAAGGTTGGGTCGCATTTTCAAGATCCGCTTTCCAATTATCTAAATTCAATCCGTTTTCATTCAAAAGCATTTTTGTTGAATTCGCTAAGGCACAAACTCGGATTTCAATGTCCTTCTTTGCGAGGTATTCTTTTTGGTGTTTGATTTGTTCAATTAACTCACCACCAACGCCACCAACGCCGACTAGAAACATATCAACAACTTTTTTGTTATTGAAAAGGGCTTGGTGAGTGGCTTTCACAGCTTCAATCGCTTTATTTTGCGCCACTACTGCTGAAATTGAACGCTCAGAAGAACCCTGTGCAATTGCGACTAAGCTGATATTCGCTTGTGCCAATGCAGAGAAGAAACGAGCCGCGATACCTTTAGCTTGTTTCATTCCATCACCTACAACTGAGATGATAGAAAGATCTTTTGCGACTTCAATAGGTTCTAAGTCATGCGCTTTTAATTCTGTCGCAAACTCTTGTTCTAAAATCGCTTTTGCTGCATCTGCTGATTTTACTGGTACGCAGAAACTAATACTGTATTCAGAAGAAGATTGTGTGATTAAAATGACCGAAATCCCTGCTTTTGACATAGCAGAGAAGACGCGAGCAGCCATTCCCACCATACCTTGCATACCAGGACCTGAAACATTGAACATTGCCACGTTATCAAGGTTAGTAATCCCTTTTACTTGTAACCCTTCAGATTTCACATGACCATCGATTATTGAACCAGGTGCAGATGAATTACCGGTGTTTTTAATCACACAAGGGATTTGTTTTGGTAATAATGGACCAATTGTACGTGGATGGATCACTTTCGCACCAAAATAAGAAAGTTCCATTGCTTCACGATAAGAAAGGCTTGGTAATAAACGAGCATCTGGCACTAAACGTGGATCGCAAGTATAAACGCCATCCACATCAGTCCAAATTTCACAAACAGACGCATCTAAACAAGCGGCTAAACAAGCAGCTGAATAATCAGAACCGTTGCGACCTAATAGTACTAATTCACCTTTATCATTACATGCGGTAAAACCGGCCATTAGAACGACTTTATCTTTACCGATACTTTTTGCATCAACGCGTTTTGTCGATTCGTCAATATCAACTGAAGATTCTAAGTAACCACCTTGTGCTAATAATTGCTTAACTGGATCAACAATGTGAACACTATACCCACGTGCTTCAAACCACGCTTTCATCATCGCAATTGATAATTTTTCACCACGGCAGTCAATGGTTGCTTTAACTTTATCTTCTACTTTGCCAGCTTGACGGATTTCTTCTAATAAACCTTTAATTTGGGCAAATTCTGCATCAATGAGAGCTTTGGTACCCGCAAGATCAAATTTATTATTTTCAGCGTGCAAACCATTAATGATGTTATAGAAAATTTCAATGGCTTCGTTAAAGTGGGTATCGGTTGGTTGGTTTAATGCGGCTTTTTCAGAGAGGGCAACAAGATGATTAGTAATTTTTGCAGGAGCTGATAAGACACCGGCAGCCTGCTCTTCCAAATGAGCTTTTTCGATTAATTGAGCTGCTTGTGAGAAACGCTCAGGATTGGCTAATGAAGTGCCACCAAATTTTAATACGCGCATGATAATATCCTCAGATGTTGTGATTTTTAAATACTAAAAAACCCGCACTAGACTGAATGCGGGTTTTCTTGATCCTGTTTGCTACGCACTAACCCGCCCCATTAATTGTCGTAATGGTCATAATAATGGTGGTAATCGTGAAAGTGCGGTTATTTTTCATTGTGTTTTAACCTTGAAAAAAAGATGTGTTTAGAAATACCGAAAAAGCGCGGGCTTGTCAAACACAAAATTGAAAAAATGAAGATTTTTTCTAAAAATCATCGCTTTGGTGTAGAATAAATAGAGTTTCACATTGGTCAGGAAGGAAATGATGACAATTCAACAAGCACTCGAAACCATCCATCAAAAAATCCAAGCCTCCACTCAACTTGCACATCGCCCAGAAAGTGCGGTCACTTTATTAGCAGTTTCTAAAACGAAACCCAATGAATCGATTTTAGAAGCCTATCATGCAGGACAAAAAGCATTTGGGGAGAACTACGTTCAAGAAGGTGTAGATAAAATTCAGTATTTTGAAGCACAGAATATTCAGCTTGAATGGCATTTTATTGGCCCATTGCAATCCAATAAAACGCGTCTTGTGGCTGAACATTTCGATTGGATGCAAACACTGGAACGTGCAAAAATTGCTGATCGTTTAAATGAACAACGCCCTACCAATAAAGCGCCTTTGAACGTTCTAATCCAAATTAATATCAGTGATGAAGCCAGTAAATCAGGTATCCAACCGAATGAAATGATTGAGCTTGCAAAACACATTGAAAATCTACCGCACTTACGTTTACGAGGATTAATGGCAATTCCTGCTCCAACAGACAATATTGCTGAACAAGAAACGGCTTTTAGCCAAATGGAACAATTATTTGAGCAGCTTAAAGCCGCTTTCCCTCATCAACCAATTGATACCCTTTCTATGGGAATGACCGATGATATGCAAAGTGCCATTAAATGTGGCTCGACCATGGTGCGTATTGGCACAGCCATTTTTGGGGCGAGAATTTATTAAATTACGATAAAATTATAACTTTTCACATGTTTTAACGCAGCCATTGACATTATAATATCAACAATTACAATTCAAATTTTACTAAATATTAATAAGAATAAGGAACCAATAATTATGTCTCTAGAAAGTAGCAGATTTAGAACAAAACTCTATCAGCTAACTAACCACCTACAGAATATATTTTCTCTTAAAAATGTAAAATGGGCTATTTGGTGCTTAATAGCACTTAGTCTGATTATTATAGATAGCAAACTAATTCTTAGAGGATCGGGCTATTACCCTAAACCAAATATAGAACAAATACTTATATTCTCATATCTGATTATTATATTTAGTTCATCAAAAAAAATATTTTGGTTCCTTCTTTTTCCATTTATTCTTATTTATGCTCTATACACCCCCATCGGCTTGACTTTTGGAGGGCCAACTTATCAACATATATCTTCCTTAGTTGCAACTGATACCAATGAAGCCAAAGAGTTTCTACTTCAGATACCTTATAAAAATTATTTATATGCAATAGGTATTATTATTATTATTTTTGCTTATAGAATAATAACAGTAAAACAAAGAATAAACTTATTTAAAAATAAATTTATTTTATCTATAGCTACATTATATCTACTTTTTAATCTGTCTCCCTTTGATTTTTTTAGAAAAACATATATTGAAACTCTACATGTAAAAAAAGAATTAGATACTTTAAATAAACTGAGCTTAAAAAGCGAATGGGGAGATGCATATTTAGAAAACTCAAAATATGATGATTATATTTTAATCATAGGGGAAAGCGCGAGAAGAGATTATCACCATGCATACGGTTATCCTATTGCAAACACTCCATTTATGAGCTCATCAAAAGGTGTGTTTATTGATGGATTAGAATCAGCAGGAACTTACACTATTGCATCATTAAAATTAATGCTAACTAAACCAAATGCATCAAAATGGCAAGAAAACTATAGTTTAAATTTAATTGACTTGATTAAGTCTGTAGGCATAAAAACTTATTGGCTTTCTAACCAAGGTTACTTAGGTGAATGGGATACCCCAATATCCTCTATTGGAAACAAATCGGACTATAAATTATTTATAAAAAAAGGGAAATACGATGAACAAAATACTGATGATTCAGAACTATTACCTTATTTAGAAAATATTATAAATAAAGACTCAAAAGAAAAACGCTTTATTGTTATTCATTTATATGGCTCGCATCCAAATGCTTGCGATAGAATTAAAGGCAAAGAAATGATTCTAAAAGACAAGGAATTTGATAAAAAATATTTTTATCTTAATTGCTATATAACATCTATAAAAGAAACAGATAAGCTCATTGAAAATATATATAATTTAATGAATAATGCTAAAAAAGAAAAAAAACGTACTTTTTCTATGATTTATTTTTCAGATCATGGGCAGTGCCATTTTTCTAGAAATCCACCAAATATTACTATATCCCAAGCTTGCACTAGTAAACTACATAATGACGTTCCATTATTTAAAATATCTTCTGATGATATTGATAGAAAAGAATACAAAGTCTTTAAATCAGGATTGAATTTTACAGATGGAATAGCTAACTGGATTGGTATTACAAATAGCAAACTAAATAAGAATATTGATTTATTTTCAGATCAACCAGATTCTACTGATTATGGATTAAAAGAGATGATCGATAAAAGAAAAACACCATTAGATCCAGCAATTGATATAAGAATTACCAACTAAGAAAAAGCGGTCAAAATTGACCGCTCTTTTTTATCTGGATTTAATTAAACTTCTTCGCTCTTTTCAGAGAAGCGTTCAATCTTCGCTCCTAAACAACGAAGTTTATCTTCAACGTGTTCATAACCACGATCGATGTGATAAATACGATCTACGATGGTTTCACCACTTGCGATACAGCCTGCTAATACAAGGCTGATTGATGCGCGTAAATCTGTTGCCATCACTTCGGCACCAGAAAGATGTTCAACACCATGACACACTGCAGTGTTACCCTCAATTTCAGCTTTACCACCCATACGAATTAATTCTGGAATATGCATAAAGCGGTTTTCAAAGATGGTTTCAGTGATGATACTTGTACCTTCTGCCACCATGTTTAACAAGGTGAACTGAGCTTGCATATCCGTTGGGAAACCTGGGTGTGGTGCAGTACGAATATTGACAGCTTTCGGACGATTAGCGTGCATGTCTAATATAATGCTATCTTCTGTCACTTCAACTTCTGCACCCGCTTCACGAAGTTTATCAATTACCGCATCCATGGTATCCGCTTTGGTATTTTTACATACCACGCGACCACCTGAAATGGCACCCGCAATTAAGAATGTACCAGTTTCAATACGATCTGGCACAATGCTGTGCTCGCAGCCTGTTAAACGCTCAACACCTTCAACGACAATGTGATCCGTACCAGCACCTGTAATTTTTGCGCCCATTTTGTTGAGGAAATCAGCTGTATCAACAATTTCTGGCTCACGTGCGGCGTTTTCAATCGTTGTTGTACCTTCAGCAAGCGTTGCAGCCATCATGATAGATAAAGTCGCACCAACGCTCACTTTTTCCATCACAATACGTGTACCTACAAGACGCTCTGCGACAACTGCTTTTACATAACCTTCGTCAAGCTCAATCGTTGCTCCGAGTTTTTCTAAGCCACTAATATGAAGATCAACCGGACGTGCACCAATTGAACAACCACCCGGTAAAGAAACTTGACCTTGATGAAAACGAGCCACTAACGGTGCTAATGCCCAAATAGAGGCACGCATGGTTTTTACTAATTCATACGGCGCAACGAAGTGAGCAATTTTAGAGCAATCTAGTAATACTGCACCTTCAGCATCACGCTCTGCCACCACACCAAGTTTACGCAAGATCTTTAAGGTGGTATCAATATCTTTGAGTTCCGGTACATTTGTTAATTTAACCGGCTCAGTCGCCAAAATTGCGGCAAAAAGAATAGGAAGTGCAGCATTTTTTGCACCAGAGATGGTTACAGTACCACTTAAGCGAGATTGCCCGCCATAAACACGAAATTTTTCCATAGAAAATCCTAGCTTGCTTGATGTAATAGACGATCCATTTTCCACTTTGCAGTGGTATAGGTTTTAATAGTTAAAGCGTGAATTTCGCCAGTTTGGAAATAAGGCATTAATGGCGCGTAGATGGTTTGTTGCTGCTTTAATTTAGAAAGTGCTGAGATTTCATCACTCACTACAATCACACCAAAGTGAGCATTTTCACCTTGAGCATAAACTTCATCTACATTCAGGCTTTCTTTTAAAATACGTTCAATTTCTTGCAGTTCCATTCGGATTTCCGTTTTAATTATGGTCGATAAAAGTGCTAATCCAATGAGATAAATTCACTAAATCAGCAAGGGTTAATAACTGTTCTGGAGGGTTTATCAACCGCACTTTTTTATTTAGTAACTGCTCACAATCGTGTAGAAAATCACACAATAATGCAAAACCAGCCGAATCAATTCGTTTAATATTCGTTAAATCAAATTCAATGGTACTTTGATTCGCTAGCTTTTCTGATAAAAAAGAAGCACGTTGCTGCCATAATGGTAACAACGTGTTGCGGGATAGCTCCCCCGATAATTGGAGAGCTATCTTATCATTATTTTGGATTAAATCCCACTTTAACGCAGTCATTCGCTTATTTGCTCAATGTCACAGGTGCTGCGGCAGATTTTTGAATTTGAGCAGTTAATGCATCAATACCTTGTTGACGTAAGATACCGCTCCATTCATTTTGTTTGGTTACAACCATGCTCACGCCTTCAGCAACCATGTCATAAGCTTGCCATTCGCCAGTTTTACTGTTTTTACGCCATTTAAAATCTAATTTGATTGGCGCTTGTCCACCATTTTGCATGATGTTGACACGAATGCTCACAAGGTTTTTGTCACCCACTTCTTTAGCCGGTTCAATTTGAATATTTTGATCGGTATAAGCGGTTAACACTTGCGCGTAAGCTTGTTCGATAAAATCACTGAATGCTTTAAAGAATTTTTCACGTTGTTCTGGTGTGGTTGATTTAAAGTGTGAACCTAACACCAAAGAACCAGCATAGTTTACTTGCACGTAAGGTAATAAATCGTTACGCACGATAGTACGTAAATAGTTTGGATCCTTTTTAATTTTTGCCTGATTGCTTTTGATATCGGCAAATAACTTATCTGATGCTTGTTGCATCAACACATAAGGGCTTGTTTCTGCACGTACAGTTTGAGTCACAAAAAGTGCAGTCACTGCAAATGCCATCACGCTAAACCATTTTTTAAACTGAGTAAATTTCATCATAAATCTCCTAAATAAAGATTATTATTTGGCTTCAGGTTCTGCTTTATCAGCATTACCGTCTGCTTTTTTATCACCGTAAAGGAACTGGCCGATTAAATCTTCCAATACCATTGCAGATTTTGTGTCTTGAATTTGGCTACCGTTTTTTAACATCGCGGTTTCACCATCATCAAAGCCCATAGTTAAGGCGATATATTGCTCGCCCAATAATCCCGATGTTTTGATCGATAACGAACTGTTTTCCGGAATTTCTTTATATTCTTCATTAATCGCGATACTGACTTTTGGCAAGTAAGATTTTTCGTCTAACGTAATATCAGATACGCGACCAATGACTACCCCACCAAGTTTAAGTGGTGCACGGACTTTTAGTCCACCAATATTGTCAAAAGTTGCAGTCACTGTGTAAGATTTTGTGTCACCAAAACCTTGTACGTTTGCTACACGTAAGCCTAGAAATACTAACGCAGCGATACCGAGTAGTAAAAATAAGCCTACCCAAAATTCATATTTAATTGTTTGTCGCATAAAAATACCCTATTAGCCTGCCCCAAACATAATGGCAGTTAAGATGAAATCGAGCCCAAGAACCACAAGTGATGCGTGGACAACCGTTCTGGTTGTGGCCTGACTGATACCTTCAGATGTTGGAATACAATCATAACCATTGAATAACGCAATCCACACCACCGCAATGGCGAAAAATACGCTTTTAATAAATCCATTTAGAATGTCATAGCTCCAGCTGACAGCATTTTGCATTACTGACCAGAAGCTACCTGCATCCACACCTTTCCAATCCACGCCGACAAGCGCACCGCCCCAAATACCAATCGCGGTAAAGAGAAGCGCAAGAATTGGCATCGCAATCAAGCCCGCCCAAAAACGCGGAGCTATCACTCGACGTAATGGATCGACCGCCATCATTTCAAGGCTGGAAAGTTGTTCTGTGGCTTTCATTAAGCCAATTTCAGCTGTTAATGCTGAACCTGCACGACCTGCAAATAAAAGTGCGGTCACTACAGGGCCTAATTCACGTAATAAAGACAGTGCCACAAGTTGTCCAAGGCTGGTTTCTGCTGAAAAATCAACTAAGACCACATAGCCTTGTAAGCCCAACACCATCCCAATAAATAAACCTGAAAGCAGGATAATTAATAAAGACTGTACACCTAATACGTGTAACTGCTTCACTAATAAAGGAAAATGTTGACGAATTTGTGGCTTACCGACTAACGCACCGAACAACATAAAGCCGGAGCGGCCTAATGCACGGAAAAATTTGATTACGCTTCGTCCAAGTGAAGAAATCATATCAACAATCATTTAAATAATTCCTCCACATAATCACCTGCCGGATAATGGAATTTTACCGGACCATCCGCTTCGCCTTTTAAGAACTGCACCACTTGCGGATCTTGGCTCGCGAGCAGTTGCTCTGATGTTCCTTCGGCAATCACATGTTTATCCGCAATAATATAGGCATAATCCGCAATGCTTAATACTTCCTGCACATCATGGGAAACCACAATAGAGGTTAAATTCAGTGCTTCATTCAAGCGTTTAATTAAGCTCACGATCACGCCCATACTGATTGGATCTTGCCCCGTAAACGGCTCATCAAACATAATTAAATCCGGATCAAGTGCAATCGCTCGAGCCAATGCGGCACGACGCGCCATCCCACCAGAAAGCTCCGAAGGCATTAAATCTGCTGCACCGCGTAAGCCCACCGCTTCTAATTTCATCAATACAATTTGACGAATTAGACTTTCTGGCAAGCGTGTATGCTCGCGAATCGGAAATGCTACGTTATCAAACGTGGAAATATCCGTAAATAAAGCACCTGATTGAAATAGCATACCCATGCGTTTACGTACTTCGTAAAGCTCGCGATTTGAAAGACGACAAATATCTTGTCCATCAAACAAAATCTCACCTTGTTCAGGATACAACTGACCACCAATTAATTTCAGCAACGTGGTTTTCCCGATTCCTGACGGTCCCATAATGGCCGTAATTTTGCCCTGTTGGACTTTCAAATTCAGGTTATCGTAAATCACACGCTCACCTCGTTTAAAGGTCAGTTTTTTGACTTCGATTAGATTTTTATTCATTAAAATCTCATTGGTTTTATAAGAAGAAATTTATTTTTCTCTCACGTTAAAAAAGTGCGGTCGTTTTGACTGCTATTTTTGTGAAAGGTTCAAGCGGCGTTTTAATAACGTCGTGAAGCCACGTAATAACACAAAAATCAATGACAACACATAAATAGGTAAATTACCTAATGCTGCATAAGGTGTTTTGCCTTCTGTTGGCACCATTTTATGGGTCAGCGTTGTTTCCTCAAATTGAGGCGCTTGCGCTTCAATGTTGCCTTTTGCATCAATAAACACTGAAATCCCCGTATTTGTTGCACGGATTAATGGTTTGCCTAATTCGAGCGCACGCATTCTCGCCATTTGTAAATGCTGCCAAGGGCCAATGCTATCACCAAACCATGCATCATTAGAAATCGTCAGTAAATAATCTGTTTCTTTTTTCAGATTTTCACGAAGTTGCTCACCAAAAATAATTTCATAACAAATAGCCGGCGCAAAAGCATGTTGTTTTGCCATAAAAGATGGCTGTACCGCATCGCCACTTTGGAACGCAGACATTGGCAAATTAAATACGGAATTAAGTGGACGTAACAAACTTTCTAACGGCACATACTCACCAAATGGCACGAGATGATGTTTGCTGTAACGATTTTTTGTTGTTAATTCATAAGGAAAATCAGGATTCCCTGCCGTCACAATGGAATTTAATAATTTACCGCTTTGCTCATCACGATATACGGTACCAATCATTACTTCCGTATTTTTCTCTTTTGCCACTTTATCTAAAGCTTCAAAAAATGGCGTAATCGCATTTTCAAGGGTAGGCAATGCCGACTCGGGTAAAATAATCAAATCAGACTTGCCTAAATGCGCCAAAATTTGTTTTTGATAGATATCCACTGTGGCATAAAGGTATTCAGGATCCCATTTTAAATTTTGCTCAATATTGCCTTGTGCAAGCGTGACAGTGAGTCCTTTACCTTCTTTGGGTTGAACAAAATTCACCTTACCTGCATAAGCACTTAATCCACCCACAACCAATAATAGCAATGCATTCACACTGACCAAATTCCATTGTTTTTTCGATAGTGAAAAAACAAAATTAAAAATGACCGCACTTGCCCAAACGGTAAAGAATGTCATCCCCGTGACACCAAAGATCGGCGCGATACCGTAAAACGGACTGTCGATTTGGGTATAACCAAATTGTAACCAAGGAAAACCAGTAAATACCCAACCGCGCAAGAATTCAGTCAATGTCCAAATCGCGGCAAAAATGACCGCACTTTGCACCTGAAAACGTTGCACTAAATACGTGAAAAGCATTGGATAAAGTGCAAGGTAAGCCGAAAGTAAGCTCACCAAGAGATAGCTCACGCCAAGGGATGCCCCACCAAATTGATGAATGCTGACATTTAACCAACTTACACCAAAACAGAAAAAGCCCATCGACCACAAAAAGGTGGCCAAAAGTGCGGTTGATTTTTTGGCATTTTTCGCCACAAACAGCAATCCGCCTAAGGATACATAGGCCAATCCCCAATAATCAAACGGTGAAAACGCAAATACGCCAATCACACCAGAAATCAGGGCTATAAGATAAACGACTAATTTATTCATTTTATCCATACTATAAAAAAATATTCCCCCTCTTCAGCAAAGAGGGGGCTAAGAATACGGTCAAACTGAGTAACTTACTCAGCTTGTTCTTCTACACCTTCCATATCCGACAAATGCTCATCTGGCACGGTTACGCGTACCTGAATCAAACGACGACTATCGGCAGAGGTCACTTTAAATTGAATATTTTCTAAGGTAATTTCTTCACCACGCTTAGGCAGATAACCAAAGGCTTGCATGATTAAACCGCCAATGGTATCCACTTCTTCATCATCGAAATGCGTATTAAATTGTGCATTAAAATCATCAATATCCGTTAGCGCACGCACGGCATAAGTGTGGCGAGAAAGCTGACGAATATCTGCGACATCTTCCTCATCAAATTCATCTTCAATATCACCGACAATTTGTTCGAGAATATCTTCGATGGTCACCAAACCTGATACTGCACCAAACTCATCCACCACAATCGCCATGTGGAAACGCTCAGAGCGAAAATCTTTTAACATACGATCGACACGTTTACTTTCCGGCACAATCACAACTGGACGTAACAACTTGGAAAGTTCGAACTCTTCCGCATCTTCACGTAAAAACTTAAGCAAATCTTTTGCGTGCAAAATACCTTCAATATTATCGCGGTCATCCGTATCTGCAATCACAGGAAAACGAGAGTGGGCCGATTCAATAATGGTATTCAAACAAGCATCGAGATCTTGATTCGATTCAATGAATACAATTTGCGAGCGAGGAATCATGATATCGCGCACACGAAGCTCTGCGATTTCCATTACCCCTTCAATCATCTCGCGAGTGTTTTGATCGATTAAATCGTTTTGTTCTGAATCGCGAATCACTTCGACGAGTTCTTCACGGTTTTTCAGCTCACCTTGGAAAAAGCGACCAATAAGTGACTGGAAAAAAGATTTTTTAGTTGTTTCAGTTTGATTACTCGAATGTTCTTCGTTCATAAAATTAAATGTGTTACTGTCGGATTGACTGCGTAAAAAGTAGCATATTTTGACAAAAATCGCAAAAAACTTAAGCTAAATGGCTGAAAATAAAGTGCGGTTAAAAACATAACAATTTTTAACCGCACTTCAATTTTAACTGTTGTTATGATTCCTTCTGCAGGTAAAAGGAGCTTCCATAACTCACGCTTATTTATAAGCATCCTCTGAATCAATAATTTCTTGATAATCTGGCTGCTTTAACTCTACAGGTCTTTGAATGAAACGATACCACCGTCTAGCTAAATACGTTAATTCCTCTCTATCTACAATATAATACTTTTCCTCACTAGGATTATAATCTACTGGTCTATCTTCGGGTAAATACAAGGAAAATCCCAAATATACCTTATCTTTATCTATTACTGCATCCATCACATCCGTACTAACATAATCTTTATTTATAGATAAATCAGCTAATTTGATACTACTATCAAATTTTAAAGTATCTAAATATATACGTACATATTCATCTCTCCAGGAGTGATTTTCATCATTTAAAAACACACAAGTTGATTTATAAAAACTTGAATCATCAAACTTAAATAATAATTTCATATACTTTTCCTAATTATAACTAGGAGCCTTAGGATTAATAGTGTCGATTTTTCCATTTTCCTTAACATACCAACGAACTTCAACTCCTGATTTTGTCACTCCTTTCCACTTAGACTTAGTACTAGGAACTTTGCTAGCATTTTTAAATGCATGCTCCAATTCAACCCTCAATCTATCCTGAGTCCAAGATCTTGGAAACATTGTTGATACACTGTCTTTTTCCCTACCTGCTTTTTCTAAGAATGGTTTCGCATTCGGGTCTTTTAAAGTCCTAGGATTTGGAATAGAAACTTTAGTCTCATAAACACCGTTTGCATATTCTTTAATTACTTTTTCCAATTTTACATTTCCGAGTGTAGTATGAGTATGTCCCCTTTAAAAAATTACCTTTAAGAATTAGTATTCATATGCTTTACTATTTAATCAATTTACTAGCAACATTTCTCTTGGTATATAGATCTGTTTCCACTCCCATCTCATTTTCAAATAAAATTAATAAATCTACAATATCATCAATATCAATATTATCTCTCTTTAAGTAACCAAACATACTATTAACATAATTATCATATTCATCAATTAACAATTCATTATCACCTATTAGAATAGGATCCCAATATTTTAAAAAGATTGTTCTTATTTCATTTATTTCCATTTTTTTGTCTCTCTCGTGATGGCCTGCGTCTCCTGACGCGTGCCTAAAACATCAATTTCGTTTAATTCAAATTTTCACTATTTTTATTAACAGCTTCAGTTTGTTTATTTTTTGATAGATACAAGCACGCGTCAGGAGACGCGCGCTGGGGGAGAATGTCCACCGATCATGACTGCCACAAAATACCTCTACTCTAAACTGAAAAATAAACTTCATTGCTTATATTGGGTTCAGATAATAAGAAGTCATACCAATTAGATAAAATGATCTTAAATTGGTCAAACTCAAGATAATCATCCGGATATTCTTCATCCCCCCAATAAATAGTTACTTTATCTAACGAGATTAGCGCACCTAAAGTTTGTCCCCACATATCATATTCAGAAATTTCTTTTTTAGATATTTTATCAATCTCTTCAAGACCATTTTTTATCCACTTTTGCAAATGACCTATACCTAATCCCTCATCATCAATTAAAAAATGAGTTATATTTAAATCTTCATTTATATTTAGAATAGAGCAATGTGGTTCTAAAGATCCATCTTTCCACATATCTATCCAACTAAACTTAACATTTATCATATGCTACTTACTTGTCTCCCATAACTGGATAAATTGCAGTTTTAGGTTCTTTGTATCCTTTTACTTCTACATAGGGTGGGATATTTTCCAATATTCATTTTATGGATAATATTTTTTACCCAACAAATTAATATTTTCTAATATTTCATCATTTGTCATATAGAAACCTGGTTCTATTATACTAATCAAATCTAATGCAGAATCACGAAACTCCTCTCTCCAATCAATTGATGAATTCATCAATTCTAAGGCTCTATAAGAAATCTCCTGTTTTGATGCATTATTACTTACCATGGTTCTAATTTCATTTATAAAGTCTTGTTCACTATATCTGAATCTGATCATTTTTATTTCCCAATTAAACTAACATATCAACGAATAAGCATTAGTATGCTGAGATTATCGATAAGCTATTACCTAATACATTCAAATATACCTTAAATACTCTATTCATAAGAATAAAAAATGCGGTTAAAAACACAATAGTTTTTAACCGCACTTTCAAAGATTACCTATTTAAACCTAAACTCTGTCCACTGGTAATAGCGTTCACCTGCTTTTTGAATACCGCCATAATTTTGCCATTCGGGATGATTGGGGGTATCGGGAAGGCATTGGGTTTCAAGAGCTATGCCGCTGAAATCTTGATAAGTGCTACCTTCACGAGTTGGAGTGCCGGCAAGATAGTTTCCCGTATAAACCTGTAACGCGGCTTGGGATGTGAGCACTTCAAGGCTTAAATCTTCATTAGGAGAAGTCAATAATACGCAAGGTTTTTGCCATGCTTTATTGACGATAAAGGAATGATCGTAGCCTTTCGTCACCACTTGATCGCCTTGTTGAAAATCTTGTGCGATTGGTTTTGCCACACGAAAATCAAAGCTGGTATTCACCACATGTTTAAGTGGTGAATTGGGGATACCTTCGCCATCAACCGGCAGATAGAAATCCGCATTGAGGCGTAATGTATGATTCCGCACATCACTGCCCTGCTCCGCATTTTCTAAATTGAAATAAGCGTGGTTTGTTAAATTAAGCGCGGTATCTTTATCACTTTCGGCTTCGTATTCAATTTTTACGCTATTTTCATCGGTCAGCGTGTAAAGCACATTAACTTGTACATTACCTTCAAAACCTTGATCTCCATCAGGAGATACTAGAGAAAAACGCACAAAATTCTGACCGCACTCTTCCACTTTCCAACGGCGTTTATCAAAGCCTTCTTGACCACCATGTAATTGATGTTTGCCTTGATTTGCGATCAGCTGGATTGTTCGCTCACCCAATTCAAATTGGGCGTTAGCGATACGATTTGCATAGCGTCCTACGCTAGCACCCAAATAAGCAGTTTGATGAGGATAATCTTCCACTTTGCAGCCGAGTAACACTTCTCGCAACTCACCATTCACAGGGACTTTACAAGAAAGCCAAGTGGCTCCCCAATCCATAAATTGCACAGTCATGCCATTTGAATTGGTGAGTTGAACAAGTTGATAAGGCTGTCCATCTGGTGCATTGAACGCCTTTTTTTCTAGCATAGACTCACTCCTTGTGAGGCTGTGCAAACGTAGAAATCTTCTTTTAAACCCGTTTGTTTCTCATAATTATCGGCAATAATTTTACGCACTTCTTCAACTTTATCATGAGGTGCAAGGGCAACAATGCAGCCACCAAAACCACCGCCTGTCATTCTCGCGCCACCAGTTTTACCGATCACTAATTGAGCAAGTTCAACAAGATAATTGATTTGCGGCACGGTAATCTCGAAATCATCGCGCATTGATTCGTGAGATTGTCCCATTAACTCGCCTAATTTTGTTAAATCGTTATGTTTTAACGCTTCAACGGCATCAAGTACGCGTTGATTTTCAGTCACCACATGGCGTGCACGTTTCGCCACTAAAGAATTAAGTGCGGTCAATTCTGCTTCTCTTTTTTGGAATTCTTCTACTGACACATCACGCAACGCTTTCACAGCAAAGAATTCTGCCGCTTTTTCACATTGCCAACGGCGTGTATTGTATTCCCCCGTCACCAAATCATGGGGTACATTTGAGTTCACAATAATAACAGCGACATCTTTCGGCACAGGCGTTGGCTGTGTTTCTAAGCTACGGCAATCAATCATTAAAAGATGATCTTTTTGTCCTAAAGCGGAAATTAATTGATCCATGTTCCCGCAATTTGCGCCAACAAATTTGTTTTCAGCTTTTTGACCAATTAAAGCAATTTCTGTATGTGTTAAAGGTAAATCACTGAGTTGTTGGCAGAACTTACCCGTCGCTACTTCAAGCGCAGCAGAAGAACTCAAACCAGAAGAATGAGGCACATTTCCTGAAATGACCAAATCAGCGCCTTGTTTAAATTGTGGGCAACGTTCTTGAATAAATTTCACCACACCACGCACATAATTCGCCCATTTTTGCTCACTTTGAGGGAAATCTTCATTAAGAGAAAAGGTATCCTCAAGATTAAGATCTGCGGCATAAACATTCCAAATATGATCAGCACGTTTTGATCCCGCAATGGCTGTACCATAATTGATCGCACAAGGCATCACAAAACCATCATTGTAATCCGTATGTTCGCCGATAATATTTACACGACCTGGTGCATACACGGTCAGTTCAGGTTGCTTGTTATATTTTTGCGTAAAAATGTGTTGGGATTTTTGGACTAGAGTCATATTATTTTCCTTTATCTTTCACACTCCCTCTTAACTCGAGAGAGAAATTATTGCTTAACGTTCTTTATAATGTACTTCGCTTAACGCACGTAATCTTTCTGCTGCTTGTTCAGCGGTGAGGTCACGTTGGCTTTCACCCAGCATTTCATAACCCACCATAAATTTACGTACTGTAGCTGAACGCAACAACGGCGGATAAAAATGCGCATGAAGCTGCCAATGTTCGTTATCTTCACCATTAAATGGTGCAGCATGGAAGCCCATTGAATAAGGGAAAGATGTTTCAAATAAGTTGTCGTATTTTGTTGCCAGTTTTTTCAATATCACGGCAAGATCTTTAGCTTGAGCCTCGGTTAATTCTGTTAAGCGTTTTACATGCACTTTAGGCAACAACAAGGTCTCAAATGGCCACACCGCCCAATAAGGCACCACCGCAACCCAATGTTCGGTTTCCACCACAATACGTTCTTTTTTCTCTAATTCTTTTTGAACGTAATCCACTAAAAGGACAGAACCATGCTTTTCATAATAATTCCGTTGAGCGACATCTTCACGTGCGACTTCATTCGGTAAAAAGCTGTTTGCCCAGATTTGTCCGTGCGGATGGGGATTGGAGCATCCCATTGCCGCACCTTTGTTTTCGAAAATCTGTACCCACTGATATTTTTGACCCAGTTCACGCAATTGCGCTTGCCACACTTTAATCACTTCTTCAATTTCAAGTGCGGTCAATAATGGCAATGTTTTACTGTGATCTGGCGAAAAACAAATAACACGGCTTTCACCACGAGCTTGGCTCATTTGGAAAAGCGGATCGGCTGATTGCTCTGGCGCTGGTGTATCTTCTAATAAAGCCGAGAAATCATTTTTAAATACATAAGGTTTATGGTAATCCGGATTAGGTTCGCCTGTGATACGTTTATTACGCGGGCAAAGATAACAATTTGGGTCGTGGCTTGGCTTTTGCTCCTCACTCACTTTTTCTTGTTGCCCCTGCCATGGACGTTTAGCACGATGTGGCGAGACTAAAACCCATTGGTCAATTAATGGATTATAACGACGATGCGGATGATCTGTCGGTTCAAATACGGTTTCGCTCATATTTTTGCTCCAAAATGTAAACGATTACAAAATTTTCTTCATAAGATAACAAATTAAAAAAAATAAACCGTGATCATTATCACAAAATCAGGAAATAAGGCGCTACTCCAATCTCTTTTTTGTGACGAATGTAGCATTTTTGAAAGTAACCGCTTTCAATTTTATTCAAATTTACTATGATAATTGCTATGAAAAAATGAATGAGAGCCCAGTTATGCCTACAATTCGAGATGTTGCTGAATTAGCTTGCGTGTCGGTTGCCACTGTTTCCCGGGTAATTAATCGCTCCCCATCTGTGAGTGAAAAAACCCGTTACTCGGTACAACGCGCGATGGAAGTCTTAAATTATCAACCCAATGCAAACGCACAAGCTCTGGCAGTACAAAATACTGATACCATTGGCGTGGTGGTTACTGATGTAACGGATCCCTTCTTTGCTATCTTGGTCAAATCAGTCGATAAAGTGGCTGAAGAACATCAAAAAACGATTTTGATCGGTATTGGATACCACCATGCAGAAAAAGAGCGTGAAGCCATTGATACCTTGCTACGCAAGCGTTGTAGTTGTTTAGTCGTTCATTCCAAAGCCCTTTCTGACGAAGAATTACGTCATTATCTCAAAAATGTACCGGGTATGGTTGTGATTAACCGTGTGATTTCAGGTTATGAAAATCGTTGTGTCAGCCTTGATAACCGCCAAGGTACCTATCTCGCGACTGAAATGCTGATTCGTTATGGTCATAAACACATCGCCTACATTGGATCTAATCACGGTATTTTAGATGAAACCGAACGTAAAGAAGGTTATTTGGCCGCTTTAAGAGATCATCACTTTCCTATTGTCGAGCAAGCCATTGTGCATAATTCGCCTGATTTTGAAGGCGGTGAAAAGGCGATGATTGATTTATTGAGCTACAACTCTAACTTAACAGCGGTTGTAGCCTATAACGATACCATGGCAGCGGGAGCAATTTCCGTTTTAAATGAAAACAATATCAAAGTGCCGAAACAGTTTTCCATTGTGGGCTTTGATGATATGCCAATTGCTCGATATTTGATTCCGAAGCTTACCACTATTCGCTATCCAATTGATTTAATGGCAAATTATGCGGCGAAACTGGCTTTGAGCTTAGTTGATTCGTCTATTGTTACACCGACTGTTGTCCAATTTAATCCAACCTTGGTGAGACGTTTTTCTGTAGAAAATGCAATGAAACCGTGATGGAGATCACAAATTTAAACATTGCCATGTAATCGTTTTCATTTATGTGAGTTTGATCACAGATTAACAATTTTTATTTCGTTATGATGGATTCAGTTGCAATAGATGTACGCAACATTCCTCTATTTGGTATATAAAAATCAACAATAAAATCTCTTTCTCTAATAGGAGCGTTTTTATGAAAAAAACAGCAGTATTAAGTGCAGTCGCTTTAGCAATCGGTTTAGGTTCAGCAACGTCAGGTTTCGCAGCCGATAACCGTATTGGTGTTACCATTTATAAATATGATGACAACTTCATGTCATTAATGCGTAAAGAAATCGATAAAGAAGCGAAAGCCCTTGGTGGCATTGAGTTATTAATGAATGACTCTCAAAATGCACAATCTATTCAAAACGACCAAGTAGATGGTTTGCTTTCTAAAGGTGTAAAAGCCCTAGCCATTAACTTAGTGGACCCAGCTGCAGCATCAACTGTTATCAACAAAGCGAAACAAGATGACATTCCTGTTGTTTTCTTCAATAAAGACCCAGGTGCAAAAGCAATCGGTAGCTATGATCACGCTTACTATGTGGGTACCGATCCGAAAGAATCAGGTTTAATCCAAGGTGATTTAATTGCAAAACAATGGAAAGCAATGCCAGCCTTAGACTTAAACAAAGACGGTAAAATCCAATATGTATTATTAAAAGGTGAACCTGGCCACCCTGATGCTGAAGCACGTACTAAATATGTGATTGAGCAATTAAATGCGAAAGGTATTCCAACCGAGCAATTATTTATTGATACCGGTATGTGGGATGCGGCAATGGCTAAAGATAAAGTGGATGCATGGTTATCTAGCTCTAAAGCTAACGAAATTGAAATGATTATTTCAAACAATGACGGTATGGCGTTAGGTGCATTAGAAGCAACCAAAGCACACGGTAAAAAATTACCAATCTTTGGTGTGGATGCATTACCAGAAGTACTTCAATTAATTAAGAAAGGCGAAATTGCTGGTACTGTGTTAAACGATGGTGTTAACCAAGGTAAAGCAGTTGTTCAACTTTCTGCAAACCTTGCTAACGGTAAAGCAGCAACAGAAGGTACACAATGGAAATTAGAAAACCGTGTGGTACGTATCCCTTATGTTGGTGTAGATAAAGATAACCTAAGTGAATTCTTAAAATAAGAAAATCTATTGCTTTTCTTTAATTTTAGGGGGAAAGGAAACCCAAATTCCCTTTCCCCCTTTTTGATGAGGTTGGATATGACAACTCAAACCCAAGACAGTGATGTACTACTGACAATGACGGATGTCAGTAAGTCTTTCCCCGGTGTAAAAGCCCTTGATCACGCCAATCTAACAGTTCGTTCTCACTCTGTTCACGCCTTGATGGGCGAAAACGGAGCGGGTAAATCTACATTATTAAAATGCCTCTTCGGAATTTATGCAAAAGACGAAGGTGAAATTTTATTCTTAGGCAAACCTGTTGATTTTAAAACATCAAAAGAAGCCCTTGAAAATGGGATTTCAATGGTTCACCAAGAACTTAACTTGGTGCGTCAAACTAGTGTAATGGATAACTTATGGTTGGGTCGCTACCCACTTAAAGGTCCTTTTGTGGATCACGCCAAAATGTATCGTGATACCAAAGCGATTTTCGATGAATTGGATATTGATGTTGATCCAAAAGAAAAAGTGGCCAAACTTTCCGTTTCACAAATGCAGATGATCGAAATTGCGAAAGCGTTCTCTTATAACGCTAAAATTGTAATTATGGATGAGCCAACATCCTCACTTTCAGAAAAAGAAGTGGAACATCTTTTCAAAATTATTCAAAAATTAAAAGATCGCGGTTGTGGCATTATCTATATTTCACACAAAATGGATGAAATCTTCAAAATTTGTGATGAAATCACCATTCTTCGTGATGGTAAATGGATCAATACTGTTCAAGTTAAAGGCACCACCATGGAAGAAATTGTTTCAATGATGGTAGGCCGTGAATTAACACAACGTTTCCCTGAAAGAACTAATGTAGCAAAAGAAATCACACTTGAAGTGGAACATTTAACTGCGGTGAACCAACCTTCTATTCAAGATGTTTCCTTTAATTTACGCAAAGGTGAAATTTTAGGTATTGCAGGTCTTGTTGGTGCAAAACGAACCGATATTGTGGAAGCCATTTTTGGTGTACGCGAATTAAAAGAAGGGACGATCAAACTCAACGGAAAAATCGTGAAAAATCATACCGCACTTGAGGCGATTAACCACGGTTTTGCTTTGGTGACTGAGGAACGTCGTTCAACCGGGATTTATTCAAACCTAAGCATTGAATTTAACTCTTTGATTTCAAATATGAAATCTTACCTCACCCCATGGAAATTGCTTAGCAACAAAAAAATGGCAAGCGATACACAATGGGTGATTGATGCGATGAACGTGAAAACACCTTCTCACAAAACAACGATTGGATCGCTTTCTGGTGGTAACCAACAAAAAGTGATTATCGGCCGTTGGCTTTTAACCCAACCAGATATCTTAATGCTCGACGAACCAACTCGTGGTATTGATATTGGGGCAAAATTTGAAATTTATCAGCTCATTCAAGAACTCGCTAAAAAAGATAAAGGCATCATCATGATTTCATCAGAAATGCCAGAATTATTAGGCGTAACAGACCGAATTTTGGTCATGAGTAATGGTCGTGTTGCCGGCATCGTTGAAACGGCAAAAACGTCTCAAGAAGAAATTTTGCAACTTGCCGCAAAATATTTATAAATCATAAAGGAACAAATTATGAGTGCCTTACAAAAAAATAAATCATTCGATTTCTTAAAACAAAATGCGATTTATTTTGTGTTGTTGATTTTACTTGGCATCATCATCGCACAAGATCCAACATTCTTGAATGTTCGCAACTTTAGTAACATTTTAACTCAATCATCCGTCCGTCTCATTATCGCCCTTGGTGTTGCAGGCTTGCTTATTACTCAAGGCACCGACTTATCTGCTGGTCGCCAAGTAGGTTTAGCTGCAGTTATTTCTGCTACCCTCTTACAATCAATGGAAAACATGAACCGCGTGTTCCCGGATTTAGGTGAAATTCCGATTCCAGTAGTTATCCTGACTGTTTGTGCGGTAGGTGCTGTAATCGGCTTAGTGAATGGTTTAGTTATCGCTTATCTCAATGTAACCCCGTTCATTGCAACCATGGGTACCATGATCATCGTTTACGGTTTCAACTCACTTTATTATGATGGCGTAGGTGGCTCACCAATTGCAGGCTTCAGTGAATCTTTCTCTAACTTCGCACAAGGCTTTTTTAGACTCGGTTCATTCAAATTATCCTATATCACTATCTATGCCGCAATTTGTGCATTCTTAGTATGGGTAATGTGGAATAAAACACGCTTCGGTAAAAATATCTTCGCTATCGGTGGTAACCCTGAAGCCGCAAAAGTATCTGGCGTAAACGTAGCGCGTAACCTTGTTGTGATTTACATGATTGCTGGTATGTTCTATGCATTCGGTGGTATGTTAGAAGCAGGTCGTATCGGTAGTGCTACCAACAACCTTGGTTTCATGTATGAATTAGATGCGATTGCTGCCTGCGTGGTAGGTGGTGTATCTTTCGCTGGTGGTGTGGGTACTGTTATCGGCGTAATCACTGGTGTGATCATCTTCACCGTTATTAACTACGGTTTAACTTACATCGGTGTAAACCCTTACTGGCAATATATCATTAAAGGTAGCATTATCATCCTCGCGGTTGCTATCGACTCCTTAAAATATGCGAAGAAAAAATAATTAAAAACAACGATGAAAATAACCGCACTTTAGCAATAAAGTGCGGTTTTATTTTGAGGTAAATTCTCAAAACAAAAAAGCGAGCCTCTCAGCTCGCTTGATTAATCTCATCAATTACTCGTATTCATCTAACCATTTCAACAAAATCGCTTCCAGAATACTCTCGTTAGATTTCATTGGATCATCATCAAAATCGTCTAGTTCACAAATCCACTTATGCAAATCTGTGAAACGTACCGTTTTAGGATCTAAATCTGGATTACGATCATACAGCTCTTCTGCAATAAGTTGTGCATCAGTCCATTTCATTAGTGAGCCGCCTCATTCGCATGGTTGATATTATATTTAGGAATTTCCACCACTAAATCTTCATCACCCACGACACATTGGCAAGAAAGGCGGCTATCCATTTCTAAGCCCCATGCTTTATCCAACATATCTTCTTCTTGATCGCTAGCTTCATTTAATGAATCAAACCCTTCACGAATCACAACATGGCATGTTGTACAAGCACAAGAACCATCGCAAGCGTGATGAATTTCTACACCCGCATTATGTGCCACTTCTAATAAATTGTCGCCTGCTGCAGCATCAACCACCATCCCCTCTGGACAGAATTCTTCATTCGGTAAAAAAATCACTTTTGGCATATTACTTTCCTCAATATAAAAAACTCGTTAATTTATAACCGCACTTTATTGCTCAATATCTGATACAGATTTACCTGTTAGCGCTTGATGAATGGATTTATTCATTCGTCTTGCCGCAAATTCTTGTGTCGCGATATCAAGGGCTTTGATTCCTTGAACGATAGCATGACGATCTGAGCCTTCTTTTACATCCATTAATTGTTTCAAGGCATTTTCAATTTGGTGGAATTCGGCTTCGGTTAATAATTCCGCTCCATCTTGCTGTAATGCCACAATCACGCTTTCAATCACACGATCAGCCTCAACACGCTGCTCGGCTAATTCACGCGCTTGCATATCATCTTGTGCATTATCAAAAGAAGCTTTAATCATTGCCGTTACTTCTTCATCTGTTAAACCATAAGAAGGTTTAATTTGAATTGATGCTTGGACTTTTGTGGATTTTTCCATAGCGGTTACACTTAATAAGCCATCTGCATCCACTTGATAGGTCACACGAATATGTGCTGCACCAGCTACCATTGGTGGAATACCTCGCAATGTAAAACGACCTAAAGAACGACAATCATCCACCAACTCACGTTCACCTTGTACCACATGTACCGTCATCGCAGTTTGGCCATCTTTAAAGGTGGTAAATTCTTGCGCGCGAGCCACTGGAATAGTGGTGTTACGTGGAATAATTTTCTCCACTAAACCGCCCATGGTTTCAATACCTAAAGAAAGTGGCACCACATCGAGTAACAACATATCGCTGTCATTCTTGTTGCCCACTAAAATATCCGCTTGAATTGCCGCACCTAAGGCTACTACTTTATCTGGGTCAATCGAGGTTAATGGTGTTCTACCAAAAAATTCGCCCACTTGTTCACGTACGTAAGGCACACGAGTTGAGCCTCCAACCATAACCACTTCTTGCACGTCTTCAGCTTCAACATGCGCATCTTTCAATGCTCGACGGCAGGTTAATAAAGAACGTTTTACCAATGAGTGGATTAATTCATTGAATTGCTCACGACTTAACTCACCTTCAAATCCGCGCCAAGAAATGACCGCACTTTGCTCACTTGTTAAAGCAATTTTAGTTTGTGTGGCTAAACTTAAAAGTTCACGTTGTTCATTCACATTTTGTGGTTGAATACCCGCTTGTTCAACAATCCAATCTGCAATTAAATGGTCAAAATCATCCCCACCTAAAGCGGTATCCCCACCTGTTGCTAAAACTTCAAATACGCCTTTAGATAAGCGTAAAATTGAGATATCAAAGGTACCGCCACCTAAGTCATAAACAGCGATGACGCCCTCTTTTCCGCTATCTAAACCATAAGCGACTGCTGCAGCAGTGGGTTCATTTAATAAACGTAATACATTTAACCCTGCAAGACGTGCTGCATCTTTTGTACTTTGGCGTTGAGCATCATCAAAATAAGCGGGTACGGTAATCACCACGCCAGAAAGCTCACCTGCAAGGCGTTGTTCTGCAATATGATTTAAACGAGATAAAATATCCGCAGAGACTTCAATTGGGCTTTTTTTGCCTTGATGCGTGACCAATAATGGTAACCCATTTTCACTTGCCACAAACTCATAGGGCAAGTTTGTATAACGAGATTGCACATCGGCAAGACTACGACCAATCAAACGTTTAACCGAAATAATCGTATTCTTAGGATCAATTGCAGCTTTGGCAAATGCTTCAGTACCCACAAGTTTTTCATTTTCACCATAATACACGACTGAAGACACAAGGCTTCTATCTTGTTCATCATTCAAAATGGTCGCTTGACCGCTACGCACCGCGGCTACTAAAGAATTTGTTGTACCTAAATCAATCCCTACCGCCAGACGATGTTGATGTGGTGCTGCCGTTTGTCCTGGCTCTGCAATTTGGAGTAATGCCATATCTCTTTTTATCTCTAATAATTAATTCGTTAAAGGCTTATTATGCGACAGAATAAGCTTGTGCAAATTTATCTTGTTCGGTGAAACTTGCGTTGTAATGGGTTTCAATGTTGACTTCGCGTCGCTCACGCTGATTAATATCAGTTGTTTTATCTTCCGAAAGCTCTGGTGTAAAAACAATCATGTGGTTACCATCGAGTTGTTTTACATCCTCTTGCCAATTTTGCCAAAACAGATTTTGGTAAAATGCTTCAATGTCACCATTTAATGCCCAAGCTAAGAAATCCGTATAGGTAAAATTTAAATCATGCCAAGTTAAGTCTTTCGGCGAAAAATAGTAAATCTTGCCAAGATTATCCCCTAAAGAACCGCCATTTAAGGCAAAATAACCACCAATGACATCATCTGCAACGAGCAAATATTTTGGTTTATCACCTGATTGATTAAAAGATTTGCTGAAATTCCAGTCCATTAATCCACGTGGTAATTTAAAACTACCTGACCCCAATATACGCAACCAACCATGATGGATTAAAATGCCGCCAGTTTCATAAATGACCGCTCCCATTGGAGAAGAAGTGGGCATTTGCATGGTGAAAAGCTCACGTTCTGCACTAGATTGATCTTTTTTAATCACATTACAATGATTACGAGCACGCTCAATCCATTGGGAAATGGTTCCCCAAGCAGATTTTGAGGCATCAGTCAGTTGTTCTAAAGTTTGCATAATCGGATTTTATTAGTATGAGGGCAGCTGCCCATTTATCAATAGCGAAAAGGACGTATTAAACGCCCTCAAGATTATAATTCAAATAGACGTTCTTCTACTTGGCTAATTTCATCCGCCAATTTTTTTAGAAAACGTAATTTATCGCAGAACTGTGCAGCAGGTGACCATTGTTGCTCATTAAGCTGTGCTTCAAGTGCGGTCAACATTTCTTTTGTTTCTTTTTTGACACGTTTTGCAAAGGATTCTAGTGCATTTTCATCCTGGCTTTGCTCAATATTTTCGAGCTCTTCTCGCCATTCTAATTGCTGCATTAAAAATGTGACATCTTGCGTACTTTTTTGCTCTAAATCCTGTGTTTTCCCTGTATTTAACGCAATAATCGCTTCTGCGCGTAGAATCGGGTCTTTCAAGGTTTTTAATGCATCATTAACTTCTGTCGACTTTTGCATTGCAATGCGTTGTTCTTGCACATCTGCTGTAACAAAATTATCAGGGTGCAAGCTCTTTTGAAGCACTAAATAGCGCTCAGACAAAAGGGCTTGATCAACATTGAAAGCAACGGGCAAATCAAAAATAGCAAAAGGATCTGTCATCTTTATTCCTTAAACATGGAAACTTTCACCACATCCACATGATTCTTTCACATTTGGATTGTTATATTTAAAGCCTTCGTTCAAGCCTTCTTTGACATAATCTAGCTCAATGCCATCTAAATAAACCAAGCTTTTTGGATCGACTACCACTTTCACGCCATGCTGCTCAAAAACAAGATCGTCATCATTGAGCACATCAACGAATTCAAGCACATAGCCTAAACCCGAACAACCTGATGTTTTCACACCTAAGCGTAAACCAATGCCCTTTCCACGATTTTCAAGAAAAGTGCGAACTCGTTCTGCTGCTTTTTCAGTTAATGTTATAGACATGATCTATTCCTACATAGTTTTAAATATCATTATTGCTAAAGGTGCCGCCAATAGGTTGATAATGAGTGTTGAGAAAAATGCTGATTTTGCGGAGCGGATAAAAATTGCAGGCTTAAAGAGCACAATTAAACTTGACAATACAAAACAAGCCGCACCCCAAACAGAATATAGAAGCCAGATAAATTCGCCACCTAAACCGCCATCTTTTGCAAGTAAATAAGAAAGTAATGCATGAAGAGCAAAAGCCAATAAAGCTGAAGCCGTTACAGCAGCACTACGTAATCTCGTATATAAAATAAACGATGCGATCATTGGGCCCCAAAACCAAGCTAGGTTACGAAAAAATAACTGAATCCGAAGTGAGGTTTTAATCTCATAGGAATTTGTAAACTCAAAATAGAGCAAAAGTGCAAGTGGTGTAAGCAAACATAATGCCACACTAGCAATAGCAATTTTTTTCTCTAATGTCATAGACATAAATTGTTCCTACATAGTCTAAAGTATCACAATTGATAAAGAAGCTGCGTTGATAATGAGTGTTGAGAAAAATGCTGATTTTGCTGAGCAAGTAAAAATTGCCGGCTTAAAGAGCACTATTAAAATTGACAATACAAAGCAAGCGACACACCAAACAGAATATGCAGGCCAGATAAATTCTGTACCTGAACCACCATTTTTTACAGATAAATAAATAAGTAGCACATAGATAGCAAATGCAAGCAAAGCTGCAGCTGATACTGCTGCACTACGTAATCTCGTATATAAAATAAACGATGCAATCATTGATCCCCAAAACCAAGCTAGGATACCAAAAAATATCTGAATCCGAACTGAAGTTTCTTCTTCAACCACATAGAAATCTGCAAAGAGCAAATGAATGGAAAATGCAAGTGATGTAAGCAAACATAATACCACACTAGCAATCGCAATTTTTTTCTCTAACGTCATGACAACTGCACCTTTCTAAGAGCTTAATTTCTCGATGCTCATATATGAAGTATAAAGTGCGGTCATTTTCGACCGCACTTTTGATTACTTACCTTGTTTATTTTTGTAGTCAGCAATGGCGGCTTTAATTGCGTCTTCTGCTAAGATTGAACAGTGTACTTTTACTGGCGGTAATTCAAGTTCTTCCGCAATTTGACTGTTTTTAATTGCGCCTGCTTCATCTAAAGATTTGCCTTTTACCCATTCAGTAATTAAAGAGCTAGAAGCGATCGCAGAACCACAACCATAAGTTTTGAATTTTGCGTCTTCAATAATGCCGCTGTCATTTACTTTGATTTGTAACTGCATAACGTCACCGCAAGCTGGCGCACCCACCATGCCGGTTCCCACTGAATTATCTTTTTTGTCCATCGAACCAACATTGCGTGGATTTTCGTAATGATCGATAACTTTTTCGCTGTATGCCATATTATTTTCCTTTCCTAAATAAGTTGCTATCAGGCGGTCAAGCCGCCTTGAAAATTAGTGGGCTGCCCACTCAATAGTGTTTAAATCAATACCTTCTTTGAACATATCCCAAAGTGGCGATAATTCACGAAGTTTCGCTACTGCACCATGCATTAAATTAATGGTGTAATCAATTTCTTCTTCAGTGGTCCAACGACCAAGCGTGAAACGAATTGAGCTATGTGCTAATTCATCATTACGACCTAATGCACGTAATACATAAGATGGCTCTAAACTTGCAGACGTACAAGCGGAGCCAGAAGATACTGCGATATCACGTAATGCCATCATTAACGACTCACCTTCAACATAGTTAAAGCTGATATTTAAATTATTTGCTACGCGGTGTTCCATTGATCCATTTATATAGGTTTCTTCAATTTCTTTTAAACCATTATATAAACGATCGCGTAAAGCTCTGATACGAGGAATCTCTGTCGCCATTTCTTCTTTTGCAATGCGATAAGCTTCGCCCATACCCACAATTTGGTGTACAGGTAATGTACCTGAACGCATACCACGTTCGTGACCACCACCATGGATAATCGCTTCTAAACGAACACGCGGTTTACGGCATACATATAATGCACCGATACCTTTTGGTCCGTACAATTTGTGGCTAGACATTGACATCAAATCAACCGGTAATTCAGCAAGATTAATTTCGACTTTACCAACACTTTGGGTCGCATCTACGTGGAAAATCGTTTTATTTGCGCGGCAAAGCTCACCAATTGCTTTAATATCCTGAATCACACCAATCTCATTATTCACATGCATAATTGATACAAGAATCGTATCTGGACGCAATGCAGTTTTGAATTTCTCAAGATCGATTAAACCATCTTCTTCTGGATCTAAATAAGTGACTTCAAAGCCTTCACGCTCTAACTGACGACAAGTATCTAATACGGCTTTGTGCTCAGTTTTACAAGTAATAATGTGTTTACCTTTTGTTTGATAAAAGTGCGCTGCACCTTTAATTGCAAGGTTATCTGCTTCTGTTGCACCTGAAGTGAACACAATTTCACGTGAATCTGCACCAATCAAATCCGCAATTTGATTACGTGCAATATCAACCGCTTCTTCAGCTTGCCAGCCAAATTTATGTGAACGAGATGCAGGATTACCGAATACACCATCAATAGTTAAATATTCCATCATTTTTTTAGCCACACGTTCATCAACTGGACATGTTGCTGCATAATCTAAATAAATTGGTAATTTCATTTTCACTCCTAAATAACTACTAAAAATGCTATCAATTTGACCGCACTTGAATCTACTTTCCCATTATTGGTTGACCACAATTAAGTCATCAAAATCTTTGTGAGCTTTATGCTTCCCAGCTTTTTTCTCTACAAGCTCAGCTAATGTAATCTCATCTAAAAAATCAGAAATTCGATCACTTAAATCTTGCCATAAAGAATGAGTTAAACATTCAACCCCACCTTGACAATTTCCCTTTCCAAGGCATCTTGTGACATTAATGTTCTCATTTACGGCAGAGATCACCATACCGATAGAAATTTGATCTGCTGGTAACGCTAAACGATAGCCACCACCCGGACCACGAACGCTTTTTACTAATCCACCACGACGCAATTTTGCAAATAATTGCTCAAGATAAGAAAGTGAAATATTTTGACGTTCTGAGATATCCGCTAAACAAACTGGATCTGTCCCTGCGTGTAATGCGATATCTAAAATTGCGGTAACCGCGTATCGTCCTTTAGATGTAAGTTTCATAAAGCATCCCTATTAATCGTCGTTTGGATAGTTTACATATCTGACTATGATAGTCAATTTTAGTCTTTTTGCAGATTAAGGCGTTTTTCGACCGCACTTAACATTCCACGCAAAATATTTAATTCATTTTTTTCGAGAGAAGAACGGTTATAAAGCCGTCTTAACTTTTGTATAACACCTTGATTTTGAATAAAACCAAGTGATTGATATACCTGTTCCGTATGCGCAAAAAAATACTCCATTTCTTGCGCTGTCGGATAGATATTTTCTATTGTAGAAAGTGTACTTTCCGTTCTTTCTTTAGCTAAAAATGCCATCCGCATTTCATAACTCACTAACTGTACGGCCATCGCTAGATTTAGCGAGGAATATTCAGGGTTAGCGGGAATATTTAAATGATAATGACATTTAAGTAATTCTTCATTTGTGAGCCCAACACGCTCACGACCGAACACAATCGCTACTTGGCCTTGATGAGCACAGGCTTTCTCGGCACATTCTCTAGGTTCAATCAACGTACTCTGTAAATGACGCAATCTCGCACTAGTACCAATTACCAAAGAGCAATCTTCTATTGCTTGCTCAAAAGTATCGACAATTTTGGCATTTCGAACGAGGTCATCTGCGCCAGCGGCTAATGCAATAGATTGTTCATCCACCGATTTTGGTGATACTAAATAGAGATTGGATAATCCCATCGTTTTCATCGCACGTGCAGCAGAACCGATGTTCCCACTGTGTGATGTTTCAACCAAAATAATACGAATATTTTGTAACATTTTTATGCCCGACTTAAAGTTGTGGATATTCTACCATAATAACCGCCAAATATAGTCAAGAATTTTGAAAATATTTTAATTTTTTGTAAATTTTTTAACAAACAGGAGAAATAAGATGTTGACTGGTGGGCTGTGAGAGGCTCGAACTCTCGACCGACGGATTAAGAGTCCGCTGCTCTACCAACTGAGCTAACAACCCAACCGGTTAAAAATGATTTGATAAATGGATGGTGGGTCGTGAAGGATTCGAACCTTCGACCAACGGATTAAAAGTCCGCTGCTCTACCGACTGAGCTAACGACCCATCTGGGAATTCTTCGAAATAAAAGTGGTGGGTCGTGAAGGATTCGAACCTTCGACCAACGGATTAAAAGTCCGCTGCTCTACCGACTGAGCTAACGACCCACATCATTTCGTAACAGGTGCGTATAATACCGATTTTATTTTCTGACGCAAGAAAAATCTGAAGAAATTGTGCTAATTGCGTGAATACTCGTCAATTTTTAAGAAAATTTGAGATAAAGAAAAACGGAGAGCATATTGCTCTCCGTTTTATAAGAATCAAGATTCTCTAAAAATTAGTATGCTAACACTGCACGACGGTTTTTAGAGTATGCTGCTTCATCGTGACCTAACACTGCAGGTTTTTCTTCACCGTAAGAAACAGTTGATACTTTACCAGCGTCAACACCTTTACCAGCTAAGAAACCTTTAACTGCATCAGCACGACGTTGACCTAAAGCGATGTTGTACTCTGGAGTACCACGTTCGTCAGTGTTACCTTCAACAACAACTTTAGAAGCTGGAGTTGCATTTAAGTATGCCGCGTGAGCATCTAAGATTTGAACGTATTCACCTTCGATGTTGAATTTGTCGAAACCGAAGTAAACGGTGTTGTAACGTTGTTGAAGATCTTCAACAGAGTAACCACCGAAAGTTTGGCCGTTGTTGTTAGCACCGTTGCCTGCTGCATCGTTGTTTGATGAGCTACATGCTGCTAATGCAGCTACTGAACCAGCAACTAATAATGATTTAACAAATTTGTTCATTAGATTTCTCCTCAATGAGTTCTTTTATTTAGTCAAATATGGTGACCAAGCAGGAAATTTCACTTGGCCATTACTTCCTGGAAGACTCGCCTTAAAGCGACCATCTGCAGAAACTAATTGTAACACCTTTCCTAACCCTTGTGTAGAGCTGTAAATAATCATGATACCATTAGGAGAAATACTTGGACTTTCACCTAAGAAAGATGTACTTAATACTTCAGAGCTACCACTGGTGAGATCTTGTTTCACCACATTGTTATTACCATTAATCATCACAAGTGTTTTACCATCACTACTGATTTGCGCACTACCGCGACCACCAACTGGTGATGCACCACCACCGCTTGCGCTCATACGATAAACTTGTGGTGAGCCACCTCTATCTGAAGTAAAGAGAATTGAGCTACCATCTGGAGACCATGATGGTTCTGTATTATTACCCGCACCGCGAGTTAATTGAGTAGGTGTACCGCCATTTGAACTCATTACATAGATGTTTAATAAACCATCTTGTGAAGACGCAAATGCGAGTTTAGAGCCGTCCGGAGAGAATGCTGGTGCACCATTATGGCCAGGGAAAGAAGCAACAACCTTACGAGAACCTGAACCTAAGTCTTGGACGACAAGTTGTGATTTTTTGTTCTCAAAAGATACGTAAGCTAAACGTTTACCATCTGGAGACCATGCTGGAGACATAATTGGTTGTGAGCTACGATTTACAATAAATTGGTTGTAACCATCGTAATCTGCTACACGAACTTCATAAGGCTGTGAGCCACCATTTTTTTGTACTACGTAAGCAATACGTGTTCTGAATGCTCCACGAATACCGGTTAATTTTTCAAATACTTCATCACTCACAGTATGTGCACCATAACGTAACCATTTATTAGTCACTGTATAGCTATTTTGTGCAAGCACTGCACCTGGTGTACCTGATGCGCCCACAGTATCAACTAACTGATAAGAAATGTTATAACCACTACCAGTTGAAGTCACTTGACCTACAACAACAGCATCAATACCTAAAGCAGTCCAAGCCTCTGGTTTCACTTCAGCTGCAGTTGTTGGTTGTTGTGGCATTTGGCTTACTGGAATTGGATTAAATTTACCACTATTACGTAAGTCATCTGCAACAATTTGACCAATATTTTCAGGTGCAGAACCAGCGAAAGGAACAACTGCGATAGGACGAGCCCCATCAACCCCTTCATCAATCACAATTCGAACTTCATCTTCTGCCATTGCTGTGCTTGCAAATGCAAACATCACCACAAATAGCCCCATAACACGTTTGATCAATTTCATTTAATTACCTTATTTTAACGTTGTGATTTTTCTAAAACCGTTTAGGATCAAAAGTAATTTCTTTTACTTTAAATTTATCATAAATAGCATCAGATGGTGCTGGTGGAACTTTTTTCGTTCTAGCTACTGCACTCATTGCCGCAGTACAGATATCATCTGGTCCAGAAACTCGTTGATAATCTAAAATAGTACCATCACGAGCAAATTGAATTCTAACCACGCAAACTTTTCCAAAAAAACTTGGATCTCTTAAGAAACGACGTGTAATTTCGCGCTTAATTACGCCTGCGTATTGATCACCTACTTTGCCACCATCTCCAGCACCAAGTCCTGCACCAATACCTTGTGTACCACCTTTGTTAGCATTTCCACCTTTAGATGCGCTACCACCACCGATATCACCATCATTCTCAAAAGCATCTAAAACAGCTTGTCGTTCTGCTTTACGTTTTTCTGCATCTGCTTTGGCTTTCGCTTCTGCATCTGCCTTAGCTTTTGCTTCAGCCTTCGCTTTTGCTTCTGCATCCGCTTTAGCTTTTGCTTCAGCCTTTGCTTTCGCCTCAGCATCTGCTTTCGCTTTTGCATCGGCCTCAGCTTTCGCTTTTGCTTTAGCATCCGCTTCAGCCTTCGCTTTGGCATCGGCCTCGGCTTTTGCCTTCGCTTTTGCTTCAGCCTTGGCTTTAGCATCTGCTTCTGCTTTTTCTTTCGCTTTTTGAGCTTCAGCTTGTGCCTTCGCTTTTGCCTCTTCTTCAGCCTGTTTAGCGGCTGCCGCTAAACGTTTCGCCTCGGCTTCAGCCTTCAACTTCGCTGCCTCCGCAGCTTGTTTTGCTTTTGCTTCTTCAGCTTGTTTCTGTTTTTCTAACGCCTCTTGACGAGCAAGCTCTTGCTGCTGTTTTTGCTTTTGCTTTTCAATTTCTTGCTGCTTTTGCTTTTCAAGTTCTTTTTGACGTTGAATTTCCTGCTGACGCTTAATCTCTTCTTGTTTCGCAATTTCTTGCTGATTTGGTTCAGGTTCAGGCTCTGGTTTTTTCTCTTCAACTACAGGCTCAGGTTTCTTCTGTTTATCAGTTTGACCTTTTTTCTGTTGTTGAATACGTCCCCATTCCTGTGCTGCGCTGCCAGTATCGACCATCACAGCCCCCATGGCATCACCTTCACCTTCTCCACCACCCATTATTTCAACGGTTTGATAAAGAGAGCTCCAAATCAACAAACCAAACAATGCAAGGTGCATCGCAATAGAGATGACAAACTCATTTGCACGTTTTTTTCGTCGATTATTCTGCACGGTTTTACCTACTTATTCTTAAATTGGGTTGGTCATTAAACCCACAGACTTAATGCCGGCAAGATGTAGTAAATTCAGTGCTTTAATCACTTCTTCATAAGGTACATCTTTTGCTCCGCCCACTAAGAACATTGTGTTATTGTCTTTATCAAATTCTTGTTTTGATAATTGGGTTACCATTTCTTCGTTAAGGCCTTCTTGGCGTTGACCACCAATAGAAATCGAATACTGCCCAATACCTGCTACTTCTAAAATAACCGGTGTTTTATCTTCATTTGATACATTTTGACTTTGCACCGAATCAGGGAGTTCCACTTGAACGCTCTGACTGATAATCGGCGCGGTTGCCATAAAAATTAACACTAAAACTAAAAGAACATCGAGAAATGGCACGATGTTAATTTCAGATTTAATGTCTTTACGCTGACGACGAGCCATAATTTCCTCTAAAACTTCGCTAAAATCCACCGCACTTTTCGTTTTATTTATTAAGCGCGGTCAATTTTTCATTTATTTTTAATGGGGCGCTTTACCAAAAGCTTGACGATGTAAAATTGTGGTGAATTCATCAATGAAGTTACCATAATTTTGTTCAATCGCATTTACACGTAAGCTTAAACGGTTATACGCCATTACAGCTGGAATCGCCGCAAACAAACCGATTGCTGTTGCGATCAAGGCTTCTGCAATACCTGGAGCAACCATTTGTAATGTTGCTTGTTTCGCACCACTTAATGCCATAAATGCGTGCATGATCCCCCAAACGGTACCAAATAAACCAATATATGGACTTACAGAAGCCACTGTCGCTAAGAAAGGTACACGACTTTCAAGCGCTTCTACTTCACGATTCATCGCAAGGTTCATCGCACGAGTGGTACCTTTAATGATTGCTTCTGGCGCATCTGCGTTCACTTGTTTTAAGCGAGAGAATTCTTTAAAACCAACAAAGAAAATTTGTTCGCTACCAGTTAATACTTCACGACGATTAGATAAACCATCATAAAGTTTATTTAAATCTTCACCAGACCAGAAACGATCTTCAAAAGTGTTCGCTTCTTTTAACGCACTCGTCAAAATACGGCTACGTTGAATGATGATTGCCCAAGAAATAATTGAGAACGAAATCAAGATCACAATTACAAGTTGAACAACGATACTCGCTTTTAGAAAAAGATCTAAAAAGTTCAATTCTGCAGTCATTGCATACTCCGAAAAGTTATTTACTTTAAAAATGCCGCTTTTAATTCTTCAGGAATTGCGACAGGTTTCATTTTGCCTAGATCAACACAGGCTACCTTAACAGTAGCCTTTGATAACACCACTGCCTCACGAACTAACCGCTGTTCAAAGAGAATTGTTGCTCCTTTCACTGCCGTTATTTCCGTTTCGACAATAAGATAATCATCCAATTTTGCCGGAATACAATAGTCAATAGACATGGTTTTGACCACAAAAGCTAATTGTTGTTCCTGCAATAATGATTGTTGGGAAAAATTAAGCGTTCTTAAATATTCAGTTCGCGCACGCTCAAAGAAATGTAAGTAACGTGCGTGATACACTACTCCGCCAGCATCCGTGTCCTCATAATAAACACGAACCGGAAAGGTAAAACATTGGTTATTCAAAATAATGCTCAAATTATCAGCCATAACAAGCCGCTTATTTTAGAACCTGTTCATTAGATGTGCAAGCTCCAAATAATAATATTTGTCTATCGTTCTTATAAAAACCAATGCTGAACAATGGCAATTATTGTGGTGAAATAACCAATAAATGGCAAGAAAACGAGCTGCCATATTGCTCGGCGAATATCGAATCCGATACCGTGGATCCACAAATTAATCAATCCCCAAAAAATCGCAAGAATCCAAGCTGGATGTGCAGTACGAAGTGCGGTCGAAAATTGATTTAAATTAAAAAAGAAAGCCGCGGTTAAAAATAACGCTAAAATAAACGAAAGGGTTCGCAAGGAACCCTTATTACTTAATTGATAGAGTGAATTAATCATCATTACTCGTCAAATTTGCCTGACTTTTCTTTACCAATGGTCAATTTAGCACTCACCATAACTGCAGCCAACACACCCACTACCCAAATTACATATAACATATTGTTTCTCCTTAGTATAATGAGTTTTTGTTGTCTTCAACAAAGCTTTCATCCAAGCGACCAAACATTTTGTAGTATGACCAAGTGGTGTAAAGCAATGAGATGGTAACGAATACTAATACCAAGTAGAACATTAAGTTTAATGTTAATTGACTTGATGTTGCATCCCACATTAACAAGCTTTGTTCTGGATGAGTACTTGAAGGCATTACAAATGGGAACATTGATACTGCCGCAGTGATAATCACACCAGCCATTGTTAATACTGAGAATAAGAACGCGAAACCGCAACGATTTGCTTTAGATGCAACCACATTCAATAATGCACCAACTACTACTAATGCTGGGAATGCCCATAAAGCTGGATTTTCATTGAAGTTTTTGAACCATGCACCTGCTTCAACTGCCACTTGTTTACCTGAAGCTGGCGCTGATGCTGCAAAGTGATCAATCACGCTAGTCACCACATAACCGTCTTTGAAAGAAAGCCATACACCTGCAAGTACAAAAGTAATTAATGTCACTAATGCACCAATTTGTGTAATTGCTCTTGCGCGATCACGCAATGCTGCAGTGGTTTTCATTTGTAACCAGTTCGCACCGTGAGTCACTAACATTGCAAGGCTTAACACACCGCAAAGTAATGCGAATGGGTTTAATAATGCAAAGAACGAACCTGTGTAAGTTGCTTGTGAAAGCTCATTTAATTCAAATGGTACACCTTGTAATAAATTACCAAATGCTACACCGAATACTAATGCAGGTACAAAACCACCCGCAAACAAGCCCCAATCCCACATAGCACGCCATGTTGGGTTATCAATTTTCGCACGATATTCAAAACCAATTGGACGGAAGAATAACGCAGCTAACACGAGGAATAAGGCAATATAGAAGCCTGAAAACGCTACAGAATAAACAATCGGCCATGCCGCGAAGATTGCACCACCAGCACTTAATAACCAAACTTGGTTACCATCCCAGTGTGGAGCAATAGAGTTAATCATAATACGTCTTTCTACTTCTTTCTTACCTGCTACGGGTAAAAGTGCGGTCACGCCCATATCGAATCCATCTGTTACAGAGAAACCGATAAGCAATACAACAACTAGCACCCACCAAATAATACGTAGAATTTCATAATCAAGCATAATCCATCTCCTGCTTATTTAGATGATTGCTCAAAATAGTATTTGCCGGTTTTCAATGCACTTGGACCTAAACGTGCATATTTAAACATCAAATACATTTCCGCAATGATGAAGAAGAAGTAAAGTACACAAATTAAACCGATAGAGAACCATAAGTCACCTACACTCAAGTTAGAGGCAGACACACCCACCGGTAATACTTCATAAATCGCCCATGGTTGACGACCAAATTCAGCTAAGAACCAACCAAATTCAATCGCTAAGAATGGCAATGGAATACCCCAAAGCAATGCTTTAAGTAATAAGCGAGAAGAAGTCACTTTGTTACGTAAATTTTGAACAAATGCACCAAAGGTCAGTAAAATAATTAAACCACCTGCGGCTAACATACCACGGAATGCCCAGAAGTTAGGACCGACATTTGGAATAGTATCACGTGCTGCTTGTTTAATTTGTTCATCCGTTGCATCAACAACTTTATCTGTGTAACGTTTTAATAATAAACCGAAACCTAAATCACCTTTGACTTCATCAAATTTTGCTTTAGTTTCAGGATTTACTTGGCCTGCTGATTTTTTCTCTGCTTTTAATTGCGTGAATAAATCATAAGCAACCATACCGTTACGAACACGACCTTCATTTTTTGCTTGAATTTCTTTCAAACCAACGATTTCAGTGTCTAAAGAACGCGTTGCAATTAAACCACCTAAATATGGGATTTCAATCGCAAAATCATTTTTCATTTCTGCAGTATTTGGAATCGCCACTGGGTGGAATGGGGCTGGTGCAGGATGAGTTTCAAACTCAGCTTCCATTGCAGCTAATTTCACAGGTTGTGCTTTACCGATGTCATAACCTGATTCATCACCCATAATTAATACTGCTGATGCCGCGATAAAGCCAAAGGTTGCTGCTACAGAGAATGAACGTTTAGCAAAACCAATATCACGGCCTTTTAATAAATAGAATGCACTAATACCTAATACAAACATAGCACCAGTTGAATAACCTGCTGTTAATGTATGTAAGAATTTACTTTGCGCAACTGGGTTTAACCAAAGATCTAAGAAGCTGGTCATCTCCATACGAACGGTTTCAAAGTTAAATTCTGCTGCTACTGGATGTTGCATCCAACCATTTGCAACTAAAATCCACATTGCAGAAAGGTTTGAACCAAAGGCTACGCAGTAAGTTGCGAGTAAGTGTTTACCTTTAGTTAAACGATCCCAACCGAAGAAGAATAGCCCCACGAAAGTGGATTCTAAGAAGAATGCAAGTAATGCTTCGATCGCTAATGGCGCACCGAAAATATCACCTACATAGTGAGAATAATAAGACCAGTTTGTCCCGAATTGGAACTCCATGATAATACCGGTCGTTACCCCTAGAGCAAAGTTAATACCAAATAACTTACCCCAGAATTTAGTCATATCTTTATATACTTCTTTGCCCGTTTTAACATAAATGGTTTCCATGATCACAAGAACGAAAGATAAACCTAATGTTAATGGTACAAAAATGAAGTGATATAACGCAGTTAACGCAAACTGCAAGCGTGAGAGATCAACAACGTCTAACATCTCAACTCCTTGTATAAATCTACAAGATTTTCACTTTATGATTACCAAGGATAATCCCAAATAATCACCCCAAACTACTCAACAAAAATCGTTAAGAAACATTGAATTATTTACGTAATAATTGCCTTTTCTATTCTCAAAACAGAATACAGTAACCGATTACAGTATAAATATTCAAAATTTTGCCATATTCTACTACTATTTATGAGGATAAAAAACAGAAAAAACCGTTATCTTGATCACATTTTTTGATATAAGTTACAAAATACCCTATTTTGCATAACAATGACAAAATTGATCCACATCAAATTCTGTATTTTTTGCTCAAAATGGAAAAATTTATCTATCACAAGGAAACTTTATTTAAAAAAAATGGACAAAATAATCACTAGACAGGGCGACAAGATTTTGCTATTTTTTAGCCTAATAATATTTGGAGAGATTTGTAGGGATTTACAATGAAAAAAATTTGCGTAATTTTGACCGCACTTTTCGGTTCTATGGCATTATCTGCTACCGCAGCACCTCTTACAGAAAACAAAGCTGCTCTTCCACAACAATGTACACAGTTATTTAAAGAAACAGAAAATTTGATTGCTCAAGCAGAAAAACAGCCTGGCACTCATACTCAAGTAGGTAAAATCAAAAGTAAACTTAATCAAAGCAAACAGCAAATTCTCGAGATGGAATTAGCGACTCAACAAAAAAGCTGTGATGTGGGTTTAGCAAGATTAAATAGCATGAAGAGCTATACTGAAGGAACTAACTAAGCAGGTTTCAAAAAGAAAGGACATATTGATATCAATATGTCCTTTTTTCTATCTCTTATTCTGACGGCTTCTGAAGTCCGAAGTGTCGATAAGTTAACGAGGTCGCAATTCGGCCTCGAGGCGTACGCTGTAAAAATCCTTGTTGAATCAAATAAGGTTCTAAAACATCCTCGATAGTGTCTCGTTCTTCACCTATTGCTGCTGCCAAGTTATCTAACCCAACTGGCCCACCATCAAAACGTTCAATCACTGCGGTAAGCAATTTTCTATCTAAGTAATCAAAGCCCGCATCATCTATATCTAACATTGAAAGTGCTTGTTTCGCGATGTCTGCCGAAATAATGCCATCATTACGTACATCAGCAAAATCTCGAACGCGACGCAATAAACGGTTTGCAATACGAGGGGTGCCACGCGAACGACGAGCCACTTCAAAAGCCGCTTTATCTTCTAATTCTAGATTTAAGCAAGAGGCACTTCTTGTCACAATAGAAGTTAAATCTTCAACGGAATAAAATTCTAAACGCTGAACAATACCAAAACGATCTCGTAATGGTGAAGTTAAAGAACCCGCTCGAGTTGTTGCACCAATTAATGTGAAAGGGGGTAAATCTAATTTAATTGAGCGTGCAGCAGGGCCTTCACCGATCATAATATCCAGCTGATAATCTTCCATTGCTGGATAAAGCACTTCTTCAATCGCAGGGGAAAGACGGTGAATTTCATCAATAAACAACACATCATGGGGTTCAAGATTTGTCAGCATTGCTGCCAAATCCCCTGCTTTTTCAAGAACAGGGCCTGACGTTGTGCGAATATTCACACCCATTTCATTTGCCACAATATTAGCTAGCGTCGTTTTTCCTAAACCTGGAGGGCCGAAGATCAAAAGATGATCCAAGGCATCTTGGCGCAATTTCGCCGCCTTAATGAAAATATCCATCTGCTCTCGCACTTGTGGCTGTCCCACATAGTCTGCTAAAAGCTTTGGACGAATCGCACGATCGATGACATCTTCATCCATCTTTGCCTGACTGCTAATAATTCTATCTGCTTCGATCATATCTGTTTAATCTTTATAATGCGGCTTTTAAGGCTTCGCGAATTAATTGCTCACTGCTTAAATCCGCTTTAGCCACTTTTTTCACCATTTTTTCAGCATCGGTTGGTTTATAACCTAACGCAATCAGCGCAGCAACCGCTTCATTAGCTGAGCTCTCCGCTTGACGTAATTCTGAAGTTGAAGGAATATGCTTGCTCTCCACAAAGAAATCACTTTGGCGAACATCTTTAAACTTCCCTTTTAACTCCACCAATAAGCGTTCAGCCGTTTTCTTGCCCACACCAGGAATTTTAACTAATTTCGACAGTTCTTCTCGTTCAATAGCGTAAGCAAACTGCTCTACTGACATTGCAGATAAAATTGCGAGTGCCAATTTAGGACCAACACCATTGGTTTTAATTAATTCACGGAATAAAGTGCGGTCAGTTTTTTGGGCGAATCCAAAAAGAAGATGAGCATCTTCACGCACAACAAGATGGGTAAATAAAGTAGTTTCTTGCCCTATTTCAGGTAAGTCATAAAAACTGGTCATTGGTAACAATAATTCGTAACCGACGCCTTGAACATCAAGCAAAATTTCAGGAGGTTGTTTTTCTAATAAGATGCCTTTTAAACGACCGATCATAAGATTTCCATGTAAAAAAATTTTGCATAGAATAAAATAAAACTGGATATTAATCCAGTTAAATTTTTAATCTAAATCGACCTCGACTGTACCTTGTTTTTAAAAGTGCGGTCATTTTTTCGTGTGTTTCTGTGGTTTTGACCGAGCTTGCAATATGCAAGGAATGTTGAATGGTATGAGCATGAGTGATCGCAATGGCTAAAGCATCAGCCGCATCAGCTTGTGGTTTATCTGAGAGCTTCAAAATTCGTGTCACCATGTCTTGAACTTGAACTTTATCTGCAGAACCAATCCCAACGACAGTCTGTTTCACCAAACGAGCGGCATATTCAAATACCGGTAAATCATGGTTCACGGCTGCCACAATCGCCGTACCACGTGCTTGCCCGAGTTTTAAAGCTGAATCCGCATTTTTAGCCATAAACACTTGTTCAATGGCAAACATATCGGGCTGAAATTGTGTGATGATTTCTGTCACGCCAGCATAAATTCGTTTTAAGCGTGTAGGTAAATCCTCTACCTGCGTGCGGATTGCTCCACTGCCGAGATATTCTAAATGTCGACTATTTTGTCTAATCACACCATAACCCGTTACACGAGAACCTGGGTCAATGCCTAAAATAATACTCATAAACTCTCAAAAATAAACGGCCGGTCAATGCCGGCCGTTTTTAGCGTTAATTATTGGTTTGCTTTTGCAGTTGCTTTTGCATCTACATCACAGTTTTTCACAACAATTTTATCTGCTTTTTTACCTTTGATTAAAAGATTTACTGGTACAACAGAATCAAATTTATCTAAAGTTAAACCACTATCTACGTTCCAAACATATTTGCCTGAAGTAAATGAAGTGAAGTCTTTTTGAGCTGCATCACGAGCAAAATCTTTCGCGATAACTTTGTTACCCACCATCACCATTGCTGCTGTTGGCTCTTGGTTTTCGAATTGATAAACTGCAGTTACAGTTTTCTTGTTACAAGTATAAACTACCGTTTTATCCGTTACAGTAGGGGTGGCCATTTGTTCCGCTTTGTTTTCCATTTTTGGTGCATCGCTTGCACACGCAGATAAAACAACAAGAGCGGCCATTGCTGGTAATACTTTAGCAAATTTCATTATAAATCTCCTTAAAATTACAGCTGAGCTGCAACTTCATCACTAATTTCACCGTTATGATATACGTTTTGTACATCGTCACAGTCTTCTAACATGTCAATTAAACGCAACAATTTAGGCGCAGCTTCAAGATCAAGATCAACTGTTGTTGATGGAATCATTGTCACTTCTGCGTTATCAATTTTAAATCCTGCTGCTTCGATTGCATCGCGCACAGAACCTAAATCTTCCCACGCGGTATAGATTTCAAATGATCCATCATCTTGCGGTTGAACATCATCTGCACCGGCTTCAATTGCTGCCTCCATTAACGCATCTTCTTCACCTTGGCTAATTAAAATCAAGCCTTTTTTGCTGAATAAGTAGCCCACAGAACCTTCAGTCCCTAAGTTTCCACCACATTTAGTGAAACTTGGGCGAACCTGTGAGATGGTTCGGTTTGCGTTGTCACTTAGACACTCAACCATCACAGCAGTTCCACCCGGACCATAACCTTCGTAAATTCTTGTTTCCATATTGGTGTCATCGCCACCACCCACACCGCGTTCAATCGCACGGTTAATGGTGTCGCGAGTCATGTTGCTCGATAAGGCTTTATCTACTGCCGCACGTAAACGCGGGTTAGCGCCCACATCACCGCCACCAATTTTTGCAGCAGTGACTAATTCACGAATTAATTTTGTAAAAATTTTACCGCGTTGCGCATCTTGTGCGGCTTTACGGTGTTTAATATTTGCCCACTTACTATGGCCTGCCATGTTGTTTTCCTTCTTATCTTAAAAACGTTTTTAAATTAAATCCTCTTTTCTATAGAGGAAAGCCGTTCATCAAATATTTTTTGATGGCCTCGGCATTATTCGGTGATTTCATCATTTGGATCGCATCTTCTGGTGAAACCCATTGATACGCCAAATGCTCACTTAATATCGGTTCAAATTCCTGCTCAACTGCCAATAAAAACCAATGTTCATGACAGTGAGTCACATTCGGTGCGTATTTATAGCGGAAATGCGGAAAAATTTCAAATTCTATACTCTCTTTACAATCAAAAAGTGCGGTCGAATTTTCTTCTATTTTTAATCCAACTTCTTCCCAAACTTCTCGAATTGCTGTTTCTCTTGGTGTTTCGTTGGTTTCCAATGTCCCCGTAACGGATTGCCAAAAAGTGGGATCATCTTGGCGCTGAAGCATCAGAATGCGATGCGTACTTTCCGCATAAATGACCACGAGAACCGATTGATTATTTTTATATTTCAAGCTCGTCATCTACATAATTGAGAATGGGCAGCATCATACCTTTTCTACTAAAAACTTTCAAAAAAATTACCGCACTTTAAAACTAAAGTGCGGTAATTATCTTGATTATTTTAGTTTAACCAGCCAGTTTGTTGGGCGATAAACAAGCCTGCAAAGGCGGTTAAGTAGAATAAACCGATAAGGGATAACCACAATAATCCGCCTTTTACACTGTGTTTCGCATGCTTAGTCAAAGATAAATTCAACCAAGCAAAGATTGGTGCAGAAACAAATGAAGCAATCATCGCGAATTTCAGCATTGGGCCTACTGCATTATTAAAGTAGAAAATAATCGCTAAACCAGATAACGCCGCAAAAATCATACCGATATTAAGAATTCTCACAGAGCTTTCTTGTTTACCGAATAAGATACGCAAAGATTCAACGTTGGTACGAGAGTAACCATCAATTACTGTAATTGTTGTACCAAACATACACATGAACGCAATGACTGCAATTAATAAGCGAGACCATTCACCGATAGTACTTGCATACATATTGATAAGTTGTGCAATATATTTTCCGCCAACCATCTCGACGGTTTCAGGAGAACCATATTGCACCAATGCACCAAGCGCTAAAAATACGACAGCTAAAATTGCTGTACCGATATAACCCACGTTGAAGTCAAATAAACCATCTTCATAAGATACTTTCGTTAGACGACGTTTTGCCACCACCCACATAGAGTTAACAGCAGAAATTTCAATTGGTGCAGGCATCCAGCCCATTAAAGCCACCAAAAACGCTAATTTACTTAATTCCCATGGAGAAGGTGCTACAAAATCAGGTGCGGCTACGCCATTGATACCATTACGCATAAAAGCAATCACGACAGCGCTCACGGTTGTTACCGTCAAAGCAATCATGATGATTTTCGATAAACTATCTAATAAACGATATTTACCCAACAATAAAATGCCGGTTGTCACAAGAATCACTAATGAGCTTAATACTGGCATTGGAAGTGGAATTGGTGTAATAAACGTTAAAATTGCTGCCGTTAATAAACCCACTGCAGCAGTATTAATTACTGTGGCAAAAACGTTTAAAGCAAGGAATAACCAAAGATAGAACTTCCCTTTTTGACGGTAACCTTCTAACAAAGTATTACCGGTATCTAGGGTATATTGAACACCGAAACGGAAGAAAGGATATTTAAATAAGTTAGCAAGAATAACAATGCTCACTAATTCCCAACCATAGATCGCACCAGCTTGGGTAGATGCAATAATATGTGAACCACCAACAGCTGCTGATGCCATCACGATGCCCGGGCCTAAGGCAGAGAATTTACTCGCCCACGTTGATTTTTCTACTGGAGTTGAAACTTCACTCATAAAATGTTCTCTTATAAATTAATCATAAATCGAAAAGGTCTTATTTATAATAGAATTTTATCCTTGAGTAAAGTAAATAAAGTTCCATTTAAAGAAGAATAAAAGAGTAAAAATCTAATTATTTTGAAATTTCAGGATATAACTTCAAAACAAATAAAACTACATCATATTCATACCAAAAAAGTGATGTATTTAAGTGAATAAAATTTTTTCAATAAAAAGAAAGTGCGGTCAAAATCAGTTGAATTTTTGACCGCACTTTATCTTAAAACTCAGTAAGCTCCCTCTTAATAACATAAATGAACTTAAAAATAGATTAATTATTTTTCATTTCATCAAACGATAAGCTACCTTTCAATATGTTTATCCAATATTCATTGTAATCTGGAGCCTTTAAGTGAATTTGACTTAAACATGTATTTAACGTTAAAAACATTATTGGAATAATATCCTTAGAGCATCTAGCTACAGCATAATGACTAAAATCATCACTCATTCCTGCAAGTTCATTATTTGAATTCATCTTACAAATCATGAAGTTTCCCTTATAACTAAATATAAAATCTGGCAATAGTGATTTATCTTTAGAGCGAACAAGCTCATCTAGTTTTTCTAATAAAATTTCATCAGAAATACTATCAAATCCAAAGATAACTCCTAAATAAGGGTTACGTTTCTCTAGGGGAAATGAAAAACCTTTCCCTAAGGGTAGTCTATACAAAGGTGTAATATCTGTAGACAATGAATCTTCTCTTGTAAGCATTTTCATTGATTCTATATTACATAAACTTTTTTCAAACTCCTTGGTAGACAAATGAGATTTTACTTCTATTTCTCCATATACAGATTCGCAAGGGAATAGACTTGCATTTTCCCCTTTAAAAAGCACATTTGAATAAACATTATCGTATATGACAATATCAATTTGCTTACTAACTCCACCATCTGATGAAAATATCTGTCCCGAGCCTAGTCCATAACATTCAGGAAGAAAAGATCGTAAATGAGTAGATATAATCTGCTCTCTAGCATTACCTATTTCTAAAGGATGAGTAAATAATTGACTATCTTTAAATTTACTATCTATGCCACTACTAACATTTCTAAGAGCATCTAAAAATTTCATTTTCTCCTCACAAAAATGCGGCCAAAATTGACCGCACTTATTTTATTCTTAAATATAGGTAAACTACTCAGCTTTAGTCACTGCAATACTCAACTCAGCTAGCGCCTGCGGATTCGCAAAACTTGGAGCCTCTGTCATTAAACACGCTGCCGCGGTTGTTTTCGGGAATGCAATCACATCACGGATATTTTCGGTGCCCGTTAAAAGCATGGTTAAACGGTCTAAACCAAATGCTAAACCTGCATGTGGCGGTGTACCGAATTTTAATGCATCTAATAAGAAACCAAATTTTTCGCGTTGTTCTTGTTCATTGATACCAAGAATGCGGAATACGGTTTGCTGCATTTTCGGATCGAAAATACGCACGGAACCACCACCTACTTCGTAGCCATTAATAACCATATCGTAAGCATTTGCTACCGCATCGGTTGGATTCGCTTCTAATTGTTCTGGCGTAAAATCTTTTGGTGAAGTGAATGGGTGATGCATTGCTGCAAGATTACCTTCATCGTCACGTTCAAACATTGGGAAATCAATTACCCAAAGTGGTTGCCATTCGTCTAAACGAGTTAAGCCAAGATCACGACCTAATTTCAAACGTAACGCACCCATTGCATCAGTGGTAGTTTGCCATTTGTCTGCGCCGAAGAATAAGATATCGCCAGTTTGAGCTTTCACACGTTCAGCTAACGCTTTCCATACCTCTTCATTTAAGAATTTCGCAATCGGGCTTTGTACGCCTTCAAGGCCAGCATTAATATCATTCACTTTCGCCCAAGCCAAACCTTTTGCACCGTAAATACCCACAAATTGTGTATATTCATCAATTTGTTTACGAGTGATTTCAGTACCATTTGGTACACGAATGACAGCCACACGACCGTTTGGATTGTTTGCAGGCTCATTAAATACTTTAAATTCAACATCTTTAACGATATCTGCCACATCGACTAATTCAAGCGGGTTACGCAAATCTGGTTTATCTGAACCAAAACGAGTCATTGCTTCTTGCCAGGTCATTTGTGGGAATTTACCTAAATCCACACCAATGATGTTTTGCCATAAACCGTGCACCATGCGTTCCATAATCTCACGCACTTCTGGTGCAGTTAAGAAAGAGGTTTCCACATCGATTTGGGTAAATTCAGGCTGACGGTCTGCACGTAAGTCTTCATCACGGAAACATTTCACGATTTGATAATAACGATCAAAACCAGACATCATTAAAAGCTGTTTGAAAAGCTGTGGTGATTGTGGCAACGCATAGAATTTGCCTTTATGTACACGACTTGGCACTAAATAGTCACGCGCACCTTCTGGCGTTGCTTTGGTAAGCATTGGGGTTTCAATATCAAGGAAACCATTGTCATCCATAAAACGACGCACAAAGCTGGTGATTTTTGCACGGGTTTTCAAACGTTGTGCCATTTCTGGACGACGTAAATCTAAATAACGATATTTTAAACGTTGTTCTTCGGTGTTATTTTGGTTGAAGTCTAATGGTAAAACGTCAGAAGCGTTGTAGATGCGTAATTCTTTCGCTAACACTTCCACTTCGCCTGTCGCCATATTTTTATTAATTTGATTGTCTGGACGCGCGATCACTTCACCTTTAATTTGAATACAAAATTCATTACGTAAGCCTGAAGCTGCAGTTAACGCTTCTTGATATTTTGGGTCAAAACAAACTTGTACGACACCATCACGATCACGCATATCAATAAAAATTAAACCACCTAAATCGCGACGACGGTGAACCCAACCGCTTAATGTTACTTCTTGTCCAATATGGTTGCGGTTTAATGCACCGCAATAATATGTACGCATCATTTCTATATTCCTTTCATTTTTCTAAAAATGGATAATTAACGCGTTGATTATACGGAAAAAGACATGTCTTTTAAATTGAAAAGCGAAATTTATTTGATCCTTTAAAAACTTTCACTAAAATGACCGCAGTTTTTTGCATTTTATCTAAATAAATGCCCTCTCAATACAACAACAGAATTCAATCATGATGAAAGATACAATTTTTGCAGCCCCGATCGAAAAACTGGGCGATTTTACTTTTGATGAAAGCGTGGCGGAAGTTTTCCCCGATATGATTCAACGCTCGATTCCGGGCTACTCCAACATTATCACGGCGATTGGTATGTTGGCAGAACGTTTTGTGACTGCTGACAGCCAAGTCTATGATTTAGGCTGTTCACGCGGTGCGGCAGCCCTTTCTATGCGCCGTAATATTAAACAACCTAATGTGAAAATTATCGGTGTCGATAATTCTCTGCCAATGGTGGAACGCTGCCGTCAGCATGTGGCGGCTTATCATAGCGATGTACCCGTAGAAATTCTTTGCGATGATATTCGTCAAATTGAAATTAAGAACGCCTCAATGGTTGTACTCAACTTCACGTTGCAATTTTTACCACCAGAAGATCGTGTAGCCTTGCTCACCAAAATCTACCAAGGTTTAAACCCAAATGGTGTATTAGTGCTCTCTGAAAAATTCCGTTTTGAAGATGAAAAAGTAAATGAGCTGCTTATTGACCTCCATCACCAATTCAAACGTGCTAACGGTTACAGTGAGCTTGAAGTGAGCCAAAAACGCACCGCACTTGAAAATGTCATGCGTACTGACTCGATTGACATCCACAAAGAGCGGTTAAAAAACATTGGATTTTCACACGTCGAATTATGGTTCCAGTGTTTTAACTTTGGCTCAATGATTGCAGTGAAATAATCATAATCCAATCAATAATCTAAAAAATAAGGGCGTATCAAATACGCCCTTATTTGTCACTAATGCTTTATAGCCCTTTTAAATCCTTATCTAATAAACGAGCGAGTAATAAAATACCGTCTTTAAAGCGATACTCTGCATATTCTGCTTGTGCATAATATTCACCTTTCCCTTCCGCAAAGAAATAATCTTGGCTTGGTAATTCAGGAAGCCAACCACCTTTATAACGAATTGGTAAATAAACATTTGGTGTGCAATGTTTAAAATCTGTTGGTATCTCTGATTGCTCCTCACAAAATGTCGCAACATGATTTTTATCAAGATGAACAAGGATATAAGCTTTTTTCCCCGAAGGACTTGATTCATCTATACCTGAGGTTTCAATGGTTTCATTAGCTTCACCAGCATCAATAGACTCACTAGTTTCAAGAGACTCATTCGATTCAGGTAAAAACTGACTTTGCTGAAACTCAGATAAAATAGCGTAATTCAATACCATATAATCGCCTTGCATCAATGAACGAGGATCCACAGGGGCGATTTTTAAGACAACAGGCTTACCGGTAGCCAGCACATCTTCAAATTGCTGCACTTTATAGTTCACCACCCCCAATAACGCAATCACAAAGACGCCAACAAGCCAAATCGGTGCTTTAAAAACAGAATGGTTTTCGACCGCACTTTGTGAAGGCGTTTTATAACGTACATGTAAGAATAAAGTAACAATCGTAAAAATAACGGCAAAGCTTACTAGCAATACCCCTTTATAGAGCAATGGGATGCTCAATTGGTAATAGAACCCACCTAAATAAACAACAAAGGCAAATACCAAAAGACCGAAAAATGCGCGGCTGTCCGTCCAATAAACAAGCAATAATAACGCTGTTAAATATAAAATGACGGGTATCCCAACAAAGCCTAATGCAAACAAGGTTAATACTAATAAAATTAACACTGCTTCTGTGTGTTTGGATTCACTATGCTTATTCATTAGTGCATAGACAATTAATGGTAATGCACAGACAAGTAAATATAAGATATGGCTAACATCAAACTGGAAGTGTGACCCAAATTGTCCACTTAAAACTTGCAACACATTATCAAGACTCATCGCCTCTGCTGGCATGACATCACTTGAAACATCTGTATCAATAAGACCATAATCTACCCAAGGAATCGTCATATACGACGGCACAGAGATCCATAGAGAGAATAATACTGTTCCCCAGGCAATAGGCTTTAAATGAATTCGCTCTGATTGATTAGGTCGCATGACCCAATAAAAGAGTACAATCGAACTCAGGAGCTGGATTTTATTAAACCATGTGTTATTAAACCATGTGTTAAACCATGCGTTATTCAAGCTGTAACTATGGAAATATAGATTATAGGAAATTTGCCAATACACGAGAAGCTGGGTAACCAGTAGAATCCTCACTAAAGAATTCGGCATCAATTTGTAGCTAACGATAATAATGACGGTAAAAATTAGTGCGGAGATAAAAATACCGAAATTTGAATCCTCGCTAAATTCATATCCTAATAAAAGAAAAAAATCATCAAATTTAACAAGCAAATAGAATCCTAAAAAACTGTTTGCGATTAGAAAAAATAAACCTGCTAAAATTATAGTGTATTCATTTTTATCTTTATTTAAAGTAATCAACCAAGCTATACCAAATAAAAGAATACCAACAATGAATGCACTAGACGCATCTAAACCTAAAGAAAAAAATAACCAAACGCCTATCGTCACTAGTGCTATCAATAAAGCTATCATCCATAATATTGAAATCGCCCAGTGGAATTTCTTATTATTTGGATATTCTTGTTTATAGCGTTTCACTAACCACTTGATTGCCATGACAGTGAAAACAAAGCCAATCAATCCTAAAACCACCCCCTCTTCTACACCACGAATCAAAAGAGATGCCAAAAAGCAATAAGCACCAAGTAAAGCTATGACTGAAATAATTAAATTAATAAAATCAAAGCGATATTTGTGATATACATAAAGTGCGATTAAGGCAGGAATAGCAATTAGCATAGCACTTAGCAAAGAACTGAGTGATGAACTACTAAGCTCACTCCAAGCATAAGCATAAAAGTACATATCATGAATTTTTACTGCTAAACCAAATAGGTTAACAAAAGTCAGTACTAAAAATACTTTAGGTAAAATGCACCAATGTTGATCATGAAAAGTTTTACTGAATAATTCAGATACCACAAGGAATCCAGCATTAATCAGCACGGCATAACACATTGAGTTATAGGCGTTTTGTTCATTAAATAGATAAAACGCAACATTGGCGGTGGCGGCAAATAATAATGCAGAGGCCACATTCGGAAATAATAATAAAAATGGAAGTTGGCAAAGTGTCCAAACAGCAAATAACTGCCATACATCAGCCCCCGTTTGATAGGTTTGGCCGACTAAGGCAAATAAACCGCCAATCAAGACTGAAACAACAAAAAAGAGACTATATGTATTCCACTTTAGTTTTTCTTTGGCTTGTCGACGACTCTCTCGAATAAAGCAATAAATACCTAATACCACTATCACTACAAGCAATGTTTGTAAGCCATAAATTTTGGCTAAATCAGAAAAATAATCTAAATTAGCTGCAATTAACGTAACTACTCCACTCGTTAAAAATCCCACAGTTAATAATAAAAACAGTAAATTTAAATAACGTTGCCAAGAAAGATTAAAAAGGCCTGTTGTATTCATTCATTTTTTCCTTTTTATAAAAAGACTAAGTATTATCTTAGCATAATAGTCAGGTAAATAAATAGCAAAAAAATGTGGCTAAATTAATTATTTAGCCACATTTTAATTTAGGTAAAATAATATTTATTATGCCGCATTCGGCTTATGGAGTAAGGTAAAGGCAATAAAACCAAATCCTAAGAAGCAAGAAACGATCAAGGCATAAAAACCGCCGTCCCAGCCAAATAAGTCTACCAGTTTACCCATCACATAGCCTGCGCTCGCAGAACCTAATAAGTAACCGAATAACCCAGTTAAACCTGTCGCTGTACCTGTTGCAACACGTGGCACAAGGTCTGCTGCTTGAAGCCCGATCATCATTACAGGACCGTAAATTAAGAAACCAATAGCAACAAGACAAATATTATCTACGAGTGGATTTCCTTCTGGGTTTTTCCAATAAACGATAATCGCGATTAATACACCGGTTAGGAATAATAACATCGGTGGTGCACGATGGCCTTTAAAGACTTTATCACTTAAATAACCACTGGTAAGCATACCAAAGATACCAGCATATTCGTAAAGGAAATACGCCCAACTTTGTTTATCTACTGAGAAATGTTTCACTTCTTTTAGATACGTTGGTGCCCAGTCAATAATGCCGTAACGAATGAAATACACAAATACGTTCGCAAGTGCAATTGCCCATAAAAACTTATTATTAATGATGTATTTCATAAAAATATCTTTAGAAGAAAGCGTGTGAGCTGATTCAACTTTCTCTACGATTTTTTCACCTTTCCATTCATCTACCGGCGGTAATCCTTGAGACTCAGGTGTATCGCGCATTAAATAGAACATGATGAATGCTAATACAATGGCGATTAAGGCTGGTAAATAGAATAAAGATTGCCATACGCCGAAAATCGATAAACCGAGGAGCGCTAATGGGCCGATTAAACCACCACCTAAGTTATGTGATACGTTCCACCAGCTCCACCACACACCACGTTCAGAAACTGAGAACCAGTTGGTCATTGTTTTTGCACCTGGTGGGTATCCCATTCCTTGGAACCAGCCATTTAATGCGGCTAACACAATCATCAATGGAATAGAAGAAAGCACGCCTGGTACTAAACCGAAAATTAAGCTGACTAATGCAGAGCCTAATAAACCAATGGTAATAAAATATTTAGGATTACTACGATCAGAGATGTTTCCCATAATGAACTTACTAAAACCGTAAGCCAGTGATAATGCTACCCCGACTGTACCTAAATCAGCTTTAGTAAAGCCATATTCATCAATAAGATAAGGAATGGCTAAAGAAAAGTTTTTGCGGATAAGATAATAAGCCGCATACCCGATAAATACTCCAGCAAACACCTGCCAACGTAATTTTTTATACTCGGCATCTGTTCTAGAACTTTCAATTCTTGGTGCTGGAGGAGATGCTTTTAAGAATGAAAACATCTTTGTTCTCCTATAATAATTTACAACTTGTCATATCGTTGCAATAGCTAGGCCACCGCAACGAAAAACAGATTATCAAAGCCTAAATGAAACTGAGCTCTGACCACTCCAAATGACGAGTTTATTTACATCATTTAAACCGCTCCAATTTCTGGGATAAATTACGTACTAAGTCTGTTTAAAAATTTCTATGCTATAATCGCCGACCAATCTAATAGAAAAGAGGAAAACAAGATGCAAATTTTACACACAATGCTTCGAGTAGGTGATTTAGACCGCTCTATTAAATTTTACCAAGATGTTTTAGGTATGCGTTTATTACGCACAAGTGAAAACCCTGAGTATAAATATACGCTTGCTTTTTTAGGTTACGAAGATGGCGAAAGCGCTGCAGAGATTGAATTAACATATAACTGGGGCGTAACGGAATATGATCTTGGTAATGCTTACGGCCATATTGCTATTGGTGTAGATGATATTTACGCAACTTGTGAAGCGGTACGTGCTCATGGTGGTAAAGTGACTCGCGAAGCCGGCCCGGTTAAAGGTGGTACAACTGTGATTGCCTTCGTTGAAGATCCAGATGGCTATAAGATCGAATTTATCGAAAACAAAAGTGCAAAATCAGCTTTAGGGAATTAAGGAATATATTGTGTCAGATACACCTGAAATTCCTTATCATCACCAATTAAAAAATCGCTTCCGTGGCTACTTTCCTGTCATTATTGATGTGGAAACGGCTGGGTTTGATGCCAAAAAAGATGCACTTTTAGAGCTTGCGGCAATTACCTTAAAAATGGATGAAAATGGCAATTTACAACCTGATCAAAAATGCCATTTTCATATTGAACCATTTGAAGGAGCAAATATTAATCCTGAATCACTTAAATTCAATGGGATTGATATTCACAATCCATTGCGAGGAGCCGTATCTGAATTAGATGCCATCACAGGGCTGTTTCAAATGGTGCGTCGTGGACAAAAAGATGCTGAATGTCAGCGTTCTATCATCGTGGCTCACAATGCCGCTTTTGACCAAAGTTTCATGATGGCGGCGGCTGAACGTACGGGTGTAAAACGCAATCCATTCCACCCTTTTGGGATGTTTGATACGGCAACGCTTGCTGGTTTTATGTTTGGGCAAACGGTACTCGTCAAAGCGTGCCAAGCGGCAAAAATTCCTTTTGATGGTAAACAAGCCCATTCAGCGCTATATGATACCGAACGCACGGCGGAATTATTTTGCTATATGGTCAATCACTTAAAAGATCTTGGTGGATTTCCCCATATTGCTCAAACAAATGAAATGGAAAAAACAGTAGAAAATCAGACCGCACTTTAATTTTTAAAATTTTTTAGAAAAAAACTTGCAATCGTTTTCGCTTTACCGTATTTTAAGAAGTAATTCAATTTAGTTATCTAAATAAGAGAGTTTCCAATGAACTTTATCCTTCGTCACCATCATCGCCATTCAACTGAATAATCTTTCAGGCTGTTGGCGTGCTTGGAAGATTTCTTCCGAGCTGACAAGATAAAGATCAAAAAAATCTTACCCCTCGGAAGGCAACTTTCGAGGGGTTTTGTTTTATTATTAATTTACAGGAGTTTATTACTATGCGACATTTAACCTTAAATCAATTTCCTTTTATGCGACCTTTTTCTTTTAATTAATCAATAAGGAACAACAATATGTTATCGAATCCCGTTGTTATTTCAATTGTCGTGCTACTGGCGTTAAGCTTGCTGCGCGTAAACGTGGTTATCGCACTGGTGATTTCCGCTCTGACTGCAGGCTTATGTGGTGACTTAGGTTTAGGAAAAACCATTGAAGCCTTTACTGGTGGTTTAGGTGGTGGTGCTGAAGTAGCGATGAACTACGCCATGTTAGGCGCATTTGCCATTGCAATTTCAAAATCTGGCATCACTGATTTGCTTGCCTACAAAATCATTACCCGAATGAATAAAACACCAACCGGCAAAAATTTAGCTTGGTTTAAATATACGCTACTTAGTATTTTACTTTTATTCGCTATTTCATCCCAAAACTTACTTCCTGTGCACATTGCGTTTATCCCGATTGTAGTGCCGCCTTTACTTTCTATTTTTAACCGTTTAAAAATCGATCGTCGTGCAGTGGCTTGTATTATTACCTTTGGTTTAACGGCAACCTATATGATCTTACCTGTCGGTTTCGGGAAAATCTTTATTGAAAGTGTTTTAGTTAAAAATATCAATCTTGCTGGTGCATCACTCGGCTTACAAACTAGTGTAGGTGAAGTTTCTCTTGCTATGCTTATCCCTGTTTCAGGTATGATTCTTGGTTTACTCACTGCGGTGTTTGTTACCTATCGCAAACCGCGCGAGTATGTTGTGACAACGACTGAACCAACTACAACTGAAATTGAACAACACATTGCGAACATTAAACCTATTCAAATTACTGCAAGTGCGGTTGCTATTGTCGCCACTTTTGCCACACAGCTTTTCACAAGCTCTACAATTATTGGTGGTTTAGTTGGTTTAATCATTTTCGGTGTATTCGGTATCTTCAAACTCAAAGAAAGTAATGACATTTTCCAACAAGGCTTACGTTTAATGGCGATGATTGGCTTTGTTATGATTGCTGCTTCTGGTTTCGCTAATGTGATTAATACCACAAGCGGTGTGAAAGAGTTAGTTGATGCACTTTCAACCGGTGCGATTCAAAGTAAAGGCGTTGCGGCATTTTTAATGTTACTCGTTGGGTTATTGATTACCATGGGTATTGGTTCTTCTTTCTCAACTGTACCGATTATTACCTCAATTTATGTACCACTTTGTCTCTCTTTTGGCTTCTCACCACTTGCGACAGTCGCTATCGTAGGTGTAGCAGCAGCATTAGGAGATGCGGGTTCACCGGCTTCTGACTCAACACTTGGGCCGACATCCGGTTTAAATATAGATGGTAAACACGACCACATTTGGGATTCTGTTGTGCCAACCTTTATTCACTACAATATCCCATTATTAGCGTTCGGTTGGATTGCAGCCATGACCCTTTAATCGTTATAATCCCTGCATACATTATGCGGGGATTTTTTATGTCTATTCAATCATTACTCAATACGCTCGAGCAAAAAGTACAGCAACTGACTCAAGCCTATCAAACTGACTCTGATAAAAAAATCAACGCGAAATTTAACCGCACTTTATTTACCGAAGATTTTGAAACCGTCGGTTTTTATCTCAAAGAAATCCAACAAAGCTTAACTAAGCTATGTAAAATTCCTCATCAAAATGAAGAACAAATTGTATTTATGGCAGAACATCTTTTAGGGCAATGTACCGCCTTGACTGAAGCCATGAATCGCAAGCATAAAAAGCCCATTCAGCCGAAAATAACAGAGCCCCAAGTTGCAAGTAGTAAATCACAACATAGCATTCATCGTCTCCCTCCAAGAGAGCGTTTAGAGAAATATTATGAGGCCTTGCAGCAACTCACGGAAAAATACGAAGAAGCTAAAGCACAAGCGGATACGGCACAAACAGATATTCAACGAGATATACATAAGCAAACAGCCGCAATTTATTTAACGCGCCGTCAAAAATGTTTAGAAGCGATTGAAACCTTAGAAGAATACCTTGCCTTTAAAGAGGCCCAAGAAATTGCGGTCAAAAAATAAGATATTTTTAATAGACTGAAAAGCAAAAATCCCTAAATCTTTCGACTTAGGGATTTTTTGAATTTTATGGCGGAGGAAGTGAGATTCGAACTCACGGAGGGCGTAAACCCTCGCCGGTTTTCAAGACCGGTGCCTTCAACCACTCGACCATTCCTCCGTGATTTAAGCGAGGTGAATGATACGTTTTTTCCCCCACCCCGTCAAGCAAGAAAATAAAAAAATTATCTGACTGACTACTTTTAAATCACAATGTTTTAAAAATACACAAAATAAAAAACGGAACCTACTGGCTCCGTCTTTATTATTGAGATATTACTCTGCTTTCGCTTGTGTCGCTTCAGAATAAATATGACTAATTGCACTATGATGGCCTGCGGCGCCTTTACCGTTAAAGTAATAGCGAGACTCCGTCCATTCTACAATTGGGAATGGTTTAGACTCTTCATCTGGTGCTTTAGCTAATGTCATCGCTGCTTTAGTGTGTTGTACCGCTGAAATGGTACCTGCACGACCAGTGAACACATAAGAGCGAACAAACTCTGTTTTCTCTTGTGGTTCAACTTCTGTCGTTGCAACTTGAGCAACAGGTTCTGATTTATGATGTAAGCGTTCTAATGATTCTTGCACTTTCTGTTGCACTGCTTCATTTGCCGGTTGAGTAATGAAATCTAACGCAGGTTGTGCTTCAACTGATTTCTCTTCCACAACAATACCTGTTGCAGGCGTAATCACACCTTTTTTCGTTTTTTCTTGCTCAAGCAACTCATCCACCGATAAGAAATTATTTTCTTTCGGTGCATTCACCGCAGAATAATCAATGCATACTTTACCGCTTGCTAATTCTGGTGAAGCCACCGCAGCAAATAATGGCATTGGGGATTTCACTTCATTACGGCGACGGCGTTGATTATTCGATGCACGTAAATGACGAGGTGTACGACGCTGACGTTCTTGACGTGGTTTATCTTCTGTATTATCAACAGTGGTGTTTTCAACCACTTCATTTTTAATCGCAGGAACTTCAACCGCTTCAATCATATTCTCATTGGCGTTATTTGTATTGTCATCAATACGAACACGTTTACGTAAATCACGACGTTGACGACGCTCAGCTACCGGTTTCTCTGCTTTTTCTTCTTGACGATTATCATCAGAAACATTCGCTAAATTAACCGCACTTTCTGAAATAACCTCTTCATTAACGTTGCGACGATTACGACGATTATTCACACGCTCACGAGTTGGACGTGCATTTTCTTCGTCTGTATTTTTCGCATTGTCACTATTTTCGTTACGAGAACGACGATTATTACGACGATCTTGATTGCGACGATTATTACGATTGCCGTTACGATTATTACGATTGTTTTGGTTTTTCTCTTCTTCTTTTGGCTCAGAAGCAAATAAACCTTTAATTGCTGCAACAATTTTCGCAAACAGTGAAGGACCTTCCGATTTACGCTCAACTGGTGCTGGCGCTGCAGTTGGGATCGATAGCGATACCGCAGCACTTTCCATCACTTGTTCAGACGTCACGGCTGCTGTTTCAATATTACGTGAAACAAGGGATTCTTCTGGTACGAATGCATCGTCTTGTGCTTCATGGAATTTTGCTAAGTTGTAGCTTAATTCGTTCAGCTCTTCACCTTCACGTACGCGGAACACGCTGAAGTGCGGGGTTTCCATCGCTTCATTTGGCACCACGATAATCTCTACATCATGGCGTTTTTCGATGCTGCTTACTGCTTTACGTTTTTCGTTAAGTAAGTAAGACGCAATTTGTACAGGCACGATAGTGTGTACTTGTTTGGTATTTTCTTTTAACGCTTCTTCTTCGATTAAACGTAAGATAGAAAGTGATAAACTTTCGTTATCACGCACTTTACCCGTACCTTGACAGCGTGGGCAAACATGGTGAGAAGACTCACCTAATGATGGACTTAAACGCTGACGTGACATTTCCAATAAGCCGAAGCGAGAAATACGGCTAATTTGAATACGCGCACGGTCTTGACGCACGGCATCACGGATACGGTTTTCTACTTCACGTTGGTGACGAACCGGTGTCATATCGATGAAATCGATAACCACTAACCCACCTAAGTCACGTAAACGTAATTGACGAGCAATTTCATCTGCTGCTTCAAGGTTGGTATTTAATGCCGTTTCTTCAATATCACCACCACGAGTTGAACGCGCCGAGTTGATATCGATTGCTGTTAACGCTTCTGTCACATCGATCACAATCGAACCACCAGAAGGTAAACGTACTTCACGTTGGAAAGCTGATTCGATTTGAGATTCAATTTGATAGTGGCTAAATAGCGGCACTTCGCCTTGATACAGTTTCACACGATTGATGAAATCTGGACGTACAAGTTTGATGTGTGCTTTCGCTTTTTCAAATACTTTTGGGCTATCAATTAAGATCTCACCAATATCACGACGCAAGTAATCACGGATCGCACGAACGATCACATCACTTTCTTGATGAATTAAGAATGGTGCCGGACGGCTTTGTGAAGCTTGTTTAATTGCTTCCCAATGATGTAAAAGTACTTTTAAGTCCCATTGTAATTCTTCTGGTGATTTACCTACACCCGCTGTACGCACGATAAGACCAACGCCTTCCGGTATATCTAAAGAACTCAATGCTTCTTTTAATTCGATACGTTCATCGCCTTCAATACGGCGAGAGATACCACCTGCACGTGGATTATTTGGCATAATCACCAAATAACTACCAGCAAGGGAAACAAAAGTGGTTAAGGCTGCGCCTTTATTGCCGCGCTCTTCCTTGTTCACCTGAACAATCACTTCTTGGCCTTCGGTCAAAATATCACGGATATTTGGACGACCTTGGAACACATAATCAGCAGGGAAATACTCACGGGCAATTTCTTTTAAAGGAAGGAAGCCATGGCGCTCTGCACCATAATCCACAAAGGCTGCTTCTAAACTCGGCTCTACGCGAGTGATTTTCCCTTTGTAAATATTAGCTTTTTTCTGTTCATGACCCGGACTTTCAATGTCCAAGTCGAATAAACGCTGGCCATCGACCAACGCAACGCGCAACTCTTCTTTTTGAGTCGCATTGATTAACATTCTTTTCATTGTCAATTTCTCGTTTTGAATTATCTAAAATACCTTGAAAATTAACCGCACTTTACAGATTTACTGACCTTAGCCATCGACCTCGTGTTTCTCGCGAACAGTCAATCTCACGACTGTGTGTTGCTGGGTGCATTGATAGCATACTCAATTGTTATCTAAGACAATTTTCGTAAAACAATGCGATGTGTTAATTACGCATTGCAAGGAAGCGTCAACCTTCAAGAAAAACATGTTGATTATCAATGTCTTATGCCATTTGCCGCATTGAGTTTTGACCAACATACAAAATTACTTTCTAAATGCCAAATTTGAGGCGCAGAAAGACGCTCTATTATCCACATTCAGGGCTAAATTAGCAAGGCATTCTTGCTATTATCACCAGGGATATTGTGATATGATTCAGCCCAATTTTTAAAGGACAGATTCAATGACTGAAAAACAAGAAAAAATCATCAATCAATCCGTCAAAATGCTCACGATTTCTGAAGATGAAGCAGGACAACGCATTGATAATTATTTATTGGCAAAATTGAAAGGTGTGCCAAAAAGTTTGATTTATCGCATTCTGCGTAAAGGCGAAGTCCGTGTGAACAAAGGACGAATCAAACCTGAATATAAATTGCAAAATGGTGATGTGGTGCGTGTGCCACCAGTTCGTGTTTCTGAAAAAAATACTGCGCCAATTTCTAAAAATTTGAATAAAGTTGCCTCCCTTGAAAGTCATATTATTTTTGAAGATGATTGTTTATTAGTATTGAACAAACCTTCCGGCATTGCGGTTCATGGCGGGAGCGGCTTGAATTTTGGTGTGATTGAAGCCTTGCGTGCATTACGTCCTGAAGCACGTTTTTTAGAGTTGGTTCACCGTTTAGACAGAGATACATCGGGCATTTTATTAGTCGCCAAAAAACGTTCTGCCTTACGAAACTTACACGAACAACTTCGTGTTAAAACCGTGCAAAAAGATTATCTCGCACTCGTACGCGGCCAATGGCAATCTCATGTAAAAGTCGTGCAAGCCCCTTTATTAAAAAATGAATTGGCCAGTGGTGAACGCATCGTTAAAGTCAGTGAACAAGGTAAACCTTCGGAAACTAGATTTAGCATTGAAGAACGCTATCAAAATGCGACCTTAGTAAAAGCTTCACCCGTAACAGGTCGAACCCATCAGATCCGAGTTCATACTCAATATGCAGGCCACCCGATTGCGCTAGATGATAAATACGGTGATAAAGAATTTGATAAATACATGCAAGATCTCGGGCTTAATCGATTGTTTTTACATGCGTTTTCTATTCGCTTTGAGCACCCTAAAACGGGTGAAACATTACGCCTCAATGCTCAACTAGACGAAAAAATGAAAACAATTCTGAAAAAACTGCGTGAAAGCAAAGAGATAAACCCATAGACAAGAAAAATGTTTATTGTTATATTTGATGACGGAGACAACTCGTTTCTATCATTAATTAACATATAACAACAAAGGATAGCAAAATGGCAAAAGGACAATCATTACAAGATCCTTATTTGAATGCGTTACGCCGTGAACGTATTCCTGTTTCGATTTATCTCGTTAATGGGATTAAATTACAGGGTCAAATCGAATCATTCGACCAATTCGTGATTTTATTAAAAAACACGGTTAATCAAATGGTGTACAAACACGCAATTTCGACTGTGGTTCCAGCACGTTCTGTTTCTCACCACAATAATAATGGCGGTCATCATGCAGCACAAACTTCTGATGCTGTAGCGGAAGTAGAAACACAAGCAGAATAATTCTGTTCAATGAACGATTTCATCAATTTAAGTGCGGTTGAAAATTCACCTGAAATTTCAACCGCACTTTCGTCATCTAAAACAGTCGACAATAGCCAATCGACAAAAGATAAAGCTGTCGTCGTGCATGTTTTCTTTTCTCAAAATAAAAACATTGAAGATCTGCAAGAATTCCAACTTTTAGCGGAATCTGCCAATGTTGAGATTTTACAAATCATCACCACGAGCCGTGCCACGCCACAAGCAAAATACTTTATCGGTGAGGGAAAAGCACAAGAAATAGCGGATGCAGTGAAAGCCTTAGATGCCGATGTCGTTTTGGTGAATCATCAGTTAACGCCAGCTCAAACCCGTAATTTAGAAAGTATCTGCCAATGTCGTGTAGTGGATCGCACTGGAGTGATTTTAGATATCTTTGCCCAACGAGCCCGCTCGCACGAAGGGAAATTGCAAGTTGAATTAGCTCAACTTAAGCATTTATCCACTCGATTAGTTCGCCGAAAAACAGGCTTAGATCAGCAAAAAGGCGCGGTAGGATTACGAGGCCCTGGCGAAACGCAGTTAGAAACAGATCGCCGTTTAATCAAAGTTCGTATTGCTCAGTTGCAAAATCGTTTGGCGAAAGTCGAAAAACAACGCAACCAAAATCGTCAAACCCGACAAAAAGCGGATATTCCGACCATTTCCTTAGTGGGTTATACCAATGCGGGAAAATCAACACTATTCAATTTCATCACACAAGCGAATGTCTATGCGGCGGATCAGCTTTTTGCTACCCTCGATCCCACATTAAGACGTTTACAAATTCAAGATGTTGGTACGGCAATTCTCGCGGATACCGTTGGTTTCGTTCGCCAACTTCCCCATGATTTAGTTTCCGCTTTTAAATCTACCTTGCAAGAAACGGTAGAAGCCAGTTTGTTATTGCATGTCATTGATGCAGCAGACGCTCGAAAAATCGAAAATATTGAAGCTGTGAATTTAGTGTTGGAAGAAATTAAGGCTGATAAAGTGCCTGCATTATTGGTGTATAACAAAATTGATTTATTGGAAAATGTGGCGCCTCATATTGAATATGATGACGAGAATAAGCCCGTTGCCGTTTACCTTTCCGCACATTCAGGTGAAGGATTAGATCTACTGCTTGAAGCCATTAAAGTGCGGTTGAAAAATGAGATACTTTCTTTCACCCTCACGCTGCTCCCACAAGAGGGCAAAATCCGCCATGCGCTTTATCAATTAGATAGCATTCGTCACGAGCAAATTTCAGATGAAGGTGAATTTATCCTCAATGTACAAATTGATAAAGTCGAATGGCTCAAACTTTGTAAACAATTCCCTAACCTGTCAAAAATTATTTACTAATACCGTATTGTTTTAATTTATTGGCAATCGCCGTATGTGATACGCCTAATCGTTGTGCCAATTTTCGCGTACTTGGATATTGTGCATAAAAAGCGCGGAGTACACTCGCCTCATATTGCCCCATGATCTCATCCAGGGTTTGCTCACCAAAATCATCCACAGAAATGACCGCACTTTGTATAGGTTTTAAATTTAAACTTTCAATATCAAGCTGGTTATTTTTTGCTAAGGAACAGGCACGATACAAGACATTGTATAGTTCTCGCACATTACCTTGCCAAGGCTGACTTTTTAAATAATTTAAAAAATTAGCCTCATATTGCGGCATTGAAATCTTAAGCTGTGTGCTGATTTCTTGTAAAAAACCTTCGGTTAAAGGCTGAATGTCTTCTAATCGTTCACGCAGTGGTGGCACAATTAGCGCTAAAACATTTAAGCGATGAAATAAATCACTTCGTAATTTCCCTTGCTCTAACAGTTTTTCCATCGGTTCTTGTGAGGTACAAATCACCCGAACATTTGCATGATGTTCTTTTTCTTCCCCCACTCGACGGAAAGAACCATCGGTTAAAAAACGCAATAATTTTGCCTGTAAACTTAATGAAAGCTCCGCAATACCATCCAGCAACACCGTGCCTTCGTTAGCATATTCAAAAAAACCGATGGTTTCACTGTCACCTACTTTACGCCCAAACATTTCGCTTTCCGCATCTTCATCTGGCAAGCCCGCACAGTTTACTGCAATGAATTTTTTCTCACGGCGCAAGCTCGCAAAATGACAAGATTTTGCTAATAAGTCTTTACCAGTACCCGTTTCACCTTGAATTAAAAGCGGCACATCAAACATCGCAAAACGTTGTGCATTTTCGACCGCACTTTTCATGGAAAGGCTTTGAGTGACAAAGCAAGAGAAAGGATCTTGTGGATTAAATGTCAGCATAAAATAAGCTCATTTTATTGAATGATGCCAATATGATAGGGAGTTTATTGATATGTGTAAAGATTAATTTACATATAAAAAGGGCAATCCTTGACTGCCCTTTTAGATGGTTTTTTGTATTATTTTTTCACTGCACGATCAAGTTCTTGCGCGATGATTTCCATGCTTTCTAAACCACCAAACGCAAGATACCAATTGGCTGCATCAAGATACACAATGTGTCCATCTTTATATGCTTTGGTTTGTTTGATGATATCGTTATCCAATACTTTTTGTGCATTGTTGGCTTTTTCTGTAATCGCCGCGGTACGATCCACGACAAGTAAAAAGTCTGGATTTTTTTCTAAGATATATTCAAAACCAACACTTTGTCCGTGCGTAGATGATTTAATGCTGTCATCAATCGGTTTAAAACCAAATTTTTGATACACCATACCATAACGAGAACCATCACCAAAGGCACTGATTTTACTTTCATTGACAAGTACCAATAAGGCTGTTTTGCCTTTCGCATCTTTGGCGACTTGGTCAACCTTACTTTCTAATGCTGAAAGTTTTTCTTTCGCAACATTTTCTTTACCAAAGATCTGACCAAGTGCGGTCACATTTTGTTGAAAACTCGGGTAGTAATTGTTGTAGTCATTTTCAACATTAAATACTGGCGCAATTTCTTTAAATTTGTCGATCATTTTTTCTTGACGTTTAGACGCGATGATCAAATCCGGATTGAGTTCGTTAATTTGCTCCAATGATTGTTCTTTCAAATCACCGACATTCTTATATTTTTTGTCTGCAAATTCTGAAAGATAACTTGGAATTTTTCCGCTTTGTGGGAAGCCCACGATTTTATCTTGCACACCTAATGCACGAAGTGTGTCTGCTGCACCAAAATCAAGCACAATGACTCGCTGTGGATTTTGTGGCACAACCTGCTTTCCGGCGGCATTTTCAACGGTAATATCTGCTGCTTGAGCAACACCGACCAAAGCAAAAAGTGAAAGTGCTAATGTTGATAATGTTTTTTTCATGAAGATTTCCTTATTTATCTAAAATAAACAGCAATTTTATGGTCGTCGATATCCTGAATAGGTATCGCCATATCATAAATATCTTGTAACACGGGCGATTGCATAATGTGGTTAACTTCCCCTTGATGCACTAATTTTCCATTTTTCATGGCAACAATGTAGTCTGAATAACAAGAGGCAAAATTAATATCGTGAATCACAATCACCACGGTTTTGTTGAGTTCTGTCGCTAATTTTCGCAAAACTTGCATGATCTGTACTGAATGTTTCATATCCAGATTATTTAATGGTTCATCCAACAAAATATAATCCGTATCTTGTGCAAGTGTCATCGCAATATAAGCGCGTTGTCGCTGCCCACCACTTAAGTTATCGATATATTGATGACGAATATCATCTAAATTCATATAAGCAATGGCATTATCAATAAAAGTGCGGTCAGTTTGGGTTAAGTTTCCTTTGCAATAAGGGAAACGCCCAAAAGCGACTAAATCTTCAATGGTTAGACGCAAATTAATGTTGTTAGTTTGCTTTAAAATCGCAAGTTGTTTCGCAATATCGCTACTTTTCTTACGATTGAGCAATTCACCGTTGAGATAGATCTCGCCACTATCCGCATTCAACAAACGGCTCATAATAGACAGCACCGTACTCTTCCCCGCACCATTCGGCCCGATAAAAGACGTAATTTTCCCCGTAGGAATGGTAACGGACACATTATCCACCACCTTTTTGCTTCCGTAACTTTTAGTAATATTGCGAATTTCTATTGCCATTTTTTGTTTGCTCTTAATAACAAATAAATAAAGTACACACCGCCGACAAAATTAACGATGATGCTTAATGTCGTGCGGAAGGTAAAAATATGAGTAACCAATAATTGCCCAAAAACCAAGGTTATGATGGAAATTAACATCGCGGCAGGAATGAGTACCTTGTGACGATAATCACGAACAAATTCAAAGGTCACGTTCATTACCAATAACCCAAGGAAAGTAAGTGGGCCAACAAGTGCGGTCGATACTGACGTTAAAATTGCCACGAGAATTAATAGGACTTTTAAGGTCTTTTGATAATCGATCCCTAAGTTAATGGCATTTTCTCGCCCTAACGCCAACACATCAAAGCAATGCCAATATTTCAAACTGAAAACAATCGTCGCCACTAAAATGGCTAATGCGACCCATAAGATTTGAGTATTGATTCGGTTGAAACTGGCAAAGCCAATATCTTGTGCGATCTGAAATTCATTTGGATCAATCAACACTTCCATAAAGGTCGTTAAGCTACCAAAGAAGGTGCCGAAAATAATCCCGACAAGCAACAAGAAGAAAATATTTTGGTTTTCTTTCTTAAACAGGAAGTGATAAAGCACTAATGAAAACGCCATCATTAATCCCGTACACAAGACAAACAAGGCAATCGAATTCATTGAAAGCAATGTGCTTGAACCGAAAAGGAAAATAATCGCCGTTTGAATCAGCAAATACAGCGAATCTAAACCCAAAATACTCGGCGTGAGAATTCGGTTATTCACGACCGTTTGGAAAATCATCGTAGCAAGTGCAATTGCCGCGCCTGTAATCACAATCGCAATTAAGGATAAGGCTCGATTTTCCAAGGCATATTGCCAACGGTTTGGTAAGTTGTAGCCTAAATAGAGTGCAAGAGAAACAATGGCTAACAACGACAATACAATCAGTTGAGAAGAAGATTTCTTAGCCATTTCTATACCGCTTTAATAATAAAAACAAGAAGATACCACTGCCAAATACGCCAACTACGGCATTAATGGAAATCTCATAAGGATAAATCACACTTCGACCTAAAATATCGCAGAATAAAACAAATACGGCACCCAACAAGGCGGTATGAGATAACACTTTCTTCAAGTTATCCCCTAAATAAAGTGTGACGATATTCGGAATAATTAACCCCAAGAAAGGGATCACGCCAACAGACACGATAATAATCGAAGAGACCACTGCCACAATGAGCAGACCGAGATAAAGTACTTGGTTGTAATTTAGACCGAGATTAACCGCAAAATCTTTCCCCATCCCGACAATAGAAAAACGATGCGCAAATAAATAAGCCACGATGAGTGTAGGAATACTGAAATACAACAATTCATAGCGGCCAGACATCACAAGGGAAAAATCTCCTTGCAGCCACCCGGATAAGTTTTGTAATAAATCTTCTTTGTAAGCAATAAAGGCGGTAATTGAACTGATGATATTACCAAACATAATCCCGACTAATGGCACAAAAATCGTGTCCTTGAATTTCAAACGGGACAGAATCGTCATAAATAACAGTGTGCCAAGGAAAGATACAATTACCGCAATGGTGGTTTTTAACAACATTGAAGCTGTTGGGAAAAACAGCATCGCCATTAAAATGCCTAATCGTGCGCTGTCCATTGTGCCCGCCGTGGTGGGTGAAACAAATCGGTTTCGACTGAGTTGCTGCATCACTAAGCCACAAATACTTAAGGATGCACCTGCAATCAAGATACTGATTAAGCGAGGCACGCGGCTGATTAGAAAGATCTGCCATTGATTACCTTCAAAATTCAGCAACCCTTGCAGATTAACAGTACTTACCCCGAGAAAAAGCGAAATAAAGGAAAGCACTATCAAAAGAAAAATCAGATAACGTCTCTTAATCATAAAAATGAGAATAATTCTAAAATGCAAAGAGAATAGCATATTGAGGAAAAAGAGAAAAGGTGAAGTGCAGTCAGTTTTCAGCTAATTTTTTAGGCCTATAAAAAATGCGGTCAAATTTGACCGCATTTTATTCACTATAATTTTAATGTTCTTTCAACTTCTTTCGCTCGGACTAAGAATTGCTTACGCTCTGCAGTTGCCATACCGCTGCTGGTACCTGGTAATTTCACCGTAAGCGGGTTCACCGCTCGCTCATTGATATGAAACTCGTAGTGCAAGTGTGGACCGGTTGAAATACCCGTATTACCAGTTAATGCAATGCGCTCCCCTTTCTTCACTGTTTGGCCCGCACGCACTAAAGCACGACTTAAATGCATATACACCGTTTGATATTCACGACCATGGCGTATCACCACATAACGTCCTGCACCACCAGCTTGGTAAGCCACTTTTTCCACCACACCTTCTGCTGGCGCAATAACTGGTGTACCTGGTGCGACAGCAAAGTCTACCCCTTTATGTGGGCGAACACGTCCCGTTACTGGATGGCGGCGATTTGGGTTAAATGGTGACGAAATACGTGCTTGGCGTTGTAATGGATAACGCGCAAAGCCTTTACCAAGAGTTTCACCTTGCTTATCGTAGTAACGACCATTCGCCGCTTGAATACCGTAATAACTCTTACCATCCGCCATAATATGAATGGCTTCAACGTTACCTTGACCGGTTAATTTATCACCTAAATATTCACGTGATACTAAAATCGCAAATTTGGTGCCTTTACTGAGTTTTTGAAGGCTTACCTGCCACTGTAACGCAGAGCTTAACTGGCTGATTTGACGACCATCCAAACCTAAATCACGTAAACTTGAAGCAAAGGATCCGTTAATCGTGCCTTTTAGCACTTCTTTCTTCCAGATACTTTTCTTCTCTAGAATTTGGCGTTTAAACTTACCGTCTTCCGTGCGTTCATAAATACGTTCTTCTTTTTCAGACACCAACCAGTTTAAATACTCCAGCTGATCTTCTTTATCTAAAATCCAATAGAACTGCTGACCGGCGCGTAAGTTTTTTAATTCAGGATATTCGGCAATTAAATTTTTCGCCGTATCATCTTCTAAACCAGAAAGCTCTAACACGTCTTTTAAAGAGTCGCCACGCACCACGGTATGACTAAATTGATCGGTAATACGCAATGCCTGATCAGCTACATCTAAAATGCCACTGAGCGCATCTTGTGCATCTTTTGGCAAATCAGTTAGCTCATCAAACTGTGGTTTAATTTCATCTACTTCATCATCTTTGGCTTGAAGATCATCATCGTAAGAAGTCGCATCTTCCGTATTCGCATTCTGCTTAGTTTCAGGATGTTCGCCTGCTTGAGTTTGTTGCTTATCTGATTCTGTTTTTTCAGGTGTAAGGGATTGATATTGAACGTTATCCACCATCTCTGGCTCAAGATTACTTTGCAAAGAAGGATCATAATCAGCGGTATCTTTAAAAGCGAGGAAAATACCCGTTAAAATAAGCAAAAGTGCGGCAAAAAAAATCGCCGCTTTTATACGGGATTTTCGTTTCCGTCGATCTCTAGCTAATTTAACGTGTTGCAAAATAGATACCTTTAAAATGAATAAAAAGCTTTTCGCTCTTCAGACTACAAACTCTAAAAAAAATTCATTTTACCCTAAAAATGTCAAATCTTATGCCTAAATATTAGGCATAGTCAGAATTTCTTGAGAAAAACAAGGAAATGAGCTATTTTAGTGAGCCATTTTTAAAGGGGGGATTATGCAGATTCACGCCATTCAACCAGCCCAACCAACACCATTAATTACGCTGAAAAATATCAATGTGGTCTTTGAACAAAAGACAGCATTACGGGATATTAATTTCAGCATTTATCCTAATTCAATTATCACCATTGTAGGCCCAAATGGTGGGGGGAAATCGACCCTCTTGAAAACCTTATTAAAATTACAACCGCCGACATCCGGTGAAGTAATTTATAGCACCAATGTCAGAATTGGCTATGTCCCACAAAAAATTCACCTCGATCACAGCTTACCAATGACGGTTGAGCGTTTTCTGGCACTCAAAAAAGGTGTTAAAACGCAAGAAATATCAACCGCACTTGAGCAACTCTCTATCACTCATTTGAGAAAAAATAATATGCAAAAACTCTCAGGTGGGGAAATGCAACGCGTGTTATTAGCTCGTGCGATTTTGAACAAACCCAATTTACTGGTGCTAGATGAACCAACTCAAGGGGTCGATATTAATGGTCAAGCTGAACTTTATCAGCTGATTCACCGTACTCAACAAGCCTTAAATTGTGCGGTTTTAATGGTTTCCCATGATTTGCATATCGTGATGGCGGACAGTAAAGAAGTGTTGTGCATCAATCAACATATTCGCTGTGCCGGCACACCCGAAAGTTTATCGAATGATCCAACATTTATACGCCTTTGGGGCAACCAAATCTCACAAAATGTGGGCTTTTATACGCACCATCATAATCATCATCATAATATGCACGGTGATGTTTGTAGTTGCAGTGCCAATCCATCTGAATGCCAACAATAAGGAAAAATCATGTTTGAGATTTTATTTCCCGCCTTGCTTACGGGATTACTGCTTTCCTTAATTACCGCACCACTGGGTGCTTTTGTGGTGTGGCGTAAAATGGCTTATTTTGGTGATACCCTTTCCCACTCAGCCTTGCTTGGTGTGGCGTTAGGGATTTTCTTACAAATTAACCCTTATGTTGCCATTGTAATTTTGACGATTATTCTCGCCGTATTAATGGTTTGGCTCGAAAGTAACACGCAATTTTCAGTGGATACCCTTTTAGGCATTATCGCACACAGTTGTCTTTCCCTTGGTGTGGTTACGGTTGGCTTACTAAAAAATGTCCGCGTAGATTTAATGAGTTATCTTTTTGGGGATTTGCTCGCCATTAATTTTAACGACTTACCTTATATTGGCACGGGTGTCCTCATTGTATTAGGCACACTGCTTTACTTCTGGCAAGCCTTACTCTCCACCACAGTTTCACCTGAACTGGCTCAAGTGGAAGGCATTAACATTAAAAAAATGCGATTTATCTTAATGATTTTGACCGCACTGACGATCGCATTAAGTATGAAGTTTGTTGGGGCACTGATTATTACATCACTCTTAATTATTCCCGCCGCAACAGCAAGACGTTTTGCCAAAACACCTGAACAAATGGTATTTATTGCGATTTTAATCAGTATGCTTTCTGTCGTTGGCGGGTTATTTCTTTCCGCCTTTTATGATACAGCTGCGGGGCCTTCCGTCGTAATTTGTTCCGCATTTTTGTTTTTGTTATCATTACTAAAAAAGGAATATTTATAATCCGCTCCAACCAGTGAAAACCATTTGCACCGCACCTTAAATCTTGATAAAGTGCGGGCAACTTTTGACGATATTTTAGGATAAGAAATGAGCCAAGAATATTTAGATTTTGAATTACCTATTGCTGAACTTGAAGCCAAAATTGAAGCACTACGTTCAGCATCTGATGACAAAATTGATTTACACGATGAAATTAAACGCTTACAAAAGAAAAGCGATGAATTAACCAAAAAAACCTTTGCAAATCTTGATGCATGGCAGGTTTCTCGTATGGCACGTCACCCAAATCGTCCATATACGCTTGATTATATCGAACATATTTTTACTGATTTCCAAGAACTTGCAGGCGATCGTGCCTTTGCAGATGATAAAGCAATCGTAGGTGGTCTTGCTCGTTTAGATGGTCGCGCAGTAATGATTATCGGTCACCAAAAAGGTCGTACAGTAAAAGATAAAGTAACACGTAACTTTGGTATGCCGGCACCTGAAGGCTATCGTAAAGCATTACGTTTAATGCAAATGGCTGAGCGTTTCAACTTACCTATCATTACCTTTATCGACACACCAGGGGCTTACCCGGGCATCGGTGCGGAAGAACGTGGTCAATCTGAAGCCATTGCTCGTAACTTACGTGAAATGTCTACCTTAAAAGTGCCTGTTATCTGTACGGTAATCGGTGAAGGCGGTTCCGGTGGTGCATTAGCCATTGGTGTGGGCGACAAAGTGAATATGTTGCAATATTCAACCTATTCTGTTATCTCACCAGAAGGCTGTGCTTCTATCTTATGGAAAAGCGCAGAAAAAGCGTCAACCGCAGCCGAAGTCATGGGCTTAACCGCAACTCGTTTAAAAGAGTTAGGTTTAATTGATAATATCGTTCCAGAACCATTAGGTGGTGCGCATCGTAATTATCATGAAATGGCACGTAATTTAAAACAATGTCTCGTTGAAGAATTAAACGAATTAGATACCTTCGACAAAGATGGCTTATTAGAAAGACGTTACGAACGTTTAATGTCTTATGGCTATTGTTAATAATATATAAAAAGAGCGGTTAATTTAACCGCTCTTTTTTGTGTTTAAAGAATAGTACATGGATGCCAGAAAATGCATCAATGCTAAAATAAAAATAACGTAAAAGGAGTTTAAAATGAAAAATGTATTAGCAATCCAATCTCACGTGGTTTATGGTTTTGCCGGTAATAAATCCGCCACCTTTCCAATGCAGTTATTAGGCGTGGATGTGTGGGCACTCAATACCGTGCAATTCTCTAACCACACCCAATATGGCAAATGGACAGGTATGGTGATTCCACAAGAACAGATTGGTGAAATTGCTAACGGTTTAGATGCCATTGGAAAACTGCAAGAATGTGATGCATTGCTTTCTGGCTATTTAGGTTCAGCGGAACAAGTTGATCAAATTATCTATGCTTTAGAGAAAATCAAAGCGCGTAACCCAAATGCACTTTACTTATGCGATCCAGTGATGCCAAATGCCGAAAAAGTCTGCGTAGTAGCTGATGGTGTACGTGAACGCTTAATTGAAAAAGCCATTCCACGTGCGGACATCATGACACCAAACCTTTCAGAGCTTCGTACACTTTCTGATTTCCCTATCAATACGTTTGACGATGTGCTCAAAGCCGCTAATGCGTTAGTTGCCAAAGGTGTGAAAAAAGTGTTAGTTAAACACTTAGGTAAAGCAGGTAAATTAAATGATCCTGATACCTTTGAAATTATTATGGCGACACCTGAAGGTGTATGGCATTTAAGTCGTCCGCTTTATAAATTTAACTTTGAACCAGTTGGTGTAGGTGATTTAATTGCAGGTACTTTCTTGGCGCATTACTTAAACTGTGGCAACGATGTTGAAGCTTTTGAAAAAATGAATAATGCTGTTGCAGGAGTAATGAAAACTACCTTTGATTTAAAATCTTACGAACTCCAACCTATTGCTGCGCGTTTTGAGATCTTAAATCCAAGCACAAACTACAAAGCTGTTAAAGTTGCCTAATGGATCTTTTTTCATTATTCCAAGCACAAATCCCAACCACCGCCAATAAGCTTCTCATTGCTTTTAGCGGTGGTTTGGATTCAACTGCACTGCTTTCTTTAGTTAAAAAACTCAGCGAAAAACGACCGCACTTAAGCCTGAGAGCTATTCATATCCATCACGGATTAAGCCCGAATGCGGATGCTTGGACGGCTCATTGCCAACAACTCTGTAAACAATTTGCCATTCCACTTATTATTGAAAAAGTTAAAGTGGAAATGCACAATGGCATTGAAGCGGGCGCAAGAGAAGCCCGTTATCAGGCGATTTTAAAACATATTCAGCCAGATGAATATCTGATCACTGCACATCATTTAAATGATCAAACTGAGACTTTTTTCCTGGCGCTAAAACGAGGCGCGGGATTACAAGGTTTGGGTGCTATGCAGAAAGAAAGTCAATTGTTCGGGATGCCTATTCTACGCCCACTCCTTTCTTTTAGCCGTAATGAATTAGAAAATTATGTTCAACAAGAAAATCTGTCTTGGGTCGAAGACGAAAGCAATCAAGATAATCATTACGATCGCAATTTCTTACGTAACCAAATTTTGCCTGAATTACGCCAACGCTGGGGGCATTTTGATCATGCTGTTCAGCGTGCCGCACAACATTGTTTTGAGCAACATCAACTGATTAATGAATTGTTACAAGATTGCTTTGAACAGCACATTCTTGAGGATCAAAAACAGTTTTCACTCGTAAACTTTCTAGAATATTCATTGCAAAAACAAACCGCACTTTTGCGAATGTGGCTAGCTAAAAATCAAATTGCCATGCCAACGCAAATTCAATTAATGCATATTATTGATGATGTTATTCAGGCCAAAGCGGATGCCTCCCCACAATTTCAACTTGGGGAGCATATTATTCGCCGCTATCAACAATGTCTCTATTTAACAGGAAAATTCGCTGATTTGTCGCAAACTTGTCTTGATATGCCGTTAAATCAACAGATTGCCTTGCCTGATAATCTTGGAACAATTTATGCAACCCACAATGCGACAGGCATTGTAGTCAATTGGAACGAAAAACAGGTTCAACTTGCTGATACACAAGAGCCGATTCAAATACGATTTGCTTATACTGGCAAAGTGAAACGCCAACATAATCGCCCTGCTGAAACCATGAAAAAAATTTGGCAAGAGCTCGGTGTTCCGCCTTGGCAACGAAATCGTATTCCACTCATTTTTTATGGTGAGGCTTTACAAAGTGCAGTGGGTTTTTCCGTGTTTTTCAGAACTTAGAGAAATAAAAAATGGGTGATAATTTACCCATTTTTATGATTAAGAAAAGCGTTTAAAATGCCTGCCGTAAATTCTTTCCGTAAATAAAACCCCAGCGGCAAGGTATCAATCACTTCCCCATTTTTACCAATGCCTTTCGTAATGGCTTTACTGTTTGCACCTTTTGGACGCAGTTGCATGACTTCACCAATACGTGCCGTAATCTGATCTAACTTTCCGAGCACAATATAATCCATCAACTCTTCCCAATCTTGGCGTAATTGATGTTCTTGTTCAGCCGAAGGTTGCCATAAGATAGGCTGACCAATATGTCGCTCACGCAAAGGGATATCTCGACTACCTTCAATAGGAATCCACAAGACTTTCGATAATTTATGACGAACGTGCGAATTTTCCCAATTTACCCCTGAGTTTTGAACCAAGGGCGCAAGGCTCACAAACGTGGTTTCCAACGGAAAACCTTCGGCATTAATGGGTAAGGTTTTTAATTCAATGCCTAAATGGGAAAAGTCCTGTTCTGCTTTACTACCAGCAGTCGCCCCCAATGCGGTTTCAAGCAACATTCCAACCCAACCTTTATCACGTTTTAAATCAGGCGGAACGGGAATATTTAATTCATCTGCAAGTTCGCCAAAGGTTAACCCCGCAATAGATTGCGCTTTTTCTAATAAGGCTTGTTCGGTTTGTGAGATCATTCGTGGTATTTCTTCAATAATTTCGGTTTAACGTATTCTACGCCTTTGTCGATGTAAGGAATATTTTCTAGTTTCAATAAAAAGCGTTTTGCCGGCAATCCACCACCAAAACCAGTGATTTCACATTTTTTCCCTAATACACGATGACATGGAATAATAATACTAATGGGATTACTCCCTACTGCACCACCAACGGCACGCACCGCCTTGGGATTATTAATGCTTTCTGCTAACCCGCCATAACTCGCCGTTTTACCATAAGGAATTTGACGCAATGCTGTCCAAATCGCTTGTTGAAATGCGGTACCTTTAGGCGATAAAGGTATATCGGAGAAATTTTCTGGCTCGCTATTAAAATAACGCCTTAAAGAACACCGCACTTTTTCAAAAAGCGGTAAATCTTCTCGTAAAATCCAATTTGGATTTGGCGTGGTTTGTTCTAACTCACAATCTAAATTTGTAAGATTTTCACCATCAGAAAGCATTAATAACCGACCAATTGGTGAATCCATATAAGCATAAAAAAGTGCGGTCATTTTTCTCTCGTTTTTATGAATTGATATAAGAAAAAAGCACACCGAACATACATTCGGTGTGCTGCGTATTATGCTAAATTTTTAACAAATTAGAAACTGTAGTTTAGGTTTAAACCGTAAAGGTTAGCACTTGATTTAACTTTAAATTGACCTGATAAACCTTCTTTAAAGCTATTTTTCTTACCATGTAAGTGTGCGTATCCAAAATCAGCTGATAAGTTTGGAGTAAAACGATAGGTTGCCCCTAAGCTATACCACATACGATCTGTGTCTGGAATTGAAATTGATGGATGATTGATACTTGCATTCTTATCATAAGCAACACCTGCTCTCACTGTTAACGCTTCGGTTGCATCATAAGAGAAACCTAATGCATAACGTGAAGAATTACTGAATTTTTCATCTTTGTGGAATAAAACATTTCCGCTTTCACCATATGCAGTTAAGCTTTTCAAACGTTTCCATTCAGTATATTTATAGCTATATTGAACCGCTAATTTATCCGTTAATTTATGGAATCCAGAAAACTCCCAATAAGCTGGCAAGTGTAAGGTTAAACTACCAGGAATGTTCTCTCCTCCGGTTGCCTGAGTAATTGGCAAGGCAACGCCAGTATTTGCTAACTGGGATAATAACGCGTTATATGCTACAGGAAATTCATTTGAATAATTGCCTTTAAATTTAACGTTTACTGCGGAGTGATACGCTAAGCCCCAACGGTGATTTTCATTGAGTTTATAAGTTAAACCCGCATTCCATCCAAGACTCCATTTATCACCTTTAATTTTTGATACAGATGTATTTGCAGGTGCATTTGCTAACTGGTTAGCTACTGCAGATAACTGTGTTGCTTGAGCAACCTGGCCAGCTGCACTTAATTTTGTCGCCATTGCACCTAATTGCTGAGCAATTGCTTTACCACCGATACCTAAATGACGTTGAACTTCTGCATCAGAATAAATTGTATTTACACCAACACCAAAACTAAAGCCGTAGCCTAAATCATATGCACCACTTAAATTAAAATTTAATGCTTTTAATTCTGTTCGACCACCATATACACCAGCAGCGTATGTATCGTTATATTCAGATTTTAAACCATAATTAACGTTCATACCGCCGCCCAATGCGAAGCGATCATTTACAGGCACAACCACATACATATTAGGTATGATTGCAGTAGGAATAACGTTTTTATGATTAGCTGGTACTCCACCAATAGAACCAGTGACATCAACATCAGCATCAACAAAAACACCACCAGCAGACAACTCTGCTTTTTTAAACTCAGTCATTAATGCTGGGTTAGTTGCAACTACTGAAGCATTATCAGCAACAGCTGCATTTCCTGCATAAGCCATTCCTAGGCCTGAGGTAGAAATTTCTGCTAATTGGAATGCTGCTGCATTTGCACCGCCCGCTGCGAGTAATGTCGCTGTTGCTAATAGCGTTTTATTAAATTTTGTCATTTGGAACCTTTGTTATTAATAATAATGAAAAAATCCGCGAGATTCTAAAACTCCAATAAATGGAGTGCAAATTATTTCATACTAATTTGTAAGTGTTCCGACCAGTGATAAACAAATGATATTTAAATTAAAAAAATGTAGTTACTTTTGCAGGTGGCTCAAAAGTGCTAAAATATAATCAATCTTAATTTTAAAATAAGGAAATCCTATGACAGTAACATGCAAAGCAGAAGAATCTCTCACTTGTAGTTGTGTTGATGTGGGTACGATTATTGACGGTTCAGATTGCTCTGTTGATATTCATCAAACCTATGCGAATAAAGCTGAAGCTGAAGCGGCACTTAATCGTTTCATTGAAAAAGCACGCAAAACAGAAAGCGATCCTTGCGACATTAAAAGTGAAATCACTGAAACTGAAAATGGCGCAAATTTAACAGCTCGCTTTACATTTAGCTGCCAAGCTGAAGCGATGATTTTTGAATTAGCGAATCGCTAAAAACACATTAAAAAAATAACCGCACTTTATCCTTTAAAATAAAGTGCGGTTATTTTTTTAGTTAAAACCCAATTAAATCACTATCGCAAACGTTTGCTCAATCTGATACAATCACGCCGTTTTATCATTTAACCTAAAAATATAGGATAACATTGTGAGCAAACCATCATTAAGTTATAAAGATGCAGGCGTGGATATTAATGCCGGTAATGAATTAGTTGAACGTATTAAACCACATGTGAAACGAACCACTCGTCCTGAAGTCATCGGCGGATTAGGTGGGTTTGGTGCACTATGTGCCATTCCGAACAAATATAAAGAACCTATCCTTGTTTCCGGTACAGACGGTGTAGGCACCAAATTACGTTTAGCCATTGACTTAAAAAAACACGATACCATCGGTATTGATTTGGTTGCAATGTGTGTTAACGATTTAGTCGTACAAGGTGCAGAACCACTATTCTTCTTAGATTACTATGCGACTGGAAAACTTGAAGTCGATGTTGCCTCTGACGTAGTAAAAGGCATTGCAGAAGGCTGTGTGCAATCGGGTTGTGCATTAGTCGGCGGTGAAACTGCTGAAATGCCGGGTATGTACCACGCAGGTGATTATGACCTTGCAGGTTTCTGTGTGGGAGTGGTCGAAAAATCAGAAATCATTGATGGTAGCCAAGTTAAAGTCGGTGATGCTTTAATTGCACTAGGTTCAAGTGGCCCACATTCAAACGGTTATTCTTTAATTCGTAAAGTCATTGATGTTGCTAGCGTCAACCCTGCTACTGAGCAATTAAATGGTCGTCCATTAAGTGAACAAGTACTTGCACCGACAAAAATCTATGTGAAATCTGTTCTCGCTTTAATCAAACAAACGGAAGTCCATGCTATCGCACACTTAACGGGTGGCGGTTTCTGGGAAAATATCCCTCGTGTATTACCGAAAAATACTAAAGCGGTCATTGATGAAAGTAGCTGGGAATGGCAACCGGTGTTCAAATGGTTACAAGAAAAAGGCAACATTGAAACCTATGAAATGTACCGTACATTTAACTGTGGCGTGGGCATGGTGATTGCATTACCACAATCAGAAGTAGAAACCGCTTTAGCGATTTTAAAGCAATCAGGTGAAAATGCCTGGTTAATCGGTCATATCGAAAGTGCGACAGATGACGAACCACAAGTTATCATTAAATGATATCTCTTTTCCATCTCAGGGCGAAAATTTCAGAATGAAAGGTTCGCCCTTCTTTTATGTTGAATAATATGAAAAAAATTGCCGTCCTAATTTCAGGGCAAGGATCGAATCTTCAAGCGATAATTGAGGCTTGTCAAGCAGGCTTTATTCCAGGAAAGATTGTGACTGTCATCAGTAATAAAATCGATTCATTTGGCTTAGAACGCGCTAAAAGTGCGGGTATTCCTAGCCGAGTTTTTTTGCGCCAAGATTTTGCCTCTAATCTCGATATGGATAAAGCTATCGGTGATTATTTAGACGATCTCAATGTTGATCTCATTGTGTTAGCTGGTTACATGAAAATCTTAACCAAACCATTCACACAACGTTTTGTGGGGAAAATTTTAAATATTCATCCTTCCCTTCTGCCAAAATATCCTGGGTTGCATACTTATCAAAGAGCACTTGAGAATGGCGAGAGTGAACACGGTACAACTGTGCATTTTGTCAATGAAGAGATCGATGGTGGTGCCATTGTATTACAAGCCAAAGTGCCTATTTTTCCTGGCGATACTGTCGAGGATATTGAGCTTCGAACTCGTGAACAGGAATATCACATTTATCCTTTAGTGATTAAATGGTTTGTCGAAGATCGATTAAAACTCATTGAAAATCAAGCCTATTTAGACAGCAAACCGTTGCCACAGAATGGTTACGCTAATGAGTAAAGCGATATACGCTCTTGAAAAGAGTGACTTAAATCACCATTAAACAACCTGATTTTATGAAAAAAACAATAAACCCTGTATAATCGGGATTTTATTATTGTGGGATATAATATGCCAATTAACTTTACTCAGATTTTTCAAGATAGCCTCAACTTTATGCGTAATCAGCGAAAAACCGTGCTGCTTTTCGTTGGGGTTTTCATTGCATCACAATTTATCAATGCATTAGTCAGTGTCCCAATGCCGAGTTTAGGTAATAATCCTGATCCATCGCAACAGGATATTATTAATGCATTGAGCAAAGTGGAGCCAACTGCACTGATTGGATCTTTTTTATTCCAACAATTGTTAATGTCTTTTATTGCAACCTTCGGTATTGCAACTATTCATCATATCAGTCAGCAAAATCAAAATCCGATTAATCAAGGGCTCATGCTGACATTGCGTCGTTTTTTAGGTGTGGTGGTTTTAGATATTTTTATGAGTTTGCCACTTTTATTTGGCCTTGCTGATGTCATGAGCTCATCTTTAAGCAAAGATGAGCTCTCTCCTTTAAGCCAAAATGCGCTCTCTCCCCTAGCCTTTGTTTCAATGGTATTTGGTTTATTTTTCTTTGTTCGCCTATGCTTATCGCCTGTGCATTACATTGCATCCAATCAATCTATCGGGCAAAGTGCTTTACAAGTGTGGCGTGCGGGTGTTAAACGTAATGGCATATTGATTATTTATGCTTTGATCACTTATTTACTTCTACCTTTATTAGTGAATAGTGTTGGTGCAATCCTAGGTACATCATTTCTAAGTGTGATTTTTGGCATCTTGGCTGCATTATTTCAAATGTTTATTTTGGTATTTACTTACCGTTTTTACAGCTTATTTATGAAGGCATAATATGAAACAACTTCTTGAATTTATTCCGCTTGTTCTCTTTTTTATCACCTACAAAATGTTTGGTGTGCGTGATGCCGCTATCGTATTAGTGATTGCAACCCTTGTTCAAATGATTGTGCTCAAACTGAAATATGGTGTGATTGAGAAACAACAAAAAATCATGGCGATTGCTGTCGTTTTTTTTGGTTTGCTCACTGCCTATTTCAATGAAATCAAATACCTACAATGGAAGGTCACGATTATTAATGCCCTCTTCGCCATTGTTTTATTGGTTGCACAATTTCAATTTAATACGCCACTGGTGAAAAAGTTATTAGGCAAAGAAATCCAATTACCGGATAATGTGTGGAACAAATTAAATATAGGCTGGGCAGGATTTTTCATTCTGTGCATGCTCGTAAATATTTATATCAGTCAAAATATGTCTGAAGATGCTTGGGTTGATTTTAAATCTTTCGGTTTACTTGGTATGACCTTTGTTGCAACAATCATCAGCGGTGCTTATATTTACCGTTACTTACCTAAAGATGATCAAAAAAATGATGGGGATAAATAATGGTTACAAATCTTACTGATAAAAACGGTCGTCAATCTAAAGGCGTATTATTATTACGCACCTTAGCGATGCCTTCAGATACCAATGCGAACGGTGATATTTTCGGTGGCTGGATTATGTCACAAATGGATATGGGCGGCGCAATTTTAGCGAAAGAAATTGCCCACGGCCGTGTCGTCACCGTTGCAGTTGAAAGTATGAACTTCATTAAGCCTATCTCGGTAGGGGATGTGGTTTGCTGCTACGGACAATGTCTTAAAGTGGGTCGTTCTTCTATTAAAATTAAAGTAGAAGTCTGGGTAAAAAAAGTCTCTAGCGAACCCATTGGTGAACGCTATTGTGTCACCGATGCGGTATTTACCTTCGTTGCAGTGGATGCTGACGGAAAATCTCGCAGCATCCCACGTGAAGGCAACCATGAATTAGAACAAGCCTTAAAAACGATTGAAGAATTGCACTTAAGTTGCTAATAGGAGAAGCTATGTACTATGTAATTTTTGCCCAAGACATTCCCGGCACCTTAGAAAAACGTCTTGCTGTACGTGAACAACATCTTGCTCGTTTAAAACAATTACAAGAAGAAGGTCGTTTATTAACCGCAGGTCCTAATCCGGCCATTGATGATGAAAATCCAGGTGAAGCTGGCTTTACAGGCTCGACTGTGATTGCTCAATTCGAAAGCCTGTCTGCAGCAAAAGACTGGGCGGCACAAGATCCTTATGTTGAAGCTGGCGTTTACGGTGATGTGATTGTGAAGCCTTTCAAAAAAGTTTTCTAAATAAAACGAACTCTACACTCAAAGACGGATCTAAATATCCGTCTTTCTCTTTATATGGAATCTCCTATGCGAGCACTTAAACACACGACAATTTCGTTATTAATTTTAACCGCACTTTCAGGCTCAGCTTTGGCTAATCAGCATGCCCATAAAAGCAAAAATGAAACGGTGCCACAAACTAACCTTGCAGAAGAACAAGCCAAATGGGCACAGCAACAGCACGCTCATGAATTAAAGTTGATTGAACAACGCGCGACTTTTCTGCAATTAGAATCGCTCCTAAAAAGTGCGGTCAAAAATAATCATGTTTCTAATAATGCCAAATTATTTCTTGGGCTTATTGATTCTTTAAAAGGTTATCCATTGCAAACTGATGCTATAGTGGCTTATTTGGATGCGCGTGTAAAAACCGTTAATCGCGATACGCCTCGTGAAGAAGTAAATGCATTGAGAACAGACATTGAACAATTTATTCAGCAACATTCCTCTCATTTTCTACGTGGAAAATTAGAACAAAGTATTTTTACCTTGTTCATCAATGCTGAAGATACTCAAGCTCTCGCCAAACTCACGCCTAATAATTTGGAAACACAAATTGCCGTGCTCACGGCTAAATATCAAATAGAAGCAGCCAATACTAATCAAACGGCAGAAAACCAATCAAATGACAAGAATAAATCGGCTATTTTATCTGAGTATGAACAACTTTGGCTCAACAACGCTGAGCTTCCTAATGATGCTCAGCTATGGTTAGCTTGGTATTCACAAGGTGGACGCACTGAAGAGAAGATCTATCAAAAAGCGGAAATGCTTTTTAGTAAAAATGACGCGAAAGGTCTCGAAATACTCGCTAAAGAGTTAGAAAAAATTGAGAATGCTAAAGAAGATGAGCAAGTAGGTGCTCATTTAGCGCTCTATCAGGACCTATTAAAAAATCCAGCAAATTTGAAAACACTCGCTGAGAGGCTGCCATTAATTGATGGTAACACGAATAAAATCATCAATAAATTTGTCGTAGTGCTAGGTTTTACTCGTTATTTGCGAACCATTCCGGAAAATATGGATGAGCCAACCTTCACCCCTTACGAGCAATGGGCGAAGACTTGGCAATTAAACGAAACTGAATTACGTGATTGGAAAATCGCCTTTATTAGCCGTTTCTTTGATAATGAAAGTCCTAATTTTGTGCAATGGCGCGATCAGGAAATTCTTAAACTCAATGCAGATAACCTCATTGAACGTCGTTTACGTACGGCTATTTGGCAACAAACAGATTTACTCGCCTTGTTAAATGCGCTTTCTAATGAAAGCAAACAAAAACAAGAATGGCGTTATTGGATGGGGAAAACACTCGAAAAAGAGAATATCACAAAATCCAAAGAAATATTCTCTGAATTAAGCAACGAACGCGGATTCTACCCAATGTTAGCGACAGCTAAATTATATCCTGAAGATCGTGGCACGGGATATGATTTCGGTCAACCAGGATTAGAAGTATTTATCGCGAGAAGTATTTCAGATCCTTACTGGGAACATGAATATAAAAAATTTCAGCCAGCTCTCGCAGAAATTGCTGAATTACGACAATTGGATCGATTAGGCGCAGCCAAACAACGTTGGCGTTTTCTATTAGAAAAATTATCGCAAGAAGAACAACTACAGATTGCTTTAAGCCAATATGCGAATGAACAAAATTGGTTTGAATTAGGCGTGGATGGCTCAATTATTGCGAAAGCATGGGATTATATCGGATTACGTTTACCAAATGCTTACAGTCAATATTTTGATATTGCCCTCAGTAATGTGAACCTCAGCGCGACGGAACCACAAGCCATTGTAGATAATCGTGTCACCAAAACTTTTGCCATGGCCATTGCTCGCCAAGAAAGTGCTTGGAATCCAATGGCACAATCTTCCGCAAATGCTCGAGGATTAATGCAGTTATTACCGAGCACTGCGCAAAAAACGGCAGAAAATCAGCAACTTCCTTATAACGGTGAGTTAGATTTATTCAAACCGCTTAATAATATTTTACTTGGTACGGCGCACTTAAATGAGCTGAATGCTAAATATCCAAACAATCGCATTTTGATCGCCTCTGCCTATAATGCGGGAGCAAGCCGTGTAGAAAAATGGCTTGCGAGATCAAATGGCAAATTGGCTATGGATGAATTTATCGCATCCATTCCGTTCTTTGAAACTCGAGGTTATGTTCAAAACGTATTAACTTATGATTTTTACTATCAACACCTACAAGATAAAGAAAAATTACAAACCTTTAGCAAAGAGGAATACGATCGGCTATACTAGTCGCACTAGTTTAATAGTATAGGATTGTTGATATGTATATTAGTCGCAATTTAGAACAATGGAATGCTTTCCTCGCGACCTTGCAAACCGCGTTTGAGCAAGGCAAAGCACAAGATTTCTTAACGCTCCTACTCACACCTGATGAGCGCGATGCGGTGGGGTTACGTTTACAAATCGTGGCGCAGTTATTGGATAAAAACCTCTCACAACGAGAGATTCAACAAAATCTCAATACCAGTGCGGCAACCATTACGCGTGGTTCTAATATGCTCAAAACAATGGATCCGGATTTTATAAACTGGGTGAAAAGCCAACTCGATGAGCAAGCTGCAAAAAACTAAGCGAATTTTGACCGCACTTTTACATCTTTTTCACCCATCTTGGTGGAAAAAAAATTGGCAACGGGTTGCGTGGCGTTTTTCTCTCGCAATCCTGGCATTTTTCATTTGCTTCCGCTTTATCCCTGTTCCCTTCTCTGCCTATATGGCACAGCAAAAAATTGGGCACTTATTACAGTTGGATTTCAGCTATTCAATCAAATACGATTGGGTGAGCCTTGATGAAATCTCACCAAATATGCAACTTGCAGTGATTGCCGCTGAAGATCAAAAATTTCCAAACCATTGGGGCTTTGATTTTGAGGCGATTCAAAAGGCCTTTAAATTTAATGAAAAATCTCGCCGAATCCGAGGCGCCTCAACGATTTCTCAACAAACCGCGAAAAACCTCGTTCTCTGGCATGGACAAAGTTGGTTTCGCAAAGGATTAGAAGTTCCCACAACGGCATTAATGGAAATCTTTTGGTCCAAAGAACGCATTTTAGAAGTGTATTTAAACATCGCAGAATTTGGTAATGGCATTTTTGGTGTAGAAGCAGCTAGTCGCTATTACTTCAAAAAATCAGCAAAAAATTTAACTCAATCAGAAGCGGCATTACTCGCAGCGGTTTTACCAAACCCTATCATCTATAAAGTAAATAAGCCTAGTGCGTTAGTTCGTAAAAAACAAAGTTGGATTATGCGACAAATGAATGGATTAGGCTTGAATTATCTAAAAGAAATGTAGATTTGCCATAAAGAAAAAACCTTGAAACTCACTTTCAGTTTCAAGGTTTTAAATTTGGTGGAGATAATCGGGATCGAACCGACGACCTCTTGAATGCCATTCAAGCGCTCTCCCAACTGAGCTATATCCCCAAATAACGCAAGCTATGATAAATTTCGGCTGATAAACTGTCAATATTGAAATAATCAAATCCCGCTTATCAGCCTAAATATTAATCGTTTTGAGATTTAATAAAATCAATGGCACGTTGGATGCGCGCTAACACACGTTCACGACCGATACCCACTAATGTCACATCCATAGAAGGTGATTGACCTGAGCCTGTTACTGCCACGCGTAATGGCATCCCGACTTTCCCCATACCCACTTCTAATTCAACCGCGGTTTGTTCAATCGCTTCATGCGTAGAATGTAAATCCCAGCTAGAAAGTGCGGTCAATTTTTCTTTTACTTTTTCAAGTGGTTCAATCGCCGCTACTTTAAAGTGTTTCTTCACCGCTGCTTCATCAAAACTTTCAAACTCTTCGAAGAAATAACGGCTTGCTGATGCCATTTCTTTTAAGGTTTTGCAACGTTCTGCAAGCATCGTCACAATTTCAGTTAGCGCTGGACCATTTGAAGTATCAATACCTTGATCTTTATAGTGCCATGCAAGGTGTTTTGCCACATATTCAGGTGGTAACTCACGAATGTAATGGTGATTTAGCCACAATAATTTCTCAGTGTTAAATGCACTTGCAGATTTACTCACATGATCTAATTCGAAGAATTTAATCATTTCTTCACGTGTAAAGATCTCTTGGTCACCATGACCCCAACCTAAACGAACAAGGTAGTTAATTAAGGCTTCAGGTAAATAACCGTCATCACGATATTGCATCACACTTACCGCACCATGACGTTTTGAGAGTTTTTGGCCATCATCACCATTAATCATGGAAACGTGCGCATATACTGGAATTGGTGCCCCTAACGCTTTTAAGATATTAATTTGACGAGGGGTGTTGTTAATATGGTCTTCACCACGCACAACGTGAGTAATCCCCATATCCCAGTCATCCACTACCACACAGAAGTTGTAGGTTGGTGAACCGTCTGTACGACGAATAATTAAATCATCTAATTCACTGTTGCTGATTTCAATGCGACCACGCACCGCATCATCAAACACGACTGAACCTTCTGTTGGATTTTTAAAACGTACTACGTGTGGCTCATCAGCTGCATGATTGTGATCATGTAAACAATGACGGTCATAACGTGGTTTTTCTTTGTTTTGCTCTTGTGTATGGCGTAATTCTTCTAGGCGCTCTTTAGAGCAATAGCAACGATAAGCCAAGCCTTGCTCAATCATTTCATCAATCACTTGATTGTAACGATCAAAGCGTTTGGTTTGATAATAAGGACCATGCTCCCAAGCAAGGTTTAACCACTCCATCCCTTCAATGATTGCCGCTGTTGCTTCCGGTGTAGAACGCTCTAAATCGGTATCTTCAATACGTAATACAAATTCACCGTTGTTATGTTTTGCAAATAACCAAGAATAAAGGGCTGTACGTGCACCGCCCACGTGCAAATAACCTGTCGGGCTTGGGGCAAAACGCGTACGTACTTTGACATTCGGATCTAATTCAAAAGGAGGATCAATTTTCATTTTCTTAATAACCTATTCATTTACAAAAATTACCTTTATTTTACTACGACTTGCGTGACTTCTAAATAAAAAATCTGATTTTATGCCTATTTTTGCAACAACTAGACGCTTTTTCATAAAAATATATTGACTGAAATCTCATTATACTTATAATGCCAATCCACAACATTAAGGGCGATTAGCTCAGTTGGGAGAGCACCTCCCTTACAAGGAGGGGGTCACTGGTTCGAGACCGGTATCGCCCACCACTTTTTCCAAAGTTGGCTTTAATGTTGTAAAAGTTTGACCAAGCGGGCGATTAGCTCAGTTGGGAGAGCACCTCCCTTACAAGGAGGGGGTCACTGGTTCGAGACCGGTATCGCCCACCACTTTTTCCAAAGTTGGCTTTAATGTTGTAAAAGTTTGACCAAGCGGGCGATTAGCTCAGTTGGGAGAGCACCTCCCTTACAAGGAGGGGGTCACTGGTTCGAGACCGGTATCGCCCACCACTTTTTCCAAAGTTGGCTTTAATGTTGTAAAAGTTTGACCAAGCGGGCGATTAGCTCAGTTGGGAGAGCACCTCCCTTACAAGGAGGGGGTCACTGGTTCGAGACCGGTATCGCCCACCACTTTTCTTAAAGTCCTTTTTTAAATCAGTCAATTAGCATTAGTTCTGTTTTATCTTATAAATAAAAACGGCCACAAAACTTTTCATTTTATGACCGCACTTCTATCTAATTTTTGGATTAAACTGGCTCTAAACCTAACACTTTACGTCCATTAATACTCGCAATATCAACCATTGCATCAAGATGTGGGAAACGACAGCCAGCAGCAAGTAAGCTTAGTTCTTGCCATAAATCTCCTTCACAAAGTGGCACCATATAATCACAGATATTATCCGTGCCTAACGCGACTGTAATCCCTTCTGGAATCATTTCATCTGCAGGTGTCAGTGCATTATGGAAAGGCATTAAATCTTCTTTTCGGTTACTATCAATCCACGCCATTGGACAAGCAATCATCATCATTTTTGCCTGACGCATTTTTTCATAAAGTTTATAGCGGTATTCTTTGCTATGTGCACCAATGGAAATACCATGGATTGCCACGACTCTCCCTTCCATACCATGTTCAATGGTTTTATCACACAGCTGTTCGGTTTCTTTTTCTTTCGGAGAGTTGAATTGGTCCACGTGCACATGACACATAATGCCGCGAGACTTAGCCGCATCAAGTAAAATATCCATTGCCTCAAGGCCGCGACCATAATCAAGCTCATCGCGATAAGGTAAACCACCAATCATATCCACCATATCAGAGCCAATATCAAACCATTTGCGTGCTTCTGGCTCAATCACCCCTTTTAAGGTTTGATTCGCAAATTTCAAAATAATGTCATGCTTATAAACTTCGCGAGCTTTGTGTGCAGCAATGATGGCTCGGTCTTCACAAATCGGGTCGATATCCACAAAAGTACCAAATGCCGTCACCCCTTGGGAAATCATCAGCTCAATCGATTGACAGAAACGGGCGTAATAATCATCAACACTGGATGTGCGTTTAACTTCGTCCACTAAATCCCATTTTTGCTGAAGATTACTATTGTGATAAATGCCAATTTTTTCGGGTGTCATTGTAAAAGCACGATCTGCGTGAGCATGAGCATTAACCCAGCCACCTTTTTTAATAATTTCGTCTCGAATAAACGTTTTAAAGCTACGAACGTGATTTCTCATAATAACTCCGCCAAAAAAGAAAGGAAAAGAGAGACGAGAAGTGTATTAATTGAAAAGCAAACCCAATAAGGATCTGATCTATTGTGAATTGTTTACAATGTTATGAAAAATTCGCAGATTTTAATTAATAACATCTTTTCAGTCTTTCAACTGGGTGCAAAGTATAAAATTTTAAGCACAAAAAAGCTATCTATTTATTGATAAAAGAACGCTCTTGTTTGAAAACCTCTAAGAATAAGCCGAGCGGTGGGCGGCTAGAAGATTGCTCAGTATAAGTGCGGTCAAATTTCTTATAGTTTCCTTTGCGATCAATATGATACTGTGTGCCATCCGGCTGAATAATGACATTCCAACGGAAATTCGATGCCAACACCCAAGGATCGCCATTAAGCTCAAATAAATTACGGCCTTGTGCATAATCCGAAACTGGATTTTTCACTTTAAAGATTGATGACATCAATGCCGGTAACAAATCAGTATGACTCGTTAATTTAGAGACTTCTTGCACCGGTAAATCTTTCCAGTAAACAATAAACGGCACTTGGATTTCATCACGACCAAAATAGTTTTCTTGCTCTTTTTCATCCAGCTTATTAAAGGTTGTACCATGTTCTGCTGTAATAATGACTATCGTATTCTCTAAAGAAACTGATGCTAAGGTTTCATCAATCTGTTGGTCTATATCTGCAATCGATCTGGTGTAATTTTCTTCCGTTTTATCCGTAATATCTAAATCCACATAAGCAAACCAAGGCTTATCATTTTTTAAGAGTGATAAAACACCATTTCTCGCGTCTTTTGGCGAAGAGGCCTTCACTTTAGGCAATTTCACATTACGGAACAAGGCTTGTTTAAATAAACTGTCTTTAAATGCCGTAGACGAATAAGCGACAAATTGATATTTCTCATCTTGTAGCTTTTTAATTAATACCGACGGTGTGTGATTACTCAAAATACTGTCCGTATAATTCGCATTCAGTCCATAGAATAAGCCCACTAAGCCGGCATTGTTCGTATTGCCGCTACTGTAATGATTAGTAAATTGAGTAGAGCTTGTGGCAAATTCAAATAATTTAGGCATTTTCTCACTAGTCAGCGCATCATAACGTAAGCCTGAAACGGTAATCACGAGGATATTTGGTTTGTTCTCAACTTGCTCAAACTGAAGGTCTTTTTTCGGATAATCAAGTTTTAATGCGTCTAAACGCCCTTCTTGCTCTAAGCGCTGCGAGTATGTTTCCGCATTAATAAATCCTTGTTTTTCCAAAAAGGTTCGAGCAGTCATTGGATAAGAAAGCGGGAAGTTTGAACGTTGCATGGTAATCGGACGATATAAAAATGCATCCGCCCAAGCATAAATTAAATGTGTCGCGATAAACGTGGAAGTTAACACTAACCCCACTTTTTTCAGCCATTTTTGACGTTCTAAGCTACGTAATTTTTCCCAACTCCAGCGAGAGAAAAGCATTTGGATTAGCAAAATAATCGGCATCGGTGCAAAGAAAATTTGCCAATCCCGTGAAAGATCGCCCTTTTCAGGATTCACTAACAAATTCCAAACAATAGACGAAAGGTGGATATTAAAACGGTTAAACACTTCCGTATCAAACAGCAATAAAGTAGTGCAAATTGTCGCGATAATCACAGTTAACCCACGGAAAGTGCGGTGATTTTTGATGATGAAACTCAGCGGGAAAATCACTAGCAAATACAAGGCAAAAACACAAAAGCTGAAATGCCCTAATAAGCTGATAAAGAAATAAATTTTACCGAGTAAGGTGTCTGGCCAATCAATGAGAAAGGCATAACGACTACCAATAAGAATTGCGATGATAATGTTAAAAAAAGCAAACCAATGTCCCCACGAAATTTTTCGCGAGGTTTCTTCACGGTATTCACGTCCATTGAATTTGCTTTTTTTAAACCACCACATTTTACTTTGTTTTTACCGAATTCATCAGAGAGTTGGCAAAGGCTTGTGCTAATGCTTCACGCTGTGCAGCTGGCACGCTAGTGGTTAATAAATTACTAGCCATATTACCTAAAGCGATAAGAGAAAGATCAACGGGCGCTTTGTGAGTTTCAAGCACGCTAATCATATCGTTAATGATGGCATTAACTTGCCCATCGGAATACTTTGAATGTTGAGCCATTTGGAATGTTTAAGCCTGTTCTAAATACAAAAAAACTTCTCATATCATACCCGATAATTTGCTCAATCTGAATAATTTCTTTTTTCTTGCATAAAAAGTGCGGTTATAATTTAAGGCAAATTTTACGAAGGAAAAAATTATGAGCATTACGGTTAATCAAATCGTGCTACATCAATTAGTTAAGCACGCTGAAAATGAAACCACTACCATGGAAAGTGTGTTGCGTGATGAGCTTCTTACCATTACGCCAGAAGTCGAACAAATGATGTTGCAATTACATCAAGGTTATCAAAATAAAGGTAAAGCATTTGGTGTCTTCCAAGAGAACTCTATTTTTGCACAATATCTGAATCGTTTATTAGAAAATGAAATCAACTTTTTAAATTTCAGCCAACAATCCACGAAATTATTAGCGCAAGAATTGGGCAAATATAATTTTGCTGACAGTGGCACACTAATCCTATGCCAATATAACTTTTTAGCAACGGATTACTTATTCATCGCCCTGTTAGATAGTCGTATCAGTATGTTAGTTGACGAAAATCTTGAAATTCGCCGAACAGAATACTTAGATATCACGCAATTTGATATTGCGGCACGTATCAACTTAACGGATTTGCAAGTGAACGCAAACTCAAACCGCTATCTCACCTTCATTAAAGGTCGTGTAGGCCGTAAAATTAGTGACTTCTTTATGGATTTCTTGGGTGCAGAAGAAGGGTTAAATCCACAAGTTCAAAACCAATGCTTATTACAAGCGGTAAATGACTACTGTGAACAGGGTGAATTGAACAAAGAGCAAACCCAAGCAGTCAAAAAACAGGTATTTGAGTACTGCAAAGGTCAATTAGCAAGCGGTGATGAGATCGCATTAACTGAACTTTCAGCTAATTTGCCGACTCTAAACGAGCGCCCTTTTGTCACCTTTACAGAAGAGCAAGATTACGGCTTGGAAGAAACGATTCCACCAGTACGTTCAGCCTTAAAAACATTAGCGAAATTTTCAGGTTCCGGTAAAGGGGTGACATTAAGTTTTGATGCGGATTTATTGAATAACCGTATTGAATGGGATCCACTTACAGATACTTTAACAATCAAAGGGATACCACCAAATCTGAAAGATCAACTTCAAAAAGCATTAAAGTGCGATAATTAATTTGGCAAGATCATAAAGTTTCGGTATCATTCGACATAACTTTGCAGTAAAAGGTAAAAAATATGCAATTAAAAACATTTTTAGGTGCAGTTGTTTTGGCATTAAGCTTAACTTCTTGTTCAACTGTACAAAAAGTAGTTTATCGTATTGATGTACCACAAGGTAACTATTTAGAAGCGGCCACTGTGGCACAAGTAAAACCAGGCATGACCGCCCAACAAGTACAATATTTACTTGGTACACCGGTTTTAATTGATCCTTATAGTAACTTAACTTGGTATTACGTATTCTTACAACAACACTCTTACCAAAAACCTGAGCAGCACACATTTACAGTGAAATTTGATCAAAACGGTTTAGTAAGTAGTGCAGAATTAGATAAGCCATTACCTGAAGTGGCAAAACAAGACGAAAATAATACTATTATCAGCACACCTGAAAACTCAGGTAAGAAAAGCTGGTGGAAATTCTGGTAATCATTTAAAAATAACACCTGCTTGTCATATCAAGCAGGTTCGTTGTATTACAAGGGAATGAAAATGTCAAAGATTCTATTAGTTGATGATGATATTGAACTAACAGATTTACTTGCTGAAGTTTTACGACTGACCGGTTTTGAAGTCGAAGTCGCGAATAATGGCCAAGAAGCGTTAGATAAGCTAAATGCAAGCCACCAGTTAGTTTTACTCGATATCATGATGCCCGTATTAAACGGGATTGAAACACTCAAGAAAATTCGCCAAACATCAAATGTCCCTGTAATGATGCTTACCGCTCGAGGTGAAGAAATCGATCGTGTACTGGGCTTAGAACTTGGTGCCGATGACTATTTACCAAAACCATTTAACGATCGCGAGTTGGTTGCCCGCATTAAGGCGATTTTGCGTCGCGTTAGCCCATCAGAAAGTTCTCAAAATTCGACCGCACTTCCATCAGAAGAGAATACATTGGAATTTTGTGGTTTAGTCCTTCATTCTGGTCTTCAACAAGCCTCTTATAAAGGGCAAGATCTCGGTCTAACTGGCTCTGAATTTGCCCTACTTCATAAACTTGTGCTTCGCCCTGGACAAATTGTTTCTCGTGAAGAATTAAGTATGAATGTGCTTGGCAAACACCTTTCTCCTTTCGATCGCTCGATTGATATGCATATGTCAAACTTGCGCAAAAAACTTCCAGAAAGAGACAATGGCTTACCATGGCTGAAAACGCTACGTGGTCGTGGTTACTTATTGGTTTGTGAATAATGCTTATTAAGAAATTTAGCTTAAATCAGCTCACTATACGCACATTCACTGTCTTTTGGTTGGCATTCTTTGCCATGACCGCGCTTTTGGTTGCCCTCCCTTATTTTGATAGCCGCTTATACTCAGATTTAAATCAAAATGAAATATCGAGCTATCAAAAGAAACTCGTTGAATCAATTCGTAACAATAGAATCAATGGTATTCTCGCAGGCGTTCCTGTGCTTCCAACTGATAAATTCGACTCTGCTCGCCCAGTCATCATGACGCCTGAAAAAGAAATCTTCGGCGCTTTAGGCGAAGAAAGAATACATATTGCTCAGTTTGCCCAAGAATCAAGTAACTTCGCCCAGCCACAACGCAAAACGTTTAAAGATATTCAAATTGCAGGACCTTTTAAAGTCTATATTGGTGATTCCGACCAAGCATCCGAATTATTCTTTGTATCTCGAGCAAATGGCCAACAAGAAATCTTACGTTATATGCTTGATCACCCTTGGATCTTGCTGCTCTTAACGTTAATTATCACGACTCCTTTGCTTTGGTGGTTCACTCATACCATCGTCAAACCGATTACCAATTTGCAAAAAGCCGCTAATAGCGTGGCTTTGGGGCACTTCAAAGTTGATAATGAGTTAGCGAATCATGGCCCATCAGAATTGCGAGAAGTCGGTCAAAGTTTTAACAAAATGTCGATTGCGATTGATAATCTAATTTCAAACCAACACAATCTACTTTCGTCCATCTCGCATGAATTAAAAACACCATTAACGCGTTTACAACTTTCTACTGCACTGGTTCGTCATCAAACGGGTGATATTGAACCGGTAAAACGTATTGAAAAAGAAATACAACGAATGGATAAAATGATCAGTGAATTGCTGCTCATTTCCCGTCAACAAATGCATTCTCAAATGGAGCACAATTTATTTTCTATTGATCAACTCTGGGACGATGTTATAAAGGATGCCTTATTTGAAGCAGAACAACGCAAAATAACTTGTGATGTCAATATCTCTATTTTACATCCTGAAAAACACATGATTTATGGCAACCTAAGCTTACTCACCAGTGCAATTGAAAACATTGTTCGTAATGCATTGAAATACACTAAAGACCGTATTTTCCTAACTATTAACTTACAAAAAAATGAACAGGATGAAAACTGCCTACAAATTCGAGTGGATGATAATGGCTTAGGCTTACCACCTGAAGAGTTTGATAAAATCTTTAAGCCATTTTATCGTGTAGATGAAACCCGAACACGGGCTACTGGTGGAACAGGGTTGGGATTAACCATTGTTTATAACGTAGTTAATGAGCACCATGGAAAAGTATGGGCAGAATCCAGTAATTTAGGTGGACTTGCCGTCACTATTCAACTTCCATTATGGAAACAAAGTTAGTTCAAACAAAAGGCGATATTTTCATATCGCCTTTTTCTTATTTAATTTTCACCCGTTTTAATCGCAGTGCATTTGACAGTACAGAAAGCGAACTCATCGCCATGGCTGCACCGGCCAGGACAGGACTTAAGTAGCCCAATGCGGCAAGTGGAATACCTAACACATTGTAAATTAAAGCGAAGAATAAGTTTTGCTTAATATTTTTTAATGTCGCACGAGAAATCATTAATCCATCGACTAACTGATCCACCGAATGCTGCATGAGTGTCGCCGATGCAGTTTGTTCTGCAACATCAGAGCCCGATTTCATCGCAAAGCTTACGTTAGCCATTGCTAATGCGGGTGCATCATTCACACCATCACCAACCATTGCGACCACTTTGCCTTGCTGACGTAATCTCTCAATATAAGTCGCTTTGTCACGTGGACTGCAATTACCCTGTGCAGTTTTCACACCTACTTGCTGGGCAACATAATCAACGACAGATTGCTGATCGCCACTCATTATCACCACATCAATATTATGTTGGTGTAAGCGTTGAATCGCTTGCAAACTATCCTCTTTTAGACTGTCTGCTAGCGCAAATGCACCGATTGGACTGTTATCTACAGATACCGCAACAACACTCGCGATTTGCCAAATTTGAGGCATATTATCTGGTAAGGTTAATTCACAATAAGCCGGCTTACCGACTTTAACCAAACCTATTCCATCAATATGAGCAGAAATACCCTGCCCCACTTCGGAATGAACTGAAAGTGCGGTCGGAATTTCAAGTGATTTTTCCTGAGCCGTCAGGACTATTGCTTTAGCTAAAGGATGATTGGCATTTTGCTCAACGGAAGCTGCAATACGATATAAATCTTCCTCAGAATAGACCGCACTTTGTGGCTGCCAAACCTCTGCTATTTTGAGCTCTCCTTGAGTTAACGTTCCTGTTTTGTCTAATACCACCGTATCCACATGCGCCGCCTCTTCCATGGATGCCGCATCTTTAAACCAAATCCCTGCATTGACTGCTTTGCCCATTCCCACCATTATGGCAGCAGGTGTGGCAAGCCCTAACGCACAAGGACAAGCAATAACTAACACAGCAACCGAATGAATTAAGGCAGTAACCCAATCACCTTTTATCCACCAGGTTAATCCAAATGTTATCGCAGAAATTAATAACACGGCTGGCACAAATACAGCAGCAACTTTATCGGCAAAACGAGCAATCGGTGCTTTTGTACCTTGCGCCTCGGAAAGTGCTTTCATCATATCGCCCAATAGGGTTTGCTGACCGAGTTGATTGGCTCGATAAATAAGACTACCTTGTGTCACCATTGCCCCCGCAAGCACAGGACTTTGAGACATTTTTTCTAATGGTTGAGATTCACCGGTTAAATGACTCTCATCGCACCAACCACTCCCTTGTTCAACAACACCATCCGCGGCAATACGTTCACCTTGATTAGCCCTTAAAATATCGCCTATTTTTACTTGATCGAGAGGAATCGTTTCCCAACGATTTTCACGTTGAACACTCACTTGTTTTGGGGTGAGCTGTAATAATAGCCCTAAACTGTTTAAGCTTTGTTTCTTCGTTCTTTCCTCAAGAAATTTCCCTAGGCTGACAAAACCAATTACCATCACCGATACTTCAAAATAGACATGAGATGCGCCATCATGCCCCATTGACTGATGATAAAACAGCATAAAGACCGAATAGAGATAAATCACCAACGTACCAGTACTTACCAGTACATCCATATTGGCCAAACCACCTCGAATACTACCAATCGCACCTTTATAAAAAGGAATGGCTAACCAAAGTTGCACAATGCTCGCAAGAACAAATTGCCACATTGGTGGAATCATCCAAGAATGATGATTAAACATCATCCCGATCATTCCGATTAAAAAAGGAATGTTAATGAACAAAAGCAACCATAAACGCGGACTAATCTTCGTTTCATTAGGTGCGCTAGGCAGCACATTTTGCTTTAGAATGCCATTAAATCCCGCTTTTTGAATAATTGTCAAAATATCTTGTTCTGAAGCCTGAGATGAATCAAATACTACGTGCGCTTCCTCTGCCGCAAAATTCACGCCCGCGTCAGAGACAAAATCATTTCGATTCAATACTTTCTCAATCCGATTAGCACAGGATTGGCAGGTCATCCCCTCGATTTGAATGGCTATTTTTTTATTCTGTTGCATAAAAACCTGCGTCTTCAATTGTTTCAATTAATTGTGGAATACTGACCGCACTTTCATCAAAGGTAACCACTGCTTTACCATCATCAAGTGTTACTACGGCTTTTTCTACACCATTAAGTTCTTCCAACACTCTTGTGACGCTTTTCACACAACCACCACAAGTCATTCCTGTTACATGTAATGTAATTGATTTCATATTTACTCCTTAATTATTGATATAGATTGAAATTGAGCTTACTATAAACATTAACACAAGGTTAAGGTCAAGGATTTTTTATGAACATTAGTGAAGTGGCAAAATTAGTGGGTTTATCAAGTAAACAAATTCGGGATTATGAAAAGTCCGGCTTATTAAAGCCTGCACAACGAAGCCTTTCCGGTTATCGCCATTATGAAGAAAAGGATTTAGAACGACTACGTTTTATTCGTCACTCTCGAGATGTAGGGTTTTCACTCCAACAAATTCACCAACTTTTGCAATTACAGGATAATCCCAATCGTAGTAGCCGAGAAGTTAAAGCACTTACGACACAGCATATTAAAACATTGAATGAGCAAATTCATCATTTGCAAAAAATGGTAGAGGAATTGGAACGATGGCATAACGCTTGTCAGGGCAATGATTGCCCTGAATGCAGTATTTTAGAAGGATTAAAAGGATAAATTAATATTCCCAGCTTTCAGGATCGATGCCTAAATCACGCATGATCTCTTTGGCATTTTCAGGAATCTCATCATAGCGTTCTTTCATTAAATCTGCATCAGTCGGTAATGGCTGACCCGTAAAAGCATGCAAGAATGCCTCACAAAGCAATTCACTATTTGTTGCATGGCGCAAACTTTTCAGCTGACGACGCGTACGCTCGTTCGTCAAAATTTCCAATACTTTAATTGGAATAGACACTGTAATTTTTTTGACTTGCTCACTCTTTTTGCCATGCTCTGCATAAGGGCTAATATATTTGCCATCCCAGTTTGCCATAATGCACCTTAAATAACCTGATAATTTATCCGTATTTTAATGAAAAATAAGCAAAATGACAATCTAGACGGCTAAAAGTATAGCATGCTATTTCCCTTACATTCACTTACAAACATTTACAATAATTTGCAGAACTAAAAACCATTACCTTTGACTAAATGCCTGTTGCATTCGCAATACATTATTGTTATTTGAAGATAACGACATGTTTAATATTGAGGTCTATTATGTCAAAAAAACTTTTTGCTGAATTCTTCGGCACATTTTGGTTAGTGTTTGGTGGTTGTGGTAGTGCAATCTTTGCCGCTTCTGTCAACCTAGGTATCGGTTATGTGGGTGTTGCATTTGCCTTCGGTTTAACCGTATTAACCATGGCTTATGCTGTAGGTCACATTTCTGGTGGTCACTTTAACCCAGCTGTAACACTTGGTTTAGTGGCTGGCGGTCGTTTCTCTGCGAAAGATGCTCTTCCATACATTGTTTCTCAAGTAGTAGGTGGTTTGGCAGCAGGTGCAGCACTTTATCTTATCGCATCAGGTAAAGCGGGATTTGATGTAACTGCAGGTTTCGCATCTAACGGTTACGGTGATCATTCTCCTGAAGGTTATTCTTTAGAAACGGTATTTGTAGCAGAAGTATTATTGACTGCATTCTTCTTATTAATCATCATGGGTTCAACGCATAAAAATGCAGCTGCAGGTTTTGCGCCAATCGCAATTGGTTTAGGTTTAACTTTAATCCACTTAATCAGCATTCCTGTATCAAATACCTCTGTAAACCCGGCTCGTAGTACTGCAGTTGCAGTATTCCAAGGTTCTTGGGCAATCGACCAATTATGGTTATTCTGGGTTGCGCCGATTATCGGTGGTATTTTAGGTGGTATTATCTACCGTACTTTATTAGCGAAAAATAACTAAGATTTCGTTTCATAGAAAAATAAGATGGCATCACCACGATGCCTTCTTTTTTATCTTTTATATCTATAATCCAAATATATAAATAAAAACCACCTTTCGGTGGTTTCAGTCAATTATAAGGTTTTTGCAAGATCTTTTAGGAAAGCTTTAAACTCTTTACCTAATTTATCATGACGAAGACCATATTCTACAAAAGCTTCCATATAGCCAATCTTGTCACCACAGTCAAAGCTTCTGCCTGTCATATGGAATGCTTCAACGGTCTCTTTCTCAATAAGCATATCAATTGCATCCGTTAATTGGATTTCATCGCCCACACCAACCGGTGTTCTTTCTAATAAATCCCAAATCGCAGCAGAGAACACATAACGACCTACAACGGCAAGATTTGATGGTGCCTCATCAACAGATGGTTTTTCAACAATGCTATTAATTTTAACGCTATCACCGCCTTTTAACTCTACACCACCACAATCCGCGATACCATAGCTACTCACTTCATCAGCGGCAACAGGCGCTACCATAATTTGGCTTGCTTGTGTTTCTTTAAAACGTTTAATCATTGCTGAAAGATTTTCTTTCTTTTGATTTGCCGTAAAATCAGCTAAAAGCACATCAGGTAACACCACTGCAAACGGCTCGTTTCCAACGACAGGACGACCACATAACACAGCATGGCCCAAACCTTTCGCATTACCTTGACGAACATGCATGATCGTTACATCTTTAGGACAAATAGAACGAACCTCTTCCAAAAGTTGACGTTTAACACGTTTCTCAAGCATGGTTTCCAACTCAAAAGACGTATCAAAGTGGTTTTCAATCGCATTTTTAGAAGAATGTGTGACTAACACGATTTCTTTAATTCCTGCTGCGACACACTCATTCACAACATATTGAATCAGTGGTTTATCCACAAGCGTTAACATTTCTTTTGGAATCGCTTTTGTTGCTGGCAACATACGGGTGCCTAGACCGGCTACGGGAATAATTGCTTTCATTGATTTTCCTTTTTGTTTAAATATTCAATGACCACACTTCTGTAACACAAAAGTGCGGTCATTATTTATTAAATTTTGATAGATTTAAGTTGGAAAAGTTCCTTCTCTACCTTTATAACTCAAATTCCGTTATTTTTAAAATCTTGCAAACCAATGGGTTTAATTTTTTGAAAAACGTTAATTAAATTATAAATAGAATGTAAAACATTCATAAAACTCGTCGGTCTAAGATGCCCCATCTATATGTTCATCTTTTGACTGCAGAATTCGTTGGTAAATTTCCTCTCGGTGAACGGATACTTCTTTAGGCGCTTGCACACCGAGTTTGACTTGGTTTCCACGTACACTCAAAACCGTGATAGAAATATCGTCTCCAATGAGAACACTTTCGCCAACTTTTCGAGTTAAGATTAACATCTTTTATCTCCTTAGTTTGCATTTATTAGATATCCCTATCAATCAAGTAAAGATCGGCATCCCACCGACCTGCTTGTACTACAGATTATTGCTTAACCAGTTTTGTGCGACAGTTAATGCTAGATTCACATTTTCTGGTTGGGAGCCTCCTGCCATTGCCATATCAGGGCGACCACCGCCTTTCCCACCAACTTGCTGAGCCATTAAATTCACTAGCTCACCAGCCTTCACTTTAGTAGTTAAATCGCTTGTTACGCCAACGACGAGGTTGACTTTATCATCTAAAATAGATGCAAATACAATTACGCCTGAACCAAGTTGATTTTTTAAATCATCAACCATCACACGTAACGATTTAGTTTCAATTCCGTCTAGTTGATGTACGATTACAGAAACATCATTAATTTTAACCGCACTTTTCACTAAATCGGACCCCGCTTGCATTGCGGCTTTTTCTTTTAATCCTTGTAATTCTTTTTCTGCTTTCTTCGCTTTATCTTGAAGTTGCTGAATTTTCTCAACAAGGGTATTAACGTCAGATTTAAATAAATCTGCACTTTGAGCAAGAATGCGTTGTTGATTATGTAACCAATTAATTGCATTTTCACCCGTTACCGCTTCAATACGACGAACACCTGCTGCAACTGCAGTTTCCGCCACAATTTTAAATAAACCGATATCACCAGTACGTTTAGCATGAATGCCACCACAAAGTTCAACGGAGAAATCACCCATTGTTAAAACACGTACCACATCAGCATATTTTTCACCGAATAACGCCATTGCACCTTTTGCTTTTGCCGCTTCGATATCCATTACGTCCGTTTGAACCACATAATTCTCACGTACTTTTTGGTTTACCAACGTTTCAATTTCGTTAAGCTGTGCTTTGGTAATCGCTTCCGGATGAGCAAAGTCAAAACGTAATGCTGTATCGGATACTAATGATCCTTTTTGCACTACATGGTGACCTAAAACTTGACGCAATGCGGCGTGTAATAAGTGTGTTGCAGAATGGTTAAGTGACGTTTGATGACGTCTTGCTGCATCCACAACCGCATTGACTGTTTGTCCGACTTTTAAACTGCCTAGTTCTAACTCACCAATATGACCAAATACTTGACCATATTTTTGAGTATCTTTTACATTAAACTGAATACCTTGAGAGGTTAAATAACCACTGTCACCAATTTGGCCACCCGATTCTGCATAAAATGGAGTGTTTTCTAAAATTACCACAGCGCTTTGGCCTGCAGTAATACTCTCTACTGATTTACCATCATGGAAAAGTGCGGTCACTTTGGCTAAAGATTCTGATTCAGTATAACCTTCAAATTTCGTTTCACCTTCTACACGAATAACATTGTTGTAATCCATGCCGAATTGGCTTGCAGATTGTGCGCGTAAACGTTGTGCTTCCATTTCACGCTCAAAACCTGCTTCATCAATTGCAATATCACGCTCACGACATACGTCTGCAGTTAAATCAAGTGGGAAGCCATAAGTATCATAAAGTTTAAAGGCTACTTCACCTGATAACACACCATCTTTCACTTGAGCTAGCGCATCATCTAATAAGCTTAATCCGCGCTCTAATGTACGAGCAAACTGTTCTTCTTCTAAACGAAGTAATTTTTCGACATTGGCTTGTTTTTCTTTAACTTCTTTGCCTGCTTCTGCCATGACCTCAATTAAAGTCGGCACAAGTTTATAGAAGAACGCTTCTTTAGCACCTAATAAGTGGCCATGACGCACTGCTCGACGGATAATACGACGTAATACATAACCACGACCTTCGTTTGATGGAATTACGCCATCTGCAATTAAATATGCACAAGAACGAATGTGGTCTGCAATTACGCGTAATGATTTATTAGTTAAATCTGTTGTTCCTACGATTTCAGCTGTTTTCGCAATTAATTTTTGGAAAATATCGATCTCATAGTTAGAGTTTACATGCTGTAATACGGCAGAAATACGCTCTAAGCCCATCCCGGTATCAACTGATGGGCGTGGTAATTTTTCCATTGTACCGTCTGCTTGACGGTTAAATTGCATGAATACCACGTTCCAAATTTCGATATAGCGGTCACCATCTTCTTCTGGTGAGCCTGGAGGGCCACCCCAAATGTGATCACCGTGATCGTAGAAAATTTCAGTACATGGACCACAAGGACCTGTGTCACCCATTGCCCAGAAGTTATCTGATGCATAAGGCGCACCTTTGTTATCACCGATACGAATAATACGTTCTGCTGGCACACCAACTTCTTTATGCCAAATATCATAAGCTTCATTATCGGTTTCATACACGGTTACCCATAATTTTTCTTTTGGTAACCCGAGCCATTGTGGAGAAGTCAAATACTCCCAGGCAAAATTAATCGCATCATGTTTGAAATAGTCGCCAAAACTGAAGTTGCCGAGCATTTCAAAGAAAGTATGGTGACGAGCTGTATAACCTACGTTTTCTAAATCATTATGCTTACCACCTGCGCGCACACAACGTTGTGCAGTTGTCGCACGTGAGTAAGGACGTTTGTCCATACCAAGGAACACGTCTTTAAATTGGTTCATACCGGCATTAGTAAAAAGCAATGTCGGATCATTTTCAGGCACAAGCGAACTACTTGCGACGACTTGATGCCCCTTGCTATGGAAAAAATCAAGGAATGACTGTCTAATTTCTGCTGTTGTTTTCATTGATAAAACCTTGTGTCTCTATCTCGATCACGATTTATAAAAAAGCTCACTATTCTTGCATATTTTGACCTAGAGAAAAAGGCTTTTTCACTGATCTTAAAAAAGAAAACCGCACTCTACTGCATTAATTGAGAAGTGCGGTTACAATTTACGTTATTTTAATAGGGCTAAAAATAATTTTTGATCACTATTCGTCGCGAAGTGGCACAACCAACATATCAATTTTAATGGTATTCATCACTTGACGTGTTGAAGACATCAATTTACTCCAAAAATCTTGGTGATGACCTGTCACTAGTAGATCTACATCATACTGATCAATAGCATCTGTCAAAACTTGACCTAAATCACCGCTACCGCTCAATTTTTCTTTTATTGGATAACCAGCATGTTCGGCTAAATTAATTAGCGCTTTTTGGGTTTCGCTCGAGATTCTATCTTGCATTGATGACATATTGACATCAATTAAACCAGTATAGAGATCCGAGAAGTTTACATCTACATGAATAATAGAAAGTTGCGCATCATTACGTTTTGCAATTCCCACGGCTTTTTTGAGTAGAAATTCACTTTCGTCAGAAAGATCTACCGCAACTAAAACGTGTTTGTACATAATCGACTCCTTACTGATTTGATTGGTCTTTTTTATCTAACAGTATATTAGCACCTTAACTGCACAAAAAACTTGCACTAGATCACAATTTTGAGAATTCTTCTCAATTTTTCATTAAATTTTCAATGTCATCGATTTCTTTTGGTGCCGCCGCGGTCAGATTTTTATTGCCATATTCTGTCATTAGCAAGTTATCCTCAATACGCACACCAATGCCTTTATATTGCGCTGGCACATCCGCCTCTTCTGAAATATAAATACCTGGCTCAACAGTGATGATCATCCCCACTTCAAGCGTACGGCTACGATCATCGTCGTAGCGACCAACATCATGCACATCCAAGCCAAGCCAATGGCCTAAACCATGCATATAAAACTGGCGATAAGCTTTCTCTTCAATCAGCTTATCCACATCCCCTTTCAGGATACCTAAATTCACCAAGCCTTGAGTTTTAATACGAATTACTTCGTCATTTGCCAGTTTAATTGAATTACCTGGCACTAATAACTCAATCGCACGTTTTTGTGCTTTTAACACTAATTCATAAATCTCACGCTGTGGCTGGGTAAATTGACCATTTACAGGGAATGTACGCGTGATATCACCTGCATACATAGCAAACTCACAACCCGCATCAATCAACACAAGATCGCCATCTTTCAAAGGTTGATCATTTTCGGTGTAGTGCAAAATACAGGCATTATCTCCTCCCGCAATAATCGAATTGTAAGACGGGAATCTTGCCCCATGACGATTAAATTCATGCAGAATTTCGCTTTCAATTTCATATTCAAAACGATTTGGACGAGTCACTTGCATCGCTTTAATATGTCCGAACGCAGTAATCTGTCCTGCTTGCTGCATTAAGCGAATTTCATTTGGTGATTTAATTAAGCGCATTTCACTTAACATCGGCTGCCAATCAAAAACAGCATAAAATTTCACCGCACTTTCAGCTAATAATTTATCACCCCAAGGATGACGATCGGCCACATGATAAAGTGCGGTCAATTTTTCCGTTAATTTTGGAAATTCTGTTTTAAAATCATCGATAGAATAGGCTTCATCAAAATTGAGTCTTTGCGGTGCACGCTCAACGCCTAATCGACGACCATTCCAGGTTTCAAGCAAAGGATCTCGCGGACGAAGAAATACCACTGCCTTTTCTGCATCTTCCGTTTTAATCAATAACAACGCTGCATTTGGCTCATTAAATCCCGTTAAATACCAAAAGTAACTGTCTTGACGGAAAGGAAAATCGCAGTCGTTATTACGACGTTTTTCTATTTCGGAAAATAGCAATAAAGCAGAATTTGGCTGCATTTGTGCGAATACTTTTTGACGACGTTCTGTAAATTCTTCTTGCGGTAATGCCGCCATGTATGCGAGATCCATGTTTCGCTCCTTTTAATGTAATATTGGTTTTATTTCTTGTGCATCATCGTTGAAATGGGTGTAAAACAGCATGGCAATGGTGCGAACATATTCAATAATTTCTTCTAAGGCTTCGGCAAGCTCTTCTTCGTCATCATCTTCTTCATAACCGAGCTGGCAAATATCTTGTAAATCATCTACCGCTTCGCCAATTTCGCCTTTTTCTTTACCCAATTCAGTCTGAACAAGCCCTAAACCCAATAAAAATTGGTTTGCCCAGTCTGATAGGCTGTCTGCGCGAGCAAACACGCTCTCATCTTCGGTTAATCCCAATTCAAAATCAAACCCTTCTACATCCCCTAAGGTTTTACCAATCTGTTCATAGATTTCGGTAATTGGCTGAATTAATGCGGTTGGATAGGCGTGGTTATCGTTACTGAATTGATATAAAAGCGGTAACCAGCTTTGATCTTTCAGTCCACCACAAATTAAGCCGCTCAAAAAGCCATGTAATTCAGTTGCATTAATACCAATACCGGCAGATTTGAGTTGTTGATTAAGTTCAGTTTGGGAAATTGTCATTGTTATACCTATAAAATCATCGAAAACCATTAAAGTGTAGCACCACACAAATAAAAATGCGATCGCATTTCTATAAAGAAAAACGATCGCACTTTCTTTCGCAAAGGGGAATTACATCATTCCGCCCATGCCTCCCATACCGCCCATGCCGGCAGCGCCTAAATCGGCTTTATCATCTTTTGGAAGATCGGTCACCATACATTCTGTGGTAATCATTAAGCCCGCTACAGAAGCTGCGAATTGTAACGCAGAACGAGTTACTTTAGTTGGATCTAAAATACCCATTTCGATCATATCGCCGTACTGTTCAGTACCTGCGTTATAACCAAAGTTTCCTTCGCCATTTTTAACCGCACTTGCTACAACTGATGCTTCTTCACCTGCGTTAGTGACGATTTGACGAAGTGGCGCTTCCATTGCACGTAATGCAAGTTTGATGCCTACATCTTGTTCTTCGTTATCACCTTTTAAGGTTACAGCCACTTTGCTTGCTGCACGAACTAAGGCAACACCTCCACCTGCAACGATACCTTCTTCAACCGCGGCACGAGTTGCGTGTAACGCATCATCTACACGATCTTTTTTCTCTTTCATTTCAACTTCAGTTGCTGCACCAACTTTGATTACAGCCACACCGCCGGCAAGTTTAGCCACGCGTTCTTGAAGTTTTTCTTTGTCATAATCAGACGTTGATTCTTCGATTTGCTGACGAATTTGCGCTACGCGACCTTTGATTTGAGCTTCATCACCCACACCATCAATGATCGTGGTATTGTCTTTGTTGATGACTACACGTTTTGCTTGGCCTAAATCTTCTAATGTCGCTTTTTCAAGTTCCATACCGATTTCTTCAGAAATTACGGTACCAGCAGTTAAGATCGCAATATCTTGTAACATTGCTTTACGACGATCACCAAAACCAGGTGCTTTCACTGCTGCCACTTTCACGATACCGCGCATAGTGTTCACTACTAAGGTTGCAAGCGCTTCACCTTCGATATCTTCAGCGATAATTAATAATGGTTTACCCGCTTTTGCGACACCTTCTAATACTGGAAGTAATTCACGAATATTTGATACTTTTTTATCTACTAAAAGAATGTATGGGTTATCTAATTCAACAGTTGCCGTTTCTGGTTTGTTGATGAAATAAGGTGATAAGTAACCACGATCGAATTGCATCCCTTCCACAACGGCTAATTCATCGTCAAGACCTGTACCGTCTTCTACGGTAATCACACCTTCTTTACCCACTTTTTCCATTGCTTGAGCAATTAACTGACCCACAATGCTGTCTGAGTTAGCCGAAATTGTACCAACTTGTTCAATTTCTTTAGAAGTTTCACAAGGTTTAGATAAATTTTTAAGCTCAGAAACAACCGCACTTACCGCTTTATCAATACCGCGTTTTAAATCCATTGGATTCATGCCTGCAGCCACAGCTTTTAAACCTTCATTTACGATAGCTTGAGCAAGAACTGTCGCAGTCGTTGTACCGTCACCGGCTGCATCATTGGCTTTAGAGGCAACCTCTTTCACCATTTGTGCACCCATGTTTTCAAATTTATCTTCTAATTCAATTTCACGTGCGACAGATACACCATCTTTAGTGATGGTTGGTGCACCAAATGATTTATCTAAAATTACATTACGACCTTTAGGGCCAAGGGTCACTTTTACTGCATCCGCTAATACATTCACGCCTTTAAGCATTTTTACGCGAGCATCGTTACCAAATTTTACGTCTTTTGCTGCCATTTTCTTTTTTCCTTAATTTAAATTATTCCACAATAGCCAAAATATCGTTTTCAGAAATGATTAACACTTCTTCACCATCGATTTTTTCACTTTTCACGCCATAACCATCATTGAAAATGACCGTATCACCAACTTTTACATCTAAAGGTTGAACGGTACCATTTTCCAAAATACGACCTTTACCCACTGCCAATACTTTTGCACGGGTTGATTTAGTCGCGGCTGAACCGGTTAATACAATACCGCCAGCTGAAAGGGTTTCTACTTCTTCACGTTTGATGATTACACGATCGTGTAAAGGACGAATATTCATGATTAATTTCCTTCTTAAAAATTTGTAAGTTCGTACCCTATATAAGGAAGATTTTTATGATTTCAAGGGCTGTTATTAAAAAATTTATGACAAAATATTTTTCCTATTTAGCCATTTTTTACGTAAAATTCAGCCCATCTTTCATAATAAACAAAACAAGGAATAACAATATGCACTTAACATCAAGAGAACAAGAGAAATTGATGCTTTTTTTAGCCGGTGAGCTTGCGGCAAAACGCAAAGCGCGTGGCGTAAAATTAAACTATCCTGAGGCAATCGCGTATATTGCCAGCCATTTACAAGAAGCAGCGAGAGATGGTATGAGTGTGGCGGAAGTCATGCAATATGGTGCAACGTTGCTCACTATTGAAGATGTGATGGAAGGCGTCTCTGAGATGGTTCATGAAGTACAAATTGAAGCAACGTTCCCAGATGGCACGAAGCTTGTTACCGTGCACAATCCGATTAGATAAAAGAACATTCCCCCTCTTTAGCAAAGAGGGGGCTTTCCATGAAAATTTTAAAATAGAATGATTTAAATAAGATGATCCCAGGTGAATATCAATTAGCTGAAGGCGATATTATTGCCAATGTTGGCAGAAAAACCGTCACAATCGAAGTAACCAATTCAGGCGACCGCCCAATTCAAGTCGGTTCCCATTACCATTTCTTTGAAACCAATAATGCCCTTAAATTTGACCGCACTTTAGCGCGTGGAATGCGATTAAATGTTCCATCTGGCAATGCAGTACGTTTTGAACCGGGTGAAGTGAAATCAGTTGAGTTAGTGGCTTTTGGTGGTTCGCAAACTATTTACGGCTTCCATAATCAAATTGATGGCAAATTATAAGGTAGGGCAAGATGGCATTAACAATTTCAAGAGCGCAATATGTAGCAACTTATGGCCCAACCGTTGGCGATAAAGTCCGTTTGGGTGATATCAATTTATGGGCAACCATTGAACAAGATTTATTAACCAAAGGTGATGAGTGTAAATTTGGTGGCGGTAAAAGCGTGCGTGATGGCATGGCGCAAAGTGGTACGGCAACTCGCGACAATCCAAATGTGTTGGATTTTGTGATTACCAATGTGATGATCATTGATGCTAAATTAGGCATTATCAAAGCGGATATTGGTATTCGCGATGGTCGCATTGTCGGCATCGGACAAGCGGGCAACCCTGATACCATGGATAACATCACGCCAAACATGATTATCGGTGCTAGCACAGAAGTACATAACGGTGCACATTTAATTGCGACCGCTGGCGGTATTGATACGCACATTCACTTTATTTGTCCGCAACAAGCACAACATGCGATTGAAAGTGGGGTTACGACTTTAATTGGTGGCGGAACAGGCCCGGCTGATGGTACACACGCGACCACTTGTACACCGGGTGCATGGTATATGGAACGTATGTTCCAAGCGGCAGAAGCTTTACCAGTCAACGTCGGTTTTTTCGGCAAAGGAAACTGCTCAACTTTAGATCCGCTACGTGAACAAATTGAAGCGGGGGCATTAGGTTTAAAAATCCATGAAGACTGGGGCGCAACGCCTGCAGTAATTGATTCTGCCTTAAAAGTGGCAGATGAAATGGATATTCAAGTGGCAATTCATACCGACACACTAAATGAAAGTGGCTTTTTAGAAGATACCATGAAAGCGATTGATGGACGTGTGATTCACACCTTCCACACGGAAGGTGCAGGTGGCGGCCATGCGCCTGACATCATTAAAGCAGCGATGTATCCAAACGTATTGCCCGCTTCAACCAACCCGACTCGTCCGTTTACTAAAAACACTATTGATGAGCATTTAGATATGTTGATGGTTTGCCATCACTTAGATAAACGCGTGCCAGAAGATGTGGCATTTGCTGATAGCCGTATTCGTCCAGAAACTATTGCAGCAGAAGATATTTTGCATGACATGGGCGTATTCTCAATTATGAGTTCAGACTCTCAAGCGATGGGGCGCATAGGCGAAGTCGTTATTCGTACATGGCAAACGGCAGATAAAATGAAAATACAACGTGGTGAGCTAGGCCGTGAGGGGAACGATAACTTCCGCATTAAACGCTATATTGCGAAATACACAATCAACCCAGCGATTGCACACGGTATTGCGGATCATATTGGTTCATTAGAAGTGGGAAAAATTGCCGATATCGTGTTATGGAAACCGATGTTCTTTGGGGTAAAACCGGAAGTCGTGATTAAAAAAGGCTTTATCAGCTACGCGAAAATGGGTGACCCTAATGCCTCAATTCCAACTCCACAACCTGTATTCTACCGTCCAATGTACGGAGCACAAGGCTTGGCAACAGCACAAACAGCAGTATTTTTTGTTTCGCAAGCCGCTGAAAAAGCCGATATTCGTGCGAAGTTTGGTTTACACAAAGAAACCATTGCCGTAAAAGGCTGCCGCAGCGTGGGTAAAAAAGATCTCGTTCACAATAACGCGACACCTGAAATCACGGTAGATCCAGAACGCTATGAAGTGCGTGTAGATGGCGAGCTCATTACTTGCGAACCTGTGGATACGGTGCCATTAGGGCAACGGTATTTCTTGTTCTAATAAAAATACACGCTATTCAATAATAAAGACAGTGCATGTATGACACGCACTACTTTCGAATTTATAAATATGAAAATCCTCAACCCCATTCTGCCTATTATGGATACCATTTTAGGCAATTTAACTAGCCTTCAAGCTGAAGGCAAAATTACCCATCAAACCATTGAACGTGTAGCATTGCAGTGGTATGAAAGCGAGCGCAATATTTTGCGCAAAACCACAAATACGGGGCGCGAAGTTGCCTTTCGCTTGCTAAAAGAAGGACAACGTTTAAAACACGATGATGTGGTTTTTATCAGCGATGAATTAGTGATTGCGATTGAAATTTTACCGAGTGAAGTCATTGTTCTGTCTCCGAAAAACTTGCCTGAAATGGCGCGAGCTTGTTATGAGATCGGTAATAAACATTCGCCACTCTTTTTAGATGGTGATGAAGTGACATTACCTTACGATAAGCCGATGTTTGAATGGCTACAAGCGGCGGGATTTCATCCGCGAAAAGCTGAACGCCGTTTAAACCAAGCGTTAAGGGCGAACTCCGCACAAGGGCACGGGCATTCGCATAGCCATTCGCACGATCATCATGGCTATCACCATCATGGAGACGGCAATTGGCACCAACATTAAACCGAAGCCTGGCAGATTTAGGCGCATTGTTGCACTTGGTTGACCCCACTTTGCCAATCGGGGGCTTTAACCATTCAAACGGTTTAGAAACCTTTGTTCAACAAGGTGTTGTTTCGACAAAAACAAGCCTAAAAGAATATGTGCAAACTCAGCTTTTGCAAAACTGGGTGTATAACGATGGCGCTTATCTTTCGCTCGCATTTGATGCCATGGCTACCAATGATTTTGATCGTTTATGCGAATTAGACCATTCGCTATCTGCGACCAAAATTGCGCGAGAAAGTCGCGAAGGCAGTTTTAAACTCGGTGTGCGGTTATTAAAAATTTTTATCCGCTATGAACAACACCCAATGTTGAGCCAATTTCAGCAAGCGATTCAAAATAAAACCGTGCAAGGCTATTTCCCAATTGTGTTTGCAATGGTGGCGCAAGCGATGGGGCTCAGCAAAGCGGATACCTTGTATGCGTTTTACTACAATGCGGCAGTTGGTACCATTACCAATGGCGTGAAACTCATTCCGCTCAGCCAAATGGATGGGCAAGATATTCTGTTTGATTTGCGTAGTGTGCTCTTGCAAGCTGTTGAATTAAGCCTTGAGCCTAATCTTGATTGGCTGGGTGCAACAACTCTCGCAAATGACATTCGTTCCATGCAGCATGAAGTGCTTTATACGCGACTTTATATGTCGTAAGAGCGGTCATTTTTTATTAAATTTTTACATATCGCAGAGGTTATAAGAATGAGCCTCTACGATAATCAACAAAAGGAACATTATGCGTAACTACATTAAAATTGGCGTAGCAGGCCCTGTTGGCGCAGGCAAAACCGCGTTAATTGAAAAACTAACTCGTGAAATGGCAAGCCGTTATAGCGTAGCGGTGATCACCAATGATATTTATACCCAAGAAGATGCGGAATTTTTAACGAAAAATAGCCTACTTCCGCCTGAGCGAATTATGGGCGTGGAAACGGGCGGTTGCCCCCATACGGCAATTCGTGAAGATGCGTCTATGAACTTAGAAGCAGTTGATGAAATGGTTGCACGCTTTCCTGATGTAGAAATCGTCTTTATTGAATCTGGCGGTGATAACTTATCGGCCACCTTTAGCCCAGATTTAGCCGATGTGACGATTTTCGTGATTGACGTCGCACAAGGTGAAAAAATCCCGCGTAAAGGTGGTCCTGGTATTACTCGTTCTGATTTATTAGTGATTAACAAAACTGACCTAGCGCCATTCGTTGGTGCTGACTTAAGCATCATGGAACGCGATGCGCGCCGTATGCGTAATGGTCAACCATTTATCTTTACCAACTTAATGAAGAAAGAAAATTTAGACGGTGTGATTGGTTGGATTGAAAAATACGCCTTATTGAAAAATGTAGAAGAGCCGAAAGCATTAGTGAGATAAATCATCCTTCCCTCTTCTTTTAAGAGGGAATTTTACAAATTTAATCGGTTATGAACAGTACGCTAAAACTCTCAACTAAACTTTCTTCAAGCGGTAAAACTCAGCTTGCGGAGTATTTTGCTACTCCCCCTTTCAAAGTGATGACGTTACCTGCTTATTCGGATGCTTGGAGGAATGGACTTAATGCTATTCAGATGTCTTCTTCACCAGGACTCTTATCTGGGGATTGTATTGATATTCAAATAACGCTCGCAGAATCGACCGCACTTTCTTTAAATACACAAGCATTTACCCGTGTTCAGGCGATGAATGAAAGCGATTTAGCTGAACAAAACACCTTCATTCAGCTTGAAGAGAATAGCCGCTTATTTTATTTGCCCCACCCATTAGTATTGCATAAGGATTCTGCATTTAAGCAAAAAACATTCATCAATATGCAACCTAATAGCATTCTGATTTATGGAGAGATTGTGGCTATTGGTCGAGTAGCAAACAATGAACGTTTTGAATTTCGTCAATTTTCTTCTCATCTGAAAGCTCAGCTTTTGCAAAACAATGGGCAAACTAAACCACTTTTTTTGGATTGTATTCAATGGCAGCCAGCGCAAATGAAATTGATAGCATTAAGCCAAATGGAAGATTTTTCACATCAAGGCTCATTGATTTATCTCAATTTACAGAAAACACAAACTGAAATTAAGCAAATCGTCCACACACTTCAACAACAAGAAAGCGAAAAATCGCTACTTGTTGGTGTTTCTCAATTAAATGAAGGTGGGCTTATTGTTAGAGTGCTTGGGCATCGTGCTGAACTCATTCAAAAGCTCTTTGAGAGGATCGGTGAACAACTAAAATCAGCATAAAATTAATATTGCCAGGTGATCTTCCCCTAAAAAAATTTATGCGAGAAATGAAAATATCTCTTATACGTCTTATTTGAAATGTGATCCATGTCAAATTTATTTTCTATGTAAATTCCTATAATTACCTCAAATTAATTAACAACCAAAAAAGGTGATTAAAATGACTCAATACAGAAAAGAAGTGGATTTATTAGGTGAACGTGATGTGCCAGCTGATGCATACTGGGGTATCCATACCTTAAGAGCGGTTGAAAACTTTAATATTTCTAATGTAACCATTTCTGATGTACCGGAATTTGTTCGCGGCATGGTAATGGTTAAAAAAGCAACTGCCCTAGCGAATGGTGAATTGGGTGCTATTCCAAGTGATATTGCAAAAGCGATTGTAGCAGCTTGTGATGAAATTCTTACCACGGGGAAATGCTTAGATCAATTCCCATCTGATGTATATCAAGGTGGTGCGGGTACTTCTGTGAATATGAATACCAACGAAGTAGTTGCTAACCTCGCGCTTGAAAAAATTGGTCATAAAAAAGGTGAATATGATGTTATTAACCCAATGGACCACGTGAACGCTAGCCAATCTACCAACGATGCGTATCCTACCGGTTTCCGTATTGCGGTATATAACAGCATTTTGAAACTTATCGACAAAATCCAATACTTACATGATGGTTTCGATAATAAAGCAAAAGAATTTGCTAAAATTTTAAAAATGGGTCGTACCCAATTACAAGATGCTGTACCTATGACCGTTGGTCAAGAGTTTAAAGCGTTTGCCGTATTACTTGAAGAAGAAGTACGTAACTTAAAACGTACCGCAGAGTTACTCCTTGAAGTAAACCTTGGTGCAACCGCAATCGGTACAGGTTTAAATACACCAAAAGGTTATACAGAATTAGTGGTAAAACACCTTGCTGAAGTAACCGGATTACCTTGTGTACCAGCTGAAAACCTAATCGAAGCAACATCTGACTGTGGTGCTTATGTAATGGTTCACGGTGCATTAAAACGTACCGCAGTAAAACTATCTAAAGTATGTAACGACTTACGTTTACTCTCTTCTGGTCCACGTGCAGGTATTAAAGAAATTAACTTACCTGAATTACAAGCAGGTTCATCTATCATGCCTGCAAAAGTGAATCCTGTTATTCCAGAAGTGGTAAACCAAGTTTGCTTTAAAGTAATTGGTAACGATACTACTGTTACTTTCGCATCTGAAGCGGGTCAATTACAATTAAACGTAATGGAACCAGTGATTGGGCAAGCAATGTTTGAATCTATCGACATCTTAACTAATGCTTGCGTGAACTTACGCGATAAATGTGTAGACGGTATTACTGTAAACAAAGAAATTTGTGAAAACTACGTATTTAACTCAATCGGTATCGTGACTTACTTAAATCCATTTATCGGTCACCATAATGGCGACTTAGTGGGTAAAATCTGTGCTCAAACCGGTAAAGGCGTACGTGAAGTCGTATTAGAAAAAGGTTTATTAACAGCAGAACAATTGGATGACATCCTTTCTGTAGAAAACTTAATGAACCCAACTTATAAAGCGAAATTAAATAAATAATCTCGCTGAGAGATAAAAAGAGCGGTCAATTTGACCGCTCTTTTGTTTAATCTAAAACTAAATCTATTATTCATATCCATAAATTCGAGCAAAATTATCTACACTAGGATCTTTTTGCCAATGATATTCGGTATGGTTAGCAATGTCTTGAGCCAAGTCATTACCATAATAATCAGTAATAAAACCAAGCGCCATATCCATACCAGCAGAAACGCCTGATGAAGTGTAAAACTTACCCTCTTTCACCCATTCAAAAGATTTTTTATTAGAAGTCGCTTTTAAGCTATCTAATCGCCCCGTACAAGCCAATAATGCTGAACCTGTACAAACACTTAAACAAACCTCTGACTCATCAATCCACTTACCAAGCTGATTAATAAATTGTTCATCTTTTACTAACTGACGAGTTCCTTGCCCTCCTATAACTAATAACACACTATGAGGCAATAAATGTTCTAGTTTTTCTGTTTCAATATGAAATTCTTGCTTACTATGAATTAATCCACCAACTTGAGATACATAGTGAAGTTTAACATTAGGGACTCTTGCTAAAAACTCAACAGGTCCCATTAGATCTAACGTTTCATAGTCATCAAAGACAAGGCAATAAATGTCCATTTTATATTATTCAATCTTAAAATCTTTCAAGCTAACTAGTCTTCCATGCCTAATGCTTTCTTCACAGGCAAAAAACTACGACGATACTCTGGTAAAGGACCCAGTTCCGCTAATTTTTCTAAGTGTAATTTAGTGGGATAACCTTTATGTTGAGCAAAAGCATATTCTGGATACTTTTTATCTAACGCTTCCATTTCCTGATCGCGCGCGACTTTTGCCAAAATAGAGGCAGCACTAATTTCAGCCACAAGTGAATCTCCTTTCACTACCGCTTGCGCAGGCAAACCAAGATTAGGCGGGATACGATTGCCATCTACCAACACAAAGTGCGGTTGAATTTTTAAGGCTTTTACTGCTCGCTCCATGGCTAACATAGAGGCATGAAGAATATTTAATTCATCAATCTCGGCTGGCTCTGCTCGTCCCATTGCCCAAGCTAAGGCTTTCTCTTTAATTTCTGCTGCGAGTGCAAGGCGTTTTTTCTCACTGAGTTTTTTAGAATCCGCCAAACCAGCAATCGGCTTATTCGGATCTAAGATCACTGCAGCTGTGACAACTGTCCCCACTAAAGGGCCTCGGCCAACTTCATCCACTCCTGCAAATAATTGATAACCTTCAGGATACACAAAATCAGTCATGCTTTTGCTCCAATAAATCAATTACAGCTTGTGCAGCTTGACTATCCGCATCACATTGAATTAATTTGTGTAATTCAGTAAAACGTTGAATTAAAACACTACGAGATTTGACCGCACTTTCGTCATCGCCCAAATACTGAGAAAGTTGTTCTGCTAATTTTTGCGGTTCGCAGTCTTCTTGAATCATTTCAGGTACAAGCATTTCATCTGCCAATAAATTAGGCAATGAAATATATTTTGTTTTGACTAATCGTTTTGCCAAGAAATAGGTGAAAGGTTTCATTCGATAGCCCACCACCATTGGCGATTTACACAACATCGCTTCAAGTGCAGCAGTACCTGAAGCAAGTAAAGTAGCTTCAGCAGCAATCATCACTTGGCGTGCTTTACCATCAATTAAATGCATATCGAGATCAGGTGCAATCTGCGCCTTTATTTCCTCAAATTGCTGGCGGCGTTTTTCATTCACTAAAGGGACTAAAAACTGCAAGTCTGGATATTTTTCTTTTAATAACAAAGCGGTTTTTAGAAATGGATCTGTCAGAAACCCAACTTCGCTCCCTCGACTCCCCACTAAAATGGCAAGATAACGTCCTTTTTCATCAATACCTAAGGTCTGGCAAGCTTCCGCTCTATTTGGTTTTAATGGAATCGCATCCGCCATGGTATGGCCAATAAAACGGCAAGGCACATTAAAACGATCATAAAAAGCTTTTTCAAAAGGAAGAAAAGCCAATACTTGATGAGTTGCTTTGGCAATTTTGTAAATACGATTTTGACGCCAAGCCCATACAGATGGACTCACATAATGAATCGTCTTAATCCCTTTTTCTTTTAATTTCAGTTCAACGGTGAGATTAAAATCCGGTGCATCAATACCGATAAATACATCCGGTTTAATAGCAGAAAGTTGTTCGATGATACTACGACGAATTTTTAGCAATCGCGGCAAATGTTTGAGGACTTCTACTAGCCCCATGACCGAGAGCTCTTCCATATCAAAAAAGCTTTCAAAACCTTGAGCAATCATTCGCTCGCCACCAATCCCGACAAATTTAGCTTGCGGATAGTGGCGTTTAAGCGCTTGAATGAGGCCTGCACCAAGAATATCACCAGAGACTTCACCGGCAATAATCGCAATAGTCGGATTTTCTTTTATCATTAAATTTATCCTAAAAAACGACCGCACTTTGAACAAATCATAGTGCGGTCTCTTTGTTATTCATCATTTTCTCTTAACGAGAAAAGAAACGTTAATTAACGAATAATGCCACGAGTAGAACGTTTGAAGAATTCCACAAAGAAACTAATTGCAGATTCTGTTTGCGCAATTTGTTCAATTTCAGGCAACACTTCTTCAAGGGTTTTACCACTGCGGTAAATCATTTTATAAACGTTACGAATCGCGTGCATGGTTGGTTTATCAAAACCACGACGTTTTAATCCTTCAAGGTTAACACCGAAAGGTTGTGCATGGTTACCTTGAGCCATCACATAAGGCGGCACATCTTGGCTAACCATAGAACCACCACCTAGCATAACGTGTGCCCCTACGATCACAAATTGGTGAATCGCAGACATACCACCAACAATTACGAAATCATCTAATTCAACATGACCAGCAAGTGTTGCATTATTTGCTAAGATACAATTATTCTTGATTTGGCAGTCATGGGCAACATGTACGTTCACCATGAGTAAATTGTTATTACCAATACGTGTTACACCACCACCTTGGATAGTGCCACGATGAATCGTCACATGCTCGCGAATACGGTTTCCATTACCAATAACGGTTTTTGTTGCTTCGCCCTTATATTTTAAATCTTGGTTTACTTCACCAATGCTGGCAAATTGATAAATCTGGTTATCTTCACCAATCACGGTATCGCCTTTCACGACAATGTGAGAATTTAAAACAGTACGTGCTTTAATCTCAACGCTCCCTTCAATAATACAGAAAGGACCGATAACAACATCTTCGCCAATAACTGCGCCATCAGCGACAAGCGCGGTCGGGTGAATTTTTGCACTTGGGTGGATCATACTTACCCCTTAATTTTCTTTAATTATCGACGAGCACACATTAATTTGGCTTCACAAGCTACTTCACCGTTTACGGTTGCAATACCCGTGAATGCTGTAATACCACGACGTTCTTTAATCACTTGAACGTTCAATTCCATTTGATCTCCAGGTAATACCGGGCGTTTGAAACGCGCTTCATCAATACCTGCGAAATAGAATAATTCTCCACCTTTTAATTCATGGGTTTTAAATGCAAGTAATCCCATTGCTTGTGCCAAAGCTTCAAGAATTAACACTCCTGGTAAAATCGGTTCACTCGGAAAATGACCCGTAAAGCAAGGTTCGTTTACACTGATATTTTTAATTGCTTTTAACCACTCACCTTCTTTGTAGTCCAACACGCGATCCACTAATAAAAATGGATAACGATGTGGCAATAAGGTCATAATTTCTTTTGCTTCAATCACTTTACTTACTTGATTCTCTGACACGTCTAATACCTTTAAAATAAATAATAATAAAACATTGAGATTATACGATATTTCTGTATAAAAATAAAACGCACCCTAAGGTACGTTTTAAAAATCTTAGCCAAGTTTTTTCTCAAGGGCTTTCAGTCGTTTATTCATACCATCAATCCCCAAGGTAAGTGCGGCTGTTTTTCGCCACTCTTTATTAGTTTGTAATGGAATGCCCGATGAGTAAACGCCTGGTTCAGTAATTGGACGCATCACCATACCCATGCCTGTCACAGTTACTTTATCACAGATTTCCATGTGACCATTAATCACACTTGCTCCGCCAATTAAACAATAACGCCCCACTTTTAGGCTACCCGCCATAATGACACCGCCAGCCACCGCTGTTCCCGTGCCAATATGAACGTTATGCGCAATTTGACAAAGGTTATCAATAATGACGTTATCTTCAATGACTGTCGCATCTAAGGCGCCACGGTCAATACAAGTGCAAGCACCAATTTCGACATTATTACCAATGATCACTTGACCAACTTGTGGAATTTTCACCCATCGACCACGATCATTTGCATAACCAAAACCATCACTACCGATGACTGCTCCTGATTGAATTAAGCAATTTTGTCCAATTTCTACTTCATGATAAACGCTTACATTTGCCCAAAGCTGTGTGCCCGCACCAATTTTTGTGAATTTACCCACAAAACAACCCGCGCCAATAATCACGTTATCGCCTAATACAACACCTTCTTCAATAACGGCATTTGCACCAATTGATACATTTTCACCAATTGAAGCTTTTTCAGAAATAACTGCACTTGGGTGGATATTTTGAGCCGCTTTCGGGGTAGTATCCATATATTGAGCTAATACTGCATAAGCAACATAAGGATCTTTAACGATAAGTAAATTACTTTCAGGTGAGCAAAATTCCACATCTGCTTCTGACACGACAAGAATACCTGCTTTAGATTCGGCTAATAAAGGACGGAATTTTGCATTAGAAATGAAGGTAAGCTGGTTAGGTTCTGCTTTTGACAATGCGGCAATATTATTAACGACAACGTCGGCGTTACCGCGAAGGGTACCGCCGACTTTTGCTGCTAATTCCTGTAAAGAATAGGATTTTTGCATTATGAGAACCTATTATTTTTTCTCTTCAGTTTTTGCTGGAGCGGCTTTTTCAGTTGTTGGAATAGATTTTAATACTTCTTCAGTAATATCTTTACCATCTACTGCAAATACGACAGAGTTTGCATCTAAAACATAAGTATAACCTTTTGTTTTTGCTAAGTTATTCGTTGCAACTTGAATGCTTTCTAATAATTTACCACGCTCTTCAGTTTGACGTTTTTCGTTTAACTCTTGGAACTCTGCCACTTTTTTATCTTGCTCTTCCATTAATTTATTTAATGCAGCTTCTTCATCTGAACCAAATTTAGTGATTTCTTCTTGGCGTTTTTGAATTTCAGCTTGACGTAAACGAGGTGCATCTTTTTGTAAAGCTGCAACTTTTGCTTCTACTTTTTTACGAGATGCTACGATTTTGTCATCAATTTCTTTCTTACTTGCAGCAAGTTTGTCCGCCATTGGTTTGAATTCTGCATCTAACTTATCTGCTACAGCTTGACGATCTGGGTGGTTTTGGAATAAGTAACCCGCGTTGATGAATGCGATATTTTCATCTGCAGCAGCAAAACCTGATGCAAGTGCAAGACCTAAAGAAAGTGCGGTAACTTTTACTACGTTTTTCATGTTTGAATTTCCTTAAATTAGTTTAGTAAATATTCCTGTGCCAGCTAACTCACTGACACAGAACGAAGATTTTGACTTAAATAGAACGTAAAAGTTCAATTTATTAGAAAGAACCACCAATACTGAATTGGAATTGTTCTACATCATCATTTTCATATTTTTTGATTGGTTTCGCATAAGAGAATACCAATGGTCCAATTGGTGATTGCCATTGGAAAGCAACACCAGTTGAAGCACGGACTCGACCTGCTTTACTGTAATCAGGTAATGTTGCATAAATCGGAGATGATTTTAAGCCTTCTTTATCTGATTTCCATTTTGTATTCCAAACGCTCGCTGCATCAACGAAAAGTGAGGTTCTTACGCTATTTTGGCTTTTATCTCCCACAAATGGGGTTGGAACAATAAGTTCGACACTTGCTGTAGTCATCGCGTTACCACCAACGACATCAGTACTTTGATACCATTGGCCATATTTGTCTTGATAAATCGCATTAGGACCTACCGCACCGTAAGCAAAACCACGTAATGAACCGATACCACCAGCCGTATAAAGTTGATAGAACGGTACACGTTTACCACCTAAGCCATTTGCATAAGAAGCGGTTGCTTTTCCAGATAATACCCAACGATGATCACGATCTAATGGGTAGAAACCTTGAAGCTCAGCGCTTAATTTATAATATTTATTATCAGATCCTGGAATGGTGACACGACCACCTAAACTTGCTTTTACCCCTTTAGTTGGGAAATAGCCACGGTTTAGACTGTTGTAGTTCCAACCAAATGAGAAATCAAAATCATTAGTTTTGATTGAGTTTCCAGTTAAATTCATTGACTTCATATATAAATCACGGTTGTATTCATACGCGAAGTTACTGATTTTATTATAAGTATAACCTAATCCCACATAATATGAGTTGTTCTCATTAACAGGGAAACCTAATGTGACATTACCACCATAAGTCGTACGTTTATAGGTTGATGAAGTATCACTTTTCGAGTTATCGTAAGTTTCATAGAATACGTTTCCACCTAAACTTACCCCATCTTTAGTAAAGTATGGTTCTGTATAACCCAAGTTTACACTTGTACCATAGTCATTACGTGTACCGGCTAAACTTACCGCTGCACCTGTTCCCAAGAAGTTGTCTTGTTTCACGCTTGCTTGATAGCTGATACCACTCTCTGTACCATAACCGATACCAAAGTTAATACTACCGGTATTACGTTCTCTTACTTTATATACAACATCGACTTCATCATTAGAACCTTGAATTGGTTCAACACGATTCTCTACACTCTCAAAGAAACCCGTTCTATCTAAACGCACCTTACCTAATTCAACTAATTGAGAATTATACCAAGTTCCTTCTTGCTGACGCATTTCTTGACGTAATGTACTATCAGCAGAAACCGTATTACCTTCAAAACGAACTTGACGTACAGATAAACGACGTCCCGCATCAACAACAAAGGTTAATGCTAATGTTTTATTCGCATCATCAAAAGTTGGCACTGTATTCACTGTTGCACTACCGTAACCACGTTCACCTAATTTATCTTTAATTAAGCTTTCAACATTTTGCACATCCGCACGACTGAATGTATCGTTTAAGTGAAGTTCACCTAATAATGGTTGTAATTCATCAGCCATACCACCTAAGTTACCAACAATACGCGCAGAACTTAAGTTATATTTTTCACCTTCACTTACATCAATAGTGACATCAGCCTTTGTATGCTCTTCATTTAACTGAACATCTGTTTTGGTCACTCTTGCTTTAGCATAACCATTATTTTGGTAGTAGTCTTGGATAGCTTGAATATCTTTGTCAAACTGGGAACCATCAAACTTATTCCCCCAAAGTTTCCACCAAGAATCTGGTTGAAGCTCCATTTGTTCTTGTAACTTACTGCTCGAAATCGCTTCATTTCCATTAAAAGTCACTGAACGAAGTTTTGCCGTATCATCTTCATCAATTTGAAGGGTAATTTCTGCACGGTTATTGGGTAAAGTTGTCACAATTGGTTCAACTTTCGCATTATAACGGCCTACACTCTTATAATGTTCTCTTAAGGTTTTCGCAAACTCTTCTAATTTCGCACGATTTAATACATCACCACTTTTGAACCCATTTGCATCAAGATTTTGTTTTAAAGCTTCTGTTGGAATATATGAATTGCCTTTAATATTCACTTCAGAAATGATTGGTTTCGCGATAACGCTCACAACTAACGCATCACCATCTTGGAAAGCTTTGACATCATCAAACTGTCCACTTACAAACAATGAACGTACAATATTGGCTACGTCTTTATCCGTTACACGCTGACCGCTACGAACAGGAAGGCTTGCTAAAATTTGTTGTTCTAAGTCTCCTTGAGCACCGTCAATACGAATGTCTTTTGCTACAAATGGTGCCGCAAATACACTCGTTGTAGTACCGAATAATAAACTTGCGATTAGAAGTTTTTTCATCGACTTTATCCTATAAAAAATAATAATTATAAACGTAAGAAATCATTAAAAAGCACAAAAATTGTTTCAATTAACAAGATTGTTAGCCCTATACGATAACTTAAATTTTGTACCCGTTCTGAAACAGGTTTTCCTTTGATAGCTTCCGCCGCCAAAAACACGAGATGTCCACCATCTAAAACTGGCAACGGAAATAAATTCATTATGCCTAAATTAACACTAATTAACGCGAGAAAACTTAAGAAATAAATCACGCCTGCATTAGAAGATGCGCCTGCCCCTTGAGCAATTGAAATTGGCCCAGCCAAACTGGAAAATGAAAGTTCACCACTAAGCAATTTCCCGATTGCCTTCACAATAAACCAAGAAATTTGGCCTGTCTTTTCCACACCTTTTTGTAGCGCATCAAGAATACCATATTTTAATTCAGTTCGATACTGTTCGCCAACTTTTAAGAACGTCGGACTTAACCCTACAAACCATTTACCATCTTGATTCTTCTCCGGTTGCAAGGTTTTGTCAAAAATTTCCTGATTTCGTTCAACCTTGATTGTAAAAGGTTGACCTTGTTGTACCTGTGCGACAAAAGCTTTCCAATCAAGTGTGGTCGAATTTTCTGCTAAAATTTTATCGCCAATCAATAGGCCCGCTTTTTTAGCTGGTGAGTTCTCCACCACTTTTGATAAAGTCATCTCCACTTTACTTGAAACTGGATTGATTCCTAATGTTTCAAATGCTGTTTCTTTATCCGGCTCAAATGTCCAATTTTGCAGATTAATGGTTCGTTGATAAGGTCGGTTTTCACCAAAAGGCGTTAATGTGAGCTCAACAGAATCAGAACCTAACTTATCAGTGAGCAATAAATTAATGGTTTCCCAATCAGGGGTATTCTTCCCATCAATTGCCAAAATCTGGGTATTCGGTTCAATTTGAGCTATTGCAGCCGGTGAATTTGACGTGACGTTTTCAATGACCGGTTTAACACTCGGAATCCCTACAGAATAAATCACCCAATATGCCAAAATCGCAAAAATAAAATTAGCAAGCGGGCCTGCAGCAATGACAAAAGCACGTTGAGCGACAGATTTACTTTCAAATGCCTGCGATTTTAATTCTGCTGGAACTTCTTCATTTCGCCCGTCAAGCATTTTGACATAACCGCCAAGCGGAATAGCTGAAATAGCAAATTCGGTGCCCAATTTATCTGTGCGTCGCCAAATCACTTTACCAAAGCCAATCGAAAAACGATGAACTTTAATACCACACTTTCTTGCCGCCCAAAAGTGGCCGTATTCGTGTACGGCTACCAGCACGGCAATTGCAACAATAAATGAGCCAAGCGACCACAAAAATGACATGTTCTATCCTTATAGCACAAAGAAATAGAAGTATGTAAAGAATGGTACTGCAGCCGTTAAACTATCAATACGATCTAAAATACCGCCATGTCCTGGAATTAATTGACTACTGTCTTTAATGCCTGATTCACGTTTAAACATACTTTCGGCTAAATCACCTAATACAGAAATAGCCACAGTTGCTACAGAAAGCACAACAAAACTGCTCATTGCACGGCTACCTAATAAAGTTTCACCTGAGAAATGAATAAATACAAATGCCAATACCGCCGCGGTGATCATACCACCAAATACGCCTTGCCATGTTTTCCCCGGTGATACTTTCGGCGCAAGTTTGTGCTTACCAAAGGCTCGTCCTGCAAAATAAGCACCTGAGTCAGCAGCCCATACTAATACAAATACATAGAGCAATAAGAATAAACCATGATGTGGATCAGCAGTATAATTATCTAAACGTAACCGTAAGACGGCAGCAACAAAGGGAATCAACGTAGAAAACGCAAATAGAAGTTGCAAAGGAATATTTTTACCCCAAAACTTCGCTGAGCTTGGATAAGTCACTACTAACACTAATGCAAGTCCCCACCAACCGACAGAATTTAGCAATAAAAGCGGTAAGTAGTTTTCAAACACTCTCCCCGCATCTAAATAATTCCCTTCGTTGTAAAGCCAAAGGAAGATAAATGCGCCTAAAAATGCCGCAATACAAAGACGCGCCAAAGGATTTTTAAAACGAGCAAATTGAGCCCACTCCCAAATACCAAGCGTCGCCACAAAGCCTAAGGCTAGGGCAAAATAAAATGGGGTAAATAAGAACAAGGCACATAATACCAAAGCAATCAACACAATGGCTGATAATACACGTTCTTTAAGCATAAGTTCTCCGCTTATTCTGTCCCGCCAAAACGGCGATGACGTTGTTGATAGCAGGCAATTGCCTGATTAAAATCTTTTTCACTAAAATCTGGCCAAAGCACATCTAAAAAACACAATTCCGCATATGCAATTTGCCAGAGCAAGAAATTACTAATGCGTTGCTCACCGCTTGTGCGAATTAGTAAATCGACAGGCGGTTCATCTTGTGTCACTAAATGTTGCTGGAAAAGTGATTCATTAATATCACTTACCGAAATCTCATTATTTTTTACTTTTTCAGCGAGTTGTTGAGTCGCTTGAACAATATCCCAACAACCACCGTAATTCGCCGCAATATTTAAAGTTAGTGCGGTATTATTTTCTGTTAAATTTTCTGCTTTTGCGATCTTCTCTTGCAATTTCTCACTAAAACGAGAAACATCACCGATAATCTTTAGACGAATATTATTTTTGTGTAATTTTTTAACTTCTCGATCAAGTGCTTGCATAAAAAGCGTCATTAATGCACTCACTTCTTGCTCGGGGCGATTCCAGTTTTCGCTGCTAAACGCATATAACGTCAAAAATTTAACGCCAGTTTGTCGTGCATAACTCACCGCACGACGCACAGCTGCCACACCGTTTGTATGTCCAAAAATACGCAGCTTATTTTGTTGTTTCGCCCAACGCCCATTGCCATCCATAATAATAGCAACATGTTCGGGAATGTTATTGTTATCAAGTTCTTTCATTCTAAAATATTCGAATTTTATGACCGCACTTTTGCGTATTCTACATCAACTTTTTAATCAGCGAATCGGCTAATTCTCGGGCTTGCTTATCTACGGCCAATACATCATCAATGCTTGAAATAATAGAAGATGGCATTTGTTCAACCGATGCTTGGTTAATTTTCGCAATATCCGTAAATTTAATATAGCCATCTAAAAAGGCTTGTACTGCAATTTCATTTGCTGCATTCATTGCAGTTGTCGCATACTGCCCTTCTGCAAACGCATCGATCGCTAATTTTAAATTTGGATAACGATTAAAATCAGGTTCGATAAATGTCAATTCTTTGATTTTAAAGAAGTCTAATGATTCCACACCACTGACTGTACGATTTGGATAAGCCATGGTTTCCGCAATGGGCGTACGCATATCCGGGTTACCCATTTGAGCGATGACCGAGCCATCTACATAACGTACCATTGAATGAATAATAGATTGAGGATGAATAATCACTTCCATTTCATCAGCCGATGCATTAAAAAGCCAACGTGCCTCAATGTACTCTAAACCTTTATTCATCATTGTGGCAGAATCCACAGAGATTTTTTTACCCATTGACCAGTTTGGATGAGCAACAGCTTGTGCGGGAGTTATATGCTCAAACTCGTTTAATGGCGTATAACGGAAAGGTCCACCAGAACCGGTTAAGACAATTTTACTGACGCCCAATTCTTTCAAAGGACAAAACCCAACCTTTTCTTGGGCTTCTGGAGGCAAAGATTGAAAAATCGCGTTATGTTCGCTATCGACTGGCAATAATTTTGCTTTTGACTGCTTCACTGCATCAATAAAGATCTGGCCACAAGTCACCAACGATTCTTTATTCGCAAGCAAGACTTTCTTACTTGCTTTTACTGCTGAAAGAGTCGGTAGTAATCCCGCCGCCCCAACAATGGCTGCCATAACTTGATCGGCATCTGGATGTGCTGCTAGCTCACAAATGGCTTTCTGCCCAGCTAAAACTTCCGTTTTAATGTGGTGTGAAGCTAATTTTTCTCGCAATACCCTTGCTGCATTTTCATCATCTAATGCAGCAAAGTGCGGTTGAAATTTCACGCATTGTTCAAACATCGTCTCAACATTTTTGCCCCCTACTAACGCAAAGGCATGGTATTTGTCAGGATTATGTTCGATAACAGAAAGAGTGCTATGACCAATAGAACCAGTTGATCCTAAAATAACAAGATTTTGTTTTTGCATAAAATTTCGACCGCACTTTGTGCTTTTATTTTTTTATCAGAATAGAACAAGGGCAGACACTTGGTCTGCCCCAAAACATGGTTCGACAATTAGAAATCCATTAATTCCTTTTCTTTATCTGCTAAGATCTCATCCACTTTTTTGATATAGCTATCAGTCACTTTTTGAATGATTTCTTCCGCTTTATGTTGATCGTTTTCGCTGATTTCTTTGTCTTTTAATAATGCTTTGATTTTATCATTTGCATCACGACGTACGTTACGAATTGCCACTTTACCTTGCTCACCTTCGCTTTTTACGATTTTGATTAAATCACGACGGCGTTCTTCAGTTAATGGAGGAAGAGGCACGCGAATTGTTGTACCTGCTGAAGATGGGTTTAAACCTAAATCAGACGTTAAAATTGCTTTTTCTACTGCACTGATTAAAGAACGGTCAAATACTGTTACCGCTAAAGTACGTGCATCTTCTGCAACAACGTTAGCTAATTGACGAAGTGGTGTCGCTGCACCATAGTATTCCACTTGGATTGCGTCTAATAAGCTTGGTTGTGCACGGCCTGTACGGATTTTTGCAATATGCCCACGCAACGCTTCGAGGCTTTTTTCCATGCGAGCTTCAGCATCTTGTTTGATTTCATTAATCATTCATCTGTCCTTTTTAATAAATAAAGATAAAACACAGTGATTTTACTGGATTTTTAGGGAGTTTTGAATAAATTTATTCATAAAAAAGGCGAGATTGTCTCTCGCCATTTTATTCTTAAAAAAATTAACTAATCGTTGTGCCTTCTTCTGTACCAAGTACCACTTTACGTAACGCACCTGGTTTACACATATTAAATACACGAATTGGCATACCGTGGTCACGAGCGAGTGTGAACGCAGCTAAATCCATTACTTTTAATTCTTTATCAATCACTTCTGCATAAGATAATTTATGGTATAGCTTCGCATTAGGATTTTTTGCAGGGTCGCAATCATACACGCCATCAACTTTGGTCGCTTTTAACACGATATCCGCTTCAATTTCGATACCACGTAAACATGCAGCTGAATCTGTAGTAAAGAACGGGCTACCTGTACCGGCTGAGAAAATGACTACACGTTTTTCACGCAACATTTTGATGGCTTCAGACCAGTTATAGGTATCGCAAATCCCATTTAATTGGAATGCAGACATTAATTTTGCATTCACATCTGCACGATGAAGCGCATCACGCATTGCCAAGCCATTCATCACCGTTGCAAGCATCCCCATATGGTCGCCCACCACGCGATTCATGCCGGCTTTAGCTAATTTTGCGCCACGGAATAAGTTACCACCGCCGAGCACAACACCAACTTCCACGCCCATTTCAATTAATTCTTTAATCTCTAACGCCATACGATCAAGGATTGAAGGATCGATACCGAAGCCCTCGTCTCCTTGTAATGCTTCACCACTTAATTTCAATAAAATACGTTTGTAAATTGGTTGGCTCATTTGTCTTTTCCTTTGTCGGTTACAAAATTTGGCCTATTCTAGCAAAAGAGCGAAAAAGTTAAAAATGGAAATTGGTCAGAAAAGTGCGATAAAATATCGCTGTTTTGATTTTATAGGTAAATTTTATGAAGATTTCAAAAACCTCACAAATTTTAACCGCACTTTTTTCTTTGGCTTGCGCCATTGCTGCGGGTTATTTGATTTTACGAGGTTCAGGGATGTTTCCTGAGCCATCTATTAGTCTGATTTTACTCACGGCTATTTTCATTATTTTGTTAAGTAGTAGCCGAAAATCTTTCTATTTTATTTTATTACCCTTAGTTTGCTTACACGCAATTTATACGCCGACAGGCTTAAATTTTGGTGCACCAAGCTACCAATATATTGCATCGGTTCTCGCGACAGATATGCTAGAGACCAAAGAGTTTCTCATGCAAATCCCTGTGAGCAGCTATTTAGCGGCATTGGCTATTCCAATTTTAGTCTTTTTACATTATAAAAGTGCGGTCAAATTTGAGGTGAAATTTTATCGCAATAAAACATTCATTGCCCTCGCTACCCTGTTGATTGGTTACAACTTACCTATTGCTGCACCATTAAAAGAAACGATAGATTCGAGTGTAGAAATTGTTAATGAATGGCAAAAATTGAAAAAAATGTCACAGGAAAGCAGCTGGGGACAATCCACATTAGAAAATTCTAAATATCAAGATTATGTGATTATTTTGGGTGAAAGTGCGAGAAAAGATTACTTGCATGCGTATGGATACCCCGTCAATGACACACCATTTATGTCATCAGCAAATGGTACACTGATTGATGGCATGACATCCGCCGGAACCAACACTGTCGCCTCATTGCGCTTAATGTTAACGTTACCTGATAAAGAAAAATGGGAACCAAACTATGATTTAAGCTTAGTGGATCTCATTAAGTCTGCAGGTATGAAAACCTACTGGCTTTCTAATCAAGGTTTCTTAGGTGAATACGACACGCCGGTAGCCTCGCTTGCATCAAAATCTGATGAAACCATTTTCTTGAAAAAAGGCGGGAGCTTTAATTCGACAAACTACAGCGATTTTGATTTAATCCATAAATTCGCCCAAGTTTTAGAAGATCCAACGCAAGGTAAACGCTTTATTGTATTACACATTTATGGCTCACATCCGCTTGCTTGCGATCGCGTTGAAGATTACCCGAAAATTTTCAATGACAATGATATAGAGAAAAAGAACGAATACTTAAATTGCTATATTACATCCATTAAGAAAACCGATGATTTTATTAAGAAAGTGTATGAAACGCTCAAAGAAAACGAGCAAAAAACACACCGCACTTTCTCGATGATTTATTTTTCAGATCATGGTTTATGTCATCAAGAAGATGATAAACATGGTGTAACCTTGTTTAACCAAAACTGTCACAGCCAATTACATCATAATATTCCGCTCTTTAAGATTTCATCTGATGATACGGCACGTAAAGAATACAAAGCCTTTAAATCTGGTCTGAATTTCTTAGAAGGTATTGCTAATTGGATAGGGATCAAAAATCCGAAGCTCACATTAGAAGAAGATTTATTCTCTGAACAAGCTGACAAAGATGATTATGGTCTGAAAAAACTGATTGAAGAAAAATATCGTAAAGATACAGATCCTGCCATCGATATTCGTCCAAAGAAATAGAAAATCTCAAATTTCAGACAACAAAAAAGCCGATATTCAATATCGGCTTTTTTTATATCTCAATGGAGAAAATTAAGCGTTACCGCCAGTGATTTTTGCAACTTCAGCTGCGAAATCTTCTTCTTTTTTCTCGATACCTTCACCCACTTCTAAACGGATAAAGTTAGACACTGAAGTGTTTACTGATTTTAAGAAGTCACCTACAGATACAGAAGGATCCATTACGAATGGTTGACCTGTTAATGAAACTTCACCAGTGAATTTCTTCATACGGCCTTCAACCATTTTCTCTGCGATTTCTTTTGGTTTACCAGAGTTAACTGCGATATCAATTTGAATTTGACGCTCGTGTTCAACAACATCTGCAGGTACATCTTCTGGGTTCACGAATTCTGGTTTAGATGCTGCTACGTGCATTGCCACCTTTTTAAGTTCATCTTCTGAACCTTCACCTGCAACTAATACACCAATTTTTGCACCGTGTAAGTATTGAGCAATAACTTGACCTTCTAAGTAAGCAACACGACGGATGTTCATGTTCTCACCGATTTTAGCCACTAATGCAGCACGTTTTTCTTCAAATTGTGCTTGTAATGCTTCGATAGTAGTGCCTTTGTGTGCAGCTGCGAAATCAGCCACTTCGTTTGCTAAACCTAAGAAGCCAGCATCTTTTGCTACGAAGTCAGTTTCACAGTTCATTTCAACTAATACACCGAAACCATTTTGTACACGAGCAAGGATAACACCTTCAGCTGCAACACGGCCTGCTTTTTTAGCAGCTTTAGCTTGACCAGATTTACGCATGTTGTCGATTGCTAACTCGATATCACCGTTTGCTTCAACTAATGCTTTTTTACATTCCATCATACCGGCACCGGTACGTTCACGAAGTTCTTTTACTAATGATGCTGTGATTTCAGCCATTTTAAAAATCCTCTGTCGAAAGTACGATTCATTTTGACCGCACTTTTAGATAAAAATATAGGGGCTAAACTTTAGCCCCTATGCCAATTAATCGTTTGATTATTAAGGGCTTCGCCTTATTGCAAAACTTAAATTATTCTGCGTCAGCTGCTAATTCTTCAGCAACTTGAGCTTCGTTACCACGACCTTCTTTAACCGCTGCTGCAGCTGCAGAAACGTAAAGTTGGATAGCACGAGTCGCATCATCGTTACCAGGGATAACGAAATCTACGCCAGCTGGAGTTGAGTTAGTATCAACGATAGCAAATACAGGAATACCTAGGTTGTTTGCTTCTTTAACAGCGATATGTTCGTGGTCTGCACCGATAACGAATAACGCATCTGGTAAGCCGCCCATATCTTTGATACCGCCAAGGCTTAATTCAAGTTTTTCCATCTCACGGGTACGCATTAACGCTTCTTTTTTGGTTAATTTGTCAAAAGTACCGTCTTGAGATTGAGTTTCTAAATCTTTTAAACGTTTAATTGATTGACGAACGGTTTTCCAGTTAGTCAACATACCACCTAACCAACGGTGGTTTACATAATATTGTTGACAGTCTAATGCTGCAGCTTGTACTGCTTCTTGAGCCGCGCGTTTAGTACCAACGAATAATACTTTACCGTTGTTGCTAGCAATACGGGTTAATTCCGCTAAAGCTTCGTTGAATAAAGGTAAAGTTTTTTCTAAGTTGATGATATGAACACCGTTACGAGCACCAAAAATGAAAGGTTTCATTTGTGGATTCCAGTAACGAGTTTGGTGTCCGAAGTGTACGCCCGCGTTGATCATGTCGCGCATTGAAACTTGTGCCATAATATTTTCCTTTTGTTGGGGTTGAGCCTCCACATATCAGCTAATCGACCGTTTGGCACCCCGATTAAGCCTTAATGATATGTGTGTGTTGTTAATAATTAAAAACGCTGCTTTTGAAACCCAAAAACAGCGGTGCGATTTATACCATAAAGTGCGGTCAAAAACCAGTTTATTTTGTCAAATTTATTACTTTTCTTGCTTTAATAAACAATAAAGGGGGACGATGCCGCAAATCTTTAAATTCATCATGCCATTGTGGCTGCTCGGCTAACATTGGTTCAGCCATTTGTTCAATTTGAAAACCCGCAGCGATTAAATCATTAATGATCGTTGCCGTCGTACGGTGATACGTTTTAAAAGGTTGTTGAAACCAATTTCGCTCTCTTAGCCCTTCATCACGGTAATGATTTAAACGGTAGGCTACTTGCTGTTTTTTCTCATTTTTTTCCCAGCGCTCCCCTTCTTTATGGCAAGTTGTAATCGGATGCTCTTGGGAAAAAACTAATGTGCCGTTAGGCTTAAGTTTGTTGGCAATAGAAGCTAATAAAGCGGGAAAATCTTCAATATAATGAAAAGCAAAAGAGCTGGTAATGACATCAAAATCACTTTCTGGCAATTCCGTTAATTTTTCCATCGGTAACTGATATAACGAAAAACGTCCAGAAAATTGACCGCACTTTTGCAGATCTTGTTCAGCTTGCTCTAGCATTTTAGCTGAAAGATCTGTTCCTACTACTCTCTCCGCATTGCGTTCTAAATAGAGTTGCAAATGTCCGCCCGTTCCACAACCTAGATCGAGCAATTTTTTCCCTTGTAAATCAGGTAACAGGGAAAGCATAGTCGGCTTTTCCACTATTTCATTAAGACTGATTGGGTTAGATCGAAGTTTTTGATAAAGTGCAAAGAAGTTTTCTTTATCATAAACGCTCGTTTTGTTACTCATTTCGCTTCCTATGTAAAATTAAAAAGGGCGTATTCGATACGCCCCTACAATATTAACGCGAAAACTTATCCTGCGAAACTTGCAAACCATCCTAAGTTTGCGCCTACTTGTGCCACAATATTTAACACACCGAATAAGATCACAAAGCCAATCATAAAATTACCGCCATACACTCTATAAGTCGCATTTGGGAATTTTTGGCGACTGGCTTTAGCAAGCAGTGCTGGCACGATTGCAGCCCAAATGGTTGCAGCTAAGCCAGCATAACCAATGGCAATCACGAAACCATAAGGGAATTGTAAACTTAACAATAGTGGAGGTAAGAATGTTACCAATGTGGTTTTGGTTCTGCCTAACACGCTGTCATCAAATTTAAATAAATCAGCAATATAATCAAATAAACCTAACGTTACCCCTAAGAATGAAGTCGCAATGGCCATATAAGCAAAGAAATTCAATACAACCGCAATGTATTCTACCTCAATATATTTGTGTAATGCTTCCAATAATGCTGATACATCGCCGCCTTTTTCAATCACGGGTGCAAATTCTGTACGTGGTAAATTACCTTGCACCGCAAGCTGCCACAAGATGTAAATCACTAAGGCTAAGCCTGTACCGATAAAGATCGATTTCATCACGCGGCTACCATCACGATTGTAATATTTTACGAGGCTTGGCACATTTCCGTGGAAACCGAAAGACACTAAGCAAACAGGAAGTGCGGTCAATAAATAAGGTAAATAAGTTTGCTCACCTTCTGCAACAGTATTGAATAACACTTCTGTTTTTACCGAGCTCAATAAACCTGCGGTAGAAAGGAAGAATGCCACCACCATTCCGACAATCAACACGGTAGTGAAACGATCTACTGCTTTTGTTGAAAACCATACGAAAGCTGCAAGAATAAAGCAGAAAATTAAGGATCCAGAAGTACGTCCAATATCGACCGCACTTTCAGCGGAACCAAAAGCTTGGTTGAGCAAGTTTTGTGTAATACCGCCGCCAGAGGTGATATAAGCATAAGTTAAAATATACAAGACGAAAGCAATGGAAAGACCATTGATAATATTCCAACCTTTTCCTAACAAATCTTTCACGATTGTGTCAAAGCTTGAGCCGGTAGGATAATGTAAGTTGGCTTCTAAGATCATCAAACCTGATGTGGTCATACAAAACCAAGTGTAAACCAAAGCAATAATAGAGCCGATAAACCATACACCGGCCGTTGAGGTTGGGTTCGCAAGCATACCTGCACCAATCGCGGTACCCGCAATAATCATGGCGCCGCCTAATAAAGAGGGGGATTTTTTTATTGTCATAGTAAAGTCCAGAAATGAAAATTTGCACTATTATAGTAGTACAAATTTAAAAGACAATCTTTTTGTATCGACAAAACGCAATAAATTCATATAATCAGCCATCTCAACAAAAGGATAATTTATGAAAAAACAACTCAAAAGTTTTGCTTTTGCTGTATTAGCAGGGGCGGTTATCACGTCTTGTGCGGATTCTGCTTCAATTAATCAAGAGGCAGCAAGCAGCTACACACAAGAAATGGGGAAAATTCGCTCACAAGGTGCGATTGATACTACATCAAATACTGCAAGACGTATTCATCATGTCTTTAACAAAATGGTGCCTTATGCAAACCAAGAGAATGAAACAGGCTTGGAGTTTAATTGGCAAATCAATGTCATTAAATCTAAAGAGCTCAATGCTTGGGCTATGCCTGGCGGGAAAATGGCTTTCTATACAGGTTTAGTGGATACCTTACAACTAAACGATAATGAAATCGCCGTTGTAATGGGACATGAAATGGCACATGCCTTAAAAGAACATGGTAAAGCCAAAGCCAACTTCGGCACCATGAGTGCCATTGCAGGCGCTATTGGTGGAACAGCACTGTCTGTTGTCGTTGGAGCCGATGTGACTGATTTAGTGACACTTACTAAAGACTTTGCTTTAGATAAACCGTACTCTCGTAGCGCAGAAACTGAAGCGGATGAAGTTGGATTAATGCTAATGGCTCGCTCAGGTTACAATCCACAAGTTGCGCCTGGTTTATGGCAAAAAATGGCTAAAGCCTCTGGTGGTTCTAAAGGTGCACTTGATGTGTTAGCTTCTACTCACCCGAGTGATGAATCCCGCCAAGAAAACTTACAACGCTTATTACCAGAAGCGATGGAACTTTACAAAGCCACTAAAAATAAAAATGGCTAAATAAAAATGGTTAAAAATTTGACCGCACTTTCATAAATAAAAAGCGAACATTATGTTCGCTTTTTTAATATCTAAAAGAAAACCGCACTTGAAAAATCAAAGTGCGGTTTGTTTTTATCGTATTTTCAATTAATGTTGTTCGTTAATGTGACCTTCAATTGGTTTCACATTTTCATCAAACACTGGTAACGGTTTGTGTTCGCTTGCAATGTATGAATAAATCACTGGTAACACGAACAAGGTAAACAATGTACCGATAGCCAAACCTGCCACGATAACGATACCAATACTGAAACGAGATACCGCACCAGCACCTGTTGCATAAAGCAACGGTACAAGACCTGCAATCATCGCTGCGGTTGTCATCAGAATTGGACGTAAACGTACTTTAGCCGCTTCGGTAATCGCTTCAACACGCGTTTTACCATGATTTAACTGCTCTTCTTTCGCTACTTCACACATTAAAATACCGTGTTTTGTGATAAGACCAACTAAGGTAATCAAACCAACCTGTGAGTAGATATTTAGCGTTGTCCCTGCAATACCAATAAATCCGAAAGCATTTAAGGCTAATAACGCACCACTTACAGCTAACGGCACAGAAATCATAATCACGATTGGATCGCGAATTGATTCAAACTGAATCGCCAAGACTAAGAAAATAATCACTACCGCAAGTAAGAACGTTACAGCAAGTGCATTACCTTCTTGTACTAACTGACGCGCTTCACTTTTAAAGTCATAGTTATAACCCTGTGGTAACGTATTTTTCGCATTGTCCTGTAACCATTGGATCGCATCACCAATTGAAGTACCTGGCATCGGTACTGCACTGATTACCGCAGAGTTTAACTGGCTGAAACGAGGCAATGTACTTGGTTGCGGTTCCAATGTAGCCGTCACCAAGCTGCTTAATGGCACAGAAGTACCATTTGCTGCGGTGATGTAATACTTATTAAAACTTTCCGGCGATAAACGATTGTCACGTTTTACTTGAGAAATAATTTTGTAAGCTCGACCATCAATATCCACTCGTTCAATGGTTGCGGCAGATAAGAAACTCCCTAATGTACGGCTGATTTGTTGCATTGTAATACCGTAAGTCCCCGCTTTTTCACGGTCGATCTTAATACGCATTTGAGCGGTATCAAATTTAAGATCGAGATCGGTATAAACGAACTTGCTGGATTTTTGCATATCCTCTAAGAATTTACCCGCCACATTTGCTAAATCACCGTAGTCTTGTGATGTGCTGATCACAAAACCAATCGGAGGTCCTTGCTCCCCTGTATCAATTTCTGGGAACGAGAAGCCTTGTACAGATACTTCAGGAATTGATTCCGCTTTCGCATTTAATTCATTTAAGATCTCAGTTTGGCTTTTTGAACGCTCTTTCCAGTCTTTTAACGTAATGACGTTTAAAGATTGGTTAGAACTTGGTGCCCCTGAAATCGTCATCGCAAACTGTACTTCTGGCGTATTTTTTAAAATCTCTTGATAAGGTGTCATCGCATTTTGCACATAATCCACGTTTACGTTAGACGGTGCTGAACCAATCGCTAAAAATGCCCCTTTATCTTCTGCAGGTGTTAATTCACTGGAAAGGGATTTAAACAACACTGGTAAGGTAGCGAAGATGATCGCTGCAAACATCAACATGCATTTACGGTTGACCATCACCAAATCAAGGACATACGCATAGGCTGCATTCACTTTGCTTAGTGTATGCTCCACTCGTTGCTCTAATTTACTTGGCTCCGCATTCGATTTCAGTAACTTACTGGTCATCATTGGTGAAAGCGTTAATGCTACGATACCGGAAACAAATACTGCTCCAGCAAGGGTTAAAGCAAACTCTTTAAACAACGTACCCGTAATACCGCCCATTAACGCCATTGGAGAATATACCGCAATCAAGGCTATAGTCATGGAAATAACCGGAACGGCAATTTCACGCGTACCAATAATCGCCGCACGGAATGGTGTTTCACCTAACTTAATGTGGCGGTCTACGTTTTCCAATACCACAATCGCATCATCCACCACCAAACCGATGGCTAGAACCAATGCCAGCAACGTCATCAGGTTAATAGAAAAATCAAATGATTGAAGCAACATGATTACCCCAATTAATGAAATCGGAATGGTGATAAGCGGGATTAAAATCGCGCGGAATGAACCAATAAACATGGTAATCACCACTAACACGATTATCGTTGCCTCAACAATCGTTTTGATTACTTCATTAATTGAGTTATTAATCGCAATTGTACGGTCATATAAGATGTCAGATTCAATAGCATCCGGCAGATTATTTTTGATACTCTCATAAAGTGGACGCACTTTTTCTGCAACGGTTAATGGGTTAGCTGACGAAGTTGGGTTAATCGCTAATACAACAGAATCTGCGCCATTCGCTACCGCACGTGAGCTATCGCTTGATTTATTTAACTCAATATCAGCGATATCGCGTAAACGTACTAACTTATCACCGCTAGACTCTACAATTAAATTACCTAATTCTTCAACCGATTTTGTTGTGGTTTCTACTTTGTTTTTATAGGTTACAAAATAGCCATTATCATTACCAGCCGCCGTTTGAACGTTATTCGCTGATAATGCAGACATCACTTTTGTGGCTGAAAGGTTTTGAGCCGCCATTTTTTCTGGATCTAACCAAATACGAAGTGCGTACTCAGATGCACCAAAGATCTGCACACTCGCCACCCCTTCTACAGTAAAGAACTGAGGTTTGACTACGCGTTGAATATAGTCAGTCACTTGGCTTGCATCAAGCTTGTCAGAACGGAAACTAATATACATAATCCCCGAACCACCGGTTGATGAAGAAATCGTTGGATCTTCAATACCACTTGGCAATTCAGAACGAACCGAGTTAACTTTGGCTAACACATCTGCCAAGGCTGCATTCGGATCGGTATTTAATTTCATTTTTACGGTGACTGTTGAAGTGCTTGGGCTAGAGCTTGAAGACATATAGTCCACATTGTCTGCTTGTGCTACCGCTTCTTCAATTTTCGAGGTCACAAATGCCTGAATTAAGTTTGCATTTGCACCTGGATATGCGGTGGTCACCGTAATTACCGTTGTGGTCATTTTCGGATATTCGCGCACAGCCAATTTCGAGATCGCTTGTAAACCTAAAATAATGATTAACAAGCTAATCGAAACCGCCAAAACAGGGCGACGAATAAATATATCGGTAAATCTCATTCGCTTTTCCTAATTAAAGATTCGTTTTATTCGCAGGTTGTTCTGTACCCACGCCCGCTTTATCTGCAACAGAAACTAATGCACCATTACTTAAGTTTTGCTGACCACCGGTCACAATTTTATCGCCAACTTTGACTTCATCGCCTTTTAATTGTGCATAAATACCTTGACGATCTTTCGTAAATACAGTGATTGATTTTGCACGGTACATATTTGCTGCTTTTTCTGCGCCGCCTAATTTCTCAATATCTTCATCGGAAAGTGCGGTCAAAATATAAAGCGATTCGCCATACATGTTGTAGCTCACCGCTACTTGCGGCACGACGATTTGGTTATGTTCAGTTGGTAACGCGACATTTAATCGAGTAAACATACCGGATAATAATTTTGCACCATCTTCTGGCTCAAATGTTGCTTGAACATCAACTAAACCCGTTGAAGAATTAATTGCTGGCTCAATTGCAGTCACCTTAGCAGCAAATGTTTCACCTTTACGCGCATCTGCCGTAGCTGTTACTTTTTGACCAATATGCAATTTATCTAATAGGTTTTGAGCAATCGCAAAATCGACTTTCATTGAAGAACGATCTTCCACACGCACAATTTCAGTACCGTTTGAAACATACTGACCAACATTCACTTTTACGATACCGGCTTTACCATCAAATGGCGCGACGATTTGGCGACGCTCAATGGTTGCTTTTAATGACTCAATATTTGCCGCTTGTGCTTCATAAGCTGATTTTGCGTTATCTAATTCTTGACGAGAAACGGCACCGCTGCCTGCAAGGTTTGCATAACGTTGATAAGTTTGACGTAATGACACCACTTGAGCTTGAGCCGCTTGTAAGCTTGCACGCTCAACCGAGCTATCTAACTCAACTAACAAATCCCCTTTTTTCACGCTCTGACCATTTTGTACGAGCACTTTAGACACCGTTCCAGCACTTTGAGCGCTTAACATCGCCCCTTGATTCGGACGAACAAGACCAGTTGTCTCAATGATCGGCGTCCATTCTGAAGCCTTAACTGTCATTGCGGTAACAGGAGACGCTGTTTCAGGTTTATTTGCTAAGAAATCAGCAATGCCTTTTGCTTTCATTTGATTAAGAAAAATCATTGCAGCAAAAATTAACACAAATACGCCTAACGCTAATTTCAAAAAGAAAACGTGTGAGCGCTTGGGTTTATTAGTTTGAGCTATACTCATTTGGAAAACTCCATTAAGACAATAAAATGACTACTTCTGAATTGCACGCCAAGAGCGTTCAATGACAGATTCTAACATCACATCGGTAACCGCTATACCGAGAAATTTGTTATCTGAGGCTAAAACTATTGCAGTATCTAGACTCAGCAAAAATAAAATTCGAGGTTCTAAATCAGCTAACACATTTGCTGCTTGTCCCTTGAGACAAAATTGCTTCCAGCATGAATGCTCCATTTCGGAGCTGATTTCAATAAACTCTGGCAAAGATTTATACTGGTTCATATTTGATAAAACCGTTGGATTTTCTTGAAGAAAATGCAAAATATTCCACCACATTTTTCTATATTGCTCGAAAAAAGATTGGCTTTCATCAAAACCTTCTTCAATCGCCACAACAAACTTATTGAACACTCGACGAGCAAATTGTGCTAATAACTCGTCTTTACTCTTAAAATAAAGATAAATCGTACCTGCTGCGATGCCTGCTTCCTTAGCTAACTTATGTATAGAAAGATGATGTAATCCTTCTTTTGCCATAAGACGATCTGTTGCATCAAAGATCTGCTCACTGACATCAAGCTTCGTTTTAGAGGCTTTTACTTGTCGCATAATAAAAAATTAAATTCTTAGGGTTATATATGAGAAAGGTCATTTAAGATGAACATCAAAAATGAATGAACGTTCATTTTATTGATTTTTTGTTTTTTGGCAAGTGAAAATATAAAAAAAGTGCGGTTATTTTTAACCGCACTTTTAAATTCTGAATTACATTCCAATCACAACGCAACTCGCCACTGATTTTGCTTTATCTTGTGCTGCTGTTGCTGCATCTCGACTACCAAATGGTCCTACACGTACGCGGTTCCATTCTTCACTTGTCGCAATTTGTGCATTTACGCCAGCCATCGCTAGACGACCTTGTAAGCTTTCTGCTTGTGCACGATTTTTAAATGCTCCACATTGTAAACCGAATTTTTTGCCGCCAGCCTGTACTTGTTGTTCAGCTGGTTTCGGTTCTGCTTTTTTCGGTTGCTCAGTTTTAGCAGGTTCCGTTTTAGCTGGTTCCGCCTTCACTACTTCTACTTTTTTCGGAGGTTCAGGCTTTTTAACTGGCTCTGTTTTTTTAACTGGCTCAGGCTTTTTCGCTTCTGGGTTTGCTGTTTGCTGAGTTGGCTGAGTTTGAGCTGTCTGTGCTGGTTGAGTTTGCTGTGCTTGAGCCGCGGCTTTTTCTGCATTTGCTGCTTCTTGCTCTTTACGTTGAGCTTCTAATTTTTTCGCTTCTTCTGCTGCCTTTTGATCTTTTTCCATTTGAATAAGCACTTGACGCTGTTCTTCCGTCAAACGCATATTTTTTTCAACAGAAGAAGGATTATTATCCACCGGCACCGTACGAGTTTCTAATTCTTTAATATAGTGCCATACTTCTTCTGGACGATTTGGTAACACACTTTTCGGTTGCGGTTTTTCCGGTTGAACCGTTGTTGTCACGACAGGTTCAGGCGTTTTACTTTTTAAGAAGTAAAGCCCTAAACCAAAACCTAATACCGTTACCAACGCAAGGCCAATTAAGGTATTACGATTAAAACGTTTCTTTGCTTTCTTTTTATTATTTTTTGAGCCGCTTCGACCGGCAAAATCTCGATGAGCCACGATAAAATCCTAAAATATTCGATAAATTAAACTTAGAGTATAAAAAAACGCTTAATTCTACTGGAAAACAGTGCATTTTTCTAGGGAATTTTTGCTAACTCAAATCCAATGGATCCACGTCTAAAATCAACCGCACTTGAGAAGACTTTATCAACTCTGGGGAATATCGACTCAATGCCGCCTGTAATTGTTTTCGAGAGGCGTGCTGTAATAATAACTGCCAACGATACTGCCCCGCTTTTTTGCTGAACGGTGCAGGAATTGGTCCCAACACTTGCAAGCCTTCAATTTTTTGCTCATAGAAGAAAGACGCCAATTGCGACAATGCATTTTCCGCCTCTTCAGAATGACGACATTGAGTTTTAAACAAGGCTTGGAAACTAAATGGAGGCAAGCCCATATTATGACGTAGCTTCAAGGTTTCTTCTGCAAAGGCTTGATAGCCCTTTTCAAGCAAGGTGGTTAATAACGGATGATCCGGATAATGTGTCTGCAAAACCACTTCGCCCTGTTTTTCGGCTCTGCCTGAGCGCCCCGCAACTTGTACATAAAGCTGCGCTAAACGTTCTTCGGCTCTGAAATCAAGGGAAAACAAGGCATTATCTACATTCACTAAAGCAACCAAAGTGACATTCGGAAAATGGTGTCCTTTGGCTAACATCTGTGTGCCAATTAAAATCTGACTTTTACCTTGCTGAATATCCTCTAAATAACCTTCAAGCTTGCCTTTTCGTGCTGTGTTATCACGATCGATACGAGCAATATTATATTGTGGGAAACGTGCTTTTAAGGTTTCCTCCAGTTGTTCAGTGCCTAACCCCGTTGTGACTAAATGCGTTGAACCACAATGACCACATTGCATCGGCACTGTTTTTTGTGCGCCACAATGATGGCAGCGTAAAACACGCTGATGTTGGTGATAAGTATAAGGTTTTTCGCAATGATGACATTCATCAATCCAGCCACATTCATGACATAACAACACAGGCGCAAATCCACGTCGATTAAGGAATAACAATACTTGATTGCCTTTTTCTAAGTGTTCTTGCATACGTTTCAATAGCGGCTCGGATAAGCCGTTTTGAATTCGTTGATGTTTTAAATCAATCACAAACTGGCGAAGTGCGGTCGCATTTCCAGCCCTTTTTGATAGCACCAAATGATGGTATTTGCCATTTTGTACGTTATTCACACTTTCCAAACTTGGGGTCGCAGAACCTAACAAAATAGGAATATTGAGTTTTTGAGCAAGCACAATGCCTAAATCTCTCGCATGATAACGCCAACCATCTTGCTGTTTAAACGAGCCGTCATGTTCCTCATCTAAAATGATTAAGCCGAGATCTGAAAACTGGGTGAAAAGCGCGGATCTCGTGCCAATTACGATTGCACTCTGTCCTGTTCTTGCTCGCTCCCAAACATTTAAGCGCTGTGTATCATTCAAGTTGGAATGCAATACATCAATTTCTACATTAAAGCGAGCTTGGAAACGTCTCACGGTCTGAGGGGTAAGTCCAATTTCAGGAACAAGCACTAAAACCTGTTTGCCTTTCTTTAAGACTTCTTCAATGTATTGCAGGTAAATTTCAGTTTTACCTGAACCGGTCACGCCCTCTAACAACCACACATTAAAGCCTTCTTGGAAAAGCAACTGGCTAAATGCAAGGGCTTGTTGCTTGTTTAAGGTCAATCGGTTATCAAGATTAACTAAAGGATTATCCCCTAGAGCTTGCTGCCAACTTTTTTGTTCAGTAGGCACAATAATCTCTTCCACATAATCTTTGCTTTTAAGGGCTGACCAAATTGCGGAACTGATCTCATTGTTACCTTTTTCTAGATCTTGCATTAGCAATAAATTTAAGGCTTCAATTTGTTTTTTGGCGCGTTTTAATTCACCCGATTCTAACGCTTGTTTTCCAAGGCCCGTAATACGCCAAAAAGTGCGGTCATTTTTAACCGCACTTTCTCCATTACGAAGTTTGACTGGCAACGCTTGAAACAACACATCGCCTAAGGCAGCACGATAATAATTAGCGGACCAAGCTAACCAATCCCACGTTGTCGAATTAAAGAGTGATTCAGCATCAAGTACATCAATAATCGGTTTTAACTTCTCTTTTGCTACATCCGAAGAGGCTGGCAAATCCACCACGATCCCGACTCGTTTTTGCGAACCAAAAGGCACCAACACTCGTCCACCAACGATTGGCGTTAAGTCGGGCGAATAGAGATAATCAAAAAATCGGGGGAGCGGTACTGCTAATGCAACTCGGACAATATTCATAACAAAAAACAATTAAAAATTTTCGCTATTATACGGGAATTAGGTGGAAAAATCCCACAACCTTGCCTTTTAGTGTATAATCGCCGCCAATTTTAATTAAGCGAATAAAAACCATGACAGAAGAGCAAAAAACCTTTGCTGATCAAAAACGTAAAACCGTTGAAACGGCTGAATTTACAGAAGATGGTCGTTATAAACGTAAAGTTCGTAGCTTTGTGTTGCGGACAGGTCGCTTAAGTGATTTTCAAAAAAATATGATGAATGATCACTGGGCTGATCTTGGATTAGATTATCAAAACACCCCTTTTGATTTTGCCGCGATTTATGGCAATACGAATCCCGTTATATTAGAAATTGGCTTCGGAATGGGAAAATCTTTAGTGGATATGGCAGAAGCCAATCCTGATAAAAATTATCTCGGTATTGAAGTGCACACGCCTGGTGTGGGTGCCTGTATTGCTTATGCGGTAGAAAAAGGCGTGAAAAACCTTCGCGTAATTTGCCATGATGCCACTGAAATTCTACGTGATTGTGTGAAAGACGGCGAATTGGGCGGTTTACAGCTTTTCTTCCCAGACCCTTGGCATAAAGCAAAACATCATAAACGCCGTATTGTTCAACCGAACTTTGTAGAGCAAGTCGTCCAAAAATTACAACCCAATGGCTTTATTCATATGGCAACGGACTGGGAAAACTATGCAGAACAAATGCTCGAGGTTCTTTCAGCTAATGAAAATTTAGTCAATACTGCCGAACAAGATTATATTCCACGTCCTGATTTCCGCCCTCTTACAAAATTTGAGGCGCGCGGTCATCGCTTAGGTCACGGTGTGTGGGATTTATACTTTAAGAAAAAATAATCATCGAGATGATGACTATACCCATTACCTTAATATAGGAGAACATTGAAAATGAAAACTCGTAATCAACGTCAACGTAAAAAACTTCACTTAGCAGAGTTCCAAGAATTAGGCTTTTTAGTGAATTGGCAATTTGCTGAAGGAACCAGCATCGAAACTATCGATGAAACCGTTGATCGTTTTATTGCTGAAGTGATTCAACCAAACGGCTTAGCTTATGAAGGTAGCGGCTATTTACATTGGGAAGGCTTAGTTTGCTTAGAAAAAATTGGCAAATGTGATGAAAGCCATCGCCAATTAGTACAAAAATGGTTAGAAGAGAATAAATTGCAACAAATCGAAATCAGTGAATTATTCGATATTTGGTGGGATTACCCAACAAAAAACGCATAATATTTTAAGCATACTTCAGGGCGGATTATCCGCCCTATTTAATAATCATTTTCACTTATATTTTAACAATTTATTTACATCCCTAATTTCCTTTCAAAATATCCTTGATCTACCTCAAGAAAAGTGTATATTTCTTAAAAACTACTCCTTTTAGGTAGTTACTATTTTGTTATCGGAGCTAGATAATGCTCCCCTTGAAAATACCGAACTTTAAAGAAAAATATGGCGATTGAAAATCCTTCTCGCAGACAATTATTACGTGGGCAATTTTTACAATCGTTACATTCTGAAAACGCTAAAATTCAAGGTATTAATGCTATACGTCCACCTTGGTCGGTAAACGAAGCAGACTTTACAGATAAATGCACTCGATGCGGTGATTGCATACTGGTATGTGAAACCCAAATTATCGTAAAAGGCGATGGTGGCTTTCCTGAAATACAATTTGACAAGGGCGAGTGCACTTTCTGTCAAAAATGTGTTTTAGTCTGTGAACAACCGATTTTTCACTCATTAGAAGAAGAGCCTTGGACACATAAAGTTGAGATTACAACGCAGTGCCTAACAGAAAATCGAGTGGAATGTCGAAGTTGCCAAGATAGCTGTCCGATGAATGCCATCCGTTTTCGATTACAGCTTGGTGGTGTGGCAAAACCCATATTGGATTTAGAAAGCTGTAATGGTTGTGGTGCTTGCCTAAGTGTTTGCCCAACAAAAGCAATAAAAATTTTTAATATTGAAACAAATATCGATGAGTCAATTTAGCGAAAATGAGAACTGGTATGTATGCAGCATTGTTGTGCAAGCCAGACCAGAAAAACTTAACCAAGTCAAAGAAGCCATTTTAGCGATTCCAACCGCTGAGATTCATGGCGAAAAATCTGATGAAGGCAAATTGGTGGTCACCCTTGAAAGTAACCGTCAATTAGCATTAGCGGATCTTATGGATGAAATTAAAGATATCCCAGGAGTAATTGTCGTTTCTTTAATTTCGAATTACTTAGATGAAAAATAAATAATTTAGGTATACATGCCATTTTGTATATTCTAAAAAATTCAACAACGAGTGGGGAAAACTATGGAACTTAATCGTAGAGATTTTATGAAAGCCAATGCTGCGCTTGCAGCAGTAGCGGCTGCCGGTATGACCATCCCTGTTAAACAGGTTGATGCGGCAGAAGATATGGGCATCAAATGGGATAAAGCGCCATGTCGTTTCTGTGGTACAGGATGTAGCGTATTGGTAGGAACCAAAGATGGTCGAGTTGTCGCAACTCAAGGTGACCCAGATGCAGAGGTAAACCGTGGTTTAAACTGTATTAAAGGTTACTTCCTTTCTAAAATCATGTACGGTGCAGACCGTGTACAAACTCCGTTATTACGTATGAAAGATGGTAAATTCCATAAAGAAGGTGACTTTACACCGGTTTCTTGGGATCAAGCTTTCACTATCATGGCGGAAAAAATTAAAGATATCTTGAAGAAAAAAGAACCAAATGCTGTAGGGATGTTCTCTTCCGGTCAAACCACCATCTATGAAGGCTATGCAAAAGTAAAACTTTGGAAAGCTGGTTTCCGTTCTAACACTATCGACCCGAATGCTCGTCACTGTATGGCGTCTGCAGCAGTTGCGTTTATGCGTACATTCGGTATGGATGAACCAATGGGTTGCTATAACGATATCGAGAAAACCGATGCATTTGTGCTTTGGGGTTCAAACATGGCGGAAATGCACCCAATTTTATGGTCTCGTATTTCTGACCGTCGTCTTTCTTCTGATAATGTGAAAGTGGTGGTTATGTCAACATTCGAACACCGTTCGTTTGAATTAGCTGATGTGCCTATCGTGTTTAATCCACATTCAGACCTTGCAATCCTTAACTACATCGCAAACTACATTATCCAAAACGATAAAGTAAACTGGGACTTCGTTAATAAACACACTAAATTCAAACGTGGTGAAACTGATATCGGTTATGGTTTACGTCCAGAACACCCACTTGAAGTTGCAGCGAAAAACCGTAAAACTGCAGGTAAAATGCACGACTCTGACTTTGAAGAATTCAAGAAGATCGTTGCACCTTATACATTAGATGAAGCACACCGTATTTCTGGTGTACCAAAAGATCAGCTTGAAACTCTTGCGAAGATGTACGCAGATCCAGAACAAAACTTAGTATCTTACTGGACAATGGGCGTTAACCAACACACTCGTGGTGTATGGGTTAACCACATGTTCTATAACGTACACTTATTAACCGGTAAAATTTCTAAACCAGGTTGTGGTCCGTTCTCATTAACTGGTCAACCTTCAGCTTGTGGTACAGCGCGTGAAGTAGGTACTTTCGTTCACCGTTTACCTGCGGACATGGTAGTAACCAATCCGAAACACGTTGAAATTACAGAGAAAAAATGGAAATTACCAAAAGGCACTATTCCAACCGTACCAGGCTATGCAGCAGTACAACAAAGTCGCGCCTTAAAAGACGGTAAACTAAATTTCTTATGGCAAATGTCCACCAACAACATGCAAGGTGGCCCGAATATCAATGACGAAATTTTCCCTGGTTGGCGTAACCCTGAGAACTTCATTGTTGTTTCAGACCCTTACCCATCCGTTTCTGCAGTTGCGGCTGACTTAATTCTTCCAACTTGTATGTGGGTAGAAAAAGAAGGGGGCTATGGTAATGCAGAACGTCGTACCCAATTATGGCGCCAACAAGTAAAAGGTCCAGGTGAGTCTCGTTCTGACTTATGGCAAATTGTTGAATTCTCTAAATACTTCAAAACGGATGAAGTGTGGGGTGAAGAATTATTAGCTCAAATGCCAGAATATCGTGGTAAGACTTTATATGAAGTGCTTTACGAAAATGGTGAAGTAAACAAATATAAAGTACCAACAGATGTTCCGGGATACATCAATGATGAAGCAGATCACTTTGGTTACTACTTACAAAAAGGTTTATTCGAAGAATACGCTGATTTCGGTCGTGGACATGGTCATGACTTAGCACCATTTGATACTTACCACCAAGTACGTGGTTTACGTTGGCCGGTTGTGGATGGTAAAGAAACCTTATGGCGTTACCGTGAAGGCTTTGACCCGTATGTCAAACCAGGTGAAGATATCGCATTCTATGGCTATCCAGATAAAAAAGCGATTATTCTAGGTGTACCTTATGAAGCGCCAGCAGAATCGCCAGATGAAGAATATCCATTATGGCTATGTACTGGTCGTGTTCTTGAACACTGGCATACTGGTACCATGACACGTCGTGTACCTGAATTACACCGTGCATTCCCGAACAACTTAGTGTGGATGCACCCAGCAGATGCGAAAAAATATGGCTTACGCCATGGGGATAAAGTGAAATTGATTACACGTCGTGGTGAGATGATTTCTTACTTAGATACCCGTGGTCGTAACAAATGTCCTCAGGGCTTAATTTACACCACCTTCTTTGATGCGGGTCAGCTTGCGAACAAATTAACATTGGATGCAACCGATCCAATTTCAGGCGAAACCGACTTCAAAAAATGTGCGGTTAAAGTGGAAAAAGCGTAGGATTTTCCTTTCGTTTCTAGTCGCTCCTCTCTTTCAAGAGAGGGGAATTTAAAATAAGAGCGGTCAAATTTTGCAACATTTTTACAAAATCAGGCCGCTTATAAAAGGAAACGCAGATGAGACTTGATCCTAACCGTCGTCAGTTTTTAAAAAATGTGACAAGAACGGCTGCCGGAGTGTGTGGGGTTGGTATTATTCTTGGCTTACAGCAACAACAAGCTAAAGCTAAAGAAGGAATCGCCTTACGTCCACCTGGTGCTTTACCGGAAAAGGATTTCTTGGCAGCTTGTACCCGTTGCGGACAATGCGTCCAAGCGTGTCCATATGATATGTTGCATTTAGCTTCGCTGATTTCACCAATGGAAGCTGGCACACCTTATTTTATCGCTCGGGATAAACCTTGCGAAATGTGTCCGGATATTCCTTGTATGAATGCTTGCCCAAGTGGCGCATTAAGTGAGGAACTTAAAGACATCAATGATGCGAGAATGGGGTTAGCCGTATTGCTAGACCATGAAACTTGTCTTAACTGGCAAGGGTTGCGTTGTGATGTGTGTTACCGCGTTTGTCCATTAGTGGATAAAGCAATTACACTTGAACGTATCCACAATGATCGTACGGGAATTCATGCAAAGCTTATTCCAACTGTTCACTCTGATGCTTGCACCGGATGCGGTAAATGCGAACAAGCTTGTGTATTAGAAGAAGCGGCAATTAAAGTCTTGCCGATGGATATCGCCAAAGGACTACTCGGTCGCCACTATCGCTTAGGCTGGAAAGAAAAACAAAACGCCGGAAAATCCTTAATTGAGGAGCAACATCCAGATGGCTTACGTCCAGCAATGGATGCTCGTATGCCGGAAGGCTCACATGAGCCGGTTTATCAGCCAATGCAAGTTCAACCGAACCAAAAAGTTGCAACACCAAGCCGTGCAACAATGGATTATGTACCAAATCCAACAACAGTTCCGGAAGCAGAGCAATTCCCAAATCTGGACTTAAACATTAAGGGGGTTAAATAATGGCTGAAAAATATACCCCGAATAAGCCTAAAGATGCAGGCTTAGAAGCTCGCCAAAAACTCGGTTGGTGGCATGCTTATCGCTTTTTAATTCTACGTCGAATCAGTCAATTAAGTATTATTTTAATGTTCTTAAGTGGCCCAATTTGGCAAGTTTGGATTCTAAAAGGCAATTACAGCTCAAGCATGCTTTTGGATACTGTGCCATTGACAGATCCATTGATTACCGCTGAAAATTTAGTGACAGGTTACCTACCAGAAATCACAACGATTATTGGTGCCTTAGTAATTGTCATATTCTACGCTATCGTTGCAAGCAAAGCCTTTTGTAGTTGGGTTTGCCCAATGAATATGGTAACAGATGCTGCAGCTTGGTTACGTAGAAAGTTAGGTATTCGACAATCATTAAAAATTTCACGCCAACTTCGCTATGTGATTTTAGCCGTGATTTTAGTTGGTAGTGCAATAACGGGTACACTCTTATGGGAGTGGATAAACCCAGTCGCAGCACTTGGACGCATCTTTGTCTTTGGAACAGGCGCAACCCTTTGGTTGGTCACAGTCATCTTTTTATTTGACTTACTTGTTGCTGAGCATGGCTGGTGTGGTCACCTTTGTCCAATTGGTGCGATATATGGTGTCATTGGTGCTAAAAGCCTGATAAAAATTAATGTAGTCGATCGCGATCGCTGTGACCGTTGTATGGACTGTTATAATGTTTGCCCAGAACCGCAAGTATTAAGACTTCCTTTACACGGTGGACCTGAAGATAGCCAAATTATATTGGCAAAAGATTGTATTACTTGTGGACGCTGTATTGACGTTTGCGCAGAAAATGTATTTACATTTGGCTCTCGCTTTGAGAAACAAATAAAAATTAAAAATATTTAATTATTTAATGGAGTGGATTTCATGAAAAAATCATTTATTTTCATGCTGGCTTTATGTAGTGGATTGGCATTTGCCGATGCGCCGCAAGTTGCAAACAGCATTGATAAAACAGCAGAAAGTATTGCACCAGCATTTACGAATCCTTATAAAGATGTTGGTAATATTCCTGTAACCTTCCCTCACCAACCACCACTTGTTCCACACAGCATTCGTGGTTTACAAGTGACTAAGAATGCTAACCAATGTTTAGGCTGTCACTCTCCGGATGTTGCTCCAACAACGGGTGCACCGCGCGTACCTGAAAGCCATTTCTTAACACGTGACGGACAAAAAACAGAAGGCACTTCGCCACGTCGTTATTTCTGTTTACAATGCCACGTTCAACAAACTGACGTGAATCCAATTATTCAAAATAAATTTGAAACCATTCGTCAAATGCAAGGTAAATAAGGAGCTAAACCATGATTAAATCAAGCATTCAGAAAGTCTGCCGTTGGTTACGCTCTCCGAGCAAAATGGCAATTGGTGGGGTTATTTTATTAACTATCATTGGTACTATCGTCGGAACTAACCTGTTTAACGCAGGAATGGCGACAACCAATACTGAGCAATTCTGTTCAGATTGTCATACTAACGACGTTGTACCTGAGTATCAAGCTTCAATCCACTTTAGTAACCGTTCAGGTGTAAAAGCGATTTGTTCTGACTGTCACGTTCCACATGAATTTATTCCAAAAATGGTTCGTAAAATGCAGGCATCGACTGAAGTTTATGCTCACTTTACAGGTAAAGTCGATACTAAAGAAAAATTCGAAAAACATCGTTTAGAAATGGCTGAACGCGAATGGGCGCGTATGAAAGCGAATAACTCACAAGAGTGCCGTAACTGCCATAACTTCAATGACATGGACTTTACTCAACAAAAAACTGTGGCACAACAAATGCATGCACTTGCACAGGAACAAAACAAAACCTGTATCGATTGTCACAAAGGTATTGCACATAACCTTCCACACATGGAAAAAGTACAACAAAGCTTTATTCCAGCGGATATGTTAAAAGCAAATGAAAAACCTGCAGATAACAAAGATGCAAAATAATCTTATAGCAAAATAATAAATCGGCACTCATTTTGAGTGCCGATTTTGTTTTTATTTTTTAAGGAAATCTTTATCAGATAATACCCTTAGTGGTTGCATGTCGCTATTCCCCATAATAACCAAACTCGGGTCTGAGCGTAAACAGCTACCACCATAATGCCCTCCTACAGTGAAAGTACAAACCTGAACATATTGATCTTCCACTTTTGGTAAACACCAAAGCTGTTGATAAATACTTTCCTGCTTATCAAAACGACCCTCTGTGCTATCGAGTACAGATTTACACTCACCAATTAATTTCACATTATCACCTCGGCGACCTGCAATTGGTTTTTGTGCGTAACCATTTTTAATCAGTTCAGGTGTCAATTCAAATCCCGCTTCAAGTAGATAACGATGATTTGGGAATAATGACCATAATACAGGTAAGATCGCTTTATTACTTGGGATAGCTGTCCAAAGTGGTTCGTAAACTAAAACTTCCGGACGAAGTAATACGTCAATTAACCGCACTTTATCTTCCGGATAGCCTGTACGAATTGGTGGCGCTACTTCCATTCCTGTCGCATCTTCACGAAGTTGCTCCAACATAGTTTCCCAGGCCCACGTTTTCCATACGGTTTTGACTTGATTATCTTCATCATCAATCAAACGGCCACGACTATCCCAATGTAATCCCTCTGTGCCATGAATAATTTTGGCTTTAAATCCTGCTTGAACCAGTGCGTTACGCATAAACAATGCGTGGTAATCTTCTTCATCATCATGATCTTGCATAATATGAACAAGCGGCGTAGCTTCACTGTGTTTCCAACAATCCGCTAATGCATTACGTAAACCATCAGCAGGATTTTCACCAATATTCAATCCGCCTTGGATTGCCCATCGATTCATAAACTCACCGGCTTCCGCATGGCAAGAGGCTGAATCAGCGTTGTATTCATACACTTTCAATCCACGACTATCCATGCAGAAATCTAAACGCCCCGTAATGGTTTGATAACGGCGATTTTGCCAAGATAAACGTAAGCGAGGCCATAATAATTTGGGAATATTGAAATATTCTAATAGCTTATCGTCTTTTAAAACTTTATCTGTGGCATGCAAATACATTAAATGTAATTCATTAGTTGCACGAATCAACTCATGCTGTGCTGTTTCAGACATCGTAAAATAACGATATTGGTCAGAATGGCTAACTTTATGCCCTCCCATAGCTTTCACATAGGCAGCTTCAAATTCATTGTTCTCATTCAGCCATTTATGTTCAAACTGACCGTTGTTTTCAATATGTTCTGCATGAATTTCAAGTTTCTCTTTTTCAGGTGTTGGCTGTGGCAGACTGTACTCGGTGTCTTCCGTTTGGATCATCCAACCTAAAATTTCGGTATCATCAAAGGTATCATGCAGAAAATAACCACTTTCAGAAACCGTCATCGGTAATTCACGCGTCCATTGCTGCCCACTTGGTAAGCGAGAGTGAATCACGTTTTGCTCGGCAATGCGAATTTTATCTTCTAATACCTCGGTAATGATCGCCACATGCCCCGTATGCTTAAATTCACCGCCCTCCTGCCAAATTAACAATGCACCTGCTTCAGGCTTACGTTTGCAACCATTTGCAAAGGCTTGTAAGGGTAATAAGGCATCATTTACCACTTGACGTAAAAATCGTAGAGAAAAGATCTCGTAAGCCATTCCTACATCAGTAAACACCATACCATGATTGAGATATAAATAACGGCGCGCAAATTCTACACATTGCCATTTGTAGCCCATGTACTCTCTTCCCAAATAACTGCGAAAGGCTGCATCATCCGGATACTCTTTCTCATCGGCTGTATGATAATCTGATGAATAAATCGCAATCCCACCCGGTGCATAACCTAATAAACTTCCGAAAGGATCATGTGTACTAATATTGGCTGAACGTTCAGGCATAAAAACTCCCTGTTAAATAACTACTCGAAATAGTATAGATCTTTTGTCCAACTTCCCCCAAAAACTTTATGAAAGAAAGATGAAAAATTGAATACTAAACAATGTTGAAAAAGAAAAAGGGCTGACAGATGTCAGCCCTCAAAACAAACCTAAAAATAACCGCACTTAAGGTTATTTCACATACCAATGCGCTAACAAAATTCCTGTATTTACCGCAATATTTAATCCGGTTTTTAATGGATTACTTAAAGAAAGACGCACATTCACATCTTCTTTCTCACGAATATCATCTGTGCTGCCTTCACTCAAGACTAATGCAACTTTTGCTGCAAATTTGAGTTGTTCCAACGCAACACCTTGTTTGTTGGTTGAGACATGAATAATCTGATAGCCAGCTTTACGTAAAGCCTCTAAAGCGATTTCAGTACTTTCTGTTTCTAAAATACGAATATGCTCCATTCCACCTTCAGCTACACGCATAGCAGCCGGTGCATAAAGCTGTTCAACTTGATTTGTTACCACATTTTTAATGCCATAGAAAGCGCAAGTACGCACAACACCACCTAGGTTTTGCGCATTATTAACTTGATCAAGCACCACTAAGCAGTCTTCTTGACGCGGGACATCTAAATAACCTTGCAAAGAAAAAGTACGTTGTTTTTTCACTAACATACAAATGCCGCCGTGATGCTCCGTGCCACTTACTAAGCTTAGCTCATCGCTATCCACTACGTGATACACTTTTTTATTTGCGGCTAAATAACTGAAAATTTCGCCAATTCGATGTGCCATTTGCACCGTTGCCCATACGCGAACGATGCTCTCCGGACGTTCTGCAAACAATTCCAAGCACGCATTTTCGCCATACACTTTCATTTCTTCAGCACGATTCTTTTTAATTTTCTCCGGTGCGCGTGGTGATAATGCGCCCGTTTTCTTTTCTTTCGCTTTATAACTCACGCCAGTGCTTTTTACTGTTACTTTTACCGAGCCACTTTCACCATTCGCTTTATTTAATGAAAGTTCAGCAATTTTCGGTTCTCTCACTTCTTGCTGTTGGAAACCACGAGAAGGTTTACGATCATCCCGTTTTTTATCAAAGTGCGGTCGATTTCCCTCACGTTTTTCATTATTACGACGCTCATCAAAGCGACGTTCTTTGTCATTAAATGCACGTTTTGGGCTACGCTCTTGAAAAGATTTGGTGGAATTTGTTTGGAATGATGGTTTGCGTGAATTGCTCATAATTTGCTTCTCGAAGGAAAAATTGGATAATAATTCGCCAAAAAATGCGAAAATTTGTGAGCATTATAACGAAAAAAAACCTTTTTTCTATCAATCCTCAAAGGAAATATTGTAAACTAGAGCATCAATTTTTAGTGTAGAGATAGATTATGTTAATCAATAAAGCTAAACGAGCAGAACAAAATTTAAAAAATTTACCTTTTCTTCCTTTACAGGCAGAGCAGGTTGAGTTTCTGTTTAGTCCGCTTGAATTCAAAGCACAAATTATAGAATTAATTCGCCAAGCTAAAAAACGCATTTACGTGACCGCGCTTTATTGGCAAAAAGATGAAGCGGGACAAGAAATTCTCAATGAAATTTATCGCGTAAAACAAGATCATCCTGAATTGGATGTGAAAATTTTAGTGGATTGGCATCGCGGACAACGCAATTTACTCGGCGCAGAAAAATCTGCCACTAACGCTGATTGGTATTGTGAACAACGCCAAACCTATCAACTTCCCGATGAACCGAATATGTTCTTCGGTGTGCCTATTAATACCCGTGAAGTCTTCGGTGTATTACATGTTAAAGGCTTTGTGTTTGACGATACCGTGCTTTATAGCGGCGCAAGCATCAATAACGTGTATTTACAACAACAAGATAAATACCGTTACGACCGCTATCAAAAAATCCATAATGCTGCACTAGCAGACTCTATGGTTAATTTCATCAATGATTATTTATTAGATTTCAGTGCCGTACATCCATTAGATGTGGCTAATCGTCCTCGCACCAAAGAAATTCGTAGTGCAATAAAAGCTTATCGTAAAAACTTAGCGGCTCATGCTGAATATCAGCTAGAAAGTGCGGTTGGTTTTTCCGATGTTTTAACCATTTCACCACTTTTTGGTTTAGGTGCATCAGGCAATGAATTAAATCAAGTTATCGAAGATTTATTCTTACAAGTGCAGGAAAAATTGGTGATTTGCACCCCTTATTTCAACTTCCCTCGCACACTAAGAAGTAAACTTGCCCGCTTATTAGAGCAAGGAAAGCGTGTGGAAATTATCGTAGGAGATAAAGTCGCGAACGATTTCTATATTCCACCAGAGCAGCCATTTAAAATGGCAGGTGCATTGCCTTATTTATATGAAAGCAATCTTCGTCGTTTCTGTGAGAAATTTGATGCTTACATTAAAAATGGCCATTTAACGGTGCGTTTATGGAAAGACGGCGATAACACTTATCACCTCAAAGGTGTTTGGGTGGACAACCAGTATATTCTTTTAACGGGGAACAACCTGAATCCTCGCGCATGGCGTTTAGATGCGGAAAATGGATTATTAATCCACGATCCGAAAGAAGAACTTCTGCCACAAGTGGAAAAAGAATTGTCACACATCCGCCAACATACCAAAGTATTGCAAGATTATTCTGAATTAGAAGAATTGACGCAATATCCTGAACCGGTGCAAAAACTCTTGAAGAAATTTGCACGGATTCAAGCAGACAAATTAGTCAAAATGATTTTATAAACGCAAAAAGAGGCCGACAAATGTCGGCTTCTTGCTTGTATCTTACGCAAAAACATCAACTAACATTGCACAAGTGAAATAAGTTGTTATAATCGCCCGACTTTTAAATCTTATTGGAGAAATCAATGAACCCAATTTCTTATTGGCAACGCCTAAAAGTTGCATTTCAATATGTGATGCCACAAATCTATATGACACAAGCAGCAGGTTGGTTAGCTAAACAAAAATGGGGCGCCGTGACACATTTTGTGATTAAAGCGTTTGCAAAAAAATACAACATTGATATGAGCATTGCTGAAAAAGAAAAATTCAGCGATTACGCCAGTTTTAATGAATTCTTTATCCGTCCATTAAAAGAAAATGCACGTCCAATTAACCAAAATCCTACCGCACTTTGCTGCCCTGCGGATGGCCGTGTAAGTGAATGTGGACACATTGACGATGATCGTCTACTGCAAGCGAAAGGTCACTTTTTCAGCTTACATAATTTATTAGCAGAAGATAAAGATTTAACTGAGACCTTTAAAAATGGGGAATTCGTCACCACTTATTTATCACCACGTGATTATCACCGTGTGCACATGCCATGTGATGGTACACTTCGCAAAATGATTTACGTGCCGGGTGATTTATTCTCCGTCAATCCGTTTTTAGCGAAACATGTGCCGAACCTCTTTGCACGTAATGAGCGTGTGATTTGTGTCTTTGATACTGAATTCGGTACTATGGTACAAATCTTAGTGGGTGCAACAATCACTGCAAGTATCGGTACCGTTTGGGCTGGCGTGATTAATCCACCACGCCATAACGAAGTGAAAGTCTGGACTTATGAAGGTGAAAGTACGGTTAAATTAAGCAAAGGTCAAGAAATGGGTTGGTTCCAACTTGGTTCTACCGTAATTAATTTATTCCAAGCCGGACAAGTACAAATTGCCGATCATTTAAGTGTTGATGAACCTGTTCGCATGGGTGAAATCTTGGCATTGAAAAAATAGTTTTACAACAAAGGAAAAAACAATGACAGCTCAAATTTTTGAACAAGTAAAATTAGAAAGTATTTCTGAAAAAGGCAGCTACGGTATCGGTTTACAAATCGGTCAACAATTAGCAGATAGCCAAATGGATATTTCTGTTGAAGCGGTAGCAAAAGGCATTTTTGATGCATTAAATCGTAATCAACCTGCATTAGAAATTAATGATTTAATGCATTCTGTTCAAGCGCTTCAACAACAAGCGGCTGAAGCACAACAAGCGCAATTTAAAGCGATTGAAGAAGAAGGTAAAAAATTCTTAGAAGAAAACGCGAAAAAAGCGGGCGTAAACGTGACTGACAGCGGTTTACAATACGAAATTTTAACTGAAGGTAATGGAAACAAACCATCTGCGACTGATAAAGTACGTGTTCACTACACAGGTACATTACCAGATGGTACCGTATTCGACAGTTCGGTTGCTCGTGGTACACCAGCTGAATTCCCAGTAAATGGCGTAATTCGTGGTTGGGTCGAAGCATTACAAATGATGCCTGTTGGTTCTAAATGGAAACTCACTATTCCACACGAACTGGCTTACGGTGAACGTGGTGCTGGCGCATCTATCCCACCATTCTCAACCTTAGTGTTTGAAGTCGAATTACTCGATATCCTTTAAAACGAAAAAGTGCGGTTAAAATTAACCGCACTTTTTTTATTCTTCCCCGTCTTCGCTATAACGATCATCATCGTCATAATCATAGGTTAAGATCGCATCCCCATCATAACTCTCTATATCAACCTGAACACCATTTGAGCCTGCATCAAAACCATTAAACCATGCGGTTCGTAGTTCTTCAGGTATTCGTCGTCCACAATAATTAATACGTTTATTCAATTGAGATTGGCTTTGCGCTTGGAAATCTTTCCCGACACGATAACCATCTAAATACCAGTCATCTTTATCATGGCAAGCTGTCGTATTTAAACGCTTTACGTGTTTGCTCACTGAAATGGGGCTACGATGTTTTACATAATAGCCCTGCGTACAAGCACTTAATAGCCCAACAGCTAAAACGGTCGCTATTAATCTCATGTTGTCTCCTTTTACTACTTAATATCGGGCTATTGCCCTTTTTATGGTTTTATAGACCGACAAAATAAAAGGAAGGTTCAGAAAATATGAGAGATCCGATTTCTATTGCAGACTATAGCACAATCATATCATCACGATGTAACGCAACTGCACCATACTCATAACCAAGAATTTGCTCAATGTCTTGAGATTTTTTCCCTTTGATTAATTCCAACGCATCGCTGTTATAACGAGGCATACCGAGTGCAATCACTTTGCCTGAGGTATTTTTAATTTTGACAACTTCCCCCCGAGAGAAACGCCCTTCCACAGCCGTAATTCCTGCAGGCAGCAACGATTTATTCTGTACTAACATGGCATTTTCAGCACCTTCATCAATCGTCAGCATGCCCGCTGATGGTGCGGCAAATAACCACTGTTTACGGCTTTCTAAACGATCTGAATGATGCGCAACAAATTTAGTGCCAATTGGTTTATCGTAAGCCAAATCCACAATGACATCAGGTCGGCTACCTGGTGCAATAATCGTTTCAATACCTGAACGCGTTGCCACATCTGCCGCAATAATTTTTGTACTCATCCCGCCAGTACCAAGGTTTGTACCGCTACCGCCTGCAATAGAACGAATATGGTCGGTAATTTGTTCAACCACAGGAATTAATTTCGCATCTGGATTTTTACGAGGATCGCTTTCGTACAAACCTTGTTGATCTGTTAATAAATAAAGTTGTTCCGCTTGCACTAAAATCGCGACTAATGCAGATAAGTTATCGTTATCTCCTACTTTAATCTCAGCTGTTGCCACCGCATCATTCTCGTTAATCACAGGAATAATATGATTATCTAACAGGGCATGTAATGTATCGCGCGCATTTAAAAAACGTTCACGGTCTTCAATATCAGCACGAGTTAATAAAATTTGTCCAATATGAATATCATAAATCGCAAATAATTTTTCCCAGGCTTGAATAAGCTGACTCTGCCCTACTGCGGCTAGAAGCTGCTTGGAAGCAATGGTTGGGGGAAGTTGAGGATGATTTAAATAATGTCGTCCAGCGGCAATCGCCCCTGATGTCACAATCACTACACGAAAACCTGCTTGATGAAGTTGGGCAATCTGGCGAACAATATCGACCATGTGGGGTGCATTCAATTTTGGGGAACCATGCGTTAATGTGCTAGTACCAAATTTTACGACGATTGTTTTGCGATTTGCCGACATAGTTTATCCTCAGTGAAAAAATAGAAAAGTGCGGTTAAATTAGCACTAAAATTAATAAAAATCACGAAAAATCCAACCTCGTATACAGATTTTGTGAGTAGCTATGATATAGTGAAAAAAAAGAAAAATAGGATAGAAAATATGACATTAAGTTTGATCGTTGCGACAACAAAAAATAACGTCATCGGAAAAGATAATCAAATGCCTTGGCACTTACCTGCTGATTTAGCCTGGTTTCGTAAAAACACCACAGGCAAACCGGTAATTATGGGTCGTAAAACCTTTGAAAGCATTGGTCGCCCACTACCCAAACGTACCAATATTGTCCTTTCACGCACGCCTTACGAACATGAAGGTGTCATCTGGAAAGAGAATTTTGAAAGTGCGGTCGATTTTGTCAAAGAATTTGATGAAATTATGTTGATTGGCGGCGGCGAGTTATTTAAACAATATTTACCTAAAGCAGATAAACTATATCTCACGCAAATTCAAGCAGACATTGACGGCGATACCTTCTTCCCTGAAATTAATTGGTCTGAATGGAACATCGAGTTTGAAGAATATCGCCAAGCTGATGAAGACAATCCCTATGATTGTCGTTTTTTAATTTTGCAACGTAAAGCATAAAACTCGCCAAAACCATCCTTAAGCCTAATAAAGTGCGGTCAAAAAACTAAAATTTCTGACCGCACTTATTCGTTCATTATCAAATCAACTATTCATCAAGCTATTTTTTCCTATAAATCCCCCATTTTTTGATCTGAGTCCCCTTTTGAAAACCGGCTTTGTAATATACTGGAACGGTTTATTATCATTAGAGGAGAAATATTATGGGTATCTTCAGTGTACCACCGGATTTACCGGTTACGAAAAGCAAAGAGGAGATCGATAAAACTTATCGTTACTGGCGATTACATTTGATGATTACCAGTTATATCGGCTATGCCGTATTCTATTTTACTCGTAAAAGTTTTAACTTCGTCATGCCTGCTATGCTGACGGATCTCGGGCTACAAAAAGCTGATATCGGGATCATGGGTACTGCGTTTTATCTCACCTACGGTGTATCTAAATTCTTATCGGGTGTACTTGGTGATCGCTCTAACCCTCGTTACTTTATGGGGATAGGCTTAATGATGACAGGTGTCGTCAATATTCTATTCGGTATGAGCTCATCTGTCTTTATGTTTATCACCCTTTGGATGATCAACGCCTTTTTCCAAGGTTGGGGTTGGCCTCCATGTTCAAAAATCCTGAATACTTGGTACTCACGTAATGAACGTGGTTTATGGTGGGCTATTTGGAACACCTCACATAACTTAGGTGGTGCACTCATTCCAATTTTATCTGGTGCCGTTGCCCTTTATTGGGGATGGCGTTACGGCATGATCGTGCCAGGGATTATTGCCTGTGTCATCGGTTTTGCTCTTTGTTTCTTATTACGCGATCGCCCAACATCTATGGGACTTCCAACAGTCGGTGAATGGCGTAATGATATTGCTGAAAAAGAACATGAAAGTGAAGGTTTAGGTTTATCTAACTGGGAAATTCTTAAAATTTATGTGTTCAAAAACAGCATTATCTGGGCATTAGCATTTTCTTGGTGTTTTATTTATATCATCCGTACCGGTATCAATGACTGGGGTAACTTATATTTAACAGAAACCCACGGTTATGACTTACTTAAAGCAAACTCAGCCGTTTCTTTCTTTGAAATCGGCGGTTTCTTAGGGGCACTTTTTGCGGGCTGGGGCTCTGATAAGTTCTTCAACGGAAACCGTACCCAAATGAACATCATTTATGTGTTAGGTATTATTTCAACCTCCTTAGCATTATGGTTCATCCCAAGCGATAACTATTTTGTGATGTGTGGCTTATTCTTCCTGATGGGATTCTTTATCTTTGGTCCGCAATTCCTTATCGCCATGGCCGCAGCTGAAAACTCCCACAAACATGCTTCAGGTTCTTCTACCGGTTTCGTTAGTCTCTTCGCCTATATTGGTGCGGCAGCGGCGGGTGCCCCATTAGCGTGGATTATTCAATCTCTCCACTGGAATGGATTCTTTGGTAGCTTGTTTATTGTGTCTCTTGCTTGTGCATTATTACTCGTTTTCGTGTACTTCTTGCAACGTAAGAAAAATAACCTAAAAGCCTAATCTAGGCATATAAAAATCGGGCTAAAACAATCATTGTTTTAGCCCGATTTATTTTGTTTAAAATAACCTTTAAAAAATTATTCTAAGCGTTTAGCCATTTCTAACCAATCTGCTTTAAATTCACGGCGCATATTGTTGATTGCATCAATAATATCGTGATGAACTAATTTTTCATTTTGAATACCCACACAGTAGCCACCTTTACCTTGTAGCAATATATCTACCGCATATACGCCCATACGTGAAGCTAAAATACGGTCGAAGGCACAAGGCGAACCACCACGTTGAATATGGCCTAATACAGTTGCACGGGTTTCATGACCTACGCGAGCCTCAATCTCACGAGCGAGAGAATGCACGTCAGTGATTAACTCAGTAATCGCAATGATGGCGTGGCGTTTTCCACGAATAATACTGCGTTCAATTTGACGAATTAATTCTTCACGATTAAATTCCATTTCAGATGCCACAATATATTCACAACCACCGGCAATACCTGCAGAAATAGTCAAGTCACTACAGTGACGACCCATGATTTCCACGATAGAAATACGTTGGTGAGAACTTGAGGTATCACGTAAACGGTCAATCGCATCCACTGCTGTTTGTAGTGCAGTTTCATAACCGATTGTGTAATCTGTACCAGCTACATCGTTATCAATTGTCCCTGGAATACCCACACAAGGGAAACCATGTTCTTCAGTAAGCAATTTTGCCCCCATGTAAGAACCGTCCCCACCGATAACAACTAAAGCATCAATACCGTGAGAACGTAAAATTTCTGCACATTTTTCACGTACTGCAGGATCTTTAAATTCTGGGAAACGCGCAGAGCCTAAGAATGTCCCACCACGGTTAATAATATCTGATACATTATAACGGTTTAACTGTTTGATTTTATTATTATATAAGCCTTGATAACCGTCATAAATCCCAAATACTTCAAGCCCTTCTGCAAGAGCTGCACGAACAACGCCACGGATGGCAGCATTCATACCTGGTGCATCACCACCACTGGTTAATACAGCAATTTTTTTAATCATATTTACCTACTTTGAACTCTAAGAATAATTGGCGTCAAGATTACACCATCCATTATTTCTGCTCTAGAAAAATTTTTAAAATTTACGTGGAATTTGATCTAGTATAAGTTTTAGTGATGGAAAGAACTTTCACATTTCCAAGAAAGATCGGCTTTTTGTAATGTTTTGCTTTCCTTCGCCACCAAATACTTTTGTAAGTTTTTCACAATCTTTACTGTGTTTAAACGCTGAAATTTCTTACCTTGTTCCACTTTTTGGGAATATTGATATTGCACAAAACCACAACGTGGCACATTTTTACCCTTAGCTATGTCCACTTGCCAAGATGGATTTTGTTCTGTCGGAGCATAAATGACATAAGCATTTAACTCAGTGGCAGGCTTTTTCGGATTCGTTGAATTCGCAAGGATTTTGAAATCTTTCACACCTAAATTACGGTATACCTTCTCACGTAATGCTACGCGTTGCTCAATAGAACGGGATAAATCACGATCAAGCAACACTTCAATTTGAGATTGCCAATTTTCCAAGGTATCCGGCTCGGCAAGATAAACATAACGCGCAATCGTATCCAAATCTTGGCTTGCAGTAAGTTTATAAGTTTTGCCGTTGTACTCTATTTTTTCAGGAGTTTGAAGTTGACTCACTTTTGCCGCACAACCTGAGAGTAAAAGTGCGGTCAATATAACCAGGATTTTATTCATTGATATCTCGCTTAAATACAAATTCTTTTTCAGTTGAGGATGTCGCATCAAACCAATAACCACCTAGGTCAAACTCTTTCAGTTGTTCAACACGTTCCAAACGATTTTGAATGATAAAACGACACATTAAACCACGGGCTTTTTTTGCATAAAAGCTGACCACTTTGTATTTACCATTCTTATTATCTAAGAAAACAGGCTTAATAATCTGTGCATCTAATTGGCTTTCTTTTACTGATTTATAGTATTCATCGGAAGCTAAATTGATCAACAGACGATCGCCTTGCTCATCAAGTGCTTGTTGTACGGATTGAGTGATAATGTTCCCCCAAAAAGCATAAAGATCTTTCCCTTTTGGATTCGCTAACTTCGTGCCCATTTCCAAGCGATAAGGTTGCATTAAATCAAGGGGTTTAAGTAAGCCATATAAGCCAGAAAGCATACGTAAATGGCGTTGTGCGAATTGCACATCTTCATCAGATAAGCTATCCGCATCCAAACCGGTGTAAACATCACCTTTGAATGCCCAAATAGCTGCACGTGAATTTTTTTCGTTGTGAGATTTTGTCCATTCAGCAAAACGAGCGGCATTTAATCCTGCAAGCTTGTCACTGATAGACATTAAGGAAGAAAGATCTTGGGGAGATAATTGACGACAGATTTCAATCAGTTGCTCACTATAATCCGTCAAGTGCGGTTGAGAAACAGGAAGATTTCTGACCGCACTTTCAAAATCTAAGGTTTTTGCCGGGGAAATAATGGCTAACATAGGTTCTCCTTTCTAAACACTGAGCCGTATCTTAGCACAGGATAGCCTCCTTACTCTACCCCGTTTACGCTATCCGCTTATAGAGTCCATTCTCATTGACGATTAAATCTTGTAACTCCAAATCTAACAACTGCACTAAAAGCAAATCCACCGGCAAATTCAATGTAACCGATAAATCATCAAGGCTTATTGGTGTATAACTGATATGTTGATAAAGTTCAGGATGACTTGGTTCCACGGCTAGTGTTTTTGCTGTGAGTGGTTGAGCTATCGGCTTATTAATTTGCGTATTATGTACTGGAGGCTGAAAAACAACGCTGTGATTGAGGCTATCTAAAATATCTTTGACATTTTCCACCAACATCGCCCCTTGCTTAATCAGTTTATGGCAGCCTTGACTGTATTCACTTTGAATATTCCCTGGTAAGGCAAAAATATCGCGATTTTGTTCTAAAGCATAACGCGCTGTAATCAATGAACCGCTTTTCTCTGTGGCTTCAATGACTAATGTTCCTAATGAAAGCCCGCTAATAATGCGATTACGACGAGGAAAATTTTCAGCAATCGGTGCTTGCGTAGGGATAAATTCAGAAACTAATGCCCCGTTATTTTCGATAATTTGCTCGGCTAATCGGCGATGTTTAGCGGGGTAAATGTGATCTAATCCGCAGCCCAATACGGCAATGGTCTGCCCTTGAATATCCACCACCGCCTGATGGCTAAATCCATCGATACCTACAGCCAACCCACTCGTCACCGTTAATCCTACGAGAGAAAGCTCTGTCGCAAAATATTTTGCCCAATATTCCCCATAAGCGGAACAATAACGGCTTCCAACCATGGCGATTTGCTGAGCAGAAAGTGCGGTCAAATTGCCTTTCACAAATAACAAGGGCGGAAAACCACTAATTTGTTTGAGTAAAAAAGGATACTCATCTGAAAAACAGTGGATTAAATGATGGCCTTCTTTTTCTGCCCAGTTCAAAGCGGGTTCAATAAATTTCATTTCTGGCTGAAACCAACGACGAATCTGCAACGCATCCCAGCCCATTTGTTGAAATGCCACTTCATCATAATTTAACAAGTCTTCTATATTCACATGGACCAAAATTTGTTGAATCCGCACACTGCCCAATTTGGGCACTTGAGCTAATCGCAACAAAATCGACGTAAAATCGCTCATAATTCTCTCCTTTAAAAAGAAAATTATGGCGAGATTTGTCTCAAAAAATGAAAAGTTTGTCTTAATTCTGCGATTCAGATCGCAAAAAGAGAAAAAATTTTAGAAAAAATCGGCATACCAGAAACGAGGAATAAAACAGGACAAAAACAGCTTCTTAAAAGCTATTTTTAGAGATTAATTCTGATAAAAAACTTATATCAAGAGAAATAAACTTTTAAGATTGTGTAGAGATATTCATTTTAGATATAAATCACTGATAAATGATTTGACAGCAACATTTTTATCCGTAATATGGAAAGCGTTTTACAGAATTTTTTACAGGATTATCTTTTTATGTACCAAGCTGTTTCTTTATCTCTCAACCTCCTGCTCTCACATTCTTTGTGCGGCTAAGTTGTGGATAAAAAACACCTTTATGTAAAAAATCTATTATCAACCCGCACTTTTAAGATTGCGGGTTTTTTCGTTTTAAAATCACGGTAAAAATGACCGCACTTTGAGTGATAAAAGAAGGAAAATACTATGACAGATCGCGTTATTATTTTTGATACCACCTTGCGTGATGGCGAACAAGCGTTAAAAGCTAGCTTAACCGTTAAAGAGAAATTACAAATTGCTTTAGCACTTGAACGTTTAGGCGTAGATGTAATGGAAGTCGGTTTTCCGGTTTCTTCTCAAGGCGATTTTGAATCTGTTCAAACCATTGCACGCCATATCAAAAATAGTCGTGTTGCGGCACTTTCCCGTGCAGTAATTAAAGATATTGATGCTGCAGCTGAAGCCTTAAAAGTAGCAGAAGCGTTTCGTATCCATACATTTATTGCAGTTTCAGCATTACACGTTGAAGCCAAATTAAAACGTACCTTTGATGATGTGGTTGAAATGGCGGTAGCCGCAGTAAAACATGCACGTAATTATACTGACGATGTAGAATTTTCTTGCGAAGATGCAGGCCGTACAGGTATCGACAATATTTGTCGTATTGTTGAAGCGGCAATTAATGCAGGTGCAACAACTGTAAATATTCCTGACACTGTTGGTTTCTGCTTACCTAATCAATTCGGCAATATTATTGCTGAAGTACGTAACCGCGTACCAAATATCGATAAAGCTGTGATTTCCGTACATTGCCACAATGACTTGGGTATGGCAACGGCTAACTCCTTAACCGCTGTACAAAATGGTGCACGTCAAATTGAATGTACTATCAACGGCATTGGTGAACGCGCAGGCAATACCTCACTTGAAGAAGTGGTGATGGCAATGAAAGTTCGTCAAGAATTTATGGGCGTGGATACACGTATCAACACACAAGAAATTCATCGTGTCAGCCAAATGGTGAGCCAACTTTGTAATATGCCAATCCAACCGAATAAAGCGATTGTAGGTTCAAACGCTTTCGCACATTCATCCGGTATTCACCAAGATGGTATGTTAAAAAACCAAAATACCTACGAAATCATGTCACCAGAAACTATCGGCTTGAAGAAAGAGAAATTGAACTTAACCGCTCGTTCAGGTCGCGCAGCAGTAAAAGGCCATATGGCAGATATGGGCTACACCGAACAAGATTACGATTTAGACAAATTGTATGAAGCATTCTTAAAATTGGCAGACAAAAAAGGCCAAGTATTCGATTATGACTTAGAAGCTTTAGCCTTTATCGATATGCAACAAGGGGATGAGGATCGTTTAGTGTTAGATAAACTTTCTGCACATTCCACTAAAGAATATCCAGCAACTGCGTTTGTTCAAGTGGAATTGGATGGTAAAAAATTAAGCACCTCTTCTATCGGTGGTAATGGTCCGGTTGATGCAGTTTACAATGCGATCTTGAATTTAACCGGCTTAGATATCAAAATGTCCCACTATAACTTAACTGCAAAAGGCGAAGGTGCTGAAGCCTTAGGTCAGGTAGATATCGTGGTTGAACACGAAGGCCGAAAATTCCATGGCGTTGGTTTAGCGACAGACATCGTTGAATCTTCCGCACTTGCTTTAGTTCATGCAATTAATGCCATTTATCGTGCACATAAAGTCGCCGATATTAAAAGCCATAAACATCATTAATCCAATCCCCCTCTTTAGCAAAGAGGGGGTAGGGGAGATTTGGCAGAAGTAACATCAACCTCTGCAGTGAATTTTATATCGTAAAAATCTCCCCCCAGCCCCTCTTTACAAAAGAGGGGAGAAAATTAACCGCACTTTAGTGTGAAAGAAATAGGAAAAATAATATGCAATCATACAACATCGCTGTTCTACCAGGAGACGGTATTGGTCCAGAAGTGATGGCTGAAGCCATTAAAGTATTAAACAAAGTCCAAGAAAAATTCGGTTTCAAACTTAACTTCAATGAATTTTATGTAGGTGGTGCCGCAATTGATCATTGTGGTTGCCCATTACCAGCTGAAACCTTAAAAGGCTGTGATGATGCTGATGCGATTTTGTTTGGCTCTGTAGGTGGCCCAAAATGGACAAATTTACCCCCGGATCAACAACCTGAACGCGGTGCATTATTACCATTGCGTAAACATTTTAAATTATTCTGTAATCTCCGTCCTGCTACCCTTTATAAAGGACTAGAAAAATTCTGCCCATTACGTGCTGATATTGCAGCGAAAGGGTTTGATATGGTGGTTGTGCGTGAATTAACGGGCGGGATTTATTTCGGTCAGCCTAAAGGCCGTGAAGGCGAAGGTGCACAAACCAAAGCATTCGATACCGAAGTTTATTACAAATATGAAATTGAACGCATTGCACGTGCGGCTTTTGATGCGGCAATGAAACGTCGTAAACATGTGACTTCTGTGGATAAGGCGAACGTATTACAAGCTTCAATCTTATGGCGTGAAACCGTGACAGAAGTAGCGAAAGACTACCCTGAAGTCACCTTAGATCATATTTATATTGACAATGCGACCATGCAGTTAATCAAAGCGCCTGAATCTTTCGATGTACTCCTCTGCTCTAACATTTTCGGTGATATTATTTCTGATGAAGCGGCAATGATCACAGGTTCTATGGGGATGTTGCCATCTGCTAGCTTAAATGAAGAAGGTTTCGGTTTATATGAACCGGCTGGCGGTTCTGCACCGGATATCGCTGGTAAAGGCATTGCCAACCCAATCGCACAAATTCTTTCTGCCGCGATGATGTTGCGTTATAGCTTCAACTTAAATGATGCGGCTGATGCGATTGAAAATGCCGTGCAAAAAGTCTTAGCAAATGGTCACCGTACCGGTGATTTAGCTGATGATTCAGCCCCTGTTTCAACTGCGGAAATGGGTACATTAATCGCTAACGCAATCTAATAAAAAACAATTAAAGTGCGGTTTAAAAACACTGACAAAAAGCAACGCTTTTTGAACGTTGGCTCTGCCAACGGCTCCGAAGGAGCGAGTAAATCTTCAGGATTTACGAGTAATAATTTGACCGCACTTACTACTCTAACGAATTGAGAAAAATTATGGCAAAAACTCTTTACGAAAAATTATTCGATGCCCACGTGGTATACGAAGCTGAAGGCGAAACGCCGATTTTGTATATTAACCGTCATTTAATCCATGAAGTGACTAGCCCACAAGCCTTTGATGGTTTACGTGTAGCAGGCCGCCAAGTACGTCAAGTCAGTAAAACTTTCGGTACCATGGATCACAGTATTTCTACTCAAGTACGTGATGTGAACAAACTTGAAGGCCAAGCGAAAATTCAAGTATTGGAACTTGAAAAAAACACGAAAGCGACTGGTATTCAATTATTCGACATGACCACCAAAGAACAAGGTATCGTGCATGTCATGGGACCTGAACAAGGCTTAACCTTACCGGGCATGACTATCGTTTGTGGTGACTCCCATACCGCCACTCATGGTGCATTCGGCGCTTTGGCATTTGGTATCGGGACATCTGAAGTCGAACACGTATTAGCTACACAAACCTTAAAACAAGCTCGCGCAAAAAATATGAAAATTGAAGTGCGAGGCAAAGTCGCGCCAGGCATTACCGCAAAAGATATTATTCTTGCCATTATCGGTAAAACCACCATGGCAGGCGGTACAGGCCATGTGGTGGAATTCTGTGGTGAAGCGATTCGTGACCTTTCCATGGAAGGCCGTATGACCGTTTGTAATATGGCGATTGAAATGGGCGCGAAAGCCGGCTTAATCGCACCAGATGAAACTACTTTCGAATACTTAAAAGGTCGTCCACATGCCCCGAAAGGTAAAGATTGGGATGATGCAGTTGCTTATTGGAAAACCTTAAAATCCGATGATGATGCGAAATTTGACACGGTTATCACATTAGAGGCCAAAGACATTGCACCACAGGTGACTTGGGGAACAAACCCAGGCCAAGTAATCGGTATCGATCAGCCAGTGCCAAACCCAGCAGAAATGACCGATCCGGTGACTCGTGCTTCAGCAGAAAAAGCCTTAAATTATATTGGCTTAGACGCTAACACTGATTTAAAAGATATCCCTGTAGATCAAGTCTTTATCGGTTCTTGTACTAATGCTCGTATCGAAGATTTACGTGCGGCAGCAGCTGTGATGAAAGGTCGCAAAAAAGCCGATAACGTAAAACGTATTTTAGTCGTGCCAGGTTCTGGTTTAGTGAAAGAACAAGCGGAAAAAGAAGGCTTGGATAAAATCTTTATCGAAGCGGGCGCTGAATGGCGTAATCCAGGCTGCTCAATGTGCTTAGGGATGAACGATGACCGTTTAGGTGAATGGGAACGCTGTGCTTCTACATCAAACCGTAACTTTGAAGGTCGCCAAGGCCGTAATGGGCGTACCCATTTAGTAAGTCCTGCGATGGCAGCGGCAGCGGGAATGTTCGGTAAATTCGTTGATATTCGTGATGTCACATTAAACTAAGGAGCAGAAAATGGCAGGATTTAAACAACTTTCAGGCTTAGTAGTGCCATTGGATGCAGCAAACGTGGATACGGATGCGATTATTCCAAAACAATTTTTACAAGCCATTACCCGCGTAGGTTTCGGCAAACACTTATTCCATGAATGGCGTTATTTGGATGTAGAAGGCACCAAGCCAAATCCAGATTTCGTATTGAATTATCCACAATATCAAGGTGCGACCATTTTATTAGCACGTAAAAACCTTGGTTGCGGTTCTTCTCGTGAACACGCGCCTTGGGCATTAGCCGATTACGGTTTCAAAGTGATGATCGCACCAAGTTTTGCGGATATTTTCTACAACAACAGCTTAAATAACCACATGTTACCGATTCGTTTAAGCGAAGAAGAAGTGGAAGAAATTTTCCAATGGGTGTGGGCAAATGAAGGCAAACAAATCCATGTGGATTTGGAAGCGATGACGGTCACTGTAGGTGACAAAGTCTATCACTTTGAACTGGATGAATTCCGCCGTCATTGTTTGTTAAACGGCTTGGATAACATCGGTTTGACGTTACAACATGAAGATGCCATCAGTGAATACGAAAAAAATATTCCGGCATTTTTACGTTAATCAGTTTTTTTACTCGGACAGCAAATATTGCTAACCATTCGGCGGACAAATTGTCCGCCTTTCTTTTTGAAAACATTCCATTTTTTTACCGCACTTTCTCCCCTTTTATTTGACAGTATCCATGCTTATCCCTATTATTCCGACCAATATTGATTGATTTTAAAAAGAGCTGTCTATGTCACATAATCAAACCGAATTACTGAAAAAATCCCTCGCTGAACGCATCCTTATTTTAGATGGTGCGATGGGGACGATGATCCAAAAATACAAACTCACCGAGACTGATTTTAGAGGCGAGCGTTTTAAAGAAAGTGCGGTTGATTTACGTGGCAATAATGACTTGCTCACCTTGACCCAACCGCTGTTAATTTCTGCGATTCATGAGAAATATTTACAAGCGGGCGCCGATATTATTGAAACCAATACTTTCAGTTCTACCACCATTGCGCAAGCGGATTATGATTTACAGTCTATTGCCTACGAACTGAATTTTGCAGGCGCAAAATTAGCGCGTTTAGCCGCAGATAAATACAGCACACCAGAAAAACCTCGCTTTGTTGCTGGCGTGTTAGGGCCAACTAACCGCACCGCCTCTATTTCTCCTGACGTAAACGACCCGGGTTTCCGTAATGTGACGTTTATGGAATTAGTGGATGCCTACGCCGAAGCAACCAAAGGGTTAATTGAAGGTGGAGCTGATTTAATCATGATCGAAACCATTTTCGACACGTTAAATGCAAAAGCCGCCATTTTCGCCATTGAAACCGTGTTTGAAGAATTAGGTGTGGAATTGCCGATTATGATTTCCGGCACCATTACCGATGCTTCCGGCCGTACCCTTTCAGGGCAAACCACCGAAGCATTCTACAACTCGCTTCGTCACGCTAAACCGCTGACTTTTGGTTTGAACTGTGCGCTAGGCCCGAAAGAACTTCGCCAGTATGTTGAACAACTGTCTAAAATCAGCGAAACCTATGTGTCTGTTCACCCAAATGCGGGCTTACCAAATGCCTTTGGTGGCTATGATTTAGGTGCAGAAGAGATGGCGGCACACCTTAAGGAATGGGCTGAAAGTGGCTTTGTGAACATTGTCGGTGGTTGTTGTGGTACGACGCCAGAGCATATCAAAGCCTTTGCCGATGCCATGCAAGGTATTGCGTCGCGTAAATTACCTGAAATTAAAACCGCCATGCGTTTATCAGGCTTAGAACCACTCAATATTGATGATGAAAGCCTATTTGTTAACGTGGGCGAACGTAATAACGTGACAGGTTCGGCCAAATTCAAACGTTTAATTAAAGAAGACAAATTTGCTGAAGCCATTGAAATTGCTATCGACCAAGTAGAAAACGGTGCACAAGTGATCGACGTCAATATGGACGAAGCCTTATTAGACGGCAAAAAATGCATGACGCGTTTCCTCAATATTATGGCAACCGAGCCTGATGCGGCAAAAGTGCCAGTCATGATCGACTCGTCTAAATGGGAAGTGATTGAGGCAGGTTTGCAGTCGGTACAAGGTAAACCGATTGTTAACTCAATCTCATTAAAAGAAGGCGAAGAAATCTTTATCGAACACGCTAAACTGGTGCGTAAATATGGTGCCGCCGTAGTGGTCATGGCGTTTGACGAAGTGGGGCAAGCCGATACCGAAAATCGCAAAGTCGAAATTTGTAGCCGTGCTTATGACATTTTGGTGAATCAAGTCGGGTTCCCGCCAGAAGATATTATTTTTGACCCGAACATTTTTGCCATCGGTACGGGGATTGAAGAACACAACAACTACGGTGTCGATTTTATCAACGCCACTGGTCGCATTAAACGTGCGCTACCGCACGCAAAAATCTCGGGCGGGGTGTCGAATGTGTCCTTCTCATTCCGGGGTAATAACGTGATGCGTGAAGCCATTCACGCCGTCTTCCTCTATCATGCCATCAAGCAAGGCATGGATATGGGGATTGTGAATGCGGGGCAACTGGCGATTTATGACGATCTCGATCCTGAATTACGTGAAATTGTGGAAGATGCAGTATTAAACCGCAGCCCTGATGCCACCGAAAAACTACTCGATATTGCAGAAAAATATCGTAACCAAGGCAACGATGAAAGTGCGGTCGATTCTGTCGCAGAATGGCGAACTTGGCCGGTGGAAGAACGTTTAAAACATGCGCTGGTGAAAGGGATTACCACTTACATTGTGGAAGATACTGAAGAAGCTCGCCAACAATTACCAAGCCCATTAGATGTCATTGAAGGGCCGCTGATGGAAGGGATGGATGTCGTCGGTGATTTATTCGGCGACGGTAAAATGTTCCTGCCACAAGTGGTGAAATCTGCGCGTGTGATGAAACAATCTGTGGCGTATTTAGAGCCGTTTATCAACGCCACCAAACAAAAAGGCTCAAGTAACGGTAAAGTGGTGATTGCAACCGTAAAAGGTGACGTGCACGATATTGGTAAAAACATCGTGAGCGTGGTGATGCAATGTAATAACTTTGAAGTGATTGACTTAGGCGTGATGGTGCCGGCAGACAAAATCATTCAAACCGCTATTGATGAAAAAGCGGATATCATCGCGTTAAGTGGTTTAATTACCCCTTCTTTAGATGAAATGGAATACTTCTTGGGTGAAATGACTCGCTTAGGTTTAAACCTCCCAGTAATGATTGGTGGGGCGACCACCTCTAAAGAACATACAGCAATTAAACTTTATCCAAAATATAAAGAACACGGTGTATTTTATACCTCTAATGCCTCCCGCGCGGTGACAGTGTGTGCGACATTGATGAACCCTGAAAGCCGTGCAGAATTATGGGAACAATTCAAGAAAGATTACGAGAAAATTCAGCAATCTTTCTCTAACCGTAAACCACTGCGTAAACAGCTTAGCATTGAAGAAGCACGCGCAAACCGCTTTGATGGCTTTAGTGGTGAATGGGCAGATTACGTGCCACCAAAACCAAACCAAACTGGTATTGTGGAATTTAAAAACGTACCGATTGCCACATTACGTAAATTTATCGACTGGTCACCATTCTTCCGCATTTGGGGCTTAATGGGCGGCTACCCTGACGCCTTTGATTATCCAGAAGGTGGCGAAGAAGCACGTAAAGTATGGAACGATGCGCAAGTGGTATTAGATGAATTAGAGCAAAACCACAAACTCAACCCAAGCGGTATTTTAGGCATCTTCCCTGCGGAACGTGTAGGCGATGATGTGGTGCTTTTCGCTGATGAAGAACGCACACAACAAATTGGCACCGCTTACGGCTTACGCCAACAAACAGAACGTGGCAAAAACAGCAAAAGTCCGTTTAACTTTGCCTTAAGTGACTTTATTGCTGATCGTGAAAGTGGCAAAAAAGACTGGATGGGGATGTTCGCCGTCTGTGCGGGCATTGAAGAAATGGAGTTAGTGGAAGGCTATAAAACAGCAGGCGATGACTACAACGCCATCTTGCTACAAGCCGTGGGCGACCGCCTCGCCGAAGCCATGGCAGAATACCTGCACTTTGAGCTTCGCACCCGAATTTGGGGCTACACGCAAGAAGAATTCGACAACCAAGTCTTAATCAACGAAAACTACGTGGGCATCCGCCCTGCACCGGGTTACCCAAGCTGCCCGGAACACACCGAAAAAGCCTTGATTTGGGATTTATTAGAAGTCGAACAACGCATCGGCATGAAACTCACCGAAAGCTACGCCATGTGGCCGGCGGCTTCTGTCTGCGGTTGGTACTTCACCCATCCTGCAAGTAATTATTTCACTCTAGGTCGTATCGATGAAGACCAAGCTCAAGATTATGCCAAACGTAAAGGCTGGAATGAGAGAGAGATGATGAAATGGCTTGGTGTGGCGATGAAGTAGGGAATAATAAAACCTCAGGTAATAAATAGGAATTTAAACTATAGATGCCACGTTTTACGTTAAATATAATACTATTTTACGAATTTTATACCTAGAACTAAGGAAACAAATATGACTAAAATCAGACTTGAAATAGCAGTTTTGAATATTGCAATGCATAATCATGATAAAGGAGAGCTATCTTATGAAAATTTATTTCAGACATTAAATAACGATAATGTTGAAGCTCAGTTAGACGAAACTCATGCGGCTTGTATAGGTGAATTAAATGTAAGCAAGCAATATGGAGAACAACGTTACTTTCTTGGTCAAATATATAAGTATGCCAAAATAGATCCAGAACGAGATTGTTTGAATATTAAAACTAAGAAAGTTGCAACTGATGAAGAGAAAAAAGCATTAATTATACCAAAGCATTTAAGACCTCATTTTGTTAAAATTCCATTTGTTTTTATTCCAAAGGGTCATAGATTGTACATTCAAACAAAGCATAAGAATAATCTATTTGGAATTACGAGAGCTAAAAAATTATTTGAGTTATTAATTCAAAATGAAAAGATTTTTCAAAAATTTGGAGATATAGAGGTAACTATTCAACCCGACTCAGCAGAAGTAGAAAAACTAATTAATAGAAAAGATATTGATAAGTTAATTGTAGATATTGTTCGTCCTAATCCTGATGATATTGGTTGTGTAGAACAAGATATATTGGAAAAAATGAGGAAACGTAATCTTAAAAAACAAAGAAATGAGTATATATCAACTAAAGAGGAAAATTTAGTTCTCGATGAAGATTTAAAAGCAGAAATTAAAATTGCAGCCTCTAATGGGAAAGTTGTTGCCGAAGGAGTAAATGTTGAGAATGAAAAATGGAAAATTTCTACAGAAGAAACTAATCTAGTTATTAAAACTTCGTATGAGGCCGATAGAAATGAAGAAAATAGAGGAGAAGATCCTGCAGAAAAACGCTTAATAGAAACAGCATTTGATAATCATAATGAGATAACTAAATAGGATTACAATATGGTCAAAAGGTTAAAAGCTAGCTATAAAGATAGCTATGAAATATTTCAATATTATTGGAATACTTATGGTGGTTGGAGAGCATTATTAAGTTCACCTTATCTACATGTAGCTTTCTTTTTACTTTTTATAACTCACCATCAATGGATGTCTAGAGATTGGTGGGATCAAAGTCTATCAGTGCTTCCAAATCTCCTAGGATTTTCATTAGGTGGTTTTGCTATCTTTCTTGGCTTCGGTGATGAACAATTTAGAGCAATTTTAGCTGGAAAAAATGATAAGGATAGAAACTCACCCTATACTTTAGTATCAGCTACATTTGTTCATTTTATATTAATTCAAGCATTGGGAATCATTTTTGCCTTATTAGCAAAGTCACTGGCATATCAACCAAATTGGTTATCCGATAGCTATATGATCTATTTTTCTGTAATTACACCTATATTTTGGGGAATTGGTTATTTATTTTTACTTTATTCAATAACATCTATGATGGCAGTAGTTATGGCAATATTTAGATGTACTAGATGGTATGAAACATATCAAGAAAGCCATAGTAAAGATGAGTAACTCTACCGTTCAATGCACTCTCTGATGGCGCAAGCATCCTCGCTTGTGCCTATCTCTACCCTGTAATGGCAGACGTTTCTCCTACACGCACCTAACTTCACAAAAACTCACCGCACTTTCACTTCCAAACTGCGCATAACTAATCCCATCCCTTGCACTATCCAAAATTTCCGCTATTATACCTCCTTTCTCATTCACTCTACTCTCGGAACTTTATCGATGAATAAATTTAAATTAGCATTACTGACGGCGGCATTCGTAGGGTTGTTTGCTTGTACCACAACACAACAACCAAAGAAAACCGTTAAAACACGATACCTTAAAAATAACATTAGCCAAGCGGAATTAAACAATCCGAAAGATTACAAGCGTTATTACTATTCTTGCCGTAATTCGGAAACGGGCTCTAATTCTTATTTAACCACTTACTTCCCGCTTTCAAGAGAAAGCCGCATGAAAGATAACTTTGGTATTTATTTCCAATTAGACGGTGGAAAAGCCGTGCCGTTTGATCATGTGGAAAATCGCACCTTGAATGCACGTGGAAATCGCTTTGAAGTGATTTATCGCTCTTATGAGCCGATTGATGGAAGCCATGTGGATCTGATTGCGCGTGAGCATAATTCGGTGTATTACAAAAACAATCAAGGCATGAGAACAGCTTGGTTAAATTGTCGAGAAGGCTAATTCTCACTGAAAGTGCGGTCGTTTTTAGACGCATTTTTCCAAACAAAAAAGCACGAGATTAAACCCGTGCTTTTTCTTTTTTATTTCAATTATGCTTTTGCTTGTGCGCGTTTCACGAAAATGACTGAAAGCGTGAATGCCACCACAAATGAAATCACCATACCGATACTGTACATTGCAAGGCTATCTGGTTTGATAGATGGAATACCTAAGAAACCTGCTGCGCCTAATGCAATGGCTTTTACATTAAAGAATGCGATAAAGGCACTTGCAAGACCTGAACCAATCATCGCCGCAAAGAAAGCCTGACGATAGCGTAAGTTCACCCCAAACATTGCCGGTTCAGTAATCCCTAATAATGCAGAAATACCAGATGGCACCGCTAAACCGCGTACTTTTGGATCTTTTAATGCCACTGCCACACCTAAACAGGCCGCACCTTGTGCGATGTTTGACATTGCGGCGATTGGGAAAATAAAGGTACCGCCTGTATTTGCCATTTCAGCCAATAATTGTGTTTCAACTGCAATGAAGGTTTGGTGCATACCCGTGATAACAATTGGTGCATAGAATGCCCCGAAGATCGCGCCGCCCACGAAACCTAAGGTGTCATATAACCAAGTTAAACCTGATGCAATTAATGAACCCGCTTCACGACCGATTGGACCAATTACAGTAAATGCTAAGAAACCCGCAATAAAGAGCGAGAATAAGGGGGTAATGAGGTTATCTAAATAAGAAGGCACAAACTTACGGAAGGTTTTTTCTAAGGTTGCTAATACCCAAGCAGAAACTAATGTTGGGATAACCGTGCCTTGATAGCCGACTTTTTCAATTTCAAGACCGAATACATTCCAGTATTGGATTTTGCCTTGAGCAAGGGTTAATGCGTAGTTCCAACCATCTGCTAATGCAGGGTGAACTAATAGCATCCCAAGAGCAGCCCCTAAGAATGGGTTACCGCCGAATTTACGGGTAGCAGAGAAACCTAGTAATACTGGTAAGAACACAAACGGTGCATTCGCGATGGTATTAATGAAGTCCACCAAATCCGCAAGACCTGGATGCATATCAATCACGCTTAATTCATCAACGAAGAAACCTTTCGCTGTAAGCATGGAGTGAATACCCATTAACAAACCGCCAGCCACAATTGCCGGAATGATTGGCACGAAAATATCCGCTAAGCCTTTCACCAAACGTTGCAATAAGTTTTGATTGCCTGATGCTGCTTCAGCCACTTCGGCTTTACTCACATCGCCGATACCAAGCAATTTGGTAAGTTCAGCATGGACTTTATTCACTGTGCCTGAACCGAAGATAATTTGATATTGACCGGCGACAGCAAACTGCCCTTTCACGCCTTCAATGTTATCAATGCCTTCTTTGTCCACTTTACTTTCATCGTTTAACACAATACGTAAACGCGTTGCGCAATGTGCCGCTGTGGCGATGTTTTCTTTGCCGCCAAGTTTATCAATCACTTGCTGGGCGATTTGAGGGAAGTTCATAGTGCTCTCCTAATGGGTTTCTAGAAAAAGAAAATCGACAGATTGTAACCAAAACAGGGGATAATAACTAGCTATTCAAGTAAATTTTAGGCGAAAAAAAACCGACTTGATTAAGTCGGTTTATAGTTGGTGCTCTGAGCGAGACTTGAACTCGCACGGCCTGCGGCCACTACCCCCTCAAGATAGCGTGTCTACCAATTCCACCACCAGAGCGTTTATTCTTTTTTTATTCCTTATTGCGGAATATCGTTATTTTTGTTTTCAACTGCTGGAGCAGCTTGTTGTTGCTGTTGTTGAACTTGTTCAGCAGTTTGAGATAAATCGTCGAACGAACCTTTTTGTACGTTGCCACGGTGAGAGTTAATGTTACCTAATACTAAAGCGATGACAAAAAAGCCAGTTGCTAAGATTGCGCTGGTACGGGTTAAGAAGTTACCTGCACCTGCAGAACCAAACATAGTACCTGATGCACCGCCGCCAAATGACGCACCTGCGTTCGCACCTTTACCTTGTTGAACAAGGATAAAGCCGATTAAGGCGATACAAACTAATACATAAATAAATAATAAAATATTGTACATTATTCTTTCTTCTCTAAATTGCTATTTCGCAAGAAAACTGGAGCAAATGTTATATAAAATTCATGCTTTTCGCAAGCGCTTTCCCATTTTTTTTACTTAATTGTATTAAGTTTAATCAATTTTCAACGTTTAAATCTTCTGATTTTTTGACCACTCTTTTTCGTTTTGCAGGTGCCGCATTAAAACCCTTTGAAATCTGACTTAAACGACGTAATGCAGTGAAATCCACAAAGCGCACTAAATCTGGCAACATTTGATTAAGCGTAAACATAAATTGCTGATAACTCGCCTGTTTTTGGCTGATATCCGTTAATTGCGCTTCCCAATGTGCTGTCATATCAGGTTGTGTGGCAATATCCGGTAGCGCTGAAATGAGGATCCGCCCCGTTTCTGTGCTGTGAATATTGCGTCCTTTTTTGGTCAAAAAACCTCGTTTAAATAGCAATTCAATAATACCTGCACGGGTGGCTTCTGTGCCAAGGCCATCCGTTTCACGCAAAATTTTTTTCAATTCTTTATCTTGCACAAAGCGCGCAATCCCTGTCATCGCGGAAAGCAACGTCGCATCAGTAAATGGTTTAGGCGGTTGCGTTTTTTTGCTTACCACTTCGCCTCTTTCACAGTAAAGGATCTGTCCTTTCTTCACGATCGGCAATAGCGGCTCTTGATTTTCATCTTCGTCTTCTTTACCAAGCAATTCTTTCCAACCCGCGGTTTGCAAGTTGCGCGCTTGAGCCACAAAAGTACCGCCTGCAATACTTAAGGTAATTTTACTTTTTCGATATTCCGCATCTGGACAGAATTGCAATAAATACTGGCGTGCAATCAATTCATAAATACGTTGTTCATCAATGCTTAAATTGATCGAACGTGTGTTAGCCGTTGGAATGATCGCATGGTGTGCTTCCACCTTTTTATCATTCCAGCAACGATTGCGCTGCTCAGTATCCACCACTGATGGCAAGGTTTGGTACGTCTGACAATGCTGTGAAATCGCATTCATCACTTTATGTCGTTCAGCAAAATGCTCTTCCGGTAAATAACGACAATCAGAACGTGGATAGGTAATCAAACGATGGGTTTCATATAACCGCTGACAGGTATCCAACACGCTCTGTGCCGACATACCAAAACGTTTTGCCGCATCAATCTGCAATGCTGACAACGAATAAGGCAAAGGCGCCGTTTCTTTCTCGCGCTTATCCACATATTCGGTCACTTCGGCAGGTTGATCGGTAATGCGCTTCACTACATTTTCGGCTAAGCCTAAAGACAGCACGCGACCATCTTCATCTTGGTAGTCTTCACAAGCCTTACTTGGTTGCCAAAGTGCAGAAAAAAGTGAGGTCGGATTTTCAGATGTTTTTTCTTCTTTCACCCATGCCAACACTTCATAGAAATCTTTGGGTTGAAAATTTTCAATTTCTAAATCTCTGCGAACAATCAAGCCTAATACGGGCGTTTGTACTCGCCCAACGGAAAGTACACCATCGTAACCCGCTTGGCGACCCCGAATGGTATAAGCGCGAGTCATATTAATGCCGTACAGCCAGTCCGCACGCGCACGCGCCAGCGCAGAGGTAGCCAATGGAATAAAATGACGATTAGGTTGGAGTTTTTGTACCGCTTTTTCGACCGCACTTGGGTTAAGATCGCTAATCAAACAACGTAAAATGCCATCACGTTTTTCGACTGATAAATTGGCATAACTAAACACTTCATCCACCAACAACTGCCCTTCTCTATCCGGGTCGCCTGCGTTAACTAAAACATCGGCTTGATGAATGAGTTTTTCTACCACAGAAAGTTGCTTTTTCACTTCTTTTCGCGGTAACAGAATCCACTTTTCAGGAATGATGGGTAAATGTTCTAAACGCCATTGTTTAAATTTAGGATCGTAGGCATCCGGTTCTGCTTGTTCGAGCAAATGCCCCACGCACCAAGTCACCACATCATCATTGCCGCATTTAATAAAACCATCACCCCGTTGATGAGGTTTTGGCAATACATCGGCAATCGCTCGCCCAAGACTGGGTTTCTCGGCAATAAACAGGCGCATAAGATTAGTCGATCTGACGACGACCTAAGAAAGAATGGGTTAAGGTGGTGCCGTCCACGGTTTCTAACTCGCCTCCAACAGGGATCCCGTGAGCAATACGACTCACTTTAATATTATGTTGATGGCAAATTTCCGCAATATAATTGGCTGTCGCATCGCCTTCCACCGTTGGATTGGTCGCTAAAATCACTTCATGGAAAGATTCTTCTACCAGACGTTTTTGCAATAAATCCAGTCCAATTTCTTTCGGACCAATACCATCTAAAGGCGATAAATGTCCCATTAAGACAAAATAACGTCCAGAAAATTGGCCGGTTTGCTCAATCGCTTGAATATCCGCCGGCATTTCCACCACGCAAAGTAATCCTGAATTTTGACGGCGAGGATTGTTACAAATATTGCACGTTTCCTCTTCGGTAAAATCACGACACTGTGAACAATGCCCAATTTTAGACATCGCTTCCGTTAATGCACGTGCTAAATTCATCCCACCGCTACGATTGCGCTGTAAGAGATGATAAGCCATGCGCTGCGCTGATTTCGGGCCAACACCCGGCAAGCAACGAAGGTTTTCAATAAGATGTTCTAAAAGTGGACTGCTTTGCATAATATTTATGATGGGAGAAAATGAATGGTGTGTGAACGTGTAAATTCACACACCCGATGAATTAAAATGGAAGTTTCATTCCTGGAGGTAATGGCATGCCTGCGGTTACAGACGCCATTTTTTCTTTTTGTAATTCTTCTGCACGACGGACTGCATCGTTGAATGCGGCAGCAATTAAATCTTCCAACATTTCTTTATCGTCTTCCATTAAAGAAGGATCGATCTCAATACGACGGCAGTTGTGCGCACCATTAATCGTGATTTTTACTAAACCTGCACCACTTTCGCCTGTTACTTCTAATTGGGCAATTTCTTCCTGCATTTTTTGCATTTTTTCTTGCATTTGTTGGGCTTGTTTCATCAAGCCGCCTAAACCGCCTTTTCCGAACATGGGATTTTCCTTCTTAAATTAACTAAAACGAGCCGCATTTTAGCGAAAAAATTTGCCTTTGGGAACAGAGAAATTTATTATTCCACACTTCAAAACTGGGTCAAAAATGACCGCACTTTTATTTAGGAATTGCAGATGGAAACTCGTTATTACTTTATATTTACGGCAGCTATTATTTTGTTACAACTGCTGATTTATATTTTTAATAAAACGCTGATTTGGTGGCTTTACAAACCTTTCTCCCCAAAGACAAGACGAGCAATTACCTTTGTCAGCTTTTTGCTTCCTAATGTCTTGGTTATTTGCCATTTTTTAAAGCTTTTTACGGTGTTTCGACTTATAGCTTTAATGCTCGCGCTACTCCTTTTTTCAGCCTTTGCAAGTATTGCTGTAGGATGTGTTCATTTTCTTTTCCGAAAATCAAAATCCATCACAAAAATCGACCGCACTTTACGCATTGCTTACCCGATTTTATTTATTGGTATCACTGCCTTAAGTGTGTATAACGCCTATGTCACACGTGTTATTCATTATGAAATTACGCTAGATAAACCGATAAAACCATTGCGAATTGGCATGGCAAGCGATCTCCATTTAGGCAAATTATTTGGCGGGAAAGAATTGGATAAACTGGCTGAGATTATGCAGCAAGAAAAGGTCGATATCATTTTATTGCCTGGCGATATTATGGATGATAACGTCAACGCTTATTTAGCCGAAAAAATGCAACCTCATCTGGCAAAACTCAAGGCGCCAATGGGTGTTTATGCCACACTAGGCAATCACGATTTATTTGGAGACCAAGATCGAATTGATCAGGAAATTCGCAAAGCAGGTATCACCGTATTAAGAGATGAAACATTAACGTTAAATGATGAATTGGTACTGATTGGACGAAACGATAATCTTGCTCACGATAGACCGAGTACCGAAACATTATTAAAACAAGTGAACACTGACTTACCGATTATTCTATTGGATCACCGTCCAACAGATATCGAAAAACATGCTTCACTCCCGCTTGATATTCAAGTTTCAGGGCATGCACATAAAGGGCAAGTATTCCCGGCGAGTTTAATCACGAAAATGATGTATCGTTTGGATTATGGTCATGAAAAAATTGGCAATCCACATGTTTTTGTCACTTCGGGTTACGGCTTTTGGGGCATCCCAATGCGCTTAGGCTCTCAATCAGAAGTGGTGATTATTGATGTGAAAGGAAAATAAAAAAGAGCGGTCAAAAATGACCGCTCTTTTATTATCAATGAAATCTTAAGAACACACTACTTTCACCGCTAAGCCACCTTTCGATGTTTCGCGATATTTAGCATTCATGTCTTTACCTGTTTCATACATGGTTTCGATCACTTTATCCAAGGTTACGCGAGGGTTTGTGGTACGACGTAATGCCATACGACTAGCGTTAATCGCTTTCACTGAAGCAATGGCATTACGTTCAATACAAGGCACCTGTACTTGGCCTCCAACAGGGTCGCAAGTTAAGCCCAGATTGTGTTCCATCGCAATTTCAGCTGCAATACACACTTGTACTGGTGTACCGCCTAAGATTTCAGTTAAACCTGCGGCAGCCATTGAACATGCCACGCCCACTTCACCTTGGCAGCCAACTTCTGCACCAGAAATAGACGCATTCATCTTATAAAGTGAACCAATCATACCAGCAGCTAATAAATAGCGCTCAATCACATCTTGTGTTAAAGGGCCTACGAATTTTTCATAATAAGAAAGCACAGCCGGCACAATACCACAAGCACCATTTGTTGGTGCAGTCACGACACGTCCACCGGCAGCATTTTCTTCGTTTACCGCAAGGGCAAACATATTCACCCAGTCGATAACATGCATTGGATCATTTGCAAGACGATTACTATTGGCTTGCAAGAGACGATAAAGTGACGGTGCACGACGCACCACTTTTAATGGACCTGGTAACACGCCTTCTGTATTGACACCATGCTCAATACAATCTTTCATGTTTTTCCAGACATTATGTAAATGTGCTTCAACCTCTTTTTTATCACGTAATGCTAACTCATTTCTCATCATCACCGTAGATAGCATTAAGCCATTTTCCTGACAATGTTTCAAAATATCTTCAGCATATTGATAAGGATACGGCACGACCACAGGATTCTCTTCCTCTTGACCAAAATGCACTTCATCTACGATAAAACCACCACCGATAGAATAATAGGTTTGACGATAAAGCACATTACGTTCAGCATCTAATGCGGTAATTGTCATGCCGTTTTCATGCAATGATAAAAAGGAATTATGGAATACCATATTGGCATCCCAATCGAAATTAACCATTTTTTTACCCTGTGCAATCGACAGTTTTTTGGTTTGTTTAACCTGGTCGATAAAGGTTGGGATTAAATCAATGTCTACATCGTGCGGTAGATAACCAGCTAATCCCATGATGATCGCAATATCGGTATTATGACCAAGCCCTGTCATTGAGAGAGAGCCATACACATCCACATGCAAGGTCGCGACCGAATCAAATTTACCTTGTTCGATTAAATCGTCAATAAACTGCTTGCCTGCTTTCATTGGGCCGACAGTGTGGGAGCTGGATGGCCCAACGCCCACTTTAAACATATCAAATACACTAATCATATTATTTTCAATCCTAAGCCAAACTAAAAAGTCGCTTATAATAATCCATATACAACCGCAGAGATAGCAATTAATCCCATTACTGTTACAAATACATTGCTAAAACGACCTTGATAACGTTTCATCGCAGGTACATTGCGGATAGCATACATTGGCATAATAAAAAGGATCATCGCAATAATTGGGCCGCCAAGCGATTCGATTAAACCTAAAATACTTGGGTTAATGATCGCAACACCCCATAAAGTGAATAAGAAGAATACTGCGGTACTGTAATTTAATTTTTTACGATTTACACTTTCACCTTTCATTTTTAGGTATAAACCTTCTAAACCTTCACGAGCCCCTAAATAATGGCCAAAGAATGAACTGGTAATCGCTAAGAAAGCCACTAATGGTGCAAAATAAGAAATGTATGGATTATCAAATTTGTTCGCAAGATAAGACAAGATACTGATATTTTGTGCTTTTGCCTCTAATAACTCTGCCGGTGTTAAAGTTAATACGCAACTAAACACAAAGAACATCACGAAGAAAAGTAATACGGTTGAAGTGCCTTTTTCTGTATGACCAATGTGATATTCCGTTTTATCAAAATCTTTATATTCACGTTGTTGAGAAAGCGTGAAAGAAGAAATTGCCGGAGAATGGTTAAAAGAGAAGACTAATACTGGAATAGTTAACCACAATGTCGTCACAAAACCACTCGCTGTAGGAAGCTCATAAAGCATTGATGCATTCCATTGAGGAATGAGATAGATTGATAATGCAAAGAGAATCAATACCAATGGATAAACTAATAATTCAGTGATTTTCAACATTACTTTTTCACTGAATAACATTACCGAAATCAATATCGCAATCAATACAAAAGAAAGAATGACACGATTTGGTGAAGCCATGCCTAATTGGTTAACAATGAAGGAATCAACGGTATTGGTGATCCCGTTTCCATAAATCAATAAAATTGGGAAGATCGCGAAGAAATATAATAAAGTAATTAATTTTCCTGCTGTTGGACCGAAATGCTCTTCCACCACTTCAGTAATATCACTACCTGGTTTAGATGAAGATAAAACGAAATAAGCCAAACCACGGTGTGCAAAGTATGTCATAGGGCCAACCAAAAGAGCCATAACCACCAATGGCCAGAAGCCCCCCATCCCTGCATTGATTGGTAAAAATAATACCCCTGCGCCCACCGCAGTACCAAATAAGTTTAATACCCAAGCTGTATCAAATTTATTCCATTTTTTATTAGTTGTAGTGTCCATACATCACCTTCTAAAGTTAAAATTATAAAATTATAAAATTGTTTATTTAATGACTATTCATTCATTAAATTAGTGGCTGCATTATGATGAGATTAGGGATTGATTGCAAAGTGCAAAATAATAAAGTGTGATCTTGCTAACAATTTTATGTAACTTTTGTACATAAATATTTATCTAGATCAAAAAACTGCGGTGAGAAATTTGAGCAAATTTTAAAGATAGGAAAACAACAGAATAATGCTGAATCCTAAAAAGCAAAAAGCCACTAAATTACTTTAGCGGCTTCTTAGAATTTGGCTCCTCCTGCGGGACTCGAACCTGCGACATATGGATTAACAGTCCACCGTTCTACCGACTGAACTAAGGAGGAAATGGTGCCTCGAGGCGGAATCGAACCACCGACACGGGGATTTTCAATCCCCTGCTCTACCGACTGAGCTATCGAGGCGTTATCGTTATTGGCTACTGCCTGACAACGGAGCGTATTAAACTATTTTTTCGGGTATCGGTCAACAATTAAATTCAAAAAAAGTGAAAAATTTAGTGTATTTGAATGGTTAATAACCAAAACGTCTATAAAAAGAACGTATTTTGAAAAACTCAACTAAAAATAACCGCACTTTATAGAAAAAATAATGCCCGAGAGAAAAGTCTTTCGGGCATGGTATTTAATTTCTGAAATTATCGTCTTACACGGAATTTCTTCTGAGCAGCATCCACTTTCAATAAGTAGTTTCTTGCTTGTGAGGATGGATGTGCTGTAGTTAAGATGCGATATACCTGTTCAGGATACATCTGGTTGATTTTATAAATCGCTTCATCTTTATCACTATCAAACACACGCAATACCGCGCCAGCTCCACTGTTATAAGCAGAAATCATCGCAAAGCGTTTAGAAGTTGGATTGGTGATACCGTCTAAATATTGATTTTGTAGAATCCATAAATAAGCCACACCTGCATCAATATTATTTGCTGGATCATACAAGTAACGTGCTGACGGTTGTCCGCCTTTACCTTTCATGGCAAAGATATCACGACCTGCCGTACTCGGCACTACTTGCATTAAGCCGATTGCATTTGCATAACTGATTGCATACGGGTTGAAGCTAGATTCTGTTTGCATAATACCTAAGATCAAGCTTTCATCAATACCATAACGCTCTGCGGCTTTACGTACCAATGGAAGATATTTTTGTGCACGCACTTCAACGTGGTTTGCAATCATCGAGATCACGACAAATTGCACGGTATTACCATTTTGTAAACGGCGAGTTTGCAATTTATTTTGGATTAAATAGGTGGCGAAGTTGCTTGCAATAACTTGGTTAGCAATTTGTTGGCCATTATTGTCTACCACCTGTCCTAATAAGAAAGGACGTGTACTGATCGGTACATCACCAGAAGCAAATAAGTCGATCCCTTTTGCATCTGAACCCATCAATAAGGTATGCACAATCGCATTATGTAAACGATTAAGATCTTTTTGTGTTTCAATGATGATCGAACCTTCATCAAAACTTACGTGGCTACGCGTATAGAAAGAGTCCGTATATTTCACATAGTCTTTACGGCTCGCAACTAATAGCTCATTCACCCCCCAAATACGATCGATATTATGAGAGAATTGACCCGTTAAAATATCTAAACCTTGCGTGTCTTTTGCAAACACTTCGTCATAATTAACACCACGTCGATGGCTTGGCGAGTCACTACACGCATACAAAAGCGGAAGTAGCGCCAATAATAAATACTTTTTCATAATCTTTTGTTATTTAGATGGGGGAACGTAACCTTCAATATGCACTTCTTTGCCTTCAAATAAGAAATTCACCATTTCTTCTTCTAATAATTTTCGATGTTCGGCATTCATCATATTGAGTTTTTTCTCGTTCACTAACATGGTTTGCTTTTTGATCCATTCGCCCCATGCTTGTTTACTAATTGAATTAAAAATACGTTTACCTAATTCACCAGGATACAGTTGAAAATCCAACCCTTCCGCATCTTGTTTCAAATATTCGCAAAAAATGGTTCTAGCCATAATAATTCCTTACAAATTGCGTTAATAAATTTTTCACAGGCTGAGCTAACCCGATCTGTTCAGGTGACGTTGGATCATACCAATATTTGACCGCACTTAATAGACCAGATTGAGATTCTTTTCCTTTTTCTGACAATTTTTTCCAATCTGAACGATCGCCATCTTCAGATTTTCGATCGACTTCAACATAAATAGGATGGATATCTAAATGAAAATGACTAAACGTATGACGGAAAGTCACCCATTCTTGATATTCGGTAATACCTTGTTCTTTCAGAAAATTCAGCAATGTTTGTTTATCATCAAACTGAGGGAAACAGTACAAACCACCCCATAAGCCTTTGCTTTCACGCTGTTCCAACCAGACTTTTCCTCGATAAGATAAAATCAAAAAATAGCTTTGTTTTTCCGGCAAGGATTTTTTCGGTTTCTTTCCAGGGAATTCCGTCCACTTTTCAAGTTTATTGGCTAAACAATCGTTACTTAGAGGACAAAGATCGCATTTAGGTTTTGTTCGGGTACAAATCGCCGAACCGATATCCATCATCGCTTGATTAAATTCAGCGACTCTCGTTGTTGGTGTAACCTGTTCACTCAACTGCCATAATTGATTTTCGACTTTCTTTTCACCAGGCCAACCTTCAACAGCAAAATAACGAGAAAGGACGCGTTTCACATTACCGTCTAAAATCGGATAAGGTTGATTTTGTACAGAAGATAAAATTGCCCCTGCCGTAGATCGCCCCACGCCTGTTAATGCCCAAACTTGCTCAAATTGTGTAGGAAACTCACTTTGATATTCATCTCTAATGGTTTGAGCGGCTTGATGTAAATTTCTTGCACGGGCGTAATAACCTAGTCCCGTCCACAGATGTAACACTTCATCTTGTGATGCATTAGCAAGTGCGGTCACATTGGGAAAGGCTTTAATAAAACGTTCAAAATAAGGAATGACTGTGGAAACTTGAGTCTGTTGTAACATTACTTCAGAAAGCCAAACACCATAAAGGGTTTTATTTTGCTGCCAAGGCAAATTTTTACGCCCAAACTTCTCATACCATTGTAGAACTGAATGGGCAAAAGGGGCATCAACAGAGGATTGGGCTAACATAACTTTCCTAAAGTGCGGTCAAAAATAAGCAAAAATTTTGCGATGATTCTATCACTAAAGCACACCTCTTGATCAATTTGATTTTTTCAGTATAATTCGCAGTCTATTTGGTGCCGGATTGTCGGCGATTATTAACTCACGCGGTGTAAGTGGAAAGCATTTATAGCGGCGTGGCTTCAATTTGAGGTTTTCTATGAAACAAGGTATTCACCCAGAATATAAAGAGATCACTGTAACTTGTTCTTGCGGTAACGTGATCAAAACTCGTTCAACTTTAGGCAAAGACATCAACCTTGATGTGTGCGGTAGCTGCCACCCATTCTACACGGGTAAACAACGTGTTGTTGATACTGGTGGTCGTGTTGAACGCTTTAACAGCCGTTTCAAAATCCCAGGTACAAAATAATTTGGATCTGTGTGAAGAACCCTGCCCTATGCAGGGTTTTTTATTATCTGAAATTCACTATTTTCTAAATTCAATCAATAAAAAAATGCGGTTAATTTTAACCGCACTTTTTCTATCAGTTCTAAACGCTCAATTAAAATGAATATTTAACCGTTGCGTAATAAGCACGACCAGGTTCGTTATAAGTATGAGCATTGTAATTTGTACTGCTTGATGAACGATAAATGCGTTTATCAAATAAGTTACTTACACCAACACGAATGCTGATTGTATCTTTCCAATTATAACCCGCACTTAATCCCCAAACTGCATAACCACCAATATCTTCTGAGCCAGCAAGCTGATTAATATTTTTATCGTCACCATTTTCCATACGGTTTTCCGGATTCTTACGGGATTTTTGTTTACCGTATTGCGTATAAGTTAACATTGCATCCAAACTGTCTGTAATTTGATAACTTAAGCTTGAATTTAAGGTATATTTCGGTACGATAGAAAGTGGGTTACCCGTATCTTTATTTTGGGTTTTGTGCATATAAGTGAAGTTATTAACCCAAGATAATTTATTCTCGATTAATGGTAAGGTTAAATTTCCTTCTAGACCTTCAATAAGTGCACGATTCGCATTACTCCATTGGTATACTTCATTTTTATTAGAAGTCACACCAATAAGCTTATCTGATGGCACAATTTTGTTACGGTAATCGTTACGGAAATATGTAAGAGATGCAAGATAACCGTCTTTATTGTATTCCACACCAATCTCTTTATTCCAGCTAATTTCTGGTTTCAAATCTTCATTACCTTGGAAATAACATGCATAATCACCTGCTGTTGGGCAACCTTGTCCACGTGTATAAAGTAAGTAGTTTGGATTAGTTTGATAAAGATTTGGTGCTTTATAAGCTCTAGCAATTCCACCTTTTACATTCACATTATCTGTGACAGCATACAGGAAATTAAGCCCACCACTCACATTCGATCCCGAATAACTATTATGATCATAACGAGCTGAAGGTGTTAAAATAAGCTTATCAGTCACCGAAATATTATCTTCTAGGAAGATAGCCCATTCGGTCTGGCTAGAATAACCACCGCGATTTTTTGTAATACCTGGGAATGATTCTGTTGGGTCTTTTTTTACTATTCTGTTTCTTTTCCCCTTAGCATCTGTCACAAAAATCACTTTCTCTCCCAGATTTTGTGTCATTGACTGCTTATCATCTAATGTGCTATGTGTACCTTCAAATCCCAAGGTAACCATGTGTTCTACACCAAGTGTAAATGGAATATAGAATTCTGAACTAAAACGCGTATTTTTTAAAATGGAGTCAGTAAACCCTGTAGTGCTAGTATAGCTTCCTTCTGGTCCACCAGCTAATCCTTCAGGTAATCGACTATTTTTAGTTTTATCAAATGCGATATAAGTTTTATTGTCGAAATGATCAAATTTGCCTTCATAGGTTAAAGCATAGTTCTGACGATATAAACGAGCGGTTTCAGCTTTGCTTTCTGCCAACGTTTTGGTTTCAGGATTGTTTTTACTATTGTAAAGCTTTGCTGAGCTATTTTGTGTATCACCGTTATAAATATTACCTTGGCGACTAAAGCCAGAATCCAAGGTTAATTTATTTTTCTCATTGATATTCCACACTAAACGGCCATTAATATCTTTATTACGTACGCCTTCACGACCGGCAATCGCAGGATCACCATTAATACCAACTTCATCCGCTTGCGTTTTGTTCCAGTTACCATATAAACGGAATTGCAAGACATCTTTAATTAACGCTCCGCTTAGATTAAAACCGACACGGTTCGTTGCGCCTTCATCACTGTCTTCAGGTTGGTTGGTGTAATAGCTTAAGCTACCGTGTAAATCATTGGTAACAGGTTTAGTGATGATATTCACCACCCCACCCATTGCACCTGAACCATAACGTGCAGCTGAAGGACCACGTAATACTTCAATTTTTTCAATCGCTTCAACCGGCACCCAATTGCTGTCGCCACGAGAGTTACGTTCACCACGCACACCATAACGTTCTGCATTACGAGAGGTGACTGGTTTACCATCCACTAAAATCAATGTATTTTCAGGTCCCATTCCGCGAATATCAATTTGACGTTTGTTTCCGCGTTGTCCTGTAGATGAGTTACCCGTTAAATTCACACCTGGCATAGTGCGTAATACTTCAGAAATATCATTTGTCGCAGGTCGTTTTTCTAAATCTTTTGCAGTCACAAGAGAAGAACCAAGCGATTGTTTTACCTGATCTTCCGCAGTAACTTTAATTTCCTCAAGTTTCTCTTCTGCATGAGAATAGTTTGAAAAAAGTGCGATTGTTAACGCACTAAATGCGAAGAATGATGTTGTTTTTAAATGATTGGATTTATACATTGAAATGCTCTCCTGGCATATGTGGAATAAATAATGCCCGAGAATTCTAGTACAATATAATTTTAGTGTAAATAACAATTCTTATCATTTTTACTGAATTTAAATAAAATACCTGATTTTTTGACCGCACTTTCTTGCAATCCCAATAAATTCTAGTATTATTCACGGCTCGCTAATTTGGCGGATTTATTTCTCATGTCGGGTTCCCTACCCCCGATTAACCAACTAAAAAGGTCTTAAAATGAAAATTAATACTCCGATCTTCAATGATCAACAAAAACGTTTTGCTTTAATTTTATTAAGCTTATTTCACATCTTCATCATCACAGCCAGTAACTATTTCGTTCAAATTCCATTTGAAATCAATTTAAAATTGACCGCACTTGGTTTTGCTGATGATTTCTCATTCCACAGCACATGGGGCACACTCACTTTCCCATTCATTTTCTTAGCCACCGATTTAACGGTACGTGTATTTGGGGCGAAAGAAGCGCGTTGGATCATCTTTATCGTAATGATTCCAGCGCTTATCGTGAGTTATATTGTTTCGGTTGTTTTCTCTAATGGACAATATCAAGGCTTAGGTGCATTAAGTGAATTCAATATGTTTGTTTTCCGTATTGCGTTCGCCAGCTTCTGTGCTTATGTTTTCGGACAATTATTAGATGTGTTAGTATTCAACCGCTTACGCCAATTAAAAACATGGTGGATTGCCCCGAGCAGCTCCATGACATTTGGTTCCCTTGCCGATACCTTTATGTTCTTTTGTGTAGCATTTTATAAAAGTAGTGATCCATTTATGGCAGAACATTGGTTTAGCCTTGGATTTGTCGATTACTTATTTAAATTATTTGTCGGCATCGTCTTGTTTGTTCCCGCTTATGGCGTGGTACTCAGCATGATTTTGCGTAAACTTCAATCTCTCGCAAGCTCCCGCCAGTTTGCTTAACTTAAGGAAATAAAATGACTGAAACCCTTTCTCTTAGAGCCAAAATAGAACAAAGCCCAATGGGGGCTTATCAATGGATGATTGTGGTTATGGCTGCTATCATGAATTTACTTGATGGCTTTGATGTATTAGCCCTCGCCTTCACGGCAACAGCCATTCGTGGCGAATTTGGCCTCACGGGGATTGAGTTAGGTTATTTATTAAGTGCTGGCTTGTTTGGTATGACTGCAGGCTCACTTTTCCTAGCACCACTTGCGGATAAAATTGGTCGCCGTCCATTATTATTGATGGCGGTATCACTCTCCGCTATTGGGATGTTAGGTTCAGCGTTTATTTCACAATATCAATGGCTAGGTTTCTGGCGCGTTATCACCGGGCTTGGTGTCGGCGGTATTTTAGTGGGCACAAACGTGATCACCAGTGAATATTCCTCTCGTAAATGGCGTAGCTTTGCGATAAGTGTCTATGCAGCAGGATTTGGTATCGGTGCGGTATTAGGTGGTATGTTTGCCGTGATGCTACAAGGTGAGTATGGCTGGCGTTCTGTGTTTTTAGCAGGTGCTATCTTGACCGGTTTGCTTTTAGTGGTGTTATTTATTTGGTTACCGGAATCCATTGATTTCCTCACATCTAAACAACCTAAAAATGCAGAAGTGCGATTAAATTTAATCGCAAAAAAAATTGGTTTAGCCAGTGATTGGAAACTTCCTGCAAAAGTAGAAAAAGTTAAAAGTAAATTACCTATTAGCCAATTATTCAGCGACAAATACTTACATTCTACCCTTTTAATTTGGACAGCGTTCTTTGCGATCATGTTTAGCTTCTATTTTATCAGCTCATGGACACCAGCCTTATTAAAAGAAGCGGGCATGACGACAGAACAAAGTGTGAGTGTAGGAATGATGATTTCATTAGGTGGTACTTGCGGCGCCTTAATCTATGGTTTACTGGCTAGCCGTTGGACGGCACGTGGCGTGTTAATTTTATTTACTGTATTATCTTCCGCAGCGATCATTACCTTTATCTTATCCTCATCCGTTTTATGGATTGCGATGGTATTCGGTATTTTAGTTGGTGCACTCATGAATGGCTGTATCAGCGGTCTTTATACCTTAAACCCACTGACTTATGATGCCGATATTCGCAGCACCGGCGTGGGCTGGTCGATTGGTGTGGGTCGTATTGGTGCAATTCTTGCCCCAACGATTGCAGGTCAATTATTAGATATGGGCTGGGACAAACAGAGTTTATATGTGGGCGTTGGCTTTGTGATGTTGATCTCAACCGTCGCACTCTTTTTCTTAAAAAGCCGCTCAGAAATTAAAGCCTAATCTAAAAAATATGGCAAAAGGCGTGGTAAACACGCCTTTTTTATTGACTTAATAAAATGCTCATCCCTAACCTTTAGATCAAAAAGATTCTCAGGTTATTTTATGTAACATTTTCTTCTAAAAATCCTTTGTTATCCATCTTGAATTTCAACGAATTATGGTGTTAAATCGGCACATATTATAAGGGTATAAAATTATAAAAATAAGTGTAGGAATTTATGTGTCAATTACTCGGAATGAACTGTAATACACCGACGGATATTGTCTTTTCTTTTGAAGGTTTCCGTCGTCGTGCTGGTCTTACCGACTGCCATTCAGATGGCTTCGGTATCGCTTTTTTTGAAGGCCGTGGTGTGCGTATTTTTCGCGATAACCATGCGGCCTCTCAATCCCCTATTGCGGATTGTGTAAAACAATACAAAATTAAATCGCTCAATGTGATTGCTCACATTCGTAAAGCAACGCAAGGCGGTGTGACCATTGAAAATACCCATCCCTTTATTCGTGAAATTTGGGGACAAAACTGGGTGTTTGCTCACAACGGTAATTTAAAAGACTTACCAGATATGTCTGAGAGTTTCTGCCAACCGATTGGTTCAACTGATTCAGAAACGGCATTTTGTTATATGGCGGAATATTTGAAAAATCGCTTCCGTCGTAAACCGTCTGAAATGGAAATTTTTGAAGCCATTCAAGATATTACCAAAGAGCTTTCACAAAAAGGCACCTTTAATTTCATTCTTTCAAATGGAGAATGGATGATTGCCCACTGCTCAACTAATTTGCATTATTTAACGCGTAAAGCCCCTTTTGGTAAAGCACATCGCATTGATGATGATGGCGTCATCGATTTTAATGATTATGCGAAAGATGGCGACAAAGTCACCATCATTACGACTTTCCCTCTCACCAAAGATGAACCTTGGGTCAAAATGGAACATGGTGGATTTGTTTTCTTCAAAGAAGGGGACAAAATTGCTGAGATCGTCGGTGTGGCTAAAGAAATGGAAGATGATGGTACATTAGGCAATCGTGCAGCAGCCTAATAACAAATCACAATAAAAAGTGCGGTCAAAAACATCTGGGATTTTGACCGCACTTTCTTTATCTGCAATTAACGCATTGTGACAAATTCTTCTGAACCTGTTGGATGAATTGCCACCGTATTATCAAAGTCTGCTTTGGTTGCACCCATTTTGATTGCCACCGCAAAACCTTGAATCATTTCATCCACACCAAAACCAATACCGTGTAAGCCTACGATTTTTTCTTCTTTGCCGACACACACTAATTTCATTCGGCAAGGTTGACGATGTTCAGTCACCGCGGTGTACATTGCGGTGAAAGAGGATTTATACACTTTCACATTTTCTTCGCCATATTGCTCAATCGCTTGCGGTTCAGTTAAACCCACCGTACCAATTGGCGGATGGCTAAACACAACCGTTGGCACAAGGTTGTAATCTAAATGCTCATTCGGTTTGTTATTGAATAAACGCTCAGATAAACGACGACCTGCTGCCACGGCAACTGGTGTTAATTCAATACCACCTTCGATAATATCACCTACCGCATAAATGCCAGGTACGTTTGTATTTTGATATTTATCGACAATAATTTGTCCTCGTGAATTGGTTTTCACACCGGTTACTTCAAGATTAATCACATCCGTTGCCGGTTCACGACCAATTGCCCAAATTAACGTATCCACTGTAGTTTCACGGCCATCTTGTAATTTCAAGGTAAGCGAACCATCCGCATTTTTAACCACTTCTTCTGGTAATGCTTTGGTATGTAATTGGATACCATCTTGTGCTAATACTTCAACCAAGGTTTCCACAATCAATGGATCTTGATTACGCAATGGAGCATGTTGGCGCACAAATAAATGGGTTTCGCTGCCTAAGCTATTTAAAACCCCCGCTAATTCAACGGCAATATAGCCCGCACCAACTACAGCTACACGTTTTGGTAACTCATTTAAAGCAAATACACCATTTGAATCAATCCCGTATTCTGCACCTTTTACCGTTGGAATACTTGGGCGACCACCCGTCGCAATTAAGATATGATCTGCGGTCACTAATTCTGTTGAACCATCTGCATAGCTCACTTCAATCGTTTTCGCATCTTTAAAACGTGCGAAACCATTAAATACATCTACGTTATTTTTTGCTAATACATTATTGTAAGAGGTATGAATACGACCAATGTAAGCTTGACGACTTTCGACTAATTTCTCGTAATCAAACTTTTTCACTTCTACATCAAAACCATAAGCGGGTGCATAGCTATTAATGGCTTCTGCAATTTGTGCGCCATAGAACATCACTTTTTTCGGTACACAACCTACGTTTACGCAAGTACCACCGAGATGTTTTGCTTCAATAATTGCACATTTTTTGCCATAGCTTGCCGCACGGTTAATTGAAGCGATCCCACCAGAACCGCCACCGATAGCAATATAATCATAATGTTTAGTCATTTTCATTATCCTTTTTTACTCATTGGAATTGTGCTCTATTTTGCCTAAAAGTGAATAAGAAAGCTATAAATTGATGTAATTGGAATTGTCTATCCGAAAGGAAAAGTGCGGTCATTTTTAGCATAATTTTCAGCAAGCAGAATGTATTTTCGCTATAATGCTCTTCAACTCTAAAGAGAAATAAATTGGAATGAATAATAAACATAAGAGATAGAAAAATGCCTCAAAGAACTGATAAAAAAACAATCTGTTTGAATATGATTGTCAAAAATGAATCTGCTATCATCCGAGATACATTAGAGAACATAATGGCTCATGTTCCATTAGATTATTATGTCATTAGTGATACAGGCTCGGACGACAATACTGCAGACATTATCAAACAATTCTTTGATGAAAAAGGTATTCAAGGCGAAATTCATCACGATGAATGGGTAAACTTTGCCCATAACCGTAACTGTGCGTTACAACATGCACAAGGAAAAACAGATTATGTATTAATCTTCGATGCCGATGATCGCTTTGAAGGAAATTTTGTATTACCTGAAGAACTGACGAGCGATCGCTATTATCTACGCATGGCAAATAGTGTCAGTGGAGCAAATGTTTATTTCCGTACGCTTATGTTCCGTAATGACGATTCTTTCTACTGGCGTGGCGTATTACATGAATTTGTTGAACAACGTAAAAAAACGATTGTAGAGCAAAAAATCTTTGGTGATTATTATGTGATTAGTGGTCGTTTTGGGGCGCGTAGTAACAATCCACAAAAATATTTCCAAGATGCTCAAGTATTAGAAAAAGCCTTCTATTCACCAGAAGATGAAGATCTTAAAGATCGCTATGCCTTCTATACCGCACAATCCTATCGTGATGCAGATATGCCTGAAAAGGCTATTGAGTGGTATGCCAAACGTGCAAATTTAGGGGGCTGGTATGAAGAAGTTTATTATTCGCTTCTCCAAATTGCTCTATTAAAAATTGAATTAAATGCCCCATTAGATGAAGTGCAAAATCTTTTACTCGCCGCTTATGAATATCGCCCACAACGTGCAGAAAGCCTTTATCATTTGGCGCGTCAATTACGCCTTCACGATAAAATCAAACTCGCTTATATTTATGCAATGGTCGCTGCCAATATTCCCCTCAATAAAGATATTCTTTTTATGGATCACTCTGTTTATGAATGGAAAGCAAAAGATGAGCTTGCTGTCAGCGCCTATTGGGTTGGAAATTATCAACTTTGCTATGATCTCTGTGTAGAGCTATTGGCAAATCCTGCTATCCCAGAAAGCAATAAGCAACGTTTTGCCCAAAACCTGAAATTTGCCCAAGAACATCTTTAAAAATATTCACAATCTAAGGTTAATAAGATATGAATAAAAAATTGGTTGGTTTAAGTATGGTGCGCAATGAAAGTGATATCATTGAAACCTTTATTCGCCATAATTTAACCTTATTAGATGAACTTCATATCGTTGACCACAATAGCAGTGATAATACGCGTGAAATGCTCACACTTCTAAAGCAAGAGGGATTGCCAATTCACATCTATTATTACAATGAACTCGAATTTGCCCCTGAACGCATATTAAATCATATGATGCAGCATATTCTAAATAATGATGCAGACATTGATTATATCTTTCCACTCGATGCTGATGAGCTCATTTACTGCCCTTCACGTGAAATGTTGAATAATTTCCTGATGCTGATTCCTCAAGATCGTGTAGGAATGTATACTTGGCGCGGATATTTGCCTAACGATACCGAGTATGATCCAGACTTTATTTGTTATTTTACTGATCAACGAAAAGAAGAAATACTTACGCCTAAAGTGATCATTCCTCGAGTTATTGCTGAAACGTATAGATTAACGATTGGTAGTCATTACATGGTGAATGCTAAAGGAAAAGAAATACAAAGTGTTGTATTTATCGCACCAAATAGTCAAAACTACTATTACTGGTTTATTGAACGATTTAATGCAGAATTTATTGAAACAAACGATTTATGGTTAGGCCACTACCCCATCCGCTCGACTGCCCAACAAATCAAAAAAGTACTCGAGAAATCTATTACTATGGTGATGGAAAAAAAAGGTCATAAAGATATCGCTTGGGAAAATCAACTTCGCGACTTACTGGCTAAAAAGATGAATATATCCTTAGAAGCACTACGTTTAATAGCCTACCAATATCGTTCCACCACAAAAGAACAGACTGAAATAGCTAATAAACAAGCATTACGTTCTCAAAAATTGGACTTAAAATACAAACATCTTATAAGTAATGATCCACTCCCCACTATTGCCAAATTAGTTCTCGAGCTCGCAGATAAATTACGCTAGTCAATGACTAGCGTAATCTTTAATTAAAGGTTATTTGCTGGACGCATAATTAGATATGCCCAATCTAAATGACGGAAAAACCAATATTTTTCACGCTCAAACAGGCCTATTTTTTGACAATTCCATGGTTTGATCTCAGTTGTATAATGAATAACAACGGGATGTTTATCTAAGTTAACAGATGACAAACCGCACTGCTCCTTAATATTTTCTATATACTTCACCTGAGCATTCTCTGCAAAACTATAATACTTTGCTTTCTCTCGTAAAACGATATTTAAAATACATTGATCACCATATAACACTTGGTCAGCATATGCTTTAGCCGTTTCTAATAAAATATCAACTATTCCTTCATTTCGCCATTTAGCACAATCAATAAGTAATACACCACTATTAAAATAATTTCTAGAAACAGATTCATCTAAATAAGGGAATGGGAAGGTTTGCATGGTGCAATAATCCCTAACCACTCCGACTGGCGAATCCTCAAGGTCACTATAATAAAAATCCATTAGTGATCCATTAACAATAATATCTGCATCCAAATACAAAACACGATCTTGATTAATCAGTTTGGGAATCATGAGACGGTAATAACTACTCGATGAAGAAATATGCTCTAAAGTCTTATAACCTTTAAAAATATCATCAGAAATATAAATAGAAAATAAGTTATTCCCCATTTTTTCTAATTTAAACCTAATTCCCTCAAACCATTCTTGTGGAATGTCACTATGTAAGACATAAAAGTTTATATTCTTATTATAGTAGCAAATTGATTTCATCAATGTTTCTAAATGCGGTGTATATTTTTCATCAATCGCAAAAGCAATATTTATATGTTCTGAAGCGAGCATTCTACTTACATTATCCCTAAGTTTTCCCAATTAATTAAAAAACAATTCTATTATAAATCTATCGCGTATTCATTCTATCCCATTTCATTATCAATTTGATACAAATAAAAAACCCAGCCGAAGCTGGGTTTTTATCTATCTTAATGGAAAGTTAAATTACCATTGGTAACCTACGCCCACAGAGCCACCTACGTCGCCTTGGGTATTTGCGTTACCTTGAAGTTTGAAGATAACTTTACCATTGTCACTTGAACGTGAGTAACCTACTGCTACAGCGCTTTCACCTTTGAAAGTACCTGCAGAAGCGGCAACCATTGATTTACCAGGAATATAAACTTGTGGTAAACCTGCTGCTGCGTTAGCACCTGCGATACCGCCGCGAGCTTCTTTGCCTACTTTATTGATACGTTTATGTACGTCACCAATTGATTGTTTCAATTGAGATACGTTAACCGCATCAGTATCTTTGGTACCCGCTTTCACATTGTGAATTTGGTTGCCACCCATATCAATGTTACCACCTTTATTAACGGTTAAGTCATTTGTGGTTACGCTATTATGGTCAACATTATCTGTTGTTGAGATAAGGATATTGCCGTTATCTTGCTCAATCGCAATATTTTTACCTGCAGCATAATTAATTGTTTTGCCGCCAGTAATATGCGTTGTCTTCGGTGCACTATCTTTATTCGCAACTTTATTGCCTGCATTAGATGTAGAAACATTAAAGTTGGTTGAACCATTAGGTGTTGCAACGAGTTTACCTTGATTGTTCACGGTAATTGTATCGTTATCTACGTCAACAGTGACTTTGTAGTTAGTTGTACCATTTGCATTAACGGTTGGTGTCACAGTGATACCCTTGTTTGGATCAGTGCTTACGCTTGCTTGCGTATTGTTTGCGCTGATGGTGTAAACACCTTTGCTATCCTTGTTCACAACTACATTATCGCCTTGTTTAATATCAGTTACATTCGCAACTAATTTATTATTACTGTCGATATGTAAACCGTCACCTGCATTCACATCGTAACTAACTTTGCTTACACCATTTTCTGCAACAGTAACGTTAGAGCTTGTTGCCTTACCGTTCACAAAGTTAACTTGGTTGCCCGCAGTCACATTGTGTTTAACTGTGCCATCATGATCAGCCACTTTCCAGTAAGCCGCATTGATTGCATTAGCTACATCAATTGCAGTCACTAAGCCTTTATTACCTACAGTATTAGCATCTGGAACTGTAATCTTACCAGTATTAGTGATATTAGATAACGCTGTAGTGTTTACATCCACTTTGTAATCCGTACCACCGGTAGTCGCATTAGGTGTTGCAGTAACTTTAGTTTGGTTACCTTCTTTCACCACAGTTTTGGTTGCATTCAATTGGCTCAAGTTCACAGCATCAGTTGGATTAGTACCGTTAGCTACGTTATGAACTTGGTTACCACCCATATCGATATTACCGCCATTTTCAACAGTGATGTTCTTCGTGGTCACGTTATTCGCTGTTACATTTTCAGCAGTCACGTCACCCGCTGTCACATTTGTTGCAACAATATTATTTGCTGTCACATTGTTATGAGTTACATCCGCAGTTGTTGAAATAGTGAAGGTTGTACCAGTTTGGTTAACTGCTACATTTTTACCTGAAGTAATCGTTACAGTTGAACCTGGTTTCACTTTTGATTGTACGCTACCCGCAGCTGTATCAGTTACTACTTCATCCACGTGTTTACCAGTGGTCACATTAAATGAAGCATCGTTGATTGCATTCACAACAGTGGTTGCGTTCACTAAGTTATCACCTGTACCGCCATTAGTAGTATCTACTTTCGTAGTTCCATTTGGATTTACGGTCACGTTAGTAGTATTAGCACTTACTTCGTACTTGACTGTTCCGTTTGCATTTCTAGCAGTATCTTCAACTTTTACAGTCTTATCTTTAGCTACAACACTTACATGTTCTTGTGGACCAGTTGCGCCTGTAGCACCAGCATCACCTTTAGGACCTGTTGCGCCAGTATCACCTTTAGGACCAGTTGCACCTGTATCACCTTTAGGACCTGTTGCGCCTGTAGCACCTGTAGCACCTGTTGCACCAGTAGCACCTGTAGCACCTGTAGCACCAGTAGCACCTGTTGCGCCTGTAGCACCAGTTGCACCAGTAGCACCTGTTGCGCCTGTAGCACCAGTTGCGCCTGTAGCACCAGTTGCACCTGTAGCACCTGTAGCACCAGTTGCACCTGTAGCACCAGTTGCACCTGTAGCACCAGTAGCACCAGTAGCACCTGTTGCGCCTGTAGCACCAGTTGCACCAGTAGCACCTGTTGCGCCTGTAGCACCTGTAGCACCAGTTGCACCAGTAGCGCCTGTAGCACCTGTTGCACCAGTAGCGCCTGTAGCACCTGTTGCACCAGTTGCACCTGTTGCGCCTGTAGCACCTGTTGCGCCTGTAGCACCAGTTGCACCTGTAGCACCTGTTGCGCCTGTAGCACCAGTTGCACCTGTAGCACCAGTTGCACCTGTAGCACCAGTTGCACCTGTAGCACCTGTAGCGCCTGTAGCACCTGTTGCGCCTGTAGCACCAGTTGCACCAGTTGCACCTGTAGCACCAGTAGCACCTGTTGCGCCTGTAGCACCTGTAGCACCAGTTGCACCAGTAGCGCCTGTAGCACCTGTTGCACCAGTAGCGCCTGTAGCACCTGTTGCACCAGTTGCACCTGTTGCGCCTGTAGCACCTGTTGCGCCTGTAGCACCAGTTGCACCTGTAGCACCTGTAGCGCCTGTAGCACCTGTTGCGCCTGTAGCACCAGTTGCACCAGTTGCACCATCTTTCACGATAGTAGTAGTGGTATTACCGTCACCATCTGTGATAGTTACAGTGTGAGTACCATTGCCGTTGTCTTTAACTTCAGCTTTAGCATTCTTACCGTCTTTAATGATAGTGGTTGTGGTTTTACCCTCGCCATCTGTGATGGTTACAGTGTGAGTACCGTCGCCGTTGTCTTTAACATCAGCTTTTGCATTCTTACCATCTGCACCTTTGTCGCCAGTTGCGCCAGTAGCACCTGTGTCACCTTTCTCACCTTTGTCGCCTTTGTCGCCGGTTGCGCCAGTAGCGCCAGTGTCACCTTTCTCACCTTTGTCGCCGGTTGCGCCAGTAGCGCCTGTGTCACCTTTGTCGCCTTTAGCACCAGTTGCACCGTCTTTACCGTCTTTACCGTTTTTACCGTCTTTAACGATGGTAGTAGTCACTGAGCCATCAGCTTCATTAGTAATAGTGATGGTATGAGTACCGTCACCATTATCTACAACTTCACCTCTGATGCTGTCGCCTTTGTCGCCTTTTTCGCCTTTTTCGCCAGTTGCGCCAGTAGCACCTGTGTCACCTTTGTCGCCTTTAGCACCAGTTGCACCGGTTGCGCCGTCTTTACCGTCTTTACCGTTTTTACCGTCTCTTACGATAGCCGTAGTAACTGAGCCAGTAGTCTGATCGGTAAAAGTGATTGTATGGGTACCGTTTTTCTCATCATCGTCAACGGTAACCTCGATGATGCTGTTAATGCCAGGGTCACCTTTTTCGCCTTTCGCACCAGCTACACCAGGGTCACCTTTTTCGCCTTTCGCACCATCACTAATAATGGTTGTTGTTGTGGTGCCATCGCCGTTGGTAACAGTAAGAGTGTGGGTGCCATTATTGTTATTGGTCACAGTTGCTGTAACGCTCTTACCATCCTTACCATCTTGACCTTTTAAACCTTTATAGATATCACTTTCGGTATCAATCTCAAGTTTATAGGTATTGTTACTATTTGGATTTGCAGTCATTTTTAGACCGTTAAGTGCAACTAATTGTAAAGGTGCGTTACCCGCCATACCTGGTCTATAAACATAATCACTAGCTACTTGGTCACCTGTTCCTGTATTATTTCCATTAAATCCTTGGAAAACAAATGGATTGGTATAAAGTTGAGAACCATTCACTGCATCTTGAGAAGTTGCATTAACCTCACCTGCTCTTAATCCTGTGATCTTTTGATTGTTCATCTGAATACCGCCGGTATTAATGTTAATACCACCAATATTTGCTGTATCAAAGAACACATCATTTTTAGTTGCGATAACTACATTACCTTTTGTTTGGGTTAACTTAATGTTCTTACCTGCAAGCAATGTTACATTTTCATCTGGTGCAATATTTTCAGTTGCTTCAGTTGATTCACCCGCTTCTTTTTTGGTTTTTAAATTCCAACCTTTACCTAATTTCTCTGCAACAGCGTATAACTGAGAACCGTTGATCGCATCTGTTGACTCTTTAGTAATACGACCAGCCGCAACATTTTGGATTTGACGCTCATACTCTGCATCACCCACAGAAACAACAGCACCTGTACCTAATTTACTGTTGTTACCAGCAAAACCTTCAAATGTATAATCACCTACTTTTGCGTTATTTACTTGTTCATAACTATCAGCGGCTACAGATCCAACACCCAATGCGACTGAATATACTGCTGTTGCACTTGCACCGGCACCTAATGCTAAAGTATCTTTAGCTAAAGCTTTTGCTTCTAAACCAATTGCGGTCGCATTTGCTCCAGTTGCACTAGCCTGTGTACCAATTGCAATACTACTTACACCACTTGCATTTGATTGAGTACCGGTTGCAATTGCAGCATTTGCTGATGCATTAGAGTTAAAACCTGTCGCAATTGAACCATGCGCACTAGAGGCCGCACCAGCACCTGTCGCGATTGCAAAGTTGCCTGAAGCATTTGCCTTAGAACCTGTTGCAATTGCATCTTCTTTACTTGCTGAAGCCTGATAACCAATTGCTGTTGCAGTATCAAAACTTGCATTTGCACCTTGACCTACTGCAATTGTTGCAAAACCAGTTGCATTTGCTGTTTTACCCATAGCAATTGCAGAACCTACACCACGGGTATCTTCTGGTGTTACTGGTACTGAGCTGCCAGGTTTATTTCTAGGTTTAGGTGCTGGTTGAGTACTTCCACCATTTGCAACAGATGAGGTACCGATTGCAATATCAGATTCGGTATTTGCAGTTGCCGAAAAACCTTGTGCAATTGTACTTACATCTTTTGCTTTAGCACCACGACCAACTGCAATAGCTTGATCTTTCAGTGCTTTTGAACCACCACCGATCGCTACTGATGAAAAACCATGAGATTCAACTGAAGTACCAATAGCAATAGAGTTTACATTTGTTGCCCCTGCATTTGGAACACTTGCTGTGGTCGCACCTAGATAAACTGAATTATCACCACGTGCTTTTGCATGACTACCGATGCCCACAGCACCATCTCGGGTAGCATTAGAATGATCACCGATTGCAATCGCTGCTAAAGCTGTACCAACAGTACTACTCCATGTTTTATCTGAATTTTGAGTATAGGTATTATCTAACTTACCTGAAGAACCGTCATATACTGTTTGTGCACCAGGTTTAACAGAAGAAAATGCACCAATCGCAATGACGCTGGATTCTTTATCCTGTCCATTTTCTTTATCCACACCAGGTTTTAAACCTGAATTAGCTGTTGCTTCTTTACCAATAGCGATAGCCAAGTGACTTGGAGCATTAGCTGAAGTTGAAATAGCTACTGTATCTAAAGCTGTTGCAGTTGCATTATTACCTACTGCAATAGCTCTTGCATCACCCGCAGTAGCAATAGCACCATTCGGTGCGATACTTATTCTATTATTATCTAGCCCTACTGCAGCCGTTGCTGATTGAGATACTGCTAATGAACCAATCACAGCACCTGCAAGTGCGGTCAATTTAACGATTTTTTTAGACTTGGTTTTACCCTTAGCATGCCCAAGTTCAGAAACAGCAGTCCACGTTTGTGTAGCATGATTCCAAATAACTTTAAACACTTTGTTCATGAGTTTTATTCCTTTTTATTAGGATTGTTGAGAAGCTGTTGTACGGACAACAGCACCAAAAAATTCAGCATCAAAAAGGCGGCGACAACAAATTTAGCCAATAGTTTCCCTTACCCTTCTGGTCAGAACATCTTATTCTAAGCGAACTTTGTATAAAAAGGAAGCATCAAAAAAAAGATTTACTAAAAATTACAAGCAATTAAGGTAAATTCTGAGTTATGTAAATATATGTAAAGATTTACATTAAATTTTATTAAATTATGTAAATAATTGTAAATTTCGGATAAAAAATAAACAAATCTAGGTATGAAAAATCCCATCATTTATCTATCCCTTTACGAAAGGGAGGATTTATATCAAACTAAAGCAAGCGAATAAGATTAATTAAGGAAGAAAGGCATGACAATTTGGAAAAAAGCGTTCACGCTTGAGCAGCTTAATGAAATGGGGAAAGATTGTGCTGTTGGGCATTTAGGCATTGAGATCTCAGCTTATGGTGAAAACTGGATTGAGGCAAAAATGCCCGTTGATCATCGCACCACACAGCCTTTCGGTTTATTACATGGTGGCGTGTCTGTGGCGTTGGCTGAAACCATTGGTTCATTAGCTGGATTTCTCTGTATAGAAGAAGGCCAAGTTGCCTTGGGATTAGATATTAATGCCAATCATCTTCGCCCTGTCAAAAAAGGTTTTGTTACCGCAAAGGCAACGCCAATTGCTTTAAGTCAAAATACCCATGTTTGGCAAATTGACATTCGCGATGAACAAGATAAACTTTGCTGCGTTTCTCGATTAACGCTTTATATCAAACATTTATGACTACAACTCAAAAAATTGGCATCATTTTAGCGAACCTTGGTACGCCTGATGCCCCTCAACCCGCGGCGATCTCCCGTTATCTAGCTGATTTTTTAATGGATCCTCGCGTGGTCGATTTGCCTCGTTGGAAATGGTATCCCCTTTTAAAAGCCATTATTTTACCGATGCGTTCTAAACGCATTGCACGAAATTATCAATCTATTTGGACAGAACAAGGCTCTCCCCTGCTTGCCATTACAAAGCAACAACAAGCCGGTTTGCAGGCTTATTTAAATGAACAAGGCATCAATGCACACGTCGAAATTGCCATGACTTATGGCAATCCTTCAATGCAAAGTGCGGTCAAAAATTTACTTAAAAATGACGTGGAACGCATGATTGTGTTGCCGCTTTACCCACAATATTCCAGCACCACAACGGGCGCATTAATCGATGCCTTCAATCGTGCCATTGCGCAAGAACGCAATATTGTGCCTTTTGAGTTTATTCATTCTTATCATCTTGATGAAAACTACATTAATGCGTTAGTGGATTCCATCAAAGTGCGGTTAAAACCCGATGAGTTTTTGCTTTTTTCTTATCATGGCATTCCATTACGTTATGAGAATATGGGCGATTATTATCGTCAGCATTGTAAACAAACCACGATTGCCATTGTGGATAAATTAGGTTTGACAGAAAACCAATGGAATATGACTTTCCAATCTCGTTTTGGTCGTGAAGAATGGTTACAACCTTATACCGATCACTTTTTAGAAGAAGCGGCTTCTCAAGGCATTCAAAAAATCGCGGTGATTTGCCCAGGTTTTTCGGTGGATTGCTTAGAAACCTTAGAAGAAATTGAGGTTGAAAACAAAGAGACGTTCTTAAATCACGGTGGTGTGTCTTATCACTATATCCCTGCATTGAATGCTGAAAAAGCGCATATTGAAATGATGGGCAAATTGGTTTTGGATAAGTTGAAGTAGTTAAATCTCCCCCCAGCCCCCTCTTTGCGAAAGAGGGGGAGCTTAATAGCCCATAAACGTTCTCCGTTCTTAACTCTCTCAAATATATTCCCAATAAAACTACTAAAAGCCACATCATAAAAAAGCCCCTCTTTTGTAAAGAGGGGTTTGGGGAGATTTAAAAAGAGTTGGGGAGATTTAAAAAGAGTTGGGGAGATTTAAAAAATAAACAAAAAGGCGAACCTTTCGATTCGCCTTTTAAGATTCTTTTCTAATCAAAGATTAGAAGTATACACGCATACCTACACCGATAGCTCTGTCTTTAGTTTTACCATCGTAAGTATCGTTAACGTACTCTTTAGTAGTCACATATTTGCCTTCTACAAATAATACAACTTGTTTATGAAGTTTGTAGTCTGCACCAAGTAAGAAACCGTGAGTTTTCACTTTATCAGATTCACCTTTCGCGCGTTCATATAGGTAGTTACCATATACTTTAGACGCTGGAACAACTTGATATGCGAAACCTGGAGCCACATAGAATTTGTTTGTTTTTTCATCATCAAATTTTTCATGACCATAAGCGAAGTCACCAGTTAATGTGAAATCACCAAATTTATAGCCTAATGATGCTAAGAAACCATCTACACGGTGTTTATATGACGCATCAGTTTCAAAGCTAGTGTGGCCATAAGCGAAACGCGCATCTAAATCACCCGCTGTGTATAATGCACCGAAACCAAATGCATTTTTGATAGCTGGATCAAGTGCTTTGCCTTTTTCATTATTTTTTTGACCAAAGTTATAGTTTGCACTTAATTGTAAACCTTCAATACCTTTATAGTCATAACGAACTACACCAGTACCAGCAGTAGGAATATAGTCACCTTTTGGAATAAAACCATATTCGTAGTCAACTGCTTGGGTTAAATCATCTGCGATGGTTAATTGACGACCAAATGTGATGTCACCAGTCGCTTTGCTACCTAAACCTACATAAGCACGTTTAGCGTAGAGTCTACCAAATTGATCACGAGAATCTGTATCATCAAAACGGAATTCTAAACGACCTAACGCATAGAAATCGTTATCTAAGTTATGTTTTACAGTGATGCCGAAACGTGAGCCTGCATTACGTAAAGCAGAGTTAGCTTTTTTAGTTGATTGGTTAGCGGCGTTGTACACTTTTTTATCCGCTTTTTCCATGATTAAACGAAGAGAACCATTTAATTCAACTTTAGTACCTTCGTTGTCATAAACTACTGCTGCGTTTGCTGCTGAAGCCGCAACTGCAGAAACGATTAATGCTGCTAGTGTCTTTTTCATAATTGTTATTCCTTTTGGTTGTTACCTATGATTTTTGATTGAAGCAATTTTTCATAAAAAGTTCAATCTCCGAAATAGACGTCGCAAATATTACAAAATAAACCTATAGTGTCAATGAAGGATCGAGACCAATGTTCTAAAATTGGATCAAGATCACATTTTTTGAACAAAAAAGGATATTTTTTAGTCAAAAATATCCTTTCACATCGAACTTTTCAGAATTTTGTCTATACAATGATCGCTCAATTTTGAGCAATTTGTTCTTCTTTTTTATTCATTTCAGAAGAAATAATGAATACTTTTTGAGCAAACTAAGCACATTCTATCGAAAATGAAATCACTTCTTTAATACTTTCAGCGCCTAATGCAATCATAATCAAACGATCCACACCCAAAGCTACACCAGAAGTATTTGGAATGCCTGCTTGTAAAGCGCCTAGAAAACGATAGTCAATTTCACGCTGTGGCAAGCCTGCTTTTTCCCGTAGGCGATTGTCTTTTTCAAAGCGATATTGTTGTTCGCGAGCATCCGTGAGCTCATGAAACCCGTTGGCTAACTCTAAGCCTTTATAATAGAACTCAAAACGTTCTGCCACACGGCTATCTTCTGGGCTAAGTTGTGCAAGTGCGGCTTGGGAAGAAGGGAAATGATAAACCGCAACAGGTGCTTCTTGTCCGATTTTAGGCTCTACCACTTCACTGAATAGAAATTGTAATAAGGTATCACGATCTTCATCTTCATCTGCCATAAAGTTGTGTTTACGTGCGGCTTCCACCAGTTCTTGACGAGTCGCTGACAATGGATCTAATCCGACATATTCTTGGAAGACGAACTGATAACTTAAAGTTTCAGCCGGTTTACAATCAAGGATCTGTTGTAACAAATCATCCACTTCATTCATCAGACGATACATGTCAAAGTGCGGGCGATACCATTCAAGCATGGTAAATTCCGGATTATGACGATTACCTGCTTCTTCATTACGAAACACTTTACTAATTTGAAAGATCGGTCCACTGCCTGCCGCCAGTAAACGTTTCATATGATATTCCGGGCTGGTAGAAAGCCAGAGCGTTTTCGAGAGATCATCAAAAGGGGCAACAAATTCAGTACTAAAGGTGGAAAGGTGAAGATCCGTTACGCCAAATTCACTTAAAACAGGGGTTTCCACTTCTAATAATCCACGTTCAGTAAAAAACTGGCGGATATCCGCAATGATTTTGGCACGCGCCAATAGATTTTTAATTGATGCGGAAGGTTGCCATTCTGTTTTTTTATCGCTAAGTGCGGTCATTTTTTTCTCCGTTTTCACCTTTAAAATGAATTAGGCTATTGTAAACAAGAGTGATTTTTAACTCAATAATCCGACTAAATCATTCTTAAACGCAAACGGTTATCATCTATAAATATATAAAAAACTAACTTTTTTGAGTTAGATCACACTTTTGGTATTTTGTCCGTTTATTCCAGAAAAAAAGTTACTAATTTGTAAACAAAAATGGCAGAATGACAACATGCCCCTATTAATTTAGGGCGTTTTATTTTTTTACTTTCTATTGATTGGAGGATATCGTGCAAACGGTTAATGTCGATATTGCTATTGTTGGCGCTGGTGGCGGCGGTTTACGTGCAGCAATTGCAGCAGCAGAAGCAAACCCTAACTTAAAGATCGCATTAGTTTCTAAGGTTTATCCTATGCGTAGCCATACGGTTGCAGCAGAAGGTGGTGCGGCCGCAGTAATTAAAGAGGAAGATTCCTACGATAAACACTTCCACGATACCGTTGCCGGTGGTGACTGGTTATGTGAACAAGATGTGGTGGAATACTTCGTTGAACATTCTCCAGTGGAAATGACTCAGCTTGAACGTTGGGGTTGCCCTTGGAGCCGTAAAGCTGATGGCGATGTAAACGTGCGTCGTTTCGGTGGGATGAAAATCGAACGTACTTGGTTCGCGGCAGATAAAACTGGTTTCCACTTATTACATACTCTTTTCCAAACATCCATTCAATATCCACAAATTCAACGCTTTGACGAGCACTTCGTTTTAGACATCTTAGTTGATGATGGCCATGCTCGCGGTATGGTGGCGATGAATATGATGGAAGGTTCACTTGTTCAAATCAACGCAAATGCAGTTGTGATTGCAACGGGCGGTGGTTGTCGTGCATTTAAATTCAATACCAACGGCGGTATCGTAACCGGTGATGGCTTATCAATGGCATATCGTCATGGTGTTCCTCTTCGTGATATGGAATTCGTCCAATACCACCCAACCGGCTTACCGAACACCGGTATCTTAATGACTGAAGGTTGTCGTGGTGAAGGCGGTATCTTAGTGAATAAAAACGGCTACCGTTATTTACAAGATTATGGTCTAGGTCCTGAAACCCCAATCGGTAAACCTGAAAACAAATATATGGAACTTGGTCCACGTGATAAAGTGTCACAAGCGTTCTGGCAAGAATGGAAAAAAGGCAACACCTTAAAAACGGCAAAAGGTGTTGATGTGGTTCACCTTGACTTACGTCACTTAGGTGAAAAATATTTACATGAGCGTCTTCCATTCATTTGTGAATTAGCCAGTGCTTATGAAGGTGTAAACCCAGTTAATGAACCAATTCCAGTTCGTCCAGTTGTTCACTACACCATGGGTGGTATCGAAGTCGATTTCAACAGCGAAACTCGTATTAAAGGTTTATTTGCTGTGGGTGAATGTGCGTCTTCTGGTTTGCACGGTGCAAACCGTTTAGGTTCTAACTCGCTTGCAGAATTAGTGGTTTTAGGCCGTGTTGCAGGTGAATATGCCGCACAACGTGCAGCAGAAGCACAACCAGCAAACCGTGCAGCAATTGATGCACAAGCACAAGATGTGGTGGCTCGCCTTGAAGCACTTTATAACCAAGAAGGTAATGAATCTTGGTCTGAAATCCGTGACGAAATGGGGACCGTAATGGAAGAAGGTTGTGGTATCTACCGTGACCAAGAAAGCATGCAAAAAGCAGTAGATAAAATTGCTGAGCTTAAAGAACGTTATAAACGTATTCGTGTTGCAGACCGTTCAAGCGTATTCAATACCGATGTGCTTTACACCGTAGAATTAGGTTACATCCTTGATGTAGCACAATCTATTGCCAACTCTGCAATTGAACGTAAAGAGTCTCGTGGTGCACACCAACGCTTAGACTACACTGAACGTGATGATGTGAATTATTTAAAACACACCCTTGCTTACTACAATGGCGATGATGCACCGCGTATTGAATACAGTCCGGTGAAAATCACTAAATCTCAACCAGCAAAACGTGTTTATGGTGCTGAAGCAGAAGCGGCAGAAGCGGCTGCGAAAGCTAAGGAGCAAGCAAATGGCTAATTCACCAGTAATGACTGTAGAAGTATTACGCTACAACCCAGAAAATGATCAAGAGCCACATTTAAGCTCTTATCAAGTACCTTATGATAACCAAACTTCTCTTTTAGATGCGTTAGGTTACATTAAAGATAAACTTGAACCGTCTCTTTCTTATCGCTGGTCTTGCCGTATGGCGATCTGCGGTTCTTGTGGGATGATGGTGAATAACAAACCTAAATTGGCTTGTAAAACGTTCTTACGTGATTACAGCGGCCATATGCGTATTGAACCATTAGCAAACTTCCCTATTGAACGCGACTTAGTGGTTGATTTAAGCCACTTTATCGAAAGTTTAGAGGCAATTAAACCTTATATTATTGGTAACGAAGCACCAGCATTAGATGGTAAACCACATCCATCAAAAGAATTGCAAGTAAGCCGTACTAAACAAACGCCGGCACAACTTGAAAAATATCGTCAATTCTCAATGTGTATCAACTGTGGTTTATGCTATGCGGCTTGTCCACAATTTGGTTTAAACCCTGAATTCTTAGGCCCTGCAGCGATTACAATGGCACACCGTTACAACCTTGATAACCGTGACCATGGTAAAGCACAACGTATGCCATTATTAAATGGTAAAAACGGTGTTTGGAGCTGTACTTTCGTGGGTTATTGTTCTGAAGTGTGTCCAAAACACGTGGATCCAGCTTCTGCAATCAACCAAGGAAAAGTGGAAAGTGCCAAAGATTATGTTATCTCAATGCTAAAACCAAAAGGCTAAGGGGAAGAATATGTCAGTAACAGTAAGTAAACGCAAAAAATATGTTCGCCCAATGACGGCTACTTGGTGGCAAAAATTGGATTTCTACAAAGCTTATATGGTACGTGAAGCAACTTCTATCTTTGCTGTGTGGTTCTGTATCGTATTGCTTTACGGTGTACTTTGCCTTGCAAGCAATCCTGTACCAGGCTTAGGTATTGTTGATTTCATTGGCTTCTTAAGAAATCCAATTGTGGTGTTCTTAAATATCATCACATTAATTGCGACCTTATATCACACTGCAACTTATTTCGTGATGACACCAAAAGTGATGAACATCATTGTTAAAAATGAACGTTTACCACATCACGTGTTAAGAAATGCACTTTGGGCAGTGACAGCTGTGATTAGTGTTATCGCATTAATTTTAGTTTATATGTAGGGAGAGAAAAAATGGTCGATCAAAATCCAAAACGCTCTGGTGAACCACCAGTATGGTTGATGTTTGGTGCTGGCGGGACTGTCAGTGCGATTTTCTTCCCTGTTGTGATCTTAATCCTTGGTTTATTGTTACCATTCGGATTAATTGATCCACATAACTTAATTACATTCGCTTATTCTTGGATCGGAAAATTAGTTATCTTAGTTTTAACAATTTTCCCTATGTGGTGTGGTTTACACCGTATCCATCACGCGATGCACGATCTTAAAATTCACGTGCCAGCAGGCGGATTTATCTTCTACGGCCTAGCAACTATTTACACTGTTTGGGTGTTATTTGCCGTATTAGGTTTGTAATTTAAAAATACTAAATTGATAAGTAAAAGTGCGGTCAAAAATGACCGCACTTTTTTATTCTCGACAAATAACCAAAATATTTTCTTAATCTAGAAAAACAAAAAACCCGACATAACGCCGGGTTTCTTTTATCAAAAACTTTGATAATTATTCTGCAACAACGATAACATCTAATGTTGCAAATACTTCGCCGTGAAGTTGGAAACGAACATCGTGGTCACCAAGCGTACGGATTGGACCGTTTGGTAAACGAACTTCGCTTTTCGCAATTTCAACGCCTGCTGCAGTTACTGCTTCTGCTACATCACGAGTAGTGATTGCGCCGAATAAACGACCTTCCTCACCTGCTTTAGATGCGATAGTTACAGAACCTAATGCAGTCACTTGTGCTGCACGAGCTTGAGCTGCTGCAAGACTTGCTGCTGCCGCTGCTTCTAACTCTGCACGACGTGCTTCAAAGTGTTCAATGTTAGCTTTAGTTGCCATAACTGCTTTACCTTGTGGGATTAAGAAGTTACGAGCGAAACCAGATTTAACATTAACTTGATCACCTACATTACCTAGGTGAACGATTTTATCTAAAAGAATTACTTGCATTTCCTAACTCCTTCTTAATTGTGATGAGAATCAGAGTAAGGTAATAACGCTAAATAACGAGCGCGTTTGATTGCGCGTGCTAATTGGCGTTGGTACTTCGCACGAGTACCGGTAATGCGGCTTGGTACAATTTTGCCGCTTTCAGAAATGTAGTTCTTTAATGTAGCGATATCTTTGTAATCGATTTCAACAACATTTTCCGCTGTGAAACGGCAGAACTTACGACGACGGAAATAACGTGCCATTTGGCTGTCTCCTAATCTATAAATTCGATTTGCTCGGCATGCAATACTAACTGCGTTAAACCATTTGAGGTTTTATGTGAAGTAATAAACCCCACCACAAGAAGTTTACTGCCGACCGTAATGCTTTGAGTTTTTTCTATTAACTGATTGCCACTGACTTGAACAGGCATCTTTAACCACGCTTGGCGTGATAAACCACTTTCGACTTGTTCGGAACGATGTTCCAGCCAAAATTGGCAATGCGCAATCCCGTTAGGGCTTTTGCTTCGCTTGGGTAATTGACACACTGTGCCGATTAACGAGAAGCGATTATCAAGTTTTGAATTACTCTTCAGCATCCTCAAAATCGTTGTTTTCAACTTCAGCTAAAGGTTTACGTTCTTCTTTAGCCGCTTTCATTGGGGACGCTTCGGTTACGGCGTGCTTAGTATGGATAACAAGACTGCGTAATACAGCATCGTTATAACGGAAAGTCGTTTCTAGCTCGTCGATGACTTGTTGAGGCGCTTCTACATTCATAAGCACATAGTGTGCTTTGTGTAATTTGTTAATTGGGTACGCTAATTGACGACGACCCCAATCTTCTAGGCGATGAACTTGACCACCAGCTTCTTTAACAGAACCTGTGTAACGTTCGATCATACCTGGTACTTGCTCGCTTTGGTCCGGATGAACCATAAACACGATTTCGTAGTGACGCATTACTGCTCCTTACGGGTTAATCAGCCTTTGACGTAGATTAGCCACCAATCTGCAAAGGCAAGGAACGAAAAAATGAACGTGGCTAAGGGCGCCGATTATACAGATTTTTTTCCAGACTTCAAATAATTTGTACGCTTTTCAAACAAAAAAAGCCGATATCAACATATCGGCTTTTCTTTTATTTCTAAATTAACGGCTACGGAAAATGATACGACCTTTGCTTAAGTCATAAGGTGTCATTTCTACAGTTACTTTATCGCCCGTTAAGATTCGAATATAGTTTTTACGCATTTTGCCAGAAATATGTGCGGTCACCACGTGACCATTTTCTAACTCAACACGGAACATGGTATTTGGTAAGGTTTCCAAAATTGTGCCTTGCATTTCAATGCAATCTTCTTTTGCCATTTTATCCTCTAAAATTATGATTTTTTTGACCGCACTTTTTGCGGGTTATAAATGAAAAACGGGCGAATTATAGCCGTTTTTAATGTTAGACGAAAGATTAAAATGGTATTTTGTTGAAATGCACATTATTTTTTCAATAATTCGATTATAATGTTCCACTAAAGTCGATTAGGTAAAGAATTTAATTTAGCATACGAGACCAATAAGATGTAGCCTTATGCGTTATCACCTTTCCAAAGGTAGCACCCTATCTAAAAAGCTAAAGCAAACTTTACTATGATGTTCGTTAATCTGTATGTAAAACAATAACTTCAACCCAAGGGTTATTTATGGCTATACCTAAAATAATTGTAATTAGTTTAAAACATTCAACAAGAAGAGAAAATATTGCTAAGCGACTTTCTGGTTTGGGGTTAGACTTTAGTTTTTTTGATGCGACCGATGGGAAAAAACTGCCCGCTTCCGTATTAGAATCTGTCGATTATGATTTCTATCCCAAACACTATTTATCACCTAAGCCCTTAACGCTCGGCGAAATTGGCTGTGCAATAAGCCATATTAAAGTTTATGAGCACATGGTAGAAAACAATATTAAAAGTGCCATTATTCTTGAAGACGATGCGATTGTTTCACAGCACTTTAAGGAAATTGTTGAAGATACGCTCAATAAAATTAATAAAAATCATGAGTTGATCTTTTTTGATCACGGAAAAGTGAAGTCCCATTTCTTTAAGAAACGGATTGTGGAAGGATATAGACTTGCACATTACAAGGCGCCTTCAAAAAATTCAAGAAGATGTATTATCTATGCAACCGCTTATTTAATTACACTCTCTGGTGCGAAAAAATTACTTAATTACGCTTATCCAATAAGACTGCCTGCAGATTATCTAACAGGATTAATCCAAAAAACACGTGTTGATACCTATGGTATTGAGCCACCATGTGTATTCAGAGGATTAAACAGTGACTCAGAAATAGACAAAATTGAGCATCGATATGAATAAGCTAAAGGCCCTAAGGTTAAAAATGGGGAAATGGATATTCGATAAATCATCAAGATCAAACAATCCCCAAAGTTTAGAACATCCTAAGAGTTTCTTATTTTTGCGACAAGATGGGAAAATTGGCGACTATATCGTGAGTTCTTTTGTTTTTCGGGAAATAAAGAAATTTAACCCTTCGATAAAAATTGGTGTCATCTGCACGAAACAGAACGCTTATCTGTTTCAAAGAAACCATAACATTGATGAGATTTATCTTGTAAAGAAAAGAAACATTCTTGACTACATCAAGACGGCACTGTTTATTCGAAAAGAAAGATACGATGTTGTTATTGATCCAACTATTATTCTTAGAAACCGGGACTTGTTGCTATTGAGAATACTCAATGCCCGTAATTATATCGGTTATAGAAAAGCAGATTATAATATTTTTAATATAAATATTACTAAAGACGGCCATTTTTCAGAAATTTACAAAGAGGCTTTAGTTCAGTCAAACATCAGTCTAAGTGATGATAGCTATGACATTCCGCAAGATGACTCAACTAAAGAAGAAATCCTTCAGTTTATTACTGATAATAAGTTAAATAATTACATTACAATTAACTTCTATGGGAATGGGAAAAATAGAAAGTTTGATGACTCTCACATTGTAGATTATTTAACATATATTAGAGACTCTCATAAACATCAGCTAGTCTTACTTGCAACGCCTGATGCTTATGAGCATTTAAGTAGAATCGCTAATCAATTTAATGATGTATTTGTTTATCCAAATCCTCACACAACGATCTATCATACAATTGAGTTGATTAGAAATTGTGCTCTGCTTATTTCGGTTGATACATCAACGATTCATATTGCTTCGGGGTTAAATAAACCTATGATTTGTTTTTACTCGCAAGACAAAGAAAATTTTACACATTGGCATCCAAATTCTAAGAATGCATGCCATATTCTTCATTACCATGATAATGTTAACGAGATCTCCCCGAAAGAAATAAAACCAGAGTGGCTAGATATTTAAAGATATAAACCACAAACTTTATCATTTACTAGACTATTTTATGAACTCAAAAAAACACTTGGGCCATACAGCCCGTAAACGCTTTGGACAAAACTTTTTACACGACACCTCTGTCATTCAAGGGATTGTGGCAGCGATTCACCCGCAACCGAATCAATTCTTAGTAGAAATTGGCCCTGGGCTTGGTGCATTAACGGAGCCTGTTGGTGAGCTTGTCGATCATCTTACCGTAGTAGAACTTGACCGAGACCTAGCAGAACGTTTACGTCATCATCCATTTTTACATCAGAAGCTTACCGTGATTGAAACGGATGCCATGCAATTTGATTTTGGTGAGCTTTATACACAAGAAAACCTAGCAGAAAAAGGCCAGAAATTACGTGTGTTTGGTAACTTGCCTTACAACATTTCTACTCCATTGATGTTCCACTTGTTTAAATATCATGATGTGATTCAAGACATGCACTTCATGTTACAAAAAGAAGTGGTAAAACGATTATGTGCAGGGCCAAATAGCAAAGCTTACGGTCGTTTAACCATTATGACACAATACTTCTGCCAAGTGATGCCCGTACTTGAAGTACCACCTTCTGCATTTAAACCCGCACCCAAAGTGGATTCGGCTGTCGTGCGTTTAATTCCGCATAAAGAATTGCCGCACCCAGTAAAAGATTTATATTGGCTGAACCGCGTTTGCTCCCAAGCGTTCAATCAACGCCGTAAAACATTGCGTAATGCGCTTTCAACATTATTTTCAGCCGAAAATCTGACCGCACTTGGCATTGATTTAAATGCACGCGCAGAAAACTTAGCTATCGCAGATTATGCACGACTAGCGAACTGGCTAGCGGACAATCCACCCGAAAATGATGAAAATAATCTTTTTGAATTAACTGAGCTATAAATTACCCAGTACATATTAATAAATAACCTAAGGATTCATAATGAAAAAAATAAAAGTTGGTTTGATTATAGATGAGTTTTTTGGTGGTGCTGGAACTGCTTATGGTGGATATGGGTTTCTTGCTCGCCGGCTTATTGCTAAGTATATTCCTAATGATCTAATCCAGATTGATGTATTATTAGGCCGTAGCAATAAAAATCGTTATTTTGCAGAAAAAATAAAAGTTGATGATGTTAATGTTTATAAGCTCCCTAAAAGAAATCTATTTTCTAAATTGTGGCTTAAAAAGCAAAATTACGATGTTTATCTCTCGATTGAATTAACTTACGATTGGGTTCTAAAACATGAGTTAGATATAAATAAGAAACTTATTCTTTGGATTCAAGATCCAAGACCAGCTTATGAATGGGATGAAATTAATACAGTTAAACTCTTTCCTGAAACATCTTATTATAATCAAGATATTTATGACCTTGTTCATTCTATGTATAAACAAAATCGAGTGAAATTTATTTCACAAGGGTATTTTTTAAATAGAAAGGCAAAAGATCTTTATTCTCTAGATAATGATGTTAGTATCCAATATTTACCAAACCCAGTAGAAATAGATAATAAATTTGATTTTGATAAACATAATAAGAAGAATAATATCATTTTTCTTGGTCGTATTGAATCAGTAAAAAGAGGTTGGCTTTTCTGTGAAATTGCATCAAGGTTACCTGAATATCAATTTTATGTGTTAGGTCAAACCTTTCGTGAGTCTGATAAAAACACTAAAATTATAAATAAATATTTAAATATTAATAATTTACATTTTGTTGGGCATGTTGATGGTATAGAAAAAAATAATTTTATTCGAGATGCAAAAATCTTAGTGAATACATCAATTCATGAAGCGCTCCCAATTTCTTTTTTAGAAGCACTTTCTTATGGAACCGTCCTTGTCAGTAACAGAAACCCTGAGGATTTAACCTCTAAATTTGGCATCCATGTTGGTGATGTATTAGGGGACGGTTTTGACAAAGTTGAGCTTTATGTAGAAGCAATTCAAAAGCTCATGCAAAATGATTCAATAAGAGAGGAAAAGGCTAAAGCTGGAATTGCTTATGTCAAAAATATTCATAATATAGCTGACTTCACAACAAACCTTAGAAAAATAATAATTGATACAGTTAAGGAAGACTAATATGAATATCGCGTTTTCATCTGATAATAACTATGCTCCATATTTAGCTGTTAGCATATTAAGTGTATTAAAAAATAATTCTAAATCTAAAATTTGTTTCTATGTTTTGGATTTTGGTATTGATAATAACAATAAAGAAATTATAGAAAATATTGTTTGCAATTATGGGAAAAGTATCAAGTTCATAGGCGTAGATAAAGATGAGTTTGCTAACTTTCCCATTACAATAAATTATATTTCTTTAGCAACTTATGCCAGATTAAATATAACTCAATATATCCCTGATGTAGATAAGTTACTTTATATTGATGTTGATACGCTAACAAATGGCTCATTAGATGATTTATGGAATACAGATATCGAACTGTATTCACTTGCCGCATGTAAGGATTTCTTTATTGAAATTGAGCAAGCAGATTACAAGACTAAAATTGGCTTAGAAAATCATCATTATTTTAACGCCGGAGTGCTTCTTATCAATATGCGAAGATGGCGAGAATTGAATGTTCTAGAGATGAGTCTGACTTGGTTAAATAAATATAAGAATGTTATAAAGTATCAAGATCAAGATATCTTAAATGGTATTTTCAAAGACGATGTTAAGTTTATAAATACAAGATTTAACTTCACGCCATCTGAATCTGGCTATATAAAATATCGAAAAGAACGAGAAATTCAATTTCCTGCAGTTATTTACCATTATCCCGGGCCTGATAAGTTTTGGTCTAGCCGAAGTTCTCACTTAAAAGCTAATTTAGGGTATTCACTATTTAAGGAAATCTGCAATAGTTATCCAGCTTTTAAAGCTGATTTTGATGTTGTTGACTTTAGAACGAAAGTAAGAAGGCTCATTAGAGAAATAAAATATAAATTTGTCCATCACATCTTTTAATTTTCTAAAATAACAACCAGCCTCATTGTTGTTTTTCAAGGCTTAGAATGTCATTACGTTGATTTTACGTGTAAATCGCTTTTTATGAATAGGCTTAAGAGATTAAGTCTATACAACGTATTTCATCAGCTTATCTATATAAAACGAACAATTTCTTTACCTTGCATTTCTTTCAGACGTTGTTGTTCTTTCCATTTTTCTTTATTTAGCGCTCGTATAATATTTTCTTTTATCCGAGTTAAACGCTGTTTTAATGTTTTCTTGGTGTGCACTGCTGTATTTTTTTTACGCTCTTGCTGCAAGTCACTTACCAGTAAGCTATTCTCCTGATTTAACTGCAATTCTTGCACACAGATAGCTGGATTTAGTTGGTATACTTGATAAAGACTGACATTAATCTGTTCATTAAACATGATCTCATCAATTGCTCTGATTTCCTCTACGGCAAGTTTTTCAAATAGATTGATGAGGTACTTCGCAGCCCCGTTCGAAATAATGTAACCGGCAGTACCAAAATGCTTTGATTTTAAAATATCAATGTTTCTTTCTTGGAAAGGTAAAATTTGTTGCTGATGTTCTAGCTGAACAGGCATTAAAAATGTTTCTAAACGCAAAACAAAAATCTCTTGAAAATTGAATCGCACTTTTAGCCATTCATCATTGGCAAGAAATTGTTCGGCATTCTCACCAAGCAGAATATCATCCTCAAAAATAGAAATATAAGCTAAATTATCGTCAACACACTTTTTCCATAGCATGAAGTGGCTCATCAAACATCCCTTCTCTCCTGCCGTGAGCTTTGATGTGGCTTTGACATTTGGAAGGTAACGCTGTAAATGAACCTCAAGTCGCTCAGAAGGAGTAAATGCATCAAAAAATTCAAAGGGAATTTGTTTCTGACCAAATTGTTCAATAATGTGATTTCGGCGTTTATCCGCCGTTAAAATACTAATCACTGCATTTTTATGTTCAATAGAATACATAGAAAAACATCATATCTGCCTTAAATTGCAGGCTATCTTACTATTTTAAGATCATGAAATGAATAGTATCTTCACAAAAAATCTATGCTAGAATCTATGACAAATCTTTAGCATAAGACTGCCAAAACCTAATAACCATAACCGGAGCATTATAGAAAAAATGGCAACCTATTTCGTCGGTGATTTGCAAGGCTGTTATGATGAATTACAGCTTTTATTAGAGCATGTAGATTTCAATCCTACGCAAGATAAACTTTATCTTGTGGGTGATCTTGTAGCACGTGGGGATAAATCACTTGAATGTCTTCGTTTTGTTAAATCCCTTGGCAATGCAGCACAAACCGTGCTAGGCAATCATGATTTACACTTAATTGCGACCGCACTGGGTATTAAAAAAGTGAAACCTCGTGATCATGTCGATGCTATTTTTAATGCACCCGATTTTGATGAACTGATTCATTGGTTACGCCATCAACCATTACTTGTGCATAATGAAGAATTAAACTTCCTGATGGCACACGCAGGTATTTCGCCTGATTGGGATTTGGAAACTGCGAAAGCTTGTGCAGCTGAAGTTGAACAGATTTTACAGCACGGCGATTTTCATTATCTTATTGAAAATATGTATTCTGAACAGCCAGATCGCTGGTCGCCAGATTTACAGGGCTTAGCGCGTCATCGTTACATTATTAATGCTTTCACTCGAATGCGTTTTTGCTATTTGGATCATCGCTTTGATTTTGCTTGTAAATCCCCTTTAAAAGATGCACCAGCAGAGCTCACGCCTTGGTTTAATTTAGATAACCCACTTTATAAACAAATTCCCATTGTCTTTGGGCATTGGGCAAGTTTAGTCGATGAGCCTACTCCGCCAGGTATCTATGCCTTGGATACAGGATGTGTGTGGAATAATCGAATGACCCTGTTGCGTTGGGAAGACAAACAGTTCTTCACACAAAGTGCGGTCAAAAATTACAGTAATTTTTAAGGAAACGCTATGCTCTCGCTTACGGCTGAATCTTGTGAACTATTCAATATTCCTTTCTACCAATTCGCCCAAATGAAAAAATTCTGTCCAGAAGATATTCCAGCGATTAAAGCTGATTACAAATTACATTGGGATAACTGGAAAGCGATTATTCAAGAGGTCGCAAAGCAGCTTGGTACACCTTTTGCGAAACCGCATATTGAAAGTTGGACCAATGGTTGGCAGGTACGCGCGCATTTCTTTGCTTATTTTAAATACGAGTTTAACCAAAATTCTGCAGCAATCTTTTCTGTGCTATTAAATCGTCGCCGACTAAGAGTGTGTTTAGATTGGCATTGCTATCGTGCGGATCGCTCACAAATTAATGTGCAACAATATAATCAGTGGCTTGATCAATTTGATTTCAAACAATTTGCTGATTTTGATATTTGGCGAGAAGATGAAAGCGAATATGATGATTTTCGCCAAGTGAAGGACATTTCTGAAAAAGATCTTCTCTTGCGTTCAGATGAGGATTTTTGGTGCATTGGGAAAAGCATTGAAAAAGCTAAACTTCATCAAATCGATCCTGTTTCATTTATCACCCAAACCATTCAACAATTGCAACCGCTTTACGATCGCTGCCATCAATAAAGTGCGGTCATTTCCATTAAATTTTTTCGTCTTGTTTATTTGTTATGCTATCATTACATTAGTTTAACATTTTTAACAATTTTGCTTTTAGGAGTACTTTATGAAAAACGTCGTGATCGTTGGCGGTGGCGCCGGCGGCATAGAGTTAGCGACATTTTTAGGCGACAAATTAGGTCGTAAAAAACAGGCTAAAGTGACGCTTGTGGATCGCAATGCGACCCACTTATGGAAACCCTTATTACATGAAATTGCTACAGGTGTGATGGATGATGGTACAGATTCTCTGAGCTATCGTGCACACGGGAAAAACCACCATTTCAGCTTTGAGCAAGGCTCAATCACGCGTATTAATCGTGAGCAAAAATATGTTGAACTTGCCCCCGTTTATGGGCAAGAAGGCGATATGCTCGTGGTTGCGCGCCGTATTCCTTATGATTACTTAGTGATTGCGATCGGCAGTAAATCGAATGATTTCAATACAAAAGGCGTGGCTGATAACTGTATTTTCTTAGACAGCTCTGATCAAGCACTTCGATTTCAACAAAGAATGTTGGAATTATTCCTTAAATTCTCTGAAAACCGTGCATTAGACGATATTGGTGAAGAAGAATTTAAACAGAAATTAGTCGATGAGAGCAAAGTCAATATTGCGATTGTTGGCGGTGGTGCAACTGGCGTGGAATTAACCGCAGAGCTTTATCATGCGACTGAAGACTTGTCTTCTTATGGTTACGGCAAAATTGATAATTCTTGCTTGCAAGTCACCTTAGTTGAAGCTGGGCCTCGCTTATTACCTGCTCTGCCTGAGAATTTATCTGCGGCAGTATTAGATGAATTGCAAGAAATGGGGGCAAACGTGAAATTAAATACGATGATCACGGAAGCCCAACCAAATACACTTATCACCAAAGATGGCGAAGAAATCAAAGCTGATCTTATTGTGTGGGCGGCGGGTGTTCGCACCTCAACGGTGACACAGCAATTCGATGGATTAGAGCTTAACCGTATCAATCAATTAGTGGTAAAAGATACCCTACAAACCACGGTTGATGACAGTATTTTCGCTATTGGTGATTGTGCGGCATTAATGCAACCAAACGGTAAGTTAGTCCCGCCAAGAGCGCAAGCGGCACATCAAATGGCAAAAGCCTGTGCAAAAAATATCTTTGCACTTTTTGAGCAAAAACCATTAAAAGCATTTAAATACAACGATAAAGGAACCTTGGTTTCTCTTTCAAGCTTTACTGCATTGGGTAGCATTTCAAATAAATTTGGGAAAAACCCACTGACTGTTCAAGGTAAATTTGCACAGTTTGCATATGTGTCTTTATATCGTATGCATCAACATGCTTTGCATGGATGTATTAAGATTGGCTTGATTATTTTAGTGGATAAACTTAACCACTATTTAAAACCAAGATTGAAATTACATTAAGACAAAAAGTGCGGTCAAATTTAACCGCACTTTTTTCATTCCTTAAACTAATTGATTGTTATGCTCATAAGCATAAAGAGTATTAAACATCAGCATGGCAACTGTCATTGGCCCTACTCCACCTGGTACTGGCGTAATATAAGCCGCTTTTTGTATCGCCACATCATATTCCACATCGCCCACTAATTTGCCATTGATACGGTTAATCCCCACATCAATGACTGTTGCCCCTTCTTTAATCCAATCGCCTGGAATAAACCGAGGTTTGCCCACAGCTACAACTAAAACATCCGCCTGACGAATATGATGCTCTAAATCTTTGGTAAAACGGTGTGTCACCGTGACAGTTGCACCTGCTAGCAATAATTCAAGCGACATCGGGCGACCTACAATATTTGATGCACCAACGATCACGGCATGTTTACCGTGTAAATCAATACCTGTAGTTTCTAATAATTTCATCACGCCATAAGGAGTGCAAGCACGTAAAGTTGGGATACGTTGGCATAAACGCCCAACATTATAAGGGTGAAAACCATCCACATCTTTTTCAGGGCTAATCCGCTCAATCACTGATGTGCTATTAATTTGTTCAGGCAATGGAAGCTGGACGAGAATACCATCAATGGTTTCATCGGCATTTAATTGGTCAATCAGTTGTAGTAGTTCCGCCTCTGTCGTGGTTTCAGGTAAATCATAGGATTTCGAGACCATCCCAATCTCTTCGCAACTTTTACGTTTACTGCCCACATAGACTTGAGAAGCGGGATCTGCACCCACTAAAATTACTGCCAGTCCTGGCGCACGTTTACCTTGAGCACGATAATGTTCAATTTTATTGGCAACATCAGATTTGATTTTTTTTGATAGTTCAGTACCTGAAATAATTTGGGCGGTCATGCGTTTTTCCTCAAGGTGGAATTAAGTAAACGTTTGCTATTTTAACTGACAACGCCTTATTTTACAAAGACAACAAAAGAGCGGTTGAAAAAACTGGAATAATTTTGAGCAGTTGAAAGAGGAATCTAAAAAATTAATTGACTGAAAAGAAAAGCTCACTATAATTGTGCTCAATCGTCGGCGAGTAGCGCAGCTTGGTAGCGCAACTGGTTTGGGACCAGTGGGTCGTAGGTTCAAATCCTATCTCGCCGACCACTTCTTTTATATTTCCCTCGAAATTCCATACAAAAGATGTAACCCTTGAAATGCGCCCTTAGCTCAGCTGGATAGAGCAACGCCCTTCTAAGGCGTGGGTCAAAGGTTCGAATCCTTTAGGGCGTGCCATAACTCATCTCAATCTATTATTGTTTTTCTAATTTGCTTTTTCAGCGAAAGTAATCAATTCAACGCATATTTTGTACAAAAAAATAGCGTAAATTCTAGATCTCAAAATGAATCAGTTTAAAAGATGATTTTAAATTCAGAAAAGAAAATATTTGAATGGCGGTGAGAGGGGGATTCGAACCCCCGATGCACTTTCGCACATACACGCTTTCCAGGCGTGCTCCTTCAACCACTCGGACATCTCACCGTTTTGAAGTGCGTGAAATATAAAGATTTATCTAAGATTAGTCAAGTTTTTTGAGCTAGAACATAAAAAATCCTATTCCTTTTAGCTAAAATATAAACTTATTCCTTTTTATTGTCGTATTTTTATGCAAATCAAATCACTCTTTTCTAAAAATGCGTTTCTGGCTGTAAAACCATTTAGCGCATTGAAAGAATCTTTCCGTGAAGGTTATGGAAAACAAAAATTGATTAAAGATATTATCGCGGGGCTCACCGTGGGAGTCATTGCGATTCCCCTCTCCATGGCCTTAGCGATCGCCAGCGGTGTTCCACCACAACATGGCCTTTATACTGCTATTGTGGCGGGTATTGTGATTGCGTTAACCGGTGGATCGCGTTTCAATATTTCAGGTCCAACCGCAGCATTTGTCGTGATTTTATATCCCGTCACCCAACAATTTGGACTCAGTGGTTTGCTCATGGCAACGCTACTTTCGGGGATTATTTTAGTCATTATGGCGTTGTCTCGATTAGGACGACTAATTGAGTATATACCTCTCCCCGTTACACTTGGCTTTACCTGCGGGATTGGCATTACTATCGGTACATTGCAAATCAAAGATTTCTTAGGTTTAGATATTGCCCAAATGCCACCTCACTATATTGAAAAAGTACAGACTATTTTAACCGCACTTCCGACGATTAGCTGGGCTGATACCGCTGTTGGTGTGGTCACCTTATTTGTCCTCACGCAATGGCACAAACTTCGTTTACCTGTACCAGGTCATTTACCTGCGGTGATTATTGGTACACTGATGGCATTAGCCTTAGGGCAATTTGGTTTCTCGGTTGAAACTATTGGTACAGCTTTCCACTATACCTTAGCGGATGGCACAACGGGAAATGGCATTCCGAATGTCTTGCCCGAGTTTGCCTTACCTTGGAATATTCCAAACGCACAGGGGGAAATCATTAATTGGAATTTTGATCGCATACAGACTCTCTTACCTGCCGCCTTTTCAATGGCAGTATTAGGTGCGATTGAGTCCCTACTTTGTGCGGTCATTTTAGATAACATGACTGACACCAAACATCGCTCCAATAATGAATTACTCGCGCAAGGCTTAGGGAATATTGTTTCACCATTCTTAGGAGGAATTACCGCAACTGCAGCCATTGCGCGCTCAGCCGCTAATGTGAAATCGGGTGCTGTATCACCAATATCTAGTGTTGTTCATGCACTCTTAGTCTTATTCTCACTGTTATTCTTTGCGAATGCCCTGTCTTACTTGCCACTTTCCTCCATGGCTGCTCTATTGTTGATGGTCGCATGGCATATGGCAAATGTGCCTGAAATCATTCGTTTGGCTCGTCGCTCCACACAAAATGAAATGGCTGTGTTGTTTACCTGCCTAATTCTCACGGTATTATTCGATATGGTGATTGCCATCTCAGTTGGCGTATTATTGGCAAGTCTCTTATTTATCCGCACCATTGCAGAAATGACAAAAGCCATTGAGCAACCTGCACCAGAAGATCTGAATGATGTGTTAGCTTATCGTATCAGTGGCCCATTGTTCTTTGCGGCGGCAGATAAACTTTTTGCGGATTTACACGATAAAACCGTACATACGGATCACGAGATCAAACATATCGTATTGCAATGCGATGCTGTTACCGTACTCGATACAGGGGGAATTCATGCTCTCACTCACTTTGTACAACATATGTTGCCACATCAACAAATCTACTTGTGCAATATGCAGTTCCAACCACTGAGAATGTTAGTGAAATCAAACTCTGTGCCTGAATTGCAAAAAATTAACTACAGCTCAGATTTACAAGATGTCTTTAATAAAATTCGTGAGTTTGAACAAGCAAATCCATAAAACAGTGAAAAGCGTGCTAAAATAGGCACGCTTTTTTATCAATAAAAATAAAGGAATTCAGAATGCGTCCAAATAATCGTGAAAATCATCAATCTCGTCCAATTAAAATCACCCGTAATTATACGAAACATGCTGAAGGCTCAGTATTAGTTGAATTTGGTGATACCAAAGTGTTATGTACGGCGAGTGTTGATGAAAGCGTACCGCGTTTCTTAAAAGGACAAAATCAAGGTTGGGTGACAGCAGAATATGGCATGTTGCCACGCTCTACACATAGCCGTATGCAACGTGAGGCCGCAAAAGGCAAACAAGGTGGACGTACCATGGAAATTCAACGCTTAATCGCACGTTCATTGCGTGCAATGGTTGACTTAGAAGCCCTTGGCGAACGTTCTATTACCTTAGACTGCGATGTGATTCAAGCGGATGGCGGTACAAGAACAGCTTCTATCACCGGTGCAGCAGTAGCTTTATGTGATGCTATCAACGGTTTAATCGCTAACGGCACATTAAAAAACAATCCAATCAAAGGTCTGGTTGCGGCAATTTCGGTTGGAATTGTTGAAGGTGAAGCCGTGTGTGATTTGGAATATGTGGAAGATTCAGCCGCTGAAACAGACATGAACGTTGTGATGATGGAAGATGGCCGTATGATCGAAGTACAAGGTACTGCAGAAGGTGAACCATTTAGCCACGAAGAATTACTCACCTTATTAGGCTTAGCAAAACAAGGCTGCGAACAAATCTTCGCTGCACAACGTGAAGCATTAGGTTTATAGGAACAAAAAATGGAAAGCTACAAAATCGAATTTATTAAATTCGCGCTGAGCCGCCAAGTGCTCAAATTTGGTGAATTTACCCTAAAATCAGGTCGAAAAAGTCCTTATTTTTTCAATGCCGGATTGTTTAGTACGGGCGCAGATCTTGCTCGCTTAGGTGAATACTACGCGAAAGCAATTCAATCAAGTGCGGTCGATTTTGATGTCATTTTTGGACCTGCCTATAAAGGTATTCCGATTGCGACGAGCGTTTCCATTGCACTATTCAATCAATTTAATCGTGATACACCGGTTTGCTTTAATCGCAAAGAAGCGAAAGATCACGGTGAAGGTGGTAATTTGATCGGTAGCCCATTAACCGGTAATGTGTTGTTAGTCGATGATGTCATTACAGCTGGCACAGCCATTCGTGAATCCATGGCGCTTCTTGAAGCCAATCACGCCAAATTAGCCGCCGTATTTATTGCATTAAATCGTCAGGAAAAAGGCAAAGGCGAACTTTCCGCTATTCAAGAAGTGGAACGCGACTACCAGTGCCAAGTCCTTTCCATTATTGATTTTGATGATTTAATGCAATTCATTGAAAACGAAGCCGATTATCAGCAATATTTGCCAGCGATGCGTGCTTATCGTGAAAGTTATGGTGTGTAATTCATCACTTGAAAAATAAAAATAAAGCCATATTAATGTAAGGGCAGACATTTGCGTCTGCCCATTATTGTCAAAAGACCTTTTTGACCGCACTTTAGGGGAAGAGAATGTATTTTTTTGGAAAGATTATCGGGGTTATTTTAGGCTTTAAATGGGGTGGCTTTTTCGGTGCCATCGCTGGACTCATTTTAGGCTCAATCGCAGATAAAAAACTTTATGAGATGGGTTCTGTTAACTCCAGCTTTTTTAAGAAAAAAACAACCCGACAAGCGCTTTTCATGCAAACGACTTTTGCAGTACTAGGACATTTAAGCAAATCTAAAGGTCGAGTGACGGAAGAAGATATTCAACTAGCCAATCAGTTGATGAACCAAATGAAATTAGATGAGAGTCATCGCAAACTTGCTCAAGAGGCATTTAGTCGAGGTAAAGCAACCGATTTTCCACTACGTCAGGTGATTCGCGAATTCCGCATTGGATGTGGACAACGCGCTGATTTACTGAGAATGTTCTTGCACGTACAAGTACAGGCCGCATTTGCTGATTCTCAATTACATGACTCAGAAAAAGAAGTCCTTTATGTGGTGGCTGAAGAGCTTGGTCTTTCCCGTATGCAGTTTGAGCAAATGCTAGCAATGGAAATTGCAGCTCGTCAATTTACTCAAGGTGGATTCTATCGCCAATACCAACAAGGCGGTTATCAACAGCAAGGTGGCTATCAATACCAACAACAAGGTGGTTACCAACAATCTTCTGGCCCAACATTAAGTGATGCTTATAAAGTATTGGGCGTGAGTGAAAGTGATGACCGTAATGCCGTAAAACGTGCATATCGTCGTTTAATGAATGAACATCACCCAGATAAATTAGTGGCTAAAGGCTTACCGCCAGAAATGATGGAAATGGCCAAAGAAAAAGCGCAACAAATCCAAGCTGCTTACGATTTAATTTGCAAAGTGAAAGGCTGGAAATAGTGCGTGTTATCCTCGCCCCCATGCAAGGGGTGCTCGATCCTTTCGTTCGTCAGCTTTTAACCGAAGTGAATGAATACGATCTCTGCATCACCGAATTTGTCCGTGTGGTAGATCAACTCTTACCTGAAAAGGTCTTTTATCGTCTTTGCCCTGAACTCAAAAATCAGGGCTTTACACCTTCTGGAACACCTGTTCGCGTCCAACTTTTAGGTCAACATCCGAATTGTCTTGCTGAAAATGCCCATCGTGCTATTGAGCTAGGCTCACATGGTATTGATTTGAATTGCGGCTGCCCTTCCAAAACCGTTAATGGCAGTAACGGAGGTGCAGCACTTCTCAAGCAACCTGAACTAATTTATCAAGCGACTCTAGCCTTACGAAAAACCGTACCTAGTCATTTACCTGTCAGTGTGAAAGTGCGATTAGGTTGGGATTGTACTTCACAAGCTTTTGAAATTGCCGATGCCGTACAACAAGGTGGCGCCACTGAAATCACTATTCATGGTCGAACCAAAGCCGATGGTTATCGTGCCGATCGCATTAACTGGGAAAAAATCGGTGAAGTCAGATCTCACTTGACGATCCCAGTGATTGCTAATGGTGAAATTTGGCGTTGGGAAGATGGTCAAGCATGTTTGAAAGCAACAGGTTGCGAAGATCTAATGGTCGGGCGTGGTGCATTAAATATCCCAAACTTAAGCCTTGTACTTAAACAAAATTGCGAAAAAATGCCTTGGACGGATATTCAAAAGATCTTGCAAAAATATGCGGAAATGGAAAACTTCCATGATTCTGGTTTTTATCATGTTGCCCGCATCAAACAATGGCTACGCTATCTCAATAAAGAATATCCTGAAGCGGATATCGTTTTTGAACGAATCAAAACCAGCAAAACTGCAGAAGATCTGAGAGAAAGACTCTGTCAGGGCTAAAAAAGTGCGGTCGAAATAGACGGTTTTTTTAGCATTTCCTCACTCGTACGATGAGTTCAACACCCAAACAAAACTTGACCAAAATCAAAAAGTTATCATACAGAACCAGTAGAATCAATGAGGCATATACCACAAAAAAGGAGAGGTGCCTTATGAAGACTCGTCTATTGCTTTCTAGCTTACTTATCGCATTAAGTGCAACATCATTTGCCCAAACGCATAAAGCGCATTGGTCTTATAATGGGAAAGAAAGCCCTGAACATTGGGGTGATTTGCTCACCGAGTATCAAACCTGTAAGCTAGGGAAGGTTCAGTCGCCGGTTAATCTTGAAGCAGATAATGGCATGAAAGTGGCAAATAAACCACTTAAGATGAATTACTTCCCTGCGGAGTATCAAGTAGAAAACAATGGACATACCGTGCAAGTCAGTGTTGCACAAGAAAATGCCCCATTTATTACGCTCAACAATAAACCATTTTATTTAAAACAATTTCACTTTCACACACCAAGTGAGCATACCTTTAAACGCCAACATTATCCTTTAGAAATTCATTTTGTCCATCAAAGTGAAGATAAAGCGTTAGCGGTTGTTGCCGTAATGGTGAATGAAGGTGAAGCTAATCCAGCATTAGCACCAGTCGTTGAGAAAAAACTCACCGTTGGACAAAAAGAAAAATTGGCTCAACCACTTGATATTCAAGCGCTAATGCCAAAAGAGATGGCACGCTTCCGCTTAAATGGATCGCTCACAACTCCACCTTGTAGTGAAAATGTGGCTTGGACCATTTTTAAAGCACCAATTCAAGCAAGCAAAGCACAAATTGCCGCAATAGAAGAAATGGAAGGAAAAAACAACCGCCCAACACAACCATTAAATCAGCGTGATGTGGAAGTTGAACAATAAATAAAAAATGCGTGGATAGTTTCCACGCATTTTTTATTCGATTAGAAGAGATTAAAGGTGAATATTGCCATCATAGATATGAGTAGCATCACCCGTCATATAAAGCGGCGAACCTACGCCTTCCCACTCAATAAGCAAGCTACCACCAGGTAGATCAACCTGCACCTTGTTATCAAGTAAACCTTGCATAATTCCAACAGCCGCTGCAGCACAAGCACCACTGCCACACGCTTGCGTTTCACCTGCACCACGTTCATATACTCGCAATTTAATGTGGTTACGATTGACGACTTGCATAAATCCAGCGTTTACCCTTTCCGGAAAACGTTCGTGATTTTCTAATAATGGACCTAACTCTGCTACATTGGCCGTTTCAATATTGTCCACTTGAACAACGCAATGTGGATTACCCATTGATACCGCACCATAAAGCACTGTTTGAACATCGGTACGCAGAATATAATTTTTTTCAAATTTATTTGCAGTAAAAGGAATTTTATTAGGTTCCCAAATCGGCTCGCCCATATTGACGCGAATTTGCCCATCTTCTTTTACGGTTAAAACCATTTTTCCTTTTTGCGTGCTTACTGCAATATCCTTTTTATTAGTCAGCCCTTTTAAGGTGACAAAACGCGCAAAACATCTTGCCCCATTTCCACATTGCGACACTTCACTACCATCTGCATTAAAAATACGATAATGGAAATCTAAATCTGGATCATAAGGTGGCTCAACAATTAAAAGCTGATCAAAACCAATTCCACAATGACGATCGGCTAAGCGTTTAATGGTTTCAGGGGTAAAATAGGCATTTTGTGTCACAGCATCAACAACGACAAAGTCATTGCCAAGGCCATGCATTTTGGAAAACTGCATGTTTCCTTCCTTGATTTGAAAATTTTTTGGCATTATAGAGAGCAATAAGCTGAATGGCAAATAACCACAATAGACAAAGTACGATCAAAAACACTTAATTTTCTCACCGCACTTTTATCATTACATCCAAGCGTTATTACGAATGATCCCTACTGCAATCCCTTCAATTTCAAAATGAGGTTGTTCTTCAAGATTAACGACAATCGGCTGAAACTCTTCATTTTCTGCATGCAGATAAATAACAGAACCTTTGCGTTCTAAGCGTTTTACCGTGACTTCATCTTCAATTCGGGCAACAACAATCTGTCCATTTCGCACATCTTTTGTGCTATGCACAGCAAGAAGATCACCATCTAAAATGCCGATATCTTTCATGGATTGGCCATATACTTTTAATAAAAAGTCAGCTTGTGGTTTAAACATATTCGCATCAACACGATAAGTGCCTTCAATATGTTGCTCAGCCAGAATAGGCTCCCCTGCTGCTACGCGACCGATGAGCGGCAAGCCTTCTTCTTCCTCATCATTTGCACTATCATCAATAATGCGAATACCGCGAGAAGCCCCCGCAACGATTTCAATTGCACCTTTACGAGCAAGCGCTTTTAAGTGTTCTTCCGCCGCATTAGGGGATTTAAAGCCTAATTCACGAGAAATTTCTGCACGAGTTGGCGGCATACCCGTGGTTTCTAAATGGCGCTTTAAGAGTTCCAGCACTTCTTGTTGTCTGGCAGTTAATGGTCTCATATACACTCCTGTTACTTTATACAGAATAACTGTTAGTATATACAGAAAGATGACGATTGCAACAACTATTTTCTAGCGATAAAAGTGCGGTCAATTTTTTTCATCTTTTTGAGTGTTCATCATAAATCCCAAATGTAAATTTTTAGAATTTGACTGGTCGAATGTGTTAAAATGCCTGACAATACCTAGAAATGTCTAACAAAAAGAGAATATTAATTATGTCTGGCATCGTAAGTACTTATCGTAAATTATTAGAATTACCGCTTTCGGTTTTAGTAAAAAATAATCCTATTCCCGCTCAACCCATCGAAGAGCTTCAACTCAATATCAATCAACCTATTCTTTATGTTTTGCCTTACACCTCTCAAACTGACTTCGTGATTTTCCGTCGTAACTGTTTGAGTGTGGGTTTGCCTGATCCGGCTGAAAAGAATGTGATTGATGGCGTAGCATTACCACGTTATGTCTATTTAGACGAAGGTCGCCGCTTTTTTAAATCAAAAGGCGCAAAAGATGAAACCGCTAAAGTCTTCAATAAATACTTAGAACTACACCGTGATGCAGCCGATTTAGATGTACAACTTATCCCTGTTTCAGTGCTTTGGGGACGTTCACCAGGTAAAGAAGATAAAGCAAGCTTACCAAATCTTCGCTTATTAAACGGTCTTCAAAAAACCTTTGCGGCAATTTGGTTTGGACGTGATACTTTTGTGCGTTTTTCTCAAGCGCTTTCTTTGCGTTACATGGTAAATGAGCACGGTTCAGATGAAAAAATTGCGCAAAAACTGGCTCGCGTGGCTAAAATGCACTTTGCTAAACAACGCATTTCCGCGACTGGACCTCGTTTGCCAAACCGCGAAGCGATGTTTAATAAACTCTTAAATTCCCAAGCGATTCAAAATGCCATTGAAGATGAAGCAAAATCAAAAAATATCAGCCGCGATAAAGCCTATGCTGAAGCCGAAAAAATTCTTCATGAAATCGCGGCTAATGTAAGTCATTCAAGCCTTCGAGCAGCGGATCGTTTCTTACGTTGGTTATGGAACAAACTGTATTCAGGGATTAATGTACAAAATGCGGACCGCGTGCGTAAATTAGCATTAGAAGGGCATGAAATTGTTTATGTGCCTTGTCACCGTAGTCACATTGACTATTTATTACTTTCTTATGTGCTCTATCACCAAGGTCTTGTACCGCCACATATTGCAGCAGGGATTAACTTAAACTTCTGGCCAGCAGGTCCTTTATTCCGTAGCTGGGGGGCATTCTTTATTCGTCGTACGTTTAAAGGTAACCGCCTTTATTCTGCGATTTTCCGTGAATATTTAGGGGAATTATTCCACCGTGGTTATTCCGTCGAATACTTTATTGAAGGTGGTCGTTCTCGTACAGGTCGCTTGCTTGCACCGAAAACCGGTATGATGTCGATGACGCTACAAGCGCTTCAACATAACCAAACGCGTCCAATTTCTGTGGTGCCCGTGTATATCGGTTATGAGCACGTACTAGAAGTGGATACTTACGCGAAAGAATTACGTGGTGCAGCAAAAGAAAAAGAAAATGCGGGCTTAGTTTTACGTGTGATTAGAAAATTGCGTAATTTAGGTCAAGGCTTTGTGAATTTTGGTGAGCCAATTACACTTTCTAACTACCTCAATCATCATTATCCGGAATGGAAAGAACAACATCATGAAGATAAACCTTACTGGTTTAACCATGCGGTTGGGTCTGTTTCGAATCAAGTAATGGTGAATATTAATAAAGCTGCAGCTGTCAATGCGATGAATTTAGTGGGGACCGCTCTACTCTCTTCTCGTCAGCGTGCACTTTCTCATGAGCAACTACTAGAACAACTCTCTAGTTATCAAGAAATGTTAAAGAATGTACCGTATTCTACTGATGTGGTACTCCCAACTGATACACCAAAAGCGATGCTTGACCACGTATTAAGCTTAGACCGTGTGGGTGTATTAGTTGAAAAAGATAACTTCGGGGAAATCATTCGTTTAGAACGTAATTCTGCCGTTCTCATGACGTATTACCGCAATAATATTCAACACTTATTTGTGTTGCCTTCACTTGTTGCGAGTGTCGTTTTACATTATGAAGCAATCCAAAAAGATTTATTATTGGATGCAGTACGTAAAATTTATCCATTCTTAAAAGGCGAACTCTTCCTTCATTTCACTGAAGAAGAATTAGATACACAAATTAAAGCCATTATTGATGAATTTGCGCGTCAAGAGGTTATCCAAGCCAATGATAATTTCTTATCTATCCACCGTTCTAAAGTTCGTATTTTACAACTTTGGTCTGCGGGTATGCGTGAAATCTTGCAACGCTACTACATTACAGTGAGCATTTTACGTAGAGACCCTGAAATTGCCCGTGGTTTACTAGAAAAAGAAAGCCAATTGGTAGCACAACGTCTTTCTGTATTACATGGTATTAATGCGCCAGAATTCTTTGATAAAGCAGTATTCTCAGCCTTCATTGCTCACTTGAAAGAAGAAGGCTATTTCGATGATGACAAAGAAAAATTACACGAGCTAGCAACAATCTTAGAGCATTTGATTTCTAGTGAGATTTGCTTAACGATCAATGGTGCTGCAGATAAAGCAGATGAAGTTGAGATTGAAGTAGAAGAAGAGGATAAATCAAATAAAGATGAATAATCTTTACTGACATAATAAAAGGGCGTGTTGAATATCCAACACGCCCTTTTCTTTATATGATTAATTCAACCAGAAATAATATCCTATTGTCGCGATAACGAGTATACATACAATATTTAAAATAAATCCAGCTTTAACCATATCACTTTGGCGAACCTCACCTGTACCAAATACGATTGCATTTGGCGGTGTCGCCACTGGTAACATGAAGGCACAAGATGCACCTAAACCGATAATTAACGCAAGACCAATTTCCGGCATACCGAGAGATTGTGCGATAGAAATAAAGATTGGTACTAATAACGCCGCACTTGCCGTATTGGAAGTAAACTCAGTTAAGAAAATAATGAAGGTTGCGACCAATAAACCAATGAGGTAGTAATGTTGTCCTTGAACTAAGAATACAATACCGTCAGCTAACACTTTGCTTGCGCCCGAATCTTTTAACACTGCACTCAAGGTTAAACCACCCCCGAAAAGCATCAATACGCCCCAGTCAGTGCTTTCTTGGATTTGTTTCCAATTTGCCACACCGGTTGAACAAATAATGACAGCCGCAAGTAATGCGACGACGCTATCAAAACTACCGATATTTTTAGCAAGGCCAAATACACCTGAAATGATTGGATTAATATAACTACTAAATACCCAACAAAGTGCAATTACAGCAAAAATGACAAGCGTTAAAACGCGTTGGCCGTTCATTTCAATACGTTCAAAGTTTTGTTCAAAATGTAAATTAAGTTTTGGTTTAAAGACAATGAAAAGCGTACCAATCATTAATGGCATCAAAATAATCATAATTGGCAAGCCATACCATAACCAATCAGAGAAGGTTAAATGTAAGTTACTTGCGACGATAGCATTTGGTGGACTACCTACTAATGTCCCCATACCACCAATACTCGCACTATATGCAATCCCTAATAATACGAAGACATAAGTATTATGTTCTTTTTCTTTATCAAGTTTGCTTAAGATCCCCATGGCTAAAGGTAACATCATTGCAGCTGTTGCCGTGTTACTCATCCACATAGAAAGGAAAGCAGTAATGGAGAAAAGATACATCACAGCGACAAATAAATTCCCACGGGCCATTGCCATGATTTTATTGGCAATCATTTTATCGAGTTTTTGTATATGTAAAGCTGTCGCTAAAGCAAAGCCACCAAAGAATAAGAAAATGGTTGGATCGGCAAACGCGACTAAAGCTTGCTTGGTTGTCACCAAATCAAGGGCAATCGCAAGTAATGGCACCAACAGAGCGGTCACTGTGACATGCAATGCCTCAGTTAACCAAAGAATCGCCACAAAGGCTAATAATGCTAAACCAGCATTTTCCTTAGGCGTGAAAGGTAAAGATTTTAATAAAATAAAAAAACAGGCTATCGCCAGCAGAAAGATAATCCCACTTTTATAATTTTTAGTTGTGTTTGTTTCGTTCATGAGTCCCTCCAAACTGATTACAGATGAACTATTTGCGATGTTAAATGAATGTTACAAACTTTCAACCAACAAATGTTTAAAATGTGATCTTGTTCAAAAAAATTTTAACAAAAAAAGTGCGGTTATTTCTAACCGCACTTTAAAAAGGTCAATAATTTCAAAATTATTCTTCTTCGAAATCTTCTAAATCTAATGCTTCTTGTGAAAGAATAATACCTGTTAAATCGGCATAAATGTAATCTTCAGGGAAGAACGTCACGCCACCAAAATTCACTGGAAGATCACTTTCACCATGATTATTTTCATCTGCGCCAACTGGAATTGGTGCAAGCGCATGGATACCAATATCAATATTTTCAAGTTGTTGAATTTGACGCACGGCACCATAAACAATAATGCCCGCCCAGTCATTATCTGCGGCAAGTTGTGCAAGCTCTGCATCAATTAAAGCACGGCGTACTGCGCCACCACCATCAACGACAAGTACTCTGCCATTACCATTTTCTTCGAGAATTTCGGCAATTAATCCATTATTTTCAAAACATTTTACTGTCGTCACTTTGCCGTAGAAATTGCTTACACCACCAAAGCTAGAAAAAATTGGCTCAACCACATCCACTTGATCAGCATAAATATCACAAAGTTCTGAAGTATCGATATACATAATGTTCCCCTTGTCAGTAAAATTTTTTCTCTAGTATAAGCCGATTTAGCCGATAAGCAAGCCTAAACTAAACAAGATATTGATAAATAAAGAAATCATTGACATCTGTGCTAACATCGGACGTAACACTGCAGGCTCTTTGCTGCGATAAACAAATAATGCGTGTTTTAATAACAATGGAAATGCCAATAAAAATAAGAAATGCCAAGGGCTAAATGCTGTTGATGCCGCAAATAATACATAACATAAAGCGGCAACGCTTAATAATACACAGTGATAAATGCGTCCTTTCTTCGGGCCAATACGCACAACTAGGGTATTTTTTCCTACCTTAGCATCTTGCTCAATATCACGTAAATTATTGATATTTAAAACGGCTGTTGCTAATAAACCTGAGCCTAACGCAGGTAAAGTAATTAAGCTATCAATGCTGTGAGTTTGTAGATAATAAGTTCCACCAACACCTAATAGTCCAAAAAAGAGCAACACTGACAGATCGCCCAAACCTAAATAACCATAAGGTTTAGCCCCTACGGTATAAGTAATGGCAGCAATAATGGCAAGAATACCCAACCCAGCAAAGGCCAATAAATCTGTGAGACTTTGATATGCGATACCAATTAAGAATGTGCCTGAAAAAAATGAACCCACTGCCATTAAAATTAAGCCACATTTAAGCTCATTCGCAGAAATTGCACCTTGCTGAATACCACGTAAAGGCCCAATACGTTCTTCGGTATCTGACCCTTTTTGATGATCACCGTAATCATTAGCAAAGTTGGAAAGCACTTGCAATAAAATGGTGGTAAGCAAGCAAAGTAACATCACGGTGAGATTAAAACTTTCTTTATCCGCCCAATACGCCAATGCTGAGCCGGTAAAAATAGAAGCTAATGCCAAAGGCAAGGTTTTTGGGCGAGCGGTTTCCCACCACATTTTCAATTTACGATTTGTCATTTTTTTTGACCGCACTTTTGATTACAATAAAGGGCGTATTTTACACGGAAATTGCCTTTTTATGAATGATTTAACACTGACTCTTCACCCGATTGCGGTGATTCACACACCTTATAAAGAAAAATTCTCGGTACCTCGTCAGCCAGATTTAGTACAGGATGGCATTGGTATTGTGGAACTGCTCCCTCCGTATAATTCACCAGAGGCAGTGCGAGGATTAGAGCAATTTAGCCATCTTTGGCTTATTTTCCAATTCGACAAAGTACCCCATGGGAAATGGCAATCCACTGTTCGTCCCCCTCGTTTAGGCGGCAATCAACGTGTCGGTGTATTTGCTTCACGCGCTACGCATCGCCCTAATCCGCTAGGCTTATCCAAAGTTGAATTACGCCAAGTGGAATGTATTCATGGACGTGTTTTTCTGCATTTGGGCTCCGTGGATCTTGTCGATGGCACACCTATTTTTGATATTAAACCTTATATTGCCTATGCTGATAGCGAACCTGAGGCAAAATCAAGTTTTGCACAAGAAAAACCACCTGCAAAATTAAACGTAGAATTTACAGAAATCGCCCAAAGTGCGGTTGAAAAATATCACAAAAACCGACCGCACTTAGCGAGATTTATTACAGAAGTGATCGCACAAGATCCCCGCCCAGCTTATCAACAAGGTAAAGAAACCGATCGTATTTACGGTATTAGTCTGTACGAATTTAATATTAAATGGCGCATTAAAGCAGGGACAACAAATTGTGTGGAAATTTTGGATATCCAAAAATTAAAAGAACAAAAAAGCTGACTTTCGTCAGCTTTTTTTTTATCGTTTTAATTCTGTCTAATCCGGTAATGCATTCAGCACAGCTTTAACGAGCGTTGCCAACGGAATAGCGAAGAATACGCCCCAGAACCCCCATAATCCGCCGAAAATCAACACCGAAATAATGATTACTAAAGGATGTAAATTAACGACTTCAGAGAATAAATACGGCACCAACAAGTTTCCATCTAGAAGTTGACTCACCGCAAAGGCCACAATTAAATACCAAAACGTTGGGGAAATGCCAAACTGGAACATGGCTACTAAAGCAACGGGAATCGTCACCAATACCGCACCAATATAAGGGACTAAGACAGAGAGACCTACGACAACAGAAAGTAACAGCGGATAATTTAAACCAAAGCTTAAAAAGATAATATAAGTCACCACGCCAACAATCAAAATTTCTAACAATTTGCCATGAATATAATTCGCAATTTGTTGCTGCATCTCATTCCATACTTTAGACGCTAAAAGACGGTTTTTAGGCAAAAATCGGCTTACACCAGCAAGAAGTTCTGTTTTATCTTTCAGCATAAAGAACATCATTAATGGCACTAAAAATGCATAGATACCCAGTGATACAAGGTTCATTAATGAAGTAATCGACAATTTCACCGCAGATTCACCAAAGCCCAAAATCTTCGCTCGAGCCGCACTAAAAAAGGTGTCAATCATGGTGTAATCGATGAGTTCAGGATAATGCTCAGGAAGGGCTAATAACCATTCATGTAACTTATTGAACATAGCTGGCAAATCGCTTAATAAGGAAATCGTTTGATTCCATAATGTTGGTACAAGCCCGAAGAAAATTAATAACGCTAAGGTTAGAAAGCCACCAAAAATAATTAACGTGGCAAGCATTCGAGGAAATTTTAATTTTTTCGTTAAAAAATTAATCGGCATTTCCAATAAATATGCTAATACAATGGCAATCAGCAACGGGGCGATTAAATCACTAAAGAAATAAATCGCAATAAAGCCAAACAACAAAATGGCAAGTAGCCCCATCGCATGAGGATCGCTTAAACGGCGGCTATACCAATTTTTTAGCATTTCAAACATAAAGTTTTCCTAAACAAGTATTTTTTGTCATTATAAGTTAAAATTTAAATCAATCCTATATCCACTCATTCAACATAAAATAGAAGGAAATGTTATGTCTGTTAAGATTTACCATAATCCGCGCTGTTCAAAAAGCCGTGAAACCTTAGCTTTATTAGAAGAAAAAGGTATCCAACCAACTATCGAACTTTATTTGCAACAACACTACTCTGTTGAAGCATTACAGCAACTGGCTAATAAATTAGGATTAGATGATGTTAGAAAAATGATGCGTACCAAAGATGAGCTTTATCAATCATTAGGGTTAGATAATCCTGCATTAACTCATGATGATTTATTAAAAGCCATCAGTGAAAATTCAGCCTTATTAGAGCGCCCGATTGTGGTAAAAGGTGAAAAAGCCAAAATTGGACGACCGCCTGAAAGCGTACTCGCCATTTTGTAATTTTATTCATTTTCGCTATAATGACTTGCTGTGAAACACTTCACGGCAATTTTTTAGAGGTAAATATGACAAAAAAAACAAAAAATGCGGTTAAAAATCAGCCCATTTATCAACACGCCAAAGGAGTCGTGAAAGATAATGCTGTGATGGCACTATTACACGACAAATTATTCCGCCAACGCGTTGAGAAAAAACGTAAAGGCAAAGGCAGTTACCAACGAAAAGCAAAATATGCAAGCAATTGGTTTGAAAAGCCCGATGATAAAGTTTTTGATTTCAGAAATTTTATCATCGGGTTTTTCGTTTCAATTTCAGTATAAAAAATAACAAACAGAGGAAGTCTATATGTCAATCAAAACAGAAGTTTTATTTAACAATACTTGGAATGTCCGTATCAGTGATCCGGGTGAAGAAGGGGCTCAAAGCCACTTTTTTGAAACCATTTATCTCACGCTCACGGCTTATTTTGAAGGCGAAAATGTGCGTTATGAATTTGTGCGTAAAGTAGAGGATCAAGTAAAAATCAAACGCTCATTTACGGAATTAAGCGAGTTATTCAAATTCTTAGGGGATTATTTGGACCCAGTTTCACTCGGTAACCTCGGTGTAAAAATAGGTAACTTAGGCATGAAAGCTGAATAAATTTTTTCTAATAAAAAAGTGCGGTCAAATTGAACCGCACTTTTTATTTCTCAACTTCTATTATTTCTATTATTGTGCAAGTAATACACTTAATGCAGAATACAAGGATTGAGCCGCTTCATTTGATAATGCCTTGCCATCTTCATCAGTGATCACGACCGCACTTTGTTTACCTACCGCAGAAATTTGCATTTGGTAAACGCCTTTTTCTAGATTAGGCGGATTCACACCTAAACGTAACCACTCTTGTTTATCCAATGGTTTATATTTCAATTCACGATAACCACGGCCTGCAGATTCAGATGTTGCTTTAAAGCCTAATTTTGGTAGAGCCGAACCTAAACGTTGCCATGCTTGACCAAAGCTTGCATCCATACCCAATGCCATTCTGCCATTCGTATCAGTAATTAAACCAGATTGGAAAGGTCCTACAGAAGCACTACTTAAATCTTGTTGTTGCTTGTTATAAGCGCTAGTGAGCGCCGAAACAAAACGATTTAAACGATCAGATGCATAGCGCTGCTTATCAGCTTGATTTGGCGTATAAATCACACCATCACGACGCATTTGTTCTACAGAAACCGCTAACGCACTTGCATCTTGCGCCGTAACTTGTTCAATTTTATAACGGATCTCTGTATTGGCTTTATCATCTGCACGACCCGTTGGCGCCCAATCGCTAATTAATACCGCACCATTTAAAGTTGAATTCGTGCCTTCTTCTTTCAATAAACGCTCAATTTGTTTGAGATTATAAAGCTCTGCTTGTGCATCCGTATAAACAATCAATGCACGTTCACCATCAAATTGTGTCAAAGAATTTTTGATAATCGCTAATGGGGTTGAAGGCGGACGAATATCCACGCGTTCTTTTTTCGCATTAAGCTGAGGAAGTTCATAAGTCGGATCCGCTTGCGGCAATGTTACACCACCACTTGCTAAAGGAGAAAAGCTCGGTATTTCACGATCAGAATTTTGATAAGTGTCATTAGCCGTCTGCATTTTTTCTACGCTGTTTGAACACGCTGATAATAATGCTGCCGCGACTAAACTCAGTACGATTTTTTTCATTCCTTAAATCCTTCAATAAAAATAATTAAAATAATGACCGCTCTTTGACAAATAAAAAAGCCGAAAGTTTAAAGGGCTGTAAAAACAACCCTTTAATTCATTAAATTAAGCCAGCAATTTTTAATGCTTCTTCTACTTTTACTTGCGCGCTTTCGCTTAACACAGTAAGTGGTAAACGTAAGTGTGGAGTCTTAATTAAACCTAAACGATATGCCGCCCATTTAACTGGAATTGGGTTTGATTCAATAAATAAATCTTGATGTAAAGGCATTAAACGTGCATTAATTTCTTCCGCTTTCGCAAAATCGCCCGCTAAAGCATAGCCACACATCGCGGCCATATCTTTTGCAGCAAGGTTATTTGTCACAGAAATAACCCCCTCTGCGCCTAATTTCATCGCTTCTAACCCTGTGGCATCATCTCCACTTAATACAATGAAATCTTTACCGGCTAATTCTTTAATCGCTGTAATGCGAGTTAAATCGCCTGTTGCTTCTTTAATCCCTACAATATTCTCAATTTGAGACAAACGCGCCACGGTTTCAGGTTTCATATCACTACCAGTACGACCCGGTACATTATAAAGAAGTTGTGGTAAATCCGTGCATTCTGCAATGGCTTTAAAATGTTGGAACATGCCTTCTTGAGTTGGCTTATTGTAGTAAGGTACAACAGATAAGCAACCCGCGACTCCGCTATCTCGTAGCAATTTTGTCATCACAATGGCTTCACTCGTTGCATTCGCACCGGTGCCAGCAATAATTGGAATACGTCCTTTTGCTAACTCAACTGTCTTTTCAACCACCTTCACATTTTCTTCAATGCTTAATGTGGCAGATTCTCCCGTTGTACCCACAGATACAATTGAATCTGTACCTGCATTGATATGAAACTCGATAAGTTTTTCTAATGTTTCAAAATCAATGTTTCCGTGGTTATCCATCGGGGTTACTAAAGCAACAATACTGCCTGAAAATAAGGGGGTTTGCGTAGTCATAAGGCACTCCATTTACATCTATTTTGCGTTTTAACAATAACATTTGAAAATATTTGGTTATAATCGCTAAAATAGCTTGAATTTACAAATCATTTTTTACATTTTTAAGGATTTTTTATGAAAACATTACAAGTGGGTGACTTAGCACCGCAATTTACCCTTTTAAATCAAGATAATCAGCCAATTTCACTTAGCGACTTTAAAGGCAAAAAAGTACTCGTGTATTTTTATCCAAAAGCCTTAACACCAGGCTGTACAACTCAAGCCTGCGGTTTACGTGATGCTAAAAGCGAGTTAGAAAAATTAGGTGTGATTATTTTAGGCATCAGCACAGATGCGCCAAAAAAACTGGCTCAATTTGTTGAGAAAAAGTCGCTCAATTTCACCTTGCTTTCTGATGAAGATCACCAGGTTGCCGAGCAATTTGGTGTATGGGGTGAAAAGAAATTTATGGGACGCACCTATGACGGCATTCACCGTATTAGCTTCCTCATTGATGAACAAGGCAAAATTCAACACGTTTTTGATAAATTCAAAACAGGCGAACATCATCAGGTTGTCTTAGATTACCTGCAATCCCTTTAAATCCCCTCTCAAAACAACCGCACTTTCTATGATTTACCTCAAAGTGCGGTCAAAAAAATAGCCATTTTTCTAATTTATATTTACGCTCTATTTTCCATTTGATAGAATTATCAATCTAATTGAAATTCATTATCAATTCATTTTGTATTCTTTATTACACATAAAAGGACTATCAGATGCCAAAACTTTTTGAGTTTTTAGAACAATATAGTGATTACATTATTATCGGGCTTTTACTTCTTATGAGCGTAATTATGCTTGCTACTGTGATTGAGCGCTTTATCTTTTTAAGCCGTATCAATGTCGCTAAATATTCCAATATCCATTCGCTTGAAATTGATTTAAATCGCAATATGACGATCATTTCAACAGTTGGTGCAAACGCACCTTATGTGGGCTTGTTAGGAACAGTAATTGGTATTTTGTTAACCTTCTATCAAATTGGTCAAGCTGGCGGTGATGTCGATGCAGGCGCAATCATGATGCACCTCTCTCTTGCATTAAAAGCAACCGCACTAGGTATTTTAGTCGCAATTCCATCTATGATGTTCTATAACGGCTTAGGTCGTAAAGTAGAAGTTAACTTATTGAAATGGAAAGTATTAAACGCTCAAAAAGATAAGGAATAATCGTGAAAAAATTTGATGAAATCAATATTATTCCTTTCATCGACATTATGTTGGTGCTATTAGCGATAGTGTTGATCACCGCATCCTTTATTTCTCAAGGAAAAATTCAAGTTAATGTGCCAAAAGCCAGTTCAACGGTCGCATTCAAATCAGATGAATTAGCCAAATTATTGACCGTGACGGCAGATAAACAACTTTATTTTAATGACAAACCTATCTCGCAAGAAGCACTTGAAAAAGAGATTGCAGGTTGGAATAAAGATCAGAAAGTGACATTAAAAATTGATGCAGAAGCCTCTTTCCAAGATTTTGTGACGATTACTGACATGTTATCGAAAAACGAAATTAAAAATGTCGCGATTGTTTCGATGAAAGATAAAGGCGCTTCGAGCAAAAATTCGCCAGCAGTGGGAGGCGTCGGAGTAGGGCATAAACAATGAACAGCCAACAAGCTAAACGATCACTATTAGGCTTGCTTATTTCTCTATTAATTCATGGTGCCATTGTAGGCGCATTGCTTTGGAACTGGCATAAGCCAAGTGAAGCTGCAAGTAATGCTACAGGTGAAACATCTACAACGATTTCGATGGAAATGATTCAAGGAATGCGAGTAGAAGAACCAGCTCCTGAGCCAGAACCTGAACCTCAACAGGCAGAACTGGAACCTGAAAAACAGGAAGTCGTTGCGGATCCAACGAAAAAACCAGAACCCGAGAAGAAAAAAGAACCTGAGAAAAAGCCAGAAAAACCAATAGAAAAGCCGAAACCAAAACCGAAAGAGAAGCCAAAGGAAAAACCTAAAAATGAGGTAAAAGCAGAGAAAGCGGTAGAAATGCCGAAGAGCTTACCGATTGGCGATAAGAATATTAATTCAACGGCTACGGCAAATTCTAAAGCAACGACCACAGGTCAACCTGGTGCAAATGGCGTTCAAGGTGGCTCAGGTACCAATACGGATGAGCTAAATGCTTACCGTGCGGCTATTCGACGTGAAATTGAACGGCACAAACGCTATCCTGCTCGTGCGAAGATGATGCGTAAACAAGGTGTTGTGAGCGTGAGTTTTAGCGTAGGGGCAGATGGCTCCTTATCAGGAGAACGAGTAACGAATTCCTCTGGAGATGAAAGCTTAGACAACGCAGCACTGGAAGCGGTGAGAAGTGCAAGACCTGTTGGTCCAAAACCCGCTGGATTTACCTCTTCAGTCAGTGTGCCAATTAGCTTCACCATTCAATAGATAAATAAAAAGGCGAACATCATGTTCGCCTTTTCTTTTGCTAATCTTAATTAGCCCATACCGTATTTTTTCAATTTCTTACGCAATGTACCACGGTTAATGCCGAGCATGTTCGCTGCACGAGTTTGGTTACCGCGGGTGTATTGCATAATCATATCTAACATCGGGTGTTCAACTTCCGCTAATACTAATTCGTAAAGATCATTCACATCTTGACCATCTAATTGTGATAAGTAATTGCGTAAAGCTTGTTTTACTGAATCACGTAATGGTTTGTTTGTTACTTGTGATTGAGAGTTTAAAACTGAAACGGTTAACGCTTCAGACGGACTACGTTGTTGTTCTAACATTTTTCTTTATCCAAAATTGAATTTAAAAAATCTTCCAGCACAATTAACTGCTCTTTCGGTTCATTAATTGCGTTAAAAGTCTGTCTAAAAACGGAATCGGGTTGAATTCCCTGTAAATACCAAGCCACGTGCTTACGGGCTATTCGATAGCCTTTTTGCTCACCATAAAACTGATGAAGTTCCTGAATATGATGCAAAATATGACCGCACTTTTCACGCAAACTTGGTGTTTGAATTATCGTATCATGTTCCACTAAAGCCTCGACGGCTTGAAAAAGCCATGGATTGCCTAGTGCGGCACGACCGATCATTATTGCATCGGCACCTGTATACTCAAGTACCTTTTTCGCTTTCGAGGCAGAATCAATATCACCATTCGCAATGATTGGAATTGAAATTGATTGTTTCACTGCTCGAATATTGTCGTATTCCGCTTTCCCTTCAAATAAGCATTCTTTCGTCCGCCCATGAATGGTTAAAGCCTGAATACCAGATTGTTCTGCAATTTTGCCGATTTGCACACAGTTTCGATTTGCTTTATCCCAACCTGTGCGAATTTTTAACGTCACAGGTACATCAACGGCATTCACGACCTCTTTCAAAATTTTTTCCACTAAATCGGGAAATTGAAGCAGTGCAGATCCCGCCAGTTTTCGATTTACTTTCTTTGCGGGACAGCCCATATTGATGTCGATAATTTCAGCACCATAGGCTACATTAATTGCTGCAGCTTGGGCCATTTCTAAAGGATCAGAACCTGCAATTTGCACCGCATTTAATCCTAGATCTTCACTATGAGCTAAACGAAGTTTCGATTTCTCTGTATGCCAAACTTGTGGGTTGGTGGACATCATCTCTGAAAACGTTAATCCCGCGCCATAATGGGCACATAAACGTCGAAAAGGTTGATCCGTGATACCTGCCATGGGTGCCAATAAAATACGATTTTTTAATTCATAAGAACCAATTCGCATTTTATGTTATCCCCAATTACAAGTCCTATCTCCAGCAAGTCAGGCCACAATAGCAACCGACAAGGGGTGCTATATTACGCATTTTTCTTTTTTTTGCAAAGTGAAATTTGTTCAAAAAATGCACTTTTTTTAATTGACAAAAAGAAATTAAGCCGATTTTAATTTACCTGTAATACGGCACCATTCCTCTTTCACCGCAACAGGATCTAAATCAAAAGATTGCGTATAAGCATCACATACCGATTCTGCTTGGGTTTCTAAAATACCCGATAATCCAAGATCGCCACCCTCTTTCACTAATTGGGAGATAATCGGGTAAAGTTCTTTTAATGGACCCGCAAGAATATTCGCGACAACGATATCCGCTTTTAAATCTGCAGGTTTATCATCTGATAAGAAAAGTTGAAGACGATCCGCCACACCATTTTGTTCTGCATTATTACGACTGGCGAGAATCGCTTGTGGATCGATATCAATACCGATCGCATTTTTTGCTCCTAACTTAAGCGCTGCTATGGCAAGAATTCCTGAGCCACAGCCAAAATCGATGACGGTTTTGCCAGTTAAATCCAAACCATCTAACCACTCTAAACAAAGTGCGGTTGTCGGGTGGGTGCCTGTCCCGAAAGCTAAGCCAGGATCAAGCATCACATTAACCGCATTTTGATCCGGCACTTCACGCCAGCTTGGGCAAATCCATAAACGTTTGCCAAATTGCATTGGGTGGAAGTTATCCATCCATTCACGTTCCCAGTCTTTATCCTCGATTTGCTCGATTTTGTAAGCGGTGTTTTCATCTAAATGATGTGCTTGTTTAAGCAAACTCACAATTTCATTCATATCGGTTTCTGCATCAAATAATGCAATCACATCCGTATTTCCCCACAAACGTGTTTCGCCTGGAAGTGGTTCAAAAATCGGTGTATCTTGGCTATCCATAAATGTGACCGAAACTGAGCCAATTTCTTCTAAAAAATCGCTAATATTCTCGGCTTTTTCATTTGTACTATTTAAGCGAATTTGAATCCACGCCATCTTCTTTTCCTTTTAATTAATTTCTTTATGTAACCATCTGGGTAATAAACTTACGCCTAGGGCTGAAACCACAATAATGATAATCCCAAGCGCTGAAACAAGTGAAACCTCTTCGTTGAGTAATAATACTGCCAAAAAGACACCAAAAATCGGCTCAAGTGCGGTCAAAATTCCCGAGATTTTTGCATCCACCGAATTTAAGCCTTTATTCCACAACCAAAAGGCAAACCAACTACATACTACACCGAGATAAATCAAACCGAAGAAACCAAGCCAGTTAAAATGGATATCCCAGTTTTCCGTCAGCAATAAAGTAAATGGCAGCATGGTGATAGCGGCTAACACTATCGAAATTGATGTATAGGCTTGTTCTGAAACCGTTGCCACCACTTTTTTCGTCCAATGCAAACAACAAGCAAACACAATACTTGCCGCCACTACTAAGGAGCAACCCAATAAACTAATTTCACTTGAGCCTTCATTTCCTTGCCCACCTAAAATTAAAATGGCTACGCCTAAAAAGGCAAAAGCCCCACACAACCAATGATACCATTTGGCACGATCTTGAAAGAAAAAATGTCCTACAAAAATCACACATAATGGCTCTAATCCAATCATGGTCGTTGCACTCGCCGCGCTTGTATATTTTAAACCAATGAATCCCAGCAAAAAGGTCGCGGTATAATTGAAAAAACCTAGCCACCAAAGCTGTTTTCGCATCGGTTTAGACACGCCTTTCCAACGACGAAAAAATAGTGGCATCACAATAATCGCCGCCATTAATAAACGGGCTTGGATCATCAAAATGGTGTCCATCATTGTAAAGGTGTATTTAGCGGCAACAAAGGAACTACTCCAAATAAACAATGCTAGGATCTGGTAAATCATAAAGTGCGGTCCATTTTTACTGTTTTTTTGCGCCGAATTGGTTACCCAAGATGAAAGCAATCAAGCCAAATACAAGTGCAGGTACAATGGCATTAAAACCAAATAGTTTGATACCAAATTGAGTCAGTAGCACATAACTACTTAATCCCACCACCATTGAGCTTATTGCACCTGCTGCATTTGCTTTATCCCAATAAATGCCTAATACAATCACCCAAAGGAATGCTGCTTCTAATCCACCGAAAGCAAATAGATTCAACCAAATAATCATATCAGGTGGATTCAGTGCGGCAAGAATTAACAACGCCGATAAAATTAGTGTAATGACTGATGAAATACGGCTAATTCGTTTTTCATTCTTCGCGGCTTCAGGTTTGCTTGCAAGATATAAGTCTTTCACAAAAATTGAGGAGGATTGAATGAGTTGCGCATCAACTGTGGACATAATCGCCGACATCGGTGCGGCTAAGAAAATCCCTGCAACAATAGGCGGAAGCACTTCCAACATTAAGGTTGGAATGACTTTATCTGACACCGTTAAATCTGGCACAACAGCACGACCTAAAGCGCCCGCTAAATGCATCCCTAACATAATAACTGAAAGGACAATCGTACCAATGAGCATGCCTCGATGTAAGGCTTTACTGTCTTTGAAAGCCATACAACGGACGGCTGTATGTGGTAAACCAACCACACCGAAACAGACTAGGATCCAAAACGATGCCATAAATTGAAAATCTAGCATCTCATTCGGGCCGTAAGGGCTCACTAAACTCGGATCAATTTCAGTTAATTTATTGACCGCACTTTCTACGCCACCGAGATGGTAAATCACGCCCACTAATAGTACGATTGTGCCCAAAATCATTACGGTACCTTGAATCGTATCAGTTAATACGACGGCTCGGAAACCACCAATAAACGTATAAATGCCAACCGTTAAGGCAAAAATAAGTAAGGCGTGAGTATAAGGAATCCCTATCGTAGTTTCGAGCAATCTTGCGCCACCAATAAATTGCACAACCATAGCGGCAAAGAAGGCAAGCAACAATGCTAGACTGGAAATCCAAACGAGATATTTATTTTTATAACGATAGAGAAATAAATCATTGATAGTAAGCGCATTGGTCTCGCGAGAAAGTAATGCAAACTTTTTGCCCAATGCACCTAAGGCTAGCCAAACAGCCGGCACTTGGATCATGGCGAGTAATACCCAGCCTAGCCCATATTTATAAGCTGCCCCTGGTCCACCAACAAAAGAACTGGCGCTGGCATAAGTGGAAGCCGTTGTCATCGCAAGGACAAAGCCCGTCATGGAGCGATTTCCTACATAATATTCCGTAAGGAAATCACCTTTACTGCGTTTTACATAAGCAAATAATGCCGCGCCAAAGATGAAGACTAAATAGATAACTAATGGGAGAATAATACCTAAATTCATTAGTTATTCTCCTTTGACTCAACATCTAGCGGGATATCTAGAAAGACAATTTTGACAATCCAATACCCAATGACTACAAACAAAATAGGTAAATAAATGCAGGATAATTCAAACCACAACGGAAAACCTATCGGTCCAGGCGAGTCTTTCGGTAAATAAGCACAAATACACCATCCAATTACATAAAAAATAGCTAACCCTAATGCCCAGCGCGCCTCCTTGGCGGCTTGTTTATATCGTTGTGATAAATCCATTATAAACTCCCGTTAGAATACTTTACCGTCAATAATTATATTAAACGACAAACAAAAAAGGCAGAAATATTCTGCCTTTGCCTAGAAAATTATAAATTAATCATGCATCCCTAATTTCTTCTCTAAATAGTGGATATTTGCACCACCTTTTTGGAAGTTTTCATCTTCAAGAATGAGTTCATGAAGTGGGATATTTGTTTTGATACCGTCAATAATCGTCTCTGATAATGCATTTTGCATACGACGGATTGCGACATCACGAGTATCACCGTATGTGATTAATTTTGCGATCATAGAATCATAATGCGGAGGAACGGTATAACCACCATACACATGAGAATCCCAACGAACGCCTAAACCACCTGGTGAGTGTAAGTGTACCACTTTACCTGGAGATGGTAAGAATGTTTTTGGATCTTCTGCATTGATACGACATTCAATTGCATGACCTTTCACTTTAATATCTTCTTGTTTGTAAGAAAGTGGTAAACCAGCCGCAATACGCAATTGTTCTTTCACTAAATCTACACCGGTGATCATTTCTGTTACTGGGTGTTCTACTTGAATACGAGTATTCATTTCGATGAAATAGAACTCACCATTTTCATATAAAAATTCAAATGTACCTGCACCGCGATAGCCAATTTCAACACAAGCCTTCGCACAGCGGGAACCAATATCACGACGAACTTCTTCGGTAATGCCTGGTGCTGGTGCTTCTTCTACAACTTTTTGGTGACGGCGCTGCATAGAACAATCACGCTCTGCAAGATAGATTGCGTTACCGTGTGTATCAGCTAAAACTTGGATTTCAATATGGCGTGGATTTTCTAAATATTTTTCCATGTAAACCATATCATTGTTAAACGCTGCTTTTGCTTCTGCTTTTGTCATCGCAATGGATTCTTCAAGTGCATCTTCGCTACGTACCACGCGCATACCACGACCGCCGCCACCGCCAGACGCCTTGATAATAATTGGATAGCCAATACGTTTTGCAATTTCTTTATTTTTCGCGATATCGCTGCCTACTGGACCATCTGAACCTGGTACGCAAGGCACGCCCGCTTTTTTCATTGCTTTAATCGCAGAAACTTTATCCCCCATTAAACGAATAACGTCCGCTGTTGGGCCAATAAAGATAAAACCAGAACGCTCAACTTGCTCTGCAAAATCCGCGTTTTCAGAGAGGAAACCATAACCAGGGTGAATCGCATCCGCACCGGTTACTTCTGCTGCAGCAATAATAGCAGGAATATTTAAATAACTTTTTACAGATGGCGCAGGTCCGATACAAACTGTTTCATCTGCAAGTAATACGTGTTTTAAATCACGGTCAGCGGTAGAGTGAACCGCCACAGTTTTAATGCCTAATTCTTTACAGGCACGCAAAATACGCAGTGCAATTTCACCACGGTTAGCAATCACAACTTTTTCTAACATAATAATTTCCACTTGAGTGAAAAAATGGCGAGAAAGCTCGCCATTTCAGATTGATAGGGATTATTCGATAACGATCAATGGTTGATCAAATTCAACCGCTTCGCCATCATTTACTAAGATTGCTTTAACCACACCAGCTTTATCAGCTTCGATACGGTTCATCATTTTCATTGCTTCAACGATACAAAGCGCATCGCCTACTTTGACAGTTTGTCCCACTTCCACGAAAGCTTTCGCTTCTGGACTTGGGCTACGATAGAATGTACCCACCATTGGTGAACGTACTTGGTGACCAGACACTTCAGCTGCAGGTGCTTCCGCAGGTGCAGCCGCTGCAGGTGCTGGTGCTGCTGCCGGAGCCGCAACCGGTGCGACTGGCGCCGCTGCATATTGAATTGCAGCAGGTGCAACAGCTGGTGCCGCACGACTAATACGTACTGTACCTTCTTCTTCTTGCACTTCTAATTCAGTGATACCCGATTCTTCTACTAATTCAATCAGTTTTTTGATTTTACGAATGTCCATACGTTCTTCCTAAAAATAATAATGAATTGTTAACCGCACTTTCAGAATTGATTTCCAAAGTGCGGTCATTTTGAAACCTGTTTTTGTGTCGGCAAGATTACCGCAAAATCACGAACTTTGCGATAAATTTCTGCGAAAATCTGTAAATTTTGTGAAATTTTATGCTTTTTTATTTAAAAAATCTAACGCAAATTGAAGCGCAAACTCATAGCCTTTTGCACCTAAGCCACAAATCACGCCTTCAGCCACATCACTAAAGTAAGAATGATGACGGAATGGCTCGCGTTTATGTACATTAGACAAATGAATTTCAACAAACGGAATTGACACCGCTAGCAACGCATCACGCAATGCAACACTGGTATGCGTATAAGCTGCTGGGTTAATTAAAATAAAATCCACTTTCTGAAAACTTTGATGAATCTTATCAATTAACTTTTCTTCGCTATTTGCTTGGAAACACGCCAAATTCACATCATGCTGCGCAGCAAGTTTGGTCACATTTTCTTCAATGGCAGATAATGAAAGTGAACCATAATGTTTTGGTTCTCTTGCGCCCAACATATTCAAGTTCGGGCCATTTAACAGCAAAATATTGAATTTTTTTGACATTTTCACATCCTTTAACTTGTGCGAATTATAGCGATTTTTTATGTAATGGTGGTCGTATCTCTATACGATTTTGGTAATAAATTCTGAATTTAGATCAATTAGCGGTAAATCTGAGCCCGGCCATGCGCGTAATACCTGATGTTGCATCAAATTCAAAGTATCTAATCCAGGCATCACGTTAGGCGTATATTGCGCAGCGATACGAGCGAGTTGCGTCAATCCAAGGCTACTTTCAATACTCGAGCTGATCACCGCTTTTATGCCTAAGCTATGCGCTTGTGCAATCAGCTTTTGACAATCTTGCAGCGAGCCAATCAATGTTGGTTTAATCACAATGGCGCTTAAGTGCGGTTCTTTTTCTAAAAGAAAATCTGGCTCTCGCACACTTTCATCCCAAGCAATATTAATGCCTGTTTGAGTTGCAAACTGGCGGCTTTCTTCACGGGTTTTACAAGGTTCTTCCAAAAATTGAATGCGAGAACGATGTTGTAGTTTTACTTTCTCCGCAAATTTTAATGCCTTTTCTAAGGTCCATTGACGATTCGCATCTAGACGTAATTGCAAATCAGGAATGGCTTCAAGAAACATATCCGTAATCAAACCATCACGATTCGCTTCATACATACCGACTTTAATTTTAGCCACTTTGTCACCGGGCATTTGATTCAGTTCCGCATATAACTCATCAGGCTCGCCATAGCACAACGGTGCAGTATGATAGTTGCCTTCCTCATTTAAATAACGCTTCATCTCATCCATCGCCGTGCTAATACCGAAAGCAACGGAAGGATAGCAACCGTCAAGGGGTACTCTTGGCGCTTCGCAGCTTGCATGACACCAATTCGTCAGCCATTCAAGTGCTTGCTCTTGCGCTTGATCAAGGGTTTCTTCGCTAAACCCTGGTAAAGGTGCGATTTCTCCCCATCCATCACGGCTACAGGCAACACGTACAATCAAGCCTTCTCGACGTTTTAAAAAACGCCCACGCAAGATTAACTGACTATCAACGGGAATAGAATAACGATAAAGATTAAATGATTTGGTTTCCATCTTATTCTCCTTGATGGTAAAAGTGCGGTTAAAAACACACAGATTTTTAACCGCACTTCTTATGATTAAAATTAAGGATTGCGTCTGAATTTGCTGAAGTCTGGTGCGCGTTTTTCGTTAAACGCGTTACGACCTTCTTGACCTTCTTCAGTCATATAGAACAACATGGTTGCATTACCTGCGAGCTCTTGTAAACCTGATTGACCATCACAGTCTGCATTTAATGCGGCTTTTAAGCAACGTAATGCAATTGGGCTGTTACGTAACATTTCACGGCACCAACGCACAGTTTCTTTTTCTAAATCTGCATAAGGTACTACGGTATTCACTAAGCCCATATCTAATGCTTCTTGCGCATTATATTGACGGCATAAGAACCAAATTTCGCGTGCTTTTTTCTGACCAACTAAACGTGCCATATAGCTTGCGCCCCAGCCACCATCAAATGAACCGACTTTAGGACCCGTTTGACCAAAGATTGCATTGTCTGCCGCGATGGTTAAATCACATAACATATGAAGTACGTGGCCGCCACCAATTGCGTAACCTGCCACCATTGCTACAACTGGTTTTGGACAAGTACGAATATCACGTTGGAAATCCAATACATTTAAGTGATGCACACCGCTTTCATCTTTGTAACCGCCGTAGTCACCACGAATTTTTTGGTCACCGCCAGAACAGAATGCTTTTTCGCCTTCACCGGTTAACACAATCACGCCAATTTTTTCATCGAAACGCGCGTTAGAAAAAGCATGAATCATTTCTTTGACTGTTTGAGGACGAAATGCATTACGCACTTCCGGACGGTTAATCGTGATTTTTGCAATACCATCAGTCGATTTGTGGAAACGGATATCAGTATAACCTTCGCTATGGTCAACCCACTCAACTGGTGCATATAAAACATCATCTTTTGGATTTTGCATTGTTCTTTCCTTTATAAGTGTAAAAAGTGCGGTCATTATAGCGGAAGTTTCTTACTTCAGGAAAGAAAATCAATTACTGAAGACTTTACAATTATGTCGTTATTGTTAAAATTCCGCCATTCCAACTTTAGTAAGGAAATTTAAGTGAAAAAAATTATTTTTTTAAGCAGCATCATGTTATTGAATGCTTGTAGTTTATTTGGTTCATCACAATCAACTATTCCTGCTGAATTCGCACAAGCAGACTATCTCCTGTCTGATGCCAATGCAAAAACATGGGCTGTAGCGAGTAAACAAGCTGAACAATGTATCTATCCGAATTTAACACGTATTCAGCAACAACATTTTGCAAAAGAAGATAGCTATATTCATTCCCAATATGTCTTTTTCTATCCGTTAGAAAAAATTATCGGTGAAGATTATGTAAAAATGATTCAAAAAGATGAAAAATCGATGAATTATGCGACCTATCAATTTAAGAAATTCCGCGCAGAACTTGGTGATGTCGATGCATTAGAGCCAAAAGCTTGCCAAATCTTACGTACTCAGGCAAAAGAAGACTTAGATGTGGTGAAAGGCCAGTATGTAAATGGCATGGTAGATGAAACAAAAAATGATGACGGCACATTGAAGAAAACGGGTGATGGTATTGCAACCAATCAAAATAAATTCTTCTTTGATATTATTAAATGGGGTTCTGCCCTTCTTCTCTAATTTTTATTATTTTATATAAATTTATATCACTCTCACGGCGTAAATATTTTTTACGCCGTTTTTATATCAAGAGAAAACGGTTGCGATCAAAAAAAGCTTAAATTTTCAGTAAAAAAGCAAAATAGTCATTTAAATTAAAGTCATTTTCAGCTAGTCTAACAAGAATTAGTTTTTACAAGGAGAAAACATCATGACAACGCTTTTTGATATTGCACAAAACTGGTTAAACCAAGATCCTGATGCAGAAACTCATGCAGAATTAACCGCACTTTTAACGGCGGCGAAAAATGGTGATGAAAAAGCACAATCAGAATTACAAGCTCGCTTTAGTGGTCGTTTACAATTTGGTACTGCGGGACTTCGTGGGCCATTACAAGCAGGCCCTATGGGGATGAACCGTGTTTTAGTAGCACAGGCCGCAGGTGGTTTAGCTGATTATTTAAAAGATTACGACAAGCAACCGTCTATCGTGATTGGTTATGATGGTCGTAAAAACTCTGATGTTTTCGCACGTGATACCGCTGAAATCATGGCGGGTGCGGGCGTGAAAGCTTATTTACTTCCACGTAAATTACCCACTCCAGTATTAGCTTACGCAATCCAATATTTTGATACTACAGCAGGTGTTATGGTGACAGCAAGTCACAACCCACCAGAAGATAACGGTTATAAAGTTTATTTAGGTAAAGCGAACGGCGGTGGCCAAATCGTTTCGCCTGCTGACAAAGATATCGCAGCCTTGATCGATAAAGTCGCAGCAGGTAATGTAAAAGATTTACCTCGTAGCCAAGATTATGTGGTGTTAGATGATGAAGTGGTTAACGCTTATATCGAAAAAACCGCTTCTCTTGCTAAAGAGCCTAAATCAGATATTAACTACGTTTATACCGCAATGCACGGTGTAGGCTATGAAGTATTAAGCAAAACCTTAACCAAAGCAGGTCTTCCACAACCTCATATTGTGGCAGAACAAGTATGGCCAGATGGCACATTCCCAACGGTAAACTTCCCTAACCCAGAAGAAAAAGGTGCATTAGATTTAGCGATTAAAGTAGCAAAAGAACACAATGCAGAATTCATTATTGCGAATGACCCTGATGCAGACCGTTTAGCAGTGGCTGTTCCAGATGCACAAGGTAACTGGAAACCTTTACACGGTAACGTAGTAGGTTGCTTCTTAGGTTGGTATTTAGCAAAACAATATCATGTAAAAGGTGAGAAAGGCGTATTAGCGTGTTCTTTAGTGTCTTCTCCTGCACTTGCTGAAATTGCGAAAAAATACGGCTTCCAATCAGAAGAAACCTTAACTGGTTTCAAATACATCGGTAAAGTTCAAGGCTTATTATTCGGTTTCGAAGAAGCGCTTGGTTACTTAGTAGACCCAGATAAAGTACGCGATAAAGATGGTATTTCTGCAGCTATCGTATTCTTAGATTTAGTGCGTAACTTGAAAGCTCAAGGCAAAACCTTAGCGGATTACGCCAATGACTTCACACAAGAATTCGGTGCTTATGTAAGTGGTCAAATTTCTATTCGTGTAAGCGATTTATCTGAAATTGGTAAATTAATGGCCGCACTTCGTAACACGCCTCCAGCTGAAGTAGGCGGCGTTAAAGTAGCACAATTCATCGACCACACTAAAACAGATCGTCAAAGCGACATCCTTGTATTCGTATTAGAAAACGGTAGCCGCTTAATCGTTCGTCCATCTGGTACTGAACCGAAGATCAAGTTCTATCTTGATGCTCGTGGTAAAGATCCAAAAGACGCAGATCACGTTTTAGCACAATTTGATGAAGGTGTTCGTCAAATCCTTCGTCAAGATGCTTACGGCAAAAAAGATTGCTAATTGAGCAAACTATTGAATAATAAAAAACGCTAGGTTTGATACCTAGCGTTTTATTTTTGCTTATTTCAACGCAAGTTGTAACTTGCCCTGATGTTTTTCCAATAAAGCCTCTGCTTGAGCACGATCTAATCCACTCAGAATCATCATAATCGCTAATTTCGCATTTTGATCAGCCTGCTTTAACGTCTCTTCTGCGAGTGCTTTATCACAATCCGTGGCTTGCATGACGATACGAATGGCACGAGCTTTAAGCTTTTCATTGCTTGCCTGAACATCCACCATTAAGTTTTGATAGCATTTACCCATTAAGATCATAGAAGCCGTAGTGAGCATATTCAGTACTAATTTTTGAGCGGTGCCCGATTTTAAACGGCTTGAACCAGTCAGCACTTCTGGCCCCACTACCGTATCAATAGCAATATCCACAATATTCGCCATCGCTGAATTCGGATTACTTGCAATCGAAACGGTCACTGAACCTAAACTTTTCGCATATTCCAATGCACCGATTACATAAGGGGTTCGGCCACTTGCAGCAATACCCACCAATACATCTTTTGAGGAAAATTGAATTGTTTGTAAGTCAACCACGGCTTGCGATTTACTGTCTTCCGCCCCTTCAATTGGATGACGCAATGCACGCTCACCGCCTGCAATAATACCTTTCACCATTTCAGGTGACACACCAAATGTTGGTGGGCATTCAGAGGCATCTAATACCCCCAATCGACCACTGGTCCCTGCGCCAATATAGACTAATCGACCACCTTGTTGAAATGCAGCAACAATACATTCGACTGCTTGGGCAATTTGAGGTAAACATTTTTCAATTGCCAAAGGTACTTGTTTATCTTCCTGATTCATTAACTGCACAATTTCCAATGCAGACAAGCTATCCACATGCATGGAATTGGGATTCCGTTGTTCAGTAATTAAAGTTGAAAGGGTTTGTAATAAATTCTCTGCCATGGTTTATTCCTTTGGAAAAATCGCCCCTAAACTGACCGCACTTGTGGCTCCCGCCACACTCGGCAAATTAGCCGGCAAATTATGCATACGACGATAAGCCAACCAAGCAAAAGCTGCCGCTTCCACATAATCGATATCAAGTTCTAATTCAGTCGTCAGTTGAATACGCCAATTTGGTAATGCCTGTTTTAAACCATTCATGATCGCCTGATTTTTAGCACCTCCGCCACAAACAAGTAATCGACATGGTAATGTTGTCTGAATATTGTTAAGGGCTAAAACAATGCTTTGCACGGTAAATTCAGCCAAGGTGGCTTGCACATCTTGTGGTAAAAGTGCGGTCGTTTTGCCTACTATTTTTTGAATTTTATTCTCTAGCCAAGCCAAATTAAATAATTCACGCCCCGTGCTTTTCGGTGGTGGAAGTTGAAAGAAATCTTCATCTAATAATGCCGCTAACAAAGCTGAATTCACTTGACCTGAAGCCGCCCATTCACCATTTTTGTCGTAGGCTTTACCTTGATGCTTTTCGATCCATTGGTCGAGCAAGGTATTACCCGTTCCTGTATCAAATCCAATGACAGGCTGTTCGGGTATCAATAAGGATACATTACTAATACCGCCAATATTAAGCACCACTGTTGCCCAGTGAGGATCAAAAAATACCGCTTGATGAAACGCGGGTACCAAAGGCGCGCCTTGTCCACCAAACGCCATATCTTTACGGCGCAAATCACCAACGACCGTAATGCCTGTTTTAGCGGCTAATAAATTCATATCACCGATTTGCATGGTAAACGGAAATTGACCTTTTGGGGAATGCCACACTGTTTGTCCATGGCAACCAATAGCTTCGATCTGCTCTGGTTTTAACTGATGTTTAAGTAAAAAGGCATTTACACAATCCGCATAAAGTAAGCCAAATTGGTGATCGAGTTCACCCAGAGCTTGTAACGAGGTTTCGCCCGATTGAATAAGTGCGGTCACTTTTTCACGTAAATTTGCTGGCATCGGTGTGAAATCTGCTGCAATTAATTTGGTTTGATTCGATTGGATGTCAGTAAGGGCAATATCCACCCCGTCAAGGCTGGTGCCAGACATAATGCCAAGATAATAAGTCATAGTATTTAATTTGTGAGTTTTTCAGAATTATAGCGGATTTTAAAAAAATAAAAAAAGAGAGAACGTTGTGGCTCTCTCTTTTCATCATTAATGATGCTTATAAGTCATCAATGACTAAATCGTTTTTTAGCTATTGATGGAATAAGGTAATGGTTCAATTTTCAGAACGGTTCCATCTTCAGGTAAACGGAAATGCGTCCCTTCTTCTAAATCGTTATTCATCACTACTTGTAACCATAAAACGCCGTCAAAATTGACCGCACTTACGATCGTACCGGTTTTACGCCAAGCTGTTTCTAACTGCATTTCTATTTCGCTGCCGATTTTCGGTGTAACCGTGGTTTCCCCCGAAAGCACATACATCGCACGTTTATTGGCGCCACGATATTTGGCACGTGCGACGGTTTCCTGCCCGATATAACAGCCTTTAGTAAAAGAAATCGCTTGTTCAATCGCTTGTAGATTTAATGCCTGCGGGATAAATTCATTTTGCGTTTCTGCGCTCAAGCTTGGTAAGCCCGCTTGAATATCCGCACAAAGCCATTGTTTTTCATCGCCATTAAAAGTGACATCTAACGGTGTTGGATTGATCAAAATTGCACGGTTCTCATCAATATCTAATTGAATCTGCGCGTAAATTCGACCGCACTTTTCACCAATCAAGCCGACAATTTGCCAATCCAATACTTGAAAGGTCACTTTTGAAAACACCGCATATTTTTTTAAATGATCGAGTGGAGCTAATAAAGCTTTCGGCATTAAAATCAAAAACTGCTCTGCTGAAAGCTTAATTAAGCGGAATAAGGAATTCATTTTACCTTTAGGATCGCAATGCGCTGTAAGCGTTGAAGCGCCCGCTGCTAAATGCACCACATCACAAGTTAATTGGCCTTGCAGATATTTTTCCGCATCCACGCCCGCCACTTCCACCAAATCATAATGGTTTAATGAAATAAATGTTGCCATGATTTTTCCTATTCAAGGTTTTGAATTTGTTCACGCATTTGTTCAATTAATACTTTTAATTCCACGGCAGAAGCGGTGATATCAGCATTAATGGATTTTGATGCCAACGTGTTAGATTCACGATTCAGTTCTTGCATCATAAAATCCAGTTTACGACCTACTGCCCCACCTTTTTTCAAGATGTTGTTGGTTTCTTTCACATGCATTTGCAAACGATCTAATTCTTCTGCCACATCCACGCGTTGCGCCAATAAAATCATTTCTTGTTCAACACGTTGTGGATCAAGTTGAATCTTCGCTTCTTCAAAACGTTGCAATAAACGCTCACGCTGCCATTGTAAAACTGCCAGCATTTGTGACCGCACTTTTTCGGCTTCCACGGTGATGCCATCAAGACGCTGTTGAATAATGGCTTGCAATTTTTCGCCTTCACGTCCACGCATTGCAATAAATTCCACCAACAATTCATCGAAAGCTGTCAACAAATCTTGACTGATGGCATCTAAATCTTGCTCAGTCGCTTCCACCACGCCGGGATAACGCAATACATCCGTTAAATTGATTTCGCCCTCACCTGCTTGCGCCTTAATCCATTGTAAAGATTGAATAACTTGATTCGCCAACTCTTTATTTAAATTGAGTTCAGCCGCTGCTTGTTTTTTGCTATCAATACGCAATGAACATTCAATTTTACCGCGAGTGAGATTTTGACGAAGTTTCTCACGCAAAGCATTTTCCAAGCCACGGAATTGCTCTGGCAAGCGGAAAAAATTTTCCAAATAACGTTGGTTAACCGAACGAATTTCCCAAACTGCATCGCCCCAATCCTTCTTGATTTCAAGGCGTGCAAAGGCTGTCATACTATAAATCATAAGCGCTCTCCTACTATTGTCTCTCGTCTTAATTGATTTGCCGGCTATTTTATCGGGAAAGTGCGGTCATTTCTACCGTACATTTTGTAGAAGAATTTTGTTTCTCCCACTTTACATGGCGTAAAGATTAAAATACAATCATCGTAAATTTATCATTACAACCAAAGGGAAGTAAAATGAACAAGACTGTGGGAAGCACCTTACTTGTTGCAGGAACCATGATTGGTGCGGGGATGTTGGCAATGCCGCTCACCTCAGCAGGGATTGGCTTAACGGCGACGGTTTTCTTATTAATTGGCTTGTGGGCGGTACTCACATTCACCGCATTGTTATTCGTGGAACTGTATCAAACTGCTGACAGCGATGCGGGGATCGGCACACTTGCTGCACAATATTTTGGTAAAGCGGGGCGAATTATTTCCACCGCTGTTTTAATTGTCTTTTTATATGCCTTAATTGCTGCTTATGTAAGTGGTGGTGGTTCCTTATTAATGGATTTACTCCCAGCCATGGGCGATAAAGACACCATGAACAAAATCGCGGTGCTTGTATTCACCATTTTCTTCGGTAGTTTTATTGTCATCGGTACACACAGTGTGGATAAAATTAACCGTGTCCTATTCTTTGTGATGATTGCCACTTTTATCTTAGTGCTCGCATTAATGTTACCAAACATTAAATTTGATAACTTAATGGCGATGCCGATTGATAATGCCTTAATTATTTCTGCAAGCCCTGTATTTTTCACGGCATTTGGCTTCCACGGCTCGATTCCTAGCTTAAATAAATACTTAGACGGTAATGTGAAATCCTTACGCATTGCAATTTTAGTGGGTTCTGGCATCACATTATTTGCTTACTTTTTGTGGCAACTTTCGACGCACGGCTTACTCAGCCAAAATGAGTTCTTACAAATTTTACGTGAAGACGCCACATTAAATGGCTTAGTGAAAGCAACCTTAGAAATCACCCAAAGCCCAATTATTGCGAATGCGGTAAAAATCTTCTCCACTTTGGCGTTGGTCACCTCATTCTTAGGGGTGGCATTAGGCTTATTAGAATGTATTGAAGACTTGCTCAAGCAATCTTTTAATATTCATGCAGGGCGCATTTCATTAGGTTTAATGACCTTCATTCCCCCAGTGCTTTTCTCCCTTTTCTATCCGGAAGGTTTTATTCTCGCTCTGGGTTATGCTGGTCAAATGTTCGCGTTCTACGCAGTGGTTTTACCGGTAGCATTAGTTTGGAAAGCACGCTCAATTCATCCAAACTTACCATACCGCGTATGGGGTGGGAAAGCATTGTTAGTGATCGTATTAGTGCTTGCCGTGATGATTACTTCGATTCCTTTTGCGATTAGAGCCGGTTACTTACCTTTTGTTGTGGGTTAAAATGGAACAAAAAAGACCGCACTTTTAAGGTGCGGTCTTTTTTTATTTGTTTTCATATAAATGTGTCACTAACTGACCATTCAAATATTCGCCAATATACACTTGCTCAACTGTTAGGTTCTGTTTTTCTAACTCGGCTTTAACCCATTCTTCATCACGATCAATAATGTCTAAAATATCATCATCTAATTGTCCATCAACAATTAATGGATAACGTAAGTTATCATCGCCGTATTGAATAATCGAGAGTTGCCCATTTTGTTCGAATACCGCACGTTTAACCGTTTTGATTTCATAGATACCGGCTGCACGTAACTTAAACATGAGGTCATGGGCAGCAATACCGTTTTTCATACATTCAGCGGTTTTGACCTTACCGTTTGAAATCACCCAAACAGGTTTACCATCAATCAAAGATTTAACTAATTTGTTATGATTTTTGATAAAACGGAGGGTAAAAACCAATAATGTCCAAAGCACGAGCACGAGAGAGAACTGGAATACCCCAATACTATCGCTATAAATCACACCACCAATAATGCCACCTAGCACATAGTTTTGTACCTGATCCATCGCGGAGGTCGGTGCAAGGTTACCTTTTCCCATTAAGTTAATTTGGAGTACCAGTCCAATAATACCCATGGCCAATTTCAAGCCTAATAATGTGTAGCCATCCATTATTTATCCTCCTTATCAATCACAGTAACATTCGGGTTTACTAAGTTAATTGGGGATAAGGTATACGCTGAAAAATCATTATTAAAATGGACTTCGAAATACTGATCCCGAATATTTAAAATCATGCCGTTCGTTAATGTACGGCTATTGGTACGAATATCTTCTTTCTGCAAATTTTGACTGTCTTTCACCGAATTTAAAAATGTCACCACGCGAGAGGTATCAGCTGTATAGACTTCACTTCGCTCATATTGGTTATATTGCACACCGAGCAAGAAAATGATTAATAAAAGGAAAATAATACTGAGATCACGATATTTGGTTTGTAACCGATGACGCAAATATAAGCTTGTTACCACAAGCAATGCACCTAGCGAGACAAAAATGGCGATATATTTAAGATAACCTTGAAAAGACATCGCATTTTCTAAAAAAGCAAAAGAGAAAAAAGTCATTTGTCATTCCTAATTTTAAAGAGAAAAACAGGTTACTACTGTAGCACAACGAAAACTGACTAGCTATTTTTATCACAGAAATTAAATTCGTTTTTCCGAAAAATCCCTTTTATAATGACCGCACTTTTGAAACAAAAAGAGAAAAATATGAATGCAATTCAGCCCGAAGATCAGGGATATTGGCTGCTCACCAAAGGATCGACACTTTATTGGCAGGAAAATGATCTGCCTTTCGGAACAGCAAAGGAACTCGACCTCACAACACAAAAAGCAATGTTGCTCGGGAAATGGAAATCACAACCTTTATGGCTTGTGGCAGAAAATGATCAAGATGAACGAGAATACCTTTCCTTACGGAGTTTGTTGTCCTTACCGACTGAAGATTTTCATTTATTAAGCCGGGGCATCGAAATCAATCATTTTTTGAAAACCCACCAATTCTGCGGAAAGTGCGGTCAAAAAGCGGAACAAACTCACGATGAGCTTGCGGTTCAATGTACAAGTTGTGGCTATCGCACTTATCCAGTTATTTGCCCTTCGATTATTGTCGCCGTTCGCCGTGGTACTGAGATTTTATTAGCCAACCATAAACGCCATTACACGCCTGGCAAAGCGGGGATGTACACCACGCTAGCTGGTTTTGTGGAAGTGGGTGAAACCTTCGAAGATGCCGTTCGTCGCGAAGTGTTTGAAGAAACCGGCATTCGCATTAAAAATATTCGCTATTTCGGTAGTCAACCTTGGGCGTTCCCGAATTCACAAATGGTGGGCTTTTTAGCTAATTACGACAGCGGAGAAATTCAACTGCAAGAAACAGAACTGCATGATGCACAATGGTTTTCTAGCGCGGCCCCCTTGCCAGAATTACCGCCAACAGGTACTATCGCACTCAAATTAATTAATGCTACGCTTGAGCTTTGCAAAGCGGAACAAAATAAATAAAGGAAAGCCCATGTCTGAATTAAAAAATGATCGTTATTTAAGAGCCTTATTACGTGAACCAGTGGATATGACACCCGTATGGATGATGCGACAAGCGGGACGCTATTTGCCTGAATATAAAGCAACACGCGCTGAAGCGGGCGATTTTATGTCTCTTTGCCGTAATGCGGATTTAGCTTGCGAAGTCACCTTACAACCACTTCGTCGCTATGCTTTAGATGCGGCTATTTTATTTTCAGATATTCTGACTATTCCTGATGCGATGGGCTTAGGATTAAGTTTTGGTGCAGGTGAAGGCCCGAAATTTGCTCATCCAATTGAAAACAAAAGTGCGGTCGAAAATTTACCGATTCCTGACCCTGAAGGCGAACTTCAATATGTGATGAATGCGGTGCGCACAATTCGTCGTGAATTAAAAGGCGAAGTGCCACTGATTGGTTTCTCTGGTAGCCCGTGGACACTGGCGACTTATATGGTTGAAGGTGGTAGCAGCAAAACCTTCAATAAAATCAAAAAAATGATGTATGCCGAACCGCAAACTTTGCATCTTTTATTAGATAAAGTGGCGGATTCCGTGATTTTATACTTAAACGCGCAAATCAAAGCAGGTGCACAAGCGGTCATGGTATTTGATACTTGGGGCGGTGTACTAGGTCATCGTGAATATTTAGACTTCTCTCTGCAATATATGCATAAAATCGTTGATGGTTTAATTCGTGAACACGATGGTCGTAAAGTACCGGTAACCTTATTTACTAAAGGCGGCGGGTTATGGTTAGAAGCCATGGCTAATACAGGCTGTGATGCGCTAGGATTAGACTGGACAGTTAATTTGGCTGATGCAAAAGCGCGTGTGGGTCATAAAGTGGCGCTACAAGGCAATATGGATCCAAGCGTGTTATATGCACCTGCAGAGCGTATTGAGCAAGAAGTGCGGTCAATTTTATCCGATTTTGGTCAAGGCAGCGGACATGTATTTAACTTAGGTCATGGAATCCACCAAGATGTGCCAGAAAGTGCACCAAAAATCTTCGTGGATGCCATTCATGAGTTCTCAAAAGCCTATCATAAATAAGCGAGAAAAAAATGCGAAATCCAATTCACAAGCGCCTCGAAAATGTTGAAAGCTGGCAACATCTGACCTTTATGGCTTGCTTATGCGAACGCATGGCACCGAACTTTGCCCTGTTTTGTCAAATGACCGAACAGGAGCAAGCAGAAAAGACCTATCACAACATTTTAAATTTAGTGTGGGAATTTCTAACGGTTAAAGAGGCAAAGATTAATTTCGAGAACCAATTAGAGAAACTTGAAGAAATTATTCCTGATGTGAATGATTACGACTTCTTTGGTGTGGTACCTGCTCTCGATGCTTGTGAAGCGTTAGGTGAATTATTACATGCCATTATCGCAGGCGAAACACTTGAAAAAGCGATTCAAATTAGCCAAATTTCGTTAGGTACGGTTTGTTCTTTGTTAGAAACTCAAGAAAATCGTGATCTTTCTGAAACCGAGCTAAAAGCTCGCGAAGAAATTGAAGAGGAGCTAGACCTTCAATGGCAAATCTATCGCTTACTCAAAGACTGTGAAAAACGCGATATAGACTTGATTTTATCCCTCCGAAACGAGATTAAACAGGAGGGAATCTCCAACATTGGTATAAAAATTGAGCAATAACGTGAGATTTGTCACAAATTTTGCAAATCGGGCTTTTATTTCCCGCCAAGTTCGATTAGACTTGCCCAAGCCGTAGCAGTTAAAAGCTACGCTTATTTGAATAGAGTCAATTTTAATTTAACAGAAGGTACAAATTTATGAACAAAACAGATTTAATCGATGCAATTGCAAGTGCAGCTGAATTAAACAAAAAACAAGCCAAAGCTGCATTAGAAGCTACTTTAGCCGCTATCACTGGTAGCCTTAAAAAAGGTGAACCTGTTCAATTAATCGGTTTCGGTACATTCAAAGTGAACAAACGTGCAGCACGTACTGGCCGTAACCCACAAACTGGTGCAGAAATCAAAATCGCAGCATCTAAAGTTCCAGCATTCGTATCTGGTAAAGCATTAAAAGACGCAATCAAATAATTGGTCTTAAAACGAATTTTAATTGAACCCTGCTTTGTCAGGGTTTTTTGTTGCCTAAATTTTAGCTTTACAATCATTATTTTGCCGATATAATTCCGAACCGAAACTTATTATGGAATATAAATAATGAAACGAAATATTCAACACCGAAATACCCAACAACGCAGACATGCCATTATGCAGCTACTGCAAGAACAAGGTGAAGTCAGTGTAGAACAGCTTGTACAATTATTTGACACTTCTGAAGTGACGATTCGAAAAGATCTCACTGCATTAGAAAGTAATGGTTTCCTTCTTCGTAAATACGGTGGTGCCATTTTAATGCCACAAGAAATCATCGAAGAAGAACAAGATAATGAACTTTCGCAACGAAAGTTAGTCTTAGCAAAGGCAGCTGCAGAACGTATTCGTGATCACAATCGCATTATTGTGGATAGTGGTAGTACAACCGCTGCATTGATTAAACAACTTAATCGCAAGCAAGGCTTGGTTGTGATGACGAATTCGCTTTCGGTGGCCACCGCATTACGTTCACTCGAAAATGAACCGACACTCTTAATGACGGGAGGCACTTGGGACACACGCTCTGAATCCTTCCAGGGCAATATTGCCGAACAAGTGCTACGTTCTTATGATTTTGACCAATTATTTATTGGTGCCGATGGCATTGATTTAGAACGTGGTACAACGACATTTAATGAGTTGGTTCGCTTAAGCCAAGTGATGGCTGAAGTATCTCGCGAAGTGATCGTGATGGTGGAATCACAAAAAATTGGCAGAAAAATGCCAAATGTGGAATTAACCTGGCAGCAAATTGATGTGCTGATTACTGATAACAAATTATCTCAGGCTGATAAAGACGCCATAATGGCGCAAGGCGTAGAAGTAATTTGTGTAGATGTGGCATAAAGTGCGGTCAGAAAAATAAGACTTTTAATTTTAGTAAATAAGGAAAAACTATGTGTGGTATTGTTGGTGCGGTAGCACAACGTGATGTAGCAGAAATTTTAATTAATGGTTTACACCGCTTAGAGTATCGTGGTTATGACTCTGCAGGTGTTGCTGTTGTGGATCCAAACCATGAATTACACCGAGTGCGCTGCTTAGGTAAAGTAAAAGCCCTTGATGAAGCCGTTGCAGTAAAACCATTAATCGGTGGTACAGGGATTGCGCACACACGTTGGGCAACTCATGGTGAACCTTCTGAAGCCAATGCTCACCCGCATACTTCAGGTAACTTTGCTGTTGTCCATAACGGTATCATCGAAAATCACGAAGAATTACGTGAATTACTTAAATCACGTGGTTATGTGTTTAATTCTCAAACTGATACCGAAGTAATTGCTCACCTTGTTAATTGGGAAATGCGTACAGCCTCAAATCTTCTTGAAGCTGTCCAAAAAACCGTAAAACAACTTACTGGTGCATACGGCATGGTTGTACTAGATCGTGAGCATCCAGAACATTTAGTGGCAGCGCGTTCAGGCAGCCCGTTAGTGATTGGTTTAGGAATTGGTGAAAACTTCCTTGCATCTGACCAACTTGCGCTATTAAGCGTAACTCGTCGTTTCATCTATTTAGAGGAAGGCGATATTGCAGAAATCACACGTCGTACCGTGGATATTTACGATGCAAATGGTCAAAAAGTAGAACGTGAAGTGCACGAGTCTAACCTTGAAAATGATGCAGCAGAAAAAGGCAAATTCCGCCATTTCATGCAAAAAGAAATCTATGAGCAACCAAATGCATTAATCAACACCATGGAAGGTCGTATCCTTCATAACAACGTGATTGTGGATGCTATTGGTAATGGCGCAGCTGAAATTTTAGAAAAAGTTGAACACATTCAAATTGTGGCTTGTGGTACCTCTTATAATGCAGGGATGACTGCTCGTTACTGGTTTGAAGCACTTGCTGGCGTAAGCTGTGATGTTGAAATCGCATCTGAATTCCGCTATCGCAAATTCGTGACTCGTCCGAATAGCTTGTTAGTGACTATCTCTCAATCTGGTGAAACAGCGGATACTCTTGCCGCACTTCGTCTTGCAAAAGAAAAAGGTTACATGGCAGCCTTAACGATCTGTAACGTATCAAGTTCATCTTTAGTACGTGAATCTGATCTTGCCTTCATGACACGTGCAGGCGTTGAAGTCGGTGTGGCATCAACCAAAGCCTTTACCACTCAGTTGGCCGCATTATTAATGTTAGTCACTGCCATTGGTAAAGTAAAAGGCAATATCTCAAACGAACAAGAAGTGGAAATTGTAAAAGCGTTACAATCACTTCCGGCTGAAGTTGAAAAAGCCCTTGCATTTGATAAAGACATCGAAGCATTAGCAGAAGACTTCGCAGAGAAAAACCATGCGCTTTTCTTAGGTCGTGGCGAGTTCTACCCTATCGCAATGGAAGCTTCATTGAAATTAAAAGAAATTTCTTATATCCATGCTGAAGCTTATGCGGCAGGTGAATTAAAACACGGTCCATTAGCCTTAATCGATGCAGACATGCCGGTTATCGTGGTCGCACCAAACAATGAATTACTTGAAAAAGTGAAATCAAACATTGAAGAGGTACGTGCTCGTGGTGGGCAACTTTATGTGTTCGCTGATAAAGAAGCAGGCTTCACACCAAGCGAAGGCATGAAAATTATCACGATGCCAAAAGTGAATGAAATTATTGCGCCAATTTTCTACACCGTTCCTATGCAATTATTGTCATACCATGTGGCATTAATTAAAGGAACTGACGTGGATCAACCTCGTAACTTAGCGAAATCGGTAACCGTAGAATAAAGTGCGGTTGAAAATCAGCACGTTTTAATACAAAAAAGCACAGGTTTAATCCTGTGCTTTTTGTTTAAATAAACCGATAACCGTTTTCTGTTACTTCCAGAATTGAAGCATAATCTTTTCGCCAATCGCCTAACACAATTCGCGTGTACCCTTTTTCCTGATGAATGGCTTCTCGATGCGTATGACCGTGAATTAATCGATTTACGCCAAATTCTTTTACGGTTTGTGCCGTAAACGCTAAATTCACATCCATGATATCCAGTGACTTATATTGCTTATCTTGTTTACTCTTCGCGCGAATTTTCTCTGCAATTTTTAACCGCACTTTTAATGGCAAGCATAAAAACAATCTTTGTCGCCATTTTTGATGCACCTTCCGGCGAAATTGTTGATATTTCACATCATCAATACATAAGGTATCACCATGACAAATTAAGGTTTTCACACCATAAAGATCAACACAATGATAGTCAGGCAATAACGTTAAACCACAATCTTGTGCAAATTTTTTCCCTACCAAGAAATCTCGATTACCATGAATGAAATAACAAGCTATGCCCTTTTCTGTTAGGTTTTTTATCAACTGTTTTACTTGTGAGATTAAAGGTGACGTTTCATCGTCACCAATCCAAAAATCAAAAAGATCCCCCAAAATATAAACCGCTTGCGATTCTTGTGCTTGGTTTTGCATAAAATCACAAAAAAGTGCGGTTAATTCCGGATGCGTTTCGCTTAAATGAAGATCTGCAATAAAATAAATGGGTTTCATAACTATTCCGTCATTTTTTTCATTAGATTAGCACACATTTTTGTGTAATTTGCTATACTTTCCAAAAATTTTAATTAGGTATTTTCTATGTTAAAAATCGCCAGAATTCTCATCGTTGCACTTTGTTGTATTTTAATTTGTGTGCTCGGTACGATCTATTCCTTTATTCGTTTCAAAAACCCAAGCAATGTGGGCGTTATGGCTCGCTGGTTTGGTCGTTTATACCCTTTATTTGGCTTAAAAGTAGAACACCGTTTTCCACAAAATAAAGAGAATATGCCGCGTTGTATTTATATCGGTAACCACCAAAATAATTTCGATATGATGACCATCTCTTACATGGTATTACCTCGTACGGTAAGTGTGGGTAAAAAAAGCCTAATTTGGATTCCTTTCTTCGGTATTTTATATTGGGTAACCGGCAATATTTTCTTGGATCGTGAAAATCGTTCTAAAGCACACAGCACCATGACTGAACTTGCTCGCCGTATCAATAAAGACAATCTGTCAATTTGGATGTTCCCTGAAGGTACACGTAGCCGTGGTCGTGGTTTATTGCCATTCAAAACCGGTGCATTCCATGCTGCAATTGCGGCTGGCGTACCAATCGTGCCAGTAGTATGTTCGACGACTCACAACAAAATTGATTTAAATCGTTGGGATAATGGTAAGGTGATTTGTGAAATGATGGATCCAATTGATGTGTCATCCTACACAAAAGACAATGTTCGCGAACTTGCTACTTACTGTCACGATTTGATGGAAAAACGCATCGCTGAACTCGATGCTGAAATTGCACAAGGAAAATAATATGTTGCGTCTTTCTCGTCGCCAATTATTAAAAACTACCGCAATTTCAACCGCACTTGCTGCCACACCTCAATCGGTATTAGCGGCATCCCGTGAAAAATTAACCATTCCACCGTTGATGGAAACGAAACGTGGTCGCCCCATTATTCTTAATATGGAAGAAACCGGCTATAAGCTAGATGGTTCCCATAGCGTCAGTGTGTGGGGCTTTAACGGCAATTACCTTGGACCCACTATTCGCATCAAATCGGGTTCCTTTGCAAAACTCAATTATCACAACAATTTGCCACAAAGCATTGCCCTCTCCATTCAAGGATTACAAGCCAGTGGCGAATTATTTGGTGGTGCTGCAAAAGTCTTAAAGAAAGGGGAATCTTGGGCACCGATTATCCCAATAGAGCAACCTGCCGCAACTTGCTGGTATCGATCTGCCACCCTGGCAAACTCGGCTTATCAAACCTATCGCGGCATTGTCGGGATGTGGTTGATTGAAGATGATCAAAGCCTAAAATCACAACTTCCTCATAAATATGGCGTGGACGATATTCCATTAATCTTACAAGACATGGAATTTAACGGCGACGGATTACAATTATTTAAGCAAAATCAACCGCACTTTGTCGGTAATCGTCTTCTTGTGAATGGACAAGAAGCGCCTTATCTTGACGTCCCTCGCGGTTGGATACGTTTACGCTTACTCAATGCCTCATTGGCAAGAGCCTATGATCTACGTTTAGATAACGAACAAGAGATGTTACTCGTTGCGAGAGATCTAGGCTTTTTACCACAAGGTAAAGCGATCAATTCTCTTATTCTTGCACCAGGTGAGCGTGCTGAAGTGTTAGTCAATTTAAGCGAAGGAGAAGGCGTATCGCTCATCTCTGGGGCTAAACGTGGTTTCTTCGACAAAATCAAAAATGTGTTCAGCTCAGGTAATGATTTTGCAGATAACACCGTTCTAGAACTTCGCCCACAAGGCGAAATCTCTGCATTCAGCAAAAAAATGAATGAGTCATTCAATACTGATGCCACAGCTATGCTCGAAAGTAAAATCGTCCAAGAACGCACCTTTGAATTGGATGTAACGAATGGCTTAATCAATAAACAACGCTTTGACCCGCGCCGTGTTGATGTTTCAGCTAAAGTCGGCACCGTCGAACGTTGGATCATCAACAGCTCGCTACCAGTAGGTTTCACCATTCAAGGCGCAAAATTTGTGATTGAAAGCCAAGATGATGTCAAGGTCGATGCGTCGGAACTTGCTTGGAAAGACACAGTTTGGGTGAAAAAGAAAGTACAAATTTTAGTAAAATTTGAACAACCTTCGTCAAATACCCATCCCTTCTTATTTGGCTCATCCAATTTAATGCTAGCAGATATGGGCTGCCTTGGTATAATGATTGTTCAATAAAATAATGATATAAAAAGGAATCTAACATGAAAAAAATCTCAACATTCGCTTTAATTGCGACCTTATTCTCAACTGGCACATTTGCTGTAGCACCAGAATCAAAAGAAACAGCTAAAGATACTGCAAATGAGCCTACTATTTATCTCTCTGTGTTTGATAGAACTCAGGAGCCATCACCTGATTTAAATAAAAAAGAAACCTCTCGTTCCAATAAAACTGAGAAAGTATGTTGGGTAGCAACGGGGAATTTTGGTAAAAAAGCAACGGTAAGTGAAACCTTTAAAGCCCAAGCCCAAAGTGAATTCACTAGTTCGATTGAGAATGCAAAAGTGGTTTCATCACCAAATAAAAAAATCCATACCATCACTTATACCAGACCAACATTAGAAAATGGCAAATATATGATGAACTGTTGGACATTCGACCGCCGAGATCCAATTGGCAAATATGTACTGACTGTCAAAATCGGTAAACACGAATTTGAAAAACAAGTTTTCTACGTGACTGAGTAAGAAAAATACTCAAAAAACGACCGCACTTATATGTGTGCTGTTTTAAGACTAAGGCAAAGACCGTCTGGAATTCAATTTTCAGACGGTCTTTCTTTACTTTAGTCATCTCCAGTAAGATAATTAATGAAAACTATTATCAAAATATAGGCATTAGACTTGTTTCATCATAAGGAGATAACCATGGCAATGAATAGACGTGATTTTTTAAGAATAAGCGCAGCACTTACCGCAGCGGGTATGTCGCCTTCTCTCTTTGCAGCAACGAAAGAACAATTTACCATTTATAGCGCACCGGCGATGCCAAGTGTGACCATTGCAGTGGCGGCAGCGCAAGGTAAATTAGCCAAACAAGCAGATGTCGCATTAGAGATTTGGCGTTCGCCAGATCAATTGCGTGCAGGTGTGGCAAGTGGTCAATTTAAGGTCATGATGAGCCCAAGTAATGTGGGCGTGAATTTACGTAATCAAGGGCAACAAGTTGGCATGGTGAATATTCTCACCAATGGCATTACGCAGTTGATGTGTAAAGGTGGTGCTATTACTTCACCGCAAGAATTGGTGGGGAAAAAAATCCTTGTGCCATTTAAAAACGATATGCCAGACATCGTATTACAAGCTTTACTGAAAAAACTGAATATTGATATTAATAAAGTGGAAATCACCTATGCGGCAACACCAACTGAAGCGATTGGTTTGTTCCTACTGAAAGATTTCCATGCGGCCATCCTGCCGGAACCGATGGCGAGCGCCGTTGTGCAAAAAGCTAAAATTGTCGGTACAGAGATTGTACGTGGCTTCGATTTAGTGAAAGAATGGGGACAAGCGTTTAACACGAAACCGCTTATTCCAATGGCGGGCATTATTGCTAACGAAGAATACTTCCACGCACACAAGGCAGAGTTTGATCTACTTCACCAAGATTTAAGTGATGCGTTAAACTGGATTATGGCTAACCGCAAAAGTGCGGCTGAAATTGGCGCTAATTATCTTCCTGCTCCAGAAGCCGCTATTGAAATGGGCTTAGACGGTGCACGCTTAACAGTAACCAAAGCCAGTGAACTGAAAAATGAAATCATGCAATTCTATGAAACCTTGATGGAGTTCAATCCAAAACTCTTAGGTGGTAAATTACCAGATGATAAATTCTTCTTGGCTTAATTTGAAATTGAATCACGTAATATGATTAAAACTGACAAAATCCGTAAACCACAACCTGTCCTGTTTTACATCATCGACTACCTCTGGAGCGGCTTTACCGGCTTGAGTGTGGCGATGATGTTGGTTGCCTTGTGGGCTTGGGGCAGTGCGATATTTGGTGAATTTATGCTGCCTGCTCCCGCGGATGTTTTTCAAAAAGCCCTTGATTTGCTCGATCATTTCCAACAAAACGAAATCGGTATTTCATTATGGCGTTCTGTAGTGGGTATTGCCATTGCATTAGTCGCAGGCTTAGCCGCAGGGTTGATTGCGGGCAGCTTTAAAACGGCTATGGCATTGCTTAAACCCGTCATTACGATTTTGTTAGCCATGCCGCCAATCATTTGGGTCGTGATGGCATTATTTTGGTTTGGCTTTGGCAACCCAAGTGTGCTATTTACCATTATCGTATTAGTCGCCCCGCTGACCTTTGCCAGTGCCGCTATGGGCATGGCAAGTGTAAACAAGCAACATGAAGAATTGTTTGATGCGTACAAACTCGGATTGTGGAAGAAAATCCGCTATTTGTACGTTCCCCATCTCACTGGCTATGTGATTTCCAGCATTGGCGTCGCAGTTGCGATGGGCGTAAAAGTGGTAATTATGGCAGAGCTTTTAGGTGCCAATGAGGGTGTGGGAGCACAGATTGCCGATGCCAGAGCCATGTTAGATACGTCAACGGTCATGGCTTATGTGTTGTTGGTGATTGTGTTTGTTTCCCTCTTTGAATATTTGATTACCAAGCCATTGGAAATCCTATTTATGCCGTGGAGAAGATAATGCTGAGTTTAAAGAATGTGCGTGTTGAAATTCTCCGCGATCCTATCGTACGCGATTTCAGTATGGATTTACAACCAGGCGAAGTAAAAACCTTATTCGGCCCAAGCGGTTGTGGTAAAACTACCGTGCTGCGTTTAATTTCAGGTTTGGAAACGCCAAAATTGGGCGAAATCAAGAATACATTTCGTAAAACAGGCTTTCTGTTTCAAGAAAATCGTCTATTAGAAAATCTCACTGCTATGCAGAATATCGCCATTTTTATGGATAATCCTAATGAAAATGAAATCATTGCGCTGGCAGAAAAGATTGGGCTTTCTTCGGGTGATTTAAATAAATACCCAACCGAATTATCGGGCGGAATGGCAAAACGCGTGGCATTTTTACGTCTATTGCTATGTGGCTGTGATTTAGCCTTATTGGATGAACCTTTTGTCGGTTTGGATCGCGATTTACGTGATATTTTAGCCACTATGTTAGTGGAAAAAATTGAGCAGCAAGGCATGGCTTGCATTTTAGTGACGCACGATCGTTTTGAAGCCGCTCGATTAAGCCGAGAGATTATGCAGCTTTCTCCAAAAGGTATGGATGTGCAAAATGTGATTACCTTGCCAACGCCATTATCCGAACGTAATTCAGCCTTTGAAGAAACCGTAGTCGCACGCGAATTTCAAGGAATCCATTACTATGAATAATTTCTTTACCCATCCGATGCGACCCTTCTTTGTTGGTGCAGCCATTCTTGCGATTATTGGTGCATTTAGCTTTTTCATCAGCCCCGATGATCTCATCCTACACCGCAAAATATTCTTAGAATTTATGCTGCCAGCCGCATACGGCGGCTTTCTGACGGCTTCCATGCTCGAATGGACAAATTACAAAGGTAATTTAAAACCTATTGCGACGATTTTAGCGGTACTCTTGCTTTCTGGGTTGGTATTATTGCCATTTTCCCCGCAAACCGCCTCGTTTTTAGTGGCAGCTTATTGGCTCGCGTTGTTACTCTTTTGCGCTTGGCTGTTTTGGTTGGATCGCAATACCGACAATTTTACTTTACTGATGTTACTTTCTGCATTTACGGTTTGTCAGACGGCTTACGCCATGACTGATAGTCTGAAATTATTGCGGGCACAGGTGCATTTGAACATGGCGGCGGTAATGTTTGTATCGATTCGGGTAAGCATTCTATTAGGCGCAGAGGCTCTGAAAGAAAGTACATTGAAAGATCCCGTATTTATCCCGAATGTCGTGTATAAAAATATCGCAATTACATTTTTATTACTTCATACCGCAGCAGAGCTTTGGTTGCCTGCACAAACAGCCGCTTTTACAGCCTTTGCCGTTGGCTTTATCTTGCTTGCCAAGTTACGCGAATTACATCATCACGAACTGCTACGCAAACATTACGTACGCACTTATTATTTCCTTCAACTGTTTGCCGCGATTGGTTATTTGTGGATTGGCATAAATAAATTAATTGATGAGCCTACTGCCGATCCGTTACACATGGTGACACTCGGCGGGATTCTCGGCAGTATGATGATGATTTGGCTCACTGCGGGATTATGGCATAGTGGCTTTACGAAACTGGATTATCCAAAACTCTGCCGCCTTGCCGTGCTTTGTCTTTTTACCGCAGCGCTTTCGCGAGCCTGTTTGATGTATGTGGACGAGCTGTTTTTTATCACGATTCCCGCTATTTTAATTGCCATCGTGTTTGTGCTATATCTCGCAACCTTTGTGCCGATATTCCGAAACAATGCCTTTACGGATGATCCGGAGTAATGACCAATCCGCACATCAATGTGCGGATTTTTGATATTTTTTAGACCGCACTTAATAGGCTTTTAATTGGGCCATTGCTTTACAATCTGCGGCTTGATGATCATCTTCGGTAATTAAACTTTGTAGGAAATGTTTAATTTCAGTCAGTTCGGCAATTTTTTCTTCGACTGAAACCAAATGTTTTGCCAACATACTATCCACTTCACAATGTTGAGATTGCTGCGTTTTCATCTCATTAAAAAATTTAATTTCGGCCAAGCTAAAATCTAATGCCCGGCAGGTTTTAATAAATTTTAATTGCTTCAAACTGGCTTCATCATAATCTCGATAACCATTTGCCAGCCGTTTAGGCTCCGGCATTAAACCCATTTTTTCATAATAACGAATGGTTTCTAAATGAATACCGCTTTGTTTGCTGAGTTCGTGAATCTTCATTTTTTTAAATCAAGCCTTGACCTTGTGGTTACTACGGACTTTATACTTTATCTCAAGTTAATTAAAGACACAATGAGGAGCATTATGTCCGACCACCATTCCCATGAACATCATGATCATTCATCTCATGAGCATATTCCACAGGATAAAAAAATCTTAGCGCTCAGTTTTGCCATCATTACTGGCTTTATGATTGTCGAATTTATTGGTGGCTATTGGTTTAACAGCTTGGCACTCATGGCTGATGCAGGGCATATGGCAAATGATAGTTTATCGTTATTTTTAGCCTTGCTAGCGTTGTTTCTATCTACTCAAAAACAAAGATACATTGCCCTACTTAATAGCGGCTCATTGATTGTTGTGGCATTGATGATTTTAGTTGAAGCCATTCAACGCTGGCAAAATCCCATCGAGATGATGGCATTACCAATGCTTGGCGTGGCATCTTTAGGATTATTGGTAAACCTTTTCGTTGCAAAGATGATGTTAAACAGCGATCATGATAATCTCAATATCAAAGCGGCTTATCTACATGTACTGACCGATTTATTCGGTTCCATTATTGCTATTCTTTCGGGTCTCAGTACCTATTTTCTGGAATGGTTATGGGTTGACCCATTGGCAAGTATGATATTAAGCATGCTAGTATTAAAAAGTGGGATTGGAGCATTTCGCTTGGCATTAAAAAACACTTAAAAAATTAACCGCACTTTGGTTTGATATTTCCAAAGTGCGGTCAATTTTCAGCGATTATTTCAACTCACCGCGCTCTACAATGATCCCCACATTACTTGCTTGAGCAACCGCTTTGGGTTTGCTTAATTTGAGACGTAACCATGAAATCCCAAAACGTTGTTGTAATTGCTCTGCTACTTCATAAGCCACTCGCTCAATCAATAAAAATGGCTTAGCTTGGGCATAATCTAAAATAAATTGACTCACTTCCGCATAATTGAGGCAGTATTGCACATCATCTGTTTCTGCGGCTTTTTGACAATCCCATGCCATTTCCAAATCAAAAACGAGCTTTTGTTTAATTTGTTGTTCCCAGTCATACACGCCAATTTGTGCGAAGACGACTAATTCTTCAATAAAAATACGATCCATCTCTCATTCCTGTAAAAATATAGTGGGCTTATGCTATCAAGTTTGGTTAAAATAACGAACAAGTTTTTCAAATACAATCAAGATTGTGGAGCACAAAATGAGCCTATTTGCCCTTTTTTATATGATTTTTGCTTATTTACTGGGTTCGATTTCCAGTGCAATTTTGATTTGTAAGGTAGCAGGCTTGCCTGACCCGCGAAAAAATGGCTCTCATAACCCTGGTGCGACCAATGTATTGCGTATTGGCGGACGTTGGGCGGCGCTTGCAGTATTAATTTGCGATATTTTAAAAGGGATGTTACCTGTTTGGGCGGGTTATTATTTAGGGCTCACACAATTTGAATTAGGCATGGTTGCCTTGGGTGCGTGTTTAGGACATATCTTCCCTATTTTCTTTCAGTTTAAAGGCGGGAAAGGTGTAGCGACCGCATTCGGTGCCATTGCGCCCATCTCTTGGGGCGTCGCTGGTTCAACGCTTGGCACTTGGTTGTTAGTCTTCTTAATTAGTCGCTATTCCTCATTAAGTGCGGTTATCACTGCACTTCTTGTACCGTTTTATGTTTGGTGGCTTAAACCAGAATTTACCTTCCCCGTTGCCTTAGTTTGTTGTTTGCTGATTTATCGCCACCACGACAACATTCAGCGCTTATGGCGAGGCCAAGAAGATAAAATGTGGGGCAAATCCAAAAAGAAATAAATAAAAAAACCTGTCGATAATCGACAGGTTTTCTTTTTATCAAAACAGCTTAGAAATCAACCGCACTTTTAAGTTTTTTCAGTGCGTTTGCTTCAAGCTGACGAATACGTTCTGCAGACACATTATATTTTGCTGCAAGATCATGAAGGGTGGCTTTATCATCATCTAACCAACGTGCTTTGATAATATCTTGGCTACGTTCGTCAAGATCTGCTAAGGCTGTACCTAACTTTTCTGTTACTTGTTCTTCAAAGTTTTCGCTTTCAAGTTCTGCCGCAAAGTTTGAGCTTTTATCTTCTAAATATAAAGAAGGTGCATAAGCTTCGTCATCATCGTCTGTTGGCAAATCAAAGCCGACATCAGCCCCAGTCATACGGGATTCCATTTCGATGACATCTTCTTTTGACACGCCAAGCTCATTCGCCACCATATCTACTTCGTTTTCATTGAACCAACCTAAACGTTGTTTAGTTTTACGTAGGTTAAAGAACAATTTACGTTGTGCTTTTGTGGTCGCGACTTTCACAATACGCCAGTTGCGAAGGACGTATTCATGGATTTCAGCTTTGATCCAATGCACCGCAAAAGACACAAGGCGAACACCCACTTCCGGATTAAAACGTTTTACCGCTTTCATTAATCCGATATTACCTTCTTGAATTAAATCTGCTTGCGGTAATCCATAACCTGAATAACCACGCGCAACATGAATAACAAAACGTAAGTGTGATAAAACTAACTTTTTCGCTGCTTCAATATCACCTTCATAATACAAACGTTCTGCTAAGCTTTTTTCTTCCTCTGCAGTCAGCATCGGATATTCGTTTGCTGCTCGAATATAACCTTCGATGCTACCTTGAGGTACTAACATCATTTGAGTTTCTTTATTCATTCTTCTCCTCACAGCATGCGGAGCTAGGCTCCAACTTATTAATCGTCTAGTTATAGCACAATATTTAAAATTATTGTAGCTTTAATTTGTTCTATTTGACAGTTTTTAGCGATTAAAAGTTCAAATTTATTACAAAAAATTTATTAAACTATTTTAATGGAATGAGTGAATAATTCAATTCTTCCGCGACGACTTTAAACAATAAGTCGATGTTAGGGTGCTTGCCTGGATTTTGTTTGGCATCTTCAACATGCTCTGCAAACCATTCTATGCCTTGCTGCGCTGAAATGCGGTCTAATTTTCCGTTAAATTTTTCTGCTAACGCATGATAAAGACGAAGTGAGCCAAGCTTGCCTGGAGCAGCAGGAATATGATGAATCACGGTTTCACCGTTTAACACATCCAAACCTGTTAGATGCTCAATGCTTGGTAAAGTCTCTAAAATGTCTTTAAAGTTCATGATTGGTTTCCTACATACTTTTTAACTGTTATATCATTATAATTTACAATATACCCAAATTTCGATACTTTTCTCTTCACGACTAAAATAATGCTTGGATACGATTGTTGATAAACTATTTTTGAGTTAAATAACTCATCGCCATATTCTTTTGAGGTTACATAAACATAATATTTTGGGCTTCGTCTATACCCACCTTTTTCGTACTCTAATTTAGTAATAACAACTTCAGAAGTTTTCTCCTCTCCAAATACTGTTGAGTAACATATCATAAACAGTGGTTCTAGAAATATAAAAGCTATTACGGGTGGAGTTAATATCAACTCTAATGCTATTCTAATCCATGAAAATCGCCCTGCCTTATCTGAGCTATATCGAATGGAAGATTTCAAGGTTTTATATTCATAATAATCATCAAAATTCGACCAAAGAATTATTGGAATACCAATACAATAAGCAACAAAAATACTCCAATATAAAGTATGTCTACTATACGAATGTATATAATGTGTATCAGTAAGATAAGTTAATCCCCATAGTATCCCGACGAAGATTAAGAATAAGGTCAAAAGACAAAGCAGCTGCCCTAAATTTGCATATCTTTTAAACATTACTTAAGAAATTACTTGCTCTGAATTCACTTCGCCCTTTGCGCCTATAAAGCGTACCTCTGGCTGTAAATACACACCAAATTTATCCGCTACAGTTTGACGGATATGATGTGCTAGCTTAACCACATCCTGCCCAGTGGCATTGCCTTTATTAATCAGCACTAAAGCCTGCTGTTGATGAACGGCTGCGCCACCGATTTGAAAACCTTTTAAATGGCATTGATCGATTAGCCAACCCGCTGCAAGTTTTACTGAACCATCCGCTTGTGGAAAGTGCGGTAGATTTTCGACCTGTTTTTGAATTTTCGCAAATTGCTCGGCGCTCACCACAGGATTTTTGAAGAAACTGCCCGCGTTGCCAAACTCTTTAGGATCGGGCAATTTACTGCGGCGAATATGGCATACTTCATCAAACACTTGTTTTGCCGTTACAGTTTGAGGATCAAAATTCACTAATGAGCCATACTTTAAAATTGGTTGCCAATTTTTGGCTAATTTCAATCCAACCGCTGTAATCACATAACCTTGTGCATAGCGATGCTTAAAAATACTTTCACGATAACCAAATTCACATTCGTTCGCCTGTAAACGGAATTGTTCGCTCGTGTTAAGATTCAGCACATCCACATAATCACACACATCTTTAAATTCTACGCCATACGCACCAATATTTTGAATCGGCGCTGAGCCAGCACAGCCGGGAATGAGTGCGAGATTTTCTAAGCCGTCAATCCCTTGAGAGAGTGACCATTCCACTAACTGATGCCAATTTTCGCCACCATTAACATGCAAATAATGGTAATCACTATCTTCTGTATGTTGAATACCCGATAAACGGTTAACAATTACAACACCTTGGAAATCGTCTAAAAACAGCATATTGCTGCCTTGTCCTAAAAATAAGACAGGTAGATTTTCAGCTTGTGCTTTTTGCCAAGCTTGTTGGATTTGTTCAATCGATGTGGCTTCAATAATTTCACGTGCATTTGCCGGAATATTGAAGGTGTGAAACGGCTGTAAACTTTGCATTAACTTTCCTTAAAAAAACGTGTGAGGAAGCGTGATTTTCACGATAGTACCACCTTGCTCCCCTTTTGAAATACTGAACTGAGCATTTAATTGGCGACTGCGTTCAGTCATGATATTTAAACCATAATGCCCTTCTGGCTCGTCTAGCGTAGGGATCCCTATGCCATTATCTTGTACGAGGATTTCGTATTCGCCCTCAGCATTAATATGGGCTTTTACCTCAATACGTGTACCTTTGGAGTGCTTAATCGCATTTAACGTTGCCTCACGTACAATTTGCAGAACGTGCACTAATTCTTGTGGATTTAAACTTTGCGATGGCAAACTACATTCTACGGTCATTTGCATCTTCGTTTGTGAACGCAAACTTTCAATAACTTGTTCCAATGCGACCTGTAAATTCGCTTCTTGCACCGTTAAACGGAAGGTCGCCAATAATTCTCGTAATTGAGAATAACCATCTGATAAGGCTTGTTCAAATTCACCAATGATGGCAATACTTTTTTCTTTTGATTCTTCATTTTCTTTCTTCAAATTATGCTTTAACAACGTTAATTGAATTTGTAAGAAAGATAGTACTTGTGCCAACGAGTCATGTAATTCCCTGGCAATAATTGACCGCTCCTCCATCAATAAGAGTTGCTCTTGTTGGCGTTGCGTTTTGTGTGAATACAACGCTTTTGCCACCATTTGCCCTAAGTTTTTCATCATGCGAGGATCGGGACAAGGTAAACCTGCTTGCCATGAGAGCACTGCTAAGTTTTCATTTTCAATGGAAAGTTCTTCAACTTGAAGTGATTGTTTAGGATCTTTTTGACCAAAAGAAATTTCCCAATGTTCTGATCCGAAAATTTCTAACTCAATGTAGCGTAAATGTTCGCTGACACGAATATGATTGAGCACTTGACTGAGAATTTTATCATTAATCTTCGTGGGCGTAAGCAACTGCGAGCTTTGATAAAGCGTCGTTAAAGAGCGGTTAGTTTGGCGCAATTTTTGCGTTTTCTCATTAACGGCATCTTCTAAACGTGAATAAAGCCGCCCTAACTCAGAGGACATTTGCGTAAACACTTTCGCCAAAACACCAAGCTCATTACCACTTTCTGTATTAAGCTGGATATGTTTAAACTGCCCCATTTGCACTTGCATACTGGCTTTGGTCATCTGCTCTAAAGGCTTCACGACTTCGCGCTTCATATACCAAATGACATAAGACACCATCGCAAGGATTAATAGCATTGAAACACATAGCACAGAAACTGCACTAATCCATTTTTGTTCAGCAAAGCGTTGCAATTCCAACACAAAATCATCGACATCTTGTACATAACTTTTAAGTTCAGCATGATATTTTTCGATTTGATGTGCACGAGCGAAATCAGACATCACTGCCCAGCGTTTTAGAATTTTTTGATAGGATTCTCTCACACCTGAAGGTGCAAAAAGCTGATTCTGCACAGAAAGCAAGGCTTCAGCATTGAGGCTACGTTGATAACGCACCAGATTCTGTTCGACTGTATCCGGCGAACGTTCCATTTCCGTTAATAGTCGATAACTTTGCATACGCAAAGAACCGGAGATATTAATGGCTTCCGCATCCGATTTATTGCTTGCCATCACGAGTAAACTCAACGAGCTAATAATGCCCATGAAGATAATGACCACAAATAAATATTTAGCAATACGGGTAGAAACTGAACGTTTGGCGTACACGATAACTCTTCAAAATTAGGAAAATTGCCCATAGTTTAGCACAAAGTGAGGTTGAAATTGGCTGATTTTTCACAAATAAAAAACATCGGCTTTAACCCCGATGTTTTCAAAAAATGTTAATTTTTTTGACCGCACTTAGCTTAATTCTTTGCCTTTTAATTCTGGCACTAAGAAAACTGTCGCTACCATGTCGATCACATAAATCACCGCCAAGAAAGCAATCGCAATACTGAATGAGTACGCAGAGACAATCGCCCCGACAACAACCGGTCCAAAACCACCAACAGCACGACCTAAGTTAAACAACACATTTTGCGCCGTTGCACGCGCTTCTGTCGGATAAGCTTCAGCCATTAATGCGCCATAACCGCCCATCATGCCGTTTACAAACATCCCTAAGAATGCACCGGCCACCAACATAGCGGTTGGATCAGTTAATTGAGAGTAAGTGATGATGCTGATCACGGCACCAAGTTGGAATAATAAGAAACTTGGTTTACGTCCGATTCTATCGGCTAGACGACCAAAAATCCAAATCCCCGCCATCATGCCGCATACGGTAACAGCCGTCCATAAACCTGATTTCGTTAAACTAAAGCCAAGTTGTTTAGATAAGAAGTTTGGCATCCAAATCATAATGCCGTAGTAACCGAAGTTTTGTACAGACGTTAAAACCACTATACCAAGGCTTACTTTTGTAGTTGCTTTATCTTTTACTAAGAGTTTGAAAGATTCCAGTTTCGATATTTTTAGGGTTGAAAGTTCGGTCTGTTTTTGTGAGAAAATTTCAGGTTCGTGTAAACGGGTACGTAAATACCAGGCCACAAATGCTGGGAAGATACCAACAACGAACATGCCACGCCAGCCGATATGTGGAAGCAATACAGGGGTGAGTAACGCAGCCGCTAACACACCAACTTGCCAACCTAACGCCACATAAGACGCAGCTTTTGCTCGGTGTTTTGCCGGCCAAGCTTCAATGGCTAATGCCATACCGATACCAAATTCACCGCCCAAACCGATACCCGCGATGGTGCGATAAATTAATAAATCCCAATAGCCTTGTGCGATTGCACATAAACCGGTAAATACAGCGAAGAGGACGATTGTCCAAGTCAGCACGCGTACACGCCCATAACGATCGCTTAATGCACCAAATACAATACCGCCCACCACAGCACCAATAAGTGTCCAGGTAACTAATGAGCCAGATTGTGCGGGAGTTAAATTAAGATCTGCCGAAATGGCACTAAGCATAAATCCAAGAATAAGAAGATCAAATCCATCCATCGCATAGCCGACAGCTGATCCAATCAAGGCTTTCCAGCCATATTGATTGACGTTTGTCATGATTGAGGTCCCTTTTGCTACTCACGGGTAGCGTTTAAAGTGAAATGATGAGGAAAGAAATTTTCCGACGCGTAGTTTAGAGAAATTGACAGAATTTTGCAAGAATGAGAAAAGCAAAGTGCGGTTAATTTTATTCAAGTTTTTATTTTTTCAATAAAATTCGAATCAATAAGGCAATCGCAGCCGCATCATCCACTAAACCTAATGGGCCAAGCACCGCTTCAGGCAAAATATCAATCGGACTGAACAGATAAATCAGAATGATGGCGATTTTAATTAACTTCGTTTTATTCATAGTCATTGGACGAAAAGAAAAAGATCAGGTAAATTCTACAACTTATCCGAATGGTGAATCATCACAAAACGTTCCCAAAGCTGCTCTTCGCTTTCTTGATGCTCAGGATCTGGCTTGATGCAGTTGGTAATCGGGCAAACTTTTTGGCAGGTTGGCGTGTCATAATGACCAACACATTCCGTACAAAGCACAGGATCGATCACATAGATCTCCTCGCCGATTGAAATTGCTTCATTCGGGCATTCGGGGAGACACATATCGCAGTTTGTGCATTTGTTTGTGATCAGTAACGCCATACCATTCCTTTATATGAGAAAGCGGCGAATTATAGCCGACAAAAGCAAAATTGACAAAATTTAAACAGGATTTTTATGAAAAAACAGGTTTCTACTCTTTCCCTTATTGCCCTTGCCGCATTTAGTATTTGGCAATATTTCACTGAACACAAAAAAGACACAAAACCCGCCCCAACAGCCACACAACAGCAAAGTCAAAGTGCAGTCAAAAATACCAAAGATTTTGGGAATTATGATGTCATCATGCGTGATGATGCTATTGGGCAAAACAAAAATGCCCCTGTTGATTACTATATGTTGGCCTTATCTTGGTCGCCTGCATTCTGTGAAAAACAACGCGCGCAATATGGCAATAATTTGCCAGATTCAGCACAATATCAATGTAGTACAAAAAATCAATTTGGCTGGGTAGTACATGGCTTATGGCCACAAAATGCCAATGCGCGTTCTGTTACGGATCATCCACGTTTTTGTAAAGGTGATTTAGCACCACTTCCAATTGAAACCCTCGAGCCTTACCTTTCAATCTCGCCAGGCGCAAAATTATTGCAAGGCGAATGGGAAAAACACGGTAGCTGTGCGTTTGATTCAGCGGAAGCCTATTTCAAACAAGAGAAAGCATTATTTGAATCGCTCACCTTGCCAAACGAACAATTAAGCCGTAAAGAATTATTTCTATGGATGAAGCAACATAATCCGCAATTAAAAGGCGCTTATTTAGGCGCGAGCCATAATGAATTATTCATTTGCTACGACCGTCAATGGCAAGTAATCGATTGCCCTAAATAAGCATAATTCGCTTTTTTATTTGATCTACATCGTTACAACCTAGTAAGATCTAGGTATAATGTCCCAGTTTAATTTTAACTAACCCAAGAGGAAAGCTTATGTCAGTAATCAAAATGACCGACTTAGATTTACAAGGTAAACGTGTATTTATTCGCGCGGACTTAAACGTACCGGTAAAAGATGGCAAAGTGACATCTGATGCGCGTATTCGTGCGACTATCCCGACGTTAAAACTGGCTTTAGAGAAAGGCGCAAAAGTGATGGTTACCTCTCACTTAGGTCGTCCAACTGAAGGTGAATTCAAACCTGAAGATTCTTTACAACCAGTTGTTGATTACTTAAAAGACGCAGGTTTCAATGTGCGTTTAGTACAAGACTACTTAAACGGTGTGGATGTTAAAGAAGGCGAAATCGTTGTTTTAGAAAACGTACGTGTAAACAAAGGTGAGAAGAAAAACGATCCTGAATTAGGTAAAAAATATGCCGCACTTTGCGATGTCTTCGTAATGGATGCATTCGGTACAGCTCACCGTGCGCAAGCATCAACTTACGGCGTAGCAGAGTTTGCACCGGTTGCTTGTGCAGGTCCATTACTTGCAGCAGAATTAGATGCATTAGGTAAAGCATTAAAAGAACCTGCTCGCCCAATGGTTGCGATCGTAGGCGGTTCAAAAGTTTCCACTAAATTAGAAGTATTAAACTCTCTTTCAAAAATTGCTGACCAAATTATCGTGGGTGGTGGTATTGCGAATACTTTCATCGCAGCAGCAGGCCACAATGTGGGTAAATCTTTATATGAAGCAGATTTAATCCCTGTAGCAAAAGAATTAGCCGCAAGCACTGACATTCCAGTACCAGTTGATGTACGTGTAGGTACTGAATTCTCTGAAACTGCATCTGCAACAGAAAAATCAGTGACCGAAGTAAAAGATGATGAATCTATCTTCGATATCGGTGACAAATCTGCTGAACAATTAGCTGAAATCATCAAAAATGCAAAAACTGTTTTATGGAATGGTCCAGTTGGCGTGTTTGAATTCCCTAACTTCCGTAAAGGGACTGAAATCATTTCTCACGCGATTGCAAACAGCGATGCATTCTCTATCGCTGGTGGTGGTGATACTTTAGCGGCTATCGATTTATTCGGTATTGCAGATAAAATCTCTTATATCTCTACCGGTGGCGGTGCATTCTTAGAATTCGTTGAAGGTAAAGTATTACCTGCAGTAGAAATTCTTGAAAAACGTGCGAACGGTTAATTAAATGGCTTCTATCCCTTCTGCACAGAGGGGATAAATATTGATTCTTCAAACGGAGGGATTTGTCCTCCAAAACAAAAGGAAACACAACTATGGCTAAATTATTAGATATCGTAAAACCTGGCGTAGTAACAGGTGAAGATGTTCAAAAAATCTTTGCTTATGCCAAAGCAAACAACTTCGCGATCCCAGCAGTAAACTGCGTGGGCTCTGACTCCGTAAATGCTGTATTGGAAACCGCTGCACGTGTGAAAGCCCCAGTAATTATCCAATTCTCAAACGGTGGTGCAGCTTTCTACGCAGGTAAAGGTATCAAACCAACAAGCGGTGCACGTCCAGACGTTTTAGGTGCAATCGCAGGTGCGAAACACGTTCATACTTTAGCCAAAGAATACGGTGTTCCAGTTATTCTTCATACAGACCACGCGGCAAAAAAATTACTTCCATGGATCGATGGCTTACTTGAAGCGGGTGAAAAACACTTTGCAGAAACTGGCCGTCCATTATTCTCTTCTCACATGCTTGATTTATCTGAAGAGCCAATGGAAGAAAACATGGCAATCTGCCGTGAATACCTTGCTCGTATGGACAAGTTAGGTATGACCCTTGAAATCGAAATCGGTATTACCGGTGGTGAAGAAGATGGCGTAGATAACTCAGATGTAGATGAATCTCGTTTATATACTCAACCGTCTGATGTGCTTTATGTTTACGATCAATTAAACCCAGTAAGCCCTAACTTTACCGTTGCAGCAGCATTCGGTAACGTACACGGTGTTTACAAACCTGGTAACGTAAAATTAAAACCCTCTATTTTAGGTGCATCACAAGAGTTCGTTGCAAAAGAACGCAATCTTCCTGCTAAACCAATCAACTTCGTCTTCCACGGTGGTTCAGGTTCTAGCCGCGAAGAAATCCGCGAAGCAATTAGCTATGGTGCAATCAAAATGAATATCGATACTGATACTCAATGGGCTGCATGGAATGGTATCTTAAACTTCTATAAAGCAAATGAAGCTTATCTTCAAGGTCAATTAGGTAACCCTGAAGGTCCTGATGCACCAAACAAAAAATACTACGACCCACGTGTTTGGTTACGTAAAATGGAAGAATCAATGTCTAAACGCTTAGAGCAATCTTTCGAAGACTTAAACTGCGTTGATGTTTTATAATCCATAAAAATAGACTAAAATGAAACCGCACTTTGTTAGTGCGGTTTTTTAGTTTTACATAACCAGAATGTTGGTTCTTATCTATGCAAATAACGAAACAAAATTGGTTAGCCACCATAATAAACTTTGCGGTCACACTTTTCTTTCTTTCAATATTTATTGTCAAAGGAGGATATAATGCCGCGCCTGCTCTACTGATGTTAATCGGTTTAGGTTATAGCGTTTATGCTTTAATCAAGAAACCGCTTTTAAACTTATCGAAAGTTGATAAATGGTTAATTTACAGCTACCTTTTTTATTTTCTTACATTTGTACTTTCTCTCAGTATTAATGGGGGAAAAATGCGTGACCTCGACACGGCAAGTCGTGTTATTTTCCTAATTCCCGTTTTTCTCCTATTATTAAAACGCCCAATCAAAACCTGTGTTTTGAGTTACGCTATCCCGCTTGGTGGTGTTATTGCCGTCTGTATAGCACTTTATGATAAATTTATCTTAAACCTCAATCCGGATCAGAACCCTCGAATTATGCATATTCAAGGCGGTGACATTTCTATGTCATTAGGTATTTTTAGCCTAATTATTGCTCTCTATGCCCATCAGAAAAAAGACGTAAAATTAACCACTCTCAGTGTCATTGGTGGTTTATGTGGCATCGTAGGAAGTTTGCTTTCTACTGCTCGAGGTGGATGGGTGGCATTGCCTGTCTTGCTTGTTGTTATCCTTTATATTTATCGCCAATCTCTTTCAAAACGTTTTTTCCTGACTTTCTTTGGGATTATTGTGATTGCAAGCATTGGTATTAGTCAAATGCCCAATAACCGCATTATGGAACGAATCGACGTTGCCCAAAAAGATATCCAACTTTACTTAGATAACCATGATGGAAATACCTCTCTTGGGGCTCGATTTGAAATGTGGAAGAGTGCACTTGAAATGGCAAAAGAAAAGCCTTTATTTGGTTGGGGCATTCAAGGCGCAACAGAAAAACGTAAACTAGATACAAAAGAAAAAATTGCTACAGGTAACATTGGACAATTTACGCATGCCCATAACCAATATTTAGACGACCTATCCAAACGAGGAATTGTCGGGCTGCTTGCCTTGCTTGCTGTTTTATTTATTCCTCTCCGTGCCTTTATGAAAAAGCTGAATACCACAAATGATGAGATCAAGCTGATTGCAACGTTAGGTGTTGCCCATATTTTATCTGTGATGATTTATGGCTTAAGCCAAGGTTTCTTGGTACATAATTCAGGTACTATTTTTTACTTTTTCTTAACGATTGTGTTTTATGCTGCAATACGAACACACCAGAAGGCGGAACCATGAAAATTTTAGTCATTCGTAACGATAAACTGGGTGATTTTGTTCAGGCGTTTCCGGCTTTTGCGATGTTGAAAGCCTCAAATCCCGAGCTAAAACTGACCGCACTTGTGCCGGCTTATACCGCACCACTTGCACAAATTTGCCCTTATTTAGATGATGTTATCATTGATAGTGCTAAGAACGACAAAGCAGATTTCAACCGGCTTATTAAAGAAATCAAAGAGCAGCAATTTGATGGCATGATTAGCTTCTTTTCCAATACCCATAACGGTAAATTAGCCTGGAAAAGTGGGATTCCTTATCGTCTTGCGCCCGCAACAAAATGGGTACAAATCCTTTATAACCATCGTTTAACACAACGCCGTTCACGTTCAGAAAAATCGGAAGCCGAGTACAATCAAGATCTGGCTCGGGCGTTCTTAAAGAAACACAACATGCCGATTGTGGAACCCAAACCACCTTACCTTTCATTTCCTGAAAGTGCGGTTAAAAATCAACGTGTTTTTCTTCAAAAACAATTCGGTTTATCTGCAGATAAAAAATGGGTCTTTGTGCATAGTGGAACAGGTGGCTCAGCAACAAGTCTTTCATTGTCGCAATATGCTCAATTGATACAAGGTTTATTAAACGAATTTGACTGTCAGATTATCTTAACGGCAGGACCTGGTGAAAGTGAAAAAACCCACGAGTTAGCGGCAAAAATCGACAGCCAAAATGTGGTTGTTTACGATAAGAATAAAGGATTGGTTGATTTTGCACATTCTCTAGCTTGTGCGGATTTATTCATTGCAGGCTCTACTGGACCATTGCATTTAAGCAGTGCATTCAATGTACCAACAATCGGATTCTATCCAAACAGTCGCTCATCTCAACCACGTCGTTGGAAACCGATTAACGATGCAGATAAACATCTTGCATTCTGCCCGCCAAAAGGGAAAGAGGAAATGAATTTAGGCTTAATCTCTATTGATGATGCCTTAGTGGACATTATCCCTTTCGTGCGGAAGATGTGGCAAGCGAGCAATTGAGTTTAAGCATAACTGCACTATCCAACCTATTGCGGCGGCAAAAACAACGGTACCAATTCCGACTGTGCCGCCGAGAATATAACCTAACACACAAACCGACACTTCAAGGCTTGTTCTCACTATCCCCACTTTTAAATGAAGTCGTTGACAAAGTCCCACCATTAAACCATCCCGCGGGCCTGCCCCTTGATGACAAGTTAAATACAATGCCGTCCCTAATCCATAAAGCAAAAGCCCAATTCCACCGAATAAAATTCGGCTAAAAAGTGCGGTTGGTTCTGGCATAATTTTCGTGGTTAAGCCAAGGAAAAAGGCAATCACAATAATATTCAGAATGGTGCCAAGCCCAAGCCTTAATTTGAGGGGAATCCAGGCTAACATTACCAAACAGCTAATCCAAAATGATGACCAACCGATACTCACCTTAGCTTGTAATGCCACACCTTGAGAAAGCACGGTCCAAGGTGAAGAACCCAAATTAGCGAGCACAATCAAGCCATCTCCAATACCCAGTATTGCCAATGCAAATAAGAGCATCGACATGGTTTTACCTTCGACTGACCATAGCGATTTTGCTGCCCAACTGGTGTGAGGAATCACCCGTGCTTTTTTCATATTATTCCTGTTTATGTTTAACGCCGACATCATAATGGTAAACACTATAAAACCCAAACATTTTAACGTCATATGATATAACCGAATTGACTGATAAATATCATAAATGTGATGCAGATCACATTGTCAAAATTGTCATCACTCATTCACTGACTTAAAATAAGCTACCCTTTTTAATCAGGACATTATTATGCTTGCATCTCTTCAAGATATTTTGGATACCGTAAAATCCAACACGCTCACCTATCAACAAAAACTCATGTGTTTAGGCAATATTGCCGAGCGATTATTTGATCCTCGTGAATTATTAGGTTACACAGATGAAGAATGGCAATTCCTTCAAAATCAAATGATCTGTGATTTAAACGAAGGCTATGCGATTTATCGCCCACGTTATATTTTGCCAGATTACAATGTGTATATTAAAAAAGGCTGTGAATTCCTTGAATTGCCCGCGCCAAAAGATCTTGATGAAGCATTAGATGGCTTATTAATTTTATATTCCCACGTGCCATCAATTACCACATTCCCGGTTTACATTGGCCGCTTAGACATGCTGCTTGACCCGTTTATTACCGATGAAGAACAAGACTACATCAAAATTAAACGTTTCTTAAATCATGTAGATAAAACCGTGCCAGATTCATTCTGTCATGCCAATATTGGGCCTTATGACACCAAAGCAGGGCGTTTGATTTTAAAAGCGGTAATTGAGCTAGAAGCACCAACACCAAATATGACCATTCGTTACGATAAGAGTAAAACAAGTCGTGAATTTGCAGAATTAGCGGCAAAAGCTTGCTTATTGGTTTCTAAACCGTCGTTTGCCAATGATGCTTACTATATTTCTGATTTAGGCGAACAATATGGTATTGCAAGCTGCTACAACGCGCTTCCTGAGTGTGGTGGCGCTTATACCCTCACCAGACTACGTTTGGGTACCATTGCACGTGCCTGTAAAACCGTGGATGAAATGGTCAATGAGCTTTTACCTCGTGTCGCAAAATGTGCACTTTCCACCATGGATAAACGCCATAAATTTGTCGTGGAAGAAAGCAACTTCTTCAATACCTCATTCCTCGAAAAAGAAGGTTTTATCAAACGGACCAATTTCACAGGAATGTTCGCCATTGTAGGGCTTGCAGATGCAGCGAATCACTTGCTACAACAAGAAGGATTAAACGAAACCTTTGGTAAAAGCCAACGCGGTGATGAAATTGCGACCTTAATTATGGATAAATTAAAAGAAGTCACGGATAACCATGAAGGCGTGTATGCTGAACGCACTGGCAACCGTTATTTATTACATGCGCAAGTGGGTGCAAGCAATCATGAAGAAGATAAACGCAATGCGCCTGCACATCGCATTCGCGTGGGTGAAGAACCAACATTATTAGCTCATTTAAAACAATCGGCACCATTCCATAAGTACTTCCCATCAGGTACGGGAGATTTGTTTGCCTTTGACCAAACCTATGTGGATCATTTAGATGCTGTCGTTGATATTATCGATGGTTCATTTGCACAAGGTTACCGCTATATCACCACTTACCTTAAAAACACCGATTTGATTCGTGTAACGGGTTATTTGGTGAAGAAAAGCGAAGTGGAAAAATACCGTAAAGGTGAAGTAGCATTACGTGATACCACTTGGTATGGTTCGGGTACCGATGATTGTGCACAAGTCTTTAACCGTCAATTACGCGATGAACAAGATGTAAGTGCAAGCTAGAAAAAAAGTGCGGTCGAAAAATTCTTTGTTTTTTGACCGCACTTATTCTTTTTCAGCCTTTTCAAAAATCGCTTTGTGCTCTCGAATCAATGCCATAAACGGCTGCCCAAAGCGTTCTAATTTGATCGCCCCTACGCCATTAATTTGTAACATTTCAATATTACTTGTAGGCATATATTGCGCCATTTCCTGCAACGTTGCATCGTTAAAGACAATATACGGTGGAATATTTTCTTTATCCGCAAGTTGCTTCCTTAAGAAACGCAAACGAGCAAACAGATCTTTATCGTAATTTACTACCGTATTTTTATGAGACGTATGCACAATTTTATTAATGGATGAAATGCGCGGCATCGCTAATTCAAGCGGCACTTCGCCTTTTAAAACAGGGCGAGCACTTTCTGTGAGCTGAAGCGTTGCACTATTAAACTCACCAAGCACTTGTTGAATAAAACCAAGATGAATCAGTTGGCGAATGACAGATTGCCAATGTTCTTTGCTTTTATCTTTACCAATGCCATAAACACTTAACTTATCATGTTGGCGTTCTACAATTTTTTGATTATGCATCCCTCGCAATACCGCAATCACATATTGCACACCGAAACATTGACCCACACGATAAATCGTCGACATCACTTTTTGCGCATCAATTAAGCCATCATATTTCTTTGGCGGGTCAAGACAAATATCGCAGTTTTGACAAGGCGTTTGACGATATTCACCAAAATAATTAAGTAACACTAAACGACGACAAGTCTGACTTTCAGCAAATTCACCAATGGCTTCCAATTTATATTGCTCAATTTGACGTTGTGGCGTCTCTGGTTTCTCAAGCAAAATTTTCTGCAACCAAGCATAATCAGCCGGTTCGTAGAAAAGTACCGCTTCCGCAGGTAAATCATCTCGCCCCGCACGACCAGTTTCTTGGTAATATGATTCAATGCTTCTCGGCAAATCAAAATGAGCGACAAAACGCACATTGGATTTATTAATGCCCATGCCAAACGCTATCGTCGCAACCACAACTTGAACATTATCTCGTTGGAAATCTTGTTGGACACGTTCGCGTAGTGCAGTTTCCATTCCCGCATGATACGCTGCAGCCGAGACGCCTTTATTTCGCAAAGTTTCTGCTATACGTTCCACCTTCGAACGACTATTGCAATACACAATACCACTTTTGCCTTTTTGAGCTAACACAAAACGCGTAAGCTGTTCCATCGGCTTAAACTTTTCTTCCAACGTATAACGAATATTCGGACGGTCAAAACTACCAATGTATTTATGAGGATTATCTAATTTAAGATGAGTGAGAATATCCTGTCTCGTCGCGTAATCCGCTGTTGCCGTTAATGCCATAATTGGCGCATTTGGAAACGCCGCTTTTAAGCCACCAAGTTGGGTATATTCAGGACGAAAATCATGCCCCCATTGCGAAATACAGTGTGCTTCATCAATGGCGATAAAGGAAATTTGAGCATAAGAAATCAGCTGAAAAAAGCTGTTTGTCATCACTTTTTCAGGCGAAACATACAACAATTTTAATTGACCTGAAATCAGCTTATTTTCAACTAGCTGTTGTTGTTCTGGCGTCTGACTAGAGTTTAGAAAATCGGCTTCAATGCCGTTTGCTTGGAGTTGATCCACCTGATCTTTCATTAAAGAAATCAAAGGCGAAATCACTAATGTGAGACCAGGAAAACAAAGTGCTGGAATTTGATAACACAAGGATTTACCATTTCCTGTGGCCATCACCACTAAGGCATCCTGACCGCTTAACGCAGCATGAATCACTTCTTCCTGCCCTTTTCGGAAATATTGGTAACCAAAAACAGACCGCAACGTATGAAGTGCGGTCGTTTTTAAGTCTGTTTTTTGCGGGGCATGTTCCGCGAGTTCGGTCATTAGAATGTTACCGTTTCTCCGTGAGCGGCAACCGCCTCGGTTAAACAATCCCAAAAGCGTTTGCCATCATTTGCCACCCAATCATTATTTTTATAGGCAAAATGAAATCCACCCAAGCGGCTCGCAAGCCAAAGCTCAAGAAGCGGTTCTTGCTTATTGATAACGATTTGTGAGCGGTCATCAAATGTGATCGTGAATACCGAACCTTGTGTTTCGCAATCCACATCACAATCTTGATTCTCTAACGCTTCTTCAATTTTTTGCCAAACCTGTTCAATATTTTGGTGAAATTCTGCAACATTCATAAAATTTTCCGATTAAATCTGATAGAATGCCGTGAATTATAAAGCCTTTCGCCTCGTTGGCAAAGGCAGATTTTACTTATTAGAGAGATTGAAAAATGAAAAAAGTACTTTCTATTTTGTTATTAGGTGCATTCTGCACTTTGGCTACAGGTTGCGGTGTAAAAGGGCCATTATATTTTCCTGAAAAAGAACAGCCGCAAAACACGCAAAAAACACAATAAAAACTGACCGTACTTAAAGGATTCGTCATGGATTTTTTCCAATATAAAAACGAGCAACTTTATGTTGAAGATTTGCCCGTCAAACAACTCGCTGAAGAATTTGGCACACCGCTTTATATTTATTCTCGTGCCACGCTTGAGCACCATTGGCATGCCTTTGATTCAGCCTTAGGAGAGCATCCACACTTAATTTGCTATGCCGTAAAAGCCAACTCCAATATTGGTATATTGGATGTAATGGCAAAATTAGGCTCAGGCTTTGATATTGTTTCACAGGGCGAATTAGAACGTGTCTTAGCGGCTGGTGGAGAAGCTTCAAAAGTGGTCTTTTCTGGCGTGGCAAAATCTCGTGCCGAAATTATGCGTGCGTTAGAAGTAGGCATTCGTTGTTTTAATGTGGAATCTATTGCGGAACTACATCATATCAATCAAATTGCGGGTGAAATGGGCAAAGTAGCCCCTATTTCTTTACGTGTAAACCCCGATGTCGATGCCCATACACATCCTTACATCTCCACAGGATTAAAAGAAAATAAATTTGGTGTGAGCGTAGATGAAGCACGTGAAGTCTATAAATTAGCTGCAACCTTACCTCATGTACAAATTACGGGTATGGATTGCCATATTGGCTCTCAGCTGACTGAATTACAACCCTTCTTAGATGCAACTGATCGCCTCATTCGTTTAATGGAACAATTAAAAGAAGATAGCATCACGTTAAAACACTTAGATCTCGGCGGTGGTTTAGGCGTAACTTATACTGATGAAACGCCACCTCATCCAAGTGATTATGCGACTGCGCTGCTGAATAAATTAAAAGATTATGAAGATCTCGAAATTATTCTAGAACCTGGTCGAGCAATCGCGGCTAATGCGGGGATTTTAGTGGCTAAAGTTCAATACCTAAAAAGTAATGAAAGCCGCAACTTCGCGATTACCGATACCGGCATGAATGACATGATTCGCCCAGCACTCTATGAAGCTTATATGAACATCATTGAAATTGACTGCACTTTAGAGCGTGAAAAAGCCATTTATGATGTCGTTGGTCCAGTATGTGAGACCTCTGATTTCTTAGGTAAACAGCGTGAGCTCGCCATTGCTGAAGGTGATTACATTGCTCAACGCTCTGCTGGAGCTTATGGTGCAAGTATGTCTTCAAACTACAATTCTCGTCCACGTACGGCAGAAGTGTTAGTGGATGGAGACAAAGCTCATTTAATACGTCGCAGAGAAAGTCTCAGTGAATTATGGGCATTAGAAAGCATCGCAAAATAAATAAAAACGGTCGAGATATAAGTCTTGACCGTTTTTGTATGACTAAATAATTCGAGAGAATTGTTGTCGTTTTGCCGCTGCTCTTGAATAAGTATCAAAGCATAAGCAAATATTACGGATTAATAATCGACCTTTAGGCGAAACTTGTAAGCCTGTTTCTGTTTCAGAAATTAATCCATCTTCAAGTAATGGCTGTAATAACTGTAAATCTTCAGCAAAGTGCTTTTTGAAATCAATATTATATTGTTTTTCAATTGGTGCAAAATCAAGCTTAAAGTTACAAATCAATTGCTTAATCACATCACGACGTAAGCAATCTTCTTCTGTCATTGCTAAACCTTTATGCAGTGCAATACCTGAATTTTCTACATCATGATAATAATGTTTTAATTCTTTTTGGTTTTGAGCATATGTATCACCTAATAAACTAATGGCTGATACACCTAAACCGAGCAAATCACATTCTTCTTGCGTGGTATAGCCTTGGAAATTTCGGTGTAAGACACCTTTCTCTTGAGCAATCGCTAATTCATCATCTGGTTTAGCAAAGTGATCCATACCGATAAACTTATAACCAGCATTGCCTAAGGTTTCAATCGTTTTCTGTAAAATTTCTAATTTAGTTTCCGGTGGCGGTAATTGATCTTCTTTAATTTTTGCTTGCCCTGCAAATCGACTTGGTAAATGAGCATAGTTGAAGATACTTAAACGATCTGGATTCAATTCAATCACTTTATGTAATGTGAACATAAAACTTTCTACATTTTGAAGTGGCAATCCATAAATTAAATCAAGATTCGTTGATTGAAAACCTAACTCACGAGCACGAATAAGCAATGCATTCACAAACTCTTCATCTTGTTCACGGTTTACCGCTTTTTGAACCGCTTTATTGAAATCTTGTACGCCCATACTGATTCGGTTAAAACCAATATTGCGTAAATGATCAAGCATGTCGAGTTCAATCTCGCGTGGGTCCATTTCAATACTGACTTCTGCATTATCCGCAATCGTAAAATGGTCTTTAAGCATCTTCATCAAACGAGCAGATTGTTCTTCTGTCAAATAAGTCGGTGTACCACCGCCCCAATGCACTTGAGTCGCAACACGATTTTTGAATAATTCTGAACGCGCTTTGATTTCTTTTTCAAGGTAATCAAGATAAATATCCGCCTTATGTTGATGACGAGTAATCACCTTATTACAGCCACAGAAATAGCAAAGTTTGTGACAAAACGGAATGTGTACGTAAAGGGAAAGTGGTCTTTCCGGATAACGATTAGCCGCTGCAATAAAATCTTCGTTTGTGTAACTTTCATTAAATTCTAATGCAGTTGGATAAGATGTATAACGAGGTCCTGATTGGTTATATTTTTGAATTAACGCAAGATCCCAAATAATTTCAGACATTAAGCTTCCCCAAATTTTTCTACGTCATTTAAAAACTGACGTAACTCCAACATAATTTCTTCTTCAAATTTTGCTTCTGCACTTTCTCGCTCAAGATCGAGTTTCATTCTTTCTTTTTTTAACAATGCTTTCCGAGCTTTATGCGTAGGCATTTCTTTCACAATATTATAAGGTGCATGCATAGCTTGATATGGTTGCAAAGATTGTCCAAAAGGGAGTAAAAGCATTGATAAACGAATCACCCCTTCTGAATGGTTGCAATCTCCATTTTGCATCGCTTTAGCGATAATTACCATACTCTCTTTTAGGCGTTTTGTACGCGCTATTTTAGCCTGTTTGATGAGAGTGTTTTGATGGCGTAACTTCCTAAGTAATTTGAAAGCATAAAATGATACGCCAGCAATAATTCCCAAAGCAATGATACTTAAAATAATCGGCCACATGACAATTATCTGAATTGGTTGATATCAATTTTCTCGAAGGTTCGATAGAGGTCATCCTCTGTTTCTTCTTCATCTTGAATACCCAATTCTTCCATTAACCGAGCAATACGATCTAAGCATTCATCCACAAATTGTTGATCTGCTTTACTAATCGTTTTACCTTCATCTAAGGCATCCAACAATTCATTTAGAATTTCATTATTTTCTAAGCGTTCTAATTCAACTTCAGGCGCAAGTTTTTTCGGCTCTTTTACTGCTGGAATTGTCATCCCTTTCTCAGGTTTATTTACAAATTCAACAACCAGTGGAACCTTTTTACGACTGCCAATACGCGGATCTTTTTGTTCAACGACTTGATTATGCTTATTTTGCTCAGCGTTACTATGACGAGAACCCGATGCTAAACCTTTATGTTTACGTTTTTTCTTATCTTCTCTTGCTTTAGCATCTAATTCATAACGTGTTAATTTCTTACCTGATAGCTTCGGTGCTTCAGGTTTCTTATCTGATTTACGAATTGGCATAACATCGCTAATTTTACGACTTTTCTTTTTACGAGCCATTTGTGTTATTTATCCTATAAAAAATTTTGGTGATTGTACCATTCCACCTATATTTTCTCATTAAAAGATTTAAACATCTTTTAATAAAACTCTTCTGATTTTGACCGCACTTTTATTTTATTAAACTCCAATCTAAAAACAAAAACCCCAAGCTATTCAGCTCGGGGTTCTACATTCAGTACCTGGCGGTGTCCTACTCTCACATGGGGAAGCCCCACACTACCATCGGCGCATCGGCGTTTCACTTCTGAGTTCGGTATGGGGTCAGGTGGGACCACCGCTCTATCGCCGCCAGGATTATTCCTTTAATAACTTTTCTCTCTCTTTCTGCTCCGCTATCTCTAGCGCTCACAACCAAACAAGCTGATAACCTTCAATACTTTCTTCTTCTCTTTCTTCTCTGAGTTTGTTTTGTCTTCTCAACACCCAAAACCCTTGAGCGTTGTATAGTTAAGCCTCTCGGGCAATTAGTACATGTTAGCTCAACGGCTCGCACCGCTTACACACCATGCCTATCTACGTCTTAGTCTTAAACAACCCTTACTGTCTTAAAAACAGGGAGAACTCATCTCTTGGCAAGTTTCGTGCTTAGATGCTTTCAGCACTTATCTCTTCCGCACTTAGCTACCCGGCAATGCGTCTGGCGACACAACCGGAACACCAGTGGTGCGTCCACTCCGGTCCTCTCGTACTAGGAGCAGCCCCAATCAATTCTCCAACGCCCACGGCAGATAGGGACCGAACTGTCTCACGACGTTCTAAACCCAGCTCGCGTACCACTTTAAATGGCGAACAGCCATACCCTTGGGACCTACTTCAGCCCCAGGATGTGATGAGCCGACATCGAGGTGCCAAACACCGCCGTCGATATGAACTCTTGGGCGGTATCAGCCTGTTATCCCCGGAGTACCTTTTATCCGTTGAGCGATGGCCCTTCCATTCAGAACCACCGGATCACTATGACCTACTTTCGTACCTGCTCGACTTGTCTGTCTCGCAGTTAAGCTTGCTTATACCATTGCACTAACCTGACGATGTCCGACCGTCATTAGCAAACCTTCGTGCTCCTCCGTTACTCTTTGGGAGGAGACCGCCCCAGTCAAACTACCCACCAGACACTGTCCGAGACCACGTTTCGTAATCTTCGTTAGAACATCAAACGTTAAAGGGTGGTATTTCAAGGACGACTCCACAATCACTGGCGTGACTGCTTCTAAGTCTCCCACCTATCCTACACATCAAAATTCAATGTTCAGTGTCAAGCTATAGTAAAGGTTCACGGGGTCTTTCCGTCTAGCCGCGGGTACACCGCATCTTCACGGCGATTTCAATTTCACTGAGTCTCGGGTGGAGACAGCCTGGCCATCATTATGCCATTCGTGCAGGTCGGAACTTACCCGACAAGGAATTTCGCTACCTTAGGACCGTTATAGTTACGGCCGCCGTTTACTGGGGCTTCGATCAGGAGCTTCTCTTTCGATTACACCATCAATTAACCTTCCAGCACCGGGCAGGCATCACACCCTATACGTCCACTTTCGTGTTTGCAGAGTGCTGTGTTTTTAATAAACAGTTGCAGCCAGCTGGTATCTTCGACCGGTTCAACCTTCGCCCGCTAGGGACTACAATCTACGCCGGCGCACCTTCTCCCGAAGTTACGGTGCTATTTTGCCTAGTTCCTTCACCCGAGTTCTCTCAAGCGCCTGAGTATTCTCTACCTGACCACCTGTGTCGGTTTTCAGTACGGTTTAGATAAACCTGAAGCTTAGTGGCTTTTCCTGGAAGTGTGGTATCGGTTACTTCAGCTCCGTAGAGCCTCGTCATCATCTCTCGGTGTTAAAGAAGTCCGGATTTGCCTAAACTTCACACCTACAAACTTAAACGCACATATCCAACAGTGCGATAACCTAACCTGCTCCGTCCCCACATCGCAGTTTATCCAAGTACGGGAATATTAACCCGTTTCCCATCGACTACGCTTTTCAGCCTCGCCTTAGGGGCCGACTCACCCTGCCCCGATTAACGTTGGACAGGAACCCTTGGTCTTCCGGCGAACGGGTTTTTCACCCGTTTTATCGTTACTTATGTCAGCATTCGCACTTCTGATACGTCCAGCAAACCTCTCGATTCACCTTCATCCGCTTACAGAACGCTCCCCTACCCAACAGACTTTCGTCTGATGCCGCAGCTTCGGTGCTATATTTGAGCCCCGTTACATCTTCCGCGCAGGCCGACTCGACTAGTGAGCTATTACGCTTTCTTTAAATGATGGCTGCTTCTAAGCCAACATCCTAGCTGTCTAAGCCTTCCCACTTCGTTTCCCACTTAATATAGACTTTGGGACCTTAGCTGGCGGTCTGGGTTGTTTCCCTCTCCACGACGGACGTTAGCACCCGCCGTGTGTCTCCTGAGTATCACTCTTCGGTATTCGTAGTTTGCATCGGGTTGGTAATCCGGGATGGACCCCTAGCCGAAACAGTGCTCTACCCCCGAAGGTGTCCGCTCAAGGCTCTACCTAAATAGATTTCGGGGAGAACCAGCTATCTCCCGGTTTGATTGGCCTTTCACCCCCAGCCACAAGTCATCCGCTAATTTTTCAACATTAGTCGGTTCGGTCCTCCAGTTAGTGTTACCCAACCTTCAACCTGCCCATGGCTAGATCACCGGGTTTCGGGTCTATACCTTGCAACTAAACGCCCAGTTAAGACTCGGTTTCCCTTCGGCTCCCCTATTCGGTTAACCTCGCTACAAAATATAAGTCGCTGACCCATTATACAAAAGGTACGCAGTCACCCTTAAAGGGCTCCCACTGCTTGTACGTACAAGGTTTCAGGTTCTATTTCACTCCCCTCACCGGGGTTCTTTTCGCCTTTCCTTCACAGTACTGGTTCACTATCGGTCAATCAGGAGTATTTAGCCTTGGAGGATGGTCCCCCCATCTTCAAACAGGATATCACGTGTCCCGCCCTACTTATCGTTAGCTTAGTACCATGACCTGGACTTCGAGTACGGGGCTATCACCCTGTATCGCCAAGCTTCCCAGCTTGTTCCTCTGTCTCTGTCATTATCACTAACAGGCTCCTTCGCGTTCGCTCGCCGCTACTAACGAAATCTCGGTTGATTTCTTTTCCTCGGGGTACTTAGATGTTTCAGTTCTCCCGGTTTGCCTCACTTACCTATGGATTCAGTAAGTGATAGTAGATTCTTCATCTACTGGGTTTCCCCATTCGGACATCTTGGATTAAACGCCTCTTATCGACTCATCCAAGCTTTTCGCAGATTAGCACGTCCTTCTTCGCCTCTGATTGCCAAGGCATCCACCTTGTACGCTTAGTCACTTAACTATACAACCTCAAAAATTCTTGATGTTGTGTTTTCAACTAAACACTTGATTGCTTTTGTTCAATCAAGATTTTATTCTTACTCAGACTTTTTCTTATCCTTAAAAGGACTTGAAAGTCTCTTCAGTTTTTCAGCTTGTTTCCTGGTTGTTAAAGAACAGAAGATAATAAAGTTATCTTTATTTGGCGTCCCCACGGGGATTCGAACCCCGGTTACCGCCGTGAAAGGGCGATGTCCTAGGCCTCTAGACGATGGGGACAACAAATAAAGATACTCTATCTTACACTTGCTTAACGCACTTTTCTCTCTTCATTCATTTTCTACAATATATCAATCAATCTGTGTGGACACTTATTGTCTCTCGTTTTTGGTAAGGAGGTGATCCAACCGCAGGTTCCCCTACGGTTACCTTGTTACGACTTCACCCCAGTCATGAATCATACCGTGGTAAACGCCCTCCCGAAGGTTAAGCTATCTACTTCTGGTACAACCCACTCCCATGGTGTGACGGGCGGTGTGTACAAGGCCCGGGAACGTATTCACCGCAACATTCTGATTTGCGATTACTAGCGATTCCGACTTCATGGAGTCGAGTTGCAGACTCCAATCCGGACTTAGACGTACTTTGTGAGATTCGCTCCAGCTCGCACTCTCGCTTCCCTCTGTATACGCCATTGTAGCACGTGTGTAGCCCTACTCGTAAGGGCCATGATGACTTGACGTCATCCCCACCTTCCTCCGGTTTATCACCGGCAGTCTCCTTTGAGTTCCCGACCTAATCGCTGGCAACAAAGGATAAGGGTTGCGCTCGTTGCGGGACTTAACCCAACATTTCACAACACGAGCTGACGACAGCCATGCAGCACCTGTCTCAGAGTTCCCGAAGGCACCAATCCATCTCTGGAATGTTCTCTGGATGTCAAGAGTAGGTAAGGTTCTTCGCGTTGCATCGAATTAAACCACATGCTCCACCGCTTGTGCGGGCCCCCGTCAATTCATTTGAGTTTTAACCTTGCGGCCGTACTCCCCAGGCGGTCGATTTATCACGTTAGCTACGGGCGCCAAACTTATAGTTCAACCCCCAAATCGACATCGTTTACAGCGTGGACTACCAGGGTATCTAATCCTGTTTGCTCCCCACGCTTTCGCACATGAGCGTCAGTACATTCCCAAGGGGCTGCCTTCGCCTTCGGTATTCCTCCACATCTCTACGCATTTCACCGCTACACGTGGAATTCTACCCCTCCCTAAAGTACTCTAGCGACCCAGTATGAAATGCAATTCCCAGGTTAAGCCCGGGGCTTTCACACCTCACTTAAGTCACCGCCTGCGTGCCCTTTACGCCCAGTTATTCCGATTAACGCTCGCACCCTCCGTATTACCGCGGCTGCTGGCACGGAGTTAGCCGGTGCTTCTTCTGTAGTTAACGTCAATCACCTAGTCTATTAAACTAAATGCCTTCCTCGCTACCGAAAGAACTTTACAACCCGAAGGCCTTCTTCATTCACGCGGCATGGCTGCGTCAGGGTTGCCCCCATTGCGCAATATTCCCCACTGCTGCCTCCCGTAGGAGTCTGGGCCGTGTCTCAGTCCCAGTGTGGCTGGTCATCCTCTCAGACCAGCTAGAGATCGTCGGCTTGGTGAGCCTTTACCTCACCAACTACCTAATCCCACTTGGGCTCATCCTATGGCATGTGGCCCGAAGGTCCCACACTTTAATCTTTCGATATTACGCGGTATTAGCTACAGTTTCCCGTAGTTATCCCCCTCCATAAGCTAGATTCCCAAGCATTACTCACCCGTCCGCCACTCGTCATCAAAGAAGCAAGCTTCTTTATGTTACCGTTCGACTTGCATGTGTTAAGCCTGCCGCCAGCGTTCAATCTGAGCCATGATCAAACTCTTCAATTCAAGTTCAATCGCTCAATACTGCTGACATAAAATGTCACTACTTAAAAAGTATTATGAATTTCTAGTTAGCACCTATTAAGACTTCAAAATTAAAAAATATTTTTAAAACAAGTCAATCAACAAGTGCCCACACAGATTGTCTGATATATTGTTAAAGAGCAAAAAACAACGACGCACTGGGTTTCATAAAGCTTCACAACAGCGCGTCGTTGTGTGGGGCGTATTATAGGCATTTCAGACGCCTTTGCAAGATCTTTTTGTAAAAAAATGTAAATTTTTTATTGGTTGAAGATCTTTTCGCCTATTCGCACAAAAAATGGATCATTTTTGTTACTTAATTAATCGTTTTGCTATTCTTGGTAAATCTGCAATAGAATCCAAAACATAATCTGCTAGGTTCTCTCCCTCTTCAGTAATAGGCTTGCCTGTTCGCACTAAAATATTTGTTTTTACTTTTGCACCAATGCCTGCTTTAAGATCTTCAATCTTATCGCCAACCATAATAGATTGTGCAGGATCGATTTTCAGCGCTTTAATTGCCTCTAATAACATGCCTGATTTCGGCTTTCTACATGCACAGTCTTCTTTATATTCGCCTTTACCTTCCGGATGATGAGGACAATAATAGATACCATCTAAATCTACTCCACGATCAGCTAATGACCAATCCATCCATTCTGTAAGTTGCAAAAACTGATCTTCTGAAAAATATCCACGTGCGATGCCCGATTGATTGGTCACTAAAACTAAAAGGTATCCCATTTCCTTTAATGCTTTTAATGCATCAATACTGCCTTCTATAAATTGGAAATCATCAATTTTATGGACATAACTATGGTCAATGTTTAAAGTGCCATCACGATCTAAAAAAACAGCTTTCTTCATATATTTTCTCATTTATCTTTTTCTAAGAACAAAATTATCCCTTTTATCCTTAATATAAGCAATAATAAGTCATAACCGATCTGTCTAAAAAAGATCCCCTAAGATATTGACACAGCATTCTAGACGTCTAGAATACAAATGAAATTCAAATATTAACTGAGAACAAGGGCTTATATGATTAAGCTAAATAACATTACGAAGATTTTTACACTTCCAGATAAAAAACTGACCGCACTTGATAATGTTTCATTACATGTGCCGAAGGGGCAGATTTGCGGTGTCATTGGTGCTTCTGGTGCAGGTAAAAGTACACTTATCCGTTGTGTAAACTTATTAGAAAGACCGACTCATGGTGCTGTTGTCATCGATGATGTGGATCTGACTCAACTTTCTGACGCTGAATTAGTGAAAACACGCCGCCAAATCGGCATGATTTTCCAACATTTTAATTTGTTGACCTCTAGAACCGTTTTTGAAAACGTAGCGTTGCCACTTGAATTAGAAAATAAATCGAAAGCAGAAATTCAAGAAAAAACGACCGCACTTTTAGCACTTGTAGGATTAAGTGATAAACATAATGTGTATCCTGCTAATCTCTCTGGTGGTCAAAAACAACGTGTAGCTATTGCTCGTGCACTTGCAAGCGATCCAAAAGTCTTACTTTGTGATGAAGCCACTAGCGCATTGGATCCGGCCACAACTCAATCCATTCTAAAATTATTAAAAGAAATCAACCGCACTTTAGGTATCACCATTCTTCTTATCACCCATGAAATGGAAGTGGTTAAACGCATCTGTGATCAAGTTGCAGTGATTGATAAAGGTCGCCTGATTGAACAAGGCACAGTTAGCGAAATTTTCTCTAATCCGAAAACAGAATTAGCTCAAGAGTTTATCAGCTCGACCTTCCACATTACCTTGCCGGAAGAATATTTAGAAAATCTATCTGATACGCCAAAACATGCCAAATCGTATCCGATTATCAAATTTGAATTTACAGGTCGTTCAGTAGATGCCCCATTACTTTCTCAAGCATCAAAAAAATTTGGTGTTGAACTCAGTATCTTAACATCACAAATTGATTATGCCGGTGGGGTAAAATTTGGCTTTACCATTGCGGAGGTTGAAGGTGATGAAGATGCTATTACGCAAGCCAAAGTTTATTTAATGGAAAATAACGTTCGAGTAGAGGTGCTAGGCTATGTTCAATGATTTATGGGCAACATTTAGCCAACAATTCCCCGATAATTTTGCGAGTTTATTAACCGTATCGACCGTTGAAACGGTTTATATGTCGGTATTGTCGACATTAATTGCGGCTTTATTAGGCTTACCACTTGGTTTTTTAACCTTTTTAACCAATAAAGGGGCGATTTTAGAAAACAAAAAACTCAATGCGTTCTTAAACGTCATTATTAATATCGGACGTTCAATCCCTTATATTATTTTGTTACTCGCTTTAATTCCGCTAACGAGCTGGTTACTTCCTGGCGGTAGTATTGGTTCTAATGCTGCAATTGTGTCATTAAGTGCTGCAGCAACACCATTTTTTGCACGTCTTACGAGCAATGCACTTTTTGAGATCCCAACCGGTTTGACTGAAACAGCAAAAGCCATGGGCGCAACCAATTGGCAAATTATTCGTAAATTCTATTTGCCTGAATCTTTACCAACGCTTATTAATGCGATTACACTCACCTTCGTAACATTAATTGGCTATACCGCAATGGCGGGAACGCAAGGCGGTGGCGGTTTAGGAAGTCTTGCCATTAACTATGGTGTATATCGCAATATGCCATCGGTAACTTGGGCGGCTACGATTGTTATCGTGATAATCGTCATGCTCAGTCAAAAATTAGGCGACACGCTCGCAAAACGAGTAGATCACCGTTAATTATTTTCTATACCATTTTATTCACAACAAGGAAAAAACATGAAATTAAAAAATTTATTTGCTATCACCGCTATCGCGTCAGCATTAGTATTAACAGGTTGTAAAGAAGAGAAAAAAGCAGATGCAGCATCAACTGCGCCTGCAGCAACATCAATCAAAGTTGGTGTAATGGCTGGTCCTGAGCACCAAGTAGCCGAAACCGCTGCAAAAGTTGCAAAAGACAAATACAACTTAAATGTTGAATTTGTTTTATTCAATGACTACGCATTGCCAAATACTGCTGTATCTAAAGGTGATTTAGATGCTAACGCAATGCAACACAAACCTTACTTAGATGAAGATGTAAAAGCGAAAAACTTAAACAACTTAGTGATCGTTGGTAATACCTTTGTTTACCCACTTGCTGGCTATTCTAAAACTATCAAAAATGTAAATGAATTAAAAGATGGCGCGAAAGTTGTTGTACCAAATGACCCATCAAACCGTGGTCGTGCATTAATCCTCCTTGAGAAACAAGGTTTAATCAAACTTAAAAATTCTAACGATCTTTTTTCAACTGTCGCAGATATCGTTGAAAATCCGAAAAACTTAAAAATTTCTGAAGTGGATACCTCTGTTGCAGCTCGTGCATTAGATGATGTTGATCTTGCGGTTGTAAATAACACTTATGCGGGTCAAGTTGGCTTAAATGCACAAGATAACGGTGTATTCGTAGAAGATAAAGATTCTCCATACGTAAACATCATCGTTGCACGTACTGACAACAAAGACAGCAAAGCGATCCAAGATTTCGTAAAAGCATACCAAACTGAAGAAGTTTACCAAGAAGCGAAAAAACACTTTAAAGATGGTGTTGTAAAAGGCTGGTAATCTTAGCTTAAACTCAATATTTTAAGGCCACCAACAAGGTGGCTTTTTATTGATGAAAAGAAAGTGCGGTCATTTTTTACAATACTTTTCCAAAAGGAAAATTCATTAAAAACTGACCGCACTTTCTTTATTGAGATAATAAAAAACCCGAGCCTAAACTCGGGTTTTCTTTTTATCGATTAGCGATTACTCTGCATCATCTGCCATATTAAGCATTTCTGCTAAGTTAGTTGTTGCATCGTCTGCTGTCATCACGAATTCATCAGCAATTGCTGCTTCATCGTCTTCAGACAATTTAATCACAACATCGTCTACAATACGTTTTTTGTGACGACCTTGGTGATAGGCAAAACCAGTACCTGCAGGGATTAAACGACCTACGATTACGTTCTCTTTCAAGCCGCGTAATTCATCACGTTTACCCGCCACTGCGGCTTCAGTAAGCACGCGAGTGGTTTCTTGGAACGATGCCGCAGAAATGAAGGACTCTGTCGCCAATGATGCTTTGGTAATACCTAGTAATTCACGTTCGAATTCAACTGGTGGTTTACCTTCCGCTTCACGTTTACGGTTCACAATTTTCACGCGAGCCACTTCAACTTGTTCCCCTTCAAGGAATTCGCTGTCATAAGCTTTTGTGATGACTGCTTTACGTAACATTTGACGTACGATAACTTCGATGTGCTTGTCGTTAATTTTTACCCCTTGTAAGCGGTAAACTTCTTGCACTTCGTTTACGATATATTCAGTTACAGCACGAACACCGCGTAAACGTAAGATATCATGTGGAGTCTCTGCACCATCAGAAATCACATCACCACGTTCTACCATCTCGCCTTCAAATACGTTTAGTTGACGCCATTTTGGAATCATTTCTTCGTAGATTTCACCTTCAGTTGGGGTGATTAGCAAGCGACGTTTACCTTTGGTTTCTTTACCGAAGGACACGATACCTGAAATTTCTGCCAAGATAGCAGGCTCTTTCGGTTTACGAGCTTCGAATAGATCAGCAACGCGTGGAAGACCACCGGTAATATCTTTAGTACCTACAGATTCTTGTGGAATACGTGCAAGTGGTTCACCCACTTTCACTTCCGCACCGTCATCTAAACTTACAATTGCTTTACCTGGTAAGAAGTATTGTGCAATAACGTCTGTTTCAGGTAAGAAGATATCGTTACCTTTTGCATCAACTAATTTGATGGTTGGACGTAAATCTTTACCTGCTGTTGCACGCTCACCCACGTCTTGTACGACGATAGAAGAAAGACCAGTTAATTCATCCGTTTGACGAGTTACGGTTAAACCATCCACGATATCAACAAATTTCACAAAACCTGATACCTCAGAGACAACTGGCATGGTATGTGGATCCCAGTTTGCCACTGTTTCACCTGCTGATACTTCTTGACCGTCAGCTTTATTCAATACAGTACCGTAAGGCACTTTATAGTGCTCTTTCGTACGACCGAATGCATCGGTTACGGTTAATTCAGTATTACGAGAAGTTAAAACTAATTTACCTTCGTCATTCACAACAAATTTCGCGTTAGCAAGATGTAAAGTACCGTTGTTTTTGATTTGTACGCTAGATTCTTTCGCGGCTGCAGAAGCTGCACCACCGATGTGGAACGTACGCATGGTTAACTGTGTACCTGGCTCACCGATAGATTGAGCAGCGATAACACCTACTGCTTCACCTTGGTTGATGAGGTGACCACGCGCTAAGTCACGACCGTAACATTTCGCACATACACCAAAGTCAGTATCACAAGTTACAACAGAACGTACTTTTACGCTGTCCACTGAGTTTGCATCTAACACATCACAAAGTTTTTCATCTAATAAAGTGTTACGTGCAATTAAGATTTCTTCTGTACCTGGTTTATACACATCTTCAGCTACAACACGACCTAACACTAATTCACGAAGTGGAACTTTCTCATCGCCACCTTCGATTAATGGAGTCATGACTAAGCCTTCGTGTGTACCACAGTCATCTTCAACGATCACTAAGTCTTGTGCCACGTCAACTAAACGACGAGTTAAGTAACCAGAGTTTGCTGTTTTTAATGCGGTATCCGCCAAACCTTTGCGCGCACCGTGGGTTGAAATAAAGTACTGAAGTACGTTCAAACCTTCACGGAAGTTCGCTGTAATTGGGGTTTCGATGATCGAACCATCTGGACGCGCCATCAAACCACGCATACCTGCTAACTGACGAATCTGAGCTGCAGAACCACGCGCACCAGAGTCAGCCATCATAAAGATACTGTTGAAAGAGGCTTGTTTCTCAGGGTTACCTTCACGGTTGATTACTTCTTCCTGAGATAAGTTTTCCATCATCGCTTTCGCTACGCGCTCATTTGCCGCAGCCCAAATATCGATTACTTTGTTATAACGTTCGCCAGCTGTCACAAGACCAGATTGGAACTGTTCTTGAATTTCTGCCACTTCTTCTTCCGCTGCAGAAATAATTTCGTATTTTTTCTCTGGGATAACCATATCGTCGATACCCACAGAAGAACCTGAACGTGCAGCATAAGCAAAACCGGTATACATAATATGGTCAGCAAACATTACTGCTTCTTTCAAACCTAAACGACGATACGCTTCGTTGATAAGTTTAGAAATTGCTTTTTTACCTAATGTTTGGTTGAACAATGAATAAGGCATGCCTTTCGGCGCGATCATCCATAAGATTGCACGACCGATAGTGGTATCGGTTAATGTGGTTTTCTCTTCTAATTCGCCAGCTTCATTTTTCACATATTCAGTAATACGTACTTTAACGCGAGAATGTAACTCTGCTTCACCTGTGCGATACGCTTTTTCAGCTTCGCGCGGATCTTGCAGTAACATCCCTTCGCCTTTACCGTTTACTTTTTCACGGGTCATATAATAAAGACCCAACACCACGTCTTGCGATGGAACGATAATTGGATCACCGTTTGCTGGTGAAAGTACGTTGTTGGTTGACATCATTAACGCACGCGCTTCTAACTGCGCTTCAAGTGTTAATGGTACGTGAACCGCCATTTGGTCACCATCGAAGTCCGCGTTGAACGCCGCACAAACAAGTGGGTGTAACTGGATTGCTTTACCTTCGATTAGAAGTGGTTCAAACGCTTGGATACCTAAACGGTGAAGTGTTGGCGCACGGTTCAATAGAATTGGGTGCTCACGAATAACTTCTGCCAAGATATCCCAAACGATCGCGTCTTCACGCTCAACCATTTTCTTAGCCGCTTTAATTGTGGTTGCATAACCACGGCTTTCTAATTTTGCATAGATAAACGGACGGAATAATTCCAATGCCATTTTCTTCGGTAAACCACATTGGTGTAAGTGCAAGTATGGACCTACAGTGATTACAGAACGGCCTGAATAGTCAACACGTTTACCTAATAAGTTTTGACGGAAACGACCTTGTTTACCTTTGATCATATCCGCAAGTGATTTTAATGGACGACGGTTAGAACCCGTAATCGCACGACCACGACGACCATTATCTAATAACGCATCAACAGATTCTTGTAACATACGTTTTTCGTTGCGCACGATAATATCTGGTGCGATTAAATCTAATAAACGTTTTAAACGGTTGTTACGGTTGATCACGCGACGATATAAATCGTTCAAGTCAGACGTTGCAAAACGACCACCATCTAATGGTACTAATGGACGTAAATCTGGTGGAAGTACTGGTAATACAGTCATCACCATCCACTCTGGTTTATTACCAGACTGTTGGAAAGCTTCTAATAATTTTAAGCGTTTAGTGATTTTCTTACGTTTTGTTTCAGAGTTAGTTTCTTGTAACTCTTCACGTAATTTTTCACATTCCACTTCAAGATCAATACCTTTAAGTAAATCTTGAATTGCTTCAGCACCCATTTTCGCTTCGAATTCATCTTGCCAACGGTCTTCTGCATCAAGGAATTGTTCTTCAGTTAATAACTGTCCACGCTCCAAATCGGTCATACCCGGTTCGGTCACGATGTACATTTCAAAGTAAAGCACACGTTCAATATCACGTAATGGCATATCAAGTAATAAACCAATACGGGACGGAAGTGATTTTAAGAACCAAATGTGTGCAACTGGACAAGCCAATTCGATATGGCCCATACGTTCACGACGCACTTTAGTTTGTGTAACTTCAACACCACATTTTTCACAAATCACACCACGGTGTTTTAAGCGTTTATATTTACCGCATAAACATTCGTAATCTTTTACTGGCCCGAAAATACGTGCACAGAAAAGACCATCACGCTCAGGTTTGAACGTACGATAGTTGATTGTTTCAGGTTTTTTAACTTCACCAAATGACCAAGAACGGATCATGTCTGGAGAAGCTAACCCAATTTTAATCACATCAAAATCTTCACTCGTTTTTGATTGTGCTTTTAAAAACTTAACTAAGTCTTTCACAAATAGTCTCCTGTCGGAGTTAAGGGTTTCAAAGTGCGGTCAAAAATATTTTGTTTTTTAACCGCACTTCGGCGATTTCTTCCTTTTGCTTCCCCTGCGAACAGAGGAAGACAGGTTTGTCGATTACTCTTCGTCTAACTCGATATTCAAACCAAGTGAACGGATTTCTTTCATAATTACGTTGAAAGATTCCGGTGTACCCGGATCCATTTGCTGGTTACCGCCAACGATGTTTTTATACATCTTCGTACGGCCGTTCACGTCATCGGATTTCACGGTTAACATTTCTTGTAAGGTGTAAGCCGCACCGTATGCTTCAAGTGCCCATACCTCCATCTCACCGAAACGTTGACCACCGAATTGTGCTTTACCACCAAGTGGTTGTTGAGTAACAAGACTATAAGAACCAGTTGAACGAGCATGCATTTTGTCATCAACTAAGTGGTTCAATTTGAGCATGTACATATAACCTACGGTTACTGGACGCTCGAATTTCTCACCCGTACGGCCATCGTATAACGTAATCTGACCTGAAGTTGGTAAGCCACCGAGTTTCAACATTTCTTTGATTTCTTGCTCAGCAGCACCATCAAACACAGGTGTTGCTACCGGTAAACCTTTACGTAGGTTTTCCGCTAAACGCATGATTTCGTCATCGCTAAAGGTGCTTAAATCAACTTTTTGTGCGCCATGACCTAAATCGTATGCTTTTTGCATATAGCCACGAAGTTTCTCAACATCTTGTTTTTGTTTGATCATCGCATTGATTTGATCACCGATACCTTTCGCCGCTAAGCCTAAGTGGGTTTCTAAGATCTGACCGATGTTCATACGAGACGGTACGCCCAGTGGGTTCAATACGATTTCAACCGGTTGACCGTTTTCATCGTATGGCATATCTTCCACAGGGTTGATTTTTGAGATAACACCTTTGTTACCGTGACGACCCGCCATTTTATCACCCGGTTGGATGTGACGTTTCACCGCAAGGTAAACTTTAACCACTTTTAACACGCCTGGTGCAAGGTCATCGCCTTTAATGATTTTCTTACGTTGTACTTCAAGTTTGTGTTCAAACTCTTTACGTAATTCTTCATATTGCTCAGCAAGCTGTTCTAATTGGTTTTGTTTTTCTTCATCTGAAATGGTTTGTTCTAACCATTTAGTGCGATCCATTTTATCTAATTGAGCCGCATCAATACCGCCAGCAATAAGTACATTACGTACACGAGCAAACAAGCCAGCTTCTAAGATTTCTAATTCATCAGAAAGGTCTTTCTTAGCTTGTTTTAACTGCATTTCTTCAATTTCTAATGCACGTTTGTCTTTTTCTACGCCATCACGGGTGAAGACTTGAACGTCAATTACAGTACCGCTTACGCTGTTTGGTACACGTAATGAAGAGTCTTTCACATCAGATGCTTTTTCACCGAAGATTGCACGTAACAATTTTTCTTCTGGTGTTAATTGCGTTTCGCCTTTAGGGGTGACTTTACCGACTAAGATGTCTCCACCTTTCACTTCCGCACCTACATAAACGATACCTGATTCATCCAATTTACTTAATGCCGATTCACCTACGTTTGGAATATCCGCAGTAATTTCTTCAGAACCTAATTTAGTGTCACGCGCCACACAAGATAATTCTTGAATGTGGATTGTCGTAAAGCGGTCTTGTTGTACTACACGCTCAGAAACTAACATTGAGTCTTCGAAGTTATAACCGTTCCAAGGCATGAACGCCACACGGATATTTTGACCTAATGCTAATTCACCTAAGTCTGTTGAAGGACCATCTGCTAATACTTCACCACGGTTAATTGGATCGCCTAAATTCACACAAGGAATTTGGTTGATACAGGTATTTTGGTTAGAACGGGTGTATTTAATTAAGTTATAAATATCAATACCCGCTTCGCCAGCTACAGTTTCATCTTCATTTACTTTGATAACGATACGAGACGCATCAACGTATTGAACAGTACCACCACGTTTCGCGACAACCGCCACACCTGAGTCAAGTGCGATTGGTTTTTCCATACCTGTACCCACTAACGGCTTATCAGCACGTAAAGTAGGAACCGCTTGACGTTGCATGTTCGCACCCATTAAGGCACGGTTAGCATCGTCATGCTCTAAGAATGGAATTAACGCTGCAGCCACAGATACCACTTGTTGAGTTGAAACGTCCATATAGTGAATTTCTTCTGGTTTATAAAGACCAGATTCACCACGTTCACCACGTGCAGTAACGAATGCATCTGTAAAGCGATTATTCTCATCAAGGTTTGAGTTCGCCTGTGCAATGATGTAGTTTGCTTCATCAATTGCAGATAAGTATTCGATTTCTTCGGTTACTTGACCATTCACTACTTTACGATATGGGGTTTCTAAGAAACCGTAATCGTTCGTACGAGCAAACGCAGAAAGTGAGTTGATCAAACCGATGTTTGGACCTTCAGGTGTTTCGATTGGACATAAACGACCATAGTGGGTGTTATGTACGTCACGTACCTCAAAGCCTGCGCGTTCACGCGTTAAACCGCCTGGACCTAATGCAGAAATACGACGTTTGTGTGTCACTTCTGATAATGGGTTGTTTTGGTCCATGAATTGCGAAAGTTGTGAAGAACCAAAGAATTCTTTTACTGCCGCAGAAATTGGTTTTGGATTAATTAAGTCTTGTGGCGTGATCGCATCTAAATCGCCTAAAGATAAACGCTCTTTAACCGCTCTTTCTACACGAACTAAACCAATACGGAATTGGTTTTCTGCCATTTCACCCACAGAACGAATACGACGGTTACCCAAGTGGTCGATATCATCCACTTCACCACGACCATTACGGATATCGATGAGTTTTTTCATCACACGAATGATATCGTCGTTACTTAAAATACCCGTACCCTCGCCTTCAGGAATACCTAATGAACGATTAAACTTCATACGACCTACTGCAGATAAATCATAACGTTCTGCAGAGAAGAATAAGTTATTGAATAACGCTTCAGAAGATTCTGGTGTAGGTGGTTCACCTGGGCGCATCATACGATAGATTTCATATAATGCACTTACACGATCGTAAGTTGGATCAACACGTAATGTTTCAGAGATATATGGACCGTAATCTAAGTCATTAGTGAATAATGTTTCGATCACTTTATAGCCTGCTTGCGATAATTTCGCTAACACTTCTAAAGAAATCTCGCCATTTGCTGGGCAAATGATTTCACCTGATTCAAGATCTACATAATCTTTCGCTGCAACTTTACCTGCGATATATTCAGTTGGCACTTCAACTTGTGTCACATTATCTTTTTCTAATGCTTTGATGTGACGAGCTGTAATACGACGACCGCGTTCTACATAGACTTTGCCATTTGCTTCAATATCAAATGTCGCCGTTTCACCACGTAGACGTTCTGGCACTAATGTCATGAGTAATTTATTGCCAGCGATTTCGAAAGTTACTTTATCGAAGAATAAGTTTAAGATTTCTTCAACGGTGTAACCTAACGCACGTAAAATAATGGTTGCCGGTAATTTACGGCGGCGGTCAATACGCGCATATAAGTTATCTTTTGGATCAAATTCGAAATCTAACCAAGAACCACGGTAAGGGATAATGCGTGCGTTATAAAGCACTTTACCTGAAGAGTGTGTTTTACCTTTGTCAGAATCAAAGAATACGCCCGGGCTACGGTGTAATTGTGAAACGATAACACGCTCAGTACCATTGATAACAAAAGTACCGTTGTCAGTCATTAATGGGATTTCACCCATATATACTTCGCTTTCTTTAATGTCTTTGACTGCGCGCGATGAAGATTCTTTATCGTAGCTAACCAAACGTAATTTTACGCGTAAACCTGCTGCATAAGTTGAACCACGAATTTGGCATTCACGCACATCAAATTCTGGCTCTTCTAAACGGTAATCAACATATTGTAATTCTGTATAACCGTTATTGCTTACGATTGGGAAAACAGAACGGAATGCAGCTTCTAAGCCTTGTTGACCTTCAGGATCTTTTTGAATGAATTTATCAAAAGAATCTAATTGGATGGTTAATAAATAAGGTACATTTAAAACTTGCGGACGTTTGCCGAAGTCTTTACGAATTCGTTTTTTCTCAGTATAGGAGTAACCCATTATTGGTTTTCCTCTGTAAATTTTAGTGAGACCGAGTTGATATAAAAAAGTGCGGTCAAATTGATTGACGCTTTTATTTATATCGTAGATTGACGCCGTTTCGGATACCGCACTCTGAACCTTACTTCTGTAGTGGGCTACTTAAATTAAAACGTCTGATTAATTTAAGTGGAAACAGATACCATTAAACGGAAAATGCCTATCTGTTTTTTGTGCTGTTTTTGATAGCACAAAATGGCTGATGGTAAACCACCAGCCATTAAGCCTGAGAAACAGGACATAAGTAAATCAAAAATTATTTGATTTCTACTTTTGCACCAGCTTCTTCTAATTCTTTCTTAAGTGCTTCAGCTTCTTCTTTAGAAATGCCTTCTTTTAAGTTAGCTGGAGCAGATTCAACTAAGTCTTTAGCTTCTTTTAAGCCTAAACCAGTTGCACCACGTACTGCTTTGATAACTGCTACTTTGTTAGCACCAGCTTCAGCAAGAACTACGTCGAATTCAGTTTTTTCTTCTGCCGCTGCTGCTGCGCCGCCAGCTGCTGGAGCTGCTGCTACTGCTGCTGCAGAAACGCCGAATTTTTCTTCCATCGCTGCGATTAATTCAACGATTTCAGTTACAGATTTAGAAGCAATCGCTTCAATGATTTGTTCGTTAGTTAATGACATAACAATCAATTCCTAAAATTAATAAAGTTAAATGAAGTAAGAAACGCTTAATGATTAAGCTGCTTCTTGTAATTTGTCGCGTAATGCCGCAAAAGTGCGAACAAGTTTGCCTGCCGCAGCTTCTTTCATTGTGCCCATTAAACGTGCAATTGCTTCTTCGTAAGTTGGTAATGTTGCTAAGAATTCAACATCTTGGATCTTACCTTCAAAGGCTGCACCTTTAATTTCAAACTTATCGTTTGCTTTAGCAAAATCTTTGAACAAACGTGCTGCTGCACCTGGGTGTTCATTAGAGAATGCGATAAGTGTTGGACCTACAAACGTATCTTGTAAGCATTCGAAATCAGTGCCTTCAACCGCACGACGTAATAAAGTATTACGAACAACGCGCATTGTTACACCAGCTTCACGAGCTGCTTTACGTAATTCAGTCATTTTATCAACAGTTACACCGCGAGAATCCGCGATTACTGCTGAAAGTGCACCTTTGGCTGCTTCATTTACTTCAGCAACAATTGCTTGTTTGTCTTGAAGATTTAATGCCATTGGCTTTTAGCTCCTGAATACACTCCGATTTCTCGGAATTAATTTACCTCATCGAAAGAGTTATCTTTCAGACTAGGACGACTTCGGTGCCCAGAAGCAAGAAATATTCTTATTCTGTTCACCATCTACGTAGGATTATTAAGACGATTATTGCTAACCATTCCCTACGGTCTTGGACGGGGCTTGAATAGGTCAAGCACCAACCAGAAATTTTACGCTAAGCGTAATTTAGGAGCGAGATTATAGTGATTAATCTCGCTCTTGTAAAGTCTATTGTAGAAAAAATCTTCAGATTTTAACCGCACTTTGCGATTATTTTCTTACAGCAATTGCTTCGATTTCCACACCTACATCTTTTGGTAATCGAGCTACTTCTACACAAGAACGCGCAGGGAAATTCGGATGATTATTTTCTTTGAAGAATTTCTCGTACTCTGCATTTACTGCTGCAAAATCATTCAGATCTTTCACAAACACAGTAGTTTTCACAATATCACCCACGGTCAAACCCGCTTGTTCAATAATCGCTTTCACATTCTCTAAAGATTGACGCGCTTGAGCCACAATATCTTTCGGCACTTCACCATTCGCCGGATTAACGGGAATTTGTCCCGATGTTAAAACTAAATTACCTAAATCTACCGCTTGAACATAAGGGCCGATTGCGGCAGGGGCTTTTTCTGTATGAATGATTTTAGTCATGATATTCTCCTTTAATCTTGACGTATAAACACGCTTACTATCCTAACATATAAGCGTCTTAATCACTTATATGAGTATTCTTAATCAATCTCTTTTAATACATCATCAGAGAGTTCTTTCTGTGAACCTTCTTTCACTTTACCATCATTTACTTTAAATTCTAAATTCTGATAATAAGCTTCGCGGAAGGTGACATAAGGATCTTGTGCTTGATTTAGCAACTCGGTTTGGTACAATGTTTTCGAGCGTTTATCTACCGCTTGCACACCGTATTTCACAAGTGACCACGGACCACCTACCCAATTCCAGAACGGATAGGTATAAGCTGCATCAACTACTGCTCCCGTTAATTGACGAGGTGTTGTCGCATTATAGATAGGCAATACAATATAGGCTCCCGCATCTACACCGTAGGTGCCCAATGTTTCCCCAAAGCTACGTTGATCATAAACCTGTAATTCTTTACTTGCACTTGCAAAGTCAAATAAGCCACCAATACCAAAGGTTGAGTTAATCCAGAAACGGTTGAAGTGAACAAAGGCTTTTTTCGGCTCACCTTCTAATAAACGGTTTACAAAGCTCACTGGCTCATCCAAGTTGTTTGCCACATTGGATAAACCTTTTGTGACCGGTGTCGGCACGTAATCACGCCAGCCTTTTGCTGCTGGTTCCAACACATAGCGATCCATGACTTTATAGTTAAAATCAAACATCGTGCGGTTAAAACTTTCTAATTTATCATTGCGTTCACCATCTGCTTTGGTTGCACAACCCGTTAATAAAACTGTTGTCATTAAGCCGACCGCAAGTAAAGGTGTTTTTTTCATTCCACTTTCCTATCACAAAAAATTGTCTTTATTCTAACCAACTTGAAAGATAACTACAAAAGAATTTATTTAAGCCTTGAGATTGCTCTTTCTATTAGCCATTATTGAAATCGTATTTTTTAGTTTTTAAAAATCACTTTTGTTCTCTGCATAAACAAAAATGCCACCCTTAGGTGGCATTCTTTGCAATAATCGTTAATTATTCAGTTGCATTTTTTAATGGAATTTCTGCATCTGGCTCGCGAGTAATACGGTTACGTAAATCACGACGAATAATCTCAATTGTCCAGAACCAGAAAATGTGCCCCACTAATTCAGAAATATGTTCATATAACGGCCATTCTGCCACAGGTGGTGTTAAACCTAATGCAGGGAAAGTAATGTAGTGAACACAAATATCTGCGATTAAACCCGCACCAATACCTTGCCAGAATTTAATTTTCGGGAAACGCTCTGCCACTAAACAGTAAGCGATAGCAAATACTAATGAGAAAGTAATGTGAGTCACGCCAATCCAGTCAAAACCATGATCTGCAAAAGTGAATGCGGCTTGAGTTGGATCAATACCTAAATAATCACGTAAGAATACGTGTGGTGGGTTTAAGAATGCACGTGAACAGACTTGAAGAATTTGATCTTGGCTTAAACCTGTAATGTCCACCTTACATGCTGCCGCGAAGAAATCGATTGGACTACGTGGTGGGAATGGATGTTCAGCACCCCATTTTACAAATGCAGAAATTAAACCTGCAATAATACCAACAAAAATCGCTACGCCATAACGACGACGATTAGCAGGAGTTTGTTCAAAAATACCTGACATATATTTGCTCCGAAAAAAGAAAAAAATGACCGCACTTTGTATCAAAAGTCACGGTTCCCATTTTGCTTTAGCAAAACTTGTCTTTGATTTTCAATGACTTTGACTTGTTAGTCAAGAACTAATTATTAAGAGTTAGAGCATTTTATGATGAGAATAAAAAATGCGGTTATTTCTAACCGCACTTTCATGTTTTTAAAATTAAAGTTTTGCTGAAAGCATTGCTTCTAATTTCTCTTGGTCAACTGCAAATTTGCGAATCCCCTCTGCTAATTTCTCAACAGCCATCGCGTCGCTGTTATGTTGCCAGTAGAATTCTGCTTCAGTTAATGGTTGAGGTTTCGCTTTTACTTCACCTTTGTAGTCTAGTTTACGTACAAGTGCGGTTGAATTTTCTTGTAATTCTTTGAGTAAAGCGGGAGCGATTGTTAAACGATCACAACCTGCCAATTCAATAATTTCACCGACATTACGGAAACTTGCGCCCATTACCACTGTTTTATAACCGTATTCTTTGTAGTAGTTATAAATTTTAGTTACAGAAATAACACCAGGGTCTTCTGCTGGAGCATATTCTTTTTTATCGGTATTTGCTTTGTACCAGTCTAAGATACGACCTACAAATGGTGAAATTAAATAAACACCCGCTTCAGCACACGCACGTGCTTGCGCTTCGGAGAATAATAAGGTTAAGTTACAGTTAATGCCTTCTTTTTCAAGAATTTCTGCTGCACGAATACCTTGCCATGTTGAAGCAATTTTGATCAAAATACGATCATTTGAAATGCCTGCCTCATTATAAAGTGCGATAAGTTTACGTGCTTTTTCAACGGTTGCTTGAGTATCGTAAGAGAGACGTGCATCCACTTCAGTTGAAATACGTCCAGGGACAATTTTTAAAATTTCTAAACCGATGTTTACCGCTAATTTATCTTCAGCATCAATTAATTGTTGAGCTTTATCCGCACTTTGTGCTTTGGCATAAGCAATCGCTTCATCAATTAATGGTGCATATTGTGGTAATGCTGAAGCACTTAAGATTAAAGATGGGTTTGTTGTTGCATCTTGCGGTTGGTATTTTTTAATGGCATCAATATCGCCAGTATCAGCCACAACGACGGTCATACTACGAAGTGAATCTAACTGAGTTGTCATTATATTCTCCTTGAATGGATTTGTTTGAATTCAACTGTCTTACGATAGCATAATTAGCTTTAAAAGGGTAATTCGTCCAAGAAAATATTTACGATAGGAAAAACCAATACATTCTAGATTTCCTCTCTCACATCATCACTTTTAGCAATTTTTTTAAAATTTATTAGATATAAATCACAAAACGTTATTTTTCTTTAAATAATTACCTTACAAATCTTTACAAAAATGACATTTTGAGCTAATAAGTGGAAGACTCTTTATAAAAATATCGCCTAATGACAAGGAGGCTCAAATGCAACACAAACTACTCTTCTCAGCAATCGCTCTTGCTCTTTCCTATTCTGCTCAAGCGGTTATAGTACCTGAGGGAACGCAATTAGATGAAAAACAGCATATCGTCATCAATAACGGGGCAGAACCACAAAGTTTTGACCCACAAAAAACCGAAGGTGTGCCAGAATCTGCCGTTGCTTATCAATTACTTGAAGGCTTAGTCACCTCAGACTCTGAAGGTAAACTTCAACCAGGTGTGGCTGAAAGCTGGGAAAATACACCTGACTTCAAAACTTGGACATTCCATTTACGTAAAGATGCTAAATGGTCAAATGGCGATCCTGTTACCGCGCACGATTTCGTATTTGCGTGGCGTCGTTTAGTGGATCCTGCAACTGCAGCACCTTATGCAAGTTACTTAAGTTACTTACAAGTAAAAAATGCGCAAGACATCATTGACGGTAAGAAAAAACCGGCTGAATTAGGTGTTGAAGCAAAAGATGATTACACCTTTGTGGTTCATGCAACCAATCCTGTGCCTTATGCAGTCAGTTTAACGACTCACCAATCCTTATTGCCATTACCACAAAAAGTGATCGAAAAATTGGGTGATGCATGGGTGAAAAAAGAAAACTACGTGGGTAATGGTGCCTATAAACTGGCTAACCACATTATTAATGAAAAAATCGAATTTGAACGTAACCCACTCTATTGGAACGATAAAGAGACTGTCATTAACAGTGCAACATTCCTTGCGATTGAGAACCCAAGCACCGATGTAGCGCGTTATCGTGCAGGTGATTTAGACATGACCAATTATGGTTTACCGCCAGAACAATTCGCTAAATTACAAAAAGAATTGCCAGGCGAAGTATACATTACTCGTACCCTAGCAACTTATTCTTATGAGTTAAACAATAAGAAAGCACCTTTTGATAACGTGAATATTCGCAAAGCCTTGAACTTATCCCTTGATCGTAATGTGATCACCGATAAAGTATTAGGCCAAGGTCAAACACCAACCTATGTGTTTACCCCAACTTACATCGAAGAAGGTCACCTCATTCAACAACCTGCTTATTCAAAAGAACCAATGGCACAGCGTAATGAAGAAGCCATTAAACTCTTAGAGGAAGCTGGTTACAGCAAAGCTAATCCGTTGAAATTCAGTATTCTTTACAATACCAATGAAAACCACAAAAAAGTGGCCATTGCTGCGGCATCTATGTGGAAAGCGAACACTAAAGGTTTGATTGATGTGAAATTAGAAAACCAAGAGTGGAAAACTTACATTGATAGCCGTCGTGCGGGTCGTTACGACGCGGCACGTGCAGGATGGAATGCGGATTACAACCAAGCCACAACATTCGGCAACTATTTCTTATCTAATTCGAGTAACAATACCGCGAAATATGCGAACCCTGAATACGATAAAGCCATTGCTGAATCTTATGTTGCAACGGATGCGGAAGGACGTGCAAAAGCCTACGCGAAAGCCGAAGAAATTCTTGCAAAAGATTTCGGTATCGTGCCAATCTTTAACTATGTGAATCCACGCTTAGTGAAACCTTACGTAAAAGGTTATTCAGGCAAAGATCCACAAGATCACATTTACTTACGCAACCTTTATATTATTAAACATTAATTCGTTGTTCATATTTAAGTGCGGTTAAAAATTATCGTGTTTTTTGACCGCACTTTTCGCCCATTTTGGTTGGAGTTGTTATGCTCAAGTTTATTTTTAAACGGCTGTTGGAAGCCTTGCCAACGCTGTTTATTTTGATTACTTTTTCTTTCTTTTTGATGCGTCTCGCCCCTGGCAGCCCGTTCACTTCTGAACGCGCTTATCCACCAGAAGTCATGGCTAATATCGAAGCGAAGTATCATTTAAATGAACCATTACATAAACAATATTTCCTTTATTTGGAAAACCTTTCCAAAGGCGATTTTGGCCCCTCTTTCAAATATAAAGATCAATCGGTCAATGATTTAATCGCATCAGCCTTCCCTGTTTCCTTAAAATTAGGGATGGTCGCTTTCGCCTTTGCAGTGGTATTAGGTGTCACAGCGGGTACGCTTGCCGCACTCAATCAAAATAGCCGTTGGGATTATATTTTGATGAGTTTCTCAATGCTTGGCGTAATCATGCCAAGTTTCGTCTTCGCACCAGTCTTAGTACTGATTTTTGCCATTTATTTGGGGTGGTTACCCGCTGGCGGTTGGAATGGCGGTTCAGCAATGTACATTATTTTACCCGTAGCCTCTTTAACTATTGCTTATGTTGCAGGGATTGCGCGTATCATGCGAGGCTCGATGATTGAAGTGCTGCACTCCAACTTTATTCGTACCGCCAAAGCTAAAGGACTTTCTACCTCGAGAATCATTTTAAAACATGCTTTGCGTCCTGCTCTTTTACCCGTGATAACCTATTTAGGCCCTGCTTTTGTGGGGATTATTACCGGCTCAATGGTCATCGAAAGCGTATTTGGTTTACCTGGCATGGGGTTATTATTTGTAAACGGCGCATTGAACCGCGATTATTCTTTAGTTTTGAGTCTCACTATTTTAGTGGGTACATTAACCATTTTATTTAATGCGATTGTGGATATTTTATACGCCATCATCGATCCAAAAATTCGTTATTAAGGATAAGTTATGACAGATTATCGTACTCAGCCGATTAATCAGAAAAATGCGGATTTTGTGGAACACGTGGCTGACCGTATTGAAGAAATGCAACTGGAAGGCCGCAGTCTCTGGCAAGATGCGAAACGCCGTTTTTTCCGCAACAAAGCGGCCGTTGCCAGTCTGATTATTTTAGCGTTTATTATTGTATTTATTACCGTAGCACCTTGGTTCTTCCCCTTTACCTATGAAGATACCGATTGGAATATGATGAGCTCTCCACCAACAATGGAAGGCTATCACTTCTTCGGTACGGATGCTTCTGGTCGAGACTTACTGGTGCGTACCGCTATCGGTGGACGGATTTCATTATTGGTCGGTATCGCGGGTGCTTTCATTTCCGTCACTATCGGCACAATTTATGGTGCGATTTCCGGCTATGTAGGTGGTAAAACGGATATGTTGATGATGCGCTTTTTGGAAATTCTTAGCTCATTTCCATTTATGTTCTTCGTCATTTTATTAGTGACCCTTTTTGGCCAAAACATTTTCTTAATTTTTATCGCAATTGGTGCCATTGCTTGGCTTGGTCTTGCACGTATCGTACGTGGTCAAACCCTTAGTTTGAAAAATAAAGAATTCGTCGAAGCCGCCATCGTTTGTGGCGTGTCACGTCGCCAAATCATTTTCAAACATATTATTCCAAATGTATTGGGCTTAGTAGCAGTATATGCCTCACTTGAAGTACCTGGACTTATTCTTTTCGAATCATTCTTAAGTTTCTTAGGCTTAGGAACACAAGAGCCGATGAGTAGCTGGGGTGCACTATTAAGTGATGGAGCAGCACAAATGGAAGTCTCGCCTTGGCTATTAATTTTCCCGGCATTTTTCCTTTGTCTCACACTGTTTTGTTTTAACTTTATCGGTGACGGGTTGCGTGATGCGCTCGATCCAAAAGATAGATAGGAGCGAATCATGAATCCTTTATTAGATGTAAAAAATCTCTACGTTCGCTTCAAAACACCCGATGGTACCGTCACTGCAGTGAATGATTTAAACTTCACGCTTAATGCGGGAAGCACGCTAGGCATCGTGGGTGAAAGTGGTTCAGGCAAATCACAAACTGCCTTTGCTTTAATGGGCTTATTGGCGGCCAATGGTACAGTGGAAGGTTCCGCCATCTTTGAAGGTAAAGAATTGGTTAATTTACCGAAGGCTGAATTGAATAAAATCCGTGCCGAGCAAATTTCCATGATTTTCCAAGATCCGATGACGTCTCTCAACCCTTACATGAAAATCGGTGAACAGCTCATGGAAGTCCTGCAGTTGCACAAAGGCTATGATAAACAAACCGCCTTTGCTGAATCCGTGAAAATGCTGGATGCGGTAAAAATGCCAGAAGCTAAAAAACGCATGGGCATGTATCCACACGAGTTTTCAGGTGGTATGCGTCAACGGGTGATGATTGCGATGGCTTTATTATGCCGTCCAAAACTACTTATTGCCGATGAACCAACAACCGCTTTGGATGTGACTGTTCAAGCGCAAATCATGACTTTGTTAAATGAGTTAAAACGTGAGTTTAATACCGCGATTATTATGATTACCCATGATCTTGGTGTCGTGGCGGGTATTTGCGATCAAGTGATGGTGATGTATGCCGGACGAACCATGGAATACGGCACAGCAGAGCAAATTTTCTATCATCCAACTCATCCTTATTCTATTGGCTTAATGGATGCGATTCCTCGCTTAGATGGCAATGAAGAACACTTGGTCACCATTCCAGGCAATCCGCCGAATTTATTGCATTTGCCAAAAGGTTGTCCATTCTCGCCCCGTTGCCAATTTGCAACAGAACAATGCCAAACTGCGCCAAAACTGACCGCATTTAATGAAGGTCAATTACGCAATTGTTGGTTACCCGTGGAGAAATTTATCCTATGACAGTTTCAAATAACAAAGAATTACTCCTTGAAGTCAATCACTTAGGCGTCAGTTTTAAAATTAAAAATGATAAATCCCTTTTCTTCGCCAAACCTCAAACCTTAAAAGCAGTAAAGGATGTTTCCTTTAAGCTTTATGAAGGTGAAACCCTCGGTGTAGTAGGTGAATCGGGCTGTGGTAAATCCACGCTTGCACGTGCCATCATCGGCTTAGTCGAAGCGAGTGAAGGGGAGATCTTGTGGCTTGGTAAAAATTTACGAAAACAATCAGCTAAACAATGGAAAGATACTCGTAAAGATATTCAAATGATTTTCCAAGATCCACTCGCTTCTCTCAACCCGCGAATGAACATTGGCGAAATCATTGCCGAACCATTAAAGATCTACCAACCGCACTTAAGTGCCGCTGAAGTGAAAGAAAAAGTACAAGCGATGATGTTAAAAGTCGGGCTTTTACCAAACTTGATTAACCGCTATCCTCATGAGTTTTCTGGTGGTCAATGTCAGCGTATCGGTATCGCTCGTGCGTTAATCATTGAGCCGAAAATGATCATTTGTGATGAACCTGTTTCTGCGTTAGACGTGTCCATTCAGGCTCAAGTGGTAAATTTATTGAAATCCCTGCAAAAAGAAATGGGGCTTTCCTTAATTTTCATCGCCCATGATTTAGCGGTGGTAAAACATATTTCTGACCGCGTATTGGTGATGTATTTAGGTAATGCCATGGAATTAGGCAGCGATGAGGAAGTATATAACAATACCAAACATCCTTATACCAAAGCCTTAATGTCTGCAGTTCCAATTCCCGATCCAAAATTGGAACGCAATAAGTCTATCGAATTACTTGAAGGCGAGCTACCTTCGCCAATTAATCCACCGTCTGGTTGTGTGTTCCGTACTCGCTGCCTAAAAGCCGATGAAAATTGTGCGAAACAAAAACCACCTTTCACCAGCCAAAACAACAGCCATTTTGTGGCATGTTTGAAAGTCTTATAAAACCAAAAGTGCGGTTAAAATTCACCGCACTTTTTACTTTTACAATTCTAACTTTTCTTCGATTACTCTAGCTAAATCTCCAACATCGCATAACGTTTACGATACATAGAACGCTTCTTACTCGGCACATCGTCAAGATTTCTGTCTATCTCTAAAGGCAATTCCCAATAGTCTTTCAACTGTCCACCTGATTCAGAAAAAATCGCATCATAATCTACAACATAATGTGAACTTTGAATAAAACGCGATTTATTTTGATATTTTTGAGGAATGCCTAATAACGTTTTGAAACCTAATGCTTTCGTCAATGCTTTCATCGCTTCTACCATCAAATAAGCAGGGCGTAAACCATGGCACGTTTTTGTGAGTTGCTTCACCATCTCTTTGGAACCATCAAAATTGGGCCCCTGCACAACAGAAATAAGCAATGCCTCGCCAAGTTTAGCAAAAGTAAGCAAATACACTAATTCATTACGTGGTTTATGCCATAACTCCAGAACCCAATAACCTTCCATCGGTTGGTGCGTGCTCATCGACAATGTCATCTCAAAATCAGGAATCACTTCACCAAAACTTAATGGCGTTTTATAAATAGGTGCTGAAAGTGCGGTCAATTTTTTAGGTAAAAAAAGTAGATTGTCGCAAATAGCTTGGAAACGCTGTTTGCCATTAAAACGTTTATCTAAAAAACGATAAACTAATGGATAGCTGTAATCTGCATGTTCATTTAATAATTTCACAAGAAAAGGATGCTGATTAATAAATTGCTCAAATTGAGCAATTAATCCACGGTGTAAAAAAGCACGAAGACGATAGCGTAGGCGCTTAAGCACATAAGAACGCCCAGGTCTATCGGGATAAACGGCTTCCGCTTTTGGCCAGCAATATTGATTCTCTCGAGATTTCATAGTTATTAATATAATTAAAGAGGCTTTAAATCACACAAAGCGCGCATTCTCTCATAATTTCAGCAATTTTTCTATTTGTGATATGCTAGGATCAATTGATGAAAGGAACCATTATGTCTGAAATTAAACTGAATTATCATAAAACTCATTTTCTTACGAGCGCTCCAAATATTCGTTCCATCCCAGAAGATACTGGAATTGAAATTGCTTTTGCGGGACGCTCAAATGCAGGAAAATCAACCGCACTTAATGCATTAACCAATCAAAAAAGCTTAGCTCGAACCTCTAAAACACCTGGTCGTACACAGCTTATCAACCTTTTTGAAGTAGAGCCGAATTGTAAACTGGTGGACTTACCTGGCTATGGTTATGCTGCTGTTCCTGAGAAAATGAAAATTGAATGGCAAAAATCCCTTGGGGAATATTTGCAAAAACGCGAATGTTTAGGCGGACTTGTTGTTTTAATGGATATTCGCCACCCTTTAAAAGATCTCGACCAACAAATGATTGAATGGGCTGTTTCTGCTGACTTACCAGTTATGTTACTTTTAACTAAAGCGGATAAACTCAGTCAAAGTGCGCGTAGCAAACAGGTCAAAATGGTACGCGAAGCGATTTTACCCTTCCAAGGTGATATTCAGGTTGAGGCCTTTTCTGCACAAAACAAAATTGGCATTGATAAATTGGCTGCCAAATTAGATGGTTGGTTTGCGCCACTTTTTTCGTAATTTTTTATCAAGAAAAAGTCATTTCTGCGATCTCGATCGCAAAAAAAGCACAGGATGCATGATTTCATTCTGTGCTTTTTTTATAGTGCGAAAATCTGATTATTTTTGACCGCACTTTAAGGAATCTGAATGTCTCTTGCTATTGTTTACAGCCGTGCCTCAATGGGTGTACAAGCCCCTCTTGTTACCATTGAGGTACACTTAAGTAATGGAAAGCCTGGATTTACCTTAGTTGGTCTACCCGAAAAAACCGTAAAAGAAGCGCAAGATCGTGTCAGAAGTGCATTAATGAACGCCCAGTTCAAATATCCTGCTAAACGCATCACCGTCAATCTTGCACCGGCCGATTTACCCAAAGAAGGGGGACGATTTGATTTACCTATTGCAATCGGTATTTTAGCTGCATCAGATCAACTCGACGGTAGCCGTTTAAAACAGTTTGAATTCGTTGGCGAGCTCGCATTAACGGGTGAATTACGTGGCGTACATGGCGTGATTCCCGCCATTTTAGCGGCACAAAAAGCGAAACGCGCCCCCATTATCGCTTATCAAAATGCCAATGAAGCTTCACTTGTCTCAGAGCAAGAGACTTATTTCGCTAAAAACCTTTTGGAAGTCGTACAATTCTTAAATAATCAAGAAAAATTACCTTTGGCCTCATTACTCGCACAAGAAAGTGCGGTCGGATTTTCAACTAAAAATCACTTAGATTTGACCGATATTATTGGCCAGCAACACGCTAAACGAGCACTGACAATAGCTGCCGCAGGTCAGCACAACCTACTCTTTTTAGGACCACCTGGAACGGGTAAAACCATGTTGGCAAGTCGTCTCACTGCATTACTCCCCGAAATGACGGATTTAGAAGCCATTGAAACCGCTTCGGTTACGAGCTTGGTACAAAATGAATTAAATTTTCATAACTGGAAACAACGTCCGTTTCGAGCGCCACATCATAGTGCGTCACTACCTGCCTTAGTAGGAGGAGGAACCATTCCAAAACCAGGCGAAATATCGCTCGCACATAACGGCGTACTTTTTCTCGATGAATTACCTGAGTTTGAGCGTAAAGTGCTTGATGCACTTCGCCAGCCATTAGAAAGTGGAGAAATTATTATTTCGCGTGCCAATGCAAAAATCCAATTCCCCGCTCGCTTTCAACTCGTTGCCGCGATGAATCCAAGTCCAACCGGGCATTATACTGGAACACATAATCGTACCTCACCGCAACAAGTGATGCGTTATCTAAACCGACTTTCGGGGCCATTTTTAGATCGCTTTGATTTATCTATTGAAGTCCCTCTGCTGCCGCAAGGTAGCTTACAGAATACAGGGGATAGAGGTGAGACAAGCCAGCAAGTACGAGAAAAAGTGTTAAAAGTGAGGGAGATTCAACTTGCTCGAGCTGGTAAAATCAATGCGTATCTTTCAAGCAAAGAAATTGAACGAGACTGTAAATTACAAGATAAAGATGCACTCTTTCTTGAGAACGCTCTGAATAAGCTTGGACTTTCAGTAAGAGCCTATCATCGGATTTTAAAAGTCTCACGCACAATTGCTGATTTAAGTGGCGAAAAAGAGATACAACAATCTCATTTAGCAGAAGCACTAGGGTATAGAGCCATGGATCGGTTGTTACAGAAATTGTCTGCTACTTAAAAAATAAAAGGGCGAATAATTCGCCCTTTTTTATCTTCTATTCTTAATAATAAGAATGTTCACCACGTTGGTGTTCTGTTACGTCTCTTGCACCTTTTAATTCATTCGGGAAGAGCGAAACTAACTGTTTCTCTACCCCATCTTTTAAGGTGACATCAACCATTGAACAACCATTACAGCCACCACCAAATTGTAGAACAGCATAACCATCATCAGTAATTTCAATTAACGTGATTTTACCGCCATGGCTGGCTAATTGTGGGTTGATTTGTGTTTGGATCACATATTCTACGCGCTCAATTAAAGGCGCATCATCTGCAACTTTACGCATTTTTGCGTTAGGTGCTTTTAAAGTGAGTTGAGCACCAAGCTCTTCGGTTACGTAATCAATTTCTGCATCTTCTAAAAACGGTAAGCTGATTTCATCTACAAATGCAGAGAACGTACCATACTTCATTTCAGTATCAGTCGCTTCAACTGAATTTGGCGGACAATAAGACACGCCACATTCTGCGCCAGGTGTACCCGGATTCACGACAAAAATACGAATATTTGTACCTTCTTCTTGTGTATCTAAAAGTTTCCGAAAATGTGCTTGTGCAGCATCTGAAATAAAAATTTGTTCCATAAATAAAGTCCTAATACTTGATGCAATATATCAGGAATGATACTCCTATACGGCAATTTTTTCTACATTTATTCCTATTTTTATAGATATAGGCAAATCCTATCTTTAACAGAATTTAAGCTCTGGCTAAGCCCCACACTTGTATTTCTTTTACACCTAATTTTCGAAGTTGTTTGGCTATTTCTGCCAGCGTTGAACCAGTTGTAATCACATCATCCACTAAAGCAACGCGTTCATAAGGAAAAGGCTTTTTGGTATTCACTGCAAAAGCATTTTTAAGATTGTGTCGTCGATCTTTCGCGGTTAAACCTCGTTGAGTGTGGGTATGTTTAATCCGTTTCACCACATGATGACAGTTAGGCACATCACTCCAGCGACTTAACCAGTTCGCTAATAAATTAGCCTGGTTGTAGCCCCGTTGCCATTGTCTAAAATGATATAACGGTACAGGAATAATCGCCTGTGGCAGCGAGAGCCCATGTGTTCGTCTCGCCTCTCGCCCCGCAAGATAAAGCAAACGCGATAAACTTCGATCTAACCAAAACTGTTTTTGGAATTTAAAACGATGAATAAGTGAAGAAAGCGGTTCGAGATAATGCCCAATAATCACAATACGATCCCAAGCAGGTTCATTTCTCAAACAATGTCCACAGCCCATTGCATAATGTTGCAAGGGTGAACCACACCGCCCACAATAAGGGAAAGTTTTAATTTTCTTTTGGCATCGACTACACAATCCATTTCGACCCAAATGAATAGTTCGCTTGCAATGCACACAGCTAAACTGAAAAAAATGAGAAAACATGAGAGAAATTGACCGCACTTTATTTTTTCGCTTTTTCAACTTGCTTAAAATGCTTTTCTTTTTTAGCCATTTCCATTCCTTCACCTTGTTTCAAAATATGAGGGGTCACAAAAATCACGAGTTCTCGCTTTTGATGACGTTCACTTTCCTTACTAAATAAGCGTTTAATACCTGGAATATCGCCCAATAATGGGACTTTATCAACACCTTTCGTGATCGTATCGTGGAATACACCACCCAATACAATCGTTTCGCCATCTTTGGCAAACACTTGTGTATTAATTTCTTGTTTATCAATGGATACGACTTCATTTTGTCCGTAAGCCACGCGATTCCCCGGGGAATTTTGACTCACTAATAAATCCAATAAAATATTATTATCCTTAGAAATATGCGGCGTAACTTCCAATCCTAAGACAGCCTCGCGAAACTCTACTGATTGCGTATCATTTTTCCCATTCGTCACCACATAAGGAATTTCTGTCCCTTGTTTAATGCTTGCGCTTTTCTTATTAGTCGTGAGTAAGCGAGGGCTTGCAATAATTTCTACGTTATTTTCACGTTCAAGTGCGGTCAATTCTAAGTCTAATAATCGACCATTAATTTTAGCGACTTGAAGCGCTAATGAGCCAGCTGGCGTGACCGTTGTCGCAAAATTCACGTTTAAATTATTACTGATATTACTAAAGCCATTCGCATCTAGACTACCACTCACTCGATGGGCAGTTTCAGTGGGATTAAAAATGCCCCAACGCACACCTAATTCTTTTAGGCTTTCATCGGTAATCGTCACAATACGTGCTTCAATGACAATTTGTTCAATGGGTTTATCCAGCTCTGCAATTAATTTTTTGATATTTTTGACAGAACGAGCATCATCCTGAATCAGTAACACATTGCTTCGATCATCAAATGTAATTGTGCCGCTAGGTGAAAGCAAAGAACCGCTCCCTGTTGTTAAAGATTTCATCACATCAGAGGCCTTGGCAAAATGCAGTTTAACCGTTGTACTCACAAGTGGCGTTTCACTAGATAAACTTTCTCCGCTAATTGCCATAGGTTCTGTCATTTTCTCTGCATATTGTTCATGTTGAGAAGGCTTACCCAAATAATAAATATCATTTTCTTGATAAAAAGAGAGCCCTTTGATTTTTGCCACAGAACGCAATAAACGATCAAAATCTACGTTATCTAATTGCAATGAAAGCGTTCCTTCTAGCTCATCATCAATCATTAAATTGGCATTTTGCTCAAGAGCAAGTTGCTGGAGTGTCGCCACCATGGGAGCTTGTTTTAAGCGAAGTGAAAATACGCGATTCTCTGCCGCTGAGTAAGTTGTCCATAGGATCAAAAAACACATTAAAAACTGACCGCACTTTGTTTTTATTTTCTGCTTTATCATTTTAAAATCTCATTATGATTGAGGTCGTTTGTTCACATTGCCCTGCTTTATAACCTTGAAGCGTCACGCTGTTTTTACTCACTTTTTCGATTAAATAGCCTTCTTTTCCAATCCTCTGCCCGACTTGAACAGGCAGAATATACCCATCATCATTAAATAACACTTCTGCCTGTTTACCATATTGCACAACTCCCACAACATGTAGCTGAGCCAATGGGCGTTCCTCCGCCAGTCTCGGCTCCGAATACACGCAAGTCGACACCGACGGTAGGGTGAGCCCCTCTTTTGGATATTCGGTTTGTTCTCTCTGTTTTCGATCAAAAGGATCTTGCGAAAATGCTGATACAGAAAAAAACGCTATCAAGATTAAGAAAAGCTTTTTCATTATTTGTCCTTATTTAATTGGAAAATTAACTCACATGTAATAGAAGCATTTTCCTCTTCATCTAATTTCTCAATGTTTAATTGCGTTAAAGAAAGTGTAGGAATATCGTTTAAAAGCGCGGTTAAAAATTGCTGTAAATCGACAAAATAGCCTTGCAATGACAAATGCAACAAAGTATGTTGAGAAAAATCCCAACGTAAATCCAACGCTCGAAGTCGCCCATTTAACAACGCCTGTACATGCTGATTAATCGGCAACACAGAATTAGCTAATTCTGGAGAAAGTTGTCGGCTGTCTGACTTTTGCCTTAAGGTTTGTAAAATCTTTTCCTGTTTATCCCACTCTTGCTGCTGCAAACTCAATTCTGCGTCAAGTCGATGCCTTTCATTGCTATTTTCAACGTAACGAAAAACAGGTAAAAAGATGACCGCACTTAATGCACTCAACCAAAAGGCTGCATGAACCATTTGAGGTAATTGAAGCCATCTCCCAAACCAACTTTGTGCACTTTTTTGAACAAGCTCATTGACAAAGTTCCTCATTGCACAGACTCCGATAAATGAATATCAAATTGAAAAAATAACTGCTGTTGCACTGGCTGAAACTTAGTTAAGTTAACCTCTGTAAAATGGCGTTTGAGAAATTGATGTATCTCCTCAAACTCTTGTTGGCTTTCTGTCATGCCTGAAAGGGCAACTTGCTTAGCATTAAGCGTAAATTCATCTAACTCGCCTTGTTGTAATGGCAGCTCAGTTAATAAATTAAGCATTCGATACACATATTTAGTATCCATTTCTGTCAGCTCATTCATTTCTTTCAGACTACTTTGTAGTTGCTGAACCTGAATGCGTTTCTGATGGACTTGATGAGTGATTTGTGTCAGTTTTTCTTTTGCCTGATTTAGAGTTTGCCCTTGTTGTTCATTGAGTTGGTTCAATCCAACAACAATCAAAACTGAGCAAGCTAGCCAAATTAAACCTTGCCACATAAAATGACGAAAAGCCTTTTGATGTTGTTCTAAGCGCCAAGGTAATAAATTAAGGCTAAACATCACCACTCTCCCGATTAATTGGAGGCAAAAGTGCGGGTGGTTTTAAAGATAAATCCACTAGCTTTAAATCGGTTTGCCAAAGTGCATTACCTAAAGCAATGAAAGGAAGATCTGTTTCGATACGCTGCCAATCCTGAGGCTGTAATTCGATTGTGTGTAAATTCAACATATCGGGCGTTTGATACACATAAACCTGTTCTATCGTTTCGGGAAAGCGTTGGATAAATTGTTGATAAAGTTCGGATAAATCACCTTGAGATTGCAAAACTTGTCGTTGTTGTAAGCGTTCACAAACGGCGAGACATCCTTGTTGATCTTGATATAAAAATAAGGTGTTAACCGGCTCTTGACCTAAAATGGCATAAAATGCACGTAAAATACTGTGATTCAGTAAATCAAGTGCGGTCAATTTTAGCGGCAAATATTTTTCTAATTCTGCATTGGCGCTTTCTTGTCGAATCGCCGTGATATCCAAACGGAAACCTTGTTTTAATGGCATGGCAAGATAATCAAACCATAATTCATTCAACGGAATCGGTAATTCTTTTTGCAAAATGAAACGACATTGTTGTTCACACTCCTGAGCATTGAGTGTTTGCGGTAAAATAAGCGTTTTAGACCAAGTCAAATGGGGTGAAATGGAACCAATAAAACAACATTGGTTCGCTTTTTGCGGTAAATGAGGTAATAGCTGGGGAAAAAAGTCCTTTTGTTGTCCATTTAAGCAAATAGATTGAACTTTGTAGAATTCATCTAGCCAAACAAAATAGAGGTTATCTTGTTGTTTACTCACACCAATTTTTTGTTTTAGCTGCTTTCTAGGAACAATTCCCATATTCTTTCCTATTCTTTAAGGGATTAATCTTTTATACTTAGCAGCCAAAATCATAATTTTGATTTTTTGAATATTCATTAAACCAGAGAGAATTTTACGATGCGGATCGCAAAATTAATATTAAGTACCCTATTTACGATATGTATACTGGGGTTAGTCGCCGGTGGTGTACTATATTTTCACTTAAAATCCTCCTTACCATCGGTTGAGAGCCTAAAAACCGTTGAGTTGCAACAGCCGATGCAAATCTATACGGCTGATGGCAAATTAATCGGTGAAGTCGGTGAACAACGCCGTATTCCAGTGAAATTAGAAAATGTGCCTCAGCGTCTGCAAGATGCCTTCTTAGCGACGGAAGATAGCCGTTTTTATGAACATCACGGCTTAGACCCTGTTGGTATTGCTCGTGCTATTTTTGTTGCGGTCAACAATGGTGGTGCATCTCAAGGGGCAAGTACCATTACGCAACAGCTTGCGCGTAATTTCTTCTTAACCCCAGAAAAAACCATTATTCGTAAAGCTCGCGAAGCGGTATTGGCCATTGAAATTGAAAATGCCTTAAGTAAACAAGAAATTTTAGAACTCTATTTAAATAAAATTTTCTTAGGGTATCGTTCTTATGGCGTCGCAGCTGCCGCACAAACCTACTTTGGTAAAAACTTAGATGAATTAACGCTGTCTGAAATGGCCGTCATTGCTGGCTTGCCAAAAGCGCCTTCTACCATGAATCCACTCTATTCGCCAAAACGTGCGGAAGAACGTCGAAATGTGGTTTTAAGTCGAATGCTTGATGAGAATAAAATCACCAAAGCAGAATATGATGCAGCGATTAAAGAGCCAATTGTAGCAAGCTATCACGGTGCTAAATTTGAATTCCGTGCAGACTATGTGACAGAAATGGTTCGTCAAGAAATGGTAAAACGTTTTGGTGAAGAAGATGCTTATACCAAAGGTTATAAAGTCTTCACGACTGTACTCTCAAAAGATCAAGCAGAAGCACAAAAAGCCGTTCGTAATAACCTGATTGATTATGATATGCGTCATGGCTGGCGTGGCGGTGCACCACTTTGGAAAAAAGGTGAAGCCCCATGGGATAATGAACGTATTGTCGCTTTCTTGAAAAAATTACCTGATTCAGAACCATTCATTCCAGCAGCGGTAACCGCATTAGGTAAGAGTGGGGCAGAATTACTTTTAGCCAATAATGAAACGATGACGCTCTCTTCTAATGCAATGCGTTGGGCAGGTAGATCACCGGTTAAAGTGGGCGAGCAAATTTGGATTCGTAAACGTGATAACGGTGAATGGATTTTAGGTCAAATCCCAGCCGCTAACTCTGCATTAGTTTCATTAAACTCTGATAATGGTGCAATTGAGGCCATGGTGGGTGGTTTTAGCTACGAACAAAGTAAATTTAACCGAGCAACCCAATCTTTAGTGCAAGTCGGTTCTTCGATTAAACCATTTATCTATGCGGCTGCATTAGAAAAAGGTTTAACGCTTTCAAGCGTATTACAAGATAGTCCTATCTCTATTCAAAAACCAGGACAACCTTTGTGGCAACCTAAAAACTCACCTGATCGTTATGACGGTCCGATGCGTTTACGTGTAGGTTTAGGTCAATCTAAAAATATGATTGCAATCCGAGCACTACAAACCGCAGGTGTTGGCTTCACTGCTGACTTCTTACAACGTTTTGGATTCAAACGTGACCAATATTTTGCCAGTGAAGCGCTTGCATTAGGTGCTGCATCCTTCACGCCATTGGAAATGGCGCGTGCTTACGCAGTTTTTGATAATGGTGGTTTCTTAATTGATCCTTACCTTATCGAAAAAATTCAAGATAATACCGGTAAAGATTTATTTATTGCGAACCCGAAAATTGCTTGTATTACCTGTAATGACATTCCTGTGATTTATGGTGAAACCAAAGATAAAATTGATGGCTTTAAAGATGTCGCAGAAGTGGCTAACCCTGATAACCTAAAATCCGCTAAAGGTAATAGCAACACCGATACAGATGAAGGTGAGGGCGATCAGCAACCTGAGAATGTACCTGACTTGCCAGAGCTTCAAACATCAGCATTAAACGATGGTTCTGTTGATTTAATGGCTGATGCGAAAGACGGCGTGGCGAAACAAGAATATGCGCCTCGTGTGATTAGCGGCGAATTAGCCTTCTTAATTCGTAGTGCATTAAATACTGCGATTTATGGTGAACAAGGTCTCGGTTGGAAAGGTACCAGCTGGCGTATCGCGCAAAGTATTAAGCGTAGTGATATAGGTGGTAAAACCGGTACAACCAATAGCGCGAAAGTTGCTTGGTATGCGGGCTTTGGTGCTAACTTAGTGACCACGACCTATGTCGGTTTTGATGATAACAAGCGTGTATTAGGTAGAGGTGAAGCAGGTGCGAAAACCGCAATGCCAGCCTGGGTCGCTTATATGAAAGCGGCACTTTCTGATGTACCAGAACGTCAACTCACACTTCCACCAAATATCATGGAAAAAACCATTGATAGTAACTCTGGTTTACTTTCTGAAGGTGGTGGCCGTAAAGAATACTTTATCGTTGGTACCGAGCCTAAACGTACTTACATTGCGGAAATGCAAGAGCGCGGTTATTATGTTCCACCAGAGTTGCAACAACGTCTAAATGGTGGAACAGGTAAAACCAAAGACGCAATTCCTGCAACGCAACCAGAAGAATTATTCTAACCCTGATTTAAATACTAAAAGTGCGGTTAATTTTGACCGCACTTTTTTACGTCAAAAGGACAAATCATGTTAAGTTATCGTCACAGTTTCCATGCAGGCAATCATGCTGATGTATTAAAGCATATTGTATTAATGCTGATATTGGAAAATCTTTCGCTGAAAGAAAAAGGTTTTTACTATCTCGATACCCATTCTGGGGTCGGACGCTATCGTTTAAGTTCTAACGAATCAGAAAAAACCGGCGAATACAAAGAGGGAATTGGGAGACTTTGGGAAAGAACAGATTTACCCGAAGAAGTTGCTCGCTACGTGGATCTCATTAAAAAGCTCAATTATGGCGGTAAAGAATTACGTTATTATGCGGGCTCACCTATGATTGCCGCGCAATTATTACGTCCTCAAGATCGTGCATTACTGACAGAATTACATCCAAGTGATTTTCCATTATTACGCAATAATTTCAAAGAATTTAAAAATATCACCACAAAATCAGAAAATGGTTTCCAACAACTCAAAGCCACGCTTCCACCAAAAGAACGCCGAGGTTTAGTGCTTATTGATCCGCCTTATGAATTAAAAGAAGATTATGATTTGGTAGTGAAAGCTATAGAAGAAGGTTATAAACGCTTTGCTACGGGTACTTATGCGATTTGGTATCCAGTGGTTCTACGTCAACAAACAAAACGCATTTTTAAAGGATTAGAAGCAACAGGAATTCGTAAAATTTTGAAAATTGAATTGGCGGTTCGCCCTGATAGCGATCAACGTGGTATGACCGCAAGTGGAATGGTGGTGATTAACCCACCTTGGCAATTAGAACAGCAAATGAAATCTATTTTGCCTTATTTGACCCAAACGCTCGTCCCTGAAGGTACGGGAAGTTGGACAGTGGAATGGATTGTACCGGAATAATCCATTCCAAAATATTGGTCAAAATGACCGCACTTTTAAATTTTAATTTTATTGGAATACAACACTAAGCAAAGTGCAATAACCATAATTAAAATCGCGCCTGCGAATAAGATGGTATCAACCGAACTCTCATGATTCACAATAATCAGGCGCAACATAGCGGTAATCCCCGCGTAAATAAAATAGCGCAAAGGAAAGTGATAGCCACTTTTAAAATATTGCACGATAAGGCCAATAAAACCGAAATATAAGAAAAACATCACGGCTTGTTCGGCAACATCATAAGGCACTACGCTTGATGTATTAAACACCATAATTGCTAAGGTATAGGTAATTTTAGCTAAAGCAATAATCAATACTAAAGCCAACGCAATAAGTGAAAAACTTAATACCACTTTTAATACACTAGTCACTACTCTAGGCAGCTTTTCTAGTTCTTGAGATTCTTCCATAAAGTTCCTTTTTTGTTTTTTAAAATGACGAAAGATGCGTATTTTAAAGGAATGTGATTTAGTGGTAAATAGCCAAATTTAATCAAATAAAAAAGGCAGAGCTCTCTGCCTTTTCTTTTTTATATGAATGAAATGAATAATTACTCATCTAAGAAACTTCTTAAGGTTTCTGAACGACTTGGATGACGTAACTTACGCAATGCTTTCGCTTCAATCTGACGAATACGCTCACGGGTTACATCAAATTGTTTACCCACTTCTTCAAGTGTATGGTCAGTATTCATATCAATACCAAAACGCATACGTAATACTTTTGCTTCACGAGGTGTTAAACCTTCTAACACTTCATGAGTCGCCACTTTCAAGCTTTGTGCGGTTGCAGAATCTAATGGCAATTCAAGGGTTGAGTCCTCGATGAAGTCACCTAAATGTGAATCATCGTCATCACCGATTGGGGTTTCCATAGAAATAGGTTCTTTCGCAATTTTAAGCACTTTACGAATTTTATCTTCTGGCATACCCATGCGCTCAGCAAGTTCTTCTGGCGTCGCTTCACGTCCCATTTCTTGTAACATTTGACGAGAAATACGGTTTAATTTGTTAATCGTTTCAATCATATGAACAGGAATACGGATTGTACGCGCTTGGTCAGCAATGGAACGAGTAATGGCCTGACGAATCCACCAGGTTGCATAGGTTGAGAATTTATAACCACGACGGTATTCAAATTTATCTACCGCTTTCATCAAACCAATATTCCCTTCTTGAATTAAATCCAAGAATTGTAAACCTCGGTTGGTATATTTTTTCGCAATAGAAATCACCAAACGCAAGTTAGCTTCAACCATTTCTTTTTTCGCACGTCGAGCTTTTTGTTCACCACGAGATACCGCATCGCAAATCTCACGCATTTGTTGAATGGTGAGATTCGTATGCTGCTCAATATTCGCTAAGTTATCTAGAGATAAACGGATACGCTCTTCATATTTTGGTAAGCGTTTTGCCCAAGCTTTTGTTGATTTTAACGCTTTTGCTACCCATGCATCACTGCTACCATTCGCAACAATAAGCGCCTCAAATTCATCTTTTGGCATACCCGCGATATCAACTAATACTTTTTGTAGTTGACGCTCTTCTGAACGTACACGTTTCATCATATTCTTCATTGATAAAACAAGTACATCAAATTGTTTTGGCACTAAACGGAATTGTTTAAAAATATCTGCGAGTTGAGCAATTTGATCTTTTGCACGTTTACCACTGCGACCGTGTTTTGCAATAGTTGCTAATGTTTTAGTATGTTGCTCTCTTAATGCGGCAAATCTTTCACGCGCCACTTCAGGATCGATGCTATTATCTGAATCGCTGTCATCAGAACTTGAGCTGTTATCGCTTTCATCTTCCTCATCGCTCTCATCAACGTCCGCAGCAGATTCGGCACTTTCATCTTCATCAGCAAAATTTTCATCAATGTTTGCGGTTTCCTCTTCTGGAACATTTGGATCCACAAAGCCTGTGATTAAATCAGCTAAACGATAATTGCCCGCTTCAACTTGGTCATAATTATCTAATAATTCAGTTAACGCTTCTGGGTAAGCTGCAATCGCAGTTTGGACTTCATCGATCCCTTCTTCAATACGTTTTGCAATGCTGATTTCATCTTCACGGGTAAGGAGATCAACGGTACCCATTTCACGCATATACATACGCACAGGATCTGTTGTACGACCGATTTCAGATTCCACATTGGATAAAATCTGTGTTGCCTCTTCCACTGCATCTTCATCCGGAATCGTGTCATTCAACATCATTTCGTCACTTTCCGGCGCTTCATCAAGAACCGGAATACCCGCATCATGCTGTAAAGTCTGCAACAACTTATCGTAATACTCTGGATCGATCACATCTTCCGGAAGTAAGTCATTAATCTCCGCATAGGTTAAATAACCTTGCGTACGACCCAATTCCATAAGCTGTTCAATTTGTTCTGAATATTGCTCTGCGGTAGATTGTTGATTTTGTTCCATTTTTATTCCCGTTTTGCGTTATTTTTGGAAGATAAAAGCCCTTGTTTTGAACAGGAGATTTTACCATTGTTATGACGGATTAACTAACTGTTTTTTCTGCTCTTCTTTTCCCTTGAGCAAATTCACTAAAATTGCTCGCTCTTGATCAGTTAAGCCTTCCGCCCTTTCTTTTGCAATCAGCATTTCAATATCTCGTTCAATCGCCTGAATATTCAATCGACGATAGTTTTGAGAGAATGCATTAATGATTTCTAAGTCATCTAATAGATGATCCCAAGAAGCTAATATTTCAAGGGGTTTGCTGAATTCTGTATCACGAAAATATTCTAATATTTGCCCTGTTGTAATGCCTTCTCGTTCACGACAAAGTGCGGTCAATTTTTCGAGTAATTCGTAACCCGCCTCATGCTTTAAGGCTTGTAAACCCACATCCGAAATGCGATTCACTAACTGTGAATTCTGTAATAACAGCGAAATCACCACGCGCATTGGTGTTTTCTTAATGGTTTTTTGTGGCGTTTTGGGTTTGGGTTCCGCCTTGTCTATTTGATTTGGGATCAAGCTTTCAAGCTGTGATTGATCAAAGATCCCGAGCTTTTGCGCCAACATATTACGTAATGATAAACGCAGCATATCACCAGGAATTTGACGAATTAAAGGCGCTGCGAGTGCTACTAGCTTGCCTCGTCCTTCTTGCGTCGAGAAATCCACCTGCGGACTTAAATGTGCGAATAAGAATTCTGTGAGAGACTGGGCTTGCTCAATATATTCTTCAAACTTTTCTTTACCATATTGGCGAATATAAGTATCCGGATCTTCTCCATCAGGCAGGAAAATAAACTTAATTTGTCGTCCATCTTCCAGATAAGGTAAGGCGTTTTCAAGGGCTCGCCAAGCAGCATCTCGCCCCGCTCTATCACCATCATAGCAGCAAATGACTTGCTCTGTTGAACGGAACAATAATTGAATTTGTTCCGAGGTCGTTGATGTCCCAAGAGAAGCCACCGCATAATTGACACCAAATTGCGCTAATGCCACCACATCCATGTAGCCTTCAACCACCAGTAATTTTTCTGGCTCATCATTGATTTGTAAGGCTTCATACAAACCATAAAGTTCATTGCCTTTATGGTACGTAATAGTTTCGGGTGAGTTCAAATACTTAGGTTTTTCATCCGTTAAAACACGTCCACCAAAGGCGACCGTACGACCACGTTTATCCCGAATCGGAAACATAATGCGATTACGGAATTTATCGTACACATTGCCACGATCGTTACGAGAAAGCATACCTAAATCAAACAGTTTTTTCTGTTCTTCTCGATTTTTGCCGAATTGACGCAACACCGTATCCATCGCATTGGGCACATAACCGATTTGAAAACGATCGATAATTTCGGGCGATAAACCACGTTGCTGAAGATAGCTTTGAGCTGGAATATTTAGTGGAAGTTGCGCTTGATAAAACGACGCAATCTCTTGCATTAAATCGTATAAATTGCGTTTTGTCTGATAGCTCACATCCGGTTTATTACCGAATTGGTTTGGGCGTTTCTCATAAGGCACTTCAAGCCCTGCCGAAGCGGCTAGTTCTTCAATGGCTTCAACAAATTCTAACTTGTCGTAATCCATTAAAAATGAAATGGCATTGCCTTTCGCGCCACAGCCGAAACAATAATAGAATTGTTTTTTTTCACTTACCGTAAAGGAGGGTGTTTTTTCGTGATGAAACGGACAACAAGCTTGATAATCTCGTCCTGCTTTTTTGAGTTTCACACGCGCATTAATCACATCGACAATATTCGATTTTGTGAGCAGATCATCAATAAATTGGCGTGGAATTGAGCCCTTCATTGCCTTGCCTCCTTGAATACGATGCGAAAGTGCGGTTGATTTTGCGTGACTTTTTTTCGATGAATTTAAAGCAACAAAACCGTGATACCCAAAAGGTTTCACGGTTTGTCTTAACTCGAGTTAGAAAATACTACAAATTAGTATAAACGGGTATTGCGCGCGTTTTCGCGAGCATTACGTTTAGCGTGACGTTTAGCAAGCGTTGCTTTTTCACGTTTACGGATTGTAGTTGGTTTTTCATAGAATTCACGAGCGCGAACTTCTGCTAAAATACCAGCTTTTTCGCAAGAGCGTTTGAAACGACGTAAAGCTACGTCAAATGATTCGTTTTCACGTACTTTAATTACAGGCATAAGCCAATCACCTCAATGAGTTTAATTTAATTGCAATTTTAAATTTTTATTACTGCCGAATGAACGGCAAATTCAATAAAGGACGCAATTCTAATCGATCTTCCCTGCAAAAGCAAAGGAAAGATCGCCTATTTGCTGAAAATTTGGCGTTTGAACTGGTTTAAGCGGGCTAAACAAGGTAAAATCTTTGCCAATTTTTTTAATAAAATGAGAAGAAAATGCGTATTTTAGGGATCGAAACCTCCTGTGATGAAACAGGTGTCGCGATTTATGATGAAGACAAAGGCTTAATTGCCAATCAGCTCTACACGCAAATAGCCTTGCATGCGGATTATGGCGGTGTGGTGCCAGAACTGGCTTCTCGCGATCACATTCGCAAAACGGCACCATTAATTAAAGCCGCATTAGAAGAAGCCAATTTAACCGCTGATCAAATTGATGGTATCGCCTATACAAGTGGCCCTGGTTTAGTGGGAGCATTATTAGTGGGCGCAACAATCGCGCGTTCACTGGCTTATGCCTGGAATGTGCCCGCTATTGGTGTACACCACATGGAAGGCCATCTACTTGCGCCAATGCTTGATGAAAATCGACCGCACTTTCCATTTATTGCCCTCTTAGTTTCAGGTGGACATACACAGCTAGTGCGCGTTGATGGTGTGGGGAAATATGAGGTTATTGGTGAATCTATTGATGATGCGGCTGGTGAGGCTTTTGATAAAACTGCAAAATTATTAGGGTTAGATTATCCTGGCGGTGCAGCACTTTCACGTTTAGCCGAAAAAGGATCGCCGGATCGTTTTGTGTTTCCACGTCCAATGACAGATCGACCAGGCCTTGATTTTAGCTTTTCAGGTTTAAAAACCTCTGCAGCTAATACGATTAATCAGGCGATCAAGCAAGAAGGTGAATTAACCGAACAAACTAAAGCCGATATCGCTTTTGCCTTCCAAGACTCCGTCGTGGATACACTTGCAATTAAATGTAAACGTGCCTTAAAAGAAACCGGCTATAAGCGTTTAGTGATTGCTGGCGGGGTGAGTGCAAACAAAAAATTACGTGAAACCCTTGGCACAATGATGAAAAATCTTGGTGGTGAAGTCTTTTATCCGCAACCTCAATTTTGTACCGATAACGGTGCCATGATTGCCTATACGGGCTTTTTACGTTTAAAACAAGGTCAGCATAGCGATCTCGCCATTGATGTCAAACCTCGTTGGGCGATGGCTGAACTTCCTGCAATTTAAGGAAAAAATATGGAAAATATGATTAAAGTAAGAGCCATGCGTGCAGCCGGTATCGCTTGTTTTTTAGTGCTTGCGATTATTGGCGCATGGATTTTCACCACACCAAGCAGTGATATTGTTGACGCTCTTGCAGAAGCAGGAAAAATGGTTGGCGGCGGTGCCACTTACGGGACCTTTATGCTTGCAGCCTGTCCACCTGTTGCAGGATTCATTGCCTATCATTTCTGGAAATGGGTGATTAAATAATGGCAAAACTCTATTTTTACTACTCTACGATGAATGCAGGTAAATCAACCACCTTGCTGCAGTCTTCCTATAACTATCGTGAACGCAATATGAACACCATGGTTTATACAGCAGCGATTGATGACCGCTTTGGAGTAGGCAAAGTCACTTCACGTATTGGTATCCATGAAGATGCGAATTTATTTACATCAACGAGTGACCTTTTTGCCGAAGTAAGCCAACGTTTACAACAAGAAAAAATTCATTGTGTTTTAGTTGACGAAGCCCAGTTTTTAACGAAACAGCAAGTGTATCAATTAAGCGATGTCGTGGATAAACTGAAAATTCCTGTGCTTTGTTATGGCTTGCGTACCGACTTCCAAGCAGAGCTATTTGAAGGTAGTAAGTATTTACTTGCTTGGGCAGATCAACTAGAAGAATTAAAAACAATCTGTTATTGTGGACGTAAAGCCAATTTCGTTTTACGTTTAAATGAACAAGGTGAAGTCATTAAGGAAGGGGAACAAATCCAAATTGGTGGAAACGACTCTTATCTTTCGGTTTGCCGCTATCATTACAAAGAAAAGTGCGGTCAGCTTTAACCTCGTTTTTCAATTTTATACTCGGAGAACAATTTTATGCTAAAAAACAAAACATTCGGCAGTGCCTTAATCATTGCCGGCACGACTATCGGGGCGGGAATGCTCGCGATGCCATTAACCTCTGCCGGTATTGGTTTTGGTTACACCGTTTTCTTATTAGTCGGCTTATGGGCGCTTTTGGTTTACAGCGGTTTACTTTTTGTTGAAGTCTATCAAACGGCCGATCGATTAAATGATGGCGTGGCGACTCTCGCTGAAAAATACTTCGGCATTACTGGACGTGTCTTAGCCACCTTTAGTTTGCTCATTTTACTTTATGCTCTTTCTGCGGCCTACATCACCGGAGGCGGTTCATTATTATCGGGTTTACCAACCGCTTTTGGCTTTGAAAGTCTTTCCTCCGAACTTTCAATCATTTTATTTACCGTCGTACTCGGTGCCTTTGTGGTTGTAGGTACAAGAGGCGTTGATGGTGCCACCCGCATTCTGTTCATCGGTAAATTAATTGCCTTTGCTTTTGTGTTATTCATGATGTTACCAAAAGTGTCTGTCGATAACCTGATGGCCTTACCTTTAAATTATGCTTTCGTGATCTCTGCGGCACCAATTTTCTTTACCTCCTTTGGCTTCCACATCATCATGGGCAGCGTAAACAGCTATTTAGATGGTAGTGTTACTCAATTCCGTAAAGCGATTTTAATTGGTACAGCGATTCCACTTGTAGCTTATTTAGTGTGGCAATTAGCGACTCACGGTGTATTAAGCCAAAATGAATTCGTACAAGTGCTCCAAGCGGATCCAACCCTTAACGGCTTAGTCAATGCAACACGTCAAATCACGAACTCCCACATCATGGGTGAAATCGTACGCGTATTCTCTGCACTTGCATTAATCACCTCTTTCCTTGGTGTCATGCTCGGGGTATTTGAAGGTTTAGGCGATTTATTTAAACGTTACAAATTGCCACACAATCGCTTGACACTGACGGTTGCAGCCTTCACACCACCACTTGCGTTTGCCTTGTATTATCCTGAAGGCTTTATCGCAGCATTAAGCTATGCAGGTTTACTCTGTGCGTTCTACTGCTTAATTTTGCCTATCGGACTAGCATGGAAAACACGTCAAGCGAATCCGAATCTGCCTTATCGCGTAATCGGTGGAAACGTAACCTTAGTGATAGCCTTAGTAATTGGCGTAATCATTATGATCGTGCCATTCTTAATTCAATCGGGTTATTTACCTGCAGTAGCAGGCTAAAGTGCGGTAGATTTTCAAGGCATTTTTCTCATAAAAGTAGGGCTTAAACGCCCTATTTTTTATTTTCAAAAAATTTTCATTTTTTTTACCTCTCTTAATATTTCCTTAAGATTCTCTTGTTTAAATACACTCATCGAAAGGCAAACAACCCAATCGATAAATAAATCTGAAAAATGTTAATCACTTAAGAAAAGATTAAGATTTGAATGATTTAATACATCTGAAAGCAAAACTTTCAACTTACTTTATGATTATCTTATTTAGGAGAACAAACTATGAAAAAATTACTTACTGTTGCAGCTATCGCATTATCTTCTGTTGCCGTATATAACACCGCAATAGCGCAAGGATTTAATGATGGCAATAATCAAGTCACTCAACAAGGTTTTGTAGATGAAAGTGTCATTGTAAAAACCGTTGCTGATGCATTAAATGCCAATGATAACACTCCAGTTCGTTTAGACGGACAAATTGTAAAACAAATTGGTAAAAAGGATTTCTTATTTAAAGACGCAAGTGGAAAAGAAATCCAAATTGAAGTCAGCAAAAAAGCATGGAATGGTCAAACGATAGCACCTCAAGATAACATTCAAATTATCGGTAAAGTCGATAAAGAATGGAATAAAACAGAAGTTGATGTAAAACAAATCATCAAAAAATAACTAACAAAATGACCGCACTTTTCTTAAGTGCGGTTAAAAATCCCAAAGGAGAAGAGAATGGAAAACGTACAAACAATGTCAGATCTTATGCAGCAAATTCAACAACGAATTGATTCACTAAAAGCCTCTGCTATGCAGCAACAAACAGAAATGAAACAATCATTAAATGAATGTATTGAGCAAAGTGAAGCCATTCAAAATCAATTAGTTCAGAGCCAACAGCAATTAACATCACAATTGGAATACGGCACTGCAGTATTAATTGAACTGGAACAAGGGTTACAGCTAGATTTCAGTACAGAAATCGCCGAATTTGAACAGTTGTGTCAAAATGAAACTGCCGATACGGCAGAATTAACACAACGATTAGAACAGAATGTACAGGAAAAAATCACGTTCCAATTAAACGAATTAAAAGCCAAAACAGGTATTGCCTTACAAGAAATTGGTCAGGTGACACTCCATATTAAGCAGTTATTTGGGGCAGAAAAAAGTGCTAAAGTGAAAGGGTTGGCAAAATTAAAACAACGTTTATATAAACGCTTTGGTAAACAGATTATTGCTTCAAAAGAATGCTTGGCAAAACAACTGGAACGCGGAGCCAGTAAATTAAGAGCTTAAAATGTCTGCTATCGTTTATTAAGAAGAAAAGTTAAACCGCACTTAATCTTGAGATGAGATGAAGTGCGGTCATTTTTTTAGTATTTTTTCGATTGAGACGATTAAATCTGAGCCAGAAATTCTTCTTCCGTTAAAACAGCCACACCTAATTCTTGCGCTTTTGTCAGTTTAGAACCGGCTGCATCACCAGCAATCACAAAATCCGTTTTCGCTGAAACCGAGCCGCTCACTTTCGCGCCCATGTCTTGTAATAAGGCTTTAGCTTCATTACGTCCCATTTGAGTTAAGGTTCCGGTTAACACCACCGTTTTGCCTTTAAAGCGGTTTTCTGTCACTTCTTTGGTTTCCACGGTTTCCCAATGTACGCCTTGAGCGATTAAATCATTCACCACCGCGACATTATGTGGTTCATGCCAAAACGCCAAAATACGATTTGCCACCACTTCACCCACGTCAGGCACTTGCTGTAAGGCTTCTAAATCTGCATTTTGCAACGCTTCTAGGGTTTTGAAATGATTTGCTAAATTCAATGCCGTTGCTTCACCCACTTCACGAATCCCTAAAGCAAAAATAAAACGAGCCAACGTCGTATTTTTTGCTTTTTCAAGGCTCGCTAAGGCATTTTCAGCTGATTTTGTGCCCATTCTTTCCAAACGGGTTAGCGTCGTTAAATCTAACTTAAATAAATCGGCCGGTGTATGAACTAATTCACGATCCACCAACTGCTCGATTAATTTCCCCCCTACGCCATCAATATCCATGGCTTTGCGAGAAACAAAGTGTTTAAGCGCTTCTTTACGCTGTGCGGCACAGAACAAACCGCCCGTACAACGTGCTACTGCTTCGCCTTCAATGCGAACAATAGCCGAATCACATACAGGACAAGTTTTAGGGAAAATAATCGGTCTCGCATCCGCTGGACGACGGTCGTGCAATACACCGATAATTTGAGGGATCACATCTCCCGCACGGCGAATGACCACTGTATCACCAATCGCAATGTCCAAGCGTTCAATTTCATCGCCGTTATGTAATGTAGCATTACTTACTGTTACCCCAGCCACAAATACAGGCTCTAATTTGGCTACTGGAGTAATTGCCCCCGTTCTGCCTACTTGGAATTCCACGTCATTTAAGCGAGTTAATTCTTCTTGTGCAGGGAATTTATAAGCAATTGCCCAACGCGGTGCTTTTGAGATAAAACCTAATTTCTCTTGTAACGCAATATCATTGATTTTCAGCACGGTGCCATCAATATCGTAGCCAAGAGAGCTGCGTTTATTTTGAATATCACGATAAAAATCCAACACTTCATCTGTGCCGTTACATAAACGGATTTCTGGGTTTACTGGAATCCCAATAGACTTCAACCATTGCAAACGATCATAATGTGTATTCGGTAAATCTACCCCTTCAGCAATACCAATACTATAAGCATTCAAGACCAATGGACGTTTACTCGTAATTTTCGGATCGAGCTGGCGCAACGATCCCGCTGCAGCATTACGCGGGTTAGCAAAAGTTTTCTCACCTTTCTCTAACGCCAGTTGATTTAAACGCTCAAAGCCTGCGTGTGGCATAAATACTTCACCGCGCACCTCTAAACGTGCGGGTGGATTGTCCATTAAAAGCTGCAACGGAATATTTCGAATCGTGCGAATATTGGCAGTAATATCTTCCCCTGTCGTCCCATCACCACGGGTTGCAGCTTGAGTCAGTACGCCATTCACATACAAAATACTCACCGCTAAACCATCTAACTTAGGTTCACAGCAGAAAGTAAGCGGTTCAGGCAAACAAATAAGACGATCTTCAATGCGCTTTACGAATGCATAAAACTCTTCGTCGGAAAAGGCATTATCCAAAGACAGCATTGGAATTTCATGACGAATTTGTGCAAAGCCTGACAGTGGTTTAGCGCCTACGCGTTGAGTAGGTGAATCAGCCGTAATGAGTTCCGGATGAGCGGCTTCTAAGGCTTTAAGTTGATGAAATAAACGGTCATATTCCGCATCCGGAATGGTTGGGTTATCCAATACGTGATATTCATATTCATAACGACGAAGATCATGACGTAATGTATCAATTTGTTGCTGAAGGCTCATAATGTTCTCTAACGGTTTACTCATTGAATTAAAATGGGCGAACCATCGGCTCGCCCAAAGTGCGGTTATTTTTTCGTGCGTTTTATGCGATGCGAGATAAATAATCTTGCTCAGCTACATCATCAAAAATTTCTTGTTGATCGGTCAACACTACACCACCTAAATCTTCTGCGATGGTTTTCGCTGCGCGAATCATCATGCGTAAATTTGCCAAATTATTACCTGGTGATGGTAGCTGCATAAAGAGCACTACGCCCATGGTTGAAAACTCTGCCATATTGTAATAATCAAACGTACCGGGCTGTTCAATGTTTGCCACACTAAATAACACTGGGCTTGCCACACTTAAATCAAAGTGGCGGTGATACATTTGACGCTCGCCAAAAATGAATCCCAAGTTTTCTAAAGATTGAGATAATTGTGGACCATAGAATTCACGATTTTGATTTGAAATCACATAAAGTTGAACAAAACCGGTGGTTTGTTTTGGTTTTTCAACTTCTACCGGTTCGTGATAGTTAAAATGCACATTCTCGTGAGTGAGTTCTTGATGTGGGTTTAATGACATCTCGGCTAACTGCTCACGCAATTCAGGCGAAGAAGAATTCACACCATCAAAATCACTGCTTTGTGCTTCTAATTCTTCGATTGTCATCTCTGCCACACGTGGTTTCGGTTGTACATTCGTTTCAGGATAAACCACAGGTTCAGGCTGTGGCGCAGGAGCAGGTTGCGCCGTATTCATCTCATAAACTGGCTGATTTGGTAAGGAGATTTTAATATCATCCACACTTTTTTCTATTTGACGCGCATCAACTTGAGCATGTTGCTCATCAAAATTTAATTGTTGTTGGCTTGCCGCCTGAGGTGTCACTTTAGGTTGAACATTTTGTTGTACAGGCTGTGCCGCTTGAGCACGATGTGTTAAACGAATATCCGCATTAGGATCAGCGGCTTGCGAAAAAGAATTGACCTCCCCACTTTTAGAAGTGCGGTTAAATGTATTCGCACTTTTAAAATATTTTGATTTCTCACGACGATTTGACCATAATCCGTGTACCACTAAGGCAATTAAAGCAATCACCCCTAGAATGATCAAAATGGTATTTAAGTCCATGCTTGTTGCTCCTTAACGCAATGATTTTTGCTGATCCTATCACATTTCGACAGGTGAAAAAATAGAAAAGCAAACAAGATATTAAAAGGGATGAGATGGAATTTTCCTCAAAAAATATTGTCTTTCTGTGACGTTTTGTATTTTTACTTTTCAATTTAAAGGAACAATGATGATCGATCAAAATGAAATAAAATCTGCTTTCAATCATTTCGTGATGGGTTGGCATTTCATTACGCAAAAAGGTCTCCGACGTTTTGTGATTATGCCAATTCTACTGAATATCGTCCTGCTCACAGGCTTATTTTGGTTATTTGTTTCTCAAATCTCCACAATGATCGACTGGGTAATGAGCTTTATTCCTGATTGGTTAAGCTTTTTAAGTGTGATTTTGCTCGTGCTGTCTATTGGCTCAATTCTCTTATTTTTCTATTTTGCCTTTACGACACTTTCAGGCTTTATTGCCGCACCGTTTAATGGATTATTAGCAGAAAAAGTCGAAAAAATGCTGACCGGTGAAGCCGTTAATAATGATGGTTTTGCCGAAATTATGAAAGATGTGCCGCGTATGTTGAACCGAGAATGGCAAAAACTATGGTACAGCTTACCGAAATTTGTGGGCTTGTTCTTATTGAGTTTTATCCCAGTTATTGGGCAAACCATTATTCCAGTACTAACATTCCTATTTACCTGTTGGATGATGGCGATTCAGTACTGTGACTACCCGTTTGATAACCATAAAATTTCTTTTGGCATTATGAAAAATGCATTAGGTGAAAGACGATCTCAAAGCCTGACATTCGGGGCGTTAATTACTCTTTGTACCGCATTGCCACTTGTGAATTTAGTGATTATTCCTGTGGCGGTCTGTGGTGCAACCGTAATGTGGGTGGAAAATTATCGCTCACAATTAAAATTTGATATGAATTTTGACCGCACTTCAGGTTCAACACAAATTGTGACACGTTCTACGAGTACAGAAATTAAGCCTTCAGGAAATAACATCGTGAATAAATAGCATTTAGTTATAAAATATAGCTATTAACTATTTTTTTTATATAAAAGCCGGTGTTATAACTACTGCATCAACTCATTCCAAAATATAAAAGGACAGTAAAATGACAATTTATGCAGATAACTCATACTCAATCGGTAATACTCCATTAGTTCGTTTAAAACACTTCGGACACAATGGTAACGTTGTCGTAAAAATTGAAGGTCGTAACCCAAGCTTCAGCGTGAAATGCCGTATTGGTGCCAATATGATTTGGCAAGCAGAAAAAGACGGCATTTTAACCGCGGGTAAAGAAATTGTAGATGCAACCAGCGGTAACACCGGTATTGCTTTAGCTTATGTAGCAGCAGCGCGCGGTTACAAAATCACCTTAACCATGCCTGAAACCATGAGTCTTGAACGTAAACGTTTATTACGTGGTTTAGGCGTGAATCTTGTGCTCACTGAAGGCTCAAAAGGGATGAAAGGTGCGATTGCCAAAGCTGAAGAAATTGTGGCGTCTAACCCAAATCATTATGTGATGCTAAAACAATTTGAAAACCCGGCTAACCCGGACATTCACCGTCAAACTACTGGTGAAGAAATCTGGAAAGATACTGAAGGTAAAGTTGATGTCGTAGTTGCCGGTGTGGGTACCGGTGGTACAATTACCGGTATTTCTCGTGCAATCAAATTAGATCACGGTAAAAAAATTACCTCTGTGGCGGTTGAACCAACAGAATCACCTGTTATTAGCCAAACCCTTGCAGGTCAAGAAGTGAAACCAGGTCCACACAAAATTCAAGGTATCGGTGCCGGCTTCATTCCGAAAAACTTAGATTTATCATTAATTGATCGCGTGGAAACTGTAGATAGCGATACGGCAATTGCTACCGCTCGTCGCTTAATGGCTGAAGAAGGTATTCTTGCGGGTATTTCTTCAGGTGCTGCAGTGGCAGCGGCTGACCGCTTAGCAAAACTACCTGAATTCCAAGATAAATTAATCGTTGCAATCCTACCTTCTGCATCAGAACGTTATTTAAGTACAGCATTATTCGAAGGTATTGAAGCTTAATCTATTGATTGAATTCATTTTATCTAAGGTCTGTTTTTACAGACCTTTTTTGTTTATTAATTAAACAAATTTTATTTGATATAACTAAAGGAAATAATTCATAAATAAATAATACTTTTCTTTTCTTTTTCGCTTCTTATAATTTATTTCACTTTCGTTATTTATCTAAAAAAGGAACACTTATGAAAAAATCATTTTTTAGTACCGCACTTTTAGCGGCAGGATTAGCCCTTTCTACTTTTGCTAACGCCGGTGAAATTGCTGATCGCGTTGAACAAACTAAAACCTTATTAGTCGGTACTGAGGGTACTTACGCACCATTTACTTTCCACGATAAAGATGGCAAGTTAACCGGTTTCGATGTAGAAATTATCGAAAAAGTTGCACAAAAATTAGGCTGGAAAGTTGAATTTAAAGAAACCGCTTGGGACGGCATGTATGCAGGTTTGAACGCAAAACGCTTTGATGTTATTGCGAATCAAACCAATCCAAGCCCAGAACGTTTAAAAAAATATGATTACAGTGCACCTTATAACTACTCTGCCGGCGTAATCGTGACGAAAGCCGATAACGATAGCATTAAATCATTCCCTGATTTAAAAGGTAAAAAATCTGCACAATCTGCAACCAGTAACTGGAGCAAAGACGCACGTGATAATGGTGCAATTATCGTGACTGTAGATAGCTTGGCTCAAAACCTTGAGGCGGTAAAACAAGGTCGTGTTGATGCAACAGTAAACGATAAGCTTGCAGTATTAGATTACTTCAAAAAACAACCTAACTCAGGCTTAAAAATTGCTGTAGAAAGTGATAAAAAAATCCCAACCGGTTTTGCTTTCTTGAAAGGTGAAGAACCGCTTATTGCAAAAGTGAACCAAGCACTTGAAGAACTACGCAAAGACGGAACTTTAAAACAACTTTCAATCAAATGGTTTGGCGATGACATTACTCAATAATTGGTTAGCAAGCCTTCCATTTATGACCACAGAACGAGCTGATTATGTAATCAGCTCGTTTTGGCCTATGATGGAAGGGGCAATTTTATATACGATTCCTCTGGCGGTCATTTCCTTCTTTTGCGGTTTATTCATTGCGGTTATCGTGGCTGTGATTTGCACATTACCCCATCCCAATTTAATGACCAAAATTCTGCAGGGCATTTGCCGCACTTATATTTCAATTATTCGTGGCACGCCAATGTTGGTGCAGATCTTCATTATTTTCTACGGTTTACCTGAAGTTGGCATCAAACTTGAGCCTTTCCCAACTGCAATTATTGCATTCTCCATTAATATTGGTGCTTATGCAGCAGAAACAGTGAGAGCCTCCATTCTTGCTATTCCCAAAGGTCAATGGGAAGCCTCTTATGCAATAGGCATGAATTACACACAAGCTTTCGTGCGTACCATTATGCCGCAAGCTTTACGTATTTCCGTCCCTTCGCTATCAAACACATTCATTAGCACAGTGAAAGATACGTCTCTGGCATCACTTGTTTGGATCGCTGAATTATTCCGTGTGGCGCAAAACATCACGGCTGAAAACTACGAATTTATTTTAATTTATAGTGAAGCGGCTCTCATTTATTGGGTATTCTGTTTTGTGCTATCAATGGGGCAAACCCGCTTAGAAAAACGCCTTTCTCGCCATTTATAAGGACTGGTTATGTTAAAAGTCACGAATATTCAGAAAAGTTTTAATGACCACCATGTATTAAAAGGCATTGATTTTGAAATTAATAAAGGTGAAGTTGTTGCCATTCTGGGTCCGTCAGGTTCAGGCAAAACGACCTTTTTACGCTGTTTAAATTTACTCGAACGCCCAGAAAAAGGTGTATTAGCATTTACTGATGGAAGCTTAACTATTGATTTCAGCAAGAAGATCAGCAAATCCGATGAACTAAAATTGCGTCGACGTTCCTCAATGGTGTTCCAACAATACAATCTATTTCCCCATCGCACTGCACTCGAAAATGTGATAGAGGGCATGGTGGTTGTGCAAAAACAACCGAAAGAGACTGCACGTGAAAAAGCATTGGCATTATTGGAAAAAGTTGGTTTAAAAGCAAAAGCGGATTTATATCCCTCTCAACTGTCTGGTGGTCAACAACAACGTGTCGGGATCGCCCGAGCTTTAGCAGTTAAACCCGATATTATCTTATTAGATGAGCCCACTTCTGCTCTCGATCCAGAGCTCGTTGGTGAAGTGTTACAGGCACTCAAAATGCTCGCACAAGAAGGCTGGACAATGATTATTGTCACCCATGAGTTGAATTTTGCCAAAGACGTGGCAGATCGCGTGATTCTTATGGAAAATGGTCAAGTTGTTGAACAAAATACAGCGGCAAACTTCTTCAGCCGCCCTCAACAAGAACGTACAAAGCAGTTCTTATTGCAAGCTAAAATGCCTGCAGGATTAAACGATTATTGTATTTAATCCCGGATTAAATATAAAAAAGAGCGGTCAAAAAACACCATGAATTTTGACCTCTCTTTCTATTTGAATGAATTACATAATTGCGTTGTAGAATACTGCTGCTAACGCCGCACCGATAAACGGACCTACAACAGGAACCCAACTGTATCCCCAGTCTGCTTTGGCCTTTAATGTGCCACCAAGGAAAAGACCCAAGGTTAAACGTGGACCAAGATCTCGAGCGGGGTTAATCGCATAGCCAGTTGTTCCACCTAAGCTTAAACCTATTGCCCAAACTAAAATCGCTACTGGTAATGCTCCGATAGAACCTAAACCAATTGGCGTACTTTCTGCTGTGCCAGGTAACGTAATATTTGCCCCTGCAAGGTAGAAAATCACGAAGACAAGTACGAAGGTACCAACAATTTCGTTCACTAAGTTGATTGGATAGTTACGAATTGCTGGTTCAGTACAGAAACAAGCGCGTTTTAAGCCCTCTTCTTCGGTCGCTGCAAAGTGATCTTTATACATAATGTAAACCAACAACGCACCTACCATGCCCCCCACAACTTGTGCTGCGATGTAGCCTGGTACCAGTTCCCAAGCAAATGCGCCTTTCATTGCCACGCCAAGTGTTACCGCAGGATTTAAGTGTGCCCCACTGTAAGGACCTGTCACAACAACGGCCACATACACCGCAAATGCCCACGCGGTAGTAATCACAATCCAACCAGAACTTTGCCCTTTCGTTTTATTTAAACATACGTTAGCCACCACACCGTTACCTAACAGGATTAAGAGTGCCGTGCCAAAAAATTCTGCAAAATAGGCATTCATAAGAGAATCTCCAAATAATGATTAACTTAATGATTTCATTAAAGAAATCTTGCTTTGCAATTCGTTTCGTTGTTTGATCAAATATTGAGATACTCAAAGTGAGTGGCTTCATTATCTAGTTTCCACCAATTAATTCAATAGACAAAACCGATCTATTTCTAAAAATGAGAGAAAGATCACATTATTTTGTGCGTTAACGCAATCGGTTGCATCTCTTCAAAGAAAAATCTGTGATGCTAATCACAAAACCAAACATTGCTTATTCCAATTAAGTTCGAATTCAATTAAGTTAGGCGCGCAATTTGTTCGTTTAAGCTCAAAATTTCTTCATTTATTTAACGAGTGCCAAGCACTCTAAGGAATAGCACCATGACAGACAAAAAATACATCATCGCTTTGGACCAAGGTACCACAAGCTCTCGAGCAGTATTATTAGATCACAATGCGAATGTTGTCGAAATCGCCCAACGTGAATTTACACAAATTTATCCACGCGCAGGCTGGGTGGAACATAATCCAATGGAAATTTGGGCTACACAAAGTTCAACATTAAACGAAGTCGTTGCAAAAGCAGACATTACCTCTGACGAAATCGCGGCAATTGGTATTACTAACCAACGTGAAACCACCATCGTGTGGGAAAAAGAAACCGGTACACCGGTTTATAACGCGATTGTGTGGCAATGTCGTCGTACTGCAGATATTACAGACAAACTTAAAGCGGATGGTCATGAAGAATATATCCGCAACACCACAGGTTTAGTGGTGGATCCCTATTTCTCAGGTACAAAAGTGAAATGGATTTTAGACAATGTAGAAGGCGCACGCGAAAAAGCGGAACGCGGTGAACTTCTATTTGGTACCGTAGATACCTGGCTTGTGTGGAAATTAACCCAAGGCCGTGTGCACGTAACGGATTACACCAACGCATCTCGTACCATGTTATTTAACATCCATACGAAAAAATGGGATGACAAAATGTTGGAATTATTAAATATTCCACGCTCTATGCTACCTGAAGTACGTAATTCGTCCGAAGTGTATGGCCAAACCAACATCGGGGGTAAAGGTGGCGTACGTATTCCTGTTGCGGGTATTGCGGGTGACCAACAAGCGGCACTTTACGGCCATCTATGCACACGCGCAGGCCAAGCGAAAAATACCTATGGTACAGGCTGCTTTATGTTGCTTCACACCGGTGATAAAGCCATTACCTCTAAAAATGGTCTATTAACCACCATCGCTTGTAACGCTAAAGGCGAACCTGAATACGCACTTGAAGGTTCTGTCTTTATCGCTGGCGCTTCAATCCAATGGTTGCGTGATGAACTCAAAATCGTACATGACAGTCACGATTCCGAATACTTCGCACAAAAAGTTCCTGACAGCAATGGCGTGTACGTTGTTCCAGCCTTCACCGGTTTAGGCGCACCATATTGGGATCCGTATGCACGTGGTGCAATTTTTGGTCTTTCTCGTGGTTCTAACCGTAACCATATTGTACGCGCAACCCTTGAATCTATTGCTTACCAAACTCGTGATGTATTAGAAGCAATGCAATCTGACTCAGGCCAACGTTTACAATATTTACGTGTCGATGGCGGCGCAACCAACAATAACTTCTTAATGCAGTTCCAAGCGGATATTTTAGATGTGAATGTAGAACGTCCAGTGGTGAAAGAAGTGACTGCACTTGGTGCGGCTTACCTTGCAGGTCTTGCGGTTGGTTTCTGGAAAGATTTAGACGAACTTCACGACAAAGCGCGTGTAGAACGTACCTTCACACCAGATAACGATGAAGAAAAACGTGAACGTCGTTATAAAGGTTGGAAAAAAGCCGTTAAACGCTCATTAGAATGGGCAAAAGAAGACGCGGAATAATCCCTTCTAGCCAATAATAAAGTGCGGTCAAAATCGCTTGTGTTTTTGACCGCACTTTTATTATCTCTAAAGTTCCTTACAACATTAATGCCATACTTGAGAAGCTGACAAAAATACTATAGTATAAGAATTGGTCAACCGATCACCACTTCTCATTTTGAGAAATATATCTAACCTTTTATTAAGTGAGTATTATGAAAAAATTATTTCTTATTATTCTTTCTGCAAGTGCGCTTTCAGCTTGCGTAACCCAATCATCTCTTCAAAAAGATACCGCATTTAAATTGGGTGTTGATGCTAGCCAAGTGCAAATTTCTAATTTTAATAACGGTGTTGTTGAAGGAACTTATAATGCTGATGTGGCAGGAAAAAAATATAACTGCAAGGTTGTTGGCGGCGTAATATCTGCTGGTGTAACAGATGTAGAATGCTGGCCACAAGTAAGCAGCGGAAAAAAAGTCAAATAACATAATAAAAACTCAGCTCTCTCCACTTACGAGAGAGCTGGACGTCACCCTGATAGAGATAAAATGTTTATCACACTTTCACATCATTAATTATCAACTATACTGCTGCCGATACTTTTCTAAATTATCTTGAAAATGCTGAATATAGTAGTCGATATCTTTTTCTCGGTAACCAAGAATTCGGCCGATTTCACGTTCCACTTTTGGATCAAAACCATTCACAGTGCTTGCAGGAAGTAATACTTCCATTTGTTCAGCGAGTGCAAGAGATTGAGGTAAATAGACAATAAAATCAGTTAAGCAAACATCATTTACATGACGTTGTACCGTTTTTGAATGAAGCATTCCTAGCTCAAGATAAGGGAGAAAGGCGTCAGGAATACCGAGTTCCTGATTGAATAATGCCACTTGCTTTTCGCCCCTTAACATTAATTCCAGCTCCTTGCCTTCATGCGGCCCAAGAATACCTTTTTTCATAAGAATATTCCTTTCGTTGAAATAAAAAAGGGGATTGGATGATTGACCAGATCCCCTTTATTGTACGCCTATTTGGCCACAATGTTCATCTAAATGACGAAATTATTTTTTCCAATTTTTCAACGCATCGGCAAAGGCATTGCCCATCGCACTATTTCCTCTTGGATGACGATCTTGGCGAGGCGAATTACTTTTTGGTTTTGCACTTAAAGTGCGGTCAGATTTGCCGTCATTTTTGACCGCACTTTCATCTAATCGCATCGTCAAGGCAATACGTTTACGCGGCACATCCACTTCCAATACTTTCACTTTTACGATATCGCCTGTTTTCACCACTTGATGTGGATCTTCTACGAATTTATCGCTCAATGATGAAATATGTACTAAACCATCTTGGTGAACACCAACATCCACAAATGCGCCGAAGTTAGTCACATTGGTGACGGTACCTTCTAAAATCATACCTGGTTTTAAATCGGTGATTTCTTCCACACCTTCTGCGAATACAGCGGTCTTGAATTCACCACGCGGATCGCGCCCTGGTTTTTCCAATTCTTTGAAAATATCTTGAACGGTTGGTAAACCAAATTGCTCATCAATGAATTGTTTTGCATCAAGCTGACGTACCACACCGGCATTGCCCATTAAATCTTGAATAGATTGCGCGGTGGCTTGCAAGATTTTTTCGACTACAGGATAAGCTTCTGGGTGAACACCTGAAGCATCAAGTGGATTTTTCCCGTCTGCAATACGCATAAAGCCTGCACATTGCTCAAAGGCTTTTGGCCCTAAACGTGGTACTTTTTTCAATTCTGCACGGCTTTCAAAACGACCATTTTCATCACGATATTCCACAATGTTTTGCGCTAAGGTTTTCGTCATACCAGCCACGCGAGCGAGCAATGGCGCGGATGCCGTATTCAAATCCACACCCACCGCGTTTACACAGTCTTCCACCACCGCATCGAGTTTACGCGCAAGTTGGGTTTGGTTTACATCGTGCTGATATTGCCCTACACCAATGGCTTTCGGTTCGATTTTCACTAATTCTGCCAATGGATCTTGTAAACGACGCGCAATTGATACCGCACCACGTAAAGATACATCTAAATTCGGGAATTCATTTGCTGCAAATTCAGAAGCAGAATAAACCGATGCGCCCGCTTCGCTCACCACAACAGTTTGTGGTTTATTTTCTTTAATTTCTTTAATCACTTCTTTCGCAAAACGTTCTGTTTCACGAGAAGCTGTACCGTTACCAATGGCAATTAACTCTACGTTGTGTTTGCGGATTAAGCTGAAAATCGTCACTTGCGCTTCGGCTTCACGGCCCGTGTGTGGATAAATGGTGGTGGTATCTAATAATTTACCTGTGTTATCCACCACCGCAACTTTCACTCCCGTACGCAAGCCCGGGTCCAAGCCCATGGTACTTTTCGCGCCAGCGGGTGCTGCCATTAAAAGTGCGGTCAGATTTCGAGCGAAAACATCAATGGCCTCTTCTTCCGCTTTTTCACGTAAACTTGCCATTAATTCTGTTTCTAAATGCAACGAAACTTTGATTTTCCATGTCCACGCAATCACTTGCTCACGCCATTTATCCGCAGGCTGTCCCGTGAAACGTACATCTAAATAATCACGAATAATCTCTTCACAATAGCTTTGGCGACTTCCCTCTTCCGCATCAGGATCAGCATTTAAGCTTAATTGTAAAATGCCCTCATTACGTCCGCGGAACATCGCTAATGCACGGTGAGAAGGCACATTTTTCAATAATTCTTGATGGTCGAAATAATCTTGGAATTTTGCCCCTTCCGTTTCTTTACCTTCGATCACTTTAGATACAATAACGGCATTTTTTGCTAAATAATCACGGACTTTCGCTAATAAACCTGCATCTTCAGCAAACCGTTCCATTAAAATATAGCGTGCACCATCAAGCGCTACCTTAGTATCTGTTACGCCTTTATCTGCATTCACAAATTCCGCAGCAGCCGTTTCTGGATCATTTTTCGGCTCATTCCAAAGTAAATCAGCCAATGGCTCAAGACCAGCTTCAATCGCAATTTGGCCTTTCGTACGGCGTTTTGGTTTGTATGGCAAATACAAATCTTCTAATTCGGTTTTGCTTTGTGTCGCATGAATTTTGTCACGCAATTCATCGGTCAATTTCCCTTGCTCTTCAATAGATTTCAAAATGGTTTGACGACGATCTTCTAATTCACGTAAATAAATTAAACGGGTTTCAAAATGACGAAGTTGGGTGTCATCCAAGCCACCAGTGGCTTCTTTACGATAACGGGCGATAAATGGAATGGTGTTGCCATCATCTAATAATTGAATGGCAGCGAGGATTTGTTGGGGTTGAACGGTTAATTCTGTCGCAATAATTTGGCTAATTTGTTGATTTAACATTGTCATACTTCTTTGTTATTAAAGGATTCGATAAAAACGGGAATAGAATACTGGTTTTAGACAACAGGCTCAAATATAATTCAAAAAAATTTCTTTTATTTTTATTATGGCAAAATCAAATTACATTACTCGTCAAGGCTGGCTTGCCCTTGACCAAGAACTTAAATTTTTGTGGAAAGAAGAACGCCCCAAAGTTACCCAAGCGGTTTCAGATGCTGCCGCGCTTGGTGACCGTAGCGAGAATGCAGAATATATTTACGGTAAACGTCGTTTACGTGAAATTGATCGCCGTGTGCGTTTCCTTTCCAAACGCTTAGAAGTGCTACAAATCGTGGATTACCACCCGAAACAAGAAGGCAAAGTATTTTTCGGTGCCTGGGTTGAGCTAGAAGATGAAGAAGGTGAAGTGAAGCAATATCGCCTTGTCGGCTGCGATGAATTCGATCCCGCTAAAAACTGGATCTCCATTGATTCTCCCGTCGCACGTGCTTTAATCGGGAAAGGCGTTGACGATGAAATCCATGTTGAGACACCCTCTGGAAAAGTGGTGCTTTATGTGAATCGAATTTGGTATGAAAAATAGCGAAAGCGAAGTAGAAAAAACAAAAGAGCGGTCAAATTAACCGCTCTTTTTTATTCTAAAAATCGGATAAATTATGCTTTATCGCCAATTAATACGGACTCTAACGCAATTTCAATCATATCATTGAAGGTTAATTGACGTTCTTCTGCGGTAGTTTGTTCGTGTGTACGAATATGGTCTGAAACGGTACAGATACAAAGTGCTTTTGCACCATATTCTGCTGCTACGCCATAGATACCAGCCGCTTCCATTTCTACGCCTAAGATGCCGTATTTTTCCATCACATCAAACATTTCGAAATCTGGCGTATAGAATAAGTCTGCAGAGAAGAGATTCCCTACGCGAACTTGCTTACCTTTTTCTTTCGCTGCTTGAACCGCTGCTTGTGTCATATCAAAATCAGCAATTGCAGCAAAATCGTTATCTTTAAAACGGATACGGTTTACTTTTGAATCAGTACATGCACCAAGACCGATAACTACATCACGTAATTTAACGTCCATACGTACGGCACCACAAGAACCAACACGGATAATTTTTTTCACGCCGTATTCAGTAATTAATTCTTTCGCATAAATTGAGCAAGATGGGATACCCATACCGTGACCCATAACAGAGATACGACGACCTTTATAAGTACCGGTATAACCCAACATATTGCGAACGTTAGTCACTTCTTTCGCATCTTCTAAGAATGTTTCAGCAATATATTTTGCACGAAGCGGATCGCCTGGCATTAATACAACATCTGCAAATGCACCTTCAGGAGCGTTAATATGTGGAGTCATTGTTTTTTCCTCTTGTTGATAAATAAAAAATCATTTAAGCAAACGTTTTCGCCTGCTTTAAAATACAACACCACGAACGATTCGTGGTGTTGAGAGATAAAGTGCGGTCAAAATTCACCACATTTTAATTACATTGCTACGCCGCTTAACTCGATGAATAAACCTGCGATAGTCGCACTCATTAAGTTAGCTAATGTACCTGCAACAACTGCTTTTAACCCTAAGCGAGCCACATCACCACGACGATTTGGTGCCATACCACCAATACCGCCGATTAAGATTGCGATAGAGCTAAAGTTAGCGAAACCACATAATGCGAAAGTAATGATGGCTTTGGTTTTTTCACTTAATACAACTGCAGCGTCCGGTTGTAAATATTTCGCGAACTCTAAGTAACCCACGAATTCGTTCACCGCTAATTTCATACCAATCATTTGACCAGCAATTGCAGATTCATCCCAAGATACACCGATTAAGTAAGCTAATGGTTTGAAGATCCACCCAAAGATTGATTGTAACGTTAAATCACCGTAACCGAACCAGCCGCCTACGCCGCCTAAAATACCGTTAATTAAAGCAATTAAACCCACGAAAGCGATTAACATCGCACCTACGTTTAACGCTAATTGCATACCGGCACTCGCACCACCTGCCATTGCTTCAAGCACGTTAGTCGGTTTTTCGCTATCATCCGTTTCAGGTTGTTTATCGGTAAATTGTTCAGTTTGCGGGAATAAAATTTTCGCAAATAATAAACCTGCTGGTGCAGCCATGAAAGAGGCTGCGATTAAGTAAGTCAACGGCACGCCCATTCCTGCATAACCCGCCATCACTGAACCCGCGATAGAAGCTGTACCACCCGCCATAATAGCGAACAATTCAGATTGGGTCATATTTTTAATGTAAGGACGAACCACTAACGGTGCTTCTGTTTGACCAACGAAGATGTTCGCTGCAGCAGACATTGATTCTGCTTTTGATGTGCCTAATGCCGCTTGTAATGCACCACCGATCACTTTGATGACGGCTTGCATGATACCTAAGTAATAAAGCACAGAAATTAAACCGGAGAAAAAGACGATGATTGGTAAAACTTTCACCGCAAAGATAAAGCCGACATTTGAAGGATCTGCTAATCCACCAAAGACGAAATTAATCCCTTCGTTACCATACGCAATAACATTTGACACTCCATTTGCTGTCGCTTGTAATGCATCACGGCCATACGGCACATACAAAATAAGGGCCGCAAATCCGATTTGGATCGCCAAAGCCCCTAATACAGTACGTAAATTAATCGCCTTACGATTATTTGAAAATAATACGGCAATGACCAGTAATACGACAATGCCTAAAACGCTACCTAAAATACCCATTTTTTTCCCCTAGGTTGGTTAGATAAGTAAGTGAATAAAATTGTCCTATTCTACTTGTTTTTCGGTAAAAAGTCGGAATATTTTTGCTACTTTTCGATATGTTTGCTTATAAAATGGTCACAATTTTGGTCAGACCACAAAATTTCGCATAGTTTTCAAGTTCTTGGGTCTGCTCAACAGTTGGGACATAAGGGCTGAGCCCTTCAGCGTCTCGAGCACCTTTTGTGTGCATTCGGATAATTTTGAACAAAACATCCGGATAATCTTTCAATAAGGAAGCGACTTTTTCCACCAACTTTTCTGCATCAAAAAAATTCGCCACATAAACTAACCGCACTTCTTCCACTTTATTTAATGGCAATAATTGCGCCAAGTTCTTCAAATTGCGATCTAAATTTTCTTGCTTGATATGTTGATGAGCGGGAATGATGTTTTGAGGGACAATGCCTTGGCGATTTTGTCTATCAAAGCACAAACTTTGTAAGCCAAGCCCTTCTCCTTTCAGGTCAAAGAGAAATTTGTCAGTCACATCAATTAAAGATCGAATTGCTTCAAATTCAAAGAAACCACTGCTATCTAAATAGCAAGTTAGCCCTTCCTCACGTAGCTTTTGAAACAACGGAACGAGCTTTTTATGATGAATGGTGGGCTCCCCGCCGGAAACCGTCACACCACGAATGAAAGGTACCGCCTCCATCACTTGCTCATACAAATAATGTAGACTAACTTGATGAGCCCCTTCCGCATAACGAGGAATGGTTTCTGGATTATGGCAATAAAGGCAGTTTAGCTTACAGCCTTGTAAGAAAATACTGGTACGATTCCCCTGCCCTTCTACATTAGAAAAAGGAATAATACGATGCAGGGGAACATAAATATCAGAAAGTGCGGTCACAAAAAACGCTGTTTTCTAGAGTAAGTCATCACTTACGAAAGTTTCATTTGGAAAATCACTAATTCCGCTTGGCAGCAGAATGTGAAAACCGCTTTAAGCAAGTATCCATCTTCAACCTGTTGAATTTCAGACTGAATTTGACAAGGTTCACTTTCGATATCACGTGCTTTTAACGTGAAATATTCCAATGCGCCTTCTGCATCTTGACGAGTCGCGTAAAACTGCTCGATAGGTAAACTACAATCGCTGTTATCAAACAATGATTTCATATCGAAAGTATTACAACCTACACATTCAATTGGTTTTTCAGTTTGAATGGCCATATTTTTCTCCTTATCTAAAAAAGCCGTGATAGAACACGGCTTATTAAGTTTAAAATTATTTTGCTGCAACAAAGCCGACGGCTTCGTACACTTTATCAAGGGTTGCTTTTGCTCTTGCGCGGGCTTTTTCCGCACCTTGACGTAAAATCTCGTCTAAAAGCGCTTCATCGTTACGATATTGATAGAAACGTTCTTGTAAACCCGCAAGTAAGTTTGACACTTCGTCAGCTACCGCTGTTTTTAAGTGTCCGTACATTTTGCCTTCAAATTCTTTTTCAAGTTCTGCCACAGATTTATCCGTTACTGCAGAAAGGATATCTAATAAGTTAGACACACCCGCTTTGTTTTTTACGTCATAACGTACAACAGGTGGTTCATCAGAATCTGTTACCGCACGTTTAATTTTTTTCGCCACCGATTTTGGATCTTCAAGCAAGGTCACCACGTTATTACGGTTATCATCTGATTTTGACATTTTTTTATCAGGATCTTGTAAAGACATAATACGCGCGCCTGCTTTGCCTAAGAAAATTTCAGGAATCGTGAAAATATCACCATAAAGAGTATTAAAACGAGCGGCAATATCGCGAGTGATTTCTAAATGTTGTTTTTGGTCATCCCCTACTGGCACACTTTTCGCTTGGTAAAGTAAGATATCTGCTGCCATTAAAACCGGATAATCAAATAAACCCACGTTAATATTTTCGGCATAACGTGCTGATTTATCTTTAAATTGCGTCATACGGCTCATTTCACCAAAATAGGTGTAGCAGTTTAACACCCAGCTTAGTTGAGTATGCTCTGGTACATGAGATTGCACGAAGATTGTGCTTTTATTCGGATCAATGCCACAAGCCAAGTAAAGGGCAAGTACATCAAGCGTTGCTTTGCGAAGTGCTGCAGGATCTTGACGTACAGTGATGGCGTGTAAATCCACCACGCAGAAAATACACTCATAATCTTCTTGCATTTTTACCCAGTTGCGAAGTGCACCTAAATAATTTCCGATAGTTAATTCGCCGGAAGGCTGCACGCCACTGAATACAATTTGTTTTGTCATTGGTTATCCTTTTATTCTGTAAAATGAATTGGCGCTATGATAACAAAAGATAGGGCATTTTTTAATGATTGAGTTCAAAACAATGTGTAAAAATGCTATATTACGCCCAAAATTTCTGCAGCTTACAATCTATAATCCCAATGAAAAATTATAATGATATGGCTCTGGCACTTGCCGGTGTTTGTCAATCTGTCTTATTAATCAGTCAATTAGCACAAAAAGGCGAAGTTGATCATCAAGATGCATTCCAAACCACCATTCATTCTCTTCTCATCACTCAACCTGAAGATACATTAGCCGTATTTGGCGGTGATGTTCAACATCTTAAAGTGGGATTAAACACACTTATTGAGCAACTCACTCAATTAAACGACAAAAATTTGTTGAATTATTGGGGCAGCTTGTTAGCGTTAGAGAGTAAATTAAACAAGCGACCTGAAATCAAACAAGAACTTGGCCGCCGAATTGCCCGTTTACCAGAACAACTTTCTTATCACGACAATCAATTTGATGATGAGATGTTTTCAATCATGGCAAACATTTATGTCGATACAATTAGTCCTTTAGGCAAACGCATTCATATTATTGGTTCGGCATATCATTTACAGCAACAAAATGTACAAGACAAAATTCGTGCGTGTTTGCTTGCCGGCATTCGTTCTGCCGTTTTGTGGCGTCAAGTAGGTGGCAGCAAATGGCAACTGTTATTTCATCGTAAAAAATTAGTGCAAGCAGCACGACAACTCTACTCAACTTTAAATTAATCCTTGGAGAACTCTTATGCAACTTTCCGCATTAACCGCTCTTTCCCCGATTGACGGTCGTTATCAAGATAAAGCCACCGCATTACGTGGTATTTTCAGTGAATTTGGCTTGCTCAAATTCCGTGTCACCGTGGAAGTACGTTGGTTACAAAAATTGGCGGCGACCGCTGAAATCCAAGAAGTTTCTTCTTTGTCTAAAGAAGCAAACGATTACCTTAATAAAATTGTGGAAGAATTCAGTCTTCAAGACGCTGAACGTATCAAAGAAATTGAGCGCACCACGAATCATGACGTCAAAGCGGTTGAATATTTCTTAAAAGAAAAAAGTGAAGCTTTACCAGAATTAGCCAAAGTCTCTGAATTTATTCACTTTGCTTGTACCTCTGAAGATATTAACAACCTTTCTCACGCTTTAATGTTAAAAACAGCACGTGAAGAAGTGCTCTTACCTGAATGGCAAAAACTGATTGATGAAATCACCCGTTTAGCGAACGAATACAAAACCATTCCATTACTTTCTCGTACACACGGCCAACCTGCCTCACCAAGTACTGTGGGTAAAGAAATGGCGAACGTGGTTTACCGTTTAAAACGCCAATTCAAACAACTCCAACAAAATGAAATCTTGGGTAAAATTAATGGTGCTGTGGGTAACTACAATGCACATTTATCTGCCTATCCAAATATTAACTGGCACAAATTTAGCGAAGAGTTTGTCACCTCATTAGGTTTAGATTGGAACCCGTATACCACTCAAATTGAACCTCACGATTACATTGCGGAATACTTTGATGCCGTGGTACGTTTTAATACTATCATCATCGACTTCGACCGTGATTTATGGGGCTACATTGCATTAAATCACTTTAAACAACGCACTATCGCGGGTGAAATTGGTTCATCCACCATGCCGCATAAAGTGAATCCTATCGACTTCGAAAACTCAGAAGGTAACTTAGGTTTAGCCAATGCTGTGATGACTCACCTTGGTCAAAAATTACCAATTTCTCGCTGGCAGCGAGACTTAACCGACTCTACTGTATTACGTAACTTAGGTGTGGGTTTAGGTTATTGTTTAATTGCGTATGCTGCAACGCGTAAAGGTATCAGCAAATTAGAAGTGAACGAACAACATCTCCGTGATGAACTCAACCAAAACTGGGAAGTTTTAGCTGAGCCAATTCAAACGGTGATGCGTCGCTATGGTATTGAGAAACCATACGAAAAATTAAAAGAACTCACTCGTGGTAAACGCGTTGATGAAAAAGCAATGCGTGAATTCATCGAAAAACTGGATATTCCGGCTGATGAAAAAGCCCGTTTACAACAACTTACCCCTGCCACCTACATCGGTGCAGCCATTGAGTTAGTAGAAAAACTTTAAGAAATAAAAGGGCTTTATAATGCTCTTAAAAAATTAAAGTGCGGTCAAAAACACCAGAGATTTTGACTGCACTTTTTATTCTTTTTTACTATTTCCCGTTTCATCATTCACGCTTAATAAATAGCAATCGTGCGTGATCATACACCCAATTAAAAATAAAGGTATAAACTGTCACCATCACCGTTAAACTGAAATCCATCATAAAAGCTGTAATCCAATCCACTTTTAAAAAGTAAGCAATGATCGGCACAGTGAAAATAAGCAAACCACCTTCAAATGAAATGGCATGTAAAGTACGAAATATGACGCCTCGCTTTTCTCGCGGCCCCGTAAAGACTTTATCAAGGAAATAATTAAAGATGAGATTCCATAGCATGGCTGTTAAGGAAACCAGCACCATGGAACCAAAGAGAATAGACACACTTTCTTCTGTAAAGAAATACAAAGCGAAAACGGAAAGCAACACAACCGTGGTTTCAAACAAGATTGCGTGAAAAAGTCGCTCAAGAAAACTCATTTGTCATCCTTTACAAAGAAAAAGTGCGGTCAAATTCGCCGCACTTTTCATCAATATTTGATTAATTGGTTTTTAATTTATTCCAATATTTTTCGTAAATATCCACTGCTTCACCCACATCGCCTTGCATAATGCCTTTTTCAATATTTTCAGCTGATGGGAACAAGGTTGGGTTATTCGCCATTTCTGGTGAAAGTAACGCTTTCACGCCTTCATTTGGCATAGAGAAACCCATTTTTTCAACCACTAATTTCGCATTTTCTGGGCGAAGTAAGAAGTCGATAAATTTATAAGCACCCTCTGTATTTTTCGCACCTTTTGGAATCGCGTAATTATCCATCCAGAAAATCGCCCCTTCTTTTGGATACACAAATTGGATACTTGGATTTTCTTTGTGGGCTAAATAAGCCGAACCATTCCATAACATACCAATAGAGGCTTCACCTTGAACAAACGGAACTTCTGGCGAGTCAGAGTTAAAAGTCACCACATTTGGTAACAATTTCACTAAACGCTCATAAGCCGCTTTAATATCTTCTTCATTCGTGGTGTTTGGTGATTTACCATCTAAAAGTAATGCAATGTGGAACACTTCACGCGCATCACTGGTTAATAACACTTTGCCTTTAAATTCTGGATTCCATAAGTCAGCCCAGCTTGTAATTTTGCTTGGGTCAATATCATCCGCATTCACGCCAATACCGGTTAAGCCATAAACGTAAGGTAAAGAATATTTGTTATTTGGATCAAATTCCTTGTTTAATAAATTTGCTGGAATTTGTTTAAAATTACTTAATTTGCTGTGATCAAGCTCTTGTAACATGTCTTCTTTCGCCATTTTATTGACGTAATAGCTTGATGGGAAAACTAAATCGTAGCCACTACCTGTACTAGAGGTCAGCTTCAATTTAGCATACATTTCTTCATTACTTTCAAAGGTAGAATAAATCACTTCAATGCCCGTTTCTTTGGTGAATTCCGCAACCAAATTAGATGGCACATAGTCAGTCCAGTTATAAACATACAATTTTTCAGCAGCAAGAGCAGCAGAAGTTGCAGCAAATGCAACGGCAGAAAGACAAAGTGATTTGATGTATTGAACAGCATTTTTTTTCAATTTATTGACCTCCTCAGGACAATCAAAATAAACCTTAAGTAATCGTTTACTTGTATAAACTTGGGGGAGTATAGCACCTTTTTAGCAAAAGGTTTGACATATTTTCCCATCAGGGTAAGATTCCCTCAATTTCAATTTTATGTTAATAAATTAGACATCAATCATGCTCGAATTCGCTCATCAAGAACATATCAAATCTTATTATTTCGACAGCCGAAACCAAGCCTTCGAATTGCCGCCTCTCACTCAGCAAGAAGAAGCGGATGTTTGTGTTATTGGTGCGGGTTTCTTCGGTTTATCCGCAGCCCTTGAATTAGCAGAAAAAGGCAAGAAAGTCATTGTGTTAGAAGGCGCAAGAGTAGGATTTGGTGCTTCCGGCAGAAGTGGCGGTCAAGCTATCAATGGTTTTGAAGAAGGCATTGACGAATATATTGGTCAAGTGGGCTTCGATAAAGCGAAAAAACTTTGGGATATGTCGCTAGAAGCCATTGATATTATTGATGAACGCATTGCGAAATATGGTATTCAATGTGATTGGAAAAAAGGCTATGCCACATTGGCGCTGAATGAACGTCGAATGGACGATCTCATTGAAATGGAAAAAGCTAGCCACGCGACTTTTGGCTATGACAAAATGCAACTTTGGGATAAAGCCAAACTTAAACAACACCTAGGCAGTGATATTTATGTGGGCGGTTTATACGATAGCAATTCAGGCCACTTACACCCACTTAACTATTGCTTAGGCTTAGCAAAAGCTTGCTTAGATTTAGGCGTGCAGATTTACGAACAATCTCCTGTTGTGGATTTAGTAGAAAAATCAGGCTGCATTGAAGTCAAAACCGATAAAAGTGCGGTCATTTCTCAAGACGTTATTTTAGCTACCAATGCTTATATTGATGCACTACCGAAATCCATTCATCACGGCATTAATCGTAAAATCTTACCGGTTGAGAGCTTTATTATTGCGACCGAGCCCTTAGATCAAGCCACTGCTGATTCCGTGATCAACAATGGTATGTCTGTTTGCGATAACAATATCTTACTTGATTACTATCGTTTGAGTGCGGATAACCGTTTGTTATTTGGTAGCGATTCAAGCTCCGAAAAAGATATGGTGCAAATTATGCGCCGCAATATGCTGCATGTCTTCCCACAATTAGAAAATGTCAAAATTGATTATGGTTGGGCAGGACCGATTGATATGACAATGAACGCTAGCCCACATTTCGGTCGTATCTCGCCGCATATTTATTTTGCGCAAGGCTATTCTGGTCATGGTGTCGCACTAACCGGGCTTGCGGGACGTATTATTGCAGAAGCGATTTTAGGTAATGATGAACGTTTGAGAATTTTTGAAGGGTTGAAAGTGCCTTCGTTTTACGGTGGAAAATACCTCAAAAACTTAGCCACCAAGATCGGCGTACTCTATTACAAATTCCTCGATCGTTATCGTTAATCAAAAAAAGCAAAGGCGTGTTTAATACACGCCTTTATTGTTTCGGTGACATTTAAGGTTTAATGTCTCGCAAAATTGGATTTTGCATGGAAATCAGGGTTTCCGTTGATTGAATTTCATCAATCAACTGAATTTTGGTTGCAAGCACGGAATGTAATTCAGCAATGGTGTGTGTCATCACTTTGATAAAAATAGAATAGTTTCCCGTGGTGTAATAGGCTTCCACCACTTCATCAAAGGTCTCTAGCTTTTTAATCACTTTTTCGTAATCTTTTGCGCTTTTCAAAATAATGCCAATAAAGCAGCATACATCATAACCCAGTTTACGCTCATCAATAATCGCTTTTGTGCCTTCAATCAAACCAGACTGGCGCATTTTCTCTACGCGAACATGAATCGTACCTGGACTCACCCCAAAGTTTTTGGCCATTTCAGCATAAGGTGTACGGGCATCTTTAGTCAGTACACGGAGAATTTGGCGATCAAGTGTATCGATATTGTTCATAAAACACTCCTTATTAGATCTTTTTCAAAATACTTTCTTTATTTTTGATAATATTCAAAATTTAAAACAATGTAAAGAAATTACTTGAAATAATTTGTCATTTCATTAAATAATGCGCAACAAATCTTAGCAGTTATTATAAAAAGAAGGATAAATATGAAAAAGACGTTTATTTTACAACAACAAGAAATCAGCTTTGTGAAGAACACCTTTACTCAAAACTTGATTGAACAACTTGGCATTATCGAAGTACAGGGTCCAATCCTTAGTGAAGTTGGTAACGGTATGCAAGATAACTTATCAGGCATTGAGAAAGCTGTTCAAGTAAACGTGAAATGTATCCCAAATGCGGTTTATGAAGTGGTTCACTCATTAGCTAAATGGAAACGCCATACTCTCGCACGTTTCCATTTCAAAGAAGGTGAAGGCTTATTTGTTCATATGAAAGCATTACGTCCAGATGAAGATTCATTGGATCAAACTCACTCTGTTTATGTGGACCAATGGGACTGGGAAAAAGTCATTCCTGAAGGTCGTCGTAACTTTGCTTATTTAAAAGAAACGGTACGTTCTATCTATCGTGCAATCCGTTTAACTGAATTAGCGGTAGAAGCACGCTTTGACATTCCATCAAGCTTGCCAAAAGAAATCACTTTCGTACATAGTGAAGATTTAGTGAAACGCTACCCAGATCTTTCAAGCAAAGAGCGTGAAAATGCGATTTGTAAAGAATATGGCGCCGTGTTCTTAATCGGTATCGGTGGCAAATTATCAGATGGTAAACCACATGATGGCCGTGCACCAGACTACGATGACTGGACAACAGAATCTGAAAACGGCTACAAAGGTCTAAACGGTGATATTTTGGTGTGGAACGCTGAGTTAGGTAAAGCGTTTGAGCTTTCTTCAATGGGTATTCGTGTAGATGAATCCGCATTGCGTTTACAAGTTGGTTTAACCGGTGATGAAGATCGCTTAAAAATGGATTGGCACCAAGATTTATTAAACGGCAAATTACCTCTCACCATCGGTGGTGGCATCGGTCAATCTCGTATGGCAATGCTTTTACTTCACAAAAAACACATTGGTGAAGTGCAATCAAGCGTATGGCCAAAAGAAATGTTAGAACAATATCAACATATTCTTTAATCGAACGAGAAGATAAAAAAGTGCGGTGAAATTTCACCGCACTTTTGTTTTTGGAAAGATTAATTAATCTTGCAATGGCCCGCTATTAAACATTGGCAATCCCATGGTTTTTAAGCTGTCACGATAAATACCCAGCAAATCTTTCTCTGTAATTTTTTGTAGCTGATCTAACGGTTTATCTAATGCTGCGACCGTTTCAATCACAATACCTTGTGGACCGGATTCTTGCGTCGCAATTTCAAATAACGCTTGTCCACGACGAACATGACTACCCGAGCTAATCAACACAGCATGTTTGATTTTATGTTTCGCTAAAGAGTAACGAGAGAAAAGCGCATTTTCAACAGTTGAACGTGCATAGTTATCAGAATAAATACGGCTTGCATCCACGCCTTTCTCAATCAACCATTGCTTCATCAAATCCCCTTCGGTTTTATTATTTTGTGGCACACCGCCCGTCACAATAATTAACGCATCTGGATTTTGATTCGCAATTTCTAAGGTTTTCTCTAAACGTTGCACCAAAATATCATGCATACTGCCATCTGGGTTTAACGCATAGCCCAATGCAATAATTGCAGATTGTGCCGGTAACTTGGTTTCCAGTTTATCTGTAATTGGTTGATTAGCTGCTTTATCAATCACGGCAAAGACTTTTTCTAATTTGCTCGCACTTTCTGGTGAAAGTTGTTTTAAGCGTTCTAAATGTTTAGTAGTTTCTGCTTGATTGCCTTTAAAACGATTCCATGCCGCCAAGTAAGTGTGGGCTTTCACATCATCTGGCGCCACATCAAGCACTTTTTGGTAAAGCTCAATGGCTTTATCTGTATTACCGTTATAAATATTGGCATTCGCTGCGCCAAACAAAAAATCCACACGATAAGGCTCAAGCTTATACGCTTCCAATAAAAGATCCGCAATACGCTCCATATTAGAAGGAAGTTTCGCCGTAAAACCTGCATTTGACACACGAGCCGGCGAGTTTTGGATTTTCACTGCTTGTTCAAGCAACTCATCCACAACCTGTCTTTGAGTAAGAAGTTGTTGGTAATTTAATTGAGGCTCAAGCACTTTCACTTCTGCCGTGCTGGCAAAGCTGTTGACCGCAAGGGATGAAAGCACAGCAAGTAAGGAAACTTTGAAGATTTTTTGCATAATTAATTCTCCATATTGGATTGAATAACAAAAAGAGCGGTCACTTTTTTTATCAGTTTCCGCTCTTTTCACTAAACTTGATTCATTGACATACACAATAATGTTAATGGATGGATACAAGTCACGTTAGATGACATATCGATCTGCCATTTACAAGTTTGGCATTCAGAGATCACGTAATCAAATCCGCCTGCATTGATGTTATCGAATAAGTTTTTACCGATAGATTGGGAAACCTCGTAATTTTCTTCTTTGAAACCGTATGTTCCTGCGATACCACAACATTGTGATGGTAACATCACCACTTCTAAGCCTGGAATTTGTTTTAACACTTCCAAGGTGTATGGTGCCCACCCCGCTTTATCTACGTGACATGCGGTGTGATAAGCCACACGCAATTTCAATGGTTTAAGCGGTAAGGTTTTACCTTCTTTAAAGAGTTGATATAAGAATGGTGTCACCATGTGAATATGCGGACGAACTTTCGCATTGTCGATACCTAAAATATGATGATATTCATCACGTAAATTTAGGGAACAACTCGATGCTTCACTGATCACATCCAAGCCATTTTCATCCACCATTTTGCTGATGTAATCAGTGTTAAATTGTGCGATTTTTTTCGCACGTTCTGGGAATTGGTTTACGCTTAATGGCAAGCCACAGCATTTTTCTTTTTCCAATAAGACCACACCAATGTCCATAGCATTGAACACTTGAATAAATTCTTTACCTAATTGTGGATTATTGTAGTTCACATAACAGCCGTGATAATACGCCACTTTGCGTTCGAATTTTTGTTGGCTTTCCAACATTTTTTTCATATACCAGCTGCGGAACGTACCAAAGGAATATTTTGGTAACGTACGATGGCGGCTAATTTTCAATGCTTTTTCCAACACAAATTTTGTCGCTTTCAAGCCCGTAATCGTATTCACAATTGGTGCAAGCGGTGTATTAAGTGAACCCATAATATCGGTGTTACTTAAAATCGCATCACGTAATTTTTGCACTGCTGGTTTATGTTGTTGAGCAAGGTATTTGTTTCTTGCGCGAACGATAATGTCACCAATTTTTACATCAGACGGACACGCAATTTCACAACGTTTACAGTTAGTGCAGTATTTCAATGCTTCATCATAAAGCTCAGCTGATTTTAAGCGTAAACGCTCACCATCTGGGCCAGATTGTTTTGGACCTGGATAGTTTGGATTTTGACGCGAAACCGGACACACTGCTGTACAAGCCGTACATTTAATGCAGCTCTCAAAGCTTTCATCAAACGCATGATGATGTTGTGGTGCATTAAGGGATTGCTTTGCATTATCAATTAATTGTTGAATGTTCATAACGCCTCCTTAATGTGTGTTGTGAAGAATTTCATCAGCAACCGCAAGCGCTGTTACCACTGCCACGCCTGAACCACAACCGAGTTCTAATGCATTGAAACCACCAATCACATTACCCACCGCATATAAATTCGTTAAAAATTGACCGCTCTTTTGTACTTGGCATTGCGCATTAATCGCCACGCCTGCAGATTGATACGGTTGTGGATTTGAGAAACGGTGATCAGTCCAAGTAAAGCGATCCGTATCGTTAAAGCCTTCCACACCGATGATGTCAGAATGAAATACGGGCTCGTAGATTTTATCGAATTCAGAAACTAAACCTTTACTGAAGAAACTGCCGGAAGCTAAGACAAAATGCTCAGCCGTGATTTCTTCCTCTTCGTGCAAACGCGTTTGAATGGCACGAACTTTGTTGCCATGAAAATGAGCTTTTAATGCGCTATCACCATTCATCATTAATCCGCCTAATTTCTCAAAACGATGGCGTAATTGAATACGTTGACGCATACCTAATAAAGACGGTGGTAAAGTTGGCAATTCAAATAATGGCAAGCCAGTTGCTTTACGAAGTGACTCCATAAACTCTTGATTTTCTAAACCGAAACAAGCTGGTAAGAAAATTGCTTCTGTGCCTTTTGCCGCTTCTTTCATTTCAGCCACAAGATCATCAAATTTCAATTTATATTCTAAAACTTGTGCAATGTTCACACTGCGGAACTCACGAGAGTTTGCACGTAACTGATCTAATTCTGGAATATTTAAAAAGCCTGTTTTTACTTCACAATGTGCAAACTGTGGATTCAGCGTGAGGTTATCTGCCAATAATTCTGGTTGGAAATCGTGATAGCCTTCAATGCCTAAAACCGCAATTTTTTTATAAGGGAATGGGGTTTCGCCTTGCACGGTTGGCACGCTATTTGGTGATAGCCATGCACCGCGTAAACTGCCTAAACCCGTTACGCGAAGATGATTTTCTTCACTTGAGCCAATTAAATCTAAATTCAACGATTCCGCTAACTTTTCGAAATCTTGCGCTTTCGCTAATACGCGTTCAGCACCCATAATGCTATAAGGGTGTTGTGGTAATTGAGCTGCAAGTGCGGTCAAATTTTCAGGAATATTTTTAACAAACGCACCATTTGGTAAACGGCTTAATAAATCTAATGAGCCGGATGCAAAATCAATCGCTGCTTGGCCGTTATTGATAATGACACAACGTTTGCCTTGTTCTTGTAGAGCGATGCCGCAAGTTAAACCTGCAAGGCCGCCACCAATAATCACTACATCAAAATTCATTGCTATCCGTCCCTTGCTGTTTGTCAGTTTCAAGCGGTTGAACATCATTTAAGCCCAACACACTGCCATACATCCACGAAGTAAATTCAGCTTCACGAATCGCTTCGCCCCATGCAATAGGCTCAATACCACGCCAACGCTCTTCCATGAAAGAAGTTAATTGTGTGGTAGATTGGCGAGGCGTTGCCACTTCAAAACGATGCATTAAACCTGCTGCACGGCATGCGCAAAGCTCAGCTTGGCAAGTCCCCATACCCACACGAGTACGGCGACGTAAATCCACTAAGTTATTCACATTTAATTCATCAACGGCATAACGGACTTCACCCGCTGTCACGGCTTCACATTCGCACACCATTGAACGATCGAGACGTTCTTTATCTAATAAACGAGTGGCGCGAGAACCATGACGATACACGGCTGAATAACGAATCGTACTTGGAAGTGAAATCACTTTCTGATTAGTTTCTGCGCGGCTTTCGGTTGAACCTGGCAATGGACGCTCAGCTGTCGTACAACGTGCTGTTTTGTTGAGTTTTTTACAAACCAGATCCGTTGCCCATTCAGCCATTAAGCGATAAGTCATTAATTTACCACCAGTGATAGTGATGAAACCATCTAAGCCATCACGCTCTGCGTGGTCAAGTAACACGATACCGCGACTTACGTTACGACCTGATGGATCGTCATCTGACGCGACTAACGGACGCACACCGGCATAAGCACGTAATACACGAGTATGACGCAAGCTTGGTGCAAGTTTTTCCCCTTCACGGAATAAAATATCTACTTCTTCTGGGGTGACTTCCATATTATCAATTTGATCGTAAGGAATACGGCTAGAGGTTGTACCGATAACACAAATGGTATCCCCAGGCACAAGAATATCCGCGTCCGCTGGTTTACGGCAACGGTTAATCACCATTTTATTGATACGGTGCCCCATGACAAGCAATGCCCCTTTTGCTGGGAACATTTTGATTTTGAGATCCGCATATTCTGCGATGCCTTGTCCCCAAATACCACCCGCATTAACGACTAATGGCGCAAAGAATTTACGATTTACGCGATTTTTGTGATCGTAAACATCCACACCGATTACTTTGCTACCTTCGCGAATTAAGCTTTTCACTTCGCAATAAGTGAACATTTTCGCGCCATTTTCGGTGGCATCCATCACGTTAGAAGCCGTTAAGCGGAAAGGGTCGATTGAACCATCTGGCACAACAACGGCCCCCACTAAATCAGGGTTTACTGATGGTTCCATAATTTGGGCAAGTTTAGGATCAATAGCGACAGCTTCAATACCGGATTTGGTACAACTTTCGATGAAGGTTTTTTGATAATCAAGGGAATCTTCAGGTAAGGTAATAAATAAACCTTCTGTTTCATCCACACAGTGACGAGCGATATTGCGCAGAATTTTATTTTCTTTAATACATTCTTCTGCTGATTCTTGATCGTTTACGGCATAACGCGCACCACTATGTAACAAACCGTGGTTACGGCCTGTTGCACCTGTCGCAATATCACGACGCTCTAATAAAATACAGTTAATTCCGCGTAATGCGCAGTCACGAGCAATCCCCGCACCTGTCGCACCGCCACCAATGATAATCACATCCGTCGAGATAGGTGAAAAATCACCCACATCACGATACATATTAGGCGATAATCCCATTGTTACCCCCAAAGCCAAAAATATTAATAAAAAGAAACGTAAAAACTGTTACAAATTCCATGGCTATTGTATGGGAGAGCGGTTAAATTCACAACATTCTGAGCGAAAAAGAAAGCTGTTTTGTGAGATAGATCACACAATTTTCGAATTCGCTCATTTGTTAAAAAATATTTTGTGAAATGCATCACATTTTTGAATTATTTCTCTTTTTAATTTCTATTTTTATTTTATCATGCACGCTATCCCCATCATGGGGGTGGACTCATAATTAAAATGATTTTGGAGAGAAATTATGTTTGGACCATTTAAACCCGCTCCGCATATTGCGGAACTTCCAGCGGAGAAAATTGATTCCACGTATAAACGCTTACGTTGGCAAGTGTTTGCAGGGATCTTCTTTGGTTATGCCGCTTACTATTTTGTACGTGCAAACTTTGACTTGGCACAACCTGGTTTAATTCAAGCCGGCTTGTACTCAAAAGCGGAATTAGGTGTTATCGGCTCAGCTGCCGGTCTTGCCTATGGTTTATCTAAGTTCGTAATGGCAGGTATGTCTGACCGTTCGAACCCTCGTGTATTCTTACCATTTGGTTTATTGCTTTCTGGTCTTTGTATGACCATGATGGGTTTATTCCCATGGGCAACTTCAGGCATTGCCATCATGTGGGTAATGATCTTCTTAAATGGTTGGTTCCAAGGTATGGGTTGGCCTCCATGTGGTCGTACAATGGTACACTGGTGGTCTAAATCAGAACGAGGTACTATCGTATCTATCTGGAATACCGCGCACAACATCGGTGGTATGATGCCGGGTGCAATGGTGCTATTAGCAAGTGCCGTCTTCTTCAGCACTCATGGTGTCGAAGCACAAGCAAAAGATATTTGGCAACAATCCCTCTACTATCCGGGTATTGCTGCAATGATCTGTGCAATTCCAGTTTACTTCGTGATGCGTGATACTCCACAATCTTGTGGTTTACCATCAATCGAAAAATGGCGTAATGACTACCCTGATGACTATAACGAAAAAACTTACGAAAACGATTTAAGCACAAAAGAAATCTTCGTAACTTATGTATTGAAAAACAAATTGTTATGGTACATCGCGATTGCTAACGTATTCGTATACTTAATCCGCTACGGCGTATTGAAATGGTCTCCGGTTTACTTAAGTGAAGTAAAACACTTCAACATCAAAGGTACCGCATGGGCTTACACCATTTATGAATTAGCAGCAGTTCCTGGTACATTATTATGTGGTTGGGTATCAGATAAAGTCTTCAAAGGTAAACGTGGTTTAACCGGTTTCATCTTCATGATCTTAACTACCGCAGCAGTTGTAGCATACTGGATGAACCCAGCTACACCTGAAGCAGAGCTTGCAAACTATGCAGCTTGGTATGAAAACCCATATCAATTAACTGACTTCATCTTAATGACCTTAATCGGTTTCTTAATCTACGGTCCTGTAATGTTAATCGGCTTACACGCTCTTGAGCTTGCACCGAAAAAAGCAGCAGGTACAGCAGCAGGTTTCACCGGTTTATTCGGTTACTTAGGTGGTACTGTTTCAGCATCAGCTGTTATCGGTTGGGCAGCACAACACTATGGCTGGGACGGCGGTTTCTACGTCATGATCGGTGGTGGTGTCTTAGCGGTGTTATTACTCTTCATCGTAATGGTTGAAGAAGGTAAACATAAAGCTAAATTAGGCGATACCTACGGTAAATAATCAATAAATTAAGGGCGACAGGCGAAGGCTTGCCGCCTTTTTTATTACAAAAAACAACTGAATTTTTAACCGCACTTTAAAAGGAGATAATGTGATGAAATTGAATAAATTAACCATTATGTTAGGCTCAGCAGTTATGGCAAATGCAGCATTCGCAAATCAAACTTGTGAAGCGCCCTATCGTTCAGCACTCCCCGCTTATACTTATAAATTAGACAAGGTACTAGAAGTCAACGGACGTCAAGGCATTACCACTGATGGTAAATATTTATACGTATCGGGTAGTAAAACGCTCGCCAAATACGATATGGATGGAAAACTGATTAAAGAAAATAAAGATCCTTTTGTCGGCTACCAAAAGGAAGCCAATCACATTGGCGACATTGATATCTACAACAATGAACTTTATGTTTCCTCCGAATGGTTTGATGCCGGCGTAGGTAAAAATATTCAAATTGCGATTCACGATCCTGAAACCCTCGCATTAAAAAGATCAGTTGATTTTAATCCTGAGTCAGGTCAAGTCGAAGTTTCCGGCATCACCGTAGATACCGTTCACAATTCAGTTTGGATGGCATCTTGGGTTGGTGAAGAAAGTGGCCGTTATTTATATGAATATGACCTTTCAACTGGTAAATATAAACGTAAAGTGCATTTACAACCTGTTCCACAATGGATTCAAGGCGTTTATGCCTATAACGGTGATCTCTACGTCACATCTGATGATGGCACGGCGGATGAAAAAGAACCCGATCATATTTATCGTGTAGAAATTTCAGATAAAAATAATGAAGCTCGCGTTGTTTTAGAAAAAACATTGAATGACATTCGAGATGTCGGCGAAGTCGAAGGCTTGAATGTGAATCCGAAAACGAAACAACTGCTTGTCCATGCAAACCGAGGCAAACAAATTGTGTTAGGGATGCCAAAAGGATTTTATCCAGGATATGACCGTGAAATTAGTGAAATCTATTTTTACGACATGAAACCAAGATGTAATAAGTAAATCAAGGAGAACACACAATGAAACTCAAAACTTTAGCGCTTTCTTTATTAGCTGCAGGCGTACTTGCAGGATGTAGCGCACACTCTTCTGTGGACACTATGAAATCAGACAAAATTATCATTGCTCACCGTGGTGCAAGTGGTTACTTACCAGAGCATACACTTGAGTCTAAAGCGCTTGCATTCGCACAACATGCAGACTACTTAGAACAAGACTTAGCGATGACAAAAGATGGTCGTTTAGTGGTTATCCATGACCACTTCTTAGACGGTTTAACTGACGTAGCGAAAAAATTCCCAAATCGTCATCGTAAAGATGGTCGTTACTACGTAATCGACTTCACCTTAAAAGAAATTCAAAGTTTAAATATGACTGAAAACTTTGAAACTAAAGATGGTAAACAAGTTGCAGTATATCCAGGCCGTTTCCCACTTTGGAAATCTCACTTCAAAATCCATACTTTTGAAGATGAGCTAGAATTCATCCAAGGTTTAGAAAAATCGACTGGTAAAAAAGTGGGTATCTATCCTGAGATCAAAGCACCTTGGTTCCACCATCAAAACGGAAAAGACATTGCAGTTGAAACCCTTAAAGTGTTGAAAAAATACGGTTACGACAAGAAATCTGACATGGTTTACTTACAAACCTTCGACTTCAATGAGTTAAAACGTATCAAAAACGAATTGCTACCAAAAATGGGCATGGATTTAAAACTTGTTCAATTAGTGGCATACACCGACTGGCATGAAACTGAAGAAAAAGATGCAAAAGGCAAATGGGTGAACTACGATTACGATTGGATGTTCAAACCAGGCGCAATGGCAGAAGTGGTGAAATATGCTGACGGCGTTGGCCCAGGCTGGTACATGTTAGTGGATAAAGAAAAATCTAAACCAGGCAACATCGTGTACACCCCATTAGTGAAAGAACTCGCACAATATAAAGTGGAATTACACCCATACACCGTGCGTAAAGACGCTTTACCTGAATTCTTCACTGACGTAAATCAAATGTACGATGCATTATTGAATAAATCTGGGGCAACTGGTGTATTCACCGACTTCCCAGACACTGGCGTTGAATTTTTGAAAAAACAAAAATAATACGTAAGTAAAAGTAATAAAAAGAGCGGTCAAAATTCGTTGTGATTTTTGGCCGCTTTTTTATTACTAATTCTAAAGAGAGCTTTTTTCTCCTGTAAACTGAATATCTTCAGATGTTAAACTTAAACATCTAGAGAAATCTAATTTTGGGTCATTACGCTTGTTATTATCTAGCACCTCAAAATCATGTGGACAGATTATTCTTGTATTCCCGACATTAAAAATAAGATATCCATTAATATAATAGTTTTCTCTATCATCAATATTTTTATTATACTTAATCAAGTAATCCTTTGTTACTAAATCTAAAATATCTCTATTTTTTACTATGTACCACCCACTCTCTGATGGATTTTGTGCAATCCCTATAGGTCTTAATATTATTCTTTGCAATTTAAACCCATCCCCTATACTAGATAAAGATATAAATAATGCAATATAAACTATACTCAAGAAACCTAAATACTCATTTAACTTAAAACCAGATATAGCCCCAAAACAAATAAGCATTAAAAATGATAAATATATAGAAATCAATAAGAAAAATACAATGTCGACCCCACCTGATGCCTCTGCTATTATATACAAAGGAAGAGTAAAAAGAGGCGTAATTGAAATATACACAAAAGAAGAAAAAAGAATAGCCCTCTTACTTTGATTGAATTTACTTTTTTTAAAAGAATAAAGACACCATAAAATTAAAAGAAGTAAAATCACAACCAAATAATAAAAATACTTATATTCGTTACCTTCTGAAGCATCTGACGAAGGAAGAAGTAACCACCCTAAAAAAAATAGTATTATAATTGGCTGAATTATTACATATAAAACCTTATTACTCTGAACAAAGTCACGAAATTCACAATCCTTAGCTAATAAAATCCTAAGAATGAAGGAGGGTAAATTCAAGTAAAAAGATAAAAAAAGAAAGAATAAGACTATGGCAATGATCCCATGAGAAGAGAAACTCATCTGCGAAAATATTTCTAATTTCCCAATATTCCCTAAATACCACCAAACAAATATTATACCCAAAAAAGAGGGTACAATAGCAAGTTTTGAATAATTCTCAGAGAGAATCTTAAGAATATTTTCTATTTCTGAATTAGATATAAATTTATTAGACATAATCTTCATTAACAGGTTATAACTAAAGATAAAATAGCAGATAAATCAATTATCGTAGCATCCTAAAATTCATATCCAAACATAATCTTCATATCAATTCGGATATCATAAGTTTTGCTCAACAATTGGTATGCATATTCTTGGCATTGTATCATCATGACAATCAACATATAAATATTATTAATCTCTTTCTTGTTATTATATTCTTTGTATCTTAATAGTAAAAAAGCTTGCCATTTATCTCAGCAAGCCTTTTAAAATCCAGCTATTACGCAAACTGCTTTTTATTCTCTAAATAGCGTTTCGCACATTCTGCTGCTGCAACTAAGCCACCTGCCATCATAATAATATCTTTAATCACGAGTCGGCCAGCACCTGAGAGATATGGGAAGCCATAATTAGGTGTTGGGAAGTCTCCACCTAAATTAGGCACCCAGGTTTCTGGCGTAAATATCAGGAACGACAGCGTGACTATCGACATACCAAAGGTGAGTAAGCCTCCGAATAAACCTAATGTTGGTGACCAAATACCTGCTAATACTAAAATACCAATTGTCACAATGATTGCACCAATAATATAAGAAGCGGTATAGGTGCCGTTGGCTTTATGCCATTCGATATTTTTTGCGACCATTTTGCCTTCAGGGTTTTTATATAAGGTATATTCTTTTACTAAAACACCCTTATCATTTGTCACTTCATTTGCACCGTTTTTGTAAAGGAAGCTTAAGAAAGGACTATTTGACACAAAGTGGGCGATACCATCTGCCTCATATTGGCAAACTTTTAAACCTCCAATCCAAACCATCACAACACAAATCGCAATGCGGATAAAGTTAATAAATTGACGTTGCAATGGCGCAACAATATTAGCTAGCAATGTAACTAATGCACTCATGTAGAACTCCTCATATAGTTCAATTGATATTACGAACATAATGTCCAAGAATTTTTATATAAACATTAACAATATTACTCTCTAATATTGTTGGCATTTTTTTATTACTCAGGTTTATGTAATAAAAAAGAGATACCAATTTAATAGTATCTCTTATTTTTAATTAATTTTCTGTGAGCAATCTCACATTATTTAAAATTCACTCTCGCGTTTCTAAAAATTCGCATCCAAGCACCATCTTCAGACCAATCTTCTGGATACCATGAGTTGCTCACAGCACGGAATACACGTTCTGGATGTGGCATCATGGCAGCAATACGGCCATCCACGTTAGAAATTGCAGTAATCCCTAATGCCGAACCATTCGGGTTGGCAGGATAGGTTTCTGTTACATTCAAATGGCTGTCGATATATTGTGCTACAATCAAGTTTTGCGCTTGAAGTGCGGTCAAATTCTCAGGCGTTTTGAATTCTACGCGACCTTCACCATGAGCAACTGCAATCGGCATATGTGAACCTGCCATGCCTTTAAACCACAATGAGTTGGTGTCGTTGATTTTCACCATCGCAGAACGGGCTTCAAAACGTTCTGATTTATTACGTACGAAACGTGGCCAGTTTTCTACACCTGGGATAATTTCTGCAAGGGTGGAGATAAGTTGACAACCGTTACATACACCTAATGAAAGGGTGTTTTCATTGGCGAAGAATTGGCTGAATTGATCGCGTAATTGTGGATTAAACAAAATGGATTTCGCCCAGCCACCACTTGCACCTAATACGTCACCGTAAGAGAAGCCACCACAGGCCACCATCGCATTGAAGTCGTTTAAGTTGTAACGACCAGTCATTAAATCACTCATGTGAACATCAATCGCCGCAAAGCCTGCACGGTCAAAAGCTGCCGCCATTTCAACATGGCTGTTTACGCCTTGTTCACGCAATACGGCTACTTTTGGTTTCACGCCTTTGCTGATGTAAGGCGCAGCAATATCTTCATTCACATCATAGGTTAAGTGAGCAGATAAACCTTTATTGTCTGTTGCTTTTTTCGCTTCAAATTCTTGGTCGGCACATTCAGGGTTATCGCGTAAGCGTTGCATTTGGTGAGTGAGTTCTGCCCAAATACTGCGTAATTCAGAGCGTTTTTCGCTTAATAATTTTTTACTACCACGTGTGATTTCAAAACGATCTTCTGAGCTTACAGAACCGAGTTCATAAGTTAAGCCAAGCAAGTCATGGGCTTTTAATACCTCACGCACAGCGCTTAATTCGCTTTCTGATACTTGGATTACCGCGCCTAATTCTTCGTTGAATAACACGGCTAAATCATTGTCGCCTAATGCAGAAATATCCACATCCACGCCACAGTTACCCGCAAATGCCATTTCTGCAAGGGTGGTAATTAAACCACCGTCTGAACGGTCGTGGTAAGCCAATAATTTACGCTCTGCCACCAATGCTTGCATTGCATCAAAGAAGTTTTTCAGTTTGGCTACGTTCACCACATCGGCTGGTTTGTCACCTAATTGTTTATACACTTGCGCAAGTGCGGTCGCGCCTAAGCGATTTTTTCTTTCGCCTAAATCAATCAACAATAAACGGCTTGCGCCTTTGTCTGTGCGTAATTGTGGTGTCACGGTTTTGCGGACATCTTCCACGCGCGCAAAAGATGAAATCACTAAAGAAAGCGGAGCTGTTACGGATTTTTTCTCGCCATTTTCTTCCCAAGTGGTTTTCATCGACATGGAGTCTTTACCCACTGGAATGGTTATGCCTAATGCCGGGCAAAGTTCTTCACCTACCGCTTTCACTGCTTCATATAAGCCGGCATCTTCACCACCATGACCCGCTGCAGACATCCAGTTTGCAGAAAGTTTGATGCGTTTAATATCGCCAATGTTGGTACCCGCAATGTTAGTAATGGATTCAGCCACCGCTAAACGTGCAGAAGCACCAAAGTCTAATAATGCCACTGGTGCACGTTCGCCCATTGCCATGGCTTCGCCGTGATAGCTATCTAATGATGCAGTTGTGACGGCCACATCAGACACGGGAATTTGCCACGGACCTACCATTTGATCACGCGCCACCATACCGGTTACCGAACGGTCGCCAATGGTGATTAAGAAAGTTTTTTCTGCCACCACCGGTAAACGTAACACACGATGGAAGGCTTCTTTTAATTGGATATTTTCTGTTGCAAGCGGTCTATTTTCGACAGTTTTTGATGAAACCTCACGGGTCATTTTCGGGGTTTTACCTAATAACACATTCATTGGTAAATCGATCGGATTGTTGTCGAAATGGCTATCATGCAAGGTTAAATGTTTCTCTTCCGTTGCCTCACCAATGACCGCAAACGGCGCTCGCTCACGTTCACAAAGTGCGGTAAATAATTCGAGTTTTTCTGGCGCAACCGCTAAGACATAACGTTCTTGCGATTCGTTACACCAAATTTCTAATGGCGACATGCCTTTTTCATCGCAAAGGATGGAGCGTAAATCAAATTTACCACCACGTTCGCCATCGTGTACTAATTCAGGCATGGCGTTAGACAAACCACCTGCGCCCACATCGTGAATAAAGAGAATTGGGTTTTCATCACCTAATTGCCAGCAGCGGTCAATCACCTCTTGGCAACGGCGTTCCATTTCTGGGTTTTCACGTTGCACAGAAGCAAAATCTAAATCTTCTTTTGATTTCCCGCTGTCCATGGAAGAAGCAGCACCACCGCCTAAGCCGATGTTCATGGCTGGGCCACCTAATACGATCAATTTCGCACCAACGGGGATTTCACCTTTTTGAACGTGTTCGCCACGAATATTACCGATACCACCCGCTAACATAATCGGCTTGTGATAACCACGCACTTCTTCACCATTGAAGCTATTAACTTTCTCTTCATAGGTACGGAAATAACCCAATAACGCAGGGCGACCGAACTCGTTGTTAAATGCTGCGCCACCTAATGGGCCTTCAATCATAATATCTAAGGCTGAAGCAATACGGTTTGGTTTGGAAAGTGGATTTTCCCAAGGTTGCTCAAAGTTTGGAATGACAAGGTTTGATACCGAGAAACCGGTTAAACCTGCTTTTGGCTTTGCCCCACGACCCGTTGCACCTTCATCACGAATTTCACCGCCCGAACCTGTTGCCGCTCCTGGGAATGGCGAAATTGCGGTTGGGTGGTTGTGGGTTTCCACTTTCATTAAGATATGTGCATCTTCATTGTGATAGCGATATTGTCCGTCTTGATCCGCAAAGAAACGGCCGACTTTTGAGCCTTCCATCACTGCAGCATTATCTTTATAGGCTGAAAGCACGAAATCAGGGGTTTTCTCAAAGGTATTTTTAATCATTTTAAACAGGGATTTATCCTGTTTTTTGCCATCAATAATCCAATCCGCATTAAAGATTTTATGGCGGCAGTGCTCAGAGTTGGCTTGCGCGAACATATAAAGTTCAATATCGTGCGGATTGCGCCCTAATTGGGTGAAATTTTCCACCAAATAATCAATTTCATCTTCTGCCAGTGCCAAACCTAATTCTACGTTGGCTGTCACTAAGGCTTCACGTCCGCCTTTTAAAATATCCACCGTTTTAAACGGTTTCGGATCTTGATGACGGAATAAGATCTCTGCATCTTCAGGACGACGCACCACGGTTTCCATCATTCGGTCATGTAAAAGTGCGGTCAATTTTTCTGTTGTTTTTTCATCAAGCGGTTGGCTTAACTCAAAATAATACGCCAAACCACGCTCAATACGCTCCACTTCACTTAAACCACAGTTATGTGCAATATCCGTTGCTTTAGAAGACCAAGAAGAAATGGTGCCAACGCGTGGAATCACGATAAAAGTTTCACCTTTGGCATCGTGTTCTGCCAAAGTTGGGCCGTAATGTAACAACGCTTTTAGTTTTGCTTCCTGCTCGCTAACAAGAGGTCGATTTAATTCTACAAAATGCAAATATTCCGCATAAACCGATTTTACCGGTAATTGATTTTGTTGGAATTTTTGCATTAAGCCTTGAATACGGAATTCAGAAAGGGCGGGTGAGCCACGAAAAGTTTGAAACATACGGGTACCTTTGAGTTGTGTTTGAGATGAAAATTGCGGGCTATTATAAAGGAAAACACACCAAAACGAAAACGTTTGCGTCAATCATTTTCAAATGATTTTAAGTGGGAGAAAGCATATAATCATCAAGCTATTTCAAAACAATCCGAAAACTAACCGCACTTTGAGGCGCCACTATGATCATCAATGACATCAATTTCAACGATCTCTACCAACAACATCTAAAAGCCTGTAATCACTATAATCTTCCGTCCATAAAGTGGGATAAAAAAGCCCCTAAAATGGCTGAGAATTTAGTAGGCAAACCAAGTCGTTATAACGAGACCTTACTTAAAGCCATGAATGTGCAATCCAATGAAACGGTGTTAGATATCGGCTGTGGCCCCGGCACTTTTGTAATTCCTTTAGCCCAACAATGCCAAGCCGTATATGCCCTCGATTACAGCCAAGGCATGTTGGATATGGTGCAACAATATAAAGAAAAGCATCAACTAAATAATATTACCCTTCTGCACAAATCATGGTCGGATAACTGGGATGATGTACCTCAAGCAGATGTAATACTCGCCTCTCGCTCGACACTTGTGGATGATTTGGATGACATGATTGAAAAGCTGAAAAGTAAGGCAAAAAAGCGGGTCTTTTTAACCTCGGTGACACAACGCCATTTTCTCGATGAAGGCGTATTTGAAGCCATTAGTCGTGATGATGTGGGCTTTCCAACTTATATTTATTTAGTTAATCGCCTTTACCAAAAAGGCATTCATGCGAATGTGAGTTTTATTGAAACCGAATCAGGCCATTTCCAAGGTGAAACCTTTGAGGATTTATTAAATTCCGTGGAATTTTCTCTCGGCAATCTCACCGAAAAAGAAAAACAAAATTTGGCTCAATTCTATCAACAAAAACAAATAAACAATGAACCGATAAAACACGGACAACGCAAATGGGCGTTGATTTGGTGGGAGGTTTAAGAAAAAGTGCGGTCATTTTTGACCGCACTTTACACTTTAAGATGAATTAAAGAATCTCTAATAACTTCGCAAAGTCATCAAACACCCAATCTGGGTTTGATTCAGCAATCGGAATGTTGTAGTTGTATCCGTAAGTTAATCCCACAGCCGGGCAACCTGCTGAATGTGCAGCGAGAATGTCATTTCGAGAGTCACCTACAAACAACACTTGGCGAGGTTCTACGCCAAATTTACCGCATAAATAATACAATGGGCCTGGATGTGGTTTAATCGCCGGTAATGATTGTCCACCAAGCATTTCACTGAATAAATGATCGATACCAAATGCGGCTAATACTGGCTGAACATGGCGAGTTGGTTTGTTCGTTACCACGGCTAAGGTATAACCACGAGCTTTCAAAGTTTCCAATATTTCTTTCACATTTGGATATAAACGACTCACATTGCAAAGATTCTCCGCGTAATACACATTAAAACGCTCTTTCACTTGCTCCATTTCTGCATCTGAAAAGTCTTTACCTGTTTGTACTTTTGCCCATTCTAAAGCGCGAGCAATCAATACAGGCGCCCCATTACCAATCCAAGTTAACACTAACTCTTCTGGTGCTTGAGGTAATCCAAAGTCTGCTAAAGCAGAATTCACAGACAACGCTAAATCTGGCAAGCTATTCACGAGCGTACCGTCTAAATCAAAACCGATAACTTTAAATTGAGTCTTCATTCTTACTACCATCTATTTAACTGAAGCTAACTGAGCGCGCATTTGATCAATGATTTGTTTATAATCTGGTTTACCAAAAATCGCTGAGCCTGCCACAAACATATCTGCACCAGCTGCGGCAATTTCTGCAATATTATCCACTTTTACCCCACCATCAACTTCTAAACGGATATCTAAACCGCTTTCATCAATTAGACGACGTGCCTGTTGTAATTTTTTCAATGTGGAAGGTAAAAAGGATTGTCCACCAAATCCTGGGTTCACGGACATTAACAAGATCACATCCACTTTATCTAATACATAATCCAAATAACTTAATGGTGTCGCAGGATTAAACACTAAACCCGCTTTACAGCCGTGATCACGAATGAGCTGTAAAGAGCGGTCAATATGTTCACTGGCTTCAGGATGAAAGGTAATGTAATCCGCACCCGCTTTGGCAAAATCAGGAATGATACGATCGACTGGTTTCACCATCAAATGTACGTCAATAGGTGCTTTAATACCATAATCACGCAAAGCTTTACACACGGCTGGGCCAAAGGTTAAATTCGGCACATAGTGATTATCCATTACATCAAAATGAATCACATCCGCACCGGCATTCAACACGTTTTGCACATCATCACCAAGACGAGCAAGATCTGCAGAAAGGATAGAAGGGGCGATTAAATAAGGTTTCATTTGTCATCTCCTAAAGGATAAAAGTCTTTGTAGTTTACTACGTTAGGCTTAATTTTACCTTGATTATTTACAAGTTTTAGCTGAAAACAAAGAAAAAAATAACCGCACTTGATTCAATTACCTCAAAGTGCGGTTGGTTTTTATCGTATTTAAAAAGGGCTGATTAGTTTAATCCAATGATTTCCCAACGATTGTGAGATAGACCATCGATTTTGCCTTTTTTCACATTCGTGATGTAATCGATCATCATATTTTGGATCGTGCCTTTTTCACGGCCCATTGCCACTTTAGATTCCCAAAGTACTGGAATTTGTTGGCCTTCCCAAATACCACCTTTACCGTTTAATTGAGCGAAACGATATGAGTTCATGCCCACTTTTAATTTCATATCATCAGTTACTGGTTTGCCATCAGCAAGGGTTAAACCAACGATTTTGCTACCTTGTGGATTACGTAAGTCAATTTTGTAATTTACGCCACCGAAAATGTCGTAAGTCACATATTTTGATTTTTTACGTTCCGCATTATAACGATATTCGGTGTCACCTGGTTGGATGGTATCGAAGTAGTTAGCCGACCATTCCATATATTCTTTTAATTGTTTACCGGTCAGTTCATAAACGGTGACATCACCACCTGCATAACGATAGTTAAAGATGATGTCTTTTTTCTTGATATCGCCTTTGTTCATACGTGCTTTTTGGTGGTCGAAAGAGAAAGTCACCACATCTGCACCACTGTAATGTTGTTCAACATCATTAATGAATGAAGATAAACCAGTATCTTTTGAGAATGCCGCTGATACACCGTGTTTGGTCTCTTGTGGCACCATTTCGTTTTCGGTTTGACCAATCACCACATTGTTTAATTCACGTAATTTCTCGTGATAAGGTTTATAGATTTCGGCAATTTTCTTATCCGCTTCAAGTTCTTTAACTGGAACGGTTTTGGATTCTTTCTTCACCAATTTCACTTCTTTTTTATCGTTGATATCAAAAGTGAGATCCACTTCAGATACTACAGTGCCGTAACGGTGTGGCTCAGTGATTAGCGTATTTTTAATGGTTTCACTTGGTACATCTTTGTGCATGTGACCTGCGATGACTACATCAATGCCGTCTACTGCATTGATCACATCACGCATACCGGTGTCAGGAATCTTATTTTCATTCTCAATACCCATGTGAGCGATAACAATAATCGCATCGACACCTTTCGCTTTTAACTTCTCAACTTGTGTACGTGCTTCTTCCGTTGGTGAAGTAAATTTCATGTCTTTTAAGTTGCCCGTGTCTTCTTCAAATTTTGCTGACATTGGGGTACTTAAACCGATAATCCCTAATTTCACGCCATCTTTTTCAATGATGGTTGTTGCATCAATATAACGTTTATCGTTTTTCTTATAATAGAAGTTTGCCGTTAATTTTTTCGCTTTGATGTCTTTTAAGATTTCATCTAATGCTTTCATCCCAAAGTTAAACTCGTGGTTACCAAGTACGAAAACATCGTATTTCATTTCGTTTAATACTTTTGGAATTGGGTGATCTTTGTAATATTTTTTATCTTTTGCGAACACATCAACTTGGTTATCTTGGATCGCATCGCCCACATCCACTAACACCACGTTTTTGTTGTTTTTACGCACATCTTTCACATAAGTTGCAATTTGTGCATAAGAACCAGATTTGTCCTCTACGTCTGCACCATAACTCTAAGGTACGATACGACCGTGAACATCTGAGGTCCCTAATAATTTAATATTCACTTCTTGTGCCATTGCTGTACTCACAGCAGAAAGCGCAAATAATGAGCAAAGTAATTTTTTCATAAAATTTCCTTTAAAGTTGCACAAAGTGCGGTTAAAAATGCCGGAGAATTATAGCGATGAATTGATTACCAACATAATTTTATTTTGAAGAAAAATAAAATTTGTGAGCTTGATTACATTTCATTTGGAGGATTAATGTCCTGTTTGAGAAAACAAGTTAATTACTAAAACACCGCTGATAATCAATGCCATACCAATCAGCCCAGCGGTATCGATTTTCTGACCAAAAGCGAAATACGCCACGATGGCAGTCAAAACAATGCCAACACCCGACCAAATGGCGTAAACCAAGCCAACAGGAAGCGTACGGAAGACAATAGAGATAAAATAAAATGAAACGGAATATAAGGTTAATGAGCCAACTGTAGGCCAAAGTTTTGTAAAGCCATCGCTGACTTTTAATAAATTCGTTGCCACAATTTCAAAGCAAATCGAAATAGCAAGTAATGTCCAAGGATTCATATCAATAAAAAAGTAGAACAGAAAGTGTCATTATATCTTAAGCGGCAGATGGATGTAAACGAATTTGGCGAGCCATGGCTTGCATATAAGGCGCCGTTTTCTCAAAGAAATAACGGTAAGAGGCACATAAATAATTATGTGGATTAGGTTCATTTTCGAGAGAAACAAAACGATGTTTCGGACAACCGCCATAACAGAGTTTACGAAACTCACAATGACGGCAAAGTGCGGTCAATTTTTGTGATTTTTCTAAACCGAATTGTTGCTGTTTACTGGAAAGCACAATCTCTGCTAAAGGTTGCTGAGTTAAATTGCCCCTTATACCTATACGATGATATTTATTGGTGATAAGTGCCTATATGTTACTTATCCATGCTATAAAATAAAAAAATGGCAGAGGAAAACGCCCTCTGCCATTTCAATTATTTTTCTTCTCTTTTCACTTCATCCCATAGGATATCCATTTCAATTAAAGAAAGATCTTTAACTGATGAACCTCGTTCCAATGCTTTTTCTTCTACTTTACGAAAACGTTGTTCAAATTTATTATTCGCCTTACGCAAAGCCTCTTCTGCATTACATTTGAGATGTCGAGATAAATTAACCGCTGCAAAAAATAAATCCCCAATTTCCTCTTCTATTCTTTCTTGATTACGAGGTGTTTGGTTGACTTCATCTCGTACTTCCTTCAATTCTTCTTCAACTTTAGCAAATACAGGCTCGAGTTCATTCCAATCAAATCCAATCTTTGAACACTGTTTTTGAATTTTCTGAGCTCTTAACAATGCAGGAAAAGCATTTGGAACATTATCTAAAATAGACTGTTGTTTTTGAGCAGATTTTTCTTGTGCTTTGATACTGTTCCAACGGGCTAAAGCTTCTTCTTCATTTCCAGCTGTTGCATCATCAAATACATGAGGATGGCGACGTACAATCTTTTCAGAAACATCATTAAGGACATCATCAAATGTGAAATAACCATCCTCTGAAGCAAGCTGACTGAAAAATACCACCTGTAACAAAAGATCACCAAGCTCTTCTCTTAAATTAGCAATATCTTTCTTTTGGATGGCATCAATGACTTCATAAGTTTCTTCAGTTAAACAAGGAATCATGGAGTCATAATTTTGTTTAAGATCCCAAGGACAACCGCCATTAGGATTGCGTAATTGTGCAATTAATTGGATAAAATCTTGAATGGAGTAATGCATAAGAATATCTCTGAAATACTAAAAGTACGATTAGTATAAAACGAATAGTAAAATAGACAATATTCTTAAAAAAATTAAAGATAATTTGATATGAAATGATGGCAGGGGCGGAGAGGCTCGAACTCCCAACACCCGGTTTTGGAGACCGGTGCTCTACCAATTGAACTACGCCCCTATTGGTATTAAGAATTGGCGGAATGGACGGGACTCGAACCCGCGACCCCCTGCGTGACAGGCAGGTATTCTAACCAGCTGAACTACCACTCCGCTAAATGAGGTATGATTGGCAGTGACCTACTCTCACATGGGGAAGCCCCACACTACCATCGGCGTAACAATGTTTCACTTCTGAGTTCGATATGGATTCAGGTGGGTCCATTGCACTGTTGCTGCCAAAATTTTTATTTTGTTAATTTACTCTAAAAATAAACTAACAAAATAAAAAGTACCTGGCGGTGTCCTACTCTCACATGGGGAAGCCCCACACTACCATCGGCGCATCGGCGTTTCACTTCTGAGTTCGGTATGGGGTCAGGTGGGACCACCGCTCTATCGCCGCCAGGATTATTCCTTTAATAACTTTTCTCTCTTTCTGCTCTCACACTATCTCTAGCGCTCACAACCAAACAAGCTGATAACCTTCAATACTTTCTTCTTCTCTTTCTTCTCTGAGTTTGTTTTGTCTTCTCAACACCCAAAACCCTTGAGCGTTGTATAGTTAAGCCTCTCGGGCAATTAGTATCTGTTAGCTCAACGGCTCGCACCGCTTACACACCAGACCTATCTACGTCTTAGTCTTAAACAACCCTTACTGTCTTAAAAACAGGGAGAACTCATCTCTTGGCAAGTTTCGTGCTTAGATGCTTTCAGCACTTATCTCTTCCGCACTTAGCTACCCGGCAATGCGTCTGGCGACACAACCGGAACACCAGTGGTGCGTCCACTCCGGTCCTCTCGTACTAGGAGCAGCCCCAATCAATTCTCCAACGCCCACGGCAGATAGGGACCGAACTGTCTCACGACGTTCTAAACCCAGCTCGCGTACCACTTTAAATGGCGAACAGCCATACCCTTGGGACCTACTTCAGCCCCAGGATGTGATGAGCCGACATCGAGGTGCCAAACACCGCCGTCGATATGAACTCTTGGGCGGTATCAGCCTGTTATCCCCGGAGTACCTTTTATCCGTTGAGCGATGGCCCTTCCATTCAGAACCACCGGATCACTATGACCTACTTTCGTACCTGCTCGACTTGTCTGTCTCGCAGTTAAGCTTGCTTATACCATTGCACTAACCTGACGATGTCCGACCGTCATTAGCAAACCTTCGTGCTCCTCCGTTACTCTTTGGGAGGAGACCGCCCCAGTCAAACTACCCACCAGACACTGTCCGAGACCACGTTTCGTAATCTTCGTTAGAACATCAAACGTTAAAGGGTGGTATTTCAAGGACGACTCCACAATCACTGGCGTGACTGCTTCTAAGTCTCCCACCTATCCTACACATCAAAATTCAATGTTCAGTGTCAAGCTATAGTAAAGGTTCAC